>JADMIO011472188.1_pt1 | contig 97485 bp, 68 predicted proteins | sample 8958161 | NCBI WGS metagenome assembly JADMIO01 (sample SAMN16585339, study PRJNA669376) | soil metagenome | isolation source: Crop rotation soil | place: USA: Cullars Rotation, Alabama | collected 2011
GCGACAACTTGTCCACGTGGAATTCTAAGCTTAGGATCCCAATGTGCTGGAAAGATATTGCTGCTAAATGTTCAGTACAGTACGTGGTAACTGGTATTGAACATTTTCATATCTGTTCATTTACCGAATTCCTTCCATTTTGTCATAAGCTTTATTTCATCTCCAACTACAAGGACTTTCAGACGCATGCCCAAGCCTAATCAACGCGGCTTTGGGTTATTTCCTTTGCACAGTTAATCGCATAATCTAGATCAGTTTCAGGAGAAATTGGATCCGCATAGTGGCTTTTCTTCCCGTTGTCAATGATCGAATATAAGAGGAAGAGAAAGAATTCACACGTGCGAAAAATTGGATTGAATTTAAAATAAGATGTTATGTGGACTATTCTCATTGTTTTTATGGTAATCGCAATCATTGCAGCCTTTTCAGTAATTGCTGTCAAGTTGCATGATTCACATGGAGAGAGCCAGGGCGGTGATCTTGCGAATCGTTTTAGAAAATTCTTTTAATCACGCTATGAGAAAGGCAATCAATCAAATTCGTGGTGCTAAAGAGCTTGACGCGCGCGGACTTAAGGATATGGAGAAACAGGGTTATAAGTACGTGCAGGTAAAAGGGCTTACCACTGATAAGTATTATGACTACTTAGGACCGCGTTATTTGCTTCTCGTTCCCTTGAAGGAGTTGCCGACAGACCCGCGTGACAAGGATATTTATGAGCCAATCCCGAGTCTTCTTTTGGAGCTATGGGCTAAAGAATCGGATGATCACTTTAAAATTGTTATTGTATACCCACGTTAGCGCGAATAATCGGGTGGCGATGATTATTGTCAATGAATTTACTTACCCGATGTCAATGTGCATCGGTTTATGCTGAGTTAACTTTGTGATATGAAAATGCTCATTTGTTTGAATGTATAGAACAAAAAATCTAGGAGCGTTTGAGAATAATAAATTTTTCACCATTAAAAATATTCGTATGACACCTGTATTTCTTTTTTCATTAATAACTACCGTCCTTGTCGTCGGTTCATTAATCGTTGTTATGATCGAACACGTTCGTCGGCATGAAAAAGTTGAAGAAGCAGAACTTAAAAAGGATGAATCAGTACCTGAATCAGCTGCACATGCTGAAGCAGGATTTGATTGGCAGAGAGCTGCATAATAGGATAATGACTTTTGTTCATCCAGTATCGAATACAAACTCAAATCGTTGTGAACTAAAGTACCTGAGTGGATTCAAAAATACTCATCTGGATTCGATCGGAAGAACGAGCCCCGAAACATAATACATCACCAATTAAACTCATTACAATGCAACTAAACAGAAATATTTCCATCAGCGGATTAATAATATCACTTTTTGTTTTTATGAGTGCTATCGTGTTCCTTTCGGAAGGCGAGAGGCATTACTGGACGTTACTATTGTTCATACCTGTGCTGCTATTTTTTATTTGGGAAGCGATCCGGAAAAAATCCGCTGATATGGGCGAGTAACTAAAGTTCTTTATTTACCCAACAAGAGTTAATTGATTACATCATTGTCTAAAGGTTCGTTTAGGCGGCCCTTTGTCTAAATTTTTTAAGCATGGAAACAGTTACACTAAATTCGACTCGCATCAGCAGTGAACAACCAACCCCTGTTAGGGTTGTTGTAGACGTGCCTTTGCGTAAGCCGGGCAACGTCATATATAATATGCCAATTGAGTTTGAGATATTTCGAAGGGATAATTTATACACAGCCGTTCCCCGTTGCAGCGAGGAAATGATGACGCTATTAAACCTTGCCGAGGTAATCAGTTTTAGAATTGTGAATGGAGCTATTGTAACTCGAAAACCAAAATTTAAGCAGCTTGCCGGGGATATTCTAAATGTTATGGTCTCTCAGACGGCGACTGACGTCAAATAAAGAGTTCGTGTTCGTACATTGCAATTTCCATAGTGCACAAAAGGAACATTCCTGACGTCATGAACTACTTTAATTCCGCGGCGGCTGCAGAGCGCTATTCGAAGGGGCGACCTCATTTCCACAGCAATACTATCAAACACATAAGAGATTATTTAAAACTTGACGAAAAAGTTGATAGCGCATTGGATGTAGGCTGTGGTACAGGCCTTTCGACAGAAGCACTTCTGCAGATCGCGAGAAATGTTTACGGAACGGACATATCTGAAAGGATGTTGGAGTTTGCAATACACAAGGATAGAATCAGGTACCTCGTTGCAGCGGCAGAACAGCAGCCCTTCGCGGATAGCACGTTTGATTTAATTACAGTGAGTTCCGGTGTTCACTGGTTTGACATCGACAAATTCCTCACGGAGGCAAATCGATTGTTGAAATCTAAATCGTGGCTAGCGATTTACGAAAATCATTTTATAGCGGAAATGGTCGGGGTCGATGAGTTCGCCGACTGGTTTGCGAGCGTGTATTTAAAAAAGTTTCCATCTCCACCTCGGAATAACGCTTATGCCTGGGATACTGAAAATTTGAGTCCAAAGAATTTGGTTTTTCTAACCGAAGAAAAATTTAAGAATTCAGTTCGTCTAAGCAAAAGCCAACTTGCATTGTATTTTACAACCCAGAGTAACATTATTGCGGCAGTTGAAAAGGGTGAAATCACTTACCCGCAAGTTGAAAAATGGCTGAACGAACAACTTGCTTCATTTTTTAAGGATGACGGTTCTCCGCAAACAATTAATTATGGAAACTGGATCAAATATATTCAACGAATGGGCGATTAGCGGCGTACAAACTACTAACAGCTAGGTATAATCTCCTAAAATCATAAATTTATTTTTTTCAAAAACTTTTTCCGCTCTATTGTTGCACCTGCAAAATTGAGTTTCAAGCGGGAATACCGCCAGATTGAAATATTTTCCGTCACCTTATTGATGCCGAGGCATCACAAAGAATAGTTGAAAAATGAGTACCGTTAGGGCTTCTGTCGTGATCATTGACGATCATGAGTTGATTCGTGATGCATGGACTGTCCTTTTAGAATCAACCGAAAAATTCCGGATACTGGAGAAGATCGCCAGGAGTGAAGAGGTGGAAAGGCGCATTAAGCACTTACAACCTGACCTTGTACTGCTGGACATTAATATGTCGCCGGTGGATGGATTTGAAGTTTTAAGGATAATTAAATCGCAATCTTCAACATCAAAAGTGATTGCTGTTTCCATTTACAATCAGCTGATCTATGCAAGGCGTATTATGAAGGAAGGGGCAAAGGGATACGTGACCAAGAATTCATCAGCAAACGAGTTATTGAATGCGATTGATGTGGTGATGAAAGGAGGTAAGTATGTATGCAAAGAAATAAGGCATGCGATAACAGAACAGGTTTTTGAGGAAGAAGACAGGAATGTTGAAAAGTTGACGGGCAGGGAGATTGATATCGTCAAACATCTTCGAACGGGGTTGTCATCCAAGGAAATTGCTGATAAACTTTCTATAACGGTGAAAACGGTGCAAGCGCATCGGTACAATATTTTTAAAAAATTACAAGTGAAGAACGCAATTGCCGCCATAGAAGTGATCAATTCACTAGGGATTTGAGACTTCAGCGAAATATCCTAGATTTTTTATTACAGTGGAAATATCAAATCGCCGGATCCAGCGGCATCTTCGGCGCCATTACTTCGTCCACATCCACCATCTGTATTTGTAAAGTCTCGCACCAGTGAACAAATCGCCCGTGAATATTATCAAGGGTTTGTTTTTGTTCCGGAGTAAGCTCCAGTGCGTGAGCCCTGCTGATTGTTCGCGTTGGTAATCCACGCTTGCGTAAGAAATATTTCGCGCTCATCGGGTAGGCAATGTGAATTAGCGGATCAACTTTGCTTAACTCAGATTGCAACCATTCTACTTCTTTCTGTTTATCGGGATTGGTTGCGTTGTCGCACATCCATACAAGGATTTCAGGATAAAAATTGCCTGAAATGGAAGACATTCCTTTCGCTCCCATTTGCAAAGAGTACATCGCGTTTGGTGTGTGCGCATCATAGAACTCTAAACGACTATCACCTTTTAAAACTTCCAGCTTTGCACGCACCTGATCTAATGCTATTGATGTGTCCTTGTGATAAACGAACCTGTCTGTTGCAACTAATGTCCTAAAAACTTCCGCAGATAATATTCTCTTGTAGGGTGCCGGGCACTCATAAGTTCCCAACGGTATTCCAGGTGTATACTTCAACATGCGCTCAAAATTCCGGAGAAGAATCTCATCGCTATCATCCACGTTTGCATAGTGACCAGTTATCAATATCACAGCATTAACGCCGGTGTCATGAATCTTCTTTGTAAACTCTGCTTTGTCTTCGATGGATAAGCCAAAAGAACCTGTGGCAACAATCGGTACACGACCGTCAACATATTTCACAGTATGACGAGTGAGTTCCAGACGCTCGTCTTCTGTAATGCTATACATTTCGCTACTGAGACAATTTGCAAAAAGTCCTTTCACTCCTGCAGCTAAATAGAAATCCACTAAGCGGGACACTGCGTCCAGGTCAACCTTTGCCTTTAGGTTGAACGGTGTAATCATTACAGGTACAAATTTTTTCTCACTAAAATCCATAAACTGATTTTTTTTTGCCCTTGTTTTAGTACGCGTCAAAGTACGCGAAATTTTTCGGCCCTCCATCCTTTACTGTACTGAGCTTTGGTTTGTCCGCCAGGGGCGCACCTACAAGGAACCACAACGCGCACAAAGAGAGCATTATTTGCAAACAACCGGTAGTTACCAACGCTGCCGAAGCCAGCCTGTGTCCTTTGTTCTGCGAAAGAGTGGAGTCTCCCAAACAATCAAGCTCTACCTGATTTTCCAATAAATGATTTTCTTTGTGCCCTTAGTAGTGTCCGCCTTCAGGCGGACATTGTGCTACTGTCGATTCGAGTTGAGATACTACCGATATGAAGAATCTTCCCATTGTAGACCTTACAATAATATTGGTTTACCTGCTGGCGATGGTGCTGGTTGGTTTTTATTTTTCGAGAAAAAATAAGAATTCCGATCAATTCACCACAGCGGCTGGTTCAATTCCCGGCTGGGCTATCGGCCTGTCAATCTATGCAACGTTTTTAAGCAGCAATACTTTTTTAGGAGTTCCTGGAAAAGCTTTTGGCAGTAATTGGAATGCTTTTGTATTTAGTATCTCGATGCCGCTGGCCGCGTGGATTGCTTCAAAATATTTTGTGCCTTTTTATAGACGCACCGGGGAAATTTCCGCTTATACTCATCTCGAAAATCGCTTTGGTCCCTGGGCTCGAACGTATGCTGTTATTTGTTTCCTGCTTACACAATTTGCGCGAATCGGATCTGTCTTTTTTGGTATTGCTTTAAGTCTTCAGGCACTTACCGGTTATGGTATGGCGACAATTATGATTGTCGTGGGCATATGTATTATACTATATACTGTGTTTGGTGGAATGAAAGCTGTTATATGGACGGAAGTGGTTCAAGCTATAATTAAAACCCTCGGCGCTCTGCTTATTCTTTTCCTGATCATTAAAGAAATGCCTGGTGGTGTTTCCAGCATTATCGATATTGGGGTAAGCAATGAGAAATTTAGTTTGGGAAGTTTTTCTCCTGGTGTCACCGAAGCTACATTTTGGGTTGTGTTGTTGTATGGTTTCTTTATTAACCTGAACAACTTTGGAATGGATCAAAATTACGTTCAACGATATCACACGGCTACCTCTACTAAACAGGCTTCAAAATCGGTATGGTTGTGTGTTATTTTGTACGTGCCTGCCTCATTCTTATTCTTTTTAATTGGCGCGTGTTTGTTTGCTTATTACAATGTTCACCCGGAACTTATTCAAACAGTTAAGGAGCAGGTGGCAGCAGAACGACTCTCATATTCGGGCACTTCAGCGCAAATACTAAAAACGGCAGCATCACTTTCGCCTTCAGATTATGGCGATAAAGTGATGCCTCACTTTATGGTCACTAAAATTCCTACGGGGCTTGTCGGTCTAATTGTTTCTGCCATTCTTTCCGCCGCAATGAGTACCATAAGTTCCGGAATGAATGCTTCAGCTACAGTGTTTACCATGGATATTTACAAAAGATATTTTAGGCCGGATATCAGTGAAAAGAATAAGTTCTTTGTTCTCCATGCTTCTACTGTTGTGTTTGGGTTGTTGGGATTGGGAACAGGCATTGCAATGATTGGCGTGAAAAGTCTGCTCGATATATGGTGGGAGCTCTCCGGAATTTTTGCCGGAGGAATGCTGGGATTATTTTTATTAGGAATGATAAGCCGTCGAACAAAAAGCCATGAAGCTTTCACAGCTACCCTCATCGGAATTGTTGTGATTTTATGGATGACATTCTCTAAATATCTTCCTGATAAATATGCCTTCCTTCGAAATCCTATGCATGTAAATATGACGATTGTAATTGGAACGCTGACTATTTTCCTGGTGGGATTGGTTTTGACGAAAATGAGAAGGGCGTAGGAGGGTATCAGGTATATCGTATTAGGTATTAGGTATTGGGTATTGGGTATTGGGTGATCACCTTTTATTGGCTACATCCTCGATCAGTAAATTAACTTTCGATAGATTATAAAAACTCGCTCGTTATGAATAGAAAAATTTTGGGTTTAATCTTTCCTTTATTCACACTCTATTCTTTCGGACAAGATCAAACCGCCATCAAATATGGAAGCAATAATGCAGCAGGAAACTATAAGCAGATTAATGGTATTAATATGTACTATGAAACTTATGGAAGCGGTAAGCCGTTAATTTTTTTACACGGTAATGGCGGTTCCATATATAGTTCTAGGGCGAAGATTGAATATTTTAAACAATACTTCAAAGTTATTGCAATCGACAGCAGGGGGCACGGTAGGTCAGTTGATACCACAACAAAGATGCTTACCTATACCCAAATGGCAAATGACATAAAAGTTTTACTCGATTCTCTTGGTATTGACAGTGCTTTTATCTCCGGACAAAGTGATGGCGGAATTTTAGGGCTTTTAATTGCGATAAACTATCCATCTAAAATTTCAAAGCTTGCGGCATTTGGTGCGAACCTATTTCCAGGCAAAAAAGCAATAGTTGATGAAATTGAAAATATGGTAAGGGATACTTTGAAAGTCACGAAAGACTTTAATAGGAGAAGGCTCTACTCTCTATTAGAATATCAGCCAAATATTACTGAGAAAGAATTGAAAACAATTAAATGCCCGGTATTAATCATGTCAGGCGACCGAGACGTAATTCGGCTTGAACATTCAATTAAGATATTCTATAACATAGAAAATTCAAACTTTTTTGTAATGCCCGGAGCCACACATTTTGGGTCGTATGAAAAACCGGAATTGTTTGATCTGGTCTTGATGGAGTTTTTGAATAAACCATTTTCAAAAATATCGACGGTTGAATTGTTTACAGGCAAGCGTTAAAACGCCTATAATAAAATGCTAAAGTAATTCCACATTCCAACGTTTTGAATATTTTCATTGTCTATTTATTTGGATTGGTAGTGTAATCTACTTGTATTGCCACCATTAAATAGCCTACATATGAAACAAGTTTTACTTTTCTCTGTTGTCGCTGCTGTATCGCTTATTTCCTGCAAAAAGAACACAATTGAAACTCCCGCACCCGTTCAGGCGACTGGGGAATTTTCGCGTTCGCTCCAGTTTCCAAACCAGAATGATCTTGTCAAGTTTGTCCATTATAATGAAGACTCAATTCATGAGATGAGAGCCACGATAGGAGAAGGTAAACTATGGTTGATTTTTAATGCCGCGCCTACCAGAAACAATTCGTCGGGTGATGCTATTGCGTTTACCATAGACGCAAGCCATCTTGGTTCCGGACTTGTGGGATCTTACGATTATGTAAACACTAATTTCCGGATCTTGTCAACCCAGTACACGTATACTTTCAGAAACAACGACGGTGATATTCAGGGCAGCATTCTCGACTTAAGCATGGGAGTCCATTACACGGGCATTCTAACAATCTTAAAGTACGATGCCTCTAGGAAATTGGTGAGCGGCACTTACGATATTTTTGCGAAAGACCTAATTAATGATCCAACAAAACACACTCCCACGTCGCCGATTGATCCTGCAGACTATTGCCACCTGCATGTTGAGGGAAACTTTACAAATGTAAAGATTGAGTAGGGGCTCGAAATCATCTTTAATATCTCTGAAAATTTCTTCAACGCTTTGCAAAAGAAATAGTGCAAAGCGTTTTTATTTTATTTCGCTCACTTAATATATGGAGACCAGATTGTCACTTTTATTAAACGGGTACCCGTTGCTCCCGCCATCCCTGTTTGCGGGTTTGTTGGATCGATGATACCCGTTAGTTTATCAAGATCGAACCCGAATAATTCTTTCATCGCTTTGTTGCCCTGCTTCAATTCATTCGCCACATCAACTACCTGTGAAATCTCGTATTTCATTTTGTAAATGCTTTTCGGGTCGGTGATCTTTGTCTCCCTCCACGTCACACTCGAATCGCCTTTGACCAGGTTGGCACCTCCAGCCGCTACTCCATCATTCGATGTTTCATATTGAACATTCCACATAAAAGTGGGCGGGTTCAGCGAATCACCTTTTTTGCCAAGGTAAAAAACCACCTCCGATGCTGTCATCCCATCCGGTGATCCTGAATGACTGATTTGTTCGCCTTTCTCCATCTCCTGTACCATGTTTGCTGGGCCGGCGACGATAAAGGCAGGTTCGGTATTTTTTTCCCACACAGACCATCCAGATTCATATGCATACAAAGTATGAGGCCGATCACCCACGGGCTGTGAAGTTTCGACAAGCAAGTTATCCTTCAGCGTTTTTTGAGGAGGATAATGATAAAGCGTGGCGAAATGGGTCATAAAATTGGTTTCTGTTTCTTCTCCACCTGTAATTTTCACTCCTGGCAAAGTCGCGCGTTTCATTGTCCTCGTCACATTTTCCATGTACGCAATATCTATTCTTACTGGTATTCCGTCGATGCCGACTACAACGTTACTTCCTGTATAAGTGTCCTTGCATCCCCACACATTGTTCGTTTCGCACTGTGCTTTCGCGATCGCGGTTTTGTCGCCTGTTTTGGTAAATTTCACAATAGCAGTTCCGTCATCATTGGTGGTGAAAGTGGCGGGCGTGAATGCTCCGCCGGTCGTTCCCGCTGTCGTGATTTTTTTATTGGGAAGAAACACGCCATCGCAATCTTTAACTCGCAATATGACATTGGTTGATTGACCTTTCATCAATCCACGATCCATGTCCATAGAAATTTCCCCTCCTCGATGATCGCCTCCGAGTCCGACTTTTTTGGTTGCTCTTTCGTGCAATTCCCAGTTCCTGATATTTATTTTTTCAAATAAGGCAGCCACGCTGCGCGTTGCCTGGTATAGCGGATCCCACGACGGATACATTTGAAAAGGTGCTTCCGCAGTAGCAATGATAGTTGCGCACGTGGTTAGCAACGACAACGAAAAACGATAATCTTTTTTCGCATTATCATAATAAAGTGCGCTGATCAGCACATAACCCTTCTGACCTTTGGCTTTTCTATAATCACTGATCGGGATCACAGAAAACGATGGATTGCCTTGCACCAACTCCAGCGTTTTACTTTTGAGAGTCGCAATCTTCGCATACTGCTCGCGAAGTGCCGCATCCTCCGGCTCCTGCACCTCCACCTGTTCAAACATAAAATATAAAGGAGCTTTCTCGTTGCAAACTTTTTGCTGAGCCGATGCTTCCAATATACTTAACCCGAAAATAAATCCTGCTATTAATGTATTATAAAAGCGTTTCATAAATTGGTTGCTTTATAGAGTATAATAAATACCAGTATGAAATTTAAAGAGAAAGAAGACGGGGCGGGATCATATATTCATATGGTTGTTTGAGTAGCAATCTTCATCGTTGCAGGATGCAGGATGCATGATGCAGGATTCAGGATACAAGCGGAAGGGATTGAGTACGATATTTTTAAAAAAAATCCAGGTTCGCGTTCAAGCTGATAAAAAAGAAATAATTTGTCTTCAACTTATCGTACGAAATACATTTAGGATGAAAAAGTATTTAACTACTACGTTACGCCATCTATGGCGGCATCGCTTGTTTACTGCATTAAATATTTTTGGATTGGCAATCGGCATCAGCGCGTGCTGGATAATTTTTCGCATCGTTAATTTTGAATTTAGCTACGAAAAGGCAGTTCCAGATAAAAAAAATATCTACCGTCTTGTGAGCGGTTTTGTGTTTGATGGAAAGGAAGAATATAATGGAGGTGTATCTGCGCCTATGTATCAGGGCATGCGCCAGCAAATTCCTGGTTTTAAAAATGTGGTGCCAGTGCTGGGAAAATGGCTCAAGAGTGTCGAGATAAAAAATACTCAAGGCCAGCCTTTGAAGATGGATGATCCTACTGATATCGTTGCCACCGATTCTACTTATTTTACGCTCTTACCTTACCGGTGGATTGCCGGCAGTAGATCAACATCACTGCTTGCTCCTGAAAGCGTAGTGCTTACAGAAAGTAGAGCAAAGAAATATTTTCCAAACAAAAAGCTCGACGATATACTTAATCAAACGATTACCTACTATGGCTATCGTGACACTATTCAAAGAACCGTGACGGGAGTTGTCGCTGATTTTCCTACGCCTACTGAATTTACTTCCCAGGAATTTTGTTCGCTGCCAACCAAGGCTTATGAACTTTCTGCATGGACAAACACTAACGGTTCAGACAAACTATATCTGCAGTTAGAGGAAGGAGCAGACGCACAAAAAATATTAAGACAGATTGATGACCTGGCTGACTCGAAGAGAAAGGAATTTGAAAAGGGACGGGACCATAATGCCCAGTATAAACGGTGGTATCAATTACTACCATTAAAAGATTCTCATTTTTCAACCTACATTAATGAGTACAATACACGTAAAGCAAGCAAACCTGTATTATTTGGATTGATCGGCATTGGTTTGTTTCTGCTTGTGCTGGCATGCATTAATTATATTAATATGAGCGTTGCCGCCATTCCGCAAAGGGCAAAAGAGATAGGCGTCCGCAAAACTTTAGGAAGCAGCAAATCACAGCTCATAGCTCAGTTTTTATACGAAACAATCCTAACAACCTTTTTGGCGGGCATCTTATCTTATTTCCTGAGCATTATTGGTTTTGCGCTATTGAAGAATATTATTCCACCCGGCGTAGAAGCATTTGGCGATCTGTTGCAGTTAGTGATTTTCATAATTGTGGCAGCGATTGTTGTTACGCTGTTAGCCGGCATTTATCCCGCCTGGTTGATCACCAGAGTAAAAGCAATAAATATATTCCGGAAAACTTCTTTCAACTATAAAAAACCAAACGGATTTAGTTTGCAAAAAGCCTTGATTGTTTTTCAATTTGTCATTGCATTGGTTTTTATTACCAGCGCTTTAATTGTGGGCAATCAATTACACTATGCGCTTACAACTGATATGGGTTTTAATAAGGAAGCTGTTGTTGTGATAGATGTGCCATGGAAATATGCACGCGAAGAAAAATATCACGACAAACAATTTGCGCTGTTATCCGAAATGAAGTCAATCCGTGGAATTGAAAATATTTCTTTGGGCACCGAACCAATGACAAACAATTTTTCTTCGAGCCAGTATGAATACAGCCAGGAAGGTAAGGAGCCGATTAAGAGACAGGTTTTTAGGAAATGGGTTGATACAGCCTATCTTAATCTATATGGATTGAAATTAATCGCTGGCAGAAATCTTCATGCTTCAGATACAACAAACGAATTCGTGATCAATGAAACGGCTGTTAAGGCATTTGGTTTTGCATCGGCTGAGGACGCCATTGGAAAATTCATAGGTCAGTCAAATCAAAAATTCCCCGTTGTTGGCGTGGTTAAAGATTTTCATCAGCAGGACTTTTATAATACGATCGACCCGTTGTCATTTGAAAGCGACAAAGACAACCTTAGCACTTTCAACATTAAAATAGGAAGGGATGCTTCGCAATGGCAGGATATCCTAAAATCAGTTGAAAAGAAGTGGTACCAGTTCTATCCGCCTGAATCTTTTTCTTATAAATTCTATGACGAAGTGATTGCGCAGATGTATGAACAGGAGAAGCATCTCGCAAGGTTGATTGATATTGCTACCGTTATATCCATTTTTATTAGTTGCCTGGGATTATTTGGTCTTGCGGTACTGACGGCCTTCCAGCGAACAAAGGAAATAGGCATAAGAAAAATATTAGGCGCTTCGGTTACAGGCATCATTCAATTGTTGTCGAAACAATACGTTTACCTGATAGGGCTGGCTATAGTGATTGCCGCCCCCATTTCATGGTGGGCCATGAATAAATGGTTGCAAAACTTTGCCTACCGCATACAGATTGAATGGTGGATTTTTTTGCTTGCCGGCCTTGTTGCGTTGGTGGTAGCATTGCTGACAGTAAGCGTGCAGGCAATAAAAGCGGCCGTTGCCAAGCCTGTTGAGTCTTTGCGAACAGAGTGAACAATATAAATCTCCGCAAAAGATCTTCAGTTCAATGCTCACGTTTCAAAACCTAACCCAGGATTTGCCACGCTACTTTTCGAACAATTTGGAGCGACTTATCTACTAATATTTCCGTGATAGAAATAGGATTTCACTTTATTCAGATTGAAGATGTTGCCAGACTGCCTGGAATAAGTTGAACCATTTTTTGTAATGGGTCCATAAAAAATTGCGGTACCTGCCTCAGATGAAGTAAAAGTATCATCACTTGTCACACCTGAAATACCTGGTCCGTTTGAATTCAATGTAAAATTTACATTTCTTGTACCCGAATTGTAATAGACCACCAGGTAATATTCACCGTCAGGACTACTATTATTAATAAGAACCGACTCGAATCCATTTGCATTTTCGCTACTGCTTACAACATCAAAATCAGTAATCTGGTTATTAGTGATGACTACGTTATTGACAACGAATAAATCCAAATTGACAGGACTTCCCGCATTCCAGAGGAGATCGGTTTGTAATCCCGTGTTTGCGTGACTCACGTCATCATCATTGATCTTCACGGTAGCTTCTGCATTGGTGAATGTGACAGTTGTGGGTGAAGTGAACTTTACATGAATGGATTTTGCAGGTTCAACAACCGCGTCATTGAATATGGTAAACTTTAGTGTAGCGGTGGTGCTGCCGGCAGGAATGGTGAGTGAAGTCGCGCTATCTACACTGTAGTCGCCGTTTAAAACAGCATCACCACTCAATGACACTCCTAACTGAACTTTTTGGCTCGGGGCTTCGCTCAGGTTAATAGTTACACTGGCGGTTCCACTATTTTCACTTACTGTTTGAGTTGTATCCTTAATAGACAGAGAAGGAATACTTTTAGAATCTTTTTTACAAGATGAAAACGAAAGGGAAGCGAATATAATAGCAATGCCAAGGAATAATAGTTTGTAGTTCTTCATAAATAAATATTTTCCGCGTAAATATAAAGGCGTGCGCGGTTTGCTTGATTGTTAAAAAGTGATTCGGTTGTAACAAATGGCCAAATATCCACTTGCTTTTCGATGAAATTGACATTTGTCTCGGCGAATTGGCTGCGCGGGGTTGATAATTATTATGAGAAGAGCGCGGTTTTTCAATTCAGGGCACGGAAGAGCCTGTTATTAGTTACAATGAAGACCTAACCCTCCTTATAACGCTGTGTTCATTGCTTTGTAAAAGAATAGTGCAAAGCGTTATTTATCTTAGACAAAATATAAGGAAACTGCTCCTCCAATTGGCAATGAAAAAAGCAACTATAGTATCACGGATCATTCTTGGATTCATTTACCTGGTCTTTGGTCTGGATTATTTTTTCCAATTCATTCCTTATCAGCCGCATCATACAAGTAGGGTTGCGGCATTTAAAGCCGGCCTCCTGGGAGTAGGATACTTTTACCCTATGATAAAATCGATCCAAATTGCAGGTGGTATATCACTACTGGTAAATCGCTATGCGCCTTTTTTTGCTGTTGTACTATTCCCCATAAGTTTAAATGTGTTTTTGTATCACACCATTTTGGTCCCTTCCGGTTGGTATATGGGAGGTATCCTGATTGTTACGAATCTGTTCTTGGGATATGCCTATCGCAAATATTATAGTGGCATGTTTGTGAAAAAACCCGTTTTGTAGGGAATGGGTCGCTTTCTGAACGCCATCTGAAGCAAATAACACCGGGTAGAAATGACGCGGTGATAATCTTGCAGTAACTCTTTTGCTGTTTTCATTGTCACCCTATTTTTAATAATTTGATCTATCTTGTTTAGCCTGCCCGAATTATTCAAATCTCCCCAAATAATAACCAACAAAGGAATTATGAAAAAGCTATTGCTTCTTATTATTACTCTTTCCTGTTACGTCCTCGTAAATGCACAAACAGATCTGCAAAAGGCGGAGGCACTCATCAAGAAGATGACAATTGAAGAGAAGGTGGGACAAATGACACAAGTCACATTAGCAGTGGTTGCAAAAGGAGGTTGGGGAAACCAGGACGGAGCACTCGATCCCGCTGCATTGAAAAAGGCCATCAGTGATTACAAAGTTGGATCTGTTCTAAATACAACAGCTCATGCACTATCTGTGGATACCTGGAGGGAAATGATGACGCAAATACAGGATGAAGCGAAAAAAACAAAATTGAAAATCCCTGTTATCTATGGACTTGACGGTATCCATGGACAAACGTATACGCTCAATTCCACGTTGTTCCCACAAAGTATAGGAATGGCAGCAACGCGGAATCCGGAGTTGGCGGCTGCTATCGCGAAAGTGACTGCTAAAGAACTGAGGGCTTCAGGAGTTCGATGGAACTTTGCGCCGGTATTGGACTGTGGCCGACAACCACTTTGGTCAAGATTTCCCGAAACCTATGGAGAAGATGTTTATATAGGCAAAACAATGGGCGCTGTTGTCATCAAAGCGTATGAAGAAGATGGATTAAAAAATCCTACAGCAGTTGCTAGTTGTATGAAGCACTACCTGGGATATTCTGCGCCGAGAAATGGCAAAGACAGAACGCCTACATACATGCCGGAAATAGAAATGCGTGAGTATTATCTGCCGCAATTTCGCGAAGCGGTAAAAGCCGGTGCGTCCACCATTATGATCAACTCCGGTGAAATAAATGGCGAACCGGTACACGCTAGTAAATATTTGTTGACCGACGTGCTGAGAAAAGAATTGGGATTTCAAGGGTTGATCGTTACTGATTGGGAGGACATTAAACGACTTCATGAGCGACACAACGTAGCAGCCACTCCCCGTCAGGCAGTGGTAATGGCGATCAATGCTGGAATTGATATGAGCATGGTGCCATCGGATTTCTCGTTTTATGATTTATTGCTGGAGGCAGTAAAAAAAGGAGAGGTGCCAATGAGCCGCATCGATGATGCTGTAAAAAGAATTTTGGTTTTAAAATATAAGCTGGGTTTATTCGATAATCCCTATCCGGAAGAATCTGCAAAAAGCAATTTTGGAAAAGCGGAATATCAAACACTCGCATTGGATGCTGCTCATGAAGCAATGACCTTATTGAAAAACCAAAATAATGTACTACCACTTTCGAAGAATGTAAAAGTTCTGGTGGCAGGGCCATCGGCACAAAGCATTAGTGCCTTGAATGGCTGCTGGAGTTACACATGGCAGGGAAAGGAAGAGCAATGGTATCCTACCGACAGTAAAACAATATTGCAGGCCATCACCGACAAACTTGGTAGCGCGAATGTAATTACCACAACGGGAAAGGGATTTGACAATCCGTTAAACTTTGATACAACAAAAATACCCGCAAGCGCCTCGGGCGTTGATGTTATTATTTTATGCGTTGGAGAAAATGCGTACGCGGAAAGCCCGGGCAATACGCGTGAACTGGCGTTGCCTGATGAACAACTTGCTTTAGCTAGAGCGGCGGCTGCAACAGGAAAGCCGGTCATATTGGTGTTGACGGAAGGAAGACCAAGATTTATTACAAGCATTGAACCTTCAATGAAAGGCATATTAATGACTTATTGGAGTGGAAAGAAAACTGCGGAAGCGATTGCTGATGTATTGTTCGGTGATTATAATCCAGACGGGAGATTACCTTTCAGTTATCCGAAAAGCATGGGGGAAATTGTTCTGTACGACCGGAAACCTACCGAGGAAATAAGAGAAGTCTTTAATGACAATGTAAATAGCGGTTATGATCCCCTCTTCGCATTCGGGCATGGCTTGAGCTACACCACTTTTGAATACAGCGATTTGTCGTTAAGTAGCCCCTCAATAAGTTCCAGTACAAAACTTACGGTAAGTGTTACGGTGAAGAACTCGGGAAGTCGGGATGGTAAGCATACCGTTGAATTGTACACGCGGGACCTCTATGCCAGCATTACACCGAGCATGAAAAGGCTCAGGGCTTTTCAAAAAATAAATTTGAAGACGGGGGAGAGCAGGAAAGTTGTGTTCACACTTGACAAGAATGATCTGGCGTTTGTAAATGCACAATTAAAAACCGTTACTGAGCCCGGCGAATTTGAAGTGATGATCGGCGATAAAAAGGCAAAGTTTACTTACAAGTAGTAGACAAGTGGACCGGCTATTCCGTTTTCAAACTTTCCTGACAGCCGAAACTCCTTATTTCCTATTCTGAGCGAAGGCTGTTTACCGGATTTGCTATGGCTGCTTTTACCGATTGAAAGCTAGTGGTGATCAAAGCAATTAAGATTACCAGCACACCTCCAAACGCAAACAAATCCCAGCTTAACGTAATGCGATAAGGATAATTCTCCAGCCATTTATTTGTTATTATCCATACAAGCGGTATTGATATAAATAACGAAATAAAAATCAGCTTTAGAAAATCTATAGAGAGAATGGATACAATGCTGCTTACAGAAGCGCCTAACACTTTACGGATGCCGATTTCTTTTGTTCTTTTTTCAGCGGTAGATACCGTGAGGCCAAAGAGCCCTATGCATGAAATGAAAATTGTGAGAATAGCTCCAAACAAAATAATTTGTTTCCACTTTGCTTCTGCTTCATAATTTTTCCGATTCTCCTCGTCCTTAAAAATATAGGTGTATGAATTTAACGGAAACAACTTTCTGAAAGTTGTTTCAATATTTTTCAGGCTCGCGCTTTCTGTGTTTGGCCTGATTTTGATATATATCATTCCATAATCGTTCTGCATTCTCATGCTGAATATTTCCGGCGCTATCTCCTGGGTCAATGCTTGAAAATGATAATCTTTTACCACACCGATCACTGAATATTTAATACTGTCACCAAAACTGACTTGCCTACCGAGTGGCTCTGACCATCCTGCTTTTTTGACAAATGTTTCATTCACGATAACGGAATGTGAAGAATCAGACGGAAATGCAGGTGAAAAATTTCTTCCTGCAGTAAAAGGTATTTTTAATAAGGGTAAATAAGAATCATCTATGGTTACGTTGGCGGCGCCCATTCCTACATCTCCGTTTATTTTCATCTCATTAAACGAGTATCCTTCGTCTTTTGATGCTACGCCAACAATATCAGGACTTTTCATCAGCTCTGATTTCAAAAGGCTCGCCTCATTTCTTGTTAAGTTTGGTTTATTAACCAACACAAGATTACTGTCGTCATAACCCAATTTTTTGGTGGTAAGAAAATTGAATTGAGAAAAAAGAATAAGCGTGGCGATAATCAAAAACGAGGAGAGAGTGAATTGTAATACCACTAAGCTTTTCTGAAGAAAATTTTTCTTTGCGGCAGTGAAACGCCCATAAAGTGTCTCCACCGGATTGTATCCCGATAACACCAATGCAGGATAGAAGCCTGAAAGCAAACTGGTGACGATGAAAAGCGCGACGTAAGTCATGATCACCTTTACGTCAATCAAATAAGACAATGCAAGCGCTTTATTGGAAAGATCGTTGAATATTGGTAATACAGATTGCACAATAACAATACCCAATACAAATGCAACGAAGCATAGTACGAATGATTCTCCAAGAAATTGGAAAATGAGCTGTTTTCGACTACCCCCGGTTGATTTTCTTATTCCAACTTCTTTGGCTCTTTTCAACGAACGCGCAACAGTGAGATTTACAAAATTTATACAGGCAATAAATAAGATGAATAAGGCAATGCCGGACAATATATAGGAATAGAGCGGACTACTTGCTTTAGAAATATTTTCCTGGCCTACACTGTCGTCGAGGTGAATGTTAGTGAAGGGCTGCAAATAGTATGCAGTTATGTCTTTTTGATTATATTTTGTTTCAAATGTCGCTATCAACTCGCGAGCCTCATTCCTATAGATTTTCTGCATTTGCGCCTGCACTTTTTGTATATCTGCGTTTGGAGTAAGCATCACATACGTGGCAAGAAAAAAGCTGAACCAGTTCTCCGGCTGCCGCACAGCATTAGCCGGTTCTTTAAAGGGAAGCAACACATCAAATTGGATAGATGAATTTTGCGGACATTTTTTTGTTACGCCTGTTACCTTGTACGGAGTAAATTGATCACCATTTTTCAGCAATATTATTTTTTCCAAGGCCTGCTTTGTTCCAAATTGTTTCTTTGCAACGTCTTCTGAAATGACAACGGAATTGGGTTGAGATAACGCAGTTTTCGAATTCCCTTGCAGGAGAGGAAAAGAAAATATCGAAAAGAAATTTGTGTCTGCATAAAGTACAGACTGCCCTTTTATGTCTGTTCCGGTTTTTAAATCCCGGTATCCGCCCTGCACGCGAACAAAAGATTTGATCTCGGGTATTTGCCCGGCAAACGTAGGTCCCTGTAAAAAGCCGGTGATGCCCATTTTTTTTGCACGTGCATTGGAACCGGTTTGCCCAACAGTTATCCGGTAAAGATTATTTGCATTTGCATGAAAACGATCATAACTCACTTCATCACTCACATATAAAATAATCAGCATTGCGCTGGCAAGGCCAAGGCTTAGTCCAATGATGTTTACCAGAGAGTAAACTTTGTTTCGCAACAGACTTCTTAAGGCAATTTTGAGATAATTTGTAAGCATGATATTTGAGTTAGTGTAGTCGTTCTTTACCTCGTTATCTTTCGTGCATGCTCCTCGAATCAAAGGGGTTTTCCAAGAACATGCCATTTTCTCTACAAATTGATAATCATATAGATCAGGGGAAACAAGGTGGGTGAGGTTGTTCGTATCTGGTACAGCTATTGTCCGTATATGGCCAGGAAATACTGACGTAATTAAATATTAGATTGCGAGTGCTTGCAAAATCAAAAGGCTTTCATTTTATGAGCTAAGGAAATTTTTTTTTGTAACCTGAATTTGTCACCTCATATGATTCTCAACCAACCTTTTCCAACCAATCAGGAGATTTCAAGGACACTTCGTTTTACATTTTATTCAGGTTGTGTTGTTTTCCTCATCCTGGTACTTTTCCAACCCTTCGGTTTTAATAAAACGCCTTCAGAATATTATTTGCGCAATGCTTTCTTTTTTGGACTTGCCACATTTATTGTTTCCACTACAAATGCATTGTTGCTTCCGGCCTTATTTCCCCGACTATTTGACGAACGAACCTGGACAGTCAGCAAGGAACTTTGTATCATGGTATGGCAGGTAATTACAATTGGTTTGATGAACCTCGTCCTTTTTAGGTGGTTGTACCACGAGGAAGTCCCCATCATAACTGTACTTGGCATAACTGCGGCAGTGGGCATTTTTCCTATCACGCTCATCATTTTATTAAAGCAATATGCGCTGCTGAAAAAGTATGGAAGTGGCGCTGCATTGCTGGATCAGCAGATTCACAGCAAACCCGCAGCAAAAATCTCGACAGATTCATCCCTCATCACGTTACCTGGTGACAATCAAAATGAATCCGTAAGTTTTAACCTGGATGATTTCCGATTCATTTCTTCAGCAGACAATTATATCAAGCTTCATTTTGTTGAGAACCAAACGTTATCTCAACGTGTATTGAGAAGCACACTGAAAAAATCGGAGGAATATTTAGCACAACATGAGCAGGTGTTTCGTTGTCATCGAACCTATATTGTTAACCTGGCAGCAGTGGAACACGTGAGCGGGAACGCGCAGGGTTATAAGCTACGTTTGAAAGGAGTAAATGAACTGATCCCCGTTTCCAGAAACCTTAATAGAGAACTCACCAGTCGCCTCCAGTCCAGAACCCAATCACAATAGCAATCGGAATCGGTCCTTTCTGTCAATCCCTCCACTATTGTCCGCAGCACTGTGGGAACCAATTGCCAGTTGGTTACAATTCATCCCAAACCATTGTCAAACACCCCTTTCATTTGGAATGCCTGGGTGCAATGCCGCATTTTTGTTTTCAGCAACAACAACAAAATTCATTTTACATGAAAACGGCATTGAACATTGCGCTAATCATTCATATTATCTCAGGTTTCATCGCCCTGGTTACCGGATTTATTTCGATGATTACAAGTAAAGGAGGAAAACGACATCGTTTTACCGGGAAGATTTTTTTCTATGCGATGACCGGCGTATTTATTACCGCCACTTTCATTTCGATTGGAAAGAACCTGGTGTTTTTATTTATGGTGGGATTCTTTAGTTATTACCTCGCCTGTGCCGGGTATCGAAGACTACACCTGAAGAAATTACATCTTCAGCAAAAACCTGCATTTATTGATTGGGTGGTTAGCCTGGTTGGTATCCTGGCAGGACTGGCACTGGTGATATTTAGTATTACATGGTTTAGGGATAAAGGCGCATGGGGGATTGTTCCACTCAGCTTTGGTAGTTTTTGTTTTTTGAGTGGGATACAGGATCTGAGCTCATTCTTTTATGCACCAAAAGACAAACAACATTGGATAGTGAGTCATGGGGTGAGGATGGGTGCATCATTTGCTGCAACGGTTACGGCTTTTACCGTGGTTAATGTCAATATTGGATATTATAATTGGGTACTTTGGGTTTTGCCTGGCGTATTGATCAGTATTTGGATATCCAGGACAATCAAAACTTATCTTAAACCAAAAGCAGCAAAAAATCAAACCACTTAGAAACGCGAATCATTCTGTGATAGGGAGCGCTTACCTTTATATAGGATCGAATGAAACTGTGGGCAACAATATCTTCAGCTCAAACTATAGGCTTCATGAATTAAGGTATGCAAAAAACCCCTTTCGCAATTACGTTGAGTTCTGCACTGATTAAGGCTCTTGCAGCTGCAATCGCGATAGTAGCGCTGCTTTTGTTTTCACGTACGGTAACTACGGTATTACTATTGTTCGTCCTCGCCATTGTTTTCGCAATGATCATTAACGCGCCGGTGTCATGGTTAGAGAAGAAAAAAATTAAGAGAGGCTTGGGCACGTTCCTGATCTTTTTTTTGATTTTTCTTGTAATAGGCTTGTTCAGTTGGTTAATTGCGCCAATGGTGGGGATACAATTCAAAAGTTTAATGACCAACCTACCAGGATATCTGGGAAAAATTGAGCAGATGCTCTCAACATGGAAGGCCAACTATTTTCCGTGGATGAATAAGTCGACAGATCAAAATGATATTGCTCAAAATTTACCTTCAGTAACGAATACTCTATGGAAGTTGGGCGGTTTTTCTATTTCACTGTTGACCTCGTTTTTACTGGTTCTTGTCCTCATCAGTCTCACGGCATATATGGTCATTTCACCCCGCCCTCTGTTGCACTTCTATTTATCACTTTTTCCCATGCGCTTGAGAAATAACGCCGAAAATGCTTTCGTGAAATCTTCCCATATGTTGATTGGATGGATGCGTGCCAACCTGATTGGAGGGACCATAGAAGGTGTGAGTGTAATCATTTTTTTAAATATTATGAATGTGCCGGGGGCTTGGGTTTGGGGTGTTCTTTCATGCCTTGCGCAAATGATTCCCAGAGTAGGCTTCTATATTTTAAGCATTCCACCCACGTTGGTTGCACTCGCAATTAGTCCAATGAAAGCATTTTGGGTATTTGTTTTTTTTCTTGCTATGGACGAAATCCTCGGCGATTTCGTTATGCCACGACTCAGGGCTTCGTCGATGAGTTTGCATCCAGTTGCAATTATCTTTTTTCTTCTGGTTATGGGCGCAGCTTTTGGATTTATAGGAATATTACTTTCTACTCCGATCGCTGCTTTTGCAAAGGCATACTACGAAGAATTTTACCTGAGTAAATTAAAACCTGATGAGACATTGGAAAAAAGGATAGACGCCATGGTATATCAATCAGGGCAACAGTTGAATACAAGAAATAAATAAGGATTGATAGATGAAGGCAGTTCTTTTCGTTGTGTACACCTCGATTGATCAATCCAGTTTTGTTTGCTATTGTGATTGATCCCCCATACGGGTGATGTTTTGTACCTTGACCGTGTGCTAGATTAGTCCTTTCATTTGAAACCGCTTCAATTCAGAGAATCCTTCCCTTGAATTTGTCAGGCAGATTAAGAGCAATTTCACCTTCAAAGCCCCGCACGAAATGCTGGACAAATAACTTTTATGCAAAAACTTCTTTCTCTTCTACTAGTCATCTCTCTATGCGGATACGCATATTCTCAATCGGAAACATTTGATATTGTCACGTACACTCCTCCAAAAAACTGGAAGAAGGATGTAAAGGATGGGGTCATTAATTATACCAATGTCGACACCAATAGCGGTCGGTTTTGCGTGATCACGATCTACGCCAGCACCACGAGTTCTGGCGACGTAAAAAAGGATTTTAGCAAAAGCTGGAAAGAATTGGTGGTAGATCCATACAAAGGTGAGCCCAATCCAAAAGCAGAATCTCAAACCACGGCTGAAGGGTGGAGGGTAATGAGTGCAGTTGCTCCTATAAAAGTAAATGGTGCCGATTTGTATATGATGTTATCCGTTGTCACCGGATTTGGAAAAACTTTAAACATCAGGACAAGTCTCAATGATCAAGTCTACGCAGCCGACATCGATGCTCTATTCGCATCGATGCAATTGAGCAAATCAAAACCCGTAGACAAGACAAATTCTCTTCAGGCAGGATCTGCCGGGGTGAAACAGAAATTCGGATCGATGTTATATTTTCCGCCTGCTGGTTGGAATCACCAGCTATACCAGGATGGCGTGGTAATACAACCGCGAGACTTGCCAGCAGGAGAATATCTCGGAATTCAAATCATGCCTCCGATGAAATTTTCTGGTAGCCTGGAACAGGCACTGGCAGCAAGTTTTGATGAAGCGGCGACTATGTATAAGGGCACCACGATGAATTATGCAGGAACAGGAAAAAAATATCAGCAGACCGAAGCTAAAAGATCATTCAATGGCTGGGAATATATGGTAGCTAATGGTGGTGTAAAAATTGGCGCGGGAGAATATCCTCCAGAATATGGTCTTACGCTTTTTACCATAAAGGTCAACAACCGGTTCGAGCGCATTGCGATATTAAAAACAAAGACCATCAACAGGACTTGCAGCATGTCTGGCTACTATGCAGATGAACGACAGATCTACAAAGATGCTATCGATAATTTTCTTTATTCAATTCAATTTGCAGATGCCAGCGAACCTTTGATGCCAACTGGTTCTTTAAATGGAAAGGGAATAATCGGCGTATGGCAAGGTATTTCTATGAGTGTCGGAACTCCATCCGTGAGTCAACCATTGGGAGTAGGGTACAAAGTTTTCACCCCAATTTTTTTAACGAATGGTCAGGCTTACTTCGGACCTAAATTTCCATCACAGGGTCTTGACAGCATCGACACGAGAGTTTTAGCAGAACTACATCGAAGAGACTGGGGTACTTATTCTTTCAGCAATGGAAAAGGAATATTGAAGATGCCTTATGGTGATATTCCCATGCGACTCGAAGGGAATAAGTTAGTGATTACGCCAAATCAAACCGACCACCGATTTGCTCAGATGCCTTCCGTAGATGGTGCAAGATTTCAAGGAACCTACACTATGAGTGAAGCCTACGGCAAAATTCCCTCGATTCGCTTTACCAGTGATGGAAAGTTTATCGACAATGGCGCAGTGCGCGTTTTGTATCATGAATATATGGACTGTATCAATCCTGCTTTGCAACCAGGATCGGGTACATATGAAGTGAAGGATTACACGGTGCATTTTAATTATGCAGATGGAAGAAAAATAAAAATCGCATTTATTGGAACTGGATTTGACATGAAAAATCAAAGTCCGCAGGAACTGAGAATGAGTAATAATGAAGATCCTTTGATCAGGCAATAGCATGCGATCTTCATAACCTTAACACCCAGTTGCTGCTTTTTGCCAAGTGCTTATTATTTCATCCGGACGATGAAACCCCACCCAAAAAATATAGGTCGTTACATGGTTTACTTTCTTGCAGTTTACTACACAGTTTCCGGATCCCGCATAATATTGTTGCTTCTCGCATATTGTTTCCTCAGTTTTGATTGGTCCAAACATTGGCGTGTTTCGCTGAGTGGGGTTGACTTCGATTTCTTCATAACCAAATGGATTTTTTGCGATAAATTCAAACATATCACGGCTCTTGTCAACGGCATTGGTCGCAAATTTATCCATGCTGTTAGGATCAAATTTTCCCGCGGCTAATGTTTCATAGTTTGAGTTAGTAAGATATTCCGGCGTCATAGTGAGTAAAAACTGCCAATTTACTTCTGCACTAGTTTCACCTATCGGTTTCATAATTACGTTTTGCACCTGGACCATCAGAATAAATCCTGCTTGCGGGCAGGATTTATTCTCTGAAAAAATGTGTCTATAGCTTGATTACCCTCGTTAAGCCGCTCCAACCGTTTATTGACACTTTTATGAAATAGACGCCATTCGACAAACCATACAATGATAAAGGAGTTTCCAAAGAACCAGAGTTCACTTTTTGCACCCGCGTGATTTTTCTTGTTGATCCATAGCTATCCAATACCTCAATGGTCATTCGTCCCTTCTGTGGATAGTTTACTCTTAGAAACACTCGATCCGAAGCGGGGTTTGGGAATATTTGTAAACTGTTTTTACCCGCTGGTATTTGAATCGACTCCTGCGTTACCATTCTCAAAGGTTGCGTCGGCAGATCTCCGCAATTGATCTCCCACCAATTAAGGTTCCATCCTCCATTTGCGGCGCTTGTCTGAATGCGTAGTGTTTGCGCGCCTGCCGAAAAGCTCACCTGTGTTGAAATGGTTTGCCAACTCTGGAAGTTACCGGTGTTAGGAACAGTCATTGTTGCAAGTACATTGCTTCCGTTCTTCAATTGGAATTGTGCTCCTGTGAACATACTTGCCACTCTGAATTTCACGGTATAAGTTCCGGCTGCAGCAATGTTCACGGAGTAATCCATCCAATCGCCATCATCTTGCCAGGCCACGTTTTGTCCGCCACCAACATCCGAAGTGTTTTCAAGTTGAATACCATTCATTGCAGAATAGTCTTCACCTTCCATATGACTACTTCCAGAACAATTATTCTCTGGACAGCTAATTTCCCACCAGTTAAGATTCCATCCACCATTTGCAGCGGTTGTTTGTATGCGCAATGTTTGTGCTCCTGCCGGAAGATTTATTTGTGTATTAATGGTTTGCCAGCTTTGGAAATTACCAGTATTGGGAACCGTCATCGTTGCAAGCACATTGCTTCCACTCTTCAATTGAAATTGTGCTCCGCTAAACATGCTTGCTACTCTGAACTGAACAGTATAAGTTCCTGCTGTTGCAATGTTGACTGAGTAATCCATCCAATCGCCATCATCTTGCCAGGCCACGTTTTGTCCGCCACCAACATCCGAAGTGTTTTCAAGTTGAATACCATTCATTGCAGAATAGTCTTCACCTTCCATATGACTACTTCCAGAACAATTATTCTCTGGACAGCTAATTTCCCACCAGTTAAGATTCCATCCACCATTTGCAGCGGTTGTTTGTATGCGCAATGTTTGTGCTCCTGCCGGAAGATTTATTTGTGTATTAATGGTTTGCCAGCTTTGGAAATTACCAGTATTGGGAACCGTCATCGTTGCAAGCACATTGCTTCCACTCTTCAATTGAAATTGTGCTCCGCTAAACATGCTTGCTACTCTGAACTGAACAGTATAAGTTCCTGCTGTTGCAATGTTGACTGAGTAATCCATCCAATCGCCATCATCTTGCCAGGCCACGTTTTGCCCGCCACCGACATCCGAAGTATTTTCAAGTTGGATGCCATACATAGCCGTATAATTTTCTGCTTCGATATGTATTTCGCAATGGTTTTGACAATCGGAATACTGAATTCCCGCGTCAACATATAAAGTAGCGGGCGTATGACCATCAAGTTTAGTATTGCCACAAACCTCGTTTTGTGTTGTCCAGGTATGCGGTCCCCAATTCACGAGCGCTATATTCTGATGTCCTGCAGCGGCGTTTACTCCTAGCTTATTGTTTCGTATAATAATAGTGGTGCTGTCAAATGGATTGGTTTCTTTGGGACTCACTAGAATGTTTGATGGCTGCGAAACGGTATTGACCGAGTCGCTCAGGTAACCCGACGAATCCACAGTGTTGTTCTCAATATAATTGATGCCCACCCCAAAACTTTCAATGCCGTATATGAAAGTATTGCTGATGGTGTTATTATAAACGTGACAATTCCTGGTCATTCCACCAATGGCAATGCCCGCTCCCTGTTGTTGGTCGTGTTCATAGCCGCACCTGGTGACCACGTTTTCATAAATCTCGTTGTAACCACTATCTGCTCCGCTTAGTTGAATACCAGTGCGCATGCAGCTATCGATAATCAGGTGATGAATACTCACATTCGACATCCGCATTGGAATGAAATGATGCAAACTCGAATCTGAAGAACAATGATATTCTCTATAACCCAATGGATCTGTGTTGCCGGCATAAATACAATCCTGCCCTATATTTTTGAAACGGCAGTGATGAATTTTTATATCATCTATACGATAATTAGGATAGTTAAAACTCGTGTCGCACAATGGGTCCTGCTTTGCCCAAACTCCATAGGTCTTTCTATAAACATCAACGCGTTCCGCTTCCATATGTGTAGTCTTCCCAACGATCTCTATTGCAACTCCATTTTGATCATTCTGCGCCGGATTATAAACACGGAAACCATAATAGGTGTTCGCGTCACCGGAACCTGTGACTTTTATGTAATGACAGCTGGTCATCTTGATACTTTTGGTAAGCCAAACTTGCCCACCCTGGTTTGTAACAACAATAGGACATGCGCTCGTACCAGAGTAATTGTCCAGGGATACGTAACTCCAATTATCGTTTGCTTTCAATACTAAAGTATCTCCAGGATTAACCGGCGAAAACCAAATACTATTTGAATCACCGCTCATGATGCGTCCGCTGTCATTAGCTGCGGGCACAAGCTCCCGACGAATGCCATTGCAAAGACTGTGAGTTGAATTGTAGCTTTTGTATTGTAGCATCCATTCATAAATGCTTAAACCAACCGCATTGTTTGGATTGGTTTTCCAGCTGGGGGAATAAACTGTATTCCATGCTGCAGGTTCATGATCAACGCCGGCAATAGAGCTGAACAGCGCGGGCACAAGAGGTGCAGGCGTTGCGTTATTGATGCTATCAGTTAAGTCTGTGGAATATTTTAACCGTGCGTCCTTCGATCCGCATACCGTCCACACTTTAGAACCATAGGTGCCGCCCGTTAAATGGAGTTCATTTAGCTCGGAGGGTTTATTGGGCCCTGCAGGCGCTATAGGAACGATCGCCGCAAATTTATGAGCGGCTTCAATCCCATTGGTCACGCAGGAGACTGTACCAGAACCACCAGCAGAAAGTCCGGTTACATATATCCTTGAGCTATCAATGCGATAACGTGAAAGAAGGTCAGGCAACATAACAGCAATATGTTCCCACGAATACGACCATTGATCAGCCCATGCCCGTTGAGGAGAAACAACAATAAACTTGTAGAGTTGGTTATCTACCGGGTTAACTGCTTGCGGATCGAAACCTTCTGCAATTAGTTGCGGAAGGGCTGTTTGAGTAAGCGTGTAAAGTCCGTTAACACCATCACCCGATTCACCGATTCCATGCAAAAAAATAATCAGCGCATATTTTTGTGATGTATTCTGCAGGTAATCGGTCGGTAACCAGGTAAGGCCATATGTCATCGTGTTCCATGGAGTCACAGGGAATGAGTCGACTCGTTGTCTTCCTATGAACGTTTGTGACAATGAAATTTGTGAAGCGATAAGAATTATAAACAAGGAAAAAAAGATTTCTCTTCCTGGAAAGCGGGTAAGATTATTCATAATATAAGGTTATGCGTTTGAAATGATGTAGAATGGGGAGAGATTTATAACGGGTACGGCGAGGAAGGAGTAAGGGACTACAAACAATTACGTGAACCTAAAAATAGAATGAACTCCATTCCAATAACGATGTGATGTAACGGAATGCCAGATTAGCGTAACAGTTAGGGCTTTTGTTGTAATCAATAGAGATGTCCGTTCGTTAAAATGTTTATTAATTCATCCTTCCTGGATGACGAAACATTTATCTGGGCGCCATTGGCCAGTTCTACCCAACCACCGTCTCCGCGATGATATTTGGTGATCTTCCGAAGATTGACAATATGAGAATGATGTATTCTGAAGAAATGAGCGGGGCTAAGTATCGCCTCAACTTCCTTTAACGTTTTTGTAATCGTTAGTTTTTTCTCAGTTAAAAAAATGAGTGTGTATCTCCCGCTTGCTTCGCAATGAATGATATCCTTCTCTTCCACCAATAACACTCCATCGCCTGATGGCAGTGCAATTTTGCCTGCATAATTCAATTGAGATTTCAACATGTTAACCAATTTGCTAAGATCCATAGTTGACTGCGCTTCCATTTTCGCTTCCACTCTTTCTACCGCCTCAGCGAGCGCTTCTTTTGTTATTGGTTTTAGAATATAGTCAACTGCATTTTGCCTGAAGGCTTCAGCTGCATAGGAGTTGTAAGCGGTGATAAAGATTATATGAAAATTCCGGAAGATCAGCTTTTCCAGCATCGAGAAAACAGTTCCCGGCGGGAACTCTATGTCAAGTATTAGCAGTGACGGTTTTAAATTTTCTATCAATGGAACGGCTTCAGCAAGATTGTCAGTTGTGCCCGCCAGTGTCAATGAAGGACAATAACGGTCAATCATCCCCGCCACGAGTTTTATACTCCTGGGTTCATCATCAATTATTACTGTCCTGATCATAAGAGTTATAACGTTGATGAAATTCTATGATGACTTTAGTACCGGTAGCCTGGTTATCCTTGTCTTTCAGATCTTCAATGACCACAGTAATCTTTCCGCCACTCAAAGCATTCAAAGATGCAATTCGTTTAGCGGTAATGCTCATGCCTTTTGAAGAATGGGCGTTTCCCAGGTCCATTTGTATTTGTTGGGCCTTTTCTCTGCCAACCCCATTGTCGACAACTGTACATCGCAATAAATCACCGTTCTGATAAAAATCCACCAAAATAGAACCGGCTCCATTTTTTTTATACCTTATGCCATGCTTGACGGCGTTTTCAACAAAGGGCTGAATCACCATGTTGGGAACGCTGGTTTTTTCCATGTCAACAACATTTTCCGTATTAATGGAGTAAGAAAACCGGTCTTCAAGTCGTATCCTTTCCAGTTCAAAATAGTTCGTAAGGAATTTTATTTCGTCGACAAGCGGGATATAAAGCTGTGTTGCATTATCAAGTGTTTGACGTACCAGGTTGGAAAAACTTAAGATGAATTTTTCTGCATCTTGCTGATCGTTGTCTGCTACCAGTTGTTGCATCACATTGATACAATTAAAAATAAAATGCGGATTCATCTGCGCTCGTAACGCCATTTGCTCCAACTCCATTAGTTTCATCTCCTGCTTAAGCTTTTCGACCTGCTTTTGCCTAACGTTGCGCATATGCAGGCTGTGTACAAACAAAATTGCTGAGATAAGGATGATTGCCGCAATAATCAGGAACCAGGCGGTGTAGTAAAATGGCTTCTTTACAAAGAATTTTATCAGGAGTGGTGAACTTTGTTTGCCAAATTTATTGGTCGCAATGATCTCTAACACATAATCCCCATATGGAAGGGAAGCAAATTCCAGGGAATTCACTTTAGTAATTCGCCACTGATCATCCACTCCGCTGATTCGGTATCGATAAAACATTTCCTTCTCTGAACGGAAAGAGATTCCGGAAAATGTAATATTAACCTGGCGATTTCTGGTAAGCTCATATTTATCCGCCAGATCAACCGGCACTCCTCCGATGGTAACACCGGTCAACACCAGGTTACACATCGAAGTAGTTTCATTTTTATTTTCATCAAAATAGGAGAGTCCTTCAGGAGTTCCAAGATAAACTATCGAGTCATCGACGAAAACGCTATTGACGATACTGGACGGGAGCCCATCCGAAAGGAAATACCTTATTGTTGGAGATGAAGTTCCATTGGAAGTAAATTTTACCAGTCCCATATCCGTGCCTTCCCATACGTCATTGTTTCTTATAAAAAGAGACCTTCCATTATTGCTGGGTAATCCTGAGGTATCGGTAAAATGTCGAAGTATCTTCGAATTGCGAACACAATAGAGGCCATCTTCATAAGTTGCCACCCACAAAATCCCATCGGCAGATTTTTTGATAAAGGCAACGATGGAAGAAAGAATTAAAGAATCTACAATAACATACTTATTATTCGCTTTTTTCAAAACAAATAGTCCACCAAGTGTACCAACCCATATCGTATCATCGCCATTAAAAAAAGACAAACTTTTCCGCTCCCAGATGGTGTCTACGATCGTGAAATCTTTCTTCGTCACCCTATATATGCCGGAATCTACTGCAACCAAAAGATGATTCGGATCCGATGGCGTGCCCTGCTTTAGCATTCTTAAGGAACGAGAGTCTATCACTTCCTTGCCATCATACCTGGCAAGTCCCATACTATGCACCAGCAATGCCGTGTTTTTGCCCTCGTTCTCATAATAAAAAACTTTTCGCAATGGCAGCCTGCCCCTAATGGATGCGCTTTTATCTTCGAATTTATTTGCGTGGTATCCATACACATTTCCGTCATTAGTGCCTACGATAATATTATTTCCATCTTTCGATAAATAAAAAATATCGTTCTCTCCCGCATTGATCTTATTATTTAATATATACCTCGAACTGCGCTTATAGATACCTCGCCCTAAAGTTCCAATCCATAAATTCTGTTCCCTATCCTCATACACATTCGTGACTCTAAGGCCAGGCAATATTTTAAGAAAACTTCTGGAATGCAGATTAAAAAGAAAAGCGCCATCAGTGGTATTTATCGATAATACCGAATCGGAGATTGCTGAGAACTTGATCGTGAAGATATTTGGCTGTGCAGGCCTGGCAATAACGGTATCTTTTAAAAATATTGTAGTTTTCCCATAGAGTCTATGGGCCAAATAGTTGGCGTGAAGTAGAACATCTGTAGGGCCAAGCCTGTCCTTTGGAACAGTCACTTGCTTTAAGTATTGCAGATGCAGGTCATTGATGGTGTATAGATCATTCTGCGTACACACAACAATGTTCTTGCTGTTATCCAAAAACATGCCCACGAAATAAAGAGCATTCTTGCCGGGAGAGGTGACGCGAAGTATAGACTGACTTCCGTTCTTTATCATCAACACAGATTCATTATCACACAACGCAATATTTCCGTTTTTATCTTCCGCAATTCCGTGTACCCTGCTGGTAAGCTTGATCTTTTTGAGTAGGCTGTCATTTTCCTGGTTATAGACTCTTCCATTATGAATATACCCGATGGTGTTCTTGTATTGTTGTAACCACAATCTTTCTTTACTATCCTCGAACATCCCATACACTTCATTACCTGGCAAGCCGTCTTTTACTGTAAAAGTCTTGAAGCTGTTACCATCATAACGGCATAAACCAGATTCAGTACCAAACCACAAAAACCCCTTTCGATCCTGGAAGATGGAATGAATTGTTGGATTGGCTAATCCATCCTGTAAACCATAATGTTTGAAAACAAATTCTTGTCCTCGTAGCCATAAGGACAAACATGAAAGGAGAAGGAATAGAGCCGCGCGGTTCTGGTGCATTGCTAGGGACATTTATGCATATAAGGAGATCGAGGACTTGGTGGCTTTCGCTAATAGGAAAATAAGAAAATTAGTGCAGTATTTTGCTTTCTACAATGCGACATTCCGTTGTGCGCCATTCGACGTTGTCGGTTTCTTGTTGATTGTAGTCGGTTTCCAATACCCCTCTATACTCTAGCTCTTCTTTGGGAGTAAAGTCAATTTGCGAAATTGTTTTGTCATCTTCTCTATACAAGCTTGTGTCAGTTTGATCCGGCGATGTAATTTAATGTTCTTCGATTTAAAGCAACTAGCTGGCGGCAAGCCAATGTTAGTGGCAGTTTTGTCCGAGGATTTCTGACAATGATTTGTCTAACCAGATCTCGTACCATGTTAGAAAGTCCAGTCTTCTATGGGTATCGTCACGATCAGGATATATACCACCCTCATTGCAACGGTCGTCAATCCAAATATTGCCATACTCCGGTCCATTAACCACGATATTTACCCAAATACCACATCCAAAGTTCGATAATCTTAGAAGTCCATTTTCCCATTTGCTGGCAAAATAGATTTCATCCTTTTGCTGAAAATATTCATCCTCATCTAACTCTTCAAAGTCTAGATTCCATTTTTCCGTCAGCGGAAATTCTTTGCTTGGATCGATTAAAGAATCAGCTTTTTTAGAATCCAAGTCAACATACAACGAAGATTCTAATGATTCTAATCCGTAACCAGGTCCAGCTACGCCGTTTCCGACAAGCAATAGGTAATCTCGATAGCCTTCGGGAAGTGTAATGTTGTATTTTTTTTCAAATTCCCTGAGTTGATTTTCGGGTTTAGTTGGCAAAAGCTCGTATTCATGAGATGATGATCCAAAAATGCGATACTGCGTATCGAGGTTCCGGAGCTCAAAAAGTTTTCGACTAACTGTTTCAATCTGTGAATGATGCTCCATAAAAAAATTGCCTATAACGCTAAAGGATTGCCGCCGGCCGTGTAATTTAGGACTCTTTCAAATTTAATGCAAGAAGGCTGGTGGCAAGCCAATGTTAGCGGCTGTACAGTTAGTTTGAGTCAGTTCCTCGAATAGTCCAATTATATTTTTTCATTCGCAATTGATCTATTTTTCTCTTTGGGTCTGCTCTATGAAACTTCGATTCATCCATGTAAGATTCGATATCATCTAGATATTCATTTACAATTGAATCTTCGAATTCTGTTTTGAAGAAGTCGATTATCGATTTTGTGATTCGATATCCAACGGTATCCGAATTCTTATGTGGGCTTCTAAAATAAAGTCCTGATGTGTCAGTACCATCTATTGTAGAAAAATAGACAGGCATCCCGTCACAACACCCTTCCCTTTGCTTCGGTTGAACCACAAAGGTCTTCTGAATTACGTTTGAATCAAATTTTTGAAATAGCTTGTTTGAGATTCTTTGCGTTATATAATAGAAAGTATCTGGTATTTTTTCGCCTCTTGCGATTTCTTTCAGTAACACGGCAATCTCATTCACATTGTCGTGTTTTGACAAAATAGTTTCCGCTGATTCATTAAAGGCAGGGTGTAACGAAGCTGTAAATTTAAAATATCGACTTTTCGTACCAGGACCCTGCCATTGGCCACACGAGAGAACTAGTAGCGAAGCGACTAGGAATAGGAGGGTTTTTTGCATTTAGGTATGGTATTGCCGCTAACGTTAAAGGCTTGCCGCTGGCCGTGTAAATTAATGATATTTCGAAATTAGATCAATCATACTAGCGACAAGCCAATGTTGGGCGCAGCCGGTTAATTTTGAAGGAATGAATGAATGCTCTTTAGCAACTGTCGATGAATATTATTCTCGTTCTTTCTTTCGATATAGTCGATTTTATCAGCAACGATTTTGCGAAGTTGGCTTTTTAAATCAAGATGACTTTCCCAAAAATCTTCTTTTATATCGAGAACAGATTTCAATAAATCTCCTTCGTAGAGGTCACCTTCAGCGAAGATGTTGCTTTTTAGAATATAGATTGTTTTTGGTATTAGAAATGGTAGTCCGATATTTTGTCCAATAAGAAGTCTGATCTGTTCTATTGTTAAGTTCTGTATGGGGATTTTCCGCAACTGTGAACATTTCTCAACAAGTCTTGTAGGTGGGTCATTATCTTTCCAAAAGTCATTTTCTAATTGTTCTATAGATTTTGTATTGTCAATCATGGGAAGCAAGGTTGCGCACAACGTTAAAGGCTTGACGCCGGACGTGTAAGTTAGTGATGTTTCGAAATTAATGCAACAAGCCAATGTTGGGCGTAATTAGTCACGAATTAAGATTTCGCCTTCCTTTTTTGTCGTGAAATTGTCGCCCGACTTGTTCTTACGCAATGTAAGTCCAGCAATTTTGGGATTGAATTTGGCACTATCAGAAATGGTTATAACAATTACTCCTTGCCAGGCGTTCGGCCCAAAATACTCTGATGACTTAGAGCTGTCTATATAAGAAAGTGACTTTATCTTTTTGTAGTCCAAAACCTCGTTCAAGAACTCAAGAACTTCTGAACCATTTATTATATCAAGCTTATAGAGGTAAGTGCCGTTTATGACAAACAGCTTTGAATAAGGTTTTTTATTGCGTCTTCCAGAGGTCGTAAAAACTAAATCCAATGCATTAAACTTCGCTGTATCAATAAGAATTTCTCTATTCAGACTGTCCAGAAAAACTCTTAGCTTGTCGCCATCAATATCACGCTTATAGGTATGAGTTATGTCTTTAGGAGTTTGTGCGGAAACGTTCGTCAACATGACTAAAGAGAAAACTATCAGAAGGGTTTTTCGCATTTGAATTAATTACGCCTAACGTTAAAGGCTTGACGCCGGCCGACGAATTTAATGAAGTTTCAATTTTGGTGCAACCAGGCTGGCGGCAAGCCAATGTTAGCGGCTGCCTTTCATTGGATTACTTTAAGAAGTTCACCTGGCTTTGCCTTTTCACTATGACCAATACCGTCAAGTAAATAGTGTAAAATGTTTTGTCTTTTTTGTGCCTGTAATTTTTCCCAAGCGGAATAGGGGTCAACCCATCTCTTGTCTTCTCTTTTGACTCTCCAGTTTGCTGAGTTGTCGAACGTTGATAAAATGCAATTGTCTGGAAGCTTGTTGACTTCTGTACGCATTACAAAAAGCAATCCAACACTAGTTAGATTGTAACTCCCAATAACTTCAACACAGCCATTGAGCTGTTTTGGCTGAACATTAGTATAACTATATTCATGAGCTTCTTCAATCTTTTCACCACCAAAACGTACTAAAATTTCACTGGGAAGAAGTCGTTCCAAATCTTCAATGTCTGGTCGGTAATTATAAAGAACTTGTGGCTCTGCATTAAACGAAAGCCAATACTCTCTGTTACTTTTGTCTGCTACTTCATAGCACAAGTCGAAAGGAAGTTTTTCGTCCAGAATATCTCTCTGTTGTTTTTGAACAATTTCTTCGAGTCGTTTGTATTGGTCAAAATATTTTTTCCACTTGTCTTGTTTAAGAATTTGAACAAGAATCTCGGGTTCTTCTCTAAAAGCCGATGTGAGTTCCCAAAACTTCATGATGATTATGCTGTTCGCAAGGTTGCCGCTAACGCTAAAATAGAAGAAAGTTGGAACTCTCCGTCAATATTAAAATATAAATCAATCTGCACTGAATTCCATCCCGTTGAAAGGTTAGTGGGAACTGGCTTGAAGAAGACAAATTATTTCACGGTTACTCAATCGCGAATGCGATATACCCGCCCTTAAAATTATTCTTCTGCTCTCCATTCACTGACACAACAACATACTGTTTTCCACCGACAGCATAAGTAGAAGGGATAGAACTGGCCATTCCGGGCAACTGGTATTCCCACAATACTTTTCCCGTTTGCTGATCAAATGCGCGCAACATGTTATCACCCGTGGCGCCGATGAAAATTAATCCTCCTGCAGTAGCAATGCAACCGCCGCGGTTGAACATGCCGGAATTGGCGATACCCATCTTTTTAAATTTTGGATCTTCCCCGAGTGGAACCTGCCAAACGATATTGCCCGTATTCAAATCGATTGCTGTCATTGTACCAAATGGCGGAGCTATCGCAGGATCGCCTTCGGGATCAAGGTAAAAACTGTAGCCGTTGAAACCATATGGTTCATTGTTCTGTGGGATGTCGGGGGTTTCGAATGAGTGTTGTGCAACTGTATCTTTTACAAAGGCGACGATGGCTGCAATCTGTTCCTTCGACAAAAATCCAAACGATGGCATTGGCGGAGCGCCTTTCTGAAGCTGACTTGTAATTTTCTCGTCGCTATATTTTTTTACACGACCTGTAAGATCAGGTCCTACTTTGTTTCCCTTTTTATCAGCGCCATGGCAACTGCTGCAGTATGTTCTATACAATATTTCGGGATTGAGTTGATTAGCTGCGCGAATTTTTTTCAGGTCAGTCAGTTTCAGAATCATCGGAATATCTGTAGCGTTTACAAACAGCATATTGGTTTGCGGGTTCACCGAAGCGCCACCCCAGTTGGATCCGCCGTGCGCGGTAGGGAGCATGAGCAACCCTTCCATAGATGGTGGCTGGTACACGCCAGTCTTGTATTTATTTTTTGCAATTTCCTCTTTGATCCACGCAGATGAACGACCGAAATATTTTTCCTGGTAACCTTGTCGCGCAAATGGAGGGTTCACGGGTATAGGTTGTGTAGGCCATGGTTTTTCTCCAGGCATACTGCTGACAGTATCGACGCGCACTTCGTTCACGCCATATAAAGGCTTACCTGTTTCGCGATCAAACAGAAACAGGAATCCCATTTTCGTAACAAGCGCCACCGCATCGATCTTTTTTCCGTCACGATTAATGTTAACAAGGTTGGGCGGAGAACCATTGTCGCGGTCCCATAGATCATGATGCGTGGTTTGAAAATGCCAGATGCGTTTCCCAGTTTTTGCATCGAGTGCCAGCAGGCAATTGGCAAAAAGATTTTGACCAGGACGATCCGCTCCATAAAAATCGAAAGAAGGCGAAGCAGTGGGAACAAACACGATTCCACGCTTTTCGTCCAGCGCCATTCCTGCCCAGCAATTAGCGCCACCATTGTGTTGTCGGGCATTACTGCTCCAGGTATCAGCGCCATACTCGCCAGGTTTCGGTATTACATGAAAGACCCATTCCAATTTTCCAGAATTAATATTAAACGCACGGATGTCGCCTGCTGTTGAAGGAAGTTCATCCGGTACTTTGCATCCCACGATAAATAAATCATTGTATACTACGCCTGGCGCATTGCTGGAAACGGCGACTCGGGAACGCATGGAGTCAGGCACCTCAAGACCTTCATAGAAATCTACGCGACCGTTTTTTCCAAAATCTTTCAAGACGGTTCCGTTCTCGGCGTTAATGGCATATAACTTATCACCTGAGATTAGAAAGATTCGATCAGGATTACCGCGATGGTAGGTCATTCCTTTGGACCAGTTAGAAATGTCTGATGAATCAGGAACAAACTCCCACAACATTTTTCCGCTCATGGCATCAAGTGCAACAAGTCTATTTGAAGGCATCAGACCGATGACGCGATTGTCCATCACCACCGGATTAAAATAAACTCCCCCTCCCTCAGTAGTATCTTCAAATCGCCATACCTCGCGCAATTGCGTCACGTTTGTTGTGTCAATTTCAGCAAGCGTAGAGAACTTGTTATTGGACACATCATGACCGAAGGTGGGCCAGGTAGTGTCGTCATTTTGTTTATCGGACGAACAACCGCCGAGGAGCGCGAGTGAAAGAAAGGCCAATAGCCGTCTCATGTTTGATATGCTTTCGTCATTAAATAGTGCCGCTTATCATTAGAGTTTCAAAGTTAAAGTTATTCTTTAGGGGTACCTATCTGAGTTGCGGAACATTCGGTAAATTGTAATGCATCCAGCGTTATGAAACTTTTGGCTTATATTCTGATTTTACTCCAGTTAAGTTCCTGCGCATATCGAACACTGGAAGGTAGAGTACAACCAGTTTATTTTTCGGCCGACTCCGTTGTTTTTTCTGACACTATCCTCTCAAAGCAAACAGTGCTCTATCAGAATTTAAAGGGTCTATCATACCCATGTGTTGAGGGCGTTGATTTGCTGCAAGGAGAAGAGGTGAAAACATTTATATCGAAGCCAACTATTGTGCGAAAGGAAAATGTGGAGTTTTTGGTTTATCCACGGGAACATATTCTTATTACTGCTGATGCTTCCAAGCAGTACATACCTATTTTCTCGACATCAAGTCAAAACAAGGTGCGCGACAGGGAACTGATGGTGCTGAAATCATTTCAGCAATTGGAAAAACGCCCCAAGTTGCCTCATAGGAATGATTATACGCTTCTGATTAATTATAATTTTCAGACAATTTTGGATTTAGAAAAAATTATAAAAGGTGAAATCGCACCCGCGGAAAGAGCTTCGCAATTACTTTTTGATTCCCTATGCAACGTTTACCAGGTCAGCTCAAAATTTAGAAAACTTACAAAAGATTATGTGCGCAACAAGTATGACATGACTGTCCTTGAACTCTACGTGACTTACCGTGATACTTTGATGGCTCACACCGCATACCTGGATAAAGTAAAGGCATTGCTACCTGAAGTGAATGGCGTAACAAATCCGAGTGAGTTTACCTTCAATCTCGCACAAAACACAAGTGGCCTATACACATGCTTGTACCCTGACAGAGGTATCCGCAATATGACCGCTACGTATGGAGGAGTGCAAGAATGTTTTGATAGCATTATTGCAAATTTTAATGGCGTTGCAAGAGATTATCTGCTCAGCCGTGTTTTGTTCCGTGCATATACGCAAACGTATGACGTTACCACACCAGCTATCTATCGAAAAACTTACCAACAATATTTTATAAGTAAAGATTATCGGGCTATTATCACCCGCGCCGCCCGAAGTGCGAAACATCTTCAAAAAAATCCTCCTGTTCTTCCCAATGAATTGTTGATGGTGGATGGAAAAACAAAAGTAAAATTTGAGGACATCATAAAGCAGCATAAAGGCAAATATGTGCTTGTTGATCTTTGGGCCAGTTGGTGTGTGCCATGCATCGAAGAAATACCAGCCTGGCAAGCATTAAAGAAAAACTATTCTTCAGATGAAATCGCATTTCTTAATGTATCCCTGGATAGGGATTTTCTAAAATGGCGTGACCATATACGTCAATTTCCCAATGATAGCTTAAGCAATTATTTGCTTTTGCACCAAACCAGCGCTGCCCTTGTTAAACAAATTGGACTAAGCAGCATCCCCCGGTATTTGCTATACGATCGCGAGGGAAATATCATTAACCTCGATGCGCCTCCGCCAAGTGACCCCGAATTAAAAAGAATATTAGATAAACTTGATTTTAAAGAACGAGTAGGTACTCTTCATACATCTTCAGAGAATAAGAGCAAATAGAGGGTGAGCTACTTGCTCCTTCCAATTAGTCGTTCACCTGTTTTTTAATAGGTTTTTATTTCAATGTCTATTCAAAGTTAGCTGGCAGAATCTTTGCATTGAACAGGTTTGTTAATGCTATTCAATATTAATGAATCGAAAAAATATTCTTATATGAAGAAGTTCAATGTATCAAGGATCACCATTTTGTCATTGTTACTCACGATGTTAATTCCTGCTGCGATCATTGCGCAGGACGACGATAAAAGCAAGCTCCTCAATGATGCTAATAACGCCCGGGATGAATTCATCAATACGGACGCTTTAATGAAAAACTTGTTTGACAATTCAGCCGGGTACGTCATATTCCCTAATGTGGGCAAAGGTGCCATTGGTGTTGGTGGTGCTGCCGGAAACGGAATTTTGTATGAGCAGGGAGAAGCTGTTGGAAAGGCGAAGATGAAACAAGTAACGGTGGGTTTCCAATTCGGAGGCCAGGCTTACCGGGAAGTCATTTTCTTTGAGAACAAAGATGCCGTGGAACAATTTAAGGGTGGTCATTTTGAATTGAGTGCACAAGCTTCTGCTGTTGCAGCAACAAAGGGCGGATCCGCTGATATCAAATATCGAAATGGGGTATTGGTATTTACTCAGAAAAAAGGTGGATTGATGTATGAGGCATCGGTTGGTGGACAGAAGTTTGGTTATAGTGCATTCTAAATGTCTTCTTAAAAATCGCATTTCTTTTACCGGATAAAATCGTAATCATATTGTGCGCCAACAGGCGCACTTTTTATTCCCAGGCGAGTCTCCGCCCTTTCACGCATTCCCCTGGGCGGGACTCGTCAGCTATCAGTTTTTAAAAAATCCTGCTTTTCAGGTATTGCGCTCGGGTAATTAATGACTCATTTTTATTGCGTCATTAAAATTGCCAGTATGCTCAATATCATTTTCGATGCGTGAAAATATAACGTCACCCGTCATTTTTTCTGCTAGTAAAACCATCAGCAAAACAGTGAACGAAGATTATTTGCTGGAGAAGAAAGACGTTACAAAATCTATATTTAAAACGTCTGCCTCAACTGCGGCCCATTTAATCAGTGCAATTGGTGTTTCGCTGAATTCTCTTCCATCAATTGGAGTATTTGCGAAGAAAAATAGATTCAGTTCAAATGAAAATAATAATTATTGTTTTTTCGCTGCTTATCGTGCGCTATAGTTTTGCGCAGGATTGTACTACACTCGCGCGAAGCAAGGCTGAACCGATAACGCGATCTCCGGATCAGTTTCTTAACTACGGGCCTCGCAGGCCGGCATCGTGGGATATTAACAAAATGAAACCAAACCAGGCAAAAGTAGAAGCCTGGATAAGAAATCTGCTGACGGGCTTTACGGGCGCCAAGGTGGGCTATACCAATGAATATAGTTTGGATCATGTAAATGGCGGCCAGGCTGTCGAAGACTTTTACAAGGAAACGGGCATCAAGGGCTTCTCGGGTTCTACTACTCGTTTTTGGGCCTATTACTGCTATGAGGGGAATAACAAGGTTCAGACCGAAGGAGAGGCAGGCTCTTTTGTATATGTGACATTCAATAACGTCTTTTCATATAATACTTTCGATGGCCTTTTGACGGGGGTTGGCCTGGCAATCGTAAATGGAAAGCAGGTATTTCAAGTATTGGAAAAAAGCCATACTGAAGGAAGGATAGATTACTATGATCGGCGCAAGAAAATGAATTATAACGATACTATCAACACTTCAAAAGAGGAAATCATCATCATTCGCAATAGCGAAAAACCTTTATTTATTCCCATCACGCGTAAAGAATACCTGCAACAAATGTTGAAGGATGCGGAAGTAAGCAGGGTGAAACAAAAAGAAATGATGACTGATATATATAACAAAGGCGAAAAGGAATTTGAAGAGAGCATGAAAGCGTATAAGCTCGACAAAACCTATACAGCAGAAAAGGAAGCGAAACGAAGAAAATGGTTTCAGGAGGACCAGGAAAAGCGCGACAAGCTCATAAAAAAAATCGATCCGGACGTAGATGCCTCATTGGATGTGATAAGAGAATACTTGCAGAAGTCAGACGAAGAATGGCTGGGTCGTACCGTCAGGTCTACTTTTTCAGAACCATTTACGGCAATAGGCGTTAGAGGGTACTTTAAATTTCTTGACGACTTTAAAGAAAGCAAAGAGGATTACACAAGATCGGAAATAGCTTATCTAAATCCTGATTATTTTAATAAAACATTGAGCAATGATGTGCCCCAATTAATAATGGTGGAATTAGTCAAGAACGGCTATTGGTACATGTATAAACTTGCAGAGAAGGTTAAACAATCAGGTGCGTTGGCGTCGTTAGGAACGATGATGAATCCGGGTAAGTCGACGTCCATAGCAGCTACGCCAGAGATTAAATCAACCTATTCATTACAATATCTGCCGAAGCTAACCGCGCTCACTCCATTGAAGCTACCTGCGGGAATGAAGCCCTCTGTGGTTCCCACAGCGAATAATTATAAAAGTACCGTAGGCTCGGCAAAAATCAACTTCGAAACCCCTCCAATGTCTCCTAAGTTGAAGGAATTGGCACTGCTGGCTTCCGAAGAGAGTTACAAGAATTATGTACAGCAGCTTAACACCGATATTTCAAACGCAATAAAACCGGACGAAAAAAGAAAAGCAGATGAGTATATAAAGAATAAGAAACTCTCTCAATCGAAAGATATCAGCAATACAGCATTTGCCGCATGGCTTCAAAACGCACCAAAGGGCAGTCTATATCTATTTAGCAAGGCGCTGATTGCAAATCCATCAGATGCATTAACTGCCAATAATTTTTCTGCATTCTTATTAATGGGCGGATTGCCAGAAAAAGCAATTCCCATCCTGGATTATTGGAACAAGAAAAAGCCGAATGAACCTACACTTCTCTCTAATCTAGGCAATGCGTATTATAGGTTAGGTGATGTTGAAAAAGCGATGAACTACTTACAGCAATGTGTACAGCGCGATAGTTTAAACGCAACGGCTAATAAAATTCTTTGTCTGATATATCTTAAGAAAGGTGACACAAAAAAAGCCGAGGAACATGGTACGAGATCGATAACAACAAGTCATGATGAACAAGTGATCTCGATACTGCGCCAGATAAATAATCAGGTAAGGCCAGGCATAATCATGAGTCGGTCCAATAAAAAAGAGTTTCCCCTGCTCAAAAGGGTAAAAATGCCGGAAATGCCCTCGAAGCTGGATCAAATGGATCAGTTTAAGATAGATCTGGATGCAGAAAAAAAGTCAGTAGACGCAACGATAGCTGATATAAATTCGAAGCTACCTGATGATAGCAACTCGATCACATCAAAAATTGTGAAATCAGCTTTTGGGGCGCCGATGTCGGATCTGCGCATGAAAGCTCAGCGCATTTTTTTTGATGGACTTGAATTGTACGAAAAACAAAGTATGAGCGAAGCGGACGCATACAAATACAGACTTAAAAAGATAGCTACACCTTTTAGCCAAAAAATTGCGGCTATCAATAAGAAATACAATGCCCAATTAGGTAAATTGGAAGGAGGAGAAGCGGGAGATGAAGACAAGATAGCCGCCCTGGAGTTGGCGCAATGCAGGGAAGTAAATGCCGAAAAACAAAACTACCTGCAAGAGCTTTCAACATTGGTCAATGAGTACGCCCAACGCATGGAATATATTTCTCGAAAATTTTGTATGGATTATGCATACTGGTGGGGATTCTGGATGCCAAGCGATACGAGATATTTTCCTTTGATAGAAAGACAATATTTAGAAGATGTTTCATCGATTCTAAGCGAATACAAAACGCTGACGGCATCGCAATGTGAGTTCGATAAAGAACCCTTGCCACAGAAAGATGGGAAGCTGAAACTCTGGGAAGATGACTATTGCGCAATTTTCAAGGGCAAAATAGGATGGGGGCCAGCAAATATTTCATGGACCTGCAATTCATGGGGTGTGGAAGCTGGCGAGGGCTTGTTACTTGAATTGGAAATGAATTACGCAGACGATGGCTCTTTTAGTGACTTCACCTTAGGAGGAGGTTTAGGAACAGAACTCGATTTGGGCGGAAATAATATCGTGGCCCTGGAAGCAGGAGCCTCGGTAAAAGAATTTATCAAAGTAGGTCAGAATAAAGCCACTGGCAAGTGGGAAGTAAAAGATTTCGGTGTGAAAGCAGAAGCAACGCTTGAAGGGAGCATAGGTCCCGCAACCAATGAAATAAAGATTCTCGAAGTCAGCAGCGCGGTAAAGGCAGGGTATGAAGCCGGCGGGATATTGGCACCGGTGCTTCACCTGAATAAATTGCCTTAGAAAACAAGTGAATCATTTTGCAATCACGATTCCTCGTCCGAACATGCGAATACTTTCTGGGCCTTGATATAATTGAAGTGACCGATTGCCTCAAGAAGATTTTCATCCAGGTTATTTGTCACTACTTCGAGAATGTTTTTGAGCTCTGAAAATTTATTTGGCTTTGCAAAAAAGCAAAGGGCGCCAAGATCCAGGGCGGTGTTGATGTCGCGCGACTGTGTTGAAGTGGAATAAACAAGAACAGGGATCTCTTTAAATTCGTCGATGCATTTTATTTTCCGAAGAAATTCCCACCCGTTCATCCTGGGCATATTTATGTCCACGAATATGATATTTGGTCGCTCCATATTTTGAAGCACTTCCAATGCCTCCATGCCATCAGTGGCGCAGTAGCAAATAATGTTTCGGTCAATCGACATTAATGCTTCGCAAAATAATTGGGCGTCATCAACATCATCATCAGCCAATAGGATAACTTTTTGTTTCATTTCTATTCCTTCCTTTTTTTGGGATTATTAACTCGCGCCTCTACGGCAATTTACTGCGGAATTGGAATTTAATCCAACCGTTTAGAATGAAAACAACGCTGTTTTCTTCCCTAATATCCGCAAAATTAAGATACCAACAATATTTTGCGCGCCGAGCTATTCAATTCCTGAACATTTACCCGGTTTTTGACCCGGGTTGGGTTACCCCTGCTCCATTTTGTTTACAGCGTTAAATATTTTTGTATTAGCGATCGGCATTAGCGCCTGTTGACCTTGAAAGTGAAAGGGTGGCACATTTCTGCGATGATTCTCGTTGATGGTTTTCAATATTACATTTAACCAGCGTAGCAAAATATACCGCTTTTAAGGGATTGCATACAGGTTAATAATGTTCCAGTTTTGATTTATTAATCAAACCATGTATGCGCAAGCTTATTTTTATTCTATTTCTTTCTCCACTTTTTGGCATCGCTCAAAAAACGGATGTATTCATCAAATTATCCGATGCACGTGGTCAGCAAATCAAAGGTGATGCGGTTTTGAAAGGTTTTGAAAACTGGTTGAGCGCATCGTCCATCAACTCGTCTGGCAAAAATAACAATCAACTCAATTTTACTGTGAATGTAACTGCTGCATCAGCCGATCTTAAAAGAGCAATGTCAAATGGGGAACTCTTGTTGAGCGGACAGGTAACAGTTTTATCAGCAAATCCTTCGGGCGGGAGACCATTAACTTCTTATACAATCAAAATGGAAAACATCGCCGTGTTGTCTTGTTATGAAGCAATGGGATGTAACAACGCGATGAACACCACTGTTACGCTTCAGGTTGCACGCATTGGATGGACATATTACAATACGACAACCCAGGCTGTTTCAAGAAAATTTGGATGGGACGTAGAAAAAAATATGGAGTGGTCATCATTTTGAAACCTGCTTGAAGCCGCTTAACTATTTTAGCAAAATTCTCCCTGAACCTATTAAGCGTAGCTAATTATTAAATGCAAATTGATATGGCCGCCCGAGGGCGGCCATTTTATTGCTGCTTATTGAATCATACCTGGATTAACGTGTTCTGCTTTCCAGTTACCTCAGTGCTGTTGCCTTGATATAAGTATTCAAAGCATCGATACTGGATTGCTGACTGAACATATCATACAGCTGCTGAAAAGTTGATGGATCCACTATTCTCAGGTAGGCCAATTTAGCCAACGCTAATCTATCAGATTCTGCTGAAACCATTGACAGGAGTGACCTGATCTGATCAACAGTGAAATAATTGGTCGTATTGTTGAAAGCAGTTGTGATTTCTTTTACAGTACTGGATTCACGAAAATGTAAACGTGCCTTCATCTGAAGTTTGCTGAAATCTCCATCACTCATCGCGGTCCTGGTTGTATTTGGAGTTGTAGAAACTGTTTCACCGTTCTTCACATAGTTATTAAAATCATCCCTGTTTGTTTGCACAGTGAAAATCGTAGACAAGGATGTAAAATTGTTTTGATCAGATACGCGGGGATAGGATTGCTTGGCAAGGGCTAACCTTTCATTTTCATTCGATATCAGTAAAAGCAATTCCTTGAGTTGGGCCGTCGTGAAATAATTTGTGGTTACATTAAATGCATCACGCAAAACAGCAATTTTTCCAGATTCTTGATACTGGTTGCCAATTTGTCGCTTCAGCTGATTAAACCGCTGTGTAGTGAGCGGAGGTCGCGAACTATCAATGCCAGTGCTTGTAGTAGTCTCTATATTTTTAGATTGAATGAATTTATCTATGTTATCCTTATTAGCCTGGACTTTAAACAACTCCGAAACATCCGCAAAATTGGATGGATCAGTAATTTTAGGATAAGAAAGTTTGGCCAGTTCAAGGCGTCTTGTCTCCGAAGTAAGAAGAAGCAACAGCTGTCCTACCTGGTCTGTTGTGAAATAATTGGATTTATTTGAGATTGCCGATTTAATGGCATTATACTTTGATGTTTGAGACCACTTTCCATTTATCGAAGCCATTTGCTTATCAAATTCAGAATCCGTCATGGGCGTTTTGGAATTCGCAGTACTACTCTGGGTCATTCGCTTTTCCGAGAAAGATACTTGCCCATTTCTTCTTATAGCGATCACCATATCATATCCGGACCTCAATTGGAAATTGTTCGAGTAAATTGGATCCGCAGTACTGGTATTGGTCGTAGCATTTCCTTTCGTTTCATATACTGCGATCTTATGCGTTCCGTAGGCGAGTTGATTGACTTCAATCTGTCCTGCACCTCCGTTTGCAGTGAGATCAGCGTTTGAAGAATAGTATTTCTTCCCATCAACATCTACAATGTAATTGGGGACTGTTGTGTTATTCGAGTTGGCCAACCCTTCAAACCGAAGGATGGCTTTTTGCGCGGATGCTGGCACATATATCATAATGGCTAGCAATATTGAATAAAGACTTTTCATGTTACATCATTTTTTATTGGTGCTATCTACACTAGGTTCAAACGCTATACCATCAATGCACACCGTTCTGAGCAGTGATAAACCCCTCACGGACGACCGCTATTTGTTGTTGAGTTCGACCTAAAATTGTCTTGGTAACAAATGATGGCGAGGAAATTCTACATGTGTCAATAATGAACCTTCAGGTTCCCTTCTATAGAATCGTCAAGCGTTTTTCCCAATGCGGCACCAGTCGCCATTTTAATCAGCGCTATCATATTGCCGTGTTTGTTATCCCAGTAATAACCGTCAATGGGTTCTACTTTAATCACAGTAATGCGGGGATCGTTTACACCTTCAGTAAACCACGTTTTGACGAGAGGTTCCCATAGTTCTTTAATCTTCTCTTTATCGGTGGAAATAGTTGCCTGGCCGGATACACTTAAAAAACCTGAGTGTGCCGATCCTTGAAATAGTAATTGAACACTACTGCTCATTTCAATTTCACTATTCTTATGGCTATCCTTTGCGCTTAAGAACCAAAAATTTCCATCGTCATCTAATTTTTGCACCGACATTGGTCGCACGGCAAATGGTACACCGTTCAATGATTTCGTACAGAAGAAACAAGTCTTTGCTTTACCTGACAAATCCTTCAGTTTTTCGATTGCATCCTTGCCTTTCAAATCTTCGTGATTGTTTTCTGGTTGTTGTTGATTTATGCTATCCATATACTTTTGCGTTTTAAATGTTGATGTCGAATCCCGAGCGCAGTCGAGGGGCGTTCTCAGAACATCGAGCGCAGTCGAGATGTTCAATTCGATTTGAATTCGATCTTCGGACTTACTACAAGGAATATGCCTTGCACAGTTTGTTTAGCCATTCTTCATTCAATTTTTCGCAACCTTCAACATTTTATCTTGATGCCGATATTTCTATCGTAATTCCTTATGCGTGTTGGCTTCAAACATCTCAATTTGGGGAACATGCGACGTGATTTTAACCACAAAGAATTACGATTTGATAAGGTCGCAGAGTACATGCGACGTGATCTTAACCACAAAGAATGAGGATGCATTAATGTCGAAGAACGTTCAGCAATTAAGAAGGGTTGCTCTTGATATTCGAAGCCATTGCACGCTCAGTTAATTCAATTTGGTTGCAGTTCATATAAGTCCACTAAGGCCATCTGGCGATGGCTGGGGCGACGTGATGTTATAGCGGTAATGCATTTCACGCAATCCAGCTCCGCTTGCGGAGCCCTTGTGGGCTTAGATGAAGCACCGCAATAAAGAGTTTGCAAAGTGGGCAAAAGCTTCGAATAGTAGGTTCTTGCCCCTTCTTGCCGATACAACCGTGCGAAAAACTTTGTGGTGAAATGGAATGCACAACCGAAGTGATTTTTAACCACAAAGAATGAGGATGCATTAATGTCGAAGAACGTTCAGAAATGCCGATACAACCGTGCGAAAAACTTTGTGGTGAAAAGGAATGCACAACCGTTCCTTTAAACCAGTTGTTGAATCCCCGCCTTGACAAACGGTAACATGGGTAATGAAGAAATGATTTTGATTTCTTCGACCAGCGAACTTTCGTTATCCAGAAACTTCAATACCTTATGAATTGAATTCTTCTTAAAAAGGTCGGTGAAGATTTCCTTTCCAGATATCTTACCGTCATACAAAACCTGTAACAGTACGCTATCATAATAATTGAACCGACTTGAATCCTCTTTTATGTACGGTTTCCCAGTGGAGATAAGTGCATCAACAATTGCCTCCGAATGTTTTTGAATAAAATTGTACGTATATCCGCTAGAAGATTTTGTTTGTCCGCCTGCAGTGCCGATGTGTATGACACCGTTTTCGTGTTTCGGGAATTTGTAATTCGTCATTGGTATAATTCCAAATTCCTTTTCTGTTATCGTATATGAAGAAATATTTAGAATGTCATTGATATAAGACTTCAAACCTTCATCATATTGTGAATCACTTATCAGCTTCTCGGAAAATAATGTGTATTCAACCAAAGCTTCGCGAGAACTAAAAGGGAGTAAATAGCAAAATGCGGTTCCGAAACGCTGGTCTGTTCGGAAATCCATTAATGTAGCAACTGAAGCGTCAAATACGTCATGCGCCGTTTGTATTCGCCAACCTTTGAAATGCTGATGCATCCAAATGTCGCGATTAGCAAGTCTTGGCTTTTCAAATAGAATGCTGTTGAAAACATAATCGGCATAAATATCCTTTCCGTTGACTACAATTGCGGGTTGCCCATTAGTCAAGATGGCCTCCACGGGAGCAGAAACAACCTCGAAATTCTTGTGCTGCCTGATCTCATTTAAACAATGATTGTAGAAATCAATTGCCCTTATCATCTTGTATTCAACAGGAGCGATGTCAAATTCCGAAGAAAAATTCTCACCGAAAAAAAACATCCTGTTCCATCGTTTATAAACAATGTCCTCAAACAAGTGCTGTTTGTTTTGCCAGAAACACCAGGTTCTATCGTTCGATTTCTGCAAATCCTGATCAATGAGCAGAACTTTTTTATCGGAGAAATTTTTAGAGGCAATCATCCGCATTGCCAGGCTGAGCCCGGCACAACCGGCACCACAAATAATGAAATCATATTTTGTGGAAGTGCTCAATTTTGTGTCGGATTTTTGTCGGCGCGAACTTTCCTCCAATACTTCTTGTGCACGAGCAGCATTCCAAAGCTTTCGCCCTGATATTTATCAAGATGTTTATGGTGCATCTTATGTGCCCATCTGATTGCTTTTATATAGGGGCTTTTGCTGCGCCTAAACCATTTCAGCCGTTGATGAATAATCACATCATGAACCAAAAAATAAGCAGCACCATAGGCCATGATGCCAAAGCCAATTGCCTGCATCCACCACTGCTCGTTTATTGTTCCAAAGAAAATTAGCAAGATGCTTGGTACAGCAAAAATGACAAAGAACCAATCGTTCTTTTCAAACACACCAGGCCCTTGTTGATGGTGATCGCGATGCAAATACCAAAGAAATCCATGCATCACGTATTTATGGGTGAGCCATGTTACTCCTTCCATCAGGAGAAATGCGGTTAGTAATATCAAAAGGAAGAATAGCCAAGTCATAGGGAAATGGTTTTATTTAGATTTATTAAATCAAGCCTAAGCCATTCTTAACACTTGCCCTAAACATAATGCAGGCTTTGAGATAATTCGGAATACGGATGCGCGTTTGCAGCATGCGTTTGGGATGGATACGTTTTATTTTTTCAAAGAGTGAGTAATAGTATTTGTAAGCAACATATACGCCGAACCTTGCTTTGATGGGCAGATTCAGAATTCCTTCCGAGGCTTCGCTGAAATCCTTCTCGATGTCGCGCTCAATATTAAGCTTGTCCTGCTCTGTGAAATTGTGGAAATCGCAACCAGGAAAATAAATTCGCGACAGATCGTTGAAATCAGCTTTAATATCTCTAAGGAAATTTACTTTTTGGAAGGCTGCTCCCAAGGCCTGCGCCGGACGTTTAAGTTTTCCATATAGAATTTTGTCGCCTTCGCAGAAAACGTATAGACACATTAAGCCTACAACCTCGGCAGATCCATAAATATATTCCTGGTATTCCTGTTTATCGTACTTGTTTTTGGTGAGATCCGATTCCATGCTTTTGAAAAAAGCGTGAATCAACTCGTGGTCTATCTGAAACTCATTCACCGTTTTTTGAAAACTATTTAGAATCGGATTCAGGCTGATTTTTCTCTCAATTGCACCGAAAGTTTCACTCTTGAATTCATTAAGCAATTGTTCCTGGTTGTGATCATGAAAAGTGTCCACTATTTCATCCGCAAAGCGCACAAAACCATAAATATTAAAAATAGGAGTGACGAGGTCCGGGTGTAATAGCTTTATAGCTGAAGAAAACGAAGTACTGTATCGGAGTGTAACAATCCGACTGCATTCCGCGCTAACCTGATGAAATAATCCAATGGTCATGAACTCAATTGTTAAACCACTTCAACACCTGTTTTGAAACCACTTCTCCACTTATGATGCTGGGAGGCACTCCTGGCCCCGGTACAGTAAACTGTCCGGTATAAAAAAGATTTTTTACTTTTTTGCTTTGACAGGAGGGACGGAACATAGCGGTTTGACTCAACACATTTGCCAGGCCATATGCGTTGCCGCGATACGAATTATATTCCTTTTCAAAATCAGGGACGGAAAAGCTCTTCTTAAAAATGATGGCGTCGGCAATCGATTGATTTGTATGATGCTCTAAACGTCGAATGATCATCTGAAAATAATGCTCTCTCAATTCGGGCGTATCTCCTTCTATGCCTGACGCCACCGGGATTAAGACCACCAGGTTTTCGCAGCCGTCAGGAGCAACCGTGTGGTCAGTCTTGGAACTCACACTCAAATAAAATAGCGGTTCATTCGGCCAGCTATGATGCACGTAGATTTCATCCGCATGTTGTTCAAATGGAACATCGAAGAATAATGAATGATGACGAACGTTGTTTAATCTTTTATTTAAGCCAACAAAGAACAAGAGGCAGGACGGCGCAAGTACTCTTTTCTCCCAGTAAGATTCATTGTAATGCCGATATTGCGGAGGCAACAAATTGTATTCGGTAAAATGATAATCGGCACCGCTGATGATGACGTCAGCAGCGTATTGCTGCTTATCGGTTATCAACGTTTTTGCTTTCCCTTTTTCAACAAGAATCTGCCTTGCCTCTTCTTCAAAGTGAAAGTCAACAGATAATTCCCGACTTAGCGTTTCCAGCGCCTTTACGACCGAAAACATTCCACCTTGCGGATACCACGTGCCTCCTACAATATCAGCGTAGTTCATCAAGCTATATAAAGATGGGGTATTGCGAGGGAGTGCACCTAAAAACAAAACAGGAAATTCCATCAGTTGGCGTAGCCTCTTATCCTCGAAATGTTTGGCTACATGTTTCCGTATGGATGTAAAAACATCCAGTCTTGCCACATTCCTTATCACCGACCAATCAAAGAATTCGCTGATCGATTGTCCTGGTTTATACACCAGGTTCTGAATCCCTATTTGATATTTTGTAAAAGCCTCCTTTAAATATCGATCGAGTTTGGCAGCGCTGCCTTTCTCAATTCTTTCAAACAATTTTTTCAATTCGTTGTAGTCGGCAGGTATATCCTCCGGTCCGTTTTCAAAATATATGCGATACGAAGGATCCAGCCGGGTAAGCTCGTAATAATCGGAGATGTCTTTTCCAAATTGTTGAAAGAACCTTTCAAAGACATCAGGCATCCAATACCAACTCGGGCCCATATCAAAAGTGAATCCATCCCCAATCAATTGCTTTGCTCGTCCACCTGCGGTTTTGTTTTTCTCAATAACCAGCACGTCCCAACCTGCTTTCGCCATGAAAGCTGCTGCAGAAAGCCCCGAAAATCCCGCCCCAATAATGATCACTTTTTTCATGTACATAGTGGATTTTAGCCCGCTTAATCAATGCTACCGCAGAATGAACATTAAGTGCCGCGTTTTCTGTTTAATGATTTAGGTGACAAACTTAAACAAAAATCTGTTTAACAAAAAACATTTAAATGTTAAACAAAGGAATGGAGGAAAATCCTACAGGGATTTTATGAAGGTGAGTAGCTGTTCTACGGACTGGAGCTTGGTCATGTTTGAAGGGAGAGGCTTCTTATAGTCCTGGATCAGCGTACCTGATAGGACTATTTTTATTTTGGGGAATTTTTGACCAAGCGTGCTTATGAATCGTGCGAGCTCCAACTTTCGCGGAAAGGCAGTTAGGTGGAGATAGAAAAAATCTGGGTCTTTGTTTTCGGCGAGCGTTTGAATATCCTTCAATGGAACGCTGCATCCTAAATAGATGACTGGAATTTTTTTTCTGCGCAATAAATAATAAACAAAGAGAAGTCCGATTTCGTGGTACTCATTTTCAGGTAAAAGCAGAAGGAATAGCGGCCGTTCTTTATGAACCAAGGGCAAACTATCAATTGCGCTTAATACTTTTTGTCGAACAATATTGGAGACAACATGTTCCTGCGCGGGTACAATGTGATTCGAATGCCATAGTATGCCGGTCTTCTCCAGGAAAAAGAAGATAATATCTCGCATCGTCTTCTCCAATCCATTTTCATTGATATGATCGTTTAACAACTTTTCAAATTCCGCATTTTTCATGTCGATCATATATCCAATCATCCTGTTCACCAATTTCTCGTTATATGCTTCTTCCGGCGTTAGTGACAACACAGCTTTATTCCGATCATCGTGCGACATGCCGTCGATTTTCGAAATCTTAAATCCATATTTATTGAGTAAAGAAACAGTCAGCAGTGTTTTCAATTCCTCATTGGAGTATCGTCGGATATTCGTTTCTGTTCGCGATGGTTTGAGGAAACGATAACGCTTCTCCCATATGCGAATAGTGTGGGCCTTGATACCTGATAGGGTTTCCAGTTCTTTAATTGTAAAGCTCATGGTAGCGACCGCAAACTAAATGAATTTTTTTCCAATCGCAATGTCAAGGTCGACGCGAGCCGTCAGTTTTTGACCAATCCCGTGAAAAGTCTTTCTTTTCTCCCGCCTTTTTATTTTCGAAGAATTCCCGCGCTTTTTTTAGCCCCGTAGCGATGGCTATTCCTTCAGGTGCGCCATTTTCAAGCAATGAATTAGCGATCTCAACTGCTTTCGCCCGAAGTTCAGGGGGCTGATTTTTGTAGGAAGGCGGATAGTCGCCATTATACCACGGCATATTATCTTTTCGTATTGTCATACAAAACGCAGTCCAGAACAATGAAGTTTTGAAATTTTGCGCAGTAGGGACGAAGTCCATTCGGAATGGAATTTGGCCTTCGACTCCGCTTAGGACACGCATTGGCGGTCCTTGATTGTAGGTCGTCGATTGTGTGCCGTCGATTGTGTCGCCGTCGATTGTGTCGCCGTCGATTGTGTCCTCACAATCGACCCCACGTAATCGCAGAGCGTTTTCGATTTTCAGGCTCCTCAATTTCCCAATTTCCCAATCCCGAGCGCAGCGAGGAAACAAATTTCAAAATTATATAGATTAGCTTAGGAATCATTTCTTATTACTAAACACATCCACGTTGTCACACACTTCATATAAGAAAGAAACCAGGCACTTAAATCATGTCCTTGTTTTCTTCAGTATTTTATTCTTAAGTTTTCACTCCCCGCAACAGCATTCTCAAATACTAAGTGTGTGGGCATTGGGCGATGGTGAAAAAGTTCTTCGCGATGATGACAATCATCCTGATAAAAAAGGAAATTTTATTTGGGATGGAAAAGCAATTCATCTTAAGGGTCTTTACAACGAAGTGTTATCGTTCCAGGTGGTGATCGAAACCGAAATACAGGGAGCAAAAGGGATAGAAATATCTGTTGAAGCGCCTATTAATAAAGAATCCCACAAACAAATCGGAGGAAACACATTAAAGTATGGGACCGGGGGAACGATTGAAATATTTAGTGAACACTACCTGTATGTAAAAGATTCTACACATCCTAATTGGTATTATGGATCACCCGCTGCGCAGCCCAAAAAAATGAAAGGGTGGATTCCGGATGCGCTGATACCCATAAACGCAACGACCGGTAGTGGTGGTCTTCCGCTGGATGTTTTGCCATTAGACACGAATGCGCAAGCGGTTCGCAAATCCAATTCGCAAAACCAGGGATTCTGGATCGATCTATCGTTGCCGCGCGATCAGAAAGGTTTTCCTTCCGGTGTCTACTATGGGATGGTACAAGTCTTTGAAAAAGGAAGATTGCACACGCAAATTCCGCTGGAGGTCACCTTACTACCATTTTATCTTCCAGACGAAAACCCTGCAAATGTTTGGGTGTTCAACAATGACATCTATTCCTATTTTCCCAGCCTATCGAGAGAGCAGGTAGATAGGATGATAAAATTTGAAGGTCATCGGCATAGGCTTGAAATGGTAGGAGGCTTTAAAGTAAATGACACCGCATTCACAAAAGAAAATATGGATGCATATAAACCATTTCTCGACGGAACGGCGTATACTCCTGCAAATGGCTATCATGGAAGCGGCGAAGGCATTGGCGAAAAAATTTTTCCAATTGGCATGTATGGTGGTAAAGTTATGGGTGATAGCAAAAACGAAGTGTGGCAACAGTCGGATCTATGGGTGAATTGGTTTCAAAAAAATGCACCGACGGTTACTTATTTCTGGTATCTCATTGATGAACCTACCGAACCGAAATTTGCCTGGATTAAGGAGCGGACTGAGTGGTTGAAGAGTAATTCGAAATCGGGAAAATCGCTTCGGGTGTTTACAACCAGGTCATATGTACAAGCACTGTCGGGTGCTATAGACATCTGGGCAGGATACGACGGCGTTGAATTAAACTATCTCTCCGAGGCAAGAAAAAATGGAGGAGATTATTGGTTTTATAATGGAAATCGTCCGCGTGATGGGTCAATCATATTAGAAGGTGCTGCTGTTGATTTCAGAGTGAACAGTTGGATCATGTACAAATATGGAATCAAAACTTGGTTTATCTGGCATGCTACCAACTGGCAACACAACGGACAAGGTCCAAAAAAACATCTGCACCAAAATGTTTTTACAAATCCACTCACTTTCATCAATGATGATATGGAATTTGGAAACGGTGATGGCGTCTTGTTTTATCCCGGCCACATGCCCTTCTATCCTGAAGAGGATCGCGGACTAAATCAATTGCTCCCATCAATCAGATTAAATAATATTCGTCGCGGTCAGCAAGACGCTCTAATCATGCTGATGGCAGAAAAAAAAGTAGGCCGCGAAAAAGTAATTAGCCTTGTGAACAAAATCGTCCCCAAAGCAATGAGCGAAGTTGATATGAAATCCGCAACGCAGTGGTCGGAGAAAGGAAATGATTACGATAGGGTGAGGGATGAGTTGTTGAAGTTGCTTTAGACAACGAGACTCTTCTAAAGCCATTTCTCAAACCAATCAAACGCTTCTGCCTGCATCTTTGCGTCAAATTTGTGTGGGCCGGGATAGAAGGAGCATTTGTAACGGTTAGTAGCACCTGCTTTTTGATAAACCTCTGCAAGAATTTTGTCGGCGCGCTGCATTTCTGGTAGCGTATAAAGATCATCTTCTGCATCATTCAACACTAATGTTGCGAGCGGAACTCTTAGTCCGAGTATTTCCGGAAAATCCAATTCTTTGGGAAGCATGGGAACGTACAGCATCCATGTGTGCGTAAAAGATTTATTTAAAAGAAAATCTTTCCACGTGCTCATAAACCCTACAGGGACTGCGCATTTAATTCGCGGGTCAAGTCCAGCCATCATTACTGTTCGTAATCCTCCTCCGGATAAACCACCACATCCAACGCGGGCAGGGTCTACATCCGCACGAGCACAAAGTATATCGAGCGCCTTTTGATCTTCGGCAAAGAAAACTCCTGGCCAGCTTGTACCTGCGCAGAATAAAGATTTGGCCATGATGTGTTCATGCTGGCCAGCCCATTTATTATAAGCTTCTATGTGCGCAGGATTTTCGGGATCTTCATCGGTTAGGTCCTGCCTCAAGTTTGGGGGAACATCTTGTAACATTACACGTCTGCTTGCAAACGTGAATGCGTCGGGCACCAATACAACAAATCCACGCTTTGCGATTTCATTGGCCCATGCAAAATTTTCATAGTATGCTCTTTGGTGATCTTTCATCAAAGGATGCTGCTCATCCGATGTGCGTGTGATCTTACGCACGCCAAAATATTTGTTTCCACCGTGGTCATGAAATGCAAGGATGCCTGGCAATCGTTTGTTTTCATTAGCAGGCTTTAGAAGGATTGCTTGAGTTGGACGACCGTATGGTAATTGCCAACTTAGTTCTTCTATGTGCAGTCCATCATAATTATATTGCCTATTGACGGTCACTTTTGGAACGCCGCTAATAGTGGGCATTCCCATGCGTTCGAGTACGCGACTTCTCGCGGTCTTGCGCCATGAATCCAGGTTAGTGAATTCTTTTCTTCGATAGGAAAGTGACGGTAATTTTTTTTCAGTTAGTGAATTTGCCCACTGGCCATATAGACCAATAATGCTGAGATTTTGTTCGTCAAAATCCCTGTTGGTAGAATGTGTTTGGCTGCGAGAGTCTGACATGTCAATTTCAGATGCAACGGTTTTTGTAATTCCTCCTCCGGCAATAGTTGCACCTGTGAGACCGGCGAATTTCAAAAAGTCCCTGCGATTTTTTCCCATGGTTGTTGTTTGGTATGTAAAACTTAAACAAAAAAATGACAACATGAGTCAGAAAAATGTGTAATACCGGTGCACTATTCAAGTTGGCTAAAGCCACAATGCATCGATCCAGTCCATATCCATGATTTCGGTAAGGGACTAAAGTCCCGAGGTTATAATAGATTGGCTTACCCCAGCCTAAAGGCTGGGGTTATGAAAGCCAACAATTATATCGATCATTGTTCTGATAACCCCAGCGTAAAGGTTGGGGTTAAAGTCTCCCCAAACTCCCGCGGGCTTTAGCCCGCATGCTCAATTTAGACACGAGAAGCCTATTGATGTTATGGCTTTAGCCATGTGCGTGCTGCGATTCTTGTGTGAGGTCAAGTGCTCAATTATAGATATCTTACTAAATTGCCGTACTTCTTTTTTTAATTATGCCTGGAGATTCAACATCTATAAATAATAAAGCAAAAGCCCAAAACACATACGATGCCATTGTAGTGGGATCTGGAATCAGTGGTGGATGGGCAGCGAAGGAACTTTGTGAGAAAGGATTGAAAGTGCTGTTGCTCGAACGCGGGAGAAATGTTACGCACCCTAATTATCCTACATCCACAAAAAGATTTTGGGATTTCCCGCACCGCTTGAATCTATCGCGGGAAGACAAGGAACGAAACTTTGTGCAGAGTCGCCACTATTCTTATCGCGAGGATAACAAACACTTTTATATCAACGACCAGGAAAATCCCTACGTAGAAACAAAACGCTTCGATTGGATAAGAGGTGATATTGTTGGTGGGCGATCCTTATTGTGGGCAAGGGCCTGCTATCGTTGGAGTGATCTTGATTTTGAAGCCAACCTTCGTGATGGTCATGGCGTTGACTGGCCGGTACGGTATCATGAAATAGCTCCTTGGTACGACTATGTAGAATCTTTTATTGGAGTAAGCGGCAACACTGATGGTATCCCACATCTTCCCGATGGAAAATATCTGCCTCCTTTTGAAATGAACTGCGTAGAAAAATTTTTTAAAGAGCAGATAGAAACAAAATATTCGGATCGTAAAGTGATCATGGGTAGATCCGCAAATCTTACCAAACCCGTGCAGGGGAGAGGACAATGCCAGGCAAGAGATCTCTGTCACCGCGGATGTCCATATGGAGCTTACTTTAGCACCAACGCCAGTACTATGCCTGCTGCATTCGCTACGGGAAATCTAACAGTGCGGCCCCATTCACTGGTGAACAAAGTGCTTTACGATGAAAAAAAGCAAAAGGCAACTGGAGTTGAAATTGTAGATATGGAAACGAAGAAGACAGAGGAATTCTATGCACGAATTATTTTCCTCAATGCTTCCACCGTGGCCACTGCTTTCATTTTGTTGAATTCTACTTCATCGCGTTTTCCAAATGGACTGGGCAATGGAAGTGACCAGGTCGGTCGTAACCTGATGGATCACCATAAAGGCCTGTCTATATCATCCAATGTGGACGGCTTTGAAGACAAATATTATTATGGTCGCAGACCTACGCCTGTCTATATTCCGCGGTTTAAAAATGTAAATAATAAAGACGCAGCATTTCTACGCGGATATCATTTTGGTGGAAGTGCAAGCAGGGGAAGATTCGAAAACGACGCTACTATTGGAGTTGAACTGAAAGAGGCGCTATCAGAGCCAGGGAAATGGCAAATGGGACTCTATGCTTTTGGTGAATGCCTTCCTTATTCAGACAACCGCATTACTTTAGATAATAGTAAGAAAGATCAATGGGACCGACCCCTTATCAAGGTCGATTGTGAATTCAAAGAGAATGAGAAAGTGATGCACCAGGATATGGCTGATACCGGAAAGGAAATGTTGGAAGCCGTGGGCTTTAAGGACGTTACCGTTCGCGGTAGTATTTCGTTTCCGGGAAATGCCAACCACGAAATGGGTATCGCAAGAATGGGTAAGGATCCTAAGACTTCAGTTCTGAACAAGTACAATCAAATGCACGAAGTGCCCAATGTCTTCATTAGTGATGGATCATTTATGACGTCCTCGTCATGCCTGAACCCTTCTCTTACTTATATGGCTTTTACTGCACGCGCGTGCGACTATGCGGTGAAGGAGATGAAGCGACTTAACCTTTAATCTTTAGGACACCCGTCAATATTTTCTTTTTTTCCAGAAGTCGCTGCAGAAGGGTTGCCTGGTTATTCGCCCTCACCAAATTGTGACCCGGATATTTTTCGCCGTAGTAAATATCATTGTTAAGATAATCGGTCGCGAAGCGGAGTGCCTGCATATAAATCATAAACAAGCCAGAGTAAAAGAAATGCTCCACTTCTTTTTCAGTTAAAATAGCTTTCATTTCATTGTAGTATCCGTTTACTACCGCTTCATAGAAATCTTCCCGGATCTCGATTTTACTAAAGTCCTGTTCTTCTTCACTCACAGGTGAAAGATAAGTACGCATCATGTCGCCCAAATCACTGATAAAATATCCCGGCATGATGGTGTCCAGGTCTATTACGCATATCCCTTTATCGTTTTCATTGAGCAGCACGTTGCTGATCTTCGTATCATGATGCGTAACTCTTTTTATAAAATTCTTGTCAGCCAGAATGTGTTCGTAGGTGGTAACAATATGAGAGTGGGTTAAAAGGTTTTCCGTTAGCGAAGCCGCTTCCTTTTTTCTTTCCGCATTTCCTTTCTCCAGCGCATTTAAGAATTGCAGATAACGCAAGGAAAGATGATGAAAATCAGGAATCGGCACGGCTAATTTTGCTATATCAATACCGTCGAGGCAACGCGTAAATCTTCCAAATTGTGACGCGGCTTCAAATGCCTGGTCGGGCGTTTTTACCACGTCAATCGTGTGTGAGTTTCTTACAAATGGGAACAACCTGAAATAGCCTTCGCCTTCACGATATACAAGCGTTCGTCCGTCGGGCGTTGCAACTGGTACAACAAATTTATAGTTAGGATGATTCTTTTTCAGCCAGTCTGCGATCAGGTCAATATTCGCTGCGATATGCTCGGGTGTTTTAAAGACATTGTGATTTATTCGCTGAAGAATAAATTTTTTATCACCGTCATCGATCGTCCATGTGTTGTTAATAAGCCCGGTGCCAAAAGGTTTAATGATTTGGTTCCCAGCTTTTAATCCGTAAAGGTTGAATATAAATTCCAGCATCGTGTTGTACTTTAAGGATTAGGTTTGAGCATTTAGCTTTTAGCCATTAGCCGTTAGGAAGAAGTGTATATGGCTATCGACTAACGGCTAACAGCTAACAGCTAATGGCTAACGAATAACAACTAACAACTAACGACTATCGACTAACGACTAAATGTATAACATTCGATTATTAATCGACAGCACAATCGAGTGCGTAAAATTTGTTCATCACAATTAACTCCGCTCAAGATATTTGAAATTGAGCCGCACATTCATGGTATTTTCTGTCTTTTGAAAATTCACGCAACCGTTTGCATGGGGTTAATGCATTGTTGTGTAAGAAAAAAGTCTTAGTATACATCGTGAAGAATTGAGTGGAGGAATAAAATCTCGAAGGAATAACAAGCGTATTTGAGATTTGAGGCCATGTTTTTGAGGATTTGTCGTCAACTTTCCCGCTTATACCATTCCTTCGGATGATTTACAATAAATTGGTTTAACTTTTCTATAGATTTAGGCCAAACGACTTTTCAAGGATTACCGTCACTACACCAAAACACTGCGTATGTTGAAAGCAAGAATTCTACTTTGCATTGCTTCAATGCTATTTGCAACCCTATTATCTGCACAAAACCGAACCATCACGGGGAAGGTGGTTTCATCCAGAGACAATGCTGGTTTATCGGGAGTAACAGTTTCACTCAAAGGCACAACAAGGGCGGCAGTATCTTCCGCCGACGGTTCATTTAGTATTGAAGTGCCCACGGGTAAAGCCACGCTCTCAATATCTTCGGTTGGATTTGCTCCCAAGGATTATGTTGTTCAGGCCAATGAAAATAACCTTGAAATCAAGTTGGATCTTGATACCCATGAATTGGGTGAAGTAGTGGTTACAGCATTGGGTATTCAACGACAATCCAAAACACTCGTTTATGCTACACAATCGGTAAAGCCTTCTGAGCTTACTGAGGTGAGAGATCCGAATAACGTTTTGAATTCTCTTCAAGGTAAAGTTGCGAATGCTGTAGTCACGCAAGGTTCAGGCGGTCCAGGTAGCGGCGCAAGAATCATTCTGCGAGGCAACCGTTCAATACAAGGAAATAATAATGCACTCATAGTTGTAGACGGGGTTCCGATCACCAATGGTACAAATGGAACCGCGGGTAGTGATTTTGGTTTGGTTCAAGGCTCTGATGGCGCTTCAAACATTAACCCGGACGATATCGAATCTGTAACTGTTTTGCGCGGAGCATCTGCTGCCGCCCTTTACGGAAGCCAGGCGGGAAATGGTGTGATTGTCATCACAACCAAGAAAGGAACAAAGGACAGGATCTCCGTTCTATTGAACCTTGGAGCAGCCAGAGAATCCGCATATTCCTTACCACAAGTACAGAATTCTTATGGACAAGGCAACGGCGGTGTATTGAGCGCGGCTTCAGGAGAAAGCTGGGGAGCAAAAATGACCGGGCAATCGTTCACAAATTTCCTGGGACAACAGAGTACTTATTCTCCACAGCCTGATAATATAAAAGACTTTTTCAGAGATGGCTGGAGCCTGAATAATTCCATCGGGGTTTCAGGTGGAACTGAAAAATTACAAACGTATCTATCATATACAAATAACTACGCAGAAGGAATTATCCCAAAGAATAATCTAATGCGGAATACGGTGAACCTAAGGTTATCGAGCCAGATCAGCAAACGGTTTTCTGTAGATGGAAAAATGACTTACATCAACCAGAAAATTAAAAACAGACCGCGTACTGGTGAAGAAAATGCTCCGACGATCGACATCTATCAAATAGCCCGCAACATTCCAACCTCCGATGCCGAGCAATTCCAAACCATCAATAATATTGGTATACCAGTACCCACACCTTTTCCGACTACTTTAAGTTCAATTTATCAGAATCCTTATTGGATGATCAACCGTACTTCCATCAATGAAGACAGGGATAGGATCATGGGATTTGTAACAGCGAAATTTAAATTGACCAATTGGCTGAGTATTTCTGGAAGAGCAAACCTCGATAAGATATTCGATAGGGGTGATAACGAGGTTTCATCCGGAACCGTTCTTTGGGGAAAATCCGGCGGCGATTTCCAGGTATCTAATATAACTACTACCAGCAAGTGGTTTGATGTAATGATTGAGGGCAACAACTCCATTTCAACAGATTGGAAAGTAAATTACCGCGTTGGAGCAATCTACCAGGACGACAAGTATGACGCCACTTTTAGTGGGGCCAACGGACTGAACATTACGAATAAGTTCAGCATGGACTTCGCGAAAGCGCCAAGTGTAGACGCGTCAAATTCTGAAACACAAGTTCAATCAGTTTACGGCCAGGTGAATTTTTCCTGGAAGGAAGCGATTTTTGTAGATGCAAGTTTGCGTAATGACTGGGACTCTCGTCTTCCTGAACCCCATACTTTCCAATATCCATCAATCGGAGCATCGGCTTTGATATCGGAATTGGTGAAACTGCCTACGGCCATTTCTTTCTTAAAGGCGAGTGTTAACTATGCGGAAGTGGGTAATGGCGGAAGGTTTGGTTTGTTGAATACTGTTTATATCTATAGTCAGGGTGCGGGAAACGGTTTCTTACAGAGAAGTGCTACTTTGCCCATTCCAGGACTAAAACCTGAGATCGTAAAGAATTTTGAGGTAGGTCTCGAAACCAGATTCCTGGATAACAGGATTGGGTTCAACGCAACCTTCTACAAGAGTAACTCGTTTAACCAATTGTTGCAGGTCGCCTTACCGGTTGCCACAGGATATTCAAGTAAGTATATTAATGCTGGAAATATTCAAAACAAAGGCTTCGAGTTTGTTGTAACAGGCAAGCCAATCAGCGGCAAGGATTTTAATTGGGATATCGCATTCAATTTTGGATTGAACCGGAGCTTAGTAAAAGAGTTGAGTCCTGAAGTAAAAATATTCTATCTCGGCGGTGGCTTTGGACGTTCCGCTACACCTGTAGTTCAGGAAGGCAAAGCTTATGGAGATCTTCTTGCATTCAAATGGCAAACAGATGCCAAAGGAAATCGCGTAGTTACTGCAGACGGGAAACCGGTGTTGACTCAAGATCAGCAGTTCATCGGCAACTATTATCCTAAAGAGAACCTTGGATTGACAAACACACTTACCTACAAACGTTTTTCATTGCGCGTCCTGGTTGATGGTCGTATAGGCGGTACCGTTGTTTCAGGAACAGAAATGAACCTGGCGTTTAGTGGAATCCCAGAGGTTACCCAGAATTATCGTGAAGGAAATTGGAGTTTAGGCGGCGTGGATGGAAATGGTGCACCGATTTCAAAAACGATTACTGCACAAGATTTCTGGCAAATTGCTTCCGGCAAACGTTATGGCGCTGGTGAGTTTTTCGCATATGACGCAACTAGTTTCAGAGTTAGAGAACTTACATTGGGATACGACATTCCACTTAAGTCAACCGGTTTCGCATCTTTCATCAAAGGAATGCGCATTGCATTTGTTAGTCGCAACCTGTTCTTCATCTATCGCGGTAGTTCTATTATGGATATTCCTGGAGTTGGCAAAAGAAAGATGTGGTTCGATCCTGACATGAGTTTGGGAAATGGCAACTGGCAAGGAGTTGAATATGGAACATTACCCGCAACAAGAAGTCTTGGACTTAATCTAAAAGTTACCCTTTAATACTAACTAATATTAAAATTGAATATATGAGACGATTTGACGCTTTCTTTAACATACGCTGGTTCGCAGGATTAGTTGGCGTGAGCCTTATCCTGTCTGGCTGTACAAAGAAGTATGCGGAGATCAATACCGATAGAAACACAATTGCGACCGTCGGTGCGGCAGAATTGCCATTCCTTTTTGCGAGAGCGCAAAAGGAAGCGACCCCCAGCATTTGGAATTATCAGATTGCGCAAAATCTTTTTGCGGATCAGTACGCACAATACTTTGCATGTACTGCCACTTACTTCCCTTCTGACCGTAACGTGATCAGAATGGATTGGGTGGGCGCTGCCTTCAATCCAATTTATACCGATGTAGTTCCGCAGTTGCAATCCATCTTCAAGGCTGCAGATCCCAAATCCGCAGAGTATGCATTAGCAAATATTCTATGGGTGCTTTCCTTCCATCGCGTGACTGACTACTGGGGTCCTATTCCTTACTTCAAAGCAGGGGAGCCCGCTAATTCAGTTCCGTATGATCCACAGGATAAAATTTATGATGACTTCTTTAAGAGACTTACCGACGCTGTTACGGTGTTGAAAGGAAAAACGAGTGAGAAACCTTACGGAGATTTTGACATCATGTACAAAGGAGATGTGAACAAATGGATTGCGTTTGCGAATACACTACGTCTTCGTCTTGCATTAAGGATTTCTAAAGTAGATGCTAATAGAGCAAAGACAGAAGCTGAGGCTGCAGTTGCCTCAGGCGTTATGTTGAACAGCCCCGATCAGGATGCATATGTTCTCAGAAGTGTAACGGGAGATGACAACAACGGTCTTTCAATCATGAGCGACTGGAATGAATTCAGGATGAGTGCTTCAATGGAATCGGTATTGAAAGGTTACGCAGATCCACGCATGCCTGTATATTTCTTGCCTGCGCAAAAGACCGGAACATATGAAGGAGAAAGAAATGGTCTTACTTCAACACAGTTGACACAACCAGTGAATCTGCATGATGCCAATTCACATGTGGGTCCAAGATGGGCGTCCCCAAGTTATGGTGGAATGTCAAGTTACCTCAGTACGCCTCAAAACGTAATGGCAGTTGCTGAAGCTTATTTCCTCCGCGCTGAAGGAGCCTTGCTCGGATGGAATATGGGAGGAACTGCTCAATCACTTTATAACTCTGGTATCACTAACTCGTTTAAGCAATGGGGCATAACGGATAATACAGTTATTACAAATTATATCAACAGTACTGCTGTGCCAATTGCGCCAAACGATTATTTGAATTCTCCACCTGTTACAAATATTCCTGTAAAGTTTGACGCAGCCAACGTAGCCATTCAAAGAGAACAGATAGCCTTGCAAAAATGGCTGGCAATATTCCCTGATGGTATGGAAGCGTGGGCTGATTACCGCCGAAGCAGATACCTGAAACTATATCCTGTGGCCAATTCTGATAACCCGGATATCACAAACACCACTACCCAATGGATACGAAGGATTCCATTCCTTCTTTCTGAAACGCAGAATAACGGCGCCGAAGTACAGAAGGCAGTGCAGTTATTGGGTGGGCCTGATAAAGTCACTACACCATTGTGGTGGGATAAGAATTAAAATCTGTCATTTTCTTGATAAGAAGATTCCATCGAATGAATTATTCGGTGGAATCTTTTTAATTTAATAGAACCGGTTTCTTAAAAGAATTTACTCAATGGGAAGAGCATTCCTCAAAGTGATCCTTGCATCTGTATTTATTAGCATCGTTGGATGTAAGAATAAGGAATCTCGCATGTTCACGCTGCTTGATAAGGACAAAACCGGAATAAATTTCCAGAACACACTCTTTGAAGATGGTCCCTTAAATGTGGCTAATTATATCTATTTCTACAACGGCGGGGGTGTGGCAATTGGTGACATCAATAACGACGGTCTTCAGGATATTCTTTTTACGGGCAACATGGTGCGGAATCGACTATTCCTCAACAAGGGAAATTTTCAATTTGAAGACATTACTAAACAGGCAGGAATAGCCGAAAAACAAGGCTGGTGTACTGGCGCAACAATGGCTGATGTGAATGGCGATGGCAGGCTGGATATTTATATCTGTCGCAGTGCGGATGGCAACCCGGCCATGCGCAAAAATTTGCTCTTCATCAATAACGGTGATCTTACTTTCTCAGAGAAGGCAGACGAATATGGCCTCGCAGATCCTGGTTATTCCACACAAGCAGCATTCTTCGATTATGATAAAGACGGAGACCTTGACTGTTATGTTATCAATCACTCGTCGCAAAAATATTCAACAGGAGTACAACAAAATCCCGAACTCCGAAACCAATACAATCCAGACTTCGCTAATAAGCTATATCGTAACGATGGCGGCCACTTCACAGATGTAAGCAAACAGGCTGGAATTTATTCCAACGTGCTTTCATTTGGATTGGGGATTGCTACAACCGACTTAAACAATGATGGGTGGCCTGACGTTTATGTTTCGAATGATTTCAACGAACCCGATTATCTCTTTATCAATAATAAAAATGGAACGTTTACCGAGTCCCTTTCTAAATGTATGGACGAGGTTTCTCTTTTCTCCATGGGCTCAGATGCAGCTGACTATAACAATGATGGATTGATTGACCTGGTTACACTCGACATGCTTGCGGAAGATAATTTCACGCAGAAGATGCACAGCGGCGCTGAAAATTTCGATAAGTTCCAATATCTTTTTCATCAGGGTTTTTATTACCAGTACAATCGCAACATGCTGCAAAAAAATAATGGTGACGGAACTTTTAGTGAGGTAGGGCAGCTAGCGAACATATCTAACACTGATTGGAGTTGGACCGCATTATTTGGCGATTTTGATAATGATGGATATAAGGACCTCTTCATAAGCAATGGATACGTAAAAGACTTTACGGACATGGACTTTATGAAGTATTCCATGGGCCGACTTGTGCGATCTATGCACGGAGAGAAAATCGACAACGTTACTGAATACATCAGTAAGATGCCCACCTTAAAAATTCCAAATTACATTTTTCAGAATAACGGCAACGAAACTTTTACGAAACGAACTAGTGAATGGGGTATCGATCATGGGGGAGTTTCCGCTGGTGCGGCATATGCAGATTTGGATAATGATGGCGACCTTGATCTTGTAGTGAACAATTGTAATGACTTCGCAGATATCTATAGAAATAACAGCGAACAAATAGAAAAAAACAATTACCTGCGCGTGCATTTAAAAGGTGAAGGCCTTAACGCAGGTGCAGTAGGGGCGAAAGTGAAGCTCTTCATGAAAGGGCAGCAGTTGTACCAGGAAGAATCGCCCGTTCGAGGGTTTCAATCATCAGCAGACCCCGTGCTCGATTTTGGATTAGGTAAGAATGTGGTGGTGGACTCGGTACTCGTCATCTGGCCGAACGATAAATTTCAAAAACTGACTAATGTAAAATCGAACCAAACGCTCGCATTAAATATTGCTGATGCTAAGCAGAATTGGGTTTATGATAGCATGGTTAGTCGCGAAAAGCTAATGTTTTCTGAAAAACAAGTGACCAGTATCGTGCACCAGGAAAATCCTTTCAATGATTTCACGCAACAGACTCTTTTGCCTAATTATCTTTCACGTCAAGGACCTTGTATCGAAGTTGCTGATGTTAATCACGATGGACTTGAAGATTTTTTTATCGGTGGCAGTAAGGACCGTCCATCGCGCATATTTGTTCAAACCAGCAACGGCGATTTTCGGCAAATACCAGAACCCGCACTCGCAAAGGATTCCGCGAGTGAAGATGTAAGCGCCGCATTCTTTGATGCGGATAAGGATGGTGACCTGGATTTGTATGTCGGATCCGGAGGATATGAATTCGCGGAAAATGATGCTGCACTGCAACAAAGACTTTACCTGAACGATGGAAAAGGAAATTTCACAAAAAAGGAAAATGCGTTGCCTCAAATACTTGTCAGCGCCGGTTGCGTGAAGGCTGCGGATATAGATGGTGATGGAGACGTTGATCTTTTTGTTGGCGGCCGGATTATTCCGGGAAAGTATCCGTTGGCGCCGAGGAGTTATATTTTAGTCAATGACGGAAAAGGTGTTTTCACTGATGCTACCAGCGCCGTGTGTCCGGCAGTTGAACATGCTGGAATGGTAACAGACGCCGTATGGACCGACTTGAATAAAGATGGAAGCCCAGATCTAATTGTTGTTGGTGAATGGATGCCGATAAAAGTATTCACCAGTCAAAAAGGAAAATTAATAGATGCTTCCGCGAACTATATTCATTTTTCAAGCTCCGGCTGGTGGAACAGGATTTACGCTGCGGATATGGACAATGACGGCGACACGGACATTATTATTGGCAATTGTGGACTCAATACGCAATTTCGGGTGAGTGATAAGGAGCCAATGAGTATGTATTATGCCGACTTCGATCACAGTGGTTCTATTGATCCTATCCTTTGTTATTATATCCAGGGAGTTTCATATCCCGCGGCATCGCTTGACGATCTTACAGAACAACTTCCAAGCTTAAAGAAAAAGTTTCTTGAATATAAATCCTATGCACAGGCCACCATCAATACCATGTTTTCGGAGAGCCAGTTGAATGAAGCTCAGAAATTGAATGCTTCCATGATGGAAACGGTGTATCTTGAAAACACGGGAGATAAAGGATTTGAATCGCGCCCATTGCCCGTGGAGGCACAGTATGCACCCGTGTATGGAATAGTGGCGGAAGATGTGAATCACGATGGGAAGAAGGATCTGATTCTTGCAGGGAATAACACCTGGACACGAATTAAGTTCGGCCGGTACAAGGCGAATCATGGCGTGGTATTAATAAATGATGGAGGCGGAAAATTCAGTTACGTTCCCCAGATAAAGTCAGGATTGAATGTTAGGGAGAATGTGAGGAGCCTTAAACTGATTCACGCAGGAAAGGGGGAACAAGTGATTTTCGGAATCAACGACGGTCCGATCAAAATTGAAACGGTTCAATGATATCTCTTTTTGCTGTTTAGGGAAAGAGATTCATCCCTTGAATATGCACCTGTTATTTTTCTACTTATTGTTTGCTAACCATGGAAGTTTTATTCCTGATACTTCCGCGCGCGATACTGTTATATTATACAAAGAAAGTTTCGAAGATTTCCCAAATCCTGAACGGGGCTTTTATCAACCTATTGCTACCAGCGCCAGTCGATATGAGTTGCTATCGCTTGAAAGATTAAAGTCTCTCAGAACCGCTCACGAGGTGAAAGGCGCCAACTTCAGGATAATAAATACGTTGGTGTTCCGTGAGTTTCTATTGGATTCATTTGTTCATTCGCCAATATCGAGGCAGTTCCTTGAAAATGTAAAGAAGGATTTTGAAACCATAAGGCAGGCAGGATTAAAATCGATCATTCGATTTGCTTATACCAATACCGTTCGATCGGGTGATTGTCCGGATCAATATAAAATCTGTCCTCCTTATGGCGATGCTCCAAAGGATATTTTACTGAATCATATCAGTCAGCTCAAACCTTTGATATTTGAAAATGTTGATGTGATAGCTGCTGTGCAGATGGGATTCATTGGCATATGGGGTGAAAATTATTTCACTGATTTTTACGGCGACGCATCGATGAATGGTGTAGGCAGAATCATGGACAGCAGTTGGAGAGATAGGAATGAAGTGCTGCAAGCTTTGCTGGACGCTGTTCCTAAAGAAAGAATGATACAGGTTCGCACGCCGCAGATCAAACAAAGATTTGTATATGGACCAAAAGCCCTCGTAACTTCCAAGGCTATGATCCTTTCAGAAGCATACAAAGGATCAGATAAATCCAGAATAGGATTTCATAATGATTGTTTCCTGGCCAGTGCTGACGATTATGGAACCTACTACGATTATGGCAATAGTTCAACTAACCGAAAGCCAGCTAATAATGAACTGAGAACTTACACTTCAAAAGACAGCAAATTTGTTGTGGTAGGTGGGGAAACCTGCGATGACGCTTTCAGTCCGCAAAACGATTGCGAACCAGCTGGCCACGCGGAAAAGGAATTTTCCGAAATGCATTACAGTTATCTCAATACTTCTTACAACCTTCAGGTAAATAATGATTGGCAAACCGGTGGATGCATGGAAAACATCAAGAGGAAACTTGGTTATAGGCTAGTAATGGAATCTGCCTCTATCGGGGATAAAATCGTTGCGGGTAAAGAATTTAAGATTCAAATAAATTTAAAAAATGTTGGGTACGCGTCACCTTTTAATCCAAGACCTGTGCAATTAATATTGCGAAATGTTTCGGACGGCCGCGTGGAGGTTTTCAATCTCAAGACTGATTTGCGCTTTTGGTTTCCCGGTAAGATCATTCTTAGTCAAAAATTTCTATTGCCGGCTAACATACCTGCTGGTGAATATGAAGTGTTATTAAATCTGCCGGATGCGAGTACGGCTCTTTCAGCGAGGCCAGAGTACAGTATTCGGCTGGCAAATGAGAATTGTTGGGAAGAGAAAACGGGCTTTAATCAACTTAATTGTAGGTTGATGATAATTGAAAAACCGAGGAAATGAAAGTTGATAATTGACAGATAACAGATCTGTCCGCCTTAGTTTCAACGAAGGTGGATGACAGAAGAAGTTTTACAACCACTTTAATGCTCAAATAAAAATTCCTTTATGCAAACACAACGCAGATCTGCACTAAAAAAAGTATTCGCGTCCCTATTGGGACTTACAGGAATTGGACTAACAGCAAAGGCCAAAAGCAATTCAAGCAATGAGAAGGAAGTTCAAAACATAGTGTATGACCAGGACATTCCCCTATTTTCCGGCGCCACTAAATTTGGTGGGATGGTATTCATTGCAGGTAAAGGAGCGCATTTTGAAGGGGACATCAAATCGCATACTGATCATGTACTGAAAGAACTGGAGGCAGAGCTCATTAAGGCTGGGTCTTCAATGGAAAAAGTCCTAAAGGTTTCCGTTTTTCTGAATGATATCGAAGATTACAAAGGCATGAACGAAGTATTCAAAGGAAGATTCGGAAAAAATCCTCCCGTTCGTACAACCGTTGCCGTGGCCAAAGGCGGAGTTCCTGGTAATTCTTTAGTAGAAATGGATTGCATCGCCATGCTTTAGAATAAAAAGAGTAAGATCCAAGATACAAGATCCAAGGAAGCCTGAAGAAATGGAGGAAATGAGAAAAATAAGACGTCAACTAAGCAATTCTGATAAAGCTTTTATCTGAACAAAGTGTTTTTCTTTTTTCTCTTCTCAATTAGCTCTTGCGTCCTCTTGGTTTAGATCTTGGTTCTTTCTCTTCTTTATTTGGCTCTTAGATCTTGGATCTTGGTTCTTGGATTTTAGTTCTCTTATCTAAAAATTTGTTATGAAACGTAGACAACTTCTCAGGAATCTTTCATTTCTTCCATTTGCCGGAGGAATTTTTGGAAGCATCGCGCCATTTGAATCTGCAAAGGCAAATTCCCGTTCAAGAGGAAAGCGTGATTTATATAAAGAACTGGGCGTTCGCACATTCATAAATGCTGCAGGGACCTATACATTCATGACCGGTTCATTAATGCACGATTACGTAGTTGATGCCATCAGGGGAGCTTCAAGTGAATTTTGCCTGCTCGATGAATTACAGGATAAGGTTGGAGCGAAAATAGCGTCCATGACTCACGCAGAAGCGGCAGTAGTTACGTCGGGAGCTTTTTCAGGATTGACCCTCGGACTCGCTGGCATACTCACCGGCATGGATCTGAAAAAAGTGGAAGCGTTGCCGCATCTCGACGGAACTGATATGAAATCAGAGGTGATTTGTCAAAAGGCACATGACGAAGTGTATAATCACGCCTTCATCAACACGGGATGTAAGATTGTAGTCGTAGAAACAGTTGAAGACGTTGAAAAGGCCATTAATGAAAAGACTGCCCTTCTTAGTTTCATCAATATTCTCGCCGACAAAGGAAAAATCACGCATGAAGAATGGGTGGCGCTTGGAAAAAAACACAACGTTCCTACCTGCATTGATATCGCCGCTGACGTACCACCCGTTTCAAATCTTTGGAAGTTCAACGACATGGGATTTGATTACGTGGTGATCTCTGGTGGAAAAGCAATTCGTGGTCCACAAAGCGCGGGTCTCCTCATGGGTAAGAAAAGTATTATTGACGCTGCGCGTTTACATATGCCTCCGCGTGGATTTAATATCGGTCGCGGTATGAAAGTGAACAAAGAAGAGATCCTCGGCATGTACGTAGCATTGGAGCAATATCTCACTTATGATCACGAGAAAGAGTGGAAGCAATGGGAGAAGGCAATAACACATATGGAAAGTAAAGTGAAAGGAATAAATGGCGTTACCACTAAAGTGACTGTTCCTCCTCTGGGAAACGTTACTCCAACACTTGGCATTTCCTGGGATAAAAATATTGTGAAGTTGACCACGAAAGAATTTCAGGAGAAGTTACGAAATGGTAGTCCATCCATTGAGGTAATTGGTATTGGCGATAATGGAATTCAGATCACCGCATGGGTAATGAAGGCCGGGGAGGAGAAAATTGTTGGCAAGCGCCTGGCAGAGGAATTTGCAAGCGCTTCTGCATGACAGATCAATCGCTTAACTTTTAATTTTCGATTGGAATTAATGCTTCACTAAAATGGAGAATAAAAAGCTATATGCTATTTCCATAATCAGCATCCCGATGCTTATGCTCTCTATATTCGGTGGATGTGGTTCTTCTCAAAAGAAAGGTAAAAACTGGTTGGCTCCCCTGGAAGCAAATAATGTAAAAAACCCCTTTGCTAACCAGGTAAATGAGGAAAAAGGTCATCAGGTCTTCAACCTCTATTGCAGTTCGTGTCATGGTGCAACTGGCCATGGGGATGGACCTGCAGGCAGACAAGGAATAGGCCCGACTCCAGCCAATTTTCATGAAGACAGGGTGCAAGCCCAAACTGATGGCGCGTTATTTTGGAAAGTAAATGCGGGTCGAGGAAATATGCCTTCGTTCAAGGAGGTGCTATCCGATGAACAAAAATGGCAAGTGATTTCTTACATTCGAAAATTGCCCTTCCTCACAGCTGCATTAATTCCACCAAAGCCGCTTCGTGCTGACATACAGGTACAGCATGTGATGTTCACTGCAGCTCTTGCTGATCGGATACTTCAAAATCCGAAAACCGGTGATCTATGGTACACTACTTTCAATGGCGATGTGTATAGAGTAAAGGGATTGAACACTGCGCAACCTACCTCAGAGAAAATTGTTTCAGCAGCGGATCACGGAATTGCTGTTTTACAAGGTGCGGCATTTTTAGGAGATACTTTGTTTCTGTGTGGGAATGTTTATTCAAAAGATAAGAAGAGTACAAAGGGAAGAATGGTTCGGTATCAACCTGGCGAGAGTGGCAAATATCGAATGGATGTTGTTTTCAACACTGTTGAATACGGCGCCAACAAAACAATTTATGATCACGGATGGAATGCGATGGTTGTTAGTCCTGATCATAAATACATATTCGTGAATTCAGGTGCAAGAACAGATCACGGAGAGATTCAGGATAATGGTGGTTTATATCCGAATGCGCGCGACAATGCGCTTACCTCGAATATTTTTCGGTTTCCTGTAAACGCAAAAGATCTTCTATTGACTGATGACGTCACGAAATTGAAAAACGACAGTTTCCTTTATGCACTAGGCATTCGAAATGCTTACGATCTTGCATTTGATGATAAGGGAAATCTATTTGGCGTATCCAACTCGGCCGACTATGATTATCCCGAGGATATGTTTTGGATCAGGCAAGGTCGCCACTATGGATTTCCATGGATCATGGGTGGAATGGAAAATCCCCAACAATACAAAGGATGGAAACCAGATCCCGATGTAGATTCATTCATTAATAAATCATCTCACTCCTGGCTTACGCACTATTATTATAACGATACCAACTTTCCGAAGCCACCAGCAGGTGTACGTTTTTCTCCTGGTGTGCAAAATCTGGGTCCCGATGCTAATGAATACAGAGGTCACTCAGGAAGAGTATTGGACGGCGATGTAACCGGTGTAACCATCAGTACATTCACACCTCATGCTTGTCCGCTGGGATTATTTTTTGACACAAAAAAAGTTTTTGCCGGTGATTTAAGGAATGATGGATTTGTGTTGCGTTTCACTCAAGGAACGACCTCAGGTCTGATGAGACCATTTACTAACGAAGGGGCGGACCTTCTTCACTTGCACATGACTTACGATCCGGTTTCAGATAATTATTTTGTTCAGACAAAAAGAATTGTTGAAGGATTTAATGAAGCAGTTGATGCTGTGTTGGTAGATAATGTTGCTTATATAATCGAATATGGCGGAACGAGAGGAAATATTTGGAAGATAATATTTCCGAGCGAAGGTCACAAAGAACACAACGGCGCATCGCTTCGCACCAAGAACACAAAGAAGAATGTGGCGGCTTTAAAATGAAGAAACGTTAATGTAGGGAGAATGAAGAACACGAGAATTGGCTTATGAATCTCTGGACGTCGTTGTAAGTGAATTGGACTGTCGAAGACAGTCTTCGCCTCGTGGCCTTTCTTCTCTCGCAATTCTTGGGGTATCCATATTGTAGTACTGTGCCCTTTTCCCAAATCTTCGTGCGCTGCGTGGTTCATAGTGTCCTTTGTGGCACCGCCGAAGGCGGAAGAAAACATAACCTTAAAAAAATTTCATCGATGCGAATATTCATCTTATTCTTTGCTCTAATCTTTTTTGCCGGTCTATCCTGGGCACAACCCTATTCAATTCTAATTAGGAACGGCCGTGTCATCGATCCGAAAAATAATATTGATGCGGTGATGGACATTGCTGTAAGTAATGGAAAGATTGCGCAAGTAGCGAAGGACATCGATCCTAAGCAAGCAACGCAAGTGATAGACGCAAAAGGGTTGATTGTAACTCCCGGTCTTGTTGACATTCACACCCACAATTTCGTTGGACCAAACGCTGACCAAGCCTATATGAACGGACCAGGCGGTGTTTTGCCCGATGGATTTACTTTCCGGTCGGGTGTTACAACAGTTGCAGATGCTGGCAGCTCAGGCTGGAGAACATTTCCTGAGTTTAAGAAAAATGTAATCGACAGATCTCAGACAAGAGTACTTGCATTTTTGAACATCGTAGGCGAAGGAATGAGGGGAGGAGCGTATGAACAACGCGTAGACGATATGGATCCATCTGCAGCGGCGCTCGTTGCGCGTGCTAATCCCGGCGTGATTGTGGGAATCAAATTGGCGCATTTTGTTGGTGCAGATTGGACGCCGGCAGATCGCGCCGTTGCGGCGGGCACAAAGGCAAACATTCCGGTGATGGTGGACTTTGGCGGAAGTACGCCTCCACTTTCAATTGAAGATTTATTTCTAAAACATCTTCGTCCGGGCGACATATTTACTCATTGTTTTGCGCAGCTTACTACGCGGGAATCTGTCGTAGACTCAGCAGCACAAAAAGTAAAACCATTCGTGCTTGAAGCGCGAAAGAGAGGAATTATTTTCGACGTGGGCTATGGTGGAATAAGTTTCCGTTTTGTGCAAGCAATACCTGCAATTAAGAGTGGGTTTTTTCCGAATTCAATCAGCACCGATTTGCATACGGGAAGTATGAATGGCGCGATGAAAGATGAACTCAGTGTAATGTCTAAATTTCTGGTGATGGGAATGGACCTAGTCAGTATCATCACTGCATCCACCTGGAATCCAGCGAGAGAAATAAAACGTGAGGACTTAGGAAATCTTTCGGTTGGTGCCGATGCAGACATCGCCATACTGAACATACGCGAAGGCAAATTCGGTTTCTTTGACTATACCGGCTATAAAATCGAAGGCAATAAAAAGTTTGAATGTGAAATGACGATCCGAGCGGGTAAGATTGTGTATGATTTGAATGGACTAGCATACCCTGTTGTTTCGAAGACTCCGTAATCTACCAACTCGTTACACTCGAATTGCACGAATAACGCGAATTAAGAGAAGAGAAATTAAATTTTCGATTGCCGACACTCTGCCAAATAAAAGGAAAACTTTTAATGCCAAAAGCGATTTCACGAATTCCGCACCGCCCCGTCGAAGACGGGGTTTGCCGTTCGTGTTAATTGGAATAGGAAAGGTTTCAATTTTATAGGACTGTTATTGGTGGAGAGAACAAAAATTCGTTTGCAGTGATGATTAATCCAACTTTCGTGTAATTCGCGTAATTCGTGTCTGAAAAACGTATCCCATTTAATCGTTACTAATATGCTCTCGCGACCCTGTTACGTATTCCTGCTTTTATTTCCATTTGCATTTTCACAATGCAAAAGTGGTCCTCCTAAAGGTGATCCCGATAATGGTGGACTCTTGCTGCCAGGCGGTTTTGAGGCTGTTGTTGTGGTGGATAGCTTACCAGGAAAGGCCAGACATCTTGCGGTGAATGATAACGGCGACATTTATGTGAAACTGATGCATGGAGTTAAAGAACGCGGGAATGCTGCTCTTCGTGATGACGATGGTGATGGAAAGGCTGACATAATTGAATTCTTTGGCAAGTATGATGATTGGGGATATGGCACTGCTATGAGAATTCACAATGGATATCTCTATTTCAGTTCAGAGCTAGTGGTGTATAGATGTAAACTGCAACAAGGAAATTTATTGCCCGAGGAAAACATGGAAGTCATTCTCACTGATGATCACCCACACGGAAGGCATGAACACATTGCGAAACCGGTTTCATTCGATGATAGAGGAAATATGTACGTTCCTTTTGGCGCCCCCTCGGATGCTTGCCAGGAAATGAACAGGATCCCTGGATCTCCCGGACAGAATCCTTGTCCTTTGTTGACAGATCACGGCGGCGTGTGGCAATTTGATGCGAATAAAACAGGACAGGTTCAAAAAGATGGTAAGAGGTTTGCCACGGGACTTAGAAGTGTGGTGGCCATGGATTGGAATAAAGATGATAAGACGCTTTACCTTCTGCAACACGGCCGCGATGATTTATTGCGAACGTGGCCTTCCATTTATTCTCCCTGGCAAAGCGCGGTACTTCCTGCTGAAGAATTTCTTAGAATAAAAGAAGGCGCCAATTGCGGATGGCCTTATTATTATTATGACGAAATACAACAGAAGAAAATTTTAAACGCTGAATATGGTGGCGACGGCAAGAAAGAGGCTGATGGAAAAAATTATGAACAACCTTTAATCGCATTTCCTGCTCATTGGGCTCCTAACGATCTTGTTTTTTACCAGGGGAATTCATTTCCGGATCATTATAAGAATGGGGCGTTTATCGCATTTCATGGATCCACTAATCGCGCTCCATATCCGCAGTCTGGATATTTTATATGCTTCGTTCCATTCAATGCTGGCAAGCCTTCCGGTACATGGGAGGTTTTTGCGGACGGCTTTGCAAAAGTTGATCCAATTGTAAGCGTGAGTGATGCTGTATATCGCCCAATGGGAATTGCAATCGGACCCGACGGATCAATGTATGTCAGTGATTCGGAAAAAGGAAAGATCTGGAGAATTATGTTCAAGGGAGATAAAAATAAATTCGGTGCGCCGCAATTGGCTGCAATGGAGAAGGGGAAAGCAAACTCGCATATCAGGATGCCGGATGAAATAAATGACAATCTCGATAAGGATAAACCTTCATCGGCGGCAAAGCTCTATGATACTTATTGTCGCATGTGCCACCAGCAAAATGGCAAAGGTGACGGTGCACGGTTTCCACCACTGGATAGTTCCGAGTGGGTGATTGGAGATAAGAAAAGATTAATCAATCTGGTATTAAATGGTGTGCAGGGACCAATTGATGTGAAAGGCAAATCCTATGATGGAACAATGCCAATGCACGCGTTCTTATCCGACAATGATCTTGCTGTAGTATTAACCTATGTGAGGCGGAGTTTTGGTAACGCGGCTGACAGTGTAACTGCAGAAGAAGTAGGGAAGGCTAGAAAGGTATTAGGTGAATAGGCATTGGATATTAGGTAAAAGCTATGGGGTAAATGATAATGGATATTTAGAAGAATCGGATCTGCCGATGCGTGTGTCCTCACACGCATGCACGTCGGCTTTCACGTAATGTTTCGATGTAATGAATTGATCCTGCATCCGTGTGTCGATTGTGAGGACACAATCGATGGCATTTATAGATCTTGACTGCGCTTGGGATCAAGGTTTCAACGCCTCAGAATCTTCCTCATGTTGTCGCTGTAAATTTTCTTCAACGCCACATCACTCAAAGCAAGCCCATACAAAGGCCAATGGTAGCTAAACAAATTAAACTTGTAAAAATGTTCATCCGCGGTTTCAAGAATGCGGAAACTGATTTCGTATAAATCCTTCTCATACCGAAGTTCGCTTCCATCTGTATCCGATCCAAACACTAGTCTGTCCTGGTACTTCTCCATGAAGGCACTCGTATAGCGCGGCACGGGTGAGAATTCTGCAAATCGCGCAGCCAGGTCTGCATATAGATTGGGATACTTATCCAGCAATCTCGCCAACTTTGAAAGATCGGAACAACAATTTGCGAGGTGGCAGGCGATGAATGTTGTCTTTGGATTATTTCTCACTGCATTTTCTAAAGTTTGAATCAATTGATCATGATCGATGATTCCGGGCTTGCTCATATCTACTTTCCACTTTGCTGCATTCATCAATCCATCATTAGTAGAATCAGCAGGCAGGTACATCCACTCGTCTTCTGCCACATGCACGTTAATCGGCATTTTCAATTCGCCGCACTTTTTCAGCAGTGGCTGCATTCGCGGATCGTCTATATGCAGGCCCCAACCGGGAACCGGTTTCGAATAAAATTCACCCAAGCCTTTATCCCCCAATTCACCAACTCCTCTTGCGCCTTTCTTATAGCATCTCTCCAGTTCCGCGATTGCCTGCTTTGGCCAATCGGGTTGATTAAGGGATGAATAATCAAAGCCGCACCACACTTCGAATCTTTCTTTATAAGCAGCATATCGCGCAAGGATGGAATCGAATCTAGGGCCGGTTGAATAAGAAAGTATGATTTGCTTCTCTATTCCTTTTTCATCCATCAACTTAAGCAATCGCTGTATGTCGGAAGCAGGATTATCGTGAGCGTGTACATCGATAGCCGCATATTTCGCCCTGGCAATTTCTGTTTGCTGGTTTTTGTAGATCGATCTGGGTCTGAAATTCTTTAACTTCAGATCGGTTACGTCTTGTGCATAGCACGCCGATCCCAATAAAAGCAATCCAGCATGCAAAAAATAGTTTGTGATGCTTTTTTTATTCATAGCCAAGTAAATTATTATTTTTTCTCTTATTGTTATTCATGTACACAATCGATTGCGTACACAAAAACTGCTTGAAATAATTAAGTTTAATCCATGAAATCGAAAATTCATTTCCTCTTATCCATTCTCTCTATTTGTCTGGTATTTTGTGCCGAAGGCCAGAAGCCTGCAATCATTAGAGAATATACAAAAGTTTTTACCACCTATCCGTTTTCAGATCCGAACCCCATACCTGCCATTGGTAAAATCTATCCTTATTTCCGCTACGACGGTTTTACTGATAAGCCAGTGCAAAAGGAATGGAAGGTTGTTGAATTGGAAAACGACTACCTCAAAGTGATGATACTTCCGGAAATCGGCGGAAAAATATGGGCAGCCATTGAAAAATCAACGGGCAAGTCCTTCATCTACTTCAACCAGGTTGTAAAGTTCAGAGACGTTGCTATGCGTGGTCCATGGACCAGCGGAGGCATAGAACCGAATTATGGAATCATTGGACATACGCCCAATTGTGCAACGCCTGTTGACTATTTAGCGATGCAAAAAGATGATGGAAGCGTGAGCTGCGTAATTGGGGTGCTTGATTTACTTACGCGCACTAACTGGAGACTCGATATAAATCTCCCCAAAGACAAAGCGTACCTTACTACAACCTCTTTTTGGTATAATTCAACGCCATTTGAACAAGCCTACTATACCTGGATGAACACAGGCATAAAATCCAAAGGCAATCTTGAATTTGTTTATCCGGGCACTCATTACCTGGGCCACGAAGGTGAATATGCAGACTGGCCAATCAACAAACAGAATGGGAAAAATATTTCATTCTATGAAAGCAACAATTTCGGCGGACCGAAATCATATCACGTATTTGGAAAATATACAGATTTTTATGGAGCGTACTGGCATGACGATGATTTTGGAATGGCGCGCTATTCAACACGGGATGATAAGCCAGGCAAGAAAATTTGGATCTGGGGATTGTCGGACAATGGTATGATCTGGGAAAAGTTGTTGACGGATAATGACGGACAATATGTAGAAGTGCAAAGCGGTCGCTTCTTCAACCAGGCTGATGTTGGTAGCACTTTTACTCCTTTCAAACATTCAGGGTTTTTTCCTTATGCGGCTGAAAACTGGACGGAGTATTGGTTTCCGGTCAAACGTACTCGTGGCCTAGTAAAGGCAAATAATTACGGCTCTTTAAATATTAAACAGGAAAATGGTTGGCTTAAAATCTATTTCTGTCCACTGCAGGAAATCCATGATGACTTAAAGATTATATCAGGAGCGAAACAATTATATGCAAAGAAGTTGGACCTGGCAACGATGAGCAATTTCAAGGACTCAATCCAACTTTCACAAACTGAATCAAACATTGTTGTGAAGCTGGGTGAAAATAAATTGGTATACGATGCTAACCCAACTGCGGATGTGATGAATCGGCCCTTGAGCTCCCCAGGTGATTTTGATTGGAATTCAGTTTATGGACTCTATCTGCAAGGAGAGGAAGACCTTCATCAGCGATTTTTTGATAAGGCGAAAGATAAACTGCAGACGTGTTTGCAAAAGGATCCAAATTTTGTTCCTGCGCTCAATGATATGTCGATGTTAATGTTGCAAAACCTGCAATACAAGGAAGGCTTGAAACTCGCGAAACGTGCATTGAGCATTAATACCTATGATCCTGCTGGCAACTATTACTATGGTTTGGCCAATGTTTATTTGAACAATATCACAGATGCGAAAGACGGATTCGATGTCGCAGCACTTGATGTCAGGTTTCGGACTGCAGCATATACTCAGCTTAGCAAGATTTACTTTCGTGAGAATAATCTGGACAAGGCGGTTTCTTATGCAGAAAAGAGTCTTGACTTCAATCGATTTAGTTTGCAAGGATACCAATTACTAAGTGTCATTTACCGACTTCAAAACAATAAAGAGAAAGCCGTATCAACACTAGCTAAAATCAGGAGTATAGATCCTTTAAATCATTTTGTGCGGGCCGAGGAATTTTTTTGGAATAATTCAGATGAAAATAGAAAAGCATTAGTTGGTTCGATTAGAAACGAGCTACCACAAGAGACATTTACGGAGCTGGCAAGCTGGTATCATGAATTAGGAAGAGATGCAGATGGCGCAGCTATTTTAGCGCTCGCACCGCAAACAACAGAGGTTCTTTACTGGCAAGCTTATTTAAAGAAGGATAAAGATGGGGCCGAAACTGCCTATCAGAAAGCAAAAGCTGCGACGCCATTATTCTTTTTTCCATTTCGGTCAGAAACGGAGCCTATATTAAAATGGGCAGCGGAAAAAGACGATGACTGGAAATCGAAGTATTACCTCGGTTTATTGTATTGGCACACCAATAACCTCAATCAGGCAAAGGAATTATTCTCGCAATGCGGGACCAAGCCGGATTACGCACCTTTCTATGCAGCTCGCGCAAATTTGTTTAATGAGAATGGGGAACAAGTGAGCAGTGATCTTCAGCATGCCATTGAACTGGACAAAGGAGAATGGCGGTATCAAAAGCTTTTAGCAGAAAACCAGATCAGAATGGGCAGATACGCGGAAGCACTGTCCACAGCAGAAAAATACTACCAGCAACATCAACAGGATTACATCATGGGTATGTTGTATGTAAGAACATTGTTGCTGTCGAAGAAATATAAAGAAACCGATGCGCTACTAGCAAAGTTGAACATTATTCCATTTGAGGGAGCAACTGACGGACGTGAGTTATATAGAGAGGCCAAACTCATTCAGGCGGTGCAGGAGATGCAGAAAAAGAATTATGCGAAAGCCCTGCAGTTCATAGCAGCCTCAAAATTGTGGCCGTCTAATCTTGGAGTTGGAAAGCCATACGATGAGGATATCGATCTTCGATTGGAAGAATGGATGAGTTACCTCTCTTATACAAAATCCGGCAAAACAGCCCAAGCGCAATCTTCCCTTGAACGGATACTGCAAACGTCGAGGGCTTATCCTTCTGCTAATGATCTTGTAACAGCTTGGGCGATGGAGAAAGTTAATGGGAAAGAAAAGGCTAGACAATGGTTGCACGAGCGCATGAATAAATATCCCGAAAATAAAATCCTGATATGGAGTCAGGCACTGTTTGAAAACGAACCAGTGAAGGATTTTCTGCTCGGCGATCAAAATGCAACTGTGCGGATTTTAGAAGAACTCGAGCGAATAGAGAATTGATGCCAATGCGTGTGCCGCCAATGCGTGTCCTGAGCGGAGTCGAAGGGGCTCACACGCATTCACGTAAACTGAACCTGATCCTGATCTTACGTTATCACATCCGCCAAGGATTACATGTGTCGATTGTGAGGACACAATCGACGGCGACACAATCGACGGCAACACAATCGACATCAACACAATCGACGGCGACGGTGTTATTCCTTGCGAAACATTTCTTCGTAGTGTTGTGATGGTTCGAATATACCTCCACTCTGTTCGTAGAAGGATTTGTCGGTGAGATATACTCCTTGCTGCGTTTGTATCCAACTAGCGGTTGCTCTTGGATGATAACTCATCAGCTTATTCCAGTTCTTATAATACTGATGCCCATTTGTTTCCTGTAGTCCGATATTCAGAATAGGAAAAGGCGCTAATCGCGCTGCTACATTTTTATTCCAATCTACGAGGATGGGGTTGACTGTTAAGTCTGCACAAAAGCAAGGAATCTTTTTTTCATGCGCGAGCTGGCAGATCTTCATCGTCATACTCAAAGTTTTTGCGATTGCCTTTACAGCAATAGCAGCATAGCCTTGTTCAATACGAATAGCGGCGTCTTCTACTGTGTGTGCACTTTCATCGGCTGCAACAGTAACGCCCATGTCTCCAACATATACACTATTCCTCTCTCCAAATGGTTCTTCCATTACTGCGATTTGTTCAAACGCGCCGATTTTCTTTGCGTGATCAAGAAAACGCTGAAGGGTTTCTTTTTTATCATATCGCTCATTCGCATCAAAATAATAAGGAATCTTGCCCGTCTTCGTATAAGGCGTTTCATAATGACCGATAGCGTTGTGCACCGCGGTCAAAAACGCGATATCTTTTTCCAGCATTTCCTCCTGCGTGCCTGAAGAACCAATCTTGAGCTTCATGATAAAATATCCCTGGTCAGCAAAGTCCTTAATCTTCTTTACATCGGCGCCAACGCTGAATGATGGCATGCTCGCCACTTTATCATGATGCCATGATAGTCCCGGCTTGTACGCCTTCGGGATCATTTCATCAAAAGTCTTGATATTATTTTCTGCCGCATATAGTAGCCACGCTGCATTGTCAACACAAACCAGCGAATTCAAAGCAAATGTTTTTCTCAGATCAGGGTTGTCAGTAATTTTCTTTCCATATGCAAATACTTCCGGCAACAAATCATCCAGCAATTGTAGCGGATCATTAAATGAATTGCCTTTCAGCATTTGCAATGCACGTTCCGTCATGTTATACATAAGTGCATTGCCTCCGCTTACCGAATGTGCCGCAAAAACTTTTGCATCAGACCACAACACACTCTGCGCTCCCAATCCAATTTTATGAATGCCGGATTCTGATTCAAGCCAGGCCGCAGTTTGCCATAATTCAGCAACATAACTTCCCTTAAAATGATATGGAAAGAGTGGTTCTCTTTCAAAATTCAAGTCAACGTTTTTGATGCGAATCTTTGAAAATTCCTTCACCTGATTTTGAATCGCAGCAGGTGAAAAACCGAGCGTGCCCAGTCCAGCTAGTTTTGCAGAATAGTTGACGAATTCTCTTCGGTCCATTTAATTGGGAATATTGTTTAAAGTATACCACGCCTGTCCCGACCAAAGCAATTGACCACTCGAGCTTTTCAAATCATCGGGCAAACGGAAATAGACAATATGCTCTTTTTTCAACTTCGGTATTTCTAAATAGATTTTCTTTCGATCTTCAGATAAAACCAGCTTTGTAATTTTCATTGTCTCCAGATCTTTTTTTGGCCCACCGTACGCTGGTGTTGGAAGATACCACCATTGCTGAATTAAAAAATCATTTGCATTAAGTTCTTTTCCTTTCATCAAGGGCTCCGTAAATTCTATTTCGAATCCATGACGTTTCGCCCGCACGGCAAGCATTTCAAAAGTTGATTTGCCATTATATTTTAATCGTTGAAGACCGAATTGATGTTCCTTCCAACTCCAGCCTCCAACCATTCCAATTCCACCAACATACAATGCACCATCGGGACCCCATCGCAGGCGGTTCACGCCGGCCTCCAGTCCCTGCGTGAATTGAAACACCGCGCCCTGGTATGCGCCATTTATTTTTTCGAGGAAGTCGCGCTGTATTCCGCCATGTGTTACATCCCCATGTAGCATTTGGCCCTTGTATGGTCCATCTTGGATAAGGACAGGCTCACTCGGAGAATTGGCGATTTCATCTTCAGGTAACCAGATTGCCGGTGGAGTAATAGCTGGTTGTGAAGAAGGATCGGGGAGTCCCCAGGGCATTCCATTGTAGTCTCCTTTTCTTATATGGATTAGTTTACATCCTGGAATCCATTCACCCTGATTTTCGCACTCGAATAATTCGTTGTCAACACCAATACCAATTCCATTCGGCTGACGTAAACCATAGTTCACCCATTCGTAACTGCCATCCATGGCAATTTTGATTGTTCTGCCGCGATCAGGTTTTTGTTTTTCGTTCGACATTAACCGCATTGCCATACCAAGGGAAACATAAAAATATCCATCCTTGTACACGAGTCCATATGCGAATTCATGAAAGTCGCTGGACACGCCGTAACTATTGCAGATCGTTCGATATTCATCAATAGTTTCATCACCATCAAGATCGATCAATTGTGTCAGTTCATGCTTTTGCAAAACATAAATGTCCTTTCCCACAGTCGTAATTCCTAAGGGCTCTGCTAAACCGGAAGCGATTCTCTTTACGATTATTTTATTGGTATCTCCAGTTGCTACTCCACTTACCAAATAAACGCCACCAACAACATCCCAGGTGGTAACCAGTAAACGTCCATCGGGTAGGAAAGCTAATCCGCCTACTCTCGGTCGAAAATCGTTCTTATGAATTGTTGTGACGTCGTAACTGGGATGTAATCCTTCCAACGGCGCGTCAAATCCGGGCTTCGCGGGTTTTTGAATTTTTACTTTCGCTTTTTTTGGCTCAGGATCTGTTTCTTTTTCTTCACTTACTTTCAAGGTGAAAATATAATCAAGCATCGTTCCTATCTCGCCGGCTGTCAAGCGTGGATGTGCATTCATTGCAGCCGTTCCCCATACGCCGGTTCCACCGGATTGCACCTTGACGACGAGCGAATCCTTAATGTTTTTATTACCATAATATCGTTGCGCAATTTGATGCAAGGACGGACCAACTGTTTTCTTGTCTAATTCATGGCAAGTAAAGCAGTCGCTCTTCTCCATAAAATACTTGCCGCGATGATCATATCCTTCTTCCAGTTGTGGCGGATGTTGGGGAGGAAGCGATTCAAAATAATTGGCAATGCGGGATGACGAATTCGATACTAGTGGGAACTTGGTTTTTGCCCAATTCAAAAAAACATGTACGCCTTCCGGCACTCCTGATAACATAAAGGATCTCGCCAGCCCTGGATTTCCTGATTCATTCCTGAAGAACTCAGGCCGTTCTTCCACATGGATTGTATCCCGCGATGAAAGAATCAAATTGTATTTGAGATAAATTTCATTTTCTCTAAAAAGGTAGCCTTTGCTGATGATGTTGAATGAATCCTTTTTACCATTCAACTCAACAACCCAACCTGATTGCTGCGTAGTATCGGAAAGGTAAGCGGTTCCCCAACTTTCAGGTTGTACGTTTTTCTTATTTGTATAGGGGGCGCCTTCCATCAGTACGCCACCTTTCCATGCTTTGTATAGTTTGCAATTAGCAAGATCATAGGCAACGTAACATTCCGTATCCAATGCCAGGGTTAGCATTCTTGGTTTTTTATCCAAAACAGAACGGAATGCCCACGGATCGATGGGCCTTTGAATTGTCGCGGATTTTTTATCACTACATGCGACACAATAGAATATTGAAACGAGAAATATGAATTTGTGAAGTTGATGCATGGTGACCTCTAATGCTTTTTATGCTGCTGAAGATATTTGGCAACAGTTCCTACCGGTTGAAGATATATTCCATTGGCAGGATTTTGTGCATACTCAATAAGCTTTTTCAGCATTGCAACACGTGTTGTTTGAACACCCGATTCACCTATTTCATGGCCGGCTAGCACCAGCCATTGTCCAGTCTTTTTTGCTTCCTCAAGAAGTGGCAGAATCTGATCAAATTCTTTACCATCCATTTCCACTCCGGTGAGTTGAGCAAAATTGCAATACACCGGGTCATTTGGTCCTTCATCCATCCATCCTCTGCCGGCAATAAAATATTGCGCTACAAGTGGCACATAGCTTTTTGTATTCACTCCGCTGCCTACAAATTTTTGACCGCAGGGATAAGCAAACACTTCTGCTTTTACATGCAGTAAATCCTGAATCATTTTATTGCATTCGAGCATTTCCTTTTGCATTCTATCAATTGTGTATTCTTCCAAACCATTTTGTCTCGACCACGAAAAATTGTGCGTGCACGGATGGGTCAACGTGTGATTTCCGATTTCATGGCCTCTGGCTACTGCTTTCTTCCAACCCTCAAGTTGTTTTTGAACGGAGGAGGGAACAACAAAAAAAGTTGCTTTTATCCCATACTGATCGAGTACCTGCGTACCTACTATAACCTGGCTTTCGCGGGCATCATCAAAGGTCAGGCTCACCGCAGCGCGCTTGCCCTGCGGCCAGTTAAAAACTGTGGAATCTTGTTGAGCATGGACAGCGTTACTTAACAAAATAATGCAGGATGATAAAAGTAACAGTCGAGAAATATTATTCATATGCGCATTTTATCATTTTAAAATTCTTATTCGAACGAAATACTAACCCTTAACATCAGTGTTGTTGCAAGAACGCAAGCAGATTCGCCATTTGCTCCTTTGAAATCGAAGCTTCAAGACCCACTGGCATTGCCGATGCTTCCGTGGTTTGCATTGTCTTAATATCCGCTCTTGAAACCATAATGGTCTGTCCGCCCAATTGGGTCAATGTGATAGAAGAGGAGGTTTGTGACGACATAATACCTGTGAGTTTTTCCTCGTTCTTTTTGATAACAGTCCATAGGTCGTAGCCTACCGCGATAGAGCGATTTGGATTGAGTATGTCTGCCATAATTGAGGCTTTCTCCCGATTTTGAATCGAGCCGAGGTCGGGCCCAAATGCTTTTCCAAATTTACTCTGGTATTGATGACATGTTCCGCAAACACTAGTGAATACTGCGCGCCCTTTAATGCTATCGCCCTTCAAATCAAGTGCGGGCAAATAATTTGTATATACTTGTTCTCTGCTTTCAATATCTGACACTATTAATTGACGCGAACGCGTGCGAACACTTGAATCGTCACTATTCGCCAATTCTTCCTTGGCTGACCAATTTATTGAAGTGGATTGTATAGTTCCGGCTTGCACTGCATCAAGCAGCGCGTTACTGTTGGCAGTTGATGAAAGAAATATATTCATGCAAACCTCCCGTAAATCGTTGGAAAAGTTTTTCCAATTGCGCACGATAAAATCGCACGCATCTTTTGACGAAAGCCGATTGTAAGCTTTTAAGGAAGCTTTCTGGAGATTTACCGGTTCATCGGAAGTCAATATTTTTTCAAGCACTGAATCGTAGCGGCCATTTTTGTCTAAAGAAAGGAATGTGACCGCATCAATGCGGTAGGCTTCATCTTCTTTTGTATTTGCAGCGGCTGATTTGGCCTTTACCAGCATCATTTTCCACTTATCATTTCCAGTGACACCAAGCCTGGACAAAAGATCGATGGATGCTCTGCGAACTAATGGTGGAGTGGTGGAGGAGAATTTCGAGAGCAATAATAATTTTTCTGCATCCGTATTTCCTGGTGCCGCACGCTTTGCAGAAATTGATGAGGTTAGCCCTTTCAGACAAGCAGATTGCCACCAGTCCGACTTTGGCGAGTTGTTAGTTACCGCTAACTGAATAACTTTTTTGATATCATCTGTTCGTTGCGAAAGACCTATCAATTCGGCGCAATTGGAAAAGAACAGAGCCTTTCCTTCAGAAGGCGATGACAAGGTTTCAATACTTTTTTCGAGTAAAGCCAACTCGCTTCCCTTTGATGAACTAAGCGCAGCCACCTGCGCCCACTTGTCTTCAATATCTTTCACAAGTAGTTGCTGCCGTATCGCCTCGCTTGCATTATTGTGCACATTACCTAACGTACATAGTAGTTGGTATCTCACCTTTGGTGAAGGATCATTTTGCAAACCGAATAATTCAGTTTGCAGTTGTGGAAAAATATCAAGGTGTAACTCTGCCAGCTGAATTGCATTTTCACGAACACCCGCTGCACTGTGGTTTAATGCCTTGTTAAGCGTAGCCTGATCTATTGAGTGAAAGCCTTCAAGTGTCCATAATGCATGAACCGTTGCAGTGGACGAAGTAGTAGTATCAAGTAAATGTCGCACCAGGTCGATAGTCTTGTTATCATTTCTATCCATTAATAAACGCTGTGCATTCCTTCTCCACCAAATATTATTGCTGGTTAATGTTCTCACTAATTCTTCGGTTGAAGCCTTGCCCAGATTGATTTTACCGGACCAGTTCATTTTTGTGGTTGCTTGAGGCGTTACACGGTAGATGCGCCCTTTGTCGGCACCATTATACAATGCTCCCGACTTGTTCACTTCTTCACTCATCCACTCAGGATGTTCAATGATCTGTCTATAGTAATCGATCACATACAACGCGCCGTCGGGTCCAATATTAAACTGTACAGGACGAAACCATCCATCTTTCGATGCAAGAAATTCCTTTTGTTGGTAAACCCTCGATGCAGAGAAGGTTGCTCCTTTTTCATTGATGCGGTCTGCATGTACGATGTTGCTCACAGGTTCTGCGATAAACGTAATGTTATTAAAACTATCAGGAAATAAACCTCCCTGGTACCACGTGACGCCGCAGGATGAAGTAACAATACCTCTCCCGGTGAGTAGCTGGTTCTCCGGGTTGACCGTGATTGGATAAACTTCACAGTTATTGCCATGATCAGGAATATATTCCGACGCATCTTCCACGAGCAAACTAGGATTGCGTTGTAAATATTTTGCTTGAATTACTTCGTGAAATAAATGATGCGAATTGTCGGTGCAGAGATGATGCCCCCAGTTGTCAAATGTTTGCCCATATTGAGAATAACCTGAAAGCATTTCGATTTCATGGGTATCTGGCTTAAAGCGGATGTTTCTGCCATCTGCATTGCGGGGTAATTGTTTTGCACCAGGATTATCTGTGTAACGGACAAGGCTACCGCTATCGCTAAATTCCATTGACACTCTGGGCGTCACTGTTCCCATGTGTGCCAGATAAATCCAATTGTCTAATCCAAAAACAGGAGTGTTGGCAATATGCTGAGGATTGGTCAACGCAATGCCTGTGATCATTGTTCTTTTTATATCAGCTTTACCATCATGGTCTGAATCTTCCAGGTATAAAACTTCGGGCACATCCACTACAATCACTCCATTCTTCCATCGCATGATACCCGTGGGCATTCGAAGATGATCGGCGAAGAGCGTACTCTTATCGGGTGCACCATCGCCATCAGTGTCCGTCAATAATTTTATTTTGCCCAAACCAGCGGTATCCAAAGGATAGCCGTGTAATTCTACTACATAAATATTACCATATTCGTCAACATCCATTGCAACCGGATCAGCAATTAAGGGTTCTGAAGCAATCAATTCTATTTTGAATCCGGGCGCAATCTGAAACGTTTGAAGTGCATCCTTTGGTTCCACTCCGCCCGTATGAATTTCATGTTTATTCGAACATCCTGAAAGTAAAATGAAGAAGATCATTACAACATTTGAAAACTTCAGGATATGTTTGAATAAAGAACTCGATTGCATAAAACGAATTTTATCTGATAAGATTCTCTCCCTCATGAATAAGTAGCGACCAGCCACCAGCAACTAGCAACAAATTGGAGCTACTGCCTTCGCTATCTCAATAACTGTCGGGACGGCAGTCAAGAAATCTAAGGCAGGCAAGCCAGTAACCACTAATGCAATACAAAATCGTTTTCCACTTCCACAGTTGCTTTATTATTGAACGCGTCAGTGGCCTCGATAATCAGCCTATAAATTCCAAATCCACGATCAGGAATCTTCTTGCTAAATACATTATCCCCTGCCGCGCGATCACCATCAATTGCCTCGTCTCGCAATTCTACTTCAAAAGTTTTTGTTGTGTCCTCCTTAAATATAAGTCTTGCTTTTACCAGATTGATTTTTGATCCGTCGCGTATTTTCACTTGCAGAACATTGTCTCCTGGAATTGTCACCCAATCCAGTGTTGGAGGTGTTTGATCTTTTCCTTTCACTCTGATATTGATGACGCCTTGTTTGATGATATGAAATGGATATTCAGGAGTCCAGTATTCCGCAAAGAAATTGATAGGATGATCTTCCGGGCAATCAGAGGAAATCACCGGGATGTTATATTTAGCAGAAGCACCAACATGGTCAAATTCAGTCCAGTCATCTGACATTCTTTTGTTGAATCCAAACGGATTTACGTATTTATCTGAAAAGGTCAGGTTGGTTCTCCAGTGCTTGTCGTGATCTTTTACGAGAACGACAATCGACTCGCCAGGGTTAGCAATCCCGTCTCCGTTTCCGGTTCCTAACATAAGTGTATCCAGAAAAATGCCGGATTTTACCACCGTAAATATCTTTCCATCGGCTATTTCGAATTCCTTTATCTCCGTAACATCCTTTTTCAATGGAAGTACAAAAGATCCAGTCCAGGTAAAGTTGTTTTCGTCCTGGATGATTAAAGAAAATCTTTCTATTTCAACCGTATCAGCCCGCACCTGGAATGAAACAACACCGTTTCCCGTCTTCTGCTCGTTAATTCCAATGTTGCCATACTCGGATACGTGATTCACCACTTTCACATCGCTCGTTGTTGCAAATATTTGTGCCCTTACATTTTTAGCTGTTGACATTCCTTTATTCACTAGTCGAATGGAACACTCTACCACCTTTCCATTCTTTGCCCAAGACATGTTGTTCACTTCCACTGCCGCTATTGAGATATTTGCTTTTCCACCTTTCCTATTGATGCCTATTTCGTGTAGACTTCCATCGATATGAAATTGCAGTCGCCCTCTTCCATCACTTTTGACTGTGTGTTGGGTGCCTTTAGCTGTTCTTAAATCGATATCATTAATAATATAGAACTGATTTTTTTCAAATATAGGAGCGGATGTTATTGTTAAGTTCACGAAGGAAAGTAGTTCGCCATCCGGAACGAATTCTCGTACTGCAGAACGAAAGCCGCCCCCGTCCACTTTTTCAAGAATGGTGAACCCCGGAACGCTTCGATCAGAACTAAGCTGCCAGCCCCAAATGGAAAAGTTAGGATATACATCGATATGATCCCACCTTCCCGGTCTTGATATAGGCTGATCCATAGAATGCAGGATAAACTCAAACATTTCGCCGAGTCCACAAGTGGAATGTTCTGCGTCGAAAACCTTGCTGTGGTAGTTATCCATAATGCGTGGCCAGATTCTGTCCATATCCTGGTGATATGACCTGATGAAATCTTTGTCGCCATAATGAAGTCGCAGGTTCACACCACCATAATTTTTATACATATCTAAGTGGCGATATTCTACGGGCATTGTCTTCGGACCAACAATAAATTCTGGAGATCCGCAAAAACTTCCCGCGGCACATAGCATATCAGGATATTTTCCTGCGATCCAAAACGTCATGAATCCGCCCATGGAGAGACCTGCTATACCGCGGTGCTCGCGATCCGCAATTGTGCGGTATTGAGCATCGATATGATTCACCAACTCGGGAAAATAAATCGGAAATTGTCGGTGCGTTTCCACCGGATCAACATTATAGGGACGGAAATAATATTTTTCATCGACGTCACGATTAAAGCCATCCCACTTCACCACAATTACCTCATGCGTAGATACAAACTTTGCGATATTGTCGCCATGATTGTCGTTTCCTTTATCAAATTCCGCATAGCGATATCCTCCATCACCAAAGGACCGCTGTGACCAACCATGGAAGAAATAAATCACGGGGTATCTCTTTTCTGATTTATCATAATAACCCGGTGGAAGAAAGATGCGATAGTTTCTTACTTCGCCAAATGTGTTACTATAATGTCTTGAATCGACGATGGTGACGCCGCTTCCGGACTGCGCACTAATCGCAAATGGAATTGTGAAAAAGAGGAAGTAAGTAGTAAGCAGTTTCCTAACCATAGGTTTTCAAATATGCGTAAGATTTACTAGTATAACCAGGATTAAAGGATAACAGAATAACAGAATAACAGAATAACAGTATAACAGTATAACAGAATAACAGAATAACGGTATAACAGTATAACAGAATAACTTAATATCCCCACCCATCCTGCTTTTCCCGGCCATCCTGGTCATTCTAAAGATCTTAGCAGTTCGCGTGCTTTACTGAGATCCCTTTTCATCGCATCAAACACAAGCTTCTTATCTACCGTGAGCGTAGTTGCTCCATCATTTGCTCCGCCCAAGGGGTATTCCATATGAAGCGTAACAGGCACGTCCACCTTATATTGTTTCAATAAATTGAAATAGCTTTTGAAGTCAACCATTCCTTCCCCCAGCGGTGTTTGTTCAATAGAAGACACACCGTTATTGTTCACCCATTTGAAATCCTTCAGCGTAATGACCTTGATATGGGGAGCGATCAGCCTCAACCCGCTTTTCCACGACTGTGCGCCTTCCACCATGGCATGCCTGATGTCGTATTCTGCACCGATATATTTCTGATCGGCAGTCCTCAATAATTCCCACAACTCCCAGATGGACGCACCCATTCCATCGCCCGCGTGATTTTGATAGCAACCAATCATTCCTACCTTCTTATTGAGTTCACTTAAACTTTTCATCACGCCCTGAAAATGTTGAATCGAATCTGGAATGCTTTTGCCTTCCAGGTAATTCAACCAGTTCATCCGATAGTATTGAAATCCCAGCTTTGAAGCAGCGCTCAATACGTTTTGATCAGTGTGGTCGTTGGCATCCTGAACTGCTGTAGTCATGATAAATGGAGAAAAACCAACCTTACGCATGGCCTCAACTGCCAATGGCAAATCGCTTGCTACTCTTTCAGGTAACACATGGCCCTTGGGTCTAACGGTTAGGTCCACCCCATCGAACCCCATCTCCGCCGCCGCTTCCGCCATATTCTTATAATTCAGGAACTGCAAGTGCTTTGAAAAAATATAGATTTTCAAACGGCTCTCTGTTTTGGCTGCCGGTTGGAGCGGGAAATTATTTGCGAGCGGGAATAAGGAACCTGTGATAAGGGAATTCCTTATAAATGTTCTCCGCGATTGTTGGTTGTTTAAGAGTTCCATGTTGATGAATATAAGAAAATCGTTTTTGATTGACGAATTGGGGGCTGTTTAGATTACGGCATAGTAGGTCACGAAGGGCACGATGGACCACAACGCGCACAAAGTTTTTGAGAGAAGACGGCACAGCCTAATTAAATTCCCGTTCAAAATATTCGGAGAGAAAAGCGCACTAAGCCCCATCGCAGATGGGCGCATTGTGCTCTTTTCTCTCCCCTAATCGGTCAATTTCGAATTAATTAAGTTCTCCCCTTTCTGCAGTCAAAAATTCTTCGTGGGCTTAGTGGTCCATTGTGCTCTTTGTGACCCCCGAATTGCATCAAAAAACGGTGTAATTTCAAGAACAAATGAAAACTTTGTGACCTTAAAAGCGATAACGTTACCGCAAATAAATTCAGCGGTGCCAGTAAATTAATTCTTGAAATGAATCATATTCACACTCTAATGATCTAGATCATGACCTCACTTGAAAAGCGATACCACGAATTGTTGGAGCCTTCCGAACAATTGATTTCAGATATCGTCAACCTCGAAGGTGACATTATGATTCTTGGAATTGGCGGAAAAATGGGACCTTCTCTTGCAAGGCTGGCCAAGCAGGCCATCGATAAAGCAGGAGTCAAGAAAAAGGTAATTGGCGTTGCACGCTTTTCGGAGAAAGGTCTCGAAGAAGAGTTGAATCAGAATGGGATTAAAACCATTCGTGCAGACCTCCTCGAAGACGATAACCTGAACGCACTCCCTTCCATAAATAATATTTTGTATTTGGCGGGTACAAAATTTGGAACCACTGGAAAGGAATCATTCACCTGGGCTATGAACGCTTACCTACCGGGACGCGTTGCTCAACATTTTAAGGATTCTCGAATCGTAGCGTTTTCAACTGGAAATGTGTATCCGCTCACACCGGTGAAAATGGGAGGAGCCGACGAAACCGTGTCGCCACAGCCTATCGGCGAATATGCACAATCCTGCTTGGGAAGAGAGAGACTTTTTCAATATTATTCTGGTAAGAATAAAACTCCGGTACTTATTTATCGCCTCAACTACGCGAATGATGTTACATATGGCGTGTTGTTGGAAATAGCAAAGTCTGTCAAAGAAAAACGTGCTATTGATTTGAGTATGGGACACGTAAATGTGATATGGCAGGGCGATGCAAATGAATTCGCCTTAAGGTCACTTCACCACTGCGCAGTGCCATCGAAAATATTAAATATCGCTGGACCCGAAACAGTTTCCGTAAGATGGCTTGCAAGTGAATTTGGTAAATTGTTTGGCGAAGATGCAAAATTTGTGAATGATGAACAGGATACAGCGCTGCTGAACAATGCTGCTGAGTCATTTCGTCTTTTTGGGTATCCCAAAGTTTCTCTGAAAAACATGATCGAATTAATTGCTGATTGGATCAAGGAAGGAGGGAAGACTATCAACAAGCCAACACACTTCCAGGAACGGGCCGGCCAATTTTAGACTTTGTATGAGCAACCTTCAATTAAATGAATCGATAAGAAATTTTCTTCATGAGGGAACAGTGATCCCTGCACATCCTTTGGCATTAGACAAGGATCGTAAGCTGGATGAAGAAAGGCAGAGAAGACTAACTCGTTATTATATTTCTTCAGGCGCGGGCGGTGTTGCAGTGGGTGTGCACACCACACAATTCGAAATCAGGAAAGATGGCATTGATCTGCTAGGTCCTGTGCTTCGATTAGCAGCAGAGGAGATCAATGAGCATGCAGCGGGAAAACCATTTGTAAAAGTGGCAGGTATTGTAGGGCCTACCAAAAAAGCGATTAAAGAAGCTGAATTAGCTGCTAAATATGGCTACCACCTGGGATTAGTAAGTCCGGGTGGGTTGAAGGATTATTCGGAAAAGGATTTAATAAAGCATATCTCCGCCATTGCAGAAATGATTCCGGTATTTGGCTTTTATCTCCAACCTGCTGTTGGTGGCAGAGTCCTCAGTTATAATTTTTGGAGACAATTCGTCGAAATACCAAACGTACATGCAATAAAGGTTGCAGCTTTCAATCGCTACCAAACATTGGACGTAGTTAGAGCGCTTTGCAGTTCTGAAAGGCATAACGAAATTGCTCTATATACAGGCAACGATGATAATATTGTTGCAGACTTGCTTACGCCTTATCGATTCTCTATAAATGGTAAAACAATTGAAAAAAGATTTGTTGGAGGATTACTGGGACATTGGGCAGTATGGACTAAGAAAGCGGTTGAGCTTTTGAATGAAACCAAGAAATGCGTTAGCGATAATTATGAGGGTATAGAAGGTTTATTGGCGAAGGGGATTGAGGTTACTGATATGAACGAAGTGATCTTCGACGCTAGAAATGCCTTCCATGGTTGTATAGCGGGGATTCATGAAGTATTAAGAAGACAGGGGTTGCTGGAAGGCAGATGGTGTTTGGATCCGAACGAAGACGTTTCTCCCGGTCAATTGGAAGAAATCGATCGTCTTTATAAAAAGTATCCGCATAATACGGATGATGAATTCGTGAAACAATTTCTCCAGCAAGAAAAAAAAGTGCATCGATCTTATGCTGATAAATGAGATCAGGGAAGAAGCCAACAAAATTTTTGATACCGTACTTCAGTACCGCCGTCATTTGCACGCTAATCCTGAATTATCGTTCAAAGAATATGAGACATCTGCTTTTGTAAAAACTCGCCTCGATGATTTGGGCATTCCCTGGAAACAAATTGCAGGAACGGGAGTTACCGCTTTGGTCAAAGGCGATAAACCATCGGATAAATTGATTGCCTTGCGTGCCGACATGGATGCACTTCCCATTAAAGAAGCAAACAAATTAGAGTATACTTCCAAAAATGATTGTGTGATGCATGCATGTGGACATGATGCACACACCGCATCATTGCTGGGAACTGCTCATATTCTCCAATCTATCAAAAATAAATTTGCGGGAACAGTAAAACTTATTTTTCAACCTGGCGAAGAAAAACTTCCTGGCGGCGCCAGCCTTATGCTTAAGGAAGGCGTTTTGAATCCAAAGCCTATAGCCGTGATCGGGCAGCACGTTTCTCCTGTGATTGAGCAGGGGAAAATTGGCATTCGCAAAGGAAAGTTCATGGCTTCAATGGATGAGATCATTGTTGAGGTTTATGGTAAAGGTGGACATGGTGCACAACCACACCAGAACATTGACCCTGTAGTGATCACGGCGAATATCATTGTGGCAATGCAACAAATTGTGAGTCGCATGTCCGATCCTGCGATGCCAACAGTGTTATCCTTTGGAAAAGTCATAGCTAACGGTGCTATCAATGTTATTCCTGACAAAGTTTATATGGAAGGAACATTCCGGACGCTTGATGAAAAATGGAGAAGCGAAGCCCATATCCGCATGACGAAGATGGCAAAAAGCATAGCGGAGAGCATGGGTGGGTCATGTGATTTCAAGATCGTTCGCGGCTATCCATTTCTTATCAATGAAGAAAAGTTGACAGAAGAAGTGTTTGGCTTTGCGCAAGAATACCTGGGTAAAGAAAATGTAATTGAAGCAGATCAATGGATGGCAGCGGAAGACTTTGCGTCTTATTCACAACAGGCCGATGCCTGTTTCTTTTTGCTAGGGATCCGGAACGAGAAAAAAGGCATCACCTCTTCTTTGCACACACCAACATTCAATATTGATGAAGATGCACTTCAAAAGAGTACTGGACTGATGGCGCATATAGCATTGCTTTCCAGCACAGTGGGATCCGAAGCTTGGAATTCACGTGACTTGAAGTCGCGG
>JADMIO010548826.1_pt1 | contig 97447 bp, 80 predicted proteins | sample 8958161 | NCBI WGS metagenome assembly JADMIO01 (sample SAMN16585339, study PRJNA669376) | soil metagenome | isolation source: Crop rotation soil | place: USA: Cullars Rotation, Alabama | collected 2011
CCGCGACTTCAAGTCACGTGAATTCCAAGCTTCGGATCCCACTGTGCTGGAAAGTCGAAAACGGCAAGGATTGGTCATGACCATGAATTGCCGCGAGAATACCAGCCTGGCTGCCCTCCCTCAATTCTCCAGAATGGGATTCATTCAGTCGGGCGAAGAAAAGAAAGCCGCCGAAACCTTTCTACACCGGCTTCGAATTAAAACCCCTGGTTTGGACTCCAACATTTCCGGGTTAAGCGGCGGCAACCAGCAAAAAATTGCCTTGGCCAAATGGTTGGTCAGGCAATCGCCAATCTTGATCGTGGACGAACCCACCAGGGGTGTGGATGTGGGAGCAAAAGCGGAGATTCACCAGTTCTTGGATGAGCTAGCCTGCGCCGGAGCCGCGATCCTGCTCATCTCCTCTGAGCTGCCCGAACTCATGAACCTTTCCAGCCGCATAATCGTCCTGCGCGAAGGCCGCATTGCTGGAGAACTTTCGCGCTCGCACTTCACCCAGCCCGCCTTAATGAGATTAATGGCCGGCCTCCTGTAGAAACGCGCATATCAAGAACTGGCATTACCACTTCCTGGTGGGAATTCTTGGAATACTGTCCGCCGGGTCACCCGACCCGGCGCTTCACACCTCCTATCCGATTCCTTTGCCCCCATTCCCTTGCCTCTTCTCATGATTCTTTAGGCATATTATCGCCCATAACCAAAAGATTCTTCGAACGGGTGTCGCGTTGAAATTGGAAAGCGGGTTGTATATAACAAATAATCATTCTGGCACATAGAAGGAAGTCCTAGAATTGAAGCTCAAAGGTTATTTTAACTCTCAAATCTTTCATTTGAGTTACGATGGTCCGTTAGAGAACGCGAAGGCAGCCTTGTTGAATGCGCCGAAAAAGCGCAAAGTTCTGTTCAAACCGCAGGGTACAATCAGAGTTTGTATCAAAGGCGACAGGCTTAAAGTGTATCTTTTGACTTTGGACCGAGGTCCCATTTTCGGTCCTTGCTTTTTTGCTGCTCTTTCAGCGGAAAATTCGCAAAAAACTCATCTTATTGGCCTTTTCCAAAACACTTATTTCGAAATCTTTACGTTGATCTGGCTTCAAATTGGTTTTGTGGTAGGTAGCCTTAATTTTATCGCCTCTGGCGAATTAAGAAGGTTTGGATTAAATCTATTTTTTTCATATTTGTTAGAAATACCTTTTTTAATACTTGTTGCTCTAATTCCGAAATTCACTTGGTTTCCTAGGCAGGGAAAAGCGGACGAAGTTATTGCTTTTTTTCAAAGCTGCGGGTTCACCATAACGGATGAAGAAAATGGTCAGACTACATAACGCTCTTGCTTAGGAGCGCACACGGTCAATCCTCCAAATCCAAGCCGAGCCCCAACCGGGACCATCTTTGGAGAATCCGGGAAAAACACCCTTGTCATGCATCCAAAAAACCCTTTCAACTTCAACAGGCACGAACCCACTGCGGTAAGCTAAAAAATCACCTTCCATCCCCATTCCCTTGCCAATGCCTTATTCCCGTTCAAAATGGCTTTCTTATTTACATTTCCTCTAAACTCCAATTCCTTTAAAAACAAAAACGGCCAAATCTTAACTTAACCATGGGAACGGCACTGTTGCTCCCCGGATTGGGATCAGATGAAACACTTTTTAAATATCAAAAAGGTGTCTTTGATTCATTAATCGTCCCTAAGTGGATACCGCCTGAAAAAGAGGAATCCTTAACGAGCTATGCTTTGCGTTTGAGCAAGACATTGGACCTAAAAGCTGTTGCGTGCGTGGGAGGCATTTCGTTTGGAGGCATGATTGCCCTGGAACTATCGGCAATAACCTCCATAGAACCTGTCTTATTATTGCGAGCTCCAGGAATCCGCGGCTATTAGGCGCACGTTCAGCTTTCGCGCGCAAAATCCTTGCGTTTCCAAGAATTTCTCCCGGTTCCCAAAGTCTTATGGTCCCGTGTTTGGCTTGGCTTTTCGGTGCTCGAACAAAAGAACACGTGTCGGTATTCAGCAAGAGCTTGACTGCTCCGCTTTCATTCATCAGGTGGGGCCTAAAAGCAATCGCCGAGGGATCGCTCGTTCCGACTTGTAAGGACATTCGCCAAATCCACGGCTCAGCAGATCGCATTATTCCCGCAAAGCTATCCGGTTCTTCCCGCCTCATCACAGGTGGCGGTCATCTTATTAACTTAACCCATTCGAAAGAAGTAAATGAATTCCTCCGAAGCATATCCTCCGAGCTTTAAACTGATGTCGAACAAAGCAACATTAGACAAGAGACACTTGGGTCGATAAAGGTCCATTTCCTTAAACTGTTTGCGACAATGGAAAAGCTTTTGCAGCACAAATTGGAGGAAAACCTGCTGAAACTGAAAGTTTTGTATTGTTGCCTTGCAAACTGGTACGAGCTTCCCATGCAACAGCTCCGAAACTAAACAGGCAACTATCCTGGCTAAAAATCCCGAAAACCCAGGCCGAGCACATTCGGGACGCCATCTTTGTAGAACCAAGACCAAAATAATTCGCGAGCTCCAGCGGAGCGGCATCGCTTCCAAGAACAAACCGCACCCAAGTTCATGTTATTGTGCAGATCCCAACGGAAACCACCCTTGTCACGCATCCGAAAGCCCTTTCAACTCCAACAGGCACGAACCCACCGCGGTAAGCTAAAAAATCACCTTCCATCCCCATTCCTTTGCCCCCATTCCCTTGCCAATGCCTTATTCGATGCAAACGTTAGATGCTTTTCTGTGCTTGGATTAATGGTCTTAACGTCGTACAATCCCACCAACTTTCATATGGCTATAATTGCTAAGATTAAGTATGAAACTTGATAAACATTTTTGGTCTCTGCTTTTTCTTTTCATCGTTACTCTATTGCTTTATCGAGACGAAAAAATAATTCGCCAATCGAATCAGCCACTTCACACCCAAATAAAAGCCAAATCTTTCCGAACAACGATAAATCAAATTCCGAATTCTGAAGACCTGGCTAAACTGCGAGCTCAAGCTGCAGAAGTTCATAAATTGCGAGGAGAAATTGCCTTGTTGCGAGCTGAAAACGCGGGGTTGAGGTCGGAAAAGACAAATGGATCGCGGACAAATGCTGTCGGTGATCAATCGACTAGGGCAGCCATTGCAAAAGCTGGCCCTCATTACGCAATTGACGATGTATTTAAGGAAAGAACGGATTTAAATGCCGCAGATCAACAATTGCGACTTACGCTTATCTCTAAGGAGAAACAGTTTAAGGCTTGGTTCGATGCCGCGTTAAAATACGCTGAGAACAACGGCGGCAATTTTCCCGAGACGCTGCTTGAAGCGCAGCCTTACCTCCCAACTGATTTCCAAAACGAATTGGATTTCGATAATATCAAATACAACCGGACCACACTCGAAAATATGCGCAAAGCAGATAAAAGCCGTTCTGTAATTCTTAGAGAAAAGAGCGGTTTAACGACGAGTGACGGCATCCCCTGCTTGGTCTATTTATTCGCAGATGGCCAAGTCATGTTATTTCAAGAATAAGAGGTTGTACCAAACGTAACTTTCTTGGGTCTCACCTTTATTTACTAATTGGACAATAACTGATTATCTCTTCAACCCGTCTCGCAAAAAACGAGCGTTCTCTGGGTCAGGCAGCCTAATATATAATTTTTTGGCAATGGAATGGGGGCAATGGAATTTCTCAAAGCAGATTTTTTTTAAAGTTCCCCTCCTTTTTCTGTCTGATTTCAGCCCTCGTGGCTACTATATGATGAGTGAGCAATTGGACAGACCAACAACTCTTACGCGAATACATCGGGTCTCATTCGGAATCGGCCTTCACTGAGCTGGTTCAACGCCATATCGACGTGGTATATTCCGTAGCTTTGCGTATGGTGCGAAATAAGCACTTGGCAGAGGATGTGACCCAAGCTGTATTCATGGCCCTGGCACAAAACTCTCGTCAACTTGCAAATCGTCCTGTCTTTTCTGCATGGCTCCATCGCACCACAATGAACATCGCTGCCCAAACCGTCCGCACAGATGTTCGCCGCCGCGTCCGTGAACATAAGGCAGCCGCTCTGAATCCATTGCTATCTACTGACTCAGATGTCCTTTGGGAACTCGTCGTTCCCCAACTCGATAATGCCATAGGGGAGCTAAACGATTCTGACCGCGAGGTGGTTTTGTTACGCTATTTTGAACGCAAATCCGCGCGCGAGATGGGCAATATCCTTGGTATCAGTGACGAAGCTGCGCAAAAGCGAGTGAATCGCGCGGTGGATCGCCTGCGCGAAGCCCTAGCCAAGCGTGGTGTTGCCATAGGCACGACGGGGCTCACATTGGCAATTTCAGCAAACGCAGTGCAAGCCGCGCCTGTCGGCTTGGCATGCACAATTTCCTTCACTGCTTTTGCGAGCTCTTCTATTTCCGGCTCTGCGAGCATCGCTTTAGCCAAATCCATTGCTATGACTACAATCCAAAAATCTTTCACCGTTGCGGCCGCTATTGTGCTAGTAGGAGCGACAATCTACGAGGCCAGTCAAATCAGCCAATTGCGTGGCCAAGTCCAAGCCCTTCAGCAAAAACAACTGCCAATGGCTAATCAAATGCAGCAATTGCAACGCGAGCGAGATGAAGCGGTCAATCACCTAAAGCTTTTAAATTGGCAAATGGCGAAATTGGAAACGAATCCAGGGGAGTTGTTCAAATTACGTGCAGAGATCGGACGGCTTCGCGCGGAAAAAGCCGATTTTGCATCCGAAAGCTGGCAGGGCCAAATCAATTCTCTAAAGCAGAAATTTGATCAAATGCCTGAGAAAAAAATTCCGGAACTTCAAATTCTCACCGACAAAGAGTGGGCCGGAGCTGCGTGGGATGCGGACTTAACCTCAGAGGACGGGATTCGAGAGGCATTAAGCAAGGTGCGAGATGAGGCAGAAACAAAATTAATGGGAGAAATGCAAGCCGCCATGAAGCGATATCTCGCCGCGCATAATCAGAACTTGCCTGTTACTCTCTCAGAACTACAACCCTATTTCAGCTTTCCGGTTACGGAAGAAATGTTGGGACGTTATCAATTATTGCAGACTGGAAAGCCCGACTACAATACTGCCCTCGTCCGGCTCACAGCACCCTATGCCGACAAAGATTTCGACTCTACACATCAAATGTCGATGAATGGTGCTTCAGGATCGCGGTTCAATCTGATGAACGAAGCTGTTAGGTCGGCTGCGAACGCTTTCACTGCGGAAAATGGCGAGCTGCCAATAAATGCTTCTCAAATTTTGCCCTATCTGCAAAGACCTGTCGAAACGGCCACCATCGAAAAATATCTTGGGCGCTTCTTAGCAGAACACCCTTCATCAGACTTGGTCTTGTTAAGTCCTTCGTTAGCCGCCTATGCTGCGGCGCACAATGATCAACGACCAAAAGAACCGTCGGAGTTGCTACCCTACGTCACTACACCAGAGCAACGTTCCGCTATCGAAATGCTGATGAAAACGCAGAAATCTTCCACCCGATAAGTTCCAGGGTACGCACAATGAGCTGCTGTACTTGGCCCTGTCTGATTGGATGCTTTGCATCCGCGTAGGCTTTACACCTGCTGGAATCTCACCGCGTTGCGTCCCAGACCTCTCCTAGTTTTTACCCCAATTTTCTGCCCCCCTTTTTCCTTTTCTACGCTTATTCTGCGGCTATTATGCGTTTAATTCAGAAGGCTAAAAAGCCTAAATTATTGAGGCGGAACACGTTACATCCAACGTTGCATTTTCCACGACACCCCACCCCCCCCTCTGCCACCAAGTTCGGCAAAAACAGGGGCCTTTTTGAGTTGGTTGGTGGTGCGCGAGAGAGGACTTGAACCTCCACCCCTTACGGGACCAGATCCTAAGTCTGGCGTGTCTGCCATTTCACCACTCGCGCGGCCTAAGCTAAAACGGCTTTTATCCTACTGATTTTTTCCCTTGGAAGCAAGAGGCTCTCCATCCAACCGGACGGAAAGTACAACTCTCCTCATCCCCCCCTTAGCTGGCCACTTCTCGAATTTGTCTGCCTTTTCCCACTTAAAAGTTAGTTGCCAAACGGGCCGCCCTTACCCATGATAAGGTATGTTTTTACGTACTTTGTTGGTTATTTGCTGCCTAACTTGTTCTGCCTGGGTGCGGGTGCAAGCGGGGACTGCGGCGGTTTTCAAAACTCCCGTTGGTGATATCGGAGTCGAGCTTTATGAAATGGATAAGCCAGTCACCGTTTCCAATTTCCTGGCTTACGTTGAAAATGGCATCTACACAACCAACATGATCATCCACCGCTGGGAGCACGATTTCGTAATTCAAGGCGGCGGCTTTTATACCAAAAATCGCCACATGACCAACGAAACGTTGGATTACATTCCGGAATACCCGGCCATCACCAATGAGTATTCGGTAGGCGCGACTTACAGCAACACGTATGGCACTTTAGCCATGGCCCGAATTGGAAATGCCAATGGATACGAAACAAATTCTGCCACCTCTCAGTGGTTTTTTAATTTGGGCGACAACCATTTTTTGGATTCGGCGGGCGGAGGGTTCACTGTCTTTGGCCACGTCATCTGGGGCACCAACGTCCTCAACAAGTTCAATTCTCCCGCGGACGGAATTTATTACGTTGACCTCGGAGGGGCCTTAACCCGGCTCCCGGTCATCGGCACCAACGCAACCTATAACGCGCTGGTGTATGTCGATATCCAGGTAATCACTGCTCAGATCAAGAAGAGCGGCTCAGCCATCAACATCACTTGGAACAGTTTTAATGGCCGCAAGCACACAGTGCAGTATAAAGACGGGCCAAATGGAGGATGGCAAACTTTAACGACCGCCACCGGAACAGGCGACGCCATAACGGTTGCCGATAATGCCCCTGCATCACCTGCCCGGTTTTATCGTGTTTTAGTCGAATAGCGACGTGACGACTCCCTGGAAATTCAACCCCCAGATTTAGTGCGAAATTTAGGAAAGCGGATCGTGACCGCTTTCCTGCCAACAACTATCTTGCCGTTCGCGCCCTAACCCCTCGAACCGCCTGATCCAGATCGATCCGACAACGTTTCGCCGTCCGTGCGTCCGACACTTCTGCCGTTGTTTACAACCCTGGAATAAAAAGCCCAGAATGCGAGCAACGCAATCAGGAGCACCGGTATGAACCAAAATAAGTACATAAATTTCCTTTCGTAATTTAATTTACTCCAGAGCCGGCCATTTCATGGGCATACATCGATTGCTCCACTGCATGGCGGCCTTCCTGGAATTCTTCAATCATTTTGGCATTGAATGCAGGCAGGTCGTCCGGTTTGCGGCTGGTCACCAGTCCGTTATCAACGACCACTTCCTCATCCACCCAGTTAGCCCCCGCATTCTTAAGATCCATTTGGATCGAATGATACGAAGTCAGGCGCTTGCCCGTTGCCATTCCTGCATTAATTAAGGTCCATGGCCCATGGCAAATCGCTGCCACCGGTTTTCCGGCGGAAAAGAATGCCCGCACAAATTCAACCGCTTTCGGATTCGCGCGCAATTTATCCGGATTCATCACCCCGCCTGGCAGGAGCAGAGCGTCATATTCATCCGGATCAGCCTCGTCCAGGGGCATATCCACTTTGAATTTTTTGCCCCACTTGGTTTCTTCCCAACCTTTGACTTTCCCTTCCGCTGGTGAAACGATCTCCGTTTCTGCGCCTGCTTCTTCCAACGCCTCTCGAGGTGAGGTTAATTCTATTTGTTCGAAACCGTCGGCAACTAAAATTGCTACTTTTTTACCTTCTAATTCGTTCATAATTGGCCTTTTTGTTGATGGTTAATTCTGTTTACAAAATGGCGGATTGACTAGCCGCTCTCGGCCAGAGTACCGGCCCGTCAATTCTTCCGCTAAAAGCAAATAGTAACTAAACCAATTCGCGCACTCGATCTTCCGCTATCGTGGTGGCTATTTTCATCCGATTGGGCTCACCGCGTGCCAGTGATTGCGCAAAGCGCAACGCTTGTTTGGCCTCAATTTTAGCAGGAAGCGGAGGTTCAAATGGATCCACCACTGCTTCCACCAGGACTGGCCCCGGAGCCGCCAGCGCCTGTTCCAAAACCGACCCGCAAAGAGCTGGGTCATCCACCGTAAAGCCTTTGCCCCCACAAGCCTCAGCGAAAGCGGCGAAATTGATCGGATGCAAATCACAGCCGTATTCTGGATTCCCTAGCATGACCATTTGCTCCCATTTGATTTGTCCAAGAGTGTTGTTCTTAATGACAATAATTTTGATGGGCAGCTTGTATTTTACGGCCGTTACGAAATCCGCCATCAACATGGAAAAGCCGCCGTCCCCCACGAATCCGACGCACAACCGGTCCGGATACGCAATTTGCGCGGCGATTGTGTAACTCAAGCCGTTGGCCATGCTCGCGAGCATCCCGGAAAGCGAATACATCTGGCCGCGCTTGACGGGAATGTGTCGCGCAAACCAAGTGGCGATGGTTCCGCTGTCGCAGCTCACGATCGCATCGCTATGCAGCAGTTTACCAAGCTCGTGGGCAACGACCTGCGGCTTCATCGGTTTATCCTTGCGTGTGCCTCTTTCTTCCATCAACTCCGACCAGGATTTGACCGCTTTTTGCGCTTTTTGCAGAAAGGAGCGATCCGTTTTTTTGTTCAGAAGAGGCAGAAGCAATTTCAACGTTTGTTTGCAATCGCCGGCCAGCCCAGCTTCGATCGGAAACCGCAATCCAATGCGGGTTGGATCCAAATCAATCTGCACTCCGCGAACATCTTCAGGATCCGGCAGGAATTCCATATATGGAAAGGAAGTGCCCACCATAAATAAAGTGTCGCAATCCTCCATCACTTCGAGCGAAGGCCGCGTTCCCAAAAGTCCAATCCCGCCCGTGGTCAAAGGACAATCATCCGGCACGCACGCTTTGCCTAACAAGGCCTTTACGATGGGCGCGCCCAGCGCTTCGGCCACCGCAATCAATTCATCAGTGGCGTTGAGCGCTCCTCTTCCCGCCAGGATCGCCACTTTTTCACCCGCGTTTAGAACTTTTGCCGCTTTGATCAAATCCTGTTCGGCAGGCAATCCAGCTCGCGAAGCAAATATGTGCGCGTTGTGATTTTTAATATTGCGCTCGGAGCGATGCCCTTTTTTCAACGGCATCGATTGCAAATCCACTGGGAAATTAATATGCGAAACAGTGCGGCGGGCGATCGCGGTGCGGCATGCCAGATTGGTGATATTGGACACGTGCTCCGGCCCCATCACCCGCGCGTTATACGCGGCCACGTCCATGAAAACCCGATCCAAATTGACATCCTGTTGGGCGAAGGTATCGATCAGATCGTGGTAATGATGTCCGGTGATCGCAAGAACGGGCTGGCCATCCAGCTTCGCATCATAAAGCCCGTTGAGCAGATGAATTCCGCCAGGTCCGGAAGTTGCCAGACAAACGCCCATTCTCCCCGTGTATTTGGCATAACCGCATGCCATGAAAGCGGCTGCTTCTTCATGCCGTACCTGGACAAAGCGGATTTCTTTTTCGGCTTTGCGCAACGATTCCATGATTCCATTGATCCCGTCCCCCGGAATTCCGAAGATCACCTCAACGCCCCAATTTTTAAGTGTCTCAATTAATACGTCCGCCGCCGTTTTTGTCGCCATGCCAAAACTCCTTTTGAATTCTTTTGTTAAGGGCCAACTGAGTCGCCTAGTGAATTTCAATCCATAAAACCTTCTTGGCAAATATCTGTTTGCTGATTTTCGGTTACGGGGAATGCGGAGGTCTGTTTCAGGGAGATCGGTTGCGCGCCAAAAAAAGCTTGGAAGAGCCATCGACCAACTAGAAGCAAAGTACTTTCAGGAAAAATATTTGCGCTATCCAATTTTCGACGGAAATTAATAAGGAAATTCGGGGAGGAATCGGAAGCAGATGGCGCAGATATTTAAACCAGGAGGGCAGTTACTCCTGAGGGTGGCGTTTTTAACAATCGCCGGAGTTTTTTTGTGCGCCGCGGGTTTTGGGGCTATGGCGTTTTATTCTGGTTATTTTACGCGTCAAGGCGAGCGATTGCATCAGCCTGTTCCCTTTAGCCATCAACACCATGTTCGCGGCCTTGGCTTGGATTGCCGTTATTGCCACAACACCGTTGAAAATACCTCCTTCGCTGGTATGCCAGCGACCAAAATTTGCATGACTTGCCACTCGCAAATTTGGACCAACAGCCCCTTGCTCGCGCCCATCCGCGACAGCTACGCCAATAATAGGCCGATTGCCTGGACGCGTGTTCATGATTTGCCTGACTTCGTTTATTTCGATCACAGCGTGCATATCCATAGGGGCATCGGTTGCGTAAGCTGTCATGGGAAAATCACGGAAATGCCCATCACAGGCAAGGCTCATTCTTTGTACATGCGCTGGTGTTTGGATTGTCACCGCCATCCCGAAACCCAGTTGCGCCCCCAATCTGAGATTTTTAATTTTCAACCTCAGCAAACTTCCTGGAAAAGCGCCGCCCTCCAGGAGGCCGCCCGCATCAATACCGAACAAATCCAAAATTGCTCCGCATGCCATCACTAACTCAAAAGCAACAGAATCGCCCGTTGTTTGGACGCGCGCCTGAGTTATGGCCAGACGAGCAAAACGGTAGCGCCACAGGCATTGCTCCTCAGGAGCTTCACGGATTGGGCGGATTCTACCCTGGTTCCCGGCGAGAGTTTTTAAAATTGATGGGAGCATCGCTGGCCCTGGCTGGCTGGAGCGGTTGCACACGCCAACCACTCGAAAAAATTGTGCCGTATGTGCGACAGCCGGAAGAAGTCGTGCCGGGCGAACCGCTGTTTTACGCAACTTCATTTCAACAAGATGGCTATGCGGAAGGTGTCCTGGTTGAAAGTAATTTGGGCAGGCCCACAAAAATTGAAGGCAATCCTTTGCACCCGGCCAGCTTCGGCGCAACCAGCCGCTTTGCCCAAGCGTCCATTCTCGACTTGTACGATCCGACTCGAGCTAAGACGCCTCTTTTTAAGAATCGGACGGCAACATGGGACGAATTTCGTAAGTTTTTTCAGGAGCAATCTGCCGAGGGAAAAGAACTCGCATTATTATTCAGGCCATCAACCTCGCCCACATTGCAGTCGCAATTAAAAGCGTTTTCCGCGGCCCACCCGCAAACTAATATTTACCTTTACGATCCTTGTGGACTCGATGGCGGCGGCGCAGCCAAGCCCCTTTTGGCGCAACAATCTTCGGTTCGATACGATTTCTCAAAAGCGAATATCATCCTTAGTTTATTCGGAGATTTTTTATCCGAATTGCCCGGTTCTTTGGCGTATGCACGGCAAACAATGAGCAACCGTAGAGCCGGCGCGCAAATTTTTAATCGCATTTACTCGATCGAATCTGTGCCAGGCTTAGTCGGAACCATCGCGGACCACCGTTTTGCCTGCAAAGAAAGTTTGGCCGGCAACATTGTTCGCTTTCTCGCCAGCGAACTCGGGTTGCCAGGCACCGTGAGCTCGCCCCAATTAGACTCCCGTATGTCTCATTTGCTGCGAGTTGCGGCAGCGGATTTAAAAGCAAATCGCGGCCGTTCTGTAATTTATCCTGGCAAAACCATGGACTCACGTTTGCGGCGCATCTGCCAGCAGATGAATCAATATTTGGAAAACACGGGATCGGTTGTCGTTTCGCAAAAAAATCCCGAGGATATCTATCCTGAGCAAACGGGCACTCTCCAGGAATTGGTCGAGAAGCTCGAGCGCGGCGCGATAGCGGGGCTGCTGATATTTGGTGGCAATCCCGCGTTCGATAAACCGGGGGATCTGCCGTTGGATCGCGCATTCTCCAAAGCGCAGTGGACAGCGCACTTAACCGAATTCTCCAATGAAACCTCCGCTCTGTGCACCTGGTCTTTGCCCAAATCTCATTACTTGGAAAGTTGGGGCGACGCGCGGGCTTACGATGGAACCGCGTCGTTGATTCAACCACTCATCGCCCCGCTCCATGAGAGCCGCACGGATTGCGAATTGCTCGAGATCCTAACTTCAGCATCGCCTCGCTCGAGTTACGAATTAACCAAAGCGCTCTGGCAAAAAAATGGGCTCAGCGAAGAAGCGTGGGAACATGCTTTGCACCAGGGATTTGTTCCGGACACAACTTTTTCCCATGACCAGCAGCATCTGGCCGCGGAGTCCGCTGATTTGTGGAACGGCTTAACACAGGAAGAAAGCACCGGCATCGAAGTTTATTTGAGACCGGATCCTACTATTGGTGACGGCAGTTGGTCGCATAACGCCTGGTTGCAAGAGTTGCCCAAACCTCTAACAGAAATAACCTGGGAAAATGCGGTGTATCTCTCTTCGAATTTGGCCGCGCATTTGAACCTGCGCAATGAAGACCTGGTGCGGCTGGTCACTGAATCGGGCGCCATCCGGCTGCCGGTCTGGATTCTTCCCAACCAGGCGCCGGGAACAGCCTCGCTCCATTTTGGCTATGGCCGTCGCGGCCCTGGAGACGATAAAGAAATTGTCGGAGAGAACGTCTATCCAATTCGCACGACAAAAACCCCCTGGCGCTTGACCAATGTTTCGCTGGAGAAAGTGAGCGGAAAATATCCACTCGCTGCGCGGCAACTGCATCAGAACATGGAAAAGCGCGACTTGGTCCGTACCGCCAGCTTCGCCGAGCTCGCTGGAAACGAGACGAATGATGATGATCACCAGCGCGCGCAAGAATATTCCTCATCCTTGTACCCGCCATATCGCTACGACAGCTACGCATGGGGGATGACCATTGATTTAACCGCCTGCATTGGATGCAAAGCTTGTGTGGTCGCGTGCCAGGCCGAAAACAACATTCCGACGGTAGGGAAAAAAGAAGTGCGTCGCGGCCATTTCATGCATTGGCTGCGAATTGATCAATATTATTCAGGTTCCCCCGCAAACCCCTTGGTGTTTCATCAACCCGTCTTGTGCATGCATTGTGAAAACGCCCCTTGCGAATTGGTCTGCCCGGTTGGCGCCACGACGCATAGCTCCGAAGGTTTGAACGAAATGACCTACAACCGCTGTGTTGGAACCCGCTACTGCTCCAACAACTGTCCTTATAAAGTTCGGCGATTTAATTTCTTCCAATACAGCGACCGTAAAACGCCTTTGCTCCAGTTGCTCTACAATCCGGACGTAACCGTGCGCATGCGCGGTGTTATGGAGAAATGCACTTATTGTGTGCAACGAATTAATCGCGCTCGAATCAAAGCAAAAGAAGAGAACAGGCCAATTGCAGATGGTGAAATCCGCACCGCCTGCCAGGCGGTGTGCCCGGCCCAAGCCATCGTTTTCGGCAACATCAACGATGAATATAGCCAGGTCAGCCGCTGGAAGCGCTCGGTGCTGAACTACGGCTTGTTAACAGAATTGAACACGGTCCCGCGCACAACTTATCTGGCGCGATTAAGCAACCCCAACCCAGCCTTGGAGGGCCGCTCATAGGATGAGGACTACGCTGGAACCGCCCAAACCCGTTTCAAAGCGCCTTCGCACCGAGCTAGCGCCCGAGCCGAAGCCGCTTAAGCTCTCCTGGTACGCGCGGCAAATTTACGAAATTCCATTAAGGTGGCGATCGCCGCGCGCGTGGTGGCTGGCCTTTGCCATTGGATTCGCAGGCACCATGTTGTTGCTCTTTTCCATTACCTGGTTGCTGGCCAAAGGAATTGGAATATGGGGCGTAAATATCCCGGTCGCCTGGGGTTTCGCCATTATCAATTTTGTTTGGTGGATCGGCATTGGTCACGCTGGCACTCTGATTTCGGCAATTCTTCTGCTGCTGCATCAGCATTGGCGCACATCGATTAACCGGTTCGCAGAGGCGATGACTTTGTTCGCGGTTTTGTGCGCCGCCATGTTTCCGCTTCTGCACTTGGGCAGGCCTTGGCTTTTTTACTACTTATTTCCTTACCCCGATTCCATGAATCTCTGGCCTCAATTCCGCAGCCCATTGGTTTGGGATGTTTTTGCTGTATCGACTTACGGCCTGGTTTCTCTGCTCTTTTGGTATTTGGGCTTGATTCCGGATTTGGCGACGATGCGCGACCGGGCCAAAAAGCTCTGGGTTAAACGGGTTTACGGTTTATTTGCCTTAGGATGGCGCGGGTCAGCCGCGCATTGGCATCGTTATGAAACTGCTTACTTGCTTCTCGCTGGATTGGCCACCCCGCTGGTGGTCAGCGTGCATAGCGTTGTCGGTCTTGATTTTTGCGCGGCAATTTTACCGGGCTGGCACTCCACGATTTTTCCCCCGTACTTTGTAGCCGGCGCCATTTATTCCGGGTTTGCCATGGTCCTCACTTTGCTTTTGCCAATTCGAAAGCTGTATCGCCTTGAAAACCTGATTACCGAATTGCACCTCAACAATATGACTCGAGTCATGCTCGTGACCGGTTTGATCGTGGGTTACGGCTACGTCGAAGAAATCTTTTTTAGCTGGTTCAGCGGCGACAAATACGATCTGCACGTCCTGATCAACCGTTTGACTGGAGCATACGCCCCTTTTTATTACTTGTTGTTGGCTTGCAATGTTTTTATTCCACAATTGCTCTGGATTAAAAAGCTCCGCATGCGCGTGGGCATCTTATTTGTGATGTCGCTGGTCGTAAATGTCGGAATGTGGCTGGAGCGCTTTATTATTGTTACCACCAGTTTGCAGCAGGATTTTCTGCCTTCAATATGGCGGCTGTACATTCCAACGGTTTGGGATTACTCGACTTTTGCCGGCACAATCGGGCTTTTTGTAATGCTCATATTTCTTTTTGTCCGAATTGTTCCGATGATTTCGATTACTGAAGTTCAGGAGTTAGCTCATCGTCTTAGTAAAACGGAAAAGAAAGAGGAGGCGAGCTCATGAATAAGCCGGAGTTTGGATTGCTTGCGCAATTCGGTTCAGCAGAAGAATTGAAGTCAGCCGTGCAACATGTGCGAGAAGCGGGCTACCGAAAATTTGACGCGCATTCTCCTTTTCCAGTGGAAGGTCTTTACGAGGAAATGGGGCGTCCCTCAACAATCCTTCCCGCGATTGTTTTCTGCGGCGGACTCACGGGCTGCCTGGGGGGATTTCTCCTGCAATATTATGCTTCGGTCATTTCGTACCCATTGAATATCGGCGGGCGGCCTTGGAACAGTTGGCCTGCATTTATTCCGATCACATTTGAAATGACCATTCTCTTGTCCGCCATAACCGCGTTTGCGAGCGTGTTGGTTTTGAATCGGTTGCCCCAATGGTATCACCCTTTATTCAATGTGCCGGATTTCGATGCAGTCACTGAGAACGGTTTTTTCCTGAGCGTCGAGCGCAGTGATCCTCTTTATGATCGGGACAGAAGCGAGGATTTCTTGCGCCAAGCAGGTGCCATCGCCATTCGGGAGGTTCAATTTTGAAAAGATTCCTTCCAACAAAACTTTTCAATCAATGCGCAATAATCGCTGCCGAATTGTTATTGCTGTTGTTGGCAGCTTGTTCACGCGGGATGTATGACGATTCCAAATACAAACCGTTTGAAGAAAGCCCTGTGTTTCCCAACAGCCAATTAGCGCGAACGCCGGTGGAGGGAACAGTTCCTTGGAATCGATGGGAAAGTAACAAAACTGTCGCCACTGGAAAAGCGAATGGAGAGTTGATTTCGCAAATACCAATTAAAGTAGATCAAACGCTTTTGCAAAGAGGACGAGAGCGATACAACATCTATTGCAGCCCCTGCCACGATCAATTGGGCGAAGGAAAAGGAATGATAGTGCAGCGCGGTTTCAAAGCACCTGATGATTTGGCCAGTGCTCGATTGCGCAGGGCCCCTGCTGGTTATTTTTATGAAGCGATCACTAGTGGATACAAAACGATGTTTCCCATGAACGATCAAGTGCCTGTCCGAGATCGATGGGCGATTGTGGCTTACATTCGCGCATTGCAAGAACGCAAGACTTCAACGGGCGCTTCCATGCCATTGAAGCAACAGGTGGCCAATGCAGGAGGTTTGGAATGAAACGCGCATCCAATTTACCGTGGCACACGCTGCAGGCTGCAAGCTGGTCTGTGGCGGCGCTTTGCGGGGCGCTCTGCGTTGCTTTGGCCTATTTTCAAACGACACAATTCTTTCGTGCGTATCTATGGGCTTATCTCTTTTGGTTCGGACTGGCTGCTGGATCACTAAGTTTGCTCATGTTGTATCATGTGGCGGGCGGAGCTTGGGGTGTGCTGATTCGGCGATTGCTCGAAGCTGCTTCTGGCACGCTCCCTTTAATGGCCCTTTTGTTTGTGCCCGTCCTCTTTGGACTGCATTCACTCTACGGTTGGACCGACCGGGCTCATGTTGCCAGCGATGAAGTTCTCCGAATCAAATCAGCCTATCTGAATGTTCCATTTTTCGTCGCGCGCACCTTTCTTTATTTTGCGGTCTGGATTGCATTTGCATTTCTTTTGCGGCACCGGCGCGGGGTTTTAATGGTGGATGCCGAAACAAAACCGAAGGGCCAATTTTTCCAACCTTTGTTAAGTGGATGGGGGTTAGTGCTATATTGCTTAACCGCCAGCTTCGCCGCGATTGATTGGGTTATGTCGTTGGAACCGAAATGGAACTCGACTGTTTTCGGCATGCTTTTCATTGTTGGGCATGTTTTGACCGCTCTCGCTGCCTTAATTCTGTTCCGTTGGATTATTCAAAAAATGGGCGCGCCCAGTCCGCCACCTGCTCAAACAAAACCGTGGCTGGATATCGGCAATCTGCTTTTAGCTTTTCTCATGCTTTGGGCATACCTGTCGTTCATGCAGTTCCTGGTTATTTGGATGGGCAACAAAAAGGAAGAAACCGTTTATTACCTGAACAGGAATCAAGGAATTTGGCTGGCCATTGCGATTAGTTTGATCGCCGCCCACTTTGCTCTGCCGTTTGTGCTTTTATTATTTAGGGCTATGAAACGGAAGCCAGGCAGGCTTGCTGCCGCTGCCGCTTTTATTCTTTGGATGCGAGTTTTGGACACTCTTTGGCAAGTCGGACCCGATACTTACCGGCACGCTTCCAACTGGAGCTGGTTGTATCCAGGTCTTTTCCTGGCCATGGGGGGGATTTGGGCTGGCTGGTTTGTCGGCAGCATGCGCGCCATTGTCGAACGGAAAGGATGGCCAGCTTATGAAGGTTGACTCTGGTGATTCCGTTTTGCGCGGCCATGAATTACGGGATGCGAATTGCAAAGGTGTTTGGATTTTCTTCGTCAGTTTTGGCTGCTTTGCCGTTGTCGTGCAAATTGGTTTATTCGTCCTGCTCAAAGGTCTGGAGGCAAGGAATCCCAATCGCTTTCCTTCGGAAACGCCACCGGTACATTGGGAGGCAGTGCCGGCTCCTCGATTGGAAGTGTCCGAAAGCGCTGATTGGGAGATCTTTCGGGCGCAACAGCAAAAGGAGCTAACCAACTCGATGACCGCCATGTCAATCGATCGCGCCATGCAACAGGTGGTGGGAGGCTCGCGATGAAACAGCTATTTTGTTTTCTGATTTTGCTCTGGTTCGTGAAATTAGCTGCGCTCGCGCAATTATCAAATGTTTATTCACTGACCTTTTCCCAAAACATCGGGAGCCAGCTCCCGCTTGAAGAACTGTTCCAAAATGAAGAAGGGACTCCAGTGCATTTGGGCGATTATTTTAATAAAGGCAAACCAGTCATTATGAGCATGGTTTATTACCGGTGCCCGCAACTTTGCAGTGAAGTGCTGAATGGCTTGTGGCGAAGTTTGCGCATGGTCAGCGCCACTGCAGGCAAGGATTTCGAAATTATCACTGTCAGCATGGATCCCAAGGAGTCGCGCAAAATCGCCTTTGAAAAAAAGCTAAATTACGTTCGGCAGTACAACCGGCCCGGAGCCGAATCCGGCTGGCATGCTTTGACCGGAACTTCGGATGCCATAGCACATCTTTCGCAAGCGCTTGGCTTTCCTTTTCAATATGATCCAGTGAGCCAGCAATTTGCCCACCCCGCAGGCATCATTTTAATCAATCCGGACGGGCGCATCAGCCGATATTTTCCCGGCGTCGATTACTCGCCCAACGAGCTGTCAGTTGCTTTGCAACAAAGCGCGCGCGGCAAATTGGGCAGTCCAGTGCAGCAGTTGCTTTTGCTCTGTTTTCATTACGATCCAGCTACCGGCAAATACAGTTTGGCAGTGCTCCGGTTGTTGAAATGGGCGGCAGTTTTGACCATGCTCGCGCTCTTTGGCGGCATTGCTCTGGCGCTCTGGCGAGAAAAGCAAGCGGGTCAGAGATTGGCTCCCGAACTAACAAGGGCCGAATCATGATATTTGCCCTGGCCAATTCTTTTCACTTTTTGCCCAGTCAAGGCTCTTACCTGGCAGGGAGAACGGATCAGTTATTCTATTTTCTGTTTTGGATGAGCCTGTTTTTTGTTCTGCTCATATTTGGGTTGATGCTCTTCTTTTCCATTCGTTACCGGCGCAATAACCCTGTTAATCGCTCCATAAACATGAAAGGGCACAACGCTCTCGAGATTGCCTGGACTGTGATTCCTTTGCTGCTCAACATGGTGATCTTTGGCTGGTCAACAGTCCTTTATCAGAAATTAACTTACATACCCAAGGATGCCCTGGAGGTTTATGTGGTAGGCAAGCAATGGATGTGGAAATTGCAGCATGTTGAAGGGCCCCGTGAAAACAACGAACTGCACGTCCCCGTGGGAAAACCTGTCCGATTAATTATGATATCGCAGGATGTGATTCATAGCTTTTTCCTGCCCGAGTTCCGCTTAAAACGAGATGTGCTGCCGGGTTATTATGAGAGTCTCTGGTTTCAGGTGGATAAGCCCGGTGAATACAATCTTTTTTGCGCGGAATATTGCGGCACTGAACATTCGCGGATGCGTGGACGGATCATTGCGCTATCGGCAGACGATTACGGCCAATGGCTTGCAACCAATGCAACCAACACTCCACCTGCGGTTGCCGGTGGGCATTTGTTCCAGTCCCTTGGCTGTCGTCAATGTCACCAACAGGAAAACGGCAAAGCACCGGATTTACATGGAATTTTTGGCCGCGAATCCGTTTTAGAACCGACTCGTAAAGTTGATGAACAAGCGGTGCGCGAAGCGTTAATAGGCTCCAACGTCGCCGAAACATTCAAACGCACTCGCATTATGCCGAGCTACCGCGGGCAGTTGAGCGAAGACCAGATAATTGAGTTATTAGCTTACTTAAAGGAGAATACCGCATCTTCGGCAAATCAAGCTGCTTCCGCAAAAATAACTGGTCACTTTGGTGCGAGCACGATTGCGAGCGCTAAGTCTCCTCGAACTGATTGATCGTTTTGCTATGCCAGAAAACTATTTGAACCATGAGAACACGATCAAGTCCTGGCTATTAACCACGGATCATAAACGCATTGGCTTGCTCTTCCTTGGCTCGGTCACTCTCTTTTTTGTTTTGGGTGGATTTGCCGCCACTTTCATTCGGATCGAGTTGACTCATTCAAACGGCTTTTTGCTAACCGACGACCTTTACAACAAATTTTTCACGATCCATGGAGTGGTCATGGTCTGGTTTTTTTTAATTCCAGTTGTTCCAACCGTGCTGGGCAATTTTTTGGTTCCCATGATGATCGGTGCCCGTGACATGGCATTTCCCAGGTTAAATCTGGCTAGCTGGTACGTGTTTATGTTCGGGTCCATTTTTACGATCTGGTCCGTGATACATGGGGGAGTGGATACTGGATGGACCTTTTACACTCCGTACAGCAGCACCTACAGCAACACCCATGTCATCAGCACCGCCGCCGGGGTTTTTATCACTGGCTTTTCCTCCATTTTTAGCGGGATAAATTTCCTGGTTACTATTCATAAACTGCGCGCTCCCGGAATGACTTGGTTTCGATTGCCTCTATTTATTTGGTCGATTTATGCCACAAGCATAATTTTTGTGCTGGCCACACCGGTCTTGGCGATGGTGCTAAGTATGATCGCGATCGAGCGGTTAACTGGACTTGCATTTTTCAATCCGAATTTGGGCGGGGATCCTTTGCTCTTTCAGCATCTATTCTGGTTCTACTCGCATCCTGCTGTTTACATCATGGTGCTTCCGGCCATGGGTGTTATTAGCGAATTGATAACGTGTTTCTCCCGTAAGCGCAGTTTTGGTTACAAATATATTGCGTTTTCAAGCCTGGCCATTGCGTTTCTTGGCTTTGGCGTTTGGGGCCACCACATGTTCGTAAGCGGGCAATCGTCTTACGCCTCTTTTATTTTTTCGTTCATGAGCTTTTTGGTTGCGGTTCCTTCCGCGATCAAGGTGTTTAATTGGACGGCCACGCTTTATAAAGGCTCGATTCAGTTTTCGACGCCCTTACTTTATGCATTTGGGTTTATTGGCTTGTTCACGGTCGGCGGGCTTACCGGAATATTTTTGGCTGCGTTGCCCATCGATGTGCATGTCACTGACACCTATTTTGTCATCGCCCATTTTCATTATATTATGGTGGGAGGGGTAGTCATGGCTTACATGGGAGGACTGCATTTTTGGTGGCCTAAAATTACCGGAAAACTGTATTCGGAAAAATGGGGCAGGGTGGCCGCGATCGTTATTTTTCTTGGCTTTAATCTGACATTTTTTCCGCAATTTATTCTAGGGTATTTGGGAATGCCGCGCCGCTATCATGTATATCCTCCGGAATTTCATTGGCTCAATGTCTTATCAAGTTCAGGCGCGATTTTATTGGCCGTTGGTTATGGCCTGCCCATGCTTTATTTGTTCGCGTCAATAAAGTCAGGGCAAACTGCTGGGAACAATCCGTGGAAAGCTGCTGGCTTGGAATGGACAACTGCGTCGCCTCCTCCCAAAGAGAATTTTAAGAACCCACCGATCGTTGATTTTCCCGCATATAATTATCCGCCGTTAGGTGCGCCGAAACCTAAAGAAAGGGAGTTGGCCCATGTCTGATTCCGCGGCACTTCATGCCAAAGCGTGGCAATTCGAGAACCCGCTCCAGCAGAAAAAAGCGGCCACTTTAGGAATGTGGATTTTCCTTGCGACGGAGGTGCTGTTTTTTGGTGGTTTGTTCCTTGGTTACGTTTTTTACCGGCATCTGTACCTGGACGCATTTCGTTTCGGCAGCGGTAAGATGGAATTATTCATTGGCACAATGAACACGGCCCTTTTGCTTACTAGCAGCCTGCTAGTCGCGATGGCTTTGCACGCGATTCAGCATCGCAAGTTCCAGACCTGCCGCTTGCTGTTATTTGGGGCTGCCCTGCTGGGGCTTGCGTTTTTGAGTTTGAAAGGCCTCGAGTACTACCACAAATGGCAGGAACATTTGGTGCCCGGGCCAAATTTCACCAACGAAGTTAGTTTTGCCACGCATGCCCAGCTCTTTTTCTCATTTTATTTTGCCATGACCGGTCTTCATGCCTTGCATTTGGCTGTTGGCTGCGCGCTCCTGCTCTATTACGGCGTTAAAGTGCATTCGTTCTGTCCAGATTATAACACTCCATTGGAATTGGCCGGGCTTTACTGGCACTTTGTGGACATTGTTTGGGTGTTTCTTTATCCCTTATTTTATTTAATTAAATAACATGGAAAGCTCACAGTCATTTGGATTAAAAACTTACTTCGGTGTTTATGTCGCTCTGATGCTCTTACTGGCTTTAACATTCGGTTTGGGCCAGCTCCATCTGGGCTACTGGAACACCGTGTTAGCCATGACCATCTCCGTTGCCAAAATGCTGTTGGTGCTTCTTTATTTTATGCACTTGCGCAAAAGTCCCGGACTGAACCGAATAGCAGCGGCAGCGGGCGGCTTCTGGCTGGCTATCTTGTTTGCATTGGCCTTAAGCGATTTGCTGGCGCGCGGGCAATAAAAGCTCAGACAATTCAAAATTGCATTTAGAACCGGGAGAGTTACCCCCGCAAAAAAGGAGATATAAAAGACAAAAGAAGAGGGATAAAAGCGCGCGGGATCGGGTCTATTAATACGTGTGCGTAACATTTCACCTTTCTTTTTATGCATCTTTACTCCTATTCTTCCTCTCGCCCTAAAACCTTCGCCTTCACTCTTATTGAGTTGTTGGTCGTCATTAGCATCATCGCGTTGCTCGCTTCCTTGCTTCTTCCTGCTCTAGCCAAAGCCAGGCAAAAGGCTCAAGGGACCTACTGCAACAATAACTTAAGCGAGTTGATGCTTTCCTGGACCATGTATGCAGACGATTTCAATCAGACATTGGCTCCCAATTGGGGCAACAACCAGGCAGGTTTGGACGAAACCTGCCCGAGTTGGGTGGGCGGCTTTCTTGATTACACAAGCAGCTCGCATAATACCAATATTGATTATCTGATCCACCCCGGAGTCGGCGATCGGCCTTACGCCGCATTGTTAGGACCCTATTCCAAGAACCACCAATTGTACCGCTGCCCTGCGGATCATTCCTGGGTCGAAATTTCCGGGCAACGTTACAATCGGGTCCGCAGCATTTCGATGAACATGTACATGGGCGCCAATTGGCTTGGGCCGCTGGCAAAGGAAGGGATCGATAACGGATATCATATTTACCGAAAGCATTCTGAATTTAACGTCCTTCAACCATCCATGGCTTTTGTTTTGTTGGACGAGCACGAAGACAGTATTAACGGGGGTGGTTTTGTGGTGGATGCAATTCGGCGCGATGGAGCCAGCCAACTAATGGATGTGCCTGGCAGTTATCACCATGGCGCTTGCGGATTCGCATTCGCCGACGGCCACTCTGAAATTAAAAAATGGAAAGACACCCGTTTAATTTTACCCGTCACACGCCAAACCATCTCCACCCGCACCCAAGCTCCCAACAGTCCCGACATTAAATGGATGCAAGACCGAACCACAGCCAAAGAAGACTGAAAAGGGGTCGGTCCTCAGGATTTACACACGTCATTAATTTTTAAGGCCCTCAATAGCTGTTCAAGGTTCGGGAGCTGCCCAATAAGCCGAATCACTGTCAATCTGTAGGACCGACCCCTTTTCGAGGCTCGGCTCGACGCGATAGGGAGCGGGCGATAGGATGCAATTATATGCGTTCTGGCACCTCAAGGTTGTGGCAGCGGTTGCTGCTTGTGTGGAGCATCGTTTGCATCCAGGGACTTTTCTGCTGGGCGGAAGATGGGGCGATGATGTCGATGCCGGTGCAGCTTTGGTGGGGGGCTAAGTCAAAGCAAAAGCAGGAATTCTTTTTAAAAATTCAATCAAAAGAGGTCGCCACAAAGAGTTTCGAATTGATTGAGGCTGAACAGGAAGATTCCTTGCAAAATGGCATCGTCCGCAGCGCGGCAGGCGGTGGAGATGTTGACGGTTTGCAATTCCAAATTGAATTTCCCGAAAGGACTATCCATGCAATTACGAATGCACAGTCGATTTGGAAGTATCTGATTCAACATACCGAGCCTGGCGCCGCCCAGCGGTTGCAGAAAGATGCCAATTGGCGTCCGGACAGCCGACGCATTTCATTCGAATTGAATTCAGAAGGAACTCGAGGCTTTACCCTTACCATCGACCAAATCTTGCGGGAAAAAACTTTTTGGTTTCCAGAGTTCGACCTAATGGCCGCGTTCGGTGAACAGGCAGCTTCCGTCCGAAAAAACTTGAATGAACTCAGCACCGCTCGCGGTGAAAGGGTGTTGGACCGAGTAGATCGGGAGCCTGAATCCACATATGCCAAATTTGCTTCTCTTTGGGAGGACATGGGAAGCCCTGATTACAAGAATCCAAATGCACCTGCTCCGGGGCAGATTGCCGGCATCGGATGGGATAGCGCATTATATAAGTTCGGCATCGACCGCTTTGCGCGCGCCCAAAATGATAATTCAAAAATCGACCAATTTAACTTAAGCATTGAATTCGCCGATCCAGCAAAAGCCTGGCGCAAGCAGTATTTAAATGACGGCTTGCCAATAATTACGACGCAATTCGAAGAGGATGGAATCATCTATGACATTGAACAATTTGCCGCGCCTTTAAACGGGCCGCCCGCGGAGCGCCGTGGTGATATGCCAATGGTCTTATTTCAAAAAGTTTCCTTGCGCAATCCCATGGCGGCCAAAAAGCAGGCACTCGTAAAAGTAAAACTCGTTCGCGAGCATGCCGAGCCGATTTCGCTCGAGACGCACGATGGGGTTTCATTACTGCAGAGCGCTTCCAATACTTTGCTGGCCCTGCAAGGAAAAATTGATACTCTCTCCACCCGCGGCGAGGGCAAAATTTCTGAAATAAGCGTTGGTTTTGGACTGCCGCCGAATGGCAAACGCGAGTTTATCCTCGAACTTCCTTCACCGTTTGTTGGCGTCGATGAATCAAAAATTTTGCTTCAAGAGAATTATCAAAACCGCCGCGCGCAAACGGTTCGATTTTGGGAACTGTATTTGGCCCGTGGCGCTTACTTTCATGTGCCGGACCCAGCGGTAAATACTTTGTTTCGAGCCAACCTTTGGCATGCGCTTTGTTTGCCGCGCCGACATGGAGCAACAAATGCGGGGATTGATTTACCCTACTCGAACTTCGCGTACGGACAAAAAGGCACGCCCTGGCCCGTGAACCAAAGTGTATATGTGGATTATATGCTCTACGATTTGCGCGGGTACCATGACATAGCGCAAGAGGAATTAGAGGTCATGTTTCGAAATAGCCAGGAACCCAATGGTCATATTGGCGGGTTCGCCTCCTGGGGTGTTTACACTCCCGGAATGATTTATGCCGTGGCTCAACATTACCTTCTTTCTGGAGATCGCGCTGCTTTCGAAAAGCTACTGCCACAAACGTTTCGCGCTTTAGATTGGTGCCTCAATCAACTCACAGCAAAAAACGGGAATGAGGATAAAGCTTCGGGCCTGGTGTCAGCACCTTTAAACGACTTGTCGCACGAAGCGCGCCCCTGGGCTTTTAACCAGGCCTATTTCGCGGCCGGTTTCAAAAGCTTGGGCATGGCTTTGGAAAGCATTCACCACCCCCGGGCGGAGCAATGTTTGCAAGCAGCCGCCAAAATAAACCGCGCATGCGAGCGGCAATTTGGGAAAGCCAGCGTTGCCTCTCCTGCCGTACAACTGGCTGATGGCACTTGGAGCGTGTACGTTCCGTGCCAGACCGAACAGTCCGGCCGCCTTTTCCGCGAATGGTATCCTACTGATGTCGATTGTGGCCCTTTGCATTTGAGCAGGTTGCAGGCGTTGGATGCAAAAGGTCCGCTCACTACAGCCATGCTCAACGACCATGAAGATAATCTGTTCATCCATCAATGGGGCATGATCAATGAGCCGGTCTATAATCAACAAGCCACCGCTTATCTCTTGCGAGATGAGCCGAAGCGAGTGATCCGGGCGTTTTACAGTATGATGGCTTGCGCCTTTAGCCACACCATTTTCGAGCCGGTAGAACATCGCTGGGGCTGGGGCCAATATTTCGGGCCACCCAGCACCGACGGCGCCTGGTTCGAACTGTACAGAAATATGCTGCTGAGGGAAACAGACGATGGAACTTTGTTGATCGGACAAGCAACTCCGCGCGCTTGGCTGCGGCCTGGAGATCGCATTGAAGTACGCAATGCACCCAGCCGGTACGGCCGCATCAATCTACTAATGAGCGCGAACTCCGGCGCCCGGGAAATCGCAGCCGATCTTTCTCTTGGCGCTGGAATGCTGCCTAGTGAAATTGTGGTAAGGCTCCGTCATCCGGACCAGCGCGCCATCAAATCCGCAAGCGTCAATGGCAAAAAGTGGACCGATTTTGATCCGACTCAGGAATCAGTGCGAATTCCCAAGCCGGCGCAAAGACGCTACGAAATCATTGCGCGCTATTAGCGGTTTTCGGTTATTTCCGAGAGAAGATGCGATTTGCTTCTTCCAAGGTTTCTTTCGAGCCGATGTCGTACCATAAGCCCGGAACGGTCCAGGTATAAACCGGAGTTTTGGGATAAAGCCATTGAACAAGGCGGCCAGGTTGGTCTGGATTATTCCCCTCCGCAATGTATTGCTTGATCAAAGGCAAAACGTGCTTGGGATAAAAATAAAGAGCAATGCCGATGAGAGTGCTGGTAGGCGCCTTGGGCTTTTCCTCAAAGGAGACGATGCGGCCCTGCGCATCGAGATTAATAGAACTATATTTTTTAACCTGCTCCAAATCTCCCACATCATAAACACCAAGAACGGGGGCGTTTTTGGCGCGGCAATAATCGCCAAATTCTTTTAAACTTTGGCTAAAGAGGTTGTCTCCCGCGACCACAATGAGATCGTCATCCACGTTTTCTTTGGTGATGACCAAATGCAAATCGCCGATAGCGCCCAACTTGTTCGAGTCATCCGTCGATTTATCATTAACAATGGTGAAATCGAGTTTTGCTTTGGTATGGCGATACTGCTCGGCCCACCGTTCGAAATGCCCCGCGAACTTTGCATTGGTCACCACGTAAACGCGGTCAATGCCACCAACCGGCGCGATATTATCCAGCACATACTCGACCATCGGCTGGCCCGCGACGGGCAAGAGAGGTTTCGGTTGCGTTAAGGTCAATGGATACAGGCGCGTGGCATACCCCGCGGCCAATATAAGCACTTTCATCGTTCAGTTCCTTGTGTTTGAAAAAGGTCCGGAGCGACTTTCCGGGCCAGCTCCTGAGAGCGTTTGAGTATCTCTGGAGGGGACTCAGACTGCAATGCGAAATCAACCAAACCGCGCGCTTCGCCCATTTTCAAGCGGCGCAACATAAACTTGATTTGGGGAACATAAGCGGGAGAGGCGCTTAATTCATCGACACCCAAGCCGAGCAGCAATGGAACCAGCTCGGCATCACTGGCCATTTCTCCGCACACTCCGACCCAGATATTGTTCCGGTGAGCGGCTTCGACTGTCATTTTGATCAACTGCAAAATTGCCGGGTGAGTGGGAGCGTAAAGGTGGGCGATTTTATCATTCAAGCGGTCCACGGCCAATGTGTACTGAATTAAATCATTGGTGCCGATGCTGAAAAAACTAACGCGTTTGGCCAGCGAATCCGCCACCACTACAGCCGATGGAATTTCGATCATTACCCCAATTTCCAATTTAGGGTTGAACGCAACATTTTCGCGGGTCAGCTCCGCTTTATATTCTTCGACCAGCGCGGAAGCTTGTTCAAGCTCCTCGAGGCACGAAATCATGGGATACATCATTTTGACATTCCCAAAGGCGCTCGCTCGCAAAATCGCTCGCAATTGGGCGCGAAAGATTTCCTTCTCTTGCAGGCAGAAGCGGATGGCTCGCCAACCCAGGAACGGATTCACTTCCGAAGGAACTTGCAAATGTCCCAGGAATTTATCCCCTCCCAAGTCAAGCGTTCGAATAATGACCGGACTTGGATTTAGAGCTTGCGCAACGGAGCGGTACGCTTCGAATTGCTCTTCTTCCGTGGGCAATATTTCGCGCTTAATGAACAGATACTCAGTGCGAAACAGTCCCACTCCATTTGCGCCCGAACTTTTCACGGCATCGGCATCGGTGGCCAGTTCAATATTGGCGGACAGAACGATGGGAGAACCGTCCAAAGTCACCGCCGGTTTATCGACCGTATCCTTTAATTTTGTTTGGAGGCTGACTTGCTTTTGAACCAGTTGGCCATATTCAAAAAGCGTTTGGTCCGTTGGATTAACAATAAAAAGGCCGTTGTAACCATCCAGCAGCGCGTATTGGCCCGTTTCCAGGATTTGGCTGAGATTGGGAATTCCAACAACCGCTGGGATTTGCAAAGAACGCGCCATGATTGCAGTGTGCGAAGTTCTTCCCCCAAGTTCTGTGACAAACCCAAGAACCACCTTTTTATCCAGCATGGCCGTGCTGGATGGGGCCAAATCGTAGCTCACCAGGATGCACGGTTCGGTCAAATTGCGCAGATCGACTTCCTCCCGGCCTTGCAAATTGTTGAGGATTCGCGCGGTAACATCGCGCATGTCCGCGGCCCGTTCGCGCAGATATTCGTCATCTATTTTGGCCAAGGTGTTGGCGTATTTGGCGGCGACCTGGGAAAAAGCGTATTCGACATTAATTCGCTTTTGCTCCATAAGGCGAGTTACCTCTTCGAGCAAGGTGCGGTCCTCGAGGACTAGCAAATGGGCGTCAAAGATGCTGGCATCGTCTGCTCCCATCGCTTCACCCACCTTGCGCTGGACTTCCAGGATTTGCTGGCGGGTTAAAACAAGGGCTTTTTCCAGACGGGCAAGTTCATCAGGAAGTTCGCTCTCCTCGATAGTACGGGTGGGGATACAGTCTGTATTTCTTCCTGCTAAAACAACCGGACCACGGCATATACCCGCGGAAACTGCTAGTCCGCGATATATTTTCTCTCCCGAACGCGAATGGTCAGGCATGAAAAACTATTATCCACAAATGCCAGCTTTGAAAATAAAATTCTTAACTATTTAGCTTAACCTCATTAGTTTTAAGCCGTTGCAGCACTTGCAAATAATGGGTTTGCTCAGCGCTTCAGCATTACTTGAACCATGAACTCTGCCGTAACTGAATTGATCTTGCCCGGATTGGCGAAACTTCGAAGCGGAAAGGTACGCGAGGTGTTTGACCTCGGCGACAAACTGCTCTTGGTCGCGACGGATCGAATTTCTGCCTTCGATTGCATTATGCCCAACGGCATTCCGGACAAAGGACGAGTGCTGACACAGATTTCCCATTTCTGGTTTGATTTAACGGAAGGAATGGTTCCAAACCATCGAATAGGCGGTTCAGTTCTGAATTTGCCACCGACATTAGAGCGATACTCTTCGCAATTGGAAGGACGTTCCATGTTGGTCAAGAAAGCTCGGCCCCTTCCAATCGAATGCGTAGTCCGCGGATACTTGGCTGGCTCTGGCTGGAAAGAATATAAAAAGACAGGCATGGTTTGCGGGGTAGCGTTGCCTGCTGGTTTGCTCGAATCTTCCGAATTGCCCGAGCCGATCTTTACTCCAGCAACCAAAGCGGAAACCGGTCATGATGAGAATATAACGTTCGAAGAAGCTTGCAAAATGACCGGAACAGTCTTGGCCGAGCAAGCGCGGGATTTTAGCCTTGGCCTTTACAAATTTGCCCGCCGCCACGCCCTCGAGCGAGGCATTATCATCGGGGACACGAAATTCGAGTTTGGCATTCATGAGAATGCATTAATTTTGATTGATGAAGTTTTAACGCCGGATTCGTCCCGCTTTTGGCCTGCTGCCGGATATGCTCCTGGACGTTCCCAGCCCAGTTTCGACAAACAATTCCTCCGGGATTATCTCGAAACTTTGTCCTGGAACAAAACTCCCCCCGCTCCGCGTCTGCCCGACGAAATTGTTGTCAAAACCCGGGAGAAATATTTGGAAGCGTATCAACGCCTGACCGGGCGCACTCTTTAACTGCTTGCAAGAATTGGTCGATGACTTTCTCCAGCACCTCCGCATAGAACGGGGCCAGGCGGAGCATACCCAAAAAACCTATGCGGCCTTGTTATCGGGCTTTATTGCTTGGGCGCATGAGAGAGGCATCAACCGCTGGGAGCAAGTGGATCTTGGGCTTTTAACTGCCTATTTATTGAATGAGCAAAACAGGCCTTCCAAAGAGCCAGGAGCGTCGCCTTCCGCCAGGCTGAGCGGCAGCAGCATTTACTTAATCATCGCCGCCTTGAAAGCTTTTTACCGCTATTGCGAGCAGGAAAAGTTCCTTGAAAAAAATCCAGCACAGCATCTTTCGCTGCCAAAACGCTGGATGCGCCTGCCAAAATCCCTTGCGGATGAAGAAATAGAAAAGTTGCTCGCGCCCGAAAACCCCGCGGATATTGCGAATTTGTTGGATCAGGCTGTAATGGAACTGGCCTACTCTTCCGGGTTGCGCCTGGCTGAGCTGCGCAATCTGCGGCTGGAGCAATTGCATCTGGAAGCCGGATTTATCACGGTGATCGGGAAAGGCAATAAGGAACGGGTCGTTCCGGTCGGGCGAAAAGCGATAGAAGCGCTGCAAAAATATCTCCAAGCTTCCCGTCCACAACTTGTGAAACCGCGGTCGCCCGGAACTGTTTTTTTGACGAAACGCGGGAGCGCTTTTGCTTCTGTTACATTATGGCAACGCATCAAAAAGCGGGCTGCGCGAGCGGGGTTGGATCGAAATATCACGCCACATATGCTGCGACACAGCTTTGCTACGCACTTGCTGGAGCATGGGGCTGATTTGCGGGTGATCCAGGAGCTGCTGGGCCACGCCAGCATAAGCACCACTGAAATTTACACTCATGTGGAAGGCCAGCGCTTGCGACAAATCCATCGCAAGTTCCATCCTCGAGCCTGAACCGCATTTACCTAGAAGCCGCAGTGGAGCATGTTCAAGATGCGCAAAAGCCTAGTGAACGGGCAGTGCGGAGAAACTGATCATATCCGCAAGCTAATCTGTAAGTTCAATCTTCTTTGATTTCAGGAAAAACGCTGACCCGCAAGCGAGCACAACCCATAGGAACCAAGGTCACAGTTTCCACGGGTTCAGAAGAAGTTGCTGGGCTTGGCGGCAACTTGCCCACGAAGCCATTCTCTTCTTGCTTCCATTGGGGCAAGCGCTTGGCTTTCACTTTCAATTGCACTGGCGCATTTGACAATGTGAACGGTTGTTTGGGCAGAGCGCCCGCGTATTTGAGTACCGAAAAAGCCCTGTCCTGCCGGGATGCGGGAAGAACCAAACCATAGTTCCATGGTGATCCCGGAAAAACTTCATACGCTGGCCATTTTTCGGAATCACCGTACTTTTGCCATTTCTCTTCGATTTTTAAGGAATAAGTTAAAGGTCCTCTATTAACGGAGACGCCGCCTTCCGCTGTTTTCCAATGTTCCACCTCGACATGCATGGGCAACTGAAGCCAGAGCGCATCTCCATTGTGCCAAACGCGGTTGACGGTAACCCAATTTTCACCGGACATGAGAAACGCGGCAGGGCGCTTGTTCAAATAAAGCTTCGGCGTTTTGCACCAGGAAGGAATACGGAAGCGCAACGGAAATTTAGATGGCTCTTTCATCGAGATTTTGAACAGAATCGTATCGTCGAATGGGTAATCGGTAGTTTCCGTAATTCGAACATCCGCTCCCCTGCCTTTAGTGCCAGATCCAACCTTAGCCACGACGGTGCAAGGCGCATAGAGCGCCGCGGCCAAACCATTGCCACGACTGGCCATCCACAGATTTTCGCTAAAATAAGGCCAGCTAAAAGCCGCGTTATGCTGGCAACAGCGGTAATCGTGCGGGTTGAAGGAAAACATATCCCCGTCGTTTTCCACCATGGGCGCTTTATTTTTCCGGTCCAATTGAATTAAATTGGGAGCGGTCAAGTAATGCAGCCCTTTCAAATCGGCGGTCATCGAGGCGGGCAAGGAATTAAAAGCCACCGTTTCGCAATGATCGCCCCAGGAAGCCTCGCCCGTGATCTGCATTAATTTTTCATCGCTGGCCATAAACTCGGCCATCGAACACGTTTCAGCCGCCTGTCGCGGGCCGCTATACCCTTCACGGGCATTTTCGTCCGCGCCGAACATTCCTCCAGGAACTTTGCCATATTTATCGAAAATGGTTTTGAAGTTTCGCAAGGTAGCTTGCAAATCTGCTGCATTCTTGGATTGCTGATAGTACTCGGCAGGTTCCCTGAAACCTTGGCTCAAATTAACCCCGTGCCACGTGGGGATTCCTCCGGTCCAGTCGGCGGTTCTCTCATGATTGATTTTTGCCAAATCCAGCAACCAAGGTTCATTTGTTCGGTTGTACAGCCAATAAATGATTTCCAGATTGTCCCCGCCGCGAATTTTTTGCCAGCTTCCGGGCAGCAATTTATCCTTAGGTAAATCGGCCAGCCAATGAAAATACTTGGTCATGAAGGGTAAAACGCGCGCGTCCTTGGTCGCTTCGTATTGTGTGCGAAGCGCGGCAAGCACAAGCATGTTCGGCCAAATATCGGGTGTGGCCAGATTGGCCTCAGGACCGAAATAGCCGTTTTCCCTTTGGCTTGCCAAAATTGCATCAATCCATTTTTTGGATTCGGCAATAATTCGTTTATCACCCAGCACGTAACCAAGGTCAACGTAGCCCTTTAACCAGTAAGGAAGCTCTTCCCAGCCATTTTCTCCTTGGCCCTTTGGGTCGGCCCAGGCGCTTCCTTCAAATTTGCAATACTTGCTGATTTCCGAAAGATGGCCGCTAAAACCATCAGCCATTAATTCCAATTCCGTTCGCAACCAACCTTCCGGGTGGATGCTCCCGGTGGGCAGCTTAATCAATGGATTGGGCAACAAGGGTTGTTGATTGCCCTTGTACAAGCTGTTGAATTGATGATCCAACTGCGCGTGCGATTTCAGATGGGAAGGGTTGGCGTTGGTTTTCGCGGCGTTTGTGCTCGCTGCCTTCATGTTGAAGCTGGACAGCATCAAACTCGCCACGATGAAATATGGAATCGAATAGCGCATCATAACCTTTCTAGGGCCAAAAGTTTACCGGATCGTTGGATGGATACAAACTATTAAAAAACTAGAGACCGTTTGGCAAGCCAAAGCGAATGGCGGCAGCGATTATTTTAACCTAGAACCGCAGCTCAAGGCGCGGTTTCTAGATTCAATCTCCCTGTTGTCGTTCGACTGGCAAGCGAACTTTGAAGCAAGTGCTGATCCCTGGCTGGCTCGTTACTTCAATATGGCCATGGTGCGCATCCACAATCGCTTTAGAAATAGCCAAGCCGAGCCCAGTGCCGCCACTTCCCCGATTCCTCGAATGTTCGACTCGGTAAAAACGGTCAAAAAGATGGGGCAAATGATCGGGAGGAATTCCCGCGCCATTGTCTTGCACGGAAAGCGTGGCGCAACCATTTTCTCGGCGAGTAGTCACGTGGACTTCACCCCCTGGGGAATTATAAAGAATTGCGTTCGTTAAAAGGTTGGTGATCACTTGCGACAGCCGGTCAGAATCTCCCAGGCATTCGGCTTGAGAAAGTTCGCCGAAGATGGTGACGGAACGTTCCTGCGCCAACGTGCCCACCAACTCGAAACATTCTTCCGTGGTGGAGGCCAGATCGACTGGATCGCGCTTGATCTCTTCCTGGCCCGCGTCAAAGCGAGCCAACTCCAGCAGCGATTCGATCAACCGGCGCATCCGTTGCGCGGCCCGGTGGCAAGCTTCCAGGCTTTCGCGATATTCATTGGCAGGGCGATTCCGGCTCAAAGCAGTTTGAGTTTGGTTTAAAATGACTGTGACAGGTGTCCGCAATTCATGGGAAGCATCCGATGTAAATTGAGCTTGGTGAGCAAAAGCCGTTTCCAACCGTTCGAATGTGGCATTTAGCACTTGGGCCAATTGCGCGAGTTCATTGTCCATTTCGCCCGCATCGATCCGATGCGACAGGTCGCCGCTGGTTGCAATTCGAGTGGCTGCGCCGCTAATTTTGTGGATGGGGCGAATAGCTCGGCTTGCCAGCCACCAGCCGCCACCTAAACCAAGGACCAAGACCGCTCCACCCAGCGCGGTCAGCCAATAAGCAAGCTGCCGTAAATTCGTTAATTCTGGTCCAATACTTCTCCCTACCAACATCAAGTGCTCGGGCGGAGCGAGCTCATAATATTCGCGGAGTTGTCCCCGCGCGCGCGAGATCGGACCTGCCGGACCTCCTCTTTGGGGCCTTTGGTTCACGAGCGGGACTGGAATATTTGCAGGGGCCGAAGCGGAGCGCGCCAACTCCTGTCCGTCCGGCGTCCAGATTACATAGTAAAATGGATTTGTTTCTCCCTCAAAGGCGGTGATGCGTGCTAAAGCTGTGCGCAAATCAGGCGGACGCCGAAGCTGGAACTCTTCCGCAAACTCCGGAGGCGGCGGTCCTTCGTCCAATGAGCCAGATCGCGGAGGCCCTTGATTCGGTTGGCCTCCCGGTGGCGCTCCACGCCGCGGCCGCTGTGGAGGTGGCCCGAATGCTCCGCGCAATTGGTTTAAATGTCGCTGCAGTTCCGCATCCACTCGCCGCATTTCGTTGGCACTTTGCAAGCGATAAGCCGTCCAGCCAAACCCTGTGAGCACCAGCAACAAAATAAGCCCGTGCCAAAGCTGCAACCGCCACCGAATGGATCGAAAAACTGTCATTCTATGCAATAACCATGGCCGCGCCGGGTCACGATGAAATCATGCCCGAGCTTTTTTCGGACGTTGGAAACATGAACATCGAGCAAATTGGAAAGAGTGCTGTCATCCTCATCAAACAGATGCTCATAAAGTTGAGTTCGCGTAACTACTTCACCGCGACGCAGCCCTAAATACTCGACCAGCGCGTATTCGCGCGCGGTCAAATCAATTTCCTCACCGTTCCGGCGGATGGTTCTCGCGCCCGTATCAATGCGAACGCCGCCAATTTCGAGGGCATTGTGAGCATGTCCGGCGCTACGGCGAATGAGAGCGCGCAATCGGGCAAATAATTCGCCTAAATCAAATGGTTTAACTAAATAATCATCCGCTCCATTATCGAGCCCTCGGATGCGATCGCGCGAAGCATCTCTCGCGGTCAGCATCAGAACAGGGGTTTTCTTTGATGCCCGCAACTTTTCCAGGAGCGTCCAGCCGTCCAATTTGGGGATCATGACGTCCAGCACGATAGCATCATAGTCCCAGCTTTTGGCTTTATACAAACCTTCTTCGCCGTCGGCGGACGTGTCCACCGCGTAACCTTCCTCGCGAAGGGCCTTGGCGAGGCTGGCCAGCAAGTCGGCTTCATCTTCAATGACTAATAGTCGCATGGTTCCACTTTCATGAACGAGCGCAGCAAGCAGGCGCTGATCTTAGGCGAATTTCCTTCGTGCGGCAATGGCGAGTGCGGAGGAAATAGCCAGCCGTTAAAAGTTTGAACTTTGCACTTTGGCCAAGGCCCCGTATATAAAGCAGCATGTGGCCCTCCTTGTTAGCGAAGGGCGGAATTGTTGTTTGGGTTCTGCTGGTGATGAGTGCGACTGTTCTGGTCGTCTTTATTGAGCGGATTTTGCATTACCACCGCGCCCAAATAAATTCCGCCGAATTTATCAGCGGCATGCGCAACGTGCTAAAGCGAGATAACGTCGTGGAAGCACTTTCCATTTGCGACGCCACGCCCGGCCCCGTTCCGCGGCTGGTCAAAACGGCAATTTTAAATCGAGAAAAAGGCAAGCAGGCCGTTCGAGAAGCCTTGGAAGAAGCGGGGTTGGTGGAAGTCCCGCGATTGGAAGAAAAGCTCAATTACCTGGCAACCAGCGCGCAAATTGCGCCTTTAATTGGATTTCTTGGCACTGTGGTTGGATTTATGAAAATGTTTTGGCAAATCCAATCTTCGGGGTTGTACGCTAATTTATCATTGCTTTCGACCGGCATTTGGGAAGCCCTCATCAGCACCGCTGGTGGGTTGAGCGTTGCCATTGCCTCCTACGTTTTTTATAATTATTTAGTTTCACGAGTGAACTCGATTGTTTTGGATATGGAGAAAACTTCCACTGAAATTATCAATCTCGTCGCACCTTGAAGGTTTTGGAATGAGATTTGCCCGCAACGCCACGGTCTTCAAAGGCAGCATCGACGCGGCGCCATTGGCTAGCGTGGTATTTCTATTGTTGATTTTCGTGGTTCTGCACTCGGCCTTGGTTTTTGCGCCCGGGATCAAAGTCGAGTTGGCTGATTTTCAAAAAATTGCCGGGACCAACCAATTCAAAATTGTGACGGTGCAAGCAGATGGCCAGGTGGAATACAATAAACAGGTTTACCCAGAAAAAAAATTCCTGGAGAAACTGGCGCTGGACGAGAAAAAGAACCTGATTCCACCGGTGCTAATTGTTAAAGAAGAACCGGGGGCTCCGACCGCGGTTTTTGAACGTTTGCGCGCGGCTGTGGCGGATTACGGAACGCGTTTGGAGAAGCCTGGATTAGGTCTCGATCTGCCGGAAGGAGATGGAGAGCCTGGGCTGGCCGAAGGCGCTATCTATGTGGCAATTGATCGAACAGGGGACTTCTTTTATGAAAACCAGATCGTTTCAGAAGCGGACTTGCAAACCAAACTGTCGCAGTTGGCCAAAAAGGAGAGCAGACCGCTAACCCTGGTCTTTGAAGCGGACCGGAATATCGAGTATCAAACCGTGGTGCGTTTGAGCCAGATCGCCAAAAAAGCCGGGCTAAAACAAGTGCTTTGGGCGACCCGGCCGCCGCTCAAGCCGGCTTGGCCAGCGAAGAAATAGTGATGGATACTAAACTAAGTTTAGAACCGCCCTGGACTGGCGCGCGTTGGCGGCGCTCTGTTCTGGTGGTGTTGCTCGCGCAAATTTGGTTTTTGATCTTTTTCACCGGAGAAAAACAAGCGCCCATTCCGCATCGGTCCTCCTCCGAAAAAATTGCCATTTTAGCGATGCCGGAAGATCAGGAGCAGTTGCACGCCGCTTTGCAGGTGGAAGATCCCACCCTCTTTGCCCAACCCCAGCAGCACAATTTTTCCGGAGCAGCGTGGCTGAACCAGAAGGCCTTTCCATATTCGATACCTGGCTGGGCGGAGCCCCCGCGTTTGCTGGCAATGCCTACCTGGGAATTGGCCAGAGACATGAGCCTTTATTTGCAAGCCAGGCCAGGCAACAGCTTGAGCTTATTTGAACAACCCGCCAGCATTTTGGCGCCTTCCCGGCAAAGCGCGCTGGACCAGCCCAGCGGCAGCTACTTGAGCATCGAGGGAGCGTTGTCACACCGTTTGCTTTCGCGTCCTCCGCAATTGAGTTCTCAATCCTTCACCGACGTTCTTAACAATACCGTTGTGGAGATAGCGGTATTTCCAGACGGGTCTGTGTTTACAACCCGGCTGCTTTCTGGCTCGGGGTCCAAAAAGGCGGATATGGAAGCGCTGCAGCAAGCAAAAAATCTCCGATTCGAACCTAAAACGCCCGGCCTAATTGTTCCTGGCGGCAATACCGAATTAACCTGGGGCAAAGCCATTTTCCACTGGTTTACGACGGAGTGGACTGAGACAAACCAACCTCCTTCCAAACTGTAAATATGTCCATACCAGGGGTTTTTGAATTTTATCTGGTTTCTTTACTTGCGGCACTTTCAGGCGTGGCCATATATTACGAACTTCGCCGGAAGCGGTTCGAGCCCACTCCGAGCGAAGATCGTATTTTTCGTTGTGACAAATGTGGATTTGTCTATACGGACGATCCGGACGTCGAGCGTTCAAGGTGCCCGCAATGTGGGACCATGAACGTAAAATTTAATTTTTAGAGAAGCTGGAGTAAGCTCGTGTCGGACCAGTTTAAAATAGGACCTTGATTATGGGAATGTGGATCGGCCGCAACCGAAAAGCGCGTGTTACTTATGGATTTGACGAAATTGCCCTTGTGCCGGGCGAAATCACCATCAATCCCCTGGAAGTGGATACTTCTTTTGAGATTCCGTGCCCGGATGGGCGCAAGATCACTTTAAAAATTCCCATCATTGCCAGCGCCATGGACGGAGTGACGGATGTCAATTTCTGCACGCATATGGGACGCTTGGGTGGTTTAGGCGTGATCAATTTGGAAGGTGTGCAAACGCGCTATGCCAATCCGGCGGAAGTTTTAAATAAGGTTGTTACCGCCAGCAAAGATGAAGTGACCAACCTGCTGCAGGTCCTCTATCAAGAACCGATCAAAGAAGAGTTGATCAGCAGGCGCGTGGAGGAGTTAAAAAAAGCTGGTGTGCTGGCTGCGGTCAGCTCCATTCCTCAAAAGGCGGAACGATTCGCTGCCATTGCCCAGGAAGCTGGCGCTGACATTTTTGTGGTGCAATCGACCGTTTCCACTGTTCGCCACGTTTCCAATCAGTACAAATCCCTCGAGCTAGCTTCGTTTACTAAGTCAATGAAAATTCCGGTCATCATTGGCAACGCGGTTACTTATAATGTAACGAAGGAATTAATGGAATGCGGCGTGGCGGGTGTATTGATCGGGGTTGGCCCCGGCGCTGCCTGCACCAGCCGAGGCGTGCTCGGATTGGGCGTGCCGCAAGTTACCGCCACCGTGGATTGCGCGGCAGCACGTGATTATTACCACAAACAGACCGGCAAATATGTCCCCATTATCACCGATGGCGGCATGAGCAAAGGCGGCGATGTTTGCAAGGCGCTGGCTTGCGGCGCCGATGCGGTAATGGTAGGGAGCGCCTTTGCCCGGGCAGAAGAAGCTCCTGGCAAAGGCAATCATTGGGGAATGGCCACACCGCACGCCAACCTGCCGCGTGGAACAAGGATCAAAGTGGGGATTACCGGATCTCTCAAACAGATTTTGTTTGGGCCCGCCACGGTAGATGACGGCTCGCAAAATTTGGTGGGCGCGATAACCACTTGCATGGGCAACGTGGGCGCGGCCAGCATCCGGCAATTTCAAGAGACGGAAATTATCATTGCTCCCAGCATTAAGACCGAAGGGAAATTATTCCAAACCGTCCAAAGCGTCGGGATGGGTACTCGTTAAGTAAATTGATGCTGGCCCAGCGGCCGCCCGGTCAATTACGATTCAGCTTGGATTACGGAGCAGGCTTTTACCGGGACGCTTTTTAAACTATGGATAGAATCTCGATGCTCCCTCCCGCGGGGGAGTGTTTGCTCCGCTTTGTCGGCGACAGGCTCTGTTTTGAACTGAAGGCCGAAGATTTTGCTTCCTCGCTTTCCGAGGCTGACCGGCCCTCCGCTTTTCTACGAACAACCATCGGCCGAGCTTCCGCCTTGGACCGTCAAGTCATCACCGCCATTGAAAGCAAACAACCGCTTTCCGATATTGTTTGGCGTGATATTCCCATGCGCTGGGAGCGAGACCGATGGAAGCTTTGCCTAACACTGACCGAAGCTGGCTACTTCGAAGCAAAACCATTCTTTGTGGATGAAAAAGGGTGGCAGCGCTGGCCTTCCGGGCCGAATATTGGCTTAACCGTTCATCCGGATGAATATCGCTCGGGCAACACCATCTATTGCGCTTTCACTCGCATGTTCGGCAAAACCAAGACGATGCGGCAAAGCGGCAATATTGCTTTGCAAGAGCAAATGTCCGAGTTGGATAAGCAAGGATTCGCCGTCATTCCGTCGTCCGGCAAGTTTCGTGATTTAATTAAAGAGATTCCGCATATATTTCAAAATTTGCGCTGTGGAATATTGCACCTGCTCCCGATCAACCCCACCCCCACTACCTATGCGCGTTTCGGACGCTTCGGCAGCCCTTACGCGGCGGAAGATTTAATGGCGGTGGATCTGGCATTGGTCGATTTTGATAAAAAGGCGACGGGCTTGGAACAATTTGATGAATTGACGCGAGCTGTCCATGCAGCCGGAGGAAAAATCTTTTTGGATCTTGTCATCAATCACACTGGCTGGGGTTCGGTGCTGCAGGAAGAACATCCTGACTGGTTTTTACGCCACCCAGACCGGCAGTTTGTTTCGCCAGGGGCCTGGGGCACTACTTGGGAAGACTTGGTCGAGATTAATCATCATACGCCCGTCTCCTGGCCGTACTTGGCGCAAGTATTTTTGACTTGGTGCCGCCGCGGTGTGGATGGCTTTCGTTGCGATGCTGGTTACAAAGTTCCGAAGGCAGCGTGGCAATACATCACCAGCGTTGTCCGTCGAGAATTTCCTGGAATCATTTTCCTGCTGGAAGGCTTGGGCGGTCCATGGGAAGCAACCGAGGCGCTATTGCGCGAGGGCGGTATGCAATGGGCCTATTCCGAATTATTCCAAAATTTCTCAGGGACACAGGTAGCGGGCTATTTAGAACATAGCTTCCATCAGAGCAACCGGACCGGTCTGCTCGTTCATTATAGTGAAACCCATGACAATTCCCGGCTCGCTGCCCAGGGCAAAGCCTGGTCTTTAATGCGCAATCAACTTTGCGCTCTGGCCAGTGTCAACGGTGGTTATGGTTTTACTTGTGGGGTTGAATGGTTGGCCACCGAAAAAATATTAGTGCACGGCAGCAGTGGCATGGCCTGGGGCAATTCTGACAATATCGTCGCGGAATTGGGCCAGTTAAATGCTTTGCTCCAGGAGCATCCCTGCTTTTTTGAAGGGGCCACACTCCGCCGCCTGAGCCCATTTGATTCGACCGTCTTCGCGCTGACCCGCATCTCGCCCGATGAACAGGATAAGTTGCTTATCCTCGTGAATTTAGACGCGAGCCAACCACAGATCGCCGAAATTCCAATGATCGAGTACGCTTCTTTGGGCAAGCCAAAGTTTGACTTGCTTGCAGGAAAGGAAATCCCTCTCGTTGGTGAACCCAAAGAAAAATTTACCCTGGAATTGCCCCCGGCCTCAGTTGTTTGTCTTGCAGGCAGCCGAATGCCATTGGGCATGTCAGGATCCGTTTACAAACCATTGCGAATGCTGGCTTCCTGGGGCATCCAGGCGCTCAGTTGCGAAATGAACCCGGAAAATATCGGGTCTTATAATTTTAAAGAGTTAGCGGAATTCATCACTCGAGATCCAGCGCGTTTTTTGGCAGCAGCCAGCTCTGCCGCGCCCACCAAAGATAGCGGAGATTTGTTAAGCAATTTGCAAACAGCAGCGGGTGGTTTCCCGTGCGTGATTCGTTGGCGGCCGCAAGATCAAAGGCGAGTTACGATGGTCCCGCCCGATCATTGGCTCTTGATCGAGGCCCCTTATGGTTTTCGCGTCCGGTTAGAAGGAAGAGATTTTGAGCGAACGATTAGATCCATCCCTTGCGGCAAAAACCATATCGCCCAATTTCCACGCAATGTTCTCGGAAAATTGGATGCGTCGGAACGAGCCCGACTTTGTTTGCAACCGCTTTCGCAAGCGCCGGACCTTGTTGCTGAATTACTTTACTTAACAGAGGAACCGAAAGGTTTCCATCTAACTGAGAAGACCGTCGAGGCCGGCCTGCCGCCGGGCTTAATACCAGAGTCAGTTCGCGCCTCCACCATTTTGCTCACCAATAGCAGAGGCGGCATGGCCAAAATACCGGTTGATCTATCGAGCGTGCAGTCCAAATACGACTGTGTTTTGGGGGCGAATCTGCATGATTCCGTGCCGGTGGATCGGCACGTTTTTGTAAAAAGGGTTCGGGTTTGGGCAAATATCAATGAATTCATCCACCCGTTAAATGCGCAGAACCTCGTCCATGTTTCACCTGGACCTCCCGCGCGCTGGGTGTTTAAAGCGCCCGCCGGTGATGGGCGCTCGCTGCCCGTCACCATTGTCGCGGACATGCTCGATCATAAGAACGCTACTGTGTTGCAGTTCACGGCGGAATTGATGAAGGGTTTCGCGGATCGCGTCCGTTTGATTCTCCGGGTTGATATCGAAGACAGAAACTTCCACATGGAAACCAAATGCAACCCATGGGCGGAAGCGCATTTCCTTGGCGGCACCACCGTATTGGAAGGCAAACCTGGATTCGTTTTTGCGCCCGATAAATCGCGTTCATTAACTGCATTAGCTTCAAAAGGCACTTTTTACCAGGGAGTCGAATGGAGTCACAACATCCCGCATCCTGTGGAAGCCTCGCGCGGCCAGGAAGCTGCAGGAGACGCTTTCAGCGCGGGTTGGTTCGATTTGCCTCTGGAACCGGGCGCGCCCGAAACGTTGTTGTTAACAGCAGAAAAAGAACCGATTTTGCGCGAGGAAATCGCCAATTTTATCGAACATCGAGAATTTCTTTCGAGCATGGCTTGCCAAAAAGCCGGGGTTGTAGCCGAAACATCCTTTGGCCGTCAATTAGGCATAGCCGCCCAAGCCTTTCTGGTGAAGCGTGATCTATTCCAAACGGTTATTGCCGGTTATCCTTGGTTTCTGGATTGGGGACGTGATTCCCTGATCTGTGCTCGCGGCTTGCTCGCGGCTGGATTAGTCGATGAAGTCCGGCGCTTGCTGATTGTTTTCGCTCGGTTCGAAGAGAAGGGCACTTTGCCAAACACGATTTTCGGTGAGGACGCTTCGAATCGGGAAACTTCCGACGCCCCTCTGTGGTTTGGAATTGTTTGCGAAGATCTGGCTGCCGTTTCAGGGCCTGAGGTTTACCGTCAAGTGGTGGATGGGGCCGGGCGAAGTCTGGCGGATTGCCTTTTAAGCATAGGAAATAATTACCGCGACGGGGTGAGCAACGGAATTTGCATGGATCCGGAGTCCGCCTTGATCTACAGCCCTTCTCATTACACTTGGATGGACACAAATTTCCCCGCCGGGACTCCTCGTGAAGGGTATCCGGTGGAAATCCAAGCTTTATGGATTCGGTTAGCGCGCCAACTCTTTCAATTAACTAAAAACCAGGATTGGAAGCGAATTGCGGACCGGGCTGAAAAGTCCGTTCTGGAGCGGTACTGGCTGGAAGAAAAAGGGTGGTTTGCGGATTTGTTAAAAGCAGGGCGGGGTTTCAGCGCCGCGCAAGCAGCAGTCGATGATTCTTTGCGTCCCAATTTTTTGTTTTTGATTACAATGGGGCTTGTCAAAGGGGAGCGAGCGCAAAGGAGTGTCCTAAATGCATTACAGTATTTGGCCATCCCCGGGGCTTTGCGCAGCCTTGCCCCATTGCCAGTCACGATCCCATTGCCAATCTACTCACACAATGGCTTTTTGCTGAATCATCCACCCGAACCGTACTGGGGCAGATACGAAGGAGATGAAGACACCCGCAGAAAACCAGCTTACCACAACGGAACCGCTTGGACCTGGACCTTTCCCGTGCTGTGTGAAGCGTTAAGTGATGCCTGGCCCGATGATAAGCCTTCTCAACGAGCAGCTAGAGCGTACCTGGGCAGCATGGAGCTCTTCTTTAACAAAGGTTGCTTGGGCCAAATACCAGAAATTGTGGATGGAGATGCTCCACACACGTTCCGAGGCTGTTCCGCGCAAGCCTGGGGAGTAACGGAAGCTCTCCGGGTTTGGAAGAAACTCTCCGCCCCCGGATAAGTATAGGTTGTATTCCGTAAAGCTGGCCTGCAGGACATCAAGCCAATCTCCGCGAAATGCGCGGCGGCAGGCCTGAGCCACTTGCCCGCCGCACAATCTGACTAATTACTTCTTGCCTTTTTTGCTGCTCTTTTCAGCGGGCAACTGTGAAGCAATCGTGGTGAACTGCTGGGACAATTTGCGGGCTGTATTTGGATCGAGAGCGCGCAAGACTCCTAACAATTCTTCTTCCCATGGGGCCATGGGGCGATAGCCAGGAGCAGTCGCCACCGCTTTGCCTTTGGCATCGCCAGGCAGAGCTGTGCTGTCACCCAGGAGCAGCTTAAACAGTTTTAATGTGGTCAGGCTTGGCCGTGTCTCGCCATTGAAGTAGCGAGTAATCACCGCCGGTGTTAATTCAAGGCGCCGTGCAGCTTCGGCTTTTTTCCAGCCGGATTTTGCCAGCAATCGCATGAATTCCGCATTTAATGGATCAGTACGCATAGTTGATGTATTTTCTATTGAACCGCATTTTGGCAGGTTTATCCCGCCAAATCTTGTTTGCTTGATATACTCAAGCTTAGGCCGCGCCACTGGCGGCGGCCGCTTCCCCCTCCGAGCTTAACTTAGGTTGATGCAATTTATACCGCCACACAGCGAATGCAACCGCAATCAACTCAATGCCGACATAACTGCCGACAGCCCATTCTCCTCCCACTCCGAATCCGTAACTATGAAGCCCTTTGCCTAGCACAAAGTTAACTCCGTAAGCCGCGAATATAATTGCTTGAAAACATAGTATCGACGCCGCGTTTAACGCGAAGTCGCCCATCCAACCGGCAAACCTGCCGTGCAAAACCACCAAATAACATAAAATTGAAATTAATGCCCATGTCTCTTTAGGGTCCCATCCCCAAAAACGGCCCCAGGAATCATTTGCCCAAACGCCGCCTAAAATAGTGCCAGCCGTCAAAAAGAGCAAACCTACTTGCATGGCCCGGTAATTAAATTGGGTCAGCTCCTGGATCGTTTCCTTTGCGGTTGGTTTAAACCAGTAGTAACCCAGCACAATATGCCCAATCCCCAGTGCCAGCAAAAACCCCGCATATCCAAGGTTAATTGTAAGCACGTGCACTGTCAGCCAATAATTGTTTACCAGAACTGGAACCAATGGCCGGATGCTCGGATCGAGCACTGCCGGCAGGTTGTCCGCCAGCACCAGACTCAACGTACTCACTGCTGCTGCTGCTAATACAAAGTATCTTGGACGATAAATCAACTCAAAAATTGTGGCGAATAGCGCCGCTCCGAACGCCACCCAGATCATTACCTCATACATATTCGTGACAGGCGGCCTGCCTGCGATCGTGCAGCGGCAATAAAACCCAAATACTTGCCAGCCCAATCCGGCCAGATAAAGAGCAAATCCGGGCCAGTAAAGTTTGCGCCTCAATCCGGTCCCTTTCATTTTTGTCATCAGCATCACCAAAAATGATAACAAATAAAATATCCAGGCCGTGCGAAATGGATGCGAATGCATGAACGTAAGTTCCAGGTGCAAGCGCGCGGGATCGGGATAAACCGACGGAGACAAACTCCGCGTCAATTCTTTGAAATGCGCTCCTGCCTGATTTAAACCGGCCTGGTCGTTAGCCTGATACGCTGTGGCAATGGCGCGGAATGCATCGGTAATTTCCTTTTCTCGCGCGGGATAATATTCCTTGGCTTCGCTGATCGTGGCCCATTCTCCATTTTTTTCGCTTGGATGCGGGATCACCCGCAAGCCCGAGCCACTGACCAGGTTCCGCAACGAGACCATGCGGCCAGCCAGTGTTTCAGCTTCATTTTCAATTTTATTAAATTCCGGATTGGCCGATTGATTCCGCCTCGTCTGCATTTCGTTTACCATCTCGAGCAACCCTTTGTTGCTGCTCAACTCTTTGATGCTAAAAAACATTTGGTCTGGAGCCAGGCCTAATTTTTTCTTCAGCGGAACATACGCGCAGCGGATGATTCGGGCGTTATCCCAATCCTCTTGTGGATTGAACAACATTGAAAAAAGAACTTCCATCGCCCCTAATTTTTCATTGTCTGATTTTTTCCAGGTGGCGCGCCCATTTAACTTTTGCATGCTTTCTGTCGCATACGTGAGCAATGGCTTTTTCCGCCCTCCTTCCTGGACGGCAATATCTTCAAGACTGGACAAATCCATCGCCTGGATTGCGGTGCCGCAAAACAGGAGAAATAATAGTAAAGTTAATTTTTTCATTGAGTGCTCGAATTAGGCGCGTCGTGCTGCAATGGGCGGCGCTGGAATGGGGCTGTTCTTTTTCGCAACTGGGCTTGCAGCCGCTGCTCGGCGGGCCCGCTCCTGGGTCAAACCTTTAAAGTAAGGTTTGATATAGAACATAGTTATGATTCCTCCAATAATGCAAAATGACCCAGCCAGCTTCAATATCCAGCCTGGATCCCGCAAAATTTGCAGGGTTGAGCGATAGCCCATTCCGTCCTGTGGCCGGTCGAAACTTGCTTGGGAAATTCGATACCCTTTATACGTCAGCGGGTGGTTCATCCAAATTTTTTGGCTGAATTCGTCCCCGGTTTTAGCATTCTTGATTTTGACGTAGCTTTCATAACCGGCGTCCATGTCCGTCCCTTCGTATTTCGGGACATTAAAGCGTTCCAATTGTATCGAGAAATCAACCGGCACCATGGACCATCCATAGGTCAATTCGTAATGGCTGCCTCCTAAATCTACTTCGGCCGGCTCACCCCATCGCAAGAGCAGATCTTTATTTTGCCCATTCTTGCTCACGCTCAACTCCACCGCCGGGAAAACAAACTGGCTCATAGCGTTTGTGGGCGCTGGAATATATTTGGAGGTAACAAGCGGTTTGGTCACGAATTTTTCCACTTTCAATTCCGGTTTCATGGGCGAATTGGGCGCGATCTGAATGCCCTGGTTTAGGGAGATTTCGCCGGAATGGAACCCCGAACGCGCTGAAGAGGAAGTGTAATAAAGCTTTTGATCCGGCCCCACCAGGATCGTGATGGTGTTGAGCAGGCCTGCCATGGGCCCGGCGCCCGCCCCCGCGCTCGATGCGGTCAAACCAGCGCGGCTAAAACTGTAGGAGGCTGTAACGGCCGCTGGCTGGCCTTCCGGCGGGCGGACGATGTTCATTTCAGGATAATCCGCGAAGGCAAAACCTTTGTAGGAACCCTGGCTCATTTGCACTTCAAAGAACACAGCCGGATTGTTTGGATCGTCAGAAACCGATACGGGTTGTTTGTTTTCAATCCGCAAATCAGGGAAATATTGCGTTAGGATCACCTTGGCTTTCCCGTCCGGGGTCTGGAATGGTTTTTCCAAATGTTCGGCCACTGGCACTTCGTACTCCGATTGATCTATTTTAATCCGCAGCACACCCTTGCCGCCCGCAACCGAGTTGGTGGAAGGATGAAGTTTTTCCGCCAAAACTTCTGGAGATGAAACCGTTTGAATTTTAAAAAGAGCTGGTCCTACCGAAAGCGAACTTCGCTGCGCATCTCCCTCAATGAGCCATTCCGAAATATTCATCCCCGATTTTTCCATCCCAGGCAGTTGGCTGCTAAAACGAAATTGCACCGCTGGGTTGTATTCCTTGCCTCCTTCAGCAACGCTCAATTCTTCTTTCGTGTTGGCATAATGCGCCTTTAATTTAGTCACCAGGCCGACCGCGCCTGTCTTGAGGGTTTTACCATTGGCATCTGGTTTTCTGCCTTCCAATTCCAGCGGCGCGTTGATGGATTTGCCGCTTTCCCTGCTGGTCACGGTTAATACTTCAAAATCCTGTGCAATGAAGGATCGAGGCTGGCCCTGCTCGATCAGGGTAATGCTTCCTTCGACTCCGAATAACAGTCCTATGATCGACCCCATCAAAAGAGTGATGATCCCCAAATGCGTAATGACAAACCCGGTTTGGTACCCTTTCCAGGGATAGCGAACCATCGCGGCGCAAAAGACGTTCACTCCCAACATAAAAAGCAGCGAAATAAACCACCAGCTTTGGTAAACCAGGGTTTGGACTTGGCGCGTCGATGTTTTTGATTCGTAAAAGGTCGAGCATATCAATATGCCCGCCAATGCCGCCAAAAGGACGACGGCTAATTTAAGCGAACCAAATGTACGATAGAATTTCTTAACCGCAGGTGAGGGCACAACAACAATAAATAAAATTACCTTGTGAATCTTTTCACTATCTTTTCCAAGTTACTGGTTTAAACAGCTTTTGCAATGCGTCAATTGGCCTGCCTTTACCATTTCTTGTTATGATCAATACTAAAAAAGAGAGGACAAGCGCCCTATTTATTCAAAATATATTGAGGATTGGCCTGGAATAGGGGAGTTAAACCACCCACTGCGCCCTCCTAATATTAACTAAGGCGATGGACCTGTACGATCAAAGCGACAAAGCAATGGCGGGGATTTGCCGTTTGCCAAGGCGCTCACCGAAAATGAAGCGGACAGGGACTGCTGAGCAAGCCGGAACTGCCTGACGGGATGGGCTGCCCAACGATTTGGCTTTTACCCATTCCCCATGCCGAGCAGGAACATGATGTTGTTCGGCGTCTTTTTAAGTTTATTTAGCAGCAACTCCATTGCTTCCACTGGCGGAACTCCAGTTAAGGCACGGCGCAGCATGACGATTTTGTTGTATTCATCGGGATGATAGAGCAGCTCTTCTTTGCGCGTGCCCGAAAGCTCGATATTGATCGAGGGGAATATTCGGCGGTCAACCAGATGCCGGTCCAAGTGGACTTCCATGTTGCCGGTCCCTTTGAATTCTTCAAAAATGACTTCATCCATGCGCGATCCGGTATCTACCAACGCGGTCGCGATAATGGTCAACGACCCGCCTTCTTCAATATTGCGCGCCGCGCCGAAAAATCGTTTCGGCTTGTGCAATGCGTTTGCGTCCACACCGCCGGAAAGGATTTTGCCTGAGTGCGGTTGAATTGTGTTATAAGCGCGAGCTAAACGGGTAATTGAATCGAGTAGAATTACTACATCACGTTTGTGTTCAACCATGCGCCGGGCCTTTTCGATGACCATTTCCGCGACTTGCACATGGCGCTCAGGCGGCTCATCAAAGGTGGAACTAATCACTTCCGCCGGTTTGCAGGAGCGTTCCATATCCGTGACTTCTTCAGGCCGCTCGTCAATCAGCAAAATGAACAAATAAACTTCCGGATTGTTCTTTAAGATCGAATTGGCCAGCTTCTGCATCAGAACCGTTTTGCCAGTCCGGGGCGGCGCTACAATCAGTCCGCGCGTTCCTTTGCCAATGGGACAAACCAAATCAAGCACGCGGGTGGACAGTTCGTCCACAGCCGTTTCCAGCAGAAACCGTTTGTTTGGGAAGAGCGGCGTTAAGTTGTCGAAATGAATCTTATCTTTGGCCTTGTCCGGCTCCTCGCCTGCCACTGCTTCCACTTTGAGCAGAGCAAAAAAGCGTTCCTTGTCTTTGGGCGGACGAATTTGGCCCGCCACTAAATCGCCCGTTTGCAGGTCAAAACGCCGGATTTGCGAGGGCGAAACGTAAATGTCTTCCGGGCAAGGCAGGTAGTTGAAACTTTGCGAACGTAGAAAACCGAATCCTTCCGGCAATATTTCCAAAACGCCTTCGGAAAAGAGGGTTCCATTGCGCTCGGCATTTTTCTGCAAAATCTGAAACACCACTTCGTGCTTCCGCATCGTGCCGAAGTTCTCGATTTCCATGGTTTTGGCCATCTGATTCAGCTCGGCCATGGACATGGCTTGCAGTTTTGTAATGTTGATGGTCACCCCTGGCGCGGCCTCCTGTGGGGGCCTGTTCCGCTCATTGCGACGCGGGCCAGCAGGCTCGCTGTCCCGGCGTGGCAGAGGCCGCCCGCGAGGCTGCTCGGGAGCTTTTGCCTGGGCCTCAACCGGCTCTTCGACGGGCGCTTCCGCTATTGGAGCGCTGGGAGGTTGCTGCTCGATGCTGGGCAAAGATTCTTCCGCCGGAAATTCTTCTGGTTTTGCTTTGCCCTTCGCGCGTGGGCGAGGGGCGGGTTTTTTGCTAACGCGTGCCATAAATCAAAATGGAATTCATGCTTATTTAAAATCGGTAAAAGGCCGGGGTATGCCCAAGCAGGCTTTGGGAGCTGCTACTTTTAATTAACTAGACCCTTGCTAATATGGCAAGGGAAATCGCGCGGTCAAATCCCGGACTCGCTCGCGCACCTTGTGAGCGGCCTCCAGGTTCTTAATGTCCAGCAACACTTCGCTGATCATATCAGCGATTGCTGCCATGTCCTGCTCTTTCATTCCTCGAGTGGTCACGGCTGGCGTGCCCAAACGAATGCCGCTGGCTTGGAATGGCGATCTGGTTTCAAATGGAATCGTATTTTTATTGGTGGTTATGCCCGCTTCGTCCAAGGCATTTTGGCATTCTTTGCCTGTGACTCCTTTGCTTCCTACATCCACCAAAAGCAGATGGTTGTCTGTTCCGCCGCTGACCAGCCGGTAACCATTTCGTTTCATCCCGGCAGCCAGGGCTCGCGCATTTTTTACGATCTGCTGCTGGTACGTCTTAAAAGCCGGTTGCAATGCCTCGTGAAAACAAACTGCTTTCGCCGCTATCACATGCATGAGCGGGCCGCCTTGTATGCCTGGAAAAATTTGCGAGTCAATTTCCTTGGCATATTTTTCTTTGCACAAAATCAATCCGCCTCGCGGTCCGCGCAATGTTTTGTGCGTGGTAGTTGTCACGAAATCCGCATGCGGCACAGGGCTGGGGTGTTCTCCCGCCACAACCAAACCTGCTATATGCGCGATATCCGCAAGCAACAGCGCCCCTGTATCTCGCGCAATTTGACCCATGCGGGCAAAATCGATGATTCGAGGATAAGCACTGGCGCCCACTGTTATCATCTTTGGCTTATGCTCGCGCGCCATTTTTTCCAGCAAATCGTAATCGATCCGTTCGTCGTCTTTCCGCACTCCGTAATGAATCACTTCAAAAAAGCGTCCCGAAAAATTGGCTTTGTTTCCATGCGTTAAATGGCCGCCGTGGCTCAAATCCATGGTCAAAATGCGGTCGCCTGGTTTTAAAAACGCGAAATAAACCGCCATGTTCGTGCCGCTGCCCGAGTGCGCTTGCACATTGGCATGCTCAGCCCCGAAAAGTTTTTTTGCACGGTCAATCGCAAGTTGTTCAACCGAATCCACATTTTCGCAGCCACCGTACCAACGCCGCGCTGGGTACCCTTCGGCATATTTGTTAGTGAGCACCGAGCCTTGCGCTTCCATGACTGCTGGGGAAGTGAAATTTTCGCTCGCAATCAGCTCGATATTTTCCTGCTGGCGCTGTTTTTCAAGCTGGATGGCATCGGAAATTTCCGGGTCCACCACTGGCAACCGCAGGTGCGGCGGGGTTGAAGAATTTTCCAGTTTCATCACTCGCCGTTCGTGTCTGCCTCCTTCGAATTTGGCGTTCAAAAACGCTTCCACCATCCTGAGCGCCTCGTCAGGAGCAACGAATTTGGATCCAATGCACAAAACATTGGCGTCGTTGTGCTGCCGCGCCAAACGGGCCATCTCTTCGTTCAATGCAAGGGCCGCGCGCACGCCAGGCACTTTGTTGGCCGCGATGCTCATCCCCACTCCGCTCGAGCAAAAAAGCAGCCCAAATTCAAATTTTTGACCGGCGATATTCTCAGCCACGGCCTTTGCATAATCCGGATAGTCAGCCGAATCTTTTGAATGCACTCCCATATCGACTGTTGGAATGCCTGCTTTTTGCAGTTGGGCCAAAACAATTTCCTTCAATTCAAATCCCGCATGATCAGCGCCAACGCATAACCCTGTGCCTTTTTTGGCGCCTGGTTCGCCGCTGGGTTGTGGTGAAGTCTGGTCAATAAATTTTAACATAGAGGCAATGCCTTGCTCGATTTGATCTCTGCAATTGAGGTAGGTTTCGTACGAACCCCCGATCGGATCCAATATATCTTTTTCGAATATATCAAGAGTTTCGTCAAATTCACGCAAGAGAAAAGTTTTTTCCGCCGCTTGGGGAAAGAGCAGTGTGACCGCATCCACATGTCCGTGCGTCATGCCAAAAATATAATCGGCTTTGTCAACCAATTCCGCTGTGAGCATTCGGCTGCGCTGGCGTGATATGTCGATGTTTAATTCTTTCAATGCGCGGACCGCATGTGCGCTCGGCGGTTGGCCATCCACTGCTCCTACTCCCGCGGACAAAACTTGGCACGGGCCTCGCCCTTTCATTACGTGGCGAAACAGGCCCTCCGCCATTGGGCTTCGACATACATTTCCAGTGCAAATGAACAAAATCGTCTTCATTCCTTATTTAAGTGATCATTTCCACTGCCTCAAAATACCTTAGCGGCCATTCTCGGTCCCGCGCAATCGAACCACCGCAACGCCTTTCACAAAATCCAATGCCCGGCCCAAGGCAGGATCTCTCACCACATTGACTGCGGCTTTTTCCACCCCTGGCGGTGGTTCCAAATCAGCCCCCTCGCGATGGCGTCGCACTAATTCTGCTTCATTCAGCCCGCGCCGAGGGATTAGGTTCAGGCGATTGCCCTCCTTGCTTCCCCCTGCTTGACCAGGTTGGACATAAGCCGCGTATGGATCTTGCAAATAAAACCGTTCTTCTTCTAACGGGGTGTTTACCACTAAATCCGGGTTCATTCCAGCGGGGCTGAATTCCTGTCCGTTAGCCAGGCGAACTTTGCTTTCCGCGATTTGCAATGTTTGGCCGGTGCTCAGGGGGAAATCCTTATATACCCGAGTGCGTCCAGCGGTGTTGCCGCCAATTACTACAGCCACTTGCAATTCCCGCAGAATTGCCGCCAACGCCTCGGAAGCTCCTTCAGTCCCTTTGTTAACCACTACCGCCACCGGAATATTGAGCGCGTCCGTTTTGCCACTGGTTTCCAATGTTTTATCATCCACTTTCAATACTGGCTGCCGCGACGGCAAAAATTGGCTGGCGATGTCCACCGCGGCGGGATAATCAAACCCGCCCGCAAAGCGCAGGTCCAACACCAACCCTGTAATTTTCCCACATTTTTCCAAAGCGTTTTTAAAATCCTGCAATGAAGAGGAGGAAACACTCGAAAACCGAATGTAACCGAGATTCTTATCGTAAACCGTTGCTTTCGCCACACTGCTGGATTCATTGCTCGGGCTGGCCGCATCGGTTTTATTTGTAATCAGCCGAACATCTGGTTGCAGGGCTGAAATCAGGCCGGAGACCGCCGCATCGTTCAACCGTGCCGCGTTGACTCCCGACAAGTTGGATTGAATCAAGCTATAAACCTCTTGAAATTTGAAATTGGCGGTTTCTGAGCGCAACCCTGGGGCACTGGCAACCAGAAGCAGGAAATAGATTAGAAATCGGTTTTTTATATTCATGGAGCGGCAATTACTGCCATCACCTTCTTACTTCTACAGTCACAGGCCCATTTCGCCAAGCAGAGAAGTCACGTTTGCGACCGTGAGCTGTTTGGATTTTGAACCCCAATGGATCAGAAATTTTCAATTTTTGGCCAATTTTACTTTACCGGCGAATGTTCGCCAGTCCCTTGCTGGCAATGTCGCGCCGAAAGAATCCGTTTTCAAAATAAATTCGCCCAGCCGCTTCGTACGCTTTGTTTCGGGCCTCATCCAAGGTGCTGCCAAGGGCTGTAACACCCAAAACGCGTCCGCCGTTCGTAACAATGCGGCCTTCTTTCAAGGCTGTGCCAGCATGAAAAACCTTTACTCCCGCGAGTTGTCCTGCGCTTTCCAATCCGTTAATCGCTTTCCCCTTTTCATAAGAGCCTGGGTATCCACCAGACGCCATGACAACGCATACGGAGCTTTGCGCAGTCCACCTTAACTCATTTTGATCCAGCCGTTGATCAACGCAATCATTCAACACCTTGGCTAGATCATTTTCCAGTCGGGTCAAATAGACTTGAGTTTCCGGGTCCCCAAAACGGGCATTAAATTCCAAAACTTTCGGTCCTTCTTTGGTTAGCATCAAACCAGGATAGAGAATTCCGCAAAACTGTATTCCTTCTGCTTCGCAACCAGCGAGCCATGGGCGGACGATTTTTTGGTAAATTGTCTGCAATTCCTGTTCATTCACAAATGGAGTGGGGCAAAATGCTCCCATCCCCCCGGTGTTCGGCCCTTGGTCATTGTCAAAAGCTCTTTTGTGGTCCTGAGCGCTCGGAAATAGCCTTGCGGTTTTTCCATCGCTCAAAACGTGAATCGAAATTTCCACGCCCTCCAGCAGTTCTTGAATCAGAATTTTTGCTCCAGCTTCGCCAAAAGTTTTGCCGGTTAAAATCTGGTCTATCGCCGCGTTAGCCTCAGTAATGGCGCGGCAGACAAACACACCCTTGCCCAATGCAAGCCCGTCTGCTTTAACCGCGCAGGCCCCACCCAGGGCCGCTGCGTACCGCTTGGCTAATTCTGGTTGCTGGAATGACTGCGCGCGCGCTGTCGGTATTCCATATTTTTCCATGAAAGCTTGCGAAAAGACCTTGGAAGATTCGAATTGCGCTGCCTTCTGCGTGGGGCCCCAAATGCGAAAACCGTTTTTCTGGAACAGGTCCACGATCCCAAGCGCCAGTGGGTTGTCCGGTCCGACCACCGTCAAATCAGGCAGTTTTTCTTTTGCTAAAGTCAAAAGACCAGGCAAATCCTCCGCTGATACCGGGCAACATTGGACTTTCTCGCCGGAACCCACCTGTTCCAAAGCGATGCCCGCATTCCCCGGCGCGCACCAAAGCTGCTGAACTAAGGGGGATTGGGCCAGCTTCCAGGCCATGGCGTGCTCTCTGCCACCGGAACCAACGAGCAAAATTTTCATTTCTTGTTTTTAAGTTAGATAACTTAGAAAAAAGGTGCTGGAGCGCAGCCTTGCCTAGGTTGACGATGAATCGGCCACTACGCAGAGACCGCTGCCCTTCTTGATCTCGCCAATTTGCCACGCTTTGTGCCCCTTGGACTGGATCGCTGCCAGTATGGCTGGAGCCTGCTTGGGAGCAGCGATTACTACCATTCCGATGCCCATATTAAATACTTGGTACAGTTCCGCTTCCGCCACCCCGCCCTTTTCCTTGATCAATTGAAAGATCGGCAGCGCCTCCCAGGTTCCCTTTCGAATGATTGCGTCGCAGTTTTTGGGCAATACTCGCGGAACATTATCAATAAAGCCGCCGCCCGTGATATGGGCCAGGCCCTTGATGGCATTTTCCTCTTTGCCATTGAATCGCTTTAACAACGATTGCACCAGCGGTCCATAACTGACGTGCACTTGCAGCAATTCTTCACCAACCGATTTTTTGGAACCTGGCAGTTTCGCTTTCAACGACAACCCCAGCTCGTCCAATAAAATTTTTCGAGCCAAAGAATAGCCGTTCGTATGCAGGCCGCTTGAAGCTATTCCCAGAACGAGATCACCTGGCCGGATCGTTTGTCCGGTTAACATTCGGTCTTTTTCCACGACCCCCACGATGGTCCCGCTGACGTCATATTCCCCAGGTTGATAGAAGCCCGGCATCTGCGCAGTTTCGCCGCCAATTAGAGAGCAGCCATTTTCAGTGCACGCTTTGGCAAAGCCTTCGATAATTTGTGAAAAAACTTTGGGCTCCAATTTTCCGGTGCCGATGTAATCGAGAAAGAAAAGCGGTTCAGCGCCCAGAACCGCAATGTCATTAACACAATGATTCACCAGATCCTGGCCTATGGTGTTGTGCCGGTTCATGGCAAACGCAATTTTCAGTTTGGTCCCCACTCCATCCACGCTCGAGACGAGAACCGGTTTTTTATATTTGCCTGTGTCCAGGGCAAAAAGGCCGCCGAACCCTCCCACTTTGCCTAAAACTTCGCGGCGATGAGTGGACGCCAGCATTGCTGGCAAACCGGATTTCACTCGATTTCCCAGGTCAATATCCACGCCTGCTGCGGCGTATGCTTTCTTTTGAGCCATAACGCGCAGCAGTATCCAATTGAAGCCGAACAAAACACAAGAGGGATTTTTGCCAGGTCAATTCTTTAATCCCTCCTGCAGATAAGCCACTAAATCTAAAATCTCCTCTTTCGTAAACGAGCTTACCAACCCTTCTGGCATGGGTGAAGTTTTGGCCGGTTCAATAATTTGCACTAAGTCTCTTTTGATCTTCTCGCGAGTGCCGTTGATTGGATCGGTTTCCACTTCAACTATCGTGCTCGATTCCTGCATGATTTTACCGGTAAATTCTTCTCCGTCCTTCATTCGCACCACCATGTTCCGGTATTGCTCGTTAATAACTTTTGAAGGCTCCAAAATCGATTCGAGCAATGAGCGCGCGTCATATTTGCTGCCTGCCGCCGTCAGTTCAGGCCCAATCACGCCCCCATCATTGCCAAAGCGATGGCAGGATAAACACTGCGCCTCCACAAACGCTCTGCGCCCTTTGCCAATATCTCGGTTCTTCTTCCAACTCGGTTGACTTATGACACTGGTAAAATCTTCCATCGTCCATGCCTTCACAAAAGAACGATTGCTCGCGGGCGTGGAAAGAGCTGGATGAATCGGTTGCGAAATCAGTGGGCCGAATTCGCGGCGCTCCTCCGGGGTTAAATTCGTGGCGGCTTCATCTCTAAATTCGCGCAAATATTTGTCCATCCAAGCTCCATCGACATACTGCCGTCCGACATCTTCAAACCACTTGCGAAGTTCAGCCGGATGCTCTTTGGGATCATGAGCGTCCGTCCACCAGGCGAAGTAGCGCTGGCGCAGTTCTGGCGTCCAGCCATTTCGAACACGGCGCAATTGTTCGATATAATGAATCTGCTCTTCCTCCATTTTTGCTGTTTCTAAGAGAGACATGGTTTTGTTCACCGCCGAGGGCGCTTCCAGCCAGGTGAGCAAGCGAACCAATTCACGATTCTCTTCAAATGTTGCCGCTGGAAAATGCGAATCCAATTTGGAAACGGCCAGCGCAATCAGATCGGGTGCCGGACGGCCCTGGCGCAAAAAACTCAGCTCAACAATTCTATATTTTAACAAGCGCTCTTCGGTATTGAGCTTGTCGAGGGGAAAACGCTGCAACGATTTCAACAAATCACTTTGCACCGATCGATCACCTGCTCGCGCCAACGCAAGCAAAGCCGTTAAGCCGGTGTTTGCGTGAGATTCCTTGAGCGCGCGCTCCTGCCAGAGACTTGGCGGTTGCGACTCCAATGCGATACGCGCGGCGTAGCGCAGAAACCGATCAGGGTTTCCCAATTGACTCCAAATAAAATCCAACGACTCCGGATCCTCTTTGCCATGCAATTTTTCCAATTGCCGCCTCAAAGCGCGGGCTTCTGCTCCTGCGCGATTCGCGGATTCGGGCGCCGCGACCGCGGGACCTTTGTAACTTACTTTATACAAACCGGACTGGGTCCCGCGCCCGCCCGTTATAAAATACATCGCGCCGTCCGGACCAAACGTTAAGTCAGTCAAATTTAGAGGAGTTCCTTGCAAAAATTGTTCCACTTCTCCTTTGTAACTGGCGCCGGCCGGTTTTAAATGAACCGCTAAAATCCGTCCGTAAGACCAATCCATCGCAAACAGCGCCGCGCGATACGGATCCGGAAAATTGCTGCGTGTTCCAAATTCCACACCTGTAGGTGAGCCAATCCCCACCGGCACAACCGCGGGCAAGCTATCTTCATAATATTCGGGCCACATTCGGCGGTCTTCGCGCCAGCCATATTCCGCGCCTGACACACAATGTAAAATCCGCGTGGGTCGGTACCATGGCGTGCCCCAATCCCATTCCATATCACTATCAAAGGCGAGCAATTCTCCATCCGCGTTAAAATCAAAATCATAGGTGTTGCGCAAACCTCCCAAAAACAGCTCCCAGTTTGTTCCGTCGGGATTGCCTCTGAGGATATATCCCGAGGGTTGAGTTAATTCATTCTCTGTTTCACCTAAGGCAAGCACGTCTTGGGCATAATGTTTGTGCGGTGAGCTTTTTGAAATCTCAGCAGGCAATTGCGTTCCATTTCCATTCAGAACATAAATCTTCCCATCCGGGCCTTGGCGCACCGCGTGATAGCCGTGCTCGCTGCTCCCTTTTGTGGCGACCAACAAAGTCACTTCATCCGCGTCAAAAATATCATTCTTGTTTTTGTCCACCGCGCGATAAAGCCCGCTTCCTTTAGGGCCGATAGCATTGGCATAGAGTCCGCCGTTGGCCCAAAGCAATCCCATGGCGTAGTGCAGAGTCGCAGCAACAGGTTCGATTTTTTCGACACTGTTATTGGATAATGTCATCCGTAGAAGCGGTTGCTCGTTGCTCTGGGGCGAAACCAGCAGACGTCCTTTATCGTCGAAGGCCAAATTTATCCAGGAGCCTTCGCCAGGCTGGGCGGATCGCAGCAACTCAACGGAAAAGCCATTCGCCACTTTAATTTCTTGAGCGGCGGTTGCAGATGCTGTGCCTAAGATTTGACCCCACGGAGCAATGCCATGAGGGCCAATCACAGTTGCTTGAGTCCATGTGGATGCGTTAAAAAGCAAGTTCGTCCAGCCAGTTTCTTCTTGTGTCGAAACCAGCCAGGTCGAATCCGTTTGAACCGTTTTTTCTCCTCCCAAAGATAAATGAACCAACAGTCCCGCCGGTCCGGATCTATTTCTTGCCTGAATCGCAATTACATTGTTGCCTTGGTTCAGTCGAACGGTTGTTTCCATTCGAACAGGGCGATCCCAATGCTCGCATTTAGCAACCAAAAAACCGTTCAAATAAACGTCCGCCTCATCATCCGCCGAAACGACCAACCGTGAATTCCACATCAACGGTGGGGTGCGGAATTGTTTTCGAAAAAATACCGTCGAAGGTGGATTGTTGGATGCGCCAGCCCAAATCCAGTTCGGTTCCGGATCGGCCGCATTTGACCCGAGAACGCCGGCAAACAAGGCGGCAAGTGACAGAAAAATAAAGCGTGAGCAAAACAACCGGTTGCGCCAGTGCTCCTTTTGCATGGATGTAAGCATGCGCAAAATATGTAATTATTTTGCGGCCTGTTTCAAACTAATTGCGGTTGGGTCCTGGAAACTTAATTGCATGCGATCTTTATTTAAAAATGGACTTAGACAGTGACATCACTTGGTTTGGCAAAGCTTCAACCCGCCAGAAGCTGGGGCCAGCCGTGAGAAGCAACCAATGTTCGAATCAGAAGGGAGCGCCGCTTTTCAGATACTGTGCCTCGAAACCGCGTTAGTTCGGATTTTGGCACAGCGTAGATCAAGTCGCACTTGATACGGTTGGCCAGTCCATCGCGTCGGCTGTATCCAAAATAACTTCATGAGGTAAGACGTCTCTTGTAGCGGGCTTGGACGAACACATAATTACCTCCACAGGATCTTTATTTGCAGCTCGCTTCGGATGGGAAACTATAATGCAAAGATGGGGTTCAGGCCAGCCTTCTGGCTGCCAGTGAAAGACGTCAAATGGCTTCATTCCTCGAAGGGCGGTAATTTTCGAGTATTGTGCTTAGCCATTAAAAGTTCAACAGCTTCCCAATCAGGATCGCTAGGCAATTCGTCAATGACTGGGAAAGCCACAAGAACTATTTTTTTTTCGTTTTGTCGGGTTATAAGCCAAGAATCCGGATTTAATTGCTGAATGGTTACCGGCGATCCGGGAGGTAATTCCTTGGGCATTGTTAACCTGCGCTTAGAATCTGTAATGGAAGCAATCAATGTGGGATTATCCCACAAATCTCGCGCAGTGTCAATTTTACCGCAATCTCGCACCCCCCTTCCTTCATGGCGGAAACCCAAATGACAACTTGATTGCTGCGTATTCTGGATGCACCGATCCATCTTTTCGCCGGATGATTAATGTTGGTTCCTGCCATGCTTCTGTCCTTTGTTTTGGAGGTAAGTCAGCCGCTTTCATCATCGCAAATAAACCGAGCAGAGGTTCTTCCTCCTCGCGCAATGCCACAGGCCGCCAGCGCACAATTGCCAGTCCCGCGCTTCGAGCAGCTTCCAGTACTCGGCTTTTCTGAGTATCCGGCTTCACCGGAAATACGCATGCGAACATGCCGCCATCCTGCAGGTGAGCCGAAGCTGTCTCGCAATAATCCTGAATAGTCCCGCGCAGCTCAAATCGGCAGGCAACTTTTTGCGGATGATCGCCCAGTACACCGCTGCCTTCTGGAAAATAGGGCGGGCTGCCAGTAACTAAGGCAAATTGCTCATCGGCTTTTATCAATTGGCTATCCCGGAAATCTCCTTCGCGAATTTCCATCCTCTCAGCCAGGCCGTTCCAAGTCGCGGATTTTTTTGCTAAAGCCACGCTTTCGGGTTGCGCTTCCACAGTCACCAGTCGGATCCGTGGCCAACGCCAGGCAATGATCATCGCCACCGTCCCTAACCCGCTCCCCAAGTCCAGGACCGGTCCGGCGCAAGGCGCCCAGCTCGTGGCGTACCACGCTAAAAGCACGTCGTCGGTTGAAAATCGATGCCCTTTTCGAAGTTGAAATATTCGAAAATACCCGCTCAAAGCATCCAAACTCTCGTCTACTGTTGGCAGCGGAAGATCGCTTTGCGCTCCCGGTGGCACTGGGCCCGGTTTCGTCCAGTTTTTAAATTTTTTTTCTAAAAAGGACATGCAACTATCTTTTTCTTTTCAATCCAAATGGAGTCGTGGGTCGCTCAAATCCAGCTTGTACATGATTTGGTTGTATTCGTAATATGGCGTGGGATGCGGATTGCCAGAAAACGTATTTACATACGACCCTTCCAGAAAAATGATCCTGCCGCCTTGTTGATCGAAAAAAGGGTGGTGGGCAGGGTTATAAAAATCATGCGCGTCATTTTTCTTATTCGCGTGCGTAATGATCTTCACTCCTTTTAACCAGGGTCCCGTGAGTTGGTCCGCTTCACTATACCAAATTTCGCCAAGACCCGTATCGCCCAAACCTTGGCACGCGATCATGACATACTTTTTCCTATATTCATTCCAGTAGCATGTCGAATTATTTAGCAAAACCAATTTGCCCGATCTCGCATCCGTCAGCCGAAACGGGGTTTCTGTTGCTTGCATTTTCCCTGCTTTGATCAATTCCTCCTGCTGGTGGGGGTTCAGCAAACCAGTCCCGCGTTTCCATTCCCAATTCAGTTTGCCCTGAGCGTCGCGGTCCAGTTCGGTCTTGCCCGGCCCTTCATAATGGCTCCCATTTTTTAAGCAGGTAAATGCCTCGTAATTCGCCAAATCCAAATACGATTTCCATTCTGCTTTTGTTCGAACGCAAGGATAAGGCCATTCGAAATATAAATAAGAAACACCTTGCACAGTGAGCGGGGTATAATGCAGCGCCGGGTAAAGCAGCGGTTGCAGCGGGGTATCCTTGATTTTGTGAAAGGTCTGGTCCGTTCGATCCCATTGCATGAAACCGCTTTCCAAAACCGCTCCCAAACCTTTTCTCCGCTCAAAATAAGTCAGCATCTGCTCTTTGCCAGTGTCATCGGGCAGGACAACCAGACCCGAGAGCCAAACCACCCCTTCACCTTTCATTGGCGCCATCGGACGAGAGAATCCATCACGGCCCACGAAATAATCGAGATCAAATCCCTTGAGCGGATCCAATTTGGAGGGCAGTTCCGTGGTGGCGCCGCTCATGGCAAAATTGCCTAATCCATAGGAAAGCCGGGTGGTATCACCAAACATCCAATAAAGTTTCCCTTCGAACGGGATCGTCATCACGCTGTCCTGTCCGGTAACATCGCCATTAATCAAAGGCCGCTGAATTGGGGGACGTTCGCCCAGCAATACCGAATCTCGATAAATCCCCTGGCCGGTAATTCTATAAAGGCGTTCAGCGATATTAATCCGTTTAATTTTTAAAACCGAATGCCGGCCCGGTTTCGCCATTAGCTTTGCGCCAGTTAATCCGAACCCATCTTTTGCAAATTCATAACCAGGTGAAGCAATCTCGAACCAGATCTCTTTATTCATGAGTCCTGGTTCATAAAAAGCGACCCAGCCCCCGGAGTCTGTGTAATAGCGGGCACCGCTGGTGCATTGCAACTCGACTAACGGCACGCCGCGCCCCGTTTCCGAATCCACAATTTGGATGCCGAAATAATCGGATGGCTCGGCGGCGTGGTTGCTATCCGCTGACATCAAAAATGCCAAACAAACTAACGTAAAGAATACCTTTAACATAGGCTGCGAATGAAATCCCTTATAGGTTCGGTGCAAAATTATAAAGGAAAGGTGGCTTCTGGTCAGTAAGGATTCGTTTGCCTTGTTTCCCCGCTTGGCCTCCAATGGGATTGCGAAAACGCTCAAATTCTGGCATTGTTACAATACAAATGTGAAGCTTGGCCAGCAATATCGCTACGGTATCATTAAGTTGGACAACAAAGACCACACGTTGCCTATTGATAGGCCCTTTCGTTTAACCGTTCCATTTTGTCTCGTTTGGGCGTTAGTAGCGTACCCAGCATATCTTTTGGTCCATAAATCTGAACCAGCATATTGGATTGACGAAGTTGCGGAATTTATTCTGTTCTCTGTTTTCCTAACCTTTGTCCTCTACGGGTCTGTATTGCTAGTTTGGCAAATCATCAGTTCAGGTCCAAGAGGCTTGCACATTGGCATTTTGTTGCTTTCCTATCTTTTTCTCTGCTCATTGTTTGTTTGTGGCTTGATCTATTTTGGCTTGTGTCCACCAGACGCTGTAGGCCGGATGGGATCCGTTTTATTTACTTTTGCTACGATCTTTATTCGTTCGAAATTGAAAACTTGAAGCTTGGGACCCCTGATCTTGCTTCCCCGCGCACTGAAAGCGCAAAAGCAAATCAGCCCGGGTCAGCGGCCCGGAAAGTCAGTTTTTAAATTCATTAGGCCTGAAAGGCCGGAACAAACCCGAGGAAAAAAGACAAGACCAACAGAAGATTGCCTGGGGATCGCCGTTAAACCTATATGCCGCAGTTGAACATGTTTAAGATGCGCAAAAGGCTGAGCGATAAAGCAGTTCGGAGAAACCGAGCATATCCGCAAGGTTCTACTCGTTCCGACGGTACACTCCAACCTTTTTAGAGACGGTTCATTGCCGCCATAAACCTGCTAAATTGAGTTCGGGCAAACGCTGGCGCTAAACCATTACGTGGTCCCTCTCCGTATCCAACCAGGCTTTTGTTTTTTAGAATTTAGCCCTTAGAATTTAGCATTTCGCTTCACGGGATTGCAGCAACTGCCTCAAATCAGAAATTCAGTTCCCACGCATAGGCTCCTGAACGGGCAAAACAAAGACAATACATCCTATTACTCCCATTCTTCCCATTGGAGCAGTGCGCTCGCCCTACGCCCATAGTCCTCGGACGGCTTTTCTGTAGATTTTGCCTTAGGTTGAGAAAAACCTCCAGGTATGTGGGCATCCAAATGGCGAGAAGCGGGAAGGGGAACGGTTATCGGCCCTCCTCCGTATAAGGGGTTCGACCATAGCTTCGTTCACTATTGCGCTGAACACTATTCATTATTTTCCTCGGGACCTCTGATCTTGCTTCCTCGCGCGCTGAAAGCGCAAAAACAAATCAGGCCGGGCCAGCGGCCCGGGTGGCGATATTCAATGAGGCTTGCCGCCGGGTAAGGACGAGACATGATTTCCCAATCAGTCTGATGAATTGTTCTCGTCTGATGGACTCAGACCAACTCCGACTCCAGCCCCAGTGCAGCTCCCACCTTAATGCTTAAATAAGCGGCTTAAAATGTCGTAAATACCGAGTGCAATGGCAAATGGCCAGAAGACTTTTGCAAACGGACCAAACTTAGAGAGCCATTCTCTAGCTGTCTCACGTGTGCGGGGTTCATTGCTGCGCGGCAAATAACCTCTAATTCGCAAGAACATAACAGTGCCAGCATAAATCATTACAAATCCAATGAAAATTTCGTATAAATCAACTAGATTTAAGTTCATTTTTTAGGTCTGTTATATCTTGTCTTTCACATCGTTTGTGCGGGACAGCCGCCCGCGTTCAGTTCATTTAGATGAGCGATTGCTTCAGAGCGGTTATAATTTCTTCAATCGCCTGTCTTTGACGCACTGCGTAGGCTTGGTCGCGAGCGCGAATGTCATCATCGATGGCATAGTGATAAAGTGTGTGCCATGCATTGGATAGCAACTTGTCATCCGTCTTATCTTCGCCCTGCCAAGAAATCAGCGCTTCGTCTGGCGTGATTTCTCCCATCAGCAGTTTGGAAAGGACTTCAATTATCTTTCGTCGGCGTTTCATAATCATTGCCAGATGCTTGGTCCATAGCCACCTACAATCGGAATATACATTGAGTTTTTGCAATCACCGGGTCCGATGTTGAAATGCAAAGCAGGATTTCCACCTGAACTCGGAATTGCGTGATAATCTAATCGGATCAAGGAATTACTACCCCACCGAATTTGACCCTGCCTCCCAGTTAGCAAATCTTTATTGAACTTTGGTCCGTCGAACTTCAAATTTTCCTTCAATTCCTTGCAAGTCGCTCTCGCTGCAGGAGCAGCTTCAATCGCAATTGCCGCAGTTGTGGGGTCTGTAGCTAAGCCGATTGCGCCTCGAGTTCCATAGCAGGTCACCGGATCAGCGTCCTGGGTTTGTTCAACGATGCCGGAGTCGTAGGCGTCTGCGATTTGATTCCAATTTCCTGCCAGAGCGCCACCGAGCGTCTGACCAATAGAGTTGGCTGAGTCAGACCAACTTTCCGTAAAGCCGCCGTTGAAGTAGGTGCCCGCGTCCCACCAATCACCAATCGCTAGCCCACCAACGCCGCCCGCTCCTTGCTCAGCCATGCTCAAACAATTACGCATCAGTGATCGCATACTTGATTAGCCTCGCGCACTTTTCTTCGAGAGTTGGTTCCGCTTTAAGGTTGCCCGTCCAGCCTTCTAAGAAGTCACGAGCGATGAACACCTCAAGGAAGTATTTCAATCCAAGCTTCGCGGCCTCAGTTGGCAGTCCCCCCGCCGCTAGTTCGGGTGCAATTAGCACTGTCGAGGTTTCGGTCCAAGGTTCGGCTGCGTAAATTGTGGCCTCTTCGTCAAAAGAGTCCAAGTCTCGAATTGCTTCAATTAGTGTCATAATATTTTCCCCAAATTGAATAGCCTCCTTGCGATCTGGGTGCTGCGTATCCCAAAAAATGCTGCTGGGTGGGTGTTTTGGGCGTGGCACCAGTTGCATTACGCCAGGTTCGTTGCGTGATGCCAGATCCAGCCCCTTCTGGCGTAGCTCGAGCACGGATACGCGATACAGAATCGCTAACTCCAGGGATTAGTCTCTCCGTCCGTGCAGCAAATTCAGCGTCTGAACGAATGGCGGCGTCAAGCGCCGCGTTCGCACGGTTGAAATGCACGCAGTCGTTGCGACCAAGCACTGAAGCATCAAGCTTCATCTCGTAGGCCACACTATAGAAGTCTCCGCTCGCCGCTCTCGGCTTTGCGGCAAGAAATCTCGGGAATTTGGGAAAAAGATCTGGAACGCTATCTGGCAAGTTACGATTTTCATCCAACGCGAGCACTGCGGTTCCGTCATAAACCGACTCAATCGCAACGTCGTACGCTCTGTCCGTTGAAGGCTGGCAGTCATACGTGAAACCCGCTGAAGAGACGAAGACGCTAAGGATTGCCCAAAGCCAGACCGCAAGCAATCGAAGCCAATTCCTTGGAATCATGGGAGCCTATTCGTAGATTTTCCCGGCTTCCAGCATTTGGATAATTAAATCCCACGACGGTGGCTGATCCTGCTTCTTCCCGGAATCTTCGAGCCAAGCTGCCATTCCGTCCAGGTAACGGTCGAGCGATGGATTCTCCCACGAGTCAGGATTGTCTTTGAGTTGAGTGAGCAGTTGGCGAATCGTCTGCAGTGCGTCAGCACGAGTTTTCATAAGTCTTTCTTGTTTAAGGTTTCTATCCAGGTGGGAGACGATCCGTAATAAACTGCCCCATTCCCTGCTCTAGTTTTGTTGTAAATTTCGACGCTCATTCAGCGGAAATCTGAGCGGGCGTAGCCATTCGATATGGCACTTGTCGAGAACAGCAACAGGAGGCAGGTCGAGAAAAGTTTTTGACGCATCGCGCTCATTTGAAATCAAAGGTGTAGCACCATGCGAACGCTTTCACGATTTCCTCGGCGACTGTTGGATGTCTTCGCTTGAACTGCTCAGATGCTAGTTTCTCCACATCATGTAAATCGGTGGCAGTAAGCCGTGCGTCCGAGGAATAGAAATCGTCCTCCAAAAATTTGATCAGAGCAAGCAGCTTCGCGGCGACGTTCTCGCCAAAATGATCAGCCAATCGCTTATCGTGTCGATTGGGCGCTGCGCTTTGTCCCCATCCGGTCCAAATCCGCACCGCCTCGATAAGGTGTGGGGAATTAAGGTTGTTCATCTCGACCATACAATGACCTGCGCTCCTGCGGTTCCGAGTAATAGCGGGCGCCGCTAGTCCATTGCAACTCAACCAAGGGCACGCCGCGCCCCGTTTCCGAATCCACAATTTGGATGCCGAAATAATCGGATGGTTCAGACCCCTGGATTGGCCGGGCAAAAATGAGCGCGCTCCAAAGCAGCAGCGCACATATGAATTTCAGCTTCGCATTCAAATTTAATCCTGTTCTGCCAATAGTTCAGAGCAAAAAGATATGCTAACGCCTGTTCGCAATCAGCAACGATTTTTCCTGGACGCGGGTGTGATTAAATATTGGTGAGAAAGGCGTCGGAGCTGAGGCAGGTTAGGACAATCCAAAATTTTGTAAATCGCGAAGTGTCATGGAGCAGTGCGCTCGCCCTACGCCAGCAGTCCTCTAGCGCTTTTCGTAGATATTTGCCTTTGTGGCTCGAAAAGGAGAGCAAATTGACGAATCTGAATCTCACCCACTTTTAAGCCTACCCCTGGAAGCCGCATCTGAACCATGGGCTACTGCGGTTTCTACGAGAATACGTTACCTTTCAAGTGCCCGTCGCTGACAGTGACGCTCTCTAAACATTCCTTCTTTCTGTTTCATCTGCATGCCCTATTGAAAGTTCCTCCTCCAGAGGCAATGGTATCCCTATGGAAGATAATCCTCGTGAAAATCGGGACTCAGAAAAAGTTGCGGCAGCCGATGACTTGCGCCATTTGCGCGATGCTTTGGCTGAACTTCACAAGGCTCTTATTTTTTCCGAACGAATGGGTTACGAAAAAGTTTTTGGAACCATTGCCACTCCATCTGATTTTTTGCAATTGCTAACGCGGGATCCTTGGTTTGGCTGGTTGCGGCAACTTTCCGAATTCATTGTGGCCATCGACGAGGCGTTGGACGCCGAAGAACCGATCACGGCCACTCATCTCGCCCAGTTCGTTTCCAAAACTCGAACCCTGTTAACGCCTTCGGAAACAGGGGAAGAATTTGGCAAACATTATTTTGACGCGTTGCAAAATGATCCCGACGTCGTTATGGCTCACAGCAAAGCGGTTCGATTATTGCGCGCCTGACTAAGCTCGATCGCTAATCCCACTCAATTTTTGAAAAGATCCGCCGGCCTGGCGATTGTTTTTTTGTTCGGGAAAGGTCCATCAACTCCGTCAGGCGGTAAAAATTGAGAGAATTCATCTTTGTCATCCACTTCCGTTTTCAAGCGCGCCAGTTCCTTTTTTAATTGAGCCACCAACGCTTGCTGGCTGGGCTCGTTGTAAATGTTCCGCAGTTCATCCGGATCCTTGACTAAATCAAATAATTCCCATTGCTCTTTCTTCCAATAATAAATCAATTTATGAGTTTCGGTGCGAATCCCATAATGCGCGCGCGTATTATGATGGCCCGGGTCGTGGTAATAACGATAATAAAAGGCGGTCCGCCAATCTTTCGGTTGCGGTCCCAGCATCAGCGGCAGGAGACTGTGGCCTTGCATATCCGCCGGCACAGGTCTTCCTGCGATCTCCAAAAAAGTGGGCGCAAAATCAGCGTTGATGGACAACGCCGTTTGCACCGTCCCAGGTTTAATATGGCCTGGCCAACGGACTAGAAATGGCATCTTAATGGAAGGTTCATACATGAACCGTTTGTCGTACAATCCATGGTCACCCAGAAAAAATCCTTGATCGCTCGTGTAAATCACCAGCGTGTTCTCGCGCAGCCCGTTCGCGTCCAACCAATCCAGCAAACGGCCTACGTTGTCATCAATCGATTGAATGCAGGCCAAATAATCCTGCATATAGCGCTGGTACTTCCATTTGTTCAGTTCTTCTCCGCGTAGGATTCGCTTTCGACCATTGTCGTTAAGTTCAACTTCGTCGGGTTTGGCATTGAGCCATGCTGTTGCCTGCGCCGCCGTTAATCCGGCTGGAGGCGTCAATTTCAAGTCCAGCCGAGTCAGATCATAAAAAACTCGCTGTTGGTTTTCATGCAGCGCATCTGTGCGCGAACTATAATCATCCCGCAGAGTGGCTGGTTCTGGGATCGTTTTGTTAGCGAACATAGCTTTATGAACAGGGTCGGGCTCCCACGGCCGGTGGGGCGCTTTGTGGTGGCACATGAGAAAGAACGGCGCGTTTTTGGGACGATTTTTCAAAAAATCAATGGCCAAATCCGTTATGACATCCGTGGCGTAACCTGGAATCACGATCCGACCCTCTGGTATAAAAAATGCCGGGTTAAAATAAACACCTTGTCCCGGCAAAATGGCCCATCTATCGAACCCAGTAGGGTCGCTTCCCAGATGCCACTTGCCAATCATGCCCGTGTAATAACCGGCCGCCTGAAGATACTTCGCCACCGTTCGTTGCTCCCCATCGAATCGATTAAATACAGGCACACCATTTTTGTGGGAATATTTGCCGGTCAGAATGGTCGCGCGGCTTGGAGTGCAAATGGAATTGACGGCAAAACAGCGGTCAAATCGCATCCCCTCTTTTGCTAAGCGATCGATTTGCGGGGTTTGATTGACCAGACTGCCGTAAGCGCTAATCGCATGCGCCGCGTGATCATCGGACATGATAAAAATAATATTCGGCCGCGATGAGTCAGCGCCATTCACAGGCTGCTCAATCGAAAGGCAAAATAATAGCGCGAAAAAAAGTAAGGCAATCCATCTCATGGGTGGCCCAAATTGTAGAGAAAGCGTATGCGCAGGCAACCAGAAAGGACCGATTGCGCACATTCCTAAAAACAGCACTATTGCCAAAACTGGTTTGATTCACGAAGGTTTGGTGAATGACAGCGCGGGCTTTATGCGAACCCGTTGCTGTTCCAGAATGATCGAGAATGTTATCCAGGATAGCGCCGCCAACCCCGCTTTGCCCAAAGGCGAATTAATTTATCGTGTCCGAGGCCTGACGAAAGTTTATGGCTCTGGGACCACCGAGGTTCGCGCCATGGCCGGAGTGGATTTGGACCTTTTCGCCGGTGAATTGATCGTTCTTCTAGGCCCTTCCGGCAGCGGCAAAACTACTTTGCTTAACCAGTTGGGCGGTTTGGATAATCCGACCGCTGGCGAGCTCCTATTCCGAGGGGTGGATTTAACCCAAGCGGATGACCAGCAACTCACTCAGTTTCGGCGTGATCGGGTTGGATTCGTTTTCCAATTCTATAATTTGATACCCAGCCTTACGGCCCGGGAAAATGTGGCGTTAATTACGGAAATTGCCTCCAGCCCCATGAGCGCCGAAGAGGCGTTGGAGATGGTCCATTTGAGCCCTCGGCTCGATCATTTCCCGGCGCAACTATCAGGTGGCGAGCAACAACGTGTGGCCATTGCTCGCGCCATTGCCAAGCGCCCGGAAGTCATGCTTTGCGATGAACCTACCGGCGCGTTGGATGTCAAAACAGGGATTGTCGTCTTGGATGCCCTGGAAAGAATTAACCGGGAATTGGGTGCGTTAACCGTGATCATCACCCACAATGCCGTCATGGCGGCAATGGCGGATCGAGTCATCCATTTTTCCGATGGCCGGGTTCACCACATCCATAAAAACGAGCGCCGCGCGCCCGTAACGGAATTGCAGTGGTAAACTAAGTAAATAATCATGATGGCCAATCTCGATCGCAAGTTATGGCGGGATCTCAGCCGGATGAAAGGGCAAGCCATTGCCGTTTCCCTCGTAATGGCTTGCGGCCTGGCTATGCTCATCATGTCTCGCAGCCTCATTTATTCGCTGGCCAGCACCCGCGACGCCTATTACCAAGCCAATCGCTTTGCCGACATTTTTGCCGGGTTAAAACGAGCTCCCATGCCACTGGCTGAACGTATCCGCTCGATTCCGGGTGTCGCAGCAGTGGAGCCAGGGGTATCCGTGCAAGTCACCCTGGATATTCCAGGCCTCGATGAGCCAGCCACTGGATTGGTCCGGTCACTGCCCGACTTTCATGAGCCCGAACTAAACCGCCTCTACTTGCGGGCAGGACGCTGGCTTAAACCCGGCAGCCGAGGGGAAGTATTAGTCGGTGAAGCTTTTGCCGAGGCAAATCATCTCCGCCCTGGGGACGCCATCACCATGGTCTTAAATGGACGGTTGCAGAAGTTTTTGATCGCCGGCATCGTTTTGTCTCCGGAATACGTCTTTGAATCGCGGCCCGGTTCCGCTCTGCCTGACAATCGCACCTACGGTATTTTTTGGATGCCGTACGAGGAGTTATCAAGTGCTTTCGATCTTTACCAGGCCTTTAACTTTGTTGCTATTTCTTTGGCGCCGGGTGGAAATGAAAAGGAAATCATTTCTCGGCTCGATCAATTGCTTTTGGCCTATGGCGGACGTGGCGCTTATGGCCGGGCGGACCATCCTTCGCACATCCGCGTCTCGGATGAAATCCGGGTCTTAACAATTTTGTCTTTTGGTTTTCCGACTGTTTTTTTAAGCGTGGCGGCCTTCATGACCAATGCAGTTCTCTCCCGGTTACTCGCACTGCAAAGGGAGCAAATCGCGATTTTGAAGGCATTTGGTTTCAGCAACCGCCAAATCAGCGTTCATTACCTCAAATTTGCCCTGGTCTTTGTCTGCGGCGGAACCATCTTCGGCGCGCTTGGAGGCATTTCTCTGGGCGGACGTTTGGTGAACATGTATCACATTTTTTTTAGGTTTCCTGAGCTGAATTTTAAACTGGATGTTGCCTCCTTGAGTATTGCCCTTTTCGTTGCGGCCTTTGCCGCCACCGTGGGTGTATTGAGCACCGTCCGGCGCGCTGCCAGTTTGCCTCCAGCGGAAGCCATGCGCCCGGAGCCTCCCGCCAATTATCGTCCCGCTTTTATCGAAAGGACTGGCATCGCTCATTTTTTCTCGAATACCTTTCGTATTGCCGTGCGCAATTTGGAACGCAAACCTCTCCAGGTTTTTTTCACGGTTGCCGGCCTCGCTTTGGCCACTGGTATTTTGATTATTCCAAACTGCTTTCGAGATAGTGTCGGTCAAGTTCTGAATTTCCAATGGGACACCGTGCAGCGCCAGGATGTCAGCGTTGGCTTAGTCGAACCACAAAGCGAACTAGCCCGTTATCCCTTGGAAAGACTCCCCGGCGTCGTTTCCATCGAACCCTTCAGATTTGCCATTGCCCGCCTCCATTTCGGGGAAAAACACCGCCAAATCGCGATTCAAGGCATGGACGCACAAACCCAGCACGAACGAGTCATTGATTCCAAAAATCATATTATGCCCCTTCCTGCCGAAGGTTTGATCATCTCTGCCAAATTAGGCGAAGTATTAGGCGCCAAATTAGGTGACCAACTTACGGTTGAGTTTCTGGAAGGCCGGCGCAGAAGCGTGTTAGCGCCCATTGCTGGTTTTAGCGAAAGCTTTGCTGGCTTAAGCGCCCAGATGGAGCGGCGCGCCCTCAATCGCCTTCTCGGAGAGGGGGACATCATTTCTGGCGCCAGCTTTCGCGTGGATGCAAAAGATTGGAATCGCTTTCTCAATCAATTGAAGGCGGTGCCCAAAGTAAGCTGGGTTGTTGTAAAAGAATCGCTTCGCGATAATTTTCGAAAAACAACTGCCGCCAGCATTAATCTGATTCAATCCATCTACCTAACTTTCGCCACCATTGTCGCCTTTGGCGTTGTTTATAACAACGCGTCCATCTCTTTGGCCGAACGGCAGCGCGAATTGGCCACTTTGCGGGTAGTCGGCTTTTCGCAGCGCGAAGTCGGCTCAGTTTTGGTAACGGAGCTGGTCATTCTGGCTTTGTTAGCGGTGCCGCTTGGCTTGGCATTTGGAACCTTCTTAGCCAGTGGGATTATTCGAGCCGTCAATACCGAGACAGTGCGCCTGCCTACGCTGTTTACCACTGGGAACTATGCTTTTGCGGTTGCAACTGTGACGATTGCATCCGCTGTGTCCGCTTTTGTCGTCCTCCGAACCTTAAAAAATTTGAATTTGGTGAGCGCGTTGAAAGCGCCCGAGTAACTGGCGATCTGATTTTTCTATGGCAAACAATCCTTCCCCCAATTCTCCTAAAAAAAATGGCGGCAAAAACTTACGCCGACTGCTGCCATGGCTTGGGTTTGTCTGCTTAATTTCCCTGTTAATGGCCGGTTTCTGGCCCAAAGCTGCCGTCGTGGAAGCAGGTAAAGTTACCGTGGGCCGATTGCGCTCCACTGTTAACGAGGAGGGCAAAACTCGCATTCGCCAGCGTTACACTATTTCCGCTCCGGTAAGCGGATATCTCCTGCGCGTTCCATTCAAAGCCGGGGCCGAGATTACATCTACTCAAATCGTTCTGGCGGTGCTGATACCCGCTCCTCCTTCTTTGTTGGACGCTCGCGCCCGTTCTTTGGCGGAAGCCAAAATCGATACCGCTGCCGCGCAAGTCGAGCGCGCCCAGGCCGCACATAAATTCGCCACCAACGAACTCCAGCGCAACGAAAAGCTATTTTCCCAAAAGACCATTTCCCCACAAGAAATGGAACAGGCGCAATGGAGGGAAACAGCCGCCTCCCGCGAGCTGGCCGCGGCGCAAGCTGCCTTGCGCCAGGCCGAAGCGGAGTTGCTCGAAGTGAGCAGCGCCTCCACAAATGGCGCGCCGGTCATTGAATTGCGCTCTCCCGTTTGCGGGAAAGTTTTGAAAGTCTTTGAAGAAAGCGCGCGTTCTGTTTCGACCGGCACACCGATTCTGGAAATTGGTGATCCAACCGATCTCGAGGTCGTGGTGGAAGCTCTTTCGCGTGACGGAGCCATTATCCCTCCGGGCACACCCGTGGAATTCGAGCAGTGGGGCGGACCCGACCCTCTCCAAGGAAAAGTGCGGTACGTGGAACCAGCCGCGTTCACCAAAGTATCAGCATTGGGCGTGGAAGAACAACGCGTGTATGTCGTAGCCGACTTGTTAACGCCCCGCGAAAAGCGTGGAAACTTGGGTGATAACTTTCGCGTGGAAGCCCGCATTATCACTTGGCAGCGGGAGAATGCTTTAAAGGCGCCAAGCGGCGCGTTCTTTCGCAAAGGCAACGACTGGTTTGCTTACGTCATCCAACAGGGGCGCGCGGAATTAAAGCCCGTAAAAATCGGGCACACCAGCGGCATTGAAACGGAAATCCTGGAAGGACTCAAACAAGGTGACGATCTGATTTTATATCCCGGCGATCGCGTAAAACCGGGCGGGCGCGTGCAGGTAGTTCAGTTGTAAACCGTCTGTCAAACCTAGCCCGCATGTTGGTCTTAATTGCTCTCCGCGCTCTTTGATCTTTTTCCCGCGTCTCTGCTTTCTTTGCGGCTTTGCGTTAAGAATCTTTAGAAATAAATTCCCCAAATTCAACGCCAAGGCGCAAAGACCCAAAGCCGCAAAGAAACACAAAAATAAATTGAGCTCGCGATTTACTTGCATTCCCAAGGTTCATATGAATTTTACAAAGCCTTGCTGCCAGGAATGGCAAGAAAGCTAAAATGCACTCTTTGATCTTTTCCCTGCGTCTCTCTGCTTCTTTGCGGCTTAGCGTTAAAAATCTTTTGAACTAAATCCCAAAATTCAACGCCAAGGCGCAAAGACCCAAAGCCGCAAAGAAACACAAAAATAAATTGAGCTCGCGATTTACTTGCATTCCCAAGGTTCATGCCATCGCTGACTCGGATCAAAAATGAAAGCCCTTCAACTGCAGAGCCGTTACCAGATTTCGACCGGCCCTTGGGGCACTGGTATTGATTGTCGGCGGGCCGAGGCGGGTTCCAAATCAAATACGGGATTCAACTCCGGCGGCAAAAACTTGTCGATCAATTTGCCATCGCCATCCAGGAATTGTTCACGCCATTTAAGGTAGTCACTGATGATTTGCGCGTATTGGCTGCGGCTGGAAAGCGTGACGATGCGCTTGTTGAAAAGATTGGCTGGTCCAAATCGTTTGCTGTACCAGGGCCCAACTTTTCGAAACATCCGGCAGCCATGCTCTTCACCAAAGACTTCCAGCATTAATTCAAAATGCCGAGTCATCACTCGCAGCCGTTCCTCGAAAGTAGGTTCCGGCGGCATCTCGCCTGTTTCTAAAAATTGCCGGGTATGCAGAAATATCCAGGGATTGTAGAAAGCCCCTCTGCCAATGCTAACTCCAGCGCAACCAGTTTCCTCGAACATTGTTTTTGCGGCTTGGGCCGTGGTTACATCCCCGTTGCCAATAACTGGAATTCCGGGAGCCGCCTCGACCACCATCCGAATGCCTGCTAAATTGACTTTTCCTTCAAACCCTTGTTCGCGCGTTCGGCCATGCACAAAAATAGCCGCAATCCCTGCATCGACCAATGCTTTGGCCAGGTCGGGCGCGGTCCAATTCTCATCGTCCCATCCTAAGCGCATTTTGGCTGTCACCGGGATCCGCAGAGCCTCCACCATCCCGCGAACCAATGCCGCCGTTTTGTTAAGCTCGGTCATCATGGCGGAGCCCCCTCCCACTCGACATACCTTCCTAACCGGGCAGCCCATGTTGATATCAATCGATTGAATCCCGATGGACTCCAAATACAAAGAAGCATCGCGCATCTCTTCCGGGACCGATCCAAATAGTTGCACCGCCAGCGGCTTATCCGCTGGGGAAGTTTCGATGAGCTTGAAAGCTTTGGGATTTTTTTCGAGCAGCGAACGCGCGTTAACCAAATCCGTCGTGGCAAGATCCAGCCCGCCTAACTCCCGTAACGCAAGACGAAATGGCAGGTTCGTGTACCCGGCCAAAGGGGACAAAAACAAATTGGAACGCAATTCCAGGTTGCCAAACCGGATCATAAACCACCACCGTCTATGCTGTAAGCCGCGGCCGCAGGAGAAATGAAATGGTTATTTAATGGCGGCATAGACGCGGTGAACGTCGTCATGCTCGTCCAGCGTGTTTAAGAATTCGACAACTTCCTTGCGCGGACCTTCCGGAAGTTCAGTGTAGTTTTTAGCCATGAAGGTCATTTCGGAAGCGGTCACCGTCCAACCAGCGCTCTTCAGATATTTCGCCACCGCATCCAAATCATGCGGGGAGGTCAAAAAACGAGCTCCGATTCTGTCTTCAGGGACATCTTCTCCCTGCAAAGGTTCTACATTCTGGGCGTTAGCCTCAATTGCTGCCGCTTCGATGTCCTGCTTTTTGTCCGGATGATTTGCTTCGACCATCCCCCAACGATCGAACATGAAAGCAACGCTGCCGGGCGAACCTAACTGCGCGTTCTTAAATAGATGGCGGATATCCGCGGCGGTGCGATTGCGGTTATCAGTCAAACATTCCACTATCACCGGAATTTTGTGAGGGGTGAAGCCTTCAAACACAACCGTTTCGTAATTGACCTTTTCATCCAGCAACCCAGCCCCCTTCTTAATGGCGCGTTCGATCGTATCGCGAGGAACTGAGGCCTTTCGGGCGGCTTCACATGCGGCAAAGAGCCGGGCGTTGAGGTCCGGATGAGGATCGCCCAGTTTAGCGGCAACCTGAATTTCTTTGACCAGTTTGCCGATCATCGCGCCGCGTTTTGTCGCATTCGCCACACGGCCAGCTTGTTTCCATTGTGCTCCCATGGTGTGTTGTTTTATCTAATCGTAGTCAGGATTTAGCGCAAGCAGGAAGCCAAAAAAGCCGCCTTTTCCCTAAAATATGCTCTTTTTTGGGGTGCAAAAAGCTGCTTGCAATCCAGTCTGAACCTGTCAATTTACCTTTCGTTAGAATGTTTGTGCAAGTCCAAGGCTTGGTAAATCTTCCATTGACGAAGTTCAGTGATGATTTGAAATCCCGGCGGTCGGGAACAGTCCAGGAAAGAAGCAAGACATCTACGTTAAATCATCATGAATACTAAATTGTTTGTCGGGAACCTCTCCTTCGACACCACCGAAAACGACCTGCAAGACTTGTTTAGCGGGTGCGGTCCGGTGTCCGAGGTGAATCTCATTATGGATCACATGAGCGGCCGCTCACGTGGGTTCGCCTTCATTACTATGGGCTCTCCAGAAGGAGCTCAGGAAGCCATCCGTAAATTCGATGGCCAGGACTATAACGGTCGCAAAATGACCGTCAACGAAGCTCGTCCCAGGGAAGAACGCAGGGGCGGCGGCGGTGGTGGTGGTGGCGGCGGTGGCCGCGGGGGCTATGATCGCGGTGATCGTGGCGGCGGCGGCGGTGGCGGTGGACGCGGGGGTGGTGGTGGCGGCGGCGGTGGTCGCGGCGGTCCTCGTCGATAATTAAAAATATATCAACAGAGTTGGGGGCTAATCCCATCTCTCATAGTTTGTGCAACCAGGAGTCCTTTCTCAAAGGGCTCCTTTTTCTTTATTACTTCCGAACTCTTGCCGGTTTCAGCGCTGAAAGCGCGACCATATCTCAGCCCAGGGCAACGCCCTGGGTACCGTGTCCCACACATCGATTGCCCTGTAGGGGCAAAATAACATCTCCTAACCTCGTATAAACAATTCCAAAGGGATTGCAGACATTAGCCCAGGGTTGCGAGGAACGAGCCGCCCCGGGTTAGACGTCCAAAGAACCGTCAACCCCACCGGCGTTGCAGCAACCGCCTCAATCAGAAATTCAGTCCAAGTCTCCCTTTCCAAAAAACAAATCCAAACCCAAAGAGGTTCATTGGAAGCGTTTGAATTCTGTCTCAGCGCTGAAAGCGCGACCATATCTCAGCCCAGGGCAACGCCCTGGGTAACGTGTTCCCAGCATCGATTGCCCTGTAGGGGCAAAATAACATCTCCTAACCTCGTATAAACAATCCCAAAGGGATTGCCGCCATTAGCCCAGGGTTGCGAGGAACGAGCCGCCCCGGTTAGACGTCCAAAGAACCGTCAACCCCAGCGGCGTTGCAGCAACCGCCTCAATCAGAAATTCAGTCCCAGTCTCCCTTTCCAAAAAACAAATCCAAACCCAAAGAGGTTCATTGGAAGCGTTTGAATTCTGTATCAGCGCTGAAAGCGCGACCATATCTCAGCCCAGGGCAACGCCCTGGGTACCGTTTTCCCATCGTCGATTGCCCTGTAGGGGCCAACTGCGATTCCAAGGCTCCATCTCTTCCTATCCTTCTGATTGCAAACTTGCTGGCAAGCAGATGATAATTCTCACCTTTTTCCAGCCGTTATCACTGTTTTTGCACCATTTCTCACCAATCAAAAATCTCGCTATAATACACAAAGAACTGCGATTCAACCACTTGCGCTGATTCCTGATTTTTTTTGCTGCAAAAAAAACAGCCCCCCCCCTCTCCGATGCCCGGCGAACAAACTGCCTGCCACGATCTTGCGCCACATCAAACATGGTACGACTGCCGCCCGTCGCAAACGGATGCCGCAAAGAGAATTGCGCAATTTATTCCTGCCCGCTATTCTCCTGTTTATGACTCGCCAGCAAGTGCTTGATTTATATTTTATGGATGCGCGCGCCAAAGTCATTGATTTAGCGGCTTTTCTGGATCGAGTGGAACGCGCGCAAGGCTCTGCCGATTTTCGTCTTGTGGAGTTGCAAAAAGCAATGCGCGAACTGGATAAGAACGGAACAGACCGCGCCAAACGCGTTTTGCTGGCCTTGAGTGATCCAACAGTAGAACCAATTCCTGCCGCAACCACCAAGGCAGCGTGTGGTGCCTGGCCAGGGGCGCGATCCTAATCCTCTTTTGCCCATGCGTTACATCGAACCTCATGGCCACATGGTTAGCCGAACTACGGATGATTACCAGGCCATGGCCCTCGCTGGTTGTGTGGCGGTTTGCGAGCCTGCGTTTTGGGCCGGTTTCGACCGAAGCTCCGCTCGGGGCTTTTACGATTATTTTTGCCAATTAACCGATTTTGAACCAAAACGGGCCGCCAAATTTGGCCTCGGGCATTACACTTGGCTCTGCATCAACCCAAAGGAATCTGAAGATACCAAATTGGCGGATGAAGTAATCGATCTCATCCCCCCATTCCTGGAAAACCCCACTGTTCTGGGCATCGGCGAAATCGGCCTCAACAAGAATAGCCGCAACGAATTGTATGTTTTGGAAAAACATGTGGATCTTGCTGCTCGTTATCAACAAATGATTTTGGTTCATACCCCTCATCTGGAAGATAAGTTAAAAGGAACACGGCTCATTGTTGATGTGCTTAAAAATGACAAACGGATCGATCCAGGCCGGGTCATTATCGACCATGTGGAGGAGCATACAGTCGAACTAGTCATGGATGCCGGCTTTTGGGCTGGAATGACTCTGTATCCGGAAAGCAAATGCACTCCTGCCCGCGCCATCGATATGCTGGAAAACTACGGCAATGAACGAATTTGGATGAATAGCGCCTGTGATTGGGGCGTGAGCGTTCCTCTGTCAGTCCCGCGCACCGCCCTTGAGATGCGCAAGCGGGGGCATTCTCCAGAATTGATCGACAAAGTTATATACAAAAATCCGCTGCAATTTTTGAGTCAGAATCCCAAGTTTAAATTGCCAGCTTAAACAGGATGGAATTTAAACCCACTACTCACCCATGCAATTAAAACACGGGATTCACCTGGCCTACTGCACCAATATCCATCGTGGTGAGACCTGGGCTGAAACGATGGATGCTCTCGAAAAGTACACCCTGGCCGTCAAGCGGGCCATTTGCCCAGAGTTGCCTTACGCAATTGGGCTTCGCTTAGGCGATCAGGCCTCCCGCGAGCTTGTGCAAGGCGGCAATTTGGATCGTTTCCGGGATTGGATGGTTGAAAATGGATGCTATGTCTTTACCATAAACGGCTTTCCTTTTGGCAAGTTTCACGGGACACGTGTAAAAGAACAGGTTTATGCCCCGGATTGGACCAGTGGAGAAAGATTGGACTATACCAAGCGCCTTTTTGATATCCTGAGCCAAATCATTCCCCCGGATGTCGAAGGCAGCGTTAGTACAGTTCCTTGTTCCTTCAAAGAGTTCATCACCGCTCCGGCGCAGGTGGACGCAATCGTCCGGAATCTCTGGTCCTGCATTGATTATCTGTCGGAATTGAAGGAAAGAACCGGTTGCACCCTGCACCTTGGCCTCGAACCGGAACCTCTTTGTTATCTCGAAACCACCGGTGAAACAGTTGAGTTTTTTAAAAAAATCGAGCAATACCGCCCTGGGGACGGTCGCTGGCGCCAGCATTTGGGAGTGAATTATGACGCATGCCATTTGGCTGTCGAGTTCGAAGAGCCAGCCCATGCGCTCTCTCATTTGCTCGGCAATGGAATTCGAATCAGCAAGCTCCATTTTAGTTCCGCTTTAAAAGTCCGCCCCAGCGAAAATGTTCGCGCCGCACTGACGGAATTTGAAGACTCCGTTTACTTTCATCAGGTGGTTGAGCGAAGTCCCGAAGGGTATTTGCGTAGATTCAAGGATTTACCTTTAGCGCTGCAGCAGTCCCAGGCCGGCCCGGGCGCGGAGTGGCGCATCCATTATCATATTCCTTTGCACTCCCAACCCGCCGGATTTTATGAACCTACCGCGGACCATCTCCTGGGTGTCATTGAGTTTTTGGGCCGGGATCCTTCCATTTGCTCGCATATTGAAATGGAAACCTATACTTGGGAAGTTTTGCCGCCTGAATTGAAAAATCGCAGCGTGGTCGAGCAATTGGTGCAAGAGTACCAGTGGACTTTGTGTGAACTGGCCCGGCGCGGTTTGAGCCAGGAGCCCAAGGGATAGATTTCATGGCGATGGCAAGCAGCGGCAATTTCGGAAAATGCAGGGTTCTTCTAGTCTTGGGCCGCGTTTCCAATTTGCCAACGGTTTGGTCCAACTGCCTGGCGGGCTGGTTGCTCGCTGGGGGCGGCCCCAAATGGCGCCTCCTCCTCCTGGCTTGCTCCGCTTCATTGCTCTATACCGCGGGCATGTTTTTAAATGACGCTTTTGATTCCGATTTCGATCTCGCTCACCGCAAAGAACGCCCTATCCCTTCCGGTGCTGTTTCCATCAGTTTGGTTTGGCAAATAGGCTTAACTTTATTAGTGGTTGGGTTGCTCCTTTTGCTTCCGTTGGGGAAAACGGCTTTCGCCATTGGATTGGCCTTGGCCGCTTCGATTGTTCTTTATGATGCAGTGCACAAACACATTTCCTGGTCGCCGGTGCTGATGGCCAGTTGCCGCGTTCTTTTGTTTATCCTGGCTGCTTCAATTGGCCAATTTGCTCTTCCCGGGCTGGCCATCTGGAGCGCATTGGCTTTAGGCGTTTATGTAATTGGGTTAAGCTACCTGGCCAAGAGCGAATCGCTTCTGGGAATTATCGGATTTTGGCCGTGCTACCTGTTGCTTGCTCCAATCCTGCTCGCGGTGATCGTGGATAAACAAGAACCGTTTTGGACCCAAATGTTCTTTTGTTGTTTTGTGCTTGGGATTTGGATATTGCGTTCGATTTGGCTGGCCTTTTGGAGAACACCTCCCGCCATGGGCCAGGCCGTTTCCGGTCTGCTGGCCGGTATTGTCTTGACCGACATATTGGCCACTCTGGGAGGCCCCTTGCATTACTTAATCGCCTTTACCGGTTTTTACCTCTTGGCTCTTCTTTTCCAAAAGTTTATTCCGGCAACATGAGACTGCTGATTTGGAGCGGTCAAAGGGTGGTTCCCAAATGCTCAGGCGCTGAATTGCAAGACCCAAGCTGATAAAAGCGAGGAGTTTATGACTCGACCCTGTCCGGTAGGCTTTACCTTCTTTAACAAAACCGCCATAATTTCCCACTTGCAGTTCCCTGAGAAGCGTATAAAATACACATTAGTTTATTGTCTAAGAGATGTTAGTACAGGTCATTATCGCACATGGATAAAACTCAACCGCAGAGGGTGTCTTGAGCCGCCCTTTTAATCCTCGTCAAGCTGCTTCCTCTAATTCGTTCGTCAGGGTCAATGGGAAAATCCGCGCCCGCGAAGTTCGCGTCATAGGTCCTAGCGGCCAGCAATTAGGCATCATGCCTTTGGCTGACGCGCTAAACCTTGCCCGCAACCACGGCGTTGATTTGGTGGAAATTGCCGCAAACGCAAATCCCCCTGTCTGCCGCGTAGTCGATTTCGGCAAATACCGTTACGAACTCTCCAAGAAGGAAAAAGAGTCAAGGAAGCACCAGCACGCCAATAAAGTTAAGGAAATACAGCTAACTCCGAACATCGACCCTCACGATTTCAGCGTTAAAGTAAGCCACGCAGTCGATTTCCTTTGCGAAGACATGAAAGTCAAAGTGACTTTGCGCTTTCGCGGACGGGAAATGACCCACAAAGAATTTGGCTTTCAGGTAGTTGAAAAGTGCATTAAAGAATTAGCTCCTTTTGGTCATCCTGACGCTGCTCCCAAGCTCATCGGCAAGGGAATTAATGTCATGGTTAGCCCGCTGCCAAAAGCCAAACGGGCCAAAAATCCACGCGGCGAAGCCCGTGGCGCTCACATGGACGAGAATGATGTGACCGAAGATGAGGATGACTCGGAAGAGCAACTCAACGGATCTCCAGCCCCTGCTGAAACCAAAGAAAAAACGGGCAAAGTGCCAACCGATGCCGCGGAAAACCCCGGTGAATTCGGCCAAAATCCTTTCGCGCAACTAAATCTTAACGCCCAGAACGCCCAATAGTTGCCTTTTCCCAGTTCTGGCGTACTCTTAACCAAGTACGGTAGTCGCGAGCTTTGGAAGCCGCAACTTTCCGGCGGAGTCTTTTATTTGTCTTCTTGACCTTTTCGCAAAACTCGTCAGATTACGGGGCTCTTTTTTTTGATTGTAGCAACTAAGTAGCAGATATGCAGCAGATACGTAACATAGCAATTATTGCACATGTCGATCACGGCAAAACGACGTTGGTTGATTGTTTATTAAAGCAATCCGGAACTTTTCGCGCTAACCAGGTAACTGAGGAGCGCATCATGGATTCCATGGACCTTGAACGTGAAAAAGGCATCACGATCAAGGCAAAGAATGCTGCTTTTAAATACAAGGATTACCACATCAACATCGTGGACACTCCTGGCCACGCCGACTTCGGCGGTGAAGTCGAACGCATCATGAACATGATTGATGGTGTGTTGCTGGTGGTCGATGCGGTGGACGGCCCTCAAGCCCAAACCCGGTTCGTCTTGCGCAAAGCGTTGGAAGCCGGTGCCAAGCCAATCGTTGTTATCAACAAAATTGACCGCGACAACGCAGCTCCCCATCGTGTCCTAGATCAGGTCTTTGAACTGTTCATTTCCTTGAACGCAACAGATGAACAATTGGATTTCCCAGTTGTTTATGCTAGCGCCAAGCAAGGAATTGCTAAAATTGATCTGAAAGACGAAAGCTCCAGCATGGAGCCAATGTTTGAAGCCATTATCAAGCATATCCCCCCTCCCCAGACTTTAGGCGGTTCCTTCCGCATGCTTGTCGCCAACCTCGATTACTCCGACTACCTCGGACGTATTGCCTTTGGCAAAATCCTCGGCGGCGAAATTAAAGTCGGCGATTCCATAACTTGCATTCATGGCGACGGACGCCGCTCTCTTTCTAAAGCAACCGCCATTTATCACTTTCACGGCCTGCAACGCATTGAAAAGCAGAGCGCTTCCGAAGGGGATATTATCGGCTTGACCGGGTTTGACGACGTTTTCATCGGAGAGACCATCACCGACAATCCCGATCGTGAGCCGCTACCGTTTGTGCCGATTGATCCCCCCACCATCCGGATGCAATTTGCAGTCAACGATGGCCCGTTGGCTGGGCATGACGGAAAATTAGTTACCGCCCGCCACATTCGCGAGCGGTTAATTAAAGAAACTCGTACGAACGTTGCTTTGCGCGTAGAAGATACTGATGCCCCCAATATTTTCGACGTGAGCGGTCGCGGCGAAATGCAGATCGCAATTCTCGTCGAGCAAATGCGGCGTGAAGGTTATGAAGTTTTGGTTTCCCGCCCTGAAGTAATTTATACCCAGGATGCCGACGGTAATTTGCTCGAGCCTATTGAAAAACTGTTCCTGGAAGTTCCCAAGGAATTTCTGGGCGACGTCCTCGAGAACCTGGCCAGCCGCAAAGGTGAAATCACCAATATGCATCACCATGCGGATCAGGTCAGCATTGAAGCACTGATTCCTACCCGCGGTTTAATCGGATTTGAAACAGATTTGGTGAATCAAACCAAAGGTTTAGGTGTGATGAGCCATCTGTTTGCCGAATATGGCCCTGAGCGCGGTGAAATCGCCGCCCGGAAAAATGGCTCTCTCGTGAGCATGGAAGCAGGTGAGGCAACGGCTTACGCCTTAAACGCTATTCAAGAACGCGGCCGATTAATGGTTGAACCTGGAGATTTGATTTACGAAGGCATGATCGTGGGTGAAAATGCCCGTGAGAATGACATTCCTGTAAATCCCTGCAAAGCCAAGCGATTGACCAATATGCGTTCCCAAGGCGATGGTAAAGGCATTCAGTTGGATGCGCCCCTCAAGCTTTCCTTGGAAAGAGCTTTGGAATACATTGGCTCGGATGAATATGTGGAGGCGACTCCCCTCCATCTCCGTTTGCGCAAGAAACTCCTGGAAGAAACCGCGCGCAAGCGAGCTGCCCAATCCAAGCAGATTAAGGTAGTCGCGGCCTAACCGCTGCGGTTGCAACTTAGGGTGCGGTGACTCGCACCCGGTACATCTGCTGTGGGCCGGAATTCTGGTCGATCCAAGTTAAAGGACCGCCTGTGCCGGTCCAAGTCAAAACCGCGCCGCCCGATTGATCTTTAACTGGAGTGAAATTCGTCAGATCAATCGACTGCTCCAGAAAATAGCGATGCCCTAATTTGCTACCCCACTGCAATTGCAATCCGGCGCTGGTCGCATTTGCGGAAAGTTTGGTCGTCTCCAATAGATTGTCATCCATTGGACGTTCCAGAATAGTACCTTCCATGCCGGAGACGCCCGGGCCGGCCAGAACCAGATGCCCATTGCCAATAGCGGCAGCGGCGAAAGCCCGATCACTCGTAGGAGATAGGTCGCGCCAATTTGATCCATCTTCTGAAATCCAAACGGCGGTAGCTTCCATGCCGCTCGGCCCCGATCCCCCGTCAAATATAAAATAATGCCCGTCTGCGAAAGCCGCTCCAGTAACATTCGCTGTCAATGGTTCCGCCGACCGAACACCATTGAAGTTATAATAACCCGACGTTTCGACCGCTAACAGTCCAAGTGGCCCTGCTGCCAATCCTCCCGCTGGGATTTCTGAATTGTATTGTGTCGAAACAACCTTTCCCGATTGAATAACAACCGTTTGACCGCTCCGGCTGGCATTTGCGTAAAAAGCGCCATTCCAAAAAGCCAGTGAATCAAGAGTCCCTTCAGCTTTGAGCGTGATTGGAGACCAGTTGACCCCATCACTGGATGAATAAGCAATACTGTCCGAATATTCGATCATATCATTTCCCCCTACCGCCACAAACTGACCATCTCCCCATGCCACCTTGGTAAGCGGCCATTCAGGTATTTGTGCCGTGCGAACCCAATCGGTTCCATTGCTCGAAATGTTGATCTCGCTCGCTCCAACGCAAACAAAAAGGCCATTCGCATAAGCAATTCCAGATGCTTTCTGTCCAGGTATAATTTCCCATTCCACCCCATCGGTCGAACGCATCAAAGCTTCGTTGCCAGCCGCGATGAATTGGCCTGTACCAAACACAACGTCCGTAAATCGCGGGGTTGGAGAGGAAACGATGTGCCAATCGATGCCATCAGTGGAAGTGAGGATTGTGCCGCCGCGGCCAACAGCGACCCATCCGCCATTGCCGTAGGCAACATCTTCTAAAATAGTCGCAACGTGAGAATTTCTCGAAATCCAAGTAAGACCATCTGAAGAAGTGGCAATGTGGCCATTATCGCCAACCGCGACAAACAAATTGGGACTCGCGCTTACATCCATGAAATAAGCCCCATCATTTTGAGCGTTTTCCCAAGTGAGACCACCATCAATTGATCTCTGAATCGCTCCCCATCTTCCGACCGCGACAATCGACGTTTCATTTGCTGCCAGACCAATCGGAGAGTTAAGCGTGGCGCTGGTGATGGTCCAATTCTCGCCATCGGGGCTGGCGAAGATCCCTCCGTACGACGCGTAAAGGAACTTGTCTTGGAAATAGATCACATCTTTTACATAGGAACTGCCGAATTCCAACATTTCACCAGACCAGTTGGCGCCATTGGAAGATGTTGCAACAGCCCCGCCCGAAGTGAACCAGCCTGAACCTCCTACCGCCACATATTTTGAGTTGCTGCAAGCAATTCGAGTGAGTGCTCCTGGGGCATCCTGCAGCACGCTTTGCCATTGAATCCCATCGTCAGAAGTAAAAACGATCCCTTGTCCGAGATGAGCCGGAGCATTGTTCCATCCAGTGGCGAAATATTTGCCGTTCCCAAAACCTACCCCGATGAGCCAGGAATGAGTGTCAATTTGCGAAACATTCCAGGAAGATCCGTTTTCTGAACTTGCGGCTGCGCCCCCTGAACCCACTGCTAGGAAGCCTTTCGGTGTGAAAGTGATCCCGTACAAATTTGCTCCTACCTGATCAAGGCCCCGCACCTTCCACTGCCCGGCGTTGGCAGTTCGTGGAACAAATAAGGTGAAGAATTGAAAAACGCACAAGAGAAGCGTGACAAAATAACCGCCGTGATTAATAACCATACCTTCCTTTAACCAAACCAGTTTCCCGATTTGGCTGTCTCTACAATCGGCTAAGATTGCAATCTATCAACTTTTAATTGTCACTTCTTATGCTGACTCGCGGCTGCTTGGGCGCTTCAAGCACAATCTCGACAGTGCTGAAGACATTCTTTATGAATAAACAATGCTTCTTTACTGTTCAGGCTGCTTGGATCAGCAATTTATTCGTTATCGCTTCTTTCGTTCACTTTCTTTGATCTTCGCGCTCGTTGGATCCTGCTTGTCTCAGGAGCGCGGGGCCAATGTGCCAACTTCTAGCTCGCGACCAGGAGGATACAGCTTCGATGGAAAAATATCCCGGCCAGTTCTGGAAAATTATCTCGCCCGCTCGATTTGTATCGAGGGAATGCTGAACGGACGCGGTCCTTTGCAGGACGACATTCGCATGATTACTAATTGCGGTGCAAAGTACATCGCCCGCGCGCTCTGCCTTTGGGGCGCCGAAAATAATTTCTTAACCAATATTCAGCGAGCTAAACTGGAAGCGCCCCAAGTATTGGCTGCGGATCCAGAGATCATATTGGAAGGTTGCGTCTTTGAAACCGTCGGACCCAAAGTAAGCAACATCGCCGTTCCAGCTTGGGTCTTCAAAGATTTTGCGCTGCCCGTAGAGCAGAGAAACTTCCGTTATGACGATATAATTTACCCGGAGGGTCAACGACGAGCGATTGGAAATGCCCAAGTGCCCGATGAAAGCAGGTTGGAAACTCAGCTATGGTTTTATTACCAAGCCGCCTCCTACATTGATATCGGCTGCGAAGGTCTTCACTTTGGCCAAGTCGAGATCATGAATCGAAATGACCATGGCAACACCAATTGGTTTCATTTGATCAGTCTTGTCCGGGATTATGCGGCCAAGCACGCGCGCAGGCATATGGTCCTCTGCAATGGCCATGTTCCTACTGGCGGCCTTATGCACGATGGAAACCCAATCCTCGATTTTCATGCCTTTCCTTTGCGAATCAAAGAAACGCCGGAGAAACCACAGGAAGCCATTTTGCAACTCGGATTTAGCGACGGAATTTATAACCGGAGCAAAGGCGGGAAGACATTCAGCGGTTGGACTTGTGAGCATCTGCCTTACTTCGTTGAGTTGGATAATTACGGGCGGAGCAACCACCCTGGTCAGCCTAATGCTCAGGGAGGAAATTTTCTCTGGATTTGGGGATACGACGAGATCACCTGGTTTGGTTTGCAACCAATCGACTATCGCGCCAAATGGTTGCAATACGCTTGGGATTGGGTGCGGAATGCGGATCCAAATGGCTACCTGGAAATGCCCGGAGGTCGAACTGCTACTTCCGCCGAAATGCGCTGGTATTTTGCCAATAATCCGAGCGAAGCTTGCCCGACTGGACGCGGAGATGAACCAGCCATTCGCTCGGTTTGGGCCCGCGATGCAGCTAAATTAAGTAAGTAGTATTTTTAGCGGCCTCGGAGCGCGACTGTGTCTGGTGGAGCGCAGCGGAACCAGATCAGTCGTAGCGTAGTAAATTACTCAGATGCGGAATATATCGCAGCCGTATGCATTTCGAACCTGCTGCGGCTGGTCTTTTGGACACAGCCGCGCTCCGGCTAAAAGCACGCCTCACGTTCAAATTAACTGTCTTATCATTTCAAAGCCACATTCAACTACCCTTAGAATTACTTCTTCTGCAAATTCTCCAAATAATCGACATGAATTTTTCCGCTCGCTCCATTCCACGCGGCAGCTCCCCAAGGTTTGGAAACAATATCCACGTCGCCATCTCCATCCACATCCCCCACACACAATTCATGCCCTCCTAATTTGGAATCTAGTAAAATATGCTCTTTGAATTTTCCAGCGCCTAAGTTTTCCCAAAGGATCCACCGAGGGTTCTGCCGCCCTTCCGGCAGCAATTCTTCCTGTTCATTGCTCACTATATCCAAACGCCCGTCTCCATTAAAATCCGCCACTCCCAAGGCATGCAGGGACCCATAGGAAAAGCTTTGCGGTAATTCCTGCTTGATCCAACTCTCGCCCTTGTCATTTGTGCGCAGAATAACCATTTTACAATCGGCAATATCCGCGTCACACATCACCAGCGCTTTTTGACCATTCCCATCGATATCCACTATTGCCGTGCGCACGCAATATCCGTATGGGCCTTTTCTGCCCATTGGAATATTCTTATGAGCAACCCATTCCATGCCGCGGCCATTTTTATTTTCAAACCAGGTATCTGCGCGAACAACGTCGGGAAAACCGTCTCCGTTAATGTCTCCAACTCCTGCCGGCGCGATTGCGCCATGAATCGATGGGCCGATATACTGTCGCGGCCAAGGTTTGGAAGGGTCTTTGGGTATTTTATACCAGCAAATGCAATTTAATTTGGTTCGTTCGTCCCCCATCATTACCACATCCAATTCGCCATCATTGTCCATATCGGCAAGGACAATGTCGTGCGCGCCTGCCGCGTTTTCATCAAAGGAAATCCGCTGGAATGCCTCCGAGCGCGGCTTGCCCGTATTTCGATACCAGACCCCACTGCAAACCAAATCGACCCAGCCGTCCTGATCCACATCCAATGCCGCCAGCCCAACGTCCGACAAAGTATTTGTTCCCACTTCATGGCGAATCCATTGCCCAGCATTCACATATTGGTACCAGTAGAGTCTCGATGGAGCAGGTTGTCTGCCGCCTAAAACAAAATCCAGTTTGCCATCGTGATCGATATCCACCAAAGCGGTTAACCCGTAATCACCCAAGCCATTTTTTCCCATCGCCAAATCGTTATCGACCAAATGAAGGCGAAAATTAAAATCGCCAGCCTTGTTCAAGACACAGCCAAACCACAATAACAGCAGAACCAAAACAAATTTCATTGGATTTTGGACTTATTACGCATTTTTTCCGCAGCAGCCGCAAGAATGTTTCGCAAATCAACCATGAACCAATTACGCGCAAAGTATCGCTTTTTGAAAACCAATCCCATAGAAATGACATATGCGTGCCATCTTCCTTGGATTGATTATTGCACTTTTTTTGGGACGAACTATTCAAGCACAACCAGCGGCCCCACCCAAACGCCTTTCCTGGATTGATGTTATTGCAAAGGCGAAACCATCCGATTGGCGCGACATCGACCAGAACAATGCGTTGTATATGAAGTTGCCCACGGGCCAGGTCATCATCGAATTGGCGCCGGAGTTTGCAAAAAACCATGTGGCCAATATTAAAGCCCTTGTGCTCGAACATTATTACGATGGATTATCCATTATTCGCGTGCAGGATAACTACGTGGTCCAATGGGGCGATCCCAACGCCGAGAAACCCGAGCTTGCTCGCAAAGTGCAGAATGCCAAACGGACTCTCCCCGCTGAATTTGATCTTAATTTTACTAAGGACATGCCGTTTACGAAACTGCCGGACGGCGATCTTTACGCTCCTGAAGCAGGGTTTGTGAACTCCTTTCCGGTCGCCCGTGACCCTGCTACTGGAAAAGCCTGGCTAATCCATACGTACGGCATGGTCGGGGCGGGTCGTGATGAGTCACCCGATAGCGGCGGAGGACTCGAACTGTATGTTGTCATTGGGCAAGCACCGCGCCACTTGGATCGCAATGTCACATTGGTTGGGCGCGTAATAAAAGGAATGGAATTGCTCTCGAGCTTGCCGCGCGGCACAGCCGCAATGGGTTTTTACCAGAAACCCGAAGAAATGATTCCTATCAAATCCGTGAGGATCGGCAGCGATGTGCCTCCCGCGGAACAACTCCATTTGCAAGCCTTGCGAACAGACACATCCCTTTTCCAGGAGCTCATTGAATCTCGGCGAAATCGCGCCGAACCATGGTACGTTCGTCCCGCGGGTAGGATCGAAATATCGAATGTGCCGATTCCAGTGCAGAAAAAAGAGAACAAAAAATAGCTACGGGTGCTTATGCCAAATCGCTTCCATTATTTAGTTCTTTTGATGCAGCTCCTTTTGGTTCCTCTGGCTAAAGGAGAGCAATTAGGCAAGCTGACCATTGGTGAGATAACTTTTGGCGCTTCACCTTTGTATTATGACGAGCAGGTTCAGTTTACAGTTTGGTTCGAGTTCGAGCCATTCCAACCTGAGTTTTTAGATCTGAACGAAGAGATCACAACTGCCTTTTGGGTAGCAATTCAGCCTGATACACGTGGGTATCTTCTTGGGACAACTAAAACTAAGTTGAGAGAAGTTTCGAGTGCAGGCTTCGGCTCTAAAATCCACACCTCGGTTCTGGCTGCAATCCCTCAGGGAACGCCAGGAAATTACATCGTCGCTGAAACCGCTGTCCGGAGCAATGATCGGCGCACCTCCGTATATACGCAGATTCTGACGAATTGCTCTCTGACTCTCCCTCAAAATTCCACGACCATTTCGGCTGGAGGAGGCCAAAGTACAATTCAAATCCGTTCCAATTGCCCTTGGACAATTTATTCGAACACCGCGAGCTGGGTGCACATTCCCACTCTAAGCAGTTTTGGAAATACGGGCCTCGTTTACAATGTCGCTGCCAATCGGTCGTTTTTACCTCGTCAAACACAAGTCCTGATTGAATCTCAAACTTACGAAGTAAATCAAGAAGCTCTAGTTGCAGAGATAACCGGCATGCATTTAGTTAAACAAAACCAATTGCTGAGCTTGGGCGCAACTGCGACCGGGGGGAATTCCGATCTTACATTTCAATGGTACAAAGATAACATGCTTTTAAGTGATTCTTCTCCTAATTTTGTTGTCAATCATGCAACGGCTGCCGATTCTGGCGTTTACAGGGTGCAGATCATTGCTCCAGATTTGAGCAGCACCTCATTGGTGTTTCCAGTGCGCGTTTTGCAAAGCTCGTCCGGAATTCCTGCGATTAAAAATCCAATTTTCCGCAACGCAAAACCGGAGGTGATTTGGCGCGAAGCTTCCGGTTTCCTTGCCCTGTGGGAAATGAGCGAAAGTAAAATCGCTTCCACGGCCTGGTTCTATAATGGTGATCCTGTGGATGCCAGATGGCGTTTAGCGGCTCTTGCAGATTTCGACGGAGATGAAAATACCGATCTGCTTTGGCAAAGTGAAAGTGGACAGATTGCTGTCTGGCTCATGAACGGCACAGAAATCCGAAGTGCCATTTATTTGTATGAAGGACAGACAGTAGATCCAGATTGGCAAATCATTGGGGCGGCGGATTTGAACGGCGATCTCTTTCCGGACCTGATTTGGCGGCACAAGCTCGGCTACCTTGCGTTATGGGTGATGAATGGATCGCAAGTGAAAAGCACGAGCTTGCTCTACAGCGGGCTGCCGGTTCCGATGCAATGGAATCTGGTTGGCTTCAATGATTTTGATCATGATGGAAACACAGATTTACTATGGCAAGACAACCGAGGAAACTTAGCAGTTTGGTTCATGGATCATACTTCTATCTCTTCCGCAATTTACCTGGATAATTTACCCAACGCTGGACCCGATTGGAAAGTAGCTGCACTGAATGATTTTAACTTGGATGGTGAAATGGATTTGTTATGGTGGGATAATCTCGGTCGTTTGGCCATTTGGTATCTAAAGGACCTTTCATTACTCCAAGCCGAGTATGCTCTTGATGGCGAGACGATCCCCTTAAATTGGTCTGTAAACGGGCCTAAATAAATGGCCCTGCGAATTTAGTTAGGGCACATAAAAGCGCAGAGTACCGTCCAACGTTTCCGTGCTGCTGTTCACATTTAGAATCGCATTGGTCAACCGGCCATTGTTGAATTGCTGAGCGCTTCCATCCGCCAACACAATATTTCCTGAGTTAAGTCCATGGCAAGCACCCGATTCCCATTTGGCTTTCCGGCCGCCGGTGGCCGTGTTAATTGTGTAACAGGCCGTATTGTCGTGCAGCCCTGTGTAATCGAATCCGCCTAAATTCCGATCCGCCACCAGCATGCTACCCGGCCTTTTTTCATCCGCGTCATCGCCAATCGAGTAACTCACGTTGGTTGCAATCAACGTCTTGAAGTTTGTCGCCTCCCGCCTCAATAAATCGGAGGGACAAATCAAGATTTTTGGCGTGCTCAATTCATTGGAGCTTAGGATAAACTGAAAGGCAACAGTCGCATTGTCACTGCCATCTGGTTTTCCGCCTCCTTGCGCTTGGTCCACCAGCCAGGGAAACTTCCCATCATGATCGTCCGACCAAAGGCGAAATCCCAGCCCGATTTGTTTCAAGTTGTTGACGCATCGGATGCGGCGCCCTGTTTCCTTTGCTTTAGCAAGCGCAGGCAATAGCAAGCCAGAGAGAATGGCGATAATAGCTATGACAACCAGCAATTCAATTAAGGTAAATGCGGCTGCTATATCAAAAGTGCCGCCGCCGCTGATTGGTCCAGGCGCATTCCTTTTTTCATCCCATGCTGGCGATCTTTCCGTTTGCGTTTGAAGCTTTGGCCTAACAATTTTCATTAAAAGCGCCTTTACGAGATGGCTTCATTAAATGATTAATTTAGTTTTGGAGCGCTTTTGACGCGGTAGAATTTCTGCGGATCGCTCGAGGTGTTGGTTATCGACATGGATCCTTCATAAGCAATGGCATTGGTGCTTTCGCTTTGAAAAACTCCATCCACAGCCGCTGCGGATTGGACCTGATAATAAAAGCCTCGCTGAGTTGTAAAGCTAACCTCGTGCTGATTGCTGAGCAATTTTCGGAGTGCCATCGACGGCGTGTTGCCCAGAATCGAACCATCCCAATAAGACTTAGCCAGCGCCCAAACCTGTTTGCCTACTTGCGAGGCGACTCGGCGGCCAATTAAATTATCCACCGGGGGATGGATGCCACCCCAAATACGAGAAATGCCCGCCTCATCCGCGGCGTCGTAATAAGTGGCCCATTGAAATGCCACGGGCACGGAGGGCCCTTTTTCAAAACCCAGATGGAAATTTGTATAAGTCCCTAATCCTCCCGGAAAATAGGGCGATCCCGTTATGCTGCTCAATACTTCCGCCGCCGCCCGGCTAAAGGTGCTGTGACCTGAAAAATATCCAGGAAAGGCGGGTGTGACAAAATTTGTGCGTTGATAACTGCTCCAATAGTCGCCGTGGATCCATTTCACTTTGCTAATTTGATTTACCGGATCTTCCGGCGGGCCAGGCCATGCTCGGACGGCAATTTTTCCCGCCACCAATCCCTGGTGCCGTCCGCCCACAGCAGCGGTGGATGGCGTAACTAACTCAATTAAATTCGTGATCAAAGGAAGTCCCAATGGATTGTAAGAAGGCAAACCAGGGTTGCTCGATTGGCCAAGTCCCGCCATGTAGCGAATCGCGCTGATAGGTCGCCACGCATCGTAATAGCGTTTTGTTCCCCAACATGCGCAAGCTGCGTCGTGCACGGCTGCGTTTAAGGCGAAATACAGTTTTACATCCCATTCCAAATCATCCACCACCGGCCCTCCGCCGCCAATTTTCTTTACCAGCAAGGATTGGTCTGTCACATAATTCGCCAGCACGTTCCAATGTCCCGGAGGCGTTTCGGAGCTTGGCCCATCCGCCCAAAATTCGGCTACTAATCGAGCATAGTCGCCTCGGGGCACAATTTCCGGCGTGTACGGCTTTCCCGTTATTGGGTTGGTTGCGTAGCCATGGCCATCATAAATCTGGAATTCGCCTGTTCCAAATTCGCCTTCAAAATCCAGGCTATTATTGCCCAGGCTCGCGGGCGAAATATCCATCATCGCTCCATCGGTAGGATCTAATTGGCTATCTGCTGTGATGCACGCTACCACTTGCTTTACGAAATTGCTATGGCTAGCCCCTCCAAAAAAGGGCGGGGGCCCAGGATCAATCCATGGTTTTGTGGCGTCAGCGCGGATTAACGAAAATGCGCGCACTTTTAACCACTGCGCGCCTAAATATGGTTGGATGGGGCCTTGTGGAAAACCGTTTTGATCCACCGAATTAACGATCTGCAAACGCTGCCAATGGTCTACGTCCAAGGTGGTGTTGCCTTTCCCGTCGCTAATACCTTCTAGGCTGACCGCCAGCGGTGGATTCAGATATATATAACCCCCGGCGCTCGCAGCATAATCCGGATAAGCCACCGGTGGATCCGCTTGCGGATATGGTATGCCTGCCGCCTGGTTTGCGCCATCGTTTATGAACCAGGCGGAGACTGCATCGTAAATGGCATTGCCGACTCCCGCGGGAGTGGAGACATCACGCGAGATATTATTTGTGTCGTAACCAAGTGAGGCCATGAACGCATCGTCCGCCGCCAGAGTGGTGGCCGCCGTCCGGGAATAGACATGGCGCTCTTTCAACAATCGGTACGCGGCGTAACTGATGGCCTCGCGGCGAGCGGCAGCGACATCCGTGGCCGTGTGTTTGTTTCTATAAACATAACCCACCGCCACGGAATCGTATGCCGCCCAGGCATCATACATGCACACCGACAAGCTGAAATAATTACGGGCTTGGGCCGGTGGATGGGGTGTGTCCACTCGGATTGCAGCCAAGGCGCGTTCGTCCCACATTCGGGCAATAGATTGGGCGCCTGCCGCTTGGTTTAATTGGAGTAAGCTAAAAGTTAGGGCGATCAGGAGAACCACTCGGCGAAAAATCAAAATACACCAGATTTGTTGGGAGAAGCGGTGCTGGTTTTTAATCATGGGCCGATTTTGCCCGGAACAAAGCAAAAAAGGAGGAAAAGGGGTCTAATTGTTGTTTTGCGTTTGCGAACTGGCCTTAAGTAGGGGCAAATTGCGCTGAGAAAGTCTTTCAATTGAGCCTTTACAGCTACTCTTCGTGCAGTTTGAAGCGGAATCCAGGGGCGTCGCAAAGCGCCACCCCTGGCGAAAACTAGCGAGTCTCCTTAAAGAAACTTTGGACTCAGTAGGAAGCTTGCACCCCTTTCACAGAGTGCTTCTTCATCCATGGCATTAAACTGCGCAAACGTTGCCCTACTTTTTCGATATTGTGGGTTTCCCCTTGCTTCAAAAGCGAATTGTATTGTTTGTACCCGGTTTGGTACTCGTTCACCCAACCCTTGGCAAATTTGCCATCTTGAATCTCTTTCAGCGCTTTCTTCATCCGCTTCTTGACGCTCGCATCGATAATCTTGGGACCTACTGTCACATCGCCCCACTTGGCCGTTTCAGAAATGGAAAAGCGCATCCCGCTGATGCCCGATTCATTAATCAAATCAACAATCAATTTCAGCTCATGCAAGCATTCAAAATAAGCCATTTCCGGCTGGTATCCCGCTTCCACCAATGTTTCATACCCTGCTTGAATCAAGGCGGTGACACCGCCACAAAGAACCGTTTGTTCTCCAAACAAATCTGTTTCGGTTTCTTCCTTAAATGTGGTTTCGATCACGCCAGCGCGAGTTCCGCCAATCCCTTTCGCCCAGGCCAATGCCACTTTTTTGGCCTTTTTGCTGGGGTTTTGATAAACCGCGATCAGTGATGGAACGCCTTTGCCTTCGGTAAATTGCCGGCGCACGATGTGGCCAGGACCTTTCGGCGCCACCAGTATCACGTCCACATCCGCAGGTGGTTGCACCGTCTTGAAATGAATGGAAAAGCCATGGGAAAACAACAATGTCTTTCCCTTGCTCAAGTTAGGGGCGATATCCTGGGCATAGGCCTTGGCCTGCTTTGTGTCAGGCAACGCGACGAAAATAACATCCGCCCGCTTCACGGCTTCACCCGTGCTGGCTACTTCGAACCCTTTCTCTTTCGCCACGGGAATGGATTTGCTTCCTTCGTACAAACCAATAATGACATTCAGGCCGCTGTCCTTCAGGTTGAGGGCGTGAGCGTGGCCTTGCGAACCGAAACCGAGCACGGCCAGAGTCTTGTTTTGCAGAATGCTGATATCAGCATCTTTATCCGTATATACTTTTGCGGGCATGTTTTCTTAGTTAGTTAATTGTTCTTGCCAAATTATTCTTCGCTCTTCCGTGGCAGCGCCACTTTTCCAGTGCGGGTCAGGTCTATGATGCCAAAGGTTTTCATCAATTCCAGAAACTTTTCAATCTTGCTCTCGTTGCCGGTAAGTTCGATTGTCAGGCTTTTGGGCTGCACATCGACGATTTTAGAGCGGAAAATATCCGAGATCTGCATCACCTCCGCCCGCGATTGCGAGTTTACCGACACTTTCACAAGAATCAGCTCGCGATCGACATACTCGTTCTCGCGAAAGTCCTGCACCTTCAGCACGTCCACTAGCTTATTCAACTGTTTTACGATCTGTTCCAGTGTGGCGTCATCGCCGCGGGTTACGATCGTCATCCTCGATGTATTCGGATCTTGCGTCGGCCCCACATTCAAGGTGTCGATATTATAACCGCGCCCGCTAAAGAGCCCGGTGACGCGCGCCAGCACGCCAAACTTATTTTCCACTAAAACAGAGATAGTATGTCTCATAACGATTTGATCCAGGTAATCGGCGGGCGCCCGGACTGAGCGCTCTCCGGTAAAACAAAAACCCGCGTTCCAATTCGGAACTGCGGGCGACCTGCGAGCAATTTGTCAAAGGCTCGGGGGCCGCGTTAGTCAGTTACGACTACGCTCAGCACCAGAAATCCTTCGCCAAACTTACACATCGGGCCAGAAAGTATCAGGGCTGCTTTACCGGGTCAACTGCATTTTCCACGTCAAAGCGATGCGATGCGACCTAATCCTCTCAAACTATTCGTTACCGGTCCCTTTTCTTGCCATCGCCATGGTTTGTTCCAATAGTGGCAAGTGCGCTAAATCTTTGGGGCGGCCAATGAATTTTTTACTGGTGTAAATGCGCTCAAGCGGCAGGACTCTTACAACTTGCCCGAGCCATTTCATTTTTTTGGCGGACCGGTACTCAGCCGTAAAGTCCTTCAAGCCGTGTATTTCATACAGAAAATTGACCAAACTCCCGTCGATTAGCTCAACCACGGTATTGGCTCGAATAGTAGCGCCAAGCTGACGACATAGATTTAATACCGTCATGTATTGACGCGGCGGAAGCCCAATCCAAATGTCAGTATCCAACGTAGTAGCCGGGACGCCTTGCAAGATGGCCGCGCTCATTCCGGCGACTTGAAACCGTATTTTTTCCTGGCCGAGCGTGTGTATAAGTCGTGCGAGCGGAGGAAGTTCTCGTGTTGCGCCCACCGTTCGTCCGGTGTCATCGCCAGACTCCGGGCGAAAAGATGCCTTTCGTGTTCGCTTAGCCATGAAATCTTTTCCAAGCGTTTTTGCATTTTGGCAATTCTTTTTTCCAGCGGTAGCATTTCCTGACTGGGAAATATGCCACCGATATCGGCTGAAGTGCAAGAAAACAGCAGCCAGCAATGAAAACCAAAAGCCCTTGAAACGCACCCCAGAGCTTGTATTGAACGGATCCGATTGTTATTCCTGCTTTAACCCCATGGCCCACTGAATCATTTCCAACCACATCTTTTGGAAGTCTGGCCGGTCCCAAAGCGCTGGAACATGGCCCAAGCCATTATAAAGCACACGCCCTTTTCCATAGCTCTTGGCCCAAATAACTGGGAAACCATACGGTTCGCGTTTTACACCTTTGCGAGTGAGATCAATTTTATCGGGATCTAAACTCAGCAAAACACGGCAGTTGTTTGGATTAAAAGCTTTTATTTGATAAATTTCATCAAATAAAGTAAAGCGCGCTGGGAACTGGTCGAGTCCCGGGAATTTTGTATCTTGCACGACCAACGGCGCATCGAATTGACCCCAAGGGTGTCCATCAAAATATCCTCCCAGCATCTCCCCATATTCCGGCCAGCTTGTAAACGTGATGGCAGCGCTGTGGATGCCAATAAATCCTTTTCCGTCATCCCGGACAAACGAGAGCAAATCCGCTTTTTGCGAAGCGTCCATGTCCAAATCGCCGTCCGTGAAAAATACAATGGCATCATACGCATCCAGGTTCTTGGCTTCATATTTAAGCGGCTTTTTGGTGATGGCGGCGCAGTCGGTGCGCAGTTGCGTGTTCCAGAGCCCCGAATCTCGCCCCAACTTGAACAGCGTCACCATCGCCAGCGAAATCGATTCATGCTGATAGCCTTTGGCCTGGCCGATAAAAAGCAGATTATGCTTCGGTTTTGCGGGTGATTGCCCTCGGACACAATTCGAGAAAAGCAAAGCCAGGCCGGCAACAAGCCACGTGCAGATCTTGATGGAAAATCCCCGCGGGCAGCTTTTTGGGAATTTATTTATGAGCAATTCCGCTATCGCTTGTGCACGCAAAAATATCTCGCGCATCATAAATTTACACAACCTCGGCAAGCTGCCGCGGCCGGATAGGCGCAGGGTTACTTGCCGCCGCCCGAATGATTTCGCGCATAAACTCGGCCGCCAGCTTTGCGTTTTTATGCGCAAAATCGACTTTCCAGCACATTGGGATCCTAAGCTTAGAATTCCACGTGGACAAGTTGTCGCG
>JADMIO010835307.1_pt1 | contig 97440 bp, 113 predicted proteins | sample 8958161 | NCBI WGS metagenome assembly JADMIO01 (sample SAMN16585339, study PRJNA669376) | soil metagenome | isolation source: Crop rotation soil | place: USA: Cullars Rotation, Alabama | collected 2011
CGCGACAACTTGTCCACGTGGAATTCTAAGCTTAGGATCCCAATGTGCTGGAAAGTAATGTTGTCATTCCGCTTGTATTATTATCCCCGCCAGAGGATGTTGCTGCTGCTACAATTACTTGACCTGTCATCCATGGATGGACAGAGCAAAAGTAATCAAATGTGCCTGCATTTGCAAAAGTAAATTGGAAAGTCTTTCCGGGTTTTATACCATCACCTTCAAACACTGTACCGCATTGATCGTCAGTGACTTTGCCACTGCATACATAGTGAACTGCGTTATCAGTGTTCTTCCAAGTTACAGTTGTTCCCGGTGTTACAGTTAATGGATTTGGAGCAAAGCAATTCTTTGCTGCGATACAAGCTGCATTTTGATCGCTTGCACCTTTTTCCATATCAATTTCATTTGCTGTCTGTCCAAATGCTGGTGCTACACCTAAGATAGCAACTAGAGCCAAAAGACCAAATAGTGCGCCAATTGGTTTTGACTTCATTGTTTTGTATAATGTCTTAGATCTTAAAAAGATGATCAAATTCTATAATAAAAAATTGAAAAATTATTGTACGGTATATATCAAAATCAGATTTGGTTTTATGATGAATTAAGGTACGATTGGCTTTGTCTTTCGAGTAAATTTGTTTCTGGCCCTTAGGGATTTTATTCCAAGAGAGATACCAAAAATAATAATCGAGATGAGAACTATCATTCCTCCAGGCGCTACATTGAGTACATATGAAGACAGTATGCCTACTACTGCAGAAAATACCGCAAAACTCATTGAAAGTATAGCAGTCTGCTTAAAGCCTCTAGAAAACAAGATGGCCGTGACATTTGGTACTACTATTAGAGATGATGTCAGTAGTATTCCAACAAGTTGCATTGAGATCACCACTGCAATTGCTGCAATTACAACAAAAAGATAATTGAGTTTCTCTACAGGAATTCCACTTACTTTTGCTTGTTCTTCACTAAATGTTGTGTATACAAGTTTCCGATATAATAGTAAAATTATGACAAGCACTGCACCACACAAGCCCAAGATGAGAAGAGTATTCTGTAAGCTTACAAGCAATATACTGCCAAAAAGAAAACTGAATATGTCAACTGTGAAACCTTTTGCCAGACTTATCAAAATTACACCCATTGCAAGACCAGATGAGAGCAAAATTGCAACCGTTGCATCACTTGAAATTTGAAATTTTTGTTTGATCTTTGTTAGAGCTAACGCACTTGAGACAGATACTGCAAATGCAGCCCATAGTGGATATACACCAAGATAAAGTCCTGCTGCAATTCCTCCAAATGCTGCATGAGCAAGTGCATCTCCAAAAAGCGATTGTTTTCTTAAAACAAGAAACAAACCAATCAAAGAACACATTAAAGAAATTGCTATTCCAGATACAATAGCTCTGTGCATAAATGCATATGTCAGTATTTCAAAACTCATTCTAATCCCCGTGTTTATGCATATGTAGTTGCATTGATGACTCGGAATACATTTTCAACAAATCTTCATTGTGGAAAAATTCTTCAGATATTCCATGGAATGCCAAGGTCCTGTTAAGACATGCAACTTTTGTCGCAAGTTTTGCCACTGCATCCAGATCGTGTGATGACCAAATAATTGTAATACCTTCTTTTCTATTAAGATCGTCAAGTATGTGATAAAAAAAATCCATACTCTGTGAATCAATTCCTGTAACTGGCTCATCTAAAATTAGTACCTGGGGATCATTTACCAGAGCTTTTGCAATAAACACTCTTTGTTGTTGTCCCCCTGACAAGTCACCAATTCTACGTTTACCAAGCTCATGAAGCCATACTTTTTGAAGAGATGCGTCGACCTTGTCTTTATCTTGACCATTAAGGCTCATTCCTACTACTTCTTCCACGGTTGCAGGAAAATTCTTCTCAAATACAGGTTTCTGGGGTACGTAACCTATCTGTTTTAGATGTTGTACGGATTTTCTAATATCCTTTCCAAAAAACTTGATTGTTCCATGGTAGTTTGTAATCAGACCTAGCATGCAACTAAAGAGGGTGGTCTTGCCTGCACCATTAGGTCCAATAATACCTAGAAAATCCTTCTCTTCAACTGAAAATGTTACTTTGTCAAGTGCCGATACCCCTTCATATGAGACTGTCAGATTTTCGATCTCAACTAGATTCATGAGCACAATGCCTCCTTTAGATTTGATAGATTATTTTGCATTTTTTTGATATAGTCATCGTTTATGTTTGTAACCTCAAGTGGACTTAGGACAAGTACTTTTCCGTGTATCTCATCAGCTATAACTTTGGATACTTGTGGATTTACTGCTTCTTCAGTAAATACTACGTTTATTCCAAGATTTTGTGCCTTTTGTGTTATGTCCTCAAGTGCTTTTGCAGTAGGTTCAGACTCTGGATTTAATCCACCAACAATTGTATTCTGATTCAATCCATATTCTTTTGAGAAATAAGAAAATGCATCATGAAATGCAAGAAAATCTTTTTTATTACAACTTGCAAGCTCTGTTCTAATTTGCTTATCAAGTAGATCTAATTTTGCCTTGTATTGGTTTGCATTTTGTTGATAATAATTTGCATTGTCTGGATCAGCTTTTATCATAGAATCCGCAATGTTTTGTACTTGAATCTTAGCAAGGACTGGATCTAGCCATATGTGTGGATCGGTCATACTAGTACCTTCATTTTTTTGCAACAATGTGATATTTTTGCTAGAGTCAACAACTATGATGTCAGGATTTGCAGAAACAAGTTTTGGAATCCATGATTCAAGACCTGCACCGTTTATGATAATCATGTTTGATTGTTTGAGCCGTTCAACATCTTGTACTGTTGGTTCCCAATCATGTGGTTCAACTCCAGACGGAATGATTACAGAGACATCAACTTTTTCTCCGCCAACTGCTTTTGCAAATTTGTAAATCGGATAAAATGTAACTAGAATTTTATGTTTCTCAGATACCTGTTGATTTGGTTCCACATTTTGTTCCGATGCCCATAAACCATAACCAGATAACGGTATGATAATTACAATACTCAGTATTGCTGTCTTGGTGCCTATGATCAACAACAAGGCTGTTTTATTGTTATTAATAAATTTACAAAATCTTAATAATTATTGTTGCTAAACTTATAAGATACTTAATAACAGTGATACCATGCCTATAGTCTCAATTTCTCTAAACGACGAGATTCTATCAGAATTGGACAGAATACAGAAAACCATGGGGTTTTCCGGCAGGTCGGAGATCATTCGCGCAGGTATAAGAAATTTAGTTGCTGAAGAAAAACAACATGGAGCATTGTCGGGACTAATCCATGCCATACTCATGATTGTACACGATGAAGAATCAGAACAAGTTGTAACAGGAATAAAACACAATCATGAAGATTTGATTGGTACTCACCTTCATAGTAAAGTGGATGGAAACAAGTGCATGGAACTTTTCTTGTTACACGGAGATGCTGAAAAGATCAGTATCATGACACGAGACTTTCAGACAAACAAGAAGATGGATAATGTAAAACTAGTTACGATGTAAAAATTATTTTTTTATGCGATTCCGTTTTCGTTTAGAATCAATGCTAAAAGTGCTGCGCGTGTATCTTTTCCATATTGGGCTTGTTTAAAGTATCTAGCTTGTTTTGCAGAATCAATTTCATGTGATATTTCATCAAGACGTGGTAGTGGATGCATTATGATTGCATCATCTTTTATTTTCTTTACCAGTTCGGAACCAATTTTATAACTACCTTTGACTTTGACATATTCTTCTATATCAACAAATCTTTCTTTTTGTATTCTTGTTACATAGATAACATCTAGATCATCCAAGTTTTCTTCCAAATCCGTAGTTTCAGTGTATTGTAATTTTTTTCTTATTTCATAAGTTGAATCAGCGCGGATTTTAAGTGATGGTGGAGATATCAATTTTACATCTACACTATAATTACTCAGAGCATACAAGAGCGAGTAAACCGTTCTACCATATTTTAGGTCACCAACAATTCCTATCTTGAGGCCATCAATTTTCTTTTTTTCTTTTCTAATGGTATAAAGATCAAGTATTGCCTGTGTTGGGTGCTCTTCTGTACCACTTCCTGCATTGATCAGGGGTTTTTCTGATATTTCGGCTGCAAATCTGCTAGAACCATCAAGTTGGTGCCTGAGAATCAGGACATCAGAGTACAAAGACATGATTTTTACAGTATCTGCAAGACTTTCGCCCTTTTTTGCAGACGATGAGGAGGCATCAGCTATTCCAAGTGAGGTTCCGCCTATTGAGGCCATGGCAGCCTCAAAGCTTAGTCTGGTTCTAGTGCTAGGTTCAAAAAATAGGTATCCAAGTGTCTTTCCTCGAACAATTTCTCTTCGTTCGTTTTGATTCATTCCAATTATTTTGTCGGTTGCTTGGAAAACAGTTTCAAACTTTTGTTTATCAAAATCTCTCACTGAGACAATATCTTTTTGGAAAAAAGAATTGCTCATTGGCAATTCACTATTATATATGAGTAGTATACAAACTATTCCAATGTCAGAGTCGGATCTTATCGTAAGAAGGATCAAGAATGGAACTGTTATTGATCACATAGAATCTGGAAAAGGTTTGAAGGTACTAAGTGCATTGGGAATAGATGGTAGCGACGGAAATGTAATCACAATTGCACTCAATGTGCCAAGCTCCAAGGTTGCAAAAAAAGACATCATAAAAGTTGAGAATAAATTTTTACAAGACAAGGATACAAACAAGCTTGCACTTATTGCTCCAAAGGCAACAGTAAACATAATCCAAGATTACAAGTTAGTTGAGAAGAGACGTGTTGCTTTGCCAAATCAGATTGAGAGAATTTTTAGATGTTCAAATCCAGACTGTATAACAAATAGTGATGAAGACATACAGCCAATCATGGACGTTGTTGATAAAACAGGACTTGTTCTAAGATGCAGATATTGCACAAGAACTTTGGATGTCAACGAGCTAAAATATTATTAGAATTATTTCTTTTCTGCTTGCAGTTCATACTGGTCATATGTGAATTTCCTTGGGGTTCCAAATGGCTTGAATGCTCTTCCGTTACCGTGATAGAATTTTGAGAAGAATTCAACATAGACTAATCTTGCTCCCTGGATACCGGGCTCAAAAACACCAATTATGATATTGAATATGTGACCTATGAAGAGTATCATCGTTCCAAGAACAATGAAAGGAATTCCATGATGTAATGTTTTGAAAAAGATAAAGTCAATTACATCAGCCAAGATAACTGATGCCAAAAGAATTCCAATAAGTCTGGTGTATGATAATATGTGGCTAACAATAGAGGGTAACTCCATGATTGCCCTTGGGCCTTCTCCTACAAACATTAGTCCAATTCCAGATATCATCAAGCCTATGTAGGCTGCGCCTGTCATGCTGTGTACTGGGTTAACATGTTGGTGGTGCATTAGTGCAAGCCCAAAGAGTACTACACCCCAGCCAAATAGCAACCAACCCATTTTGCCAATAGCATGTTTTTTGAGACCTTCACGTATACTGTTCAAGATACCAAGAATTAGACCAAATGTTACCATTCCAAGACCAATGTATCCAGCGATTAGCAATAGTTTTCGTAGACTGGTAATTGGACTGAATATTGTTCCGTCTGCAGGTAGATGTAAACCTAGAGAGCTGTTAAGAAAACCAAACAGGTATCCGTTAAGGTGGAATCCAAAGTAGAGGTTAAACACGAATCCCAATCCTATTGCAATGATAGCACCAGGAGTCATTGCTTTTGCAAGTTTTACCATCTGTCGTCTCTTTAGTATATTCAATGCAAATTTGCTCAACATACTAGGCATGATGTTGATGTCTCTCTTTCCACCCTCTACTCTTCGAATAACCCATCTGCATACTAGAAGTATAAACAATCCATATCCTGCATCTCCTACCATCAAACCATAGAATATGGGGAAGAAGATACCGAAGATCATGGTAGGATCAAATTCTTTGCCTTCTGGTAAAGAATAGAATCGAATAAAGGCCTCAAAGAGCTTGAATCGTTTTGGATTATCAAATTGTGTAGGAGGATGTTCGTCGGTTTCAAGTTCAAACAGTATGGTTCCTGTGGTATTTTTCTCAAAGATGCTTTTTAATTGGCCAACTTTTGATTTTGGAATCCAGCCTTCAAGTGCAAAAGAATCAGACGTTACTCCTAGATTATCAACAACTTCAAGCTTTTTGTTTTCAATCTCGAGTTGTTCCTCAATGCATACTATATTGACATAATGAGATTTTGAGATTTCACCTAATTGCCTGTCTACTTCTTTTAGTTTGTTAGAGATATCAGCATTTTTTGCTTTGAGATTTTGTAATAGCTGGTCTGCCTTTCCATCTAGTTTTGGAACTGCCTCTAACTTTACATCATATTCTTGAACTACTGTAGCAAGTGCATGTGGCGGAAAGTTTGGAAATGTAACAAGGACTAGATTTGTGATGTCTTTTCCTTCTTTTGGATAGACAAAGACATCTTGGCTATTGACATCTAGTGCCTTTCTAAAGGCAGCATAGTTTTTGGAATCTACTCTGCCAAAATAAGAGTGGGCCATTTTTAGTTGAAGAACATTAAAGTCTTCTGGGAAAAATGAAAACTCCTCAACTAGTTTAGTATTGTTTTCAGTTTCTTTTAGCTGTGTTAGAAGATGCTCCTTTTCTTTTTCTAAAGTTGCGACTTTATCATCAACATTAACGGATTTTGCAGCTTGAATTATTTGGTCTATAGAAGTGAATCGTTGGCATTGGCCAGCTTCAATTTGTGGAAGAACTGTTTTCAGTGCTTTCATTCTAAGAAGCTGATCTGAGACTTGTCTGAATGTTTCATTATCACGTTCATTTCGTACAAGTGCAGCAACATCTTTTGATAATGATTCAAGCTGGATAACATGTAGATCGTGTAAAATAGAGACTACGGTCTGTCTTTCTTTTCGCAGCCCAAGCACTGCAATTCTTTGCATTGGTATTGGTTTTAGAACCAAAATCTATACCTCTTTTAGTAAAATATCGATTATTTCTTTTACTGTATGAGAATCAATTCTTGAAGAAACTGTCTTTGCCTTGTTTTTTGCATCTTCTATAATTTTTTCTGTTTCAGCATGTGCTTTTTTTCGTGCTTGATCTATAGATGATTCAACTAGTTTTTCTCCATCAGCCTTTGCTGATGTAATTGATTTTACTGCATAAGTTTCAAAATTTCGTAGCTCGTCTGCAACTTTTTTCTTTTGTTCATCAATTTCCTTTTGTGATTTGTCTTCTGCTTCCTTTATTTGCTTGAGTGAGTGGACATATTTTTCTGATGTAGACATTTTAAACTCCAAAAAAGTGCTTGCCTGCATACAATGCCAAGGCCACGGTACCGAGAATGTTTCCTAGCTTAAATGCTCTTACTATCATAAAGAATCTTCTCTGTTGTTGATTTGCAAAGTTAGGCAAGTATTTCCTTCTCCTTTTGTTTTAAAGCCTCTTGTTCTCTTTCTCCCATCTTTCTTTTTACTGTCTTTAGCATCATGAAGGTATCTCGTTCCATCTCATCGAGTCTGAATATGATGAATTTGATTGCAGCTTGCAATCTTGGGATGAAGACGTTTTCAATAGCGTTAGATTTTCTTTTTGTTTTTTCAATCTCAAGTAATAGTTTACGAAGTGTGGTTTCTTTTTCTGCTACATCAAGAACCATCTTGTGTACATTCTGAAATGCTTTGATTGCTTCATTAATAGACGGAGGAAGTTCTAGGAGATGTTCTGTGAGAGCTTGACTACTTTTTCCGCCCTCAATTTTTGGAATTCGAACACCCATAACGTTCTTTGGAGTAATTTCTAATTTGTTCAATTGTGGAATTTTCATTGCTTCATTTTCTAGTCTCATAGCACCTGCAAGCATTTCGGACATTCGAATTGCCTGATAGCCTTTTACTAGTTCTGCTTGAAGACCGCTTCTAAGTGAAGCCACAGTCTTGCTTGCATTGAAAAATTCAAGAATTAATGCTTGTCTTTTTAGCTTTAGTAATTTTAGACCTTTTTTTGCAACAATGATTCTTCGCTTTGTACGGATGTATTCAAGACGGGTTGGTCTAATGTTAATTACTGATGGCAATTTTATGCACCTGCACCAGATTTCTTTCTGTACTTTTCGATGAATTCTGGTTTGATACGATTAAGTTCAGAGTCTGATAGTTCGCTTAGTAATTCCCAACCAATATCCAAAGTTTGTTCAATTGAACGGTTCTCATCCATTCCTTGGTTTACAAACTTTCTTTCAAAGTCGTTAGCTACTTTCATGAATTTTCTGTCAAGGTCACTGAGTGCCTCTTCACCTACAATTGCTGCCAATGATCTTGCATCTTTACCCTGTGCATAAGATGAATAGAGTTGGTCTGCAAGGCTTCTGTGATCTTCTCTTGTACTTCCCTTTCCAATACCTTGGTTCATCAAACGTGAAAGACTTGTCAGGACATCTACCGGAGGATGTATGTCTCCTCTGTGCAAGTCTCTGCTCATGACAATTTGTCCTTCTGTGATATAACCAGTAAGATCTGGAATTGGGTGAGTGATATCGTCTGCAGGCATGGTAAGAATTGGAATTTGTGTTACGGATCCATTTCTTCCCTTGATCTTTCCTGCTCTTTCATACAATGATGACAAGTCAGTATACATGTAACCAGGATAACCTCTTCTTCCTGGAACCTCTTCTCTTGCAGCAGAAATTTCTCTTAATGCTTCACAATAGTTAGTCATATCAGTCATGATTACAAGAACGTGCATGTCTCTTTCATAAGCAAGATACTCTGCAGTTGTCAATGCAAGTCTTGGAGTAAGCAAACGCTCCATTGATGGATCAGATGAAAGGTTCAGAAATAGTGCTGTTCTTCCAAGTGCGCCACTTTCTTCGAATTGTTTTACGAAAAAGTTTGCCTCTTCACTTGTAATTCCCATTGCTGCAAATACTACTGAAAAGTTTTCTGAGCCGCCAAGAACTTTTGCCTGTCTTGCAATCTGTGCTGCAAGCAAGTTGTGTGGAAGACCTGCACCTGAGAATATTGGAAGCTTTTGACCTCTGACCAGCGTATTCATTCCATCAATGTTAGACATACCAGTCTGGATGAATTCGGACGGCTCTTCTCTTGAATATGGGTTAATACCAGAACCGACCAAGTCAACTTTAGTTTTAGAAACAATCTTTGGGCCATTGTCTCGTGGATTTCCAAGACCATCAAAGACACGACCTAACATTTCATCAGAGACTGCAAGCTGAGCAGTCTCTCCGAGGAATTTTACAGATGTATCACCAATGTTGAGACCTAGTGTTGCACCGAAAACCTGTACAATTGCAAGACCTTGTCTTGTATCAAGAACTTGACCTTGTCTTCTCTCACCGTTTTGTAATTTTATTTCTACCATTTCACCGTATGCAGCATTCTCTACACCCTCTACAAACATTAGAGGACCTGCAATCTTGTTGAGAGTCTTAAATGATATTCCAGACATTATCTTGAAGCCTCCATTGATAGTGTTGAAAATTCTTGTTGCATTTTGCTCTTTGTATCCTTTACTAGTTGTTCAACTTGGTCTTCCTTGGTCCATTTAATTTTTGAGATCATCTTTCTTGATTCTAATTGTCCTACCTTTACAGATGTAATTCCTTTCTTGATTGCATCTGCTTCCATCTTGCCAAATTCAAGTATTGTTGATAGCATTAAGAATTGTTTTCTGATTGATGTGTATGTATCTACATCATCATATGCACTCTGTTGTAGATAGTCTTCTCTAATTGATCTTGCAGTATCCAATACACCTTTTTCTGGTTCTGGAAGTGCGTCATAGCCTACAAGCTGAACAATTTCTTGCAATTCAGATTCTTTTTGTAGAATTTCAAGTGCTTCTTTTCTTGATGCAATCCATGTTGCTGCTACATTGTTTTTGTACCAGTCACCCATGCCGTCTGCATATAGTGAATAACTTGTAAGCCAGTTAATTGATGGGAAGTGTCTTCTTGATGCCAAGCTTGCGTCAAGTGCCCAAAAGACTCTGGTTACTCTAAGGGTATTCTGAGATACTGGTTCTGAAAAGTCACCGCCTGGTGGTGATACTGCACCTACAAGTGTAAGAGAGCCAACACGCTCTTCAGGTGAGATAACAACTGCCTTTCCACCTCTTTCGTAAAATTCTGCTAGTCTTCTACCAAGATAAGCTGGATATCCTTCTTCACCAGGCATTTCTTCAAGTCTACCTGAAATTTCTCTGAGTGCTTCTGCCCATCTTGAAGTACTGTCTGCCATCAATGCAACACCGTATCCCATGTCACGATAATATTCACCCATTGTGATACCGGTGTAGATACTTGCTTCACGTGCAGCTACTGGCATGTTAGAAGTATTAGCAACAAGAATTGTACGCTCCATCAATGGTCTCTTTGATTTTGGATCTTCGAGTTTTGGGAATGTTGAAAGAACTTCAGTCATTTCGTTTCCTCTTTCTCCACAACCTACATAGACAATCACATTACTGTCTGCCCATTTTGCAAGTTGTTGTTGAGTTACAGTCTTTCCACTTCCAAATGGACCTGGAATTGCTGCTGTGCCACCCTTTGCTACTGGGAAGAAAGTATCAAGTACTCTTTGTCCGGTAAGCAATGGTTCTTCAGGAGCTAACTTGCGAAGAACTGGTCTTGGAGTTCTTACAGTCCACCAGCTTGACAGACCAATGTCTGCCTTGGTTCCATTTTGTACGGAAGCTACAATATCATTAACGGTGTATTTTCCTTCAGAGATATCGGTTAGTGTACCCTTGACGTTGTGAGGAACCATTATCTTGTGCATGATAAGTGGAGTTTCCTGAACTTCACCAATTATTTCTCCCGGAGAAACACTGTCTCCTTTCTTCTTTAGTGGGACAAATTCCCATTTTGTAGTTTGATCAAGTGCAGGGATAACCTTTCCTCTGCTGATAAAGTCACCACTTTGTTCTCGTAAAACATCCAGTGGTCTTTGAATACCGTCATAAATTGATTTTAGTAAACCAGGTCCGAGCTGCATTGAGAGAGGTCTCTTGGTATTGATTACCTTCTCTCCTGGACGAAGACCTGTTGTATCTTCATAAACTTGAACTGTTGCCTTGGTTCCTTCAAGACGAATTATTTCTCCTACTAGTCCCATATCACCAATACGGACTACGTCGAACATTTGTGCGCCTTCTAGACCACTTGCGATCACGACAGGACCTGAAACTCTTGAGATTATTCCTTCAGCCATTTATCATCATCAACTCGAGGGGATACTTATTCCTAACACTCTCTTCGCTAGAACAGATATAGATTCTTCTTGAATGTTACCTTCTAAAGCAGGCATAAATATTACAAGGGGTTCAATTGATGCTTCGATCTTCTTCCTAAAGATCGCAGGAAGACTAGATCTTACTGCATCGCTTATAATTATAAGGCTAAAGTTGCCTGACGAAAAGAGTTCTTGTATAGTCTTGCTTGCATCATCGCCACTTGTGATGAAAGTATCTTCGATTCCTAGAAGATTATATCCTATGGCAAGCTCACGCTCACCTACGACTGCTATTCGCCCAGTGGTGTTGTTGGATTTTTGTTGTGACATGTTTATTCTATTAGCAATAACGAATTGATGTAATCTGTGGACAGGTTATAGCGTTTACCATAAGCAATTCTTTTGATGTTTTCACGCTCGTGTTCTGTGTTAATGATAAAGTAGAATATTGTACCAATTGAGAGTGCAATGTTTTTCAATTTTTTGACATATTCGGAATTTATGAATTTATCCAATGCAACTTCAAAGTCGATCAAACTGTTTGATTTCTTGTATTGTGCAAGCGCATTAACTAGCATGAATCTATTTTCTATTCTGCCAACAATTTCTGAAACATCTTTTGCGTTGTAGATATCTAGCAATTCATTTTTGGTCATCTTGCCACCCTCGATTACGTGTCTGCTGACTATCTCTTTATCAAGATCAGATTCTTTTGCCTTGAGAAGGCTGAGAACGTTTTTCTTGTCTATCTCTGCTCTTATGAAATCTCGAATAAGTCCCTCATCGCCTTGGAAGAACTTGAGTGACTCTAACAAATTGTGATAGTAGAAAGTTTGAAGTGCAGACATCATTGGGCCAAGATCGCCAGTCTTCTGATATGTCTCAAGGTGTTGCATCAGAACCGTTCCATAATTGTATTTTACAAGTTGATTTACAACACCATCGACTCCAGTCTGGGACAAGATTATCTTCATTTCATCATGTGATATGTTTCCAGCAGAAATTCCTGCAGGGACATTTCTGCTGGAAACAAGAAATGATTCTGTTTCAGATATTGGTCTTCCCATGCTCTTTGCAGAAAGAATTAGTTCAATATTGTAAATATCCCACTTTGAAAGATATGCACGAATGGCAGACTTGCCATTAAACGGGGTTGCCTCTAATGCAATCTTGTTGATGTATACAAGATGTCTGTTAAGTGCAACCTCTAATAGGTCAGATTCCTTGAAAATTGTTGCGGCTTTTTCAATTTCTGATTTATACCAAGTGGATCCTAGTGATTTTACCATCTCTGCTTCGTCTTTTGCCTTCATCAGGTTTTGCATTTCTTCTTTTGATAACAGACTAAGAGAGATTGCTTGCAATCTGCCAAATGATGATGCGTATTGTGATGTTGGCATTACATTTTCTCCGAGAGGAAGCTCTTGACTTGGTCTTCATTGGTTCGTAGTAATTCTTCAAAGGTAAGGTCCAATTCTCTTGTTCCTTCTTTGTTTTCTGCAATGATTCCACCAAGAGTCTTAATTGACTTGCTTGTGGTTACTCCAAGTTCTTTGAGAATGGATTTGTCTTCTTCTCGGCAGTGAACTATAATATTTTGACCAAGTTTCTTTTTTGAATTGCTAACCATAGTTTCAAGAGCTTTCTTGTACTGGGCACTCTTTGTGTAATTTTCTATTTCCTTTTGAATTACTGCAAAGGCAGACTGCATGTTGGCATTGATTGCATCAAACATGATCTTCTTTGCTTGAAGCTTTGAGGCCTCGATTATTCTTGCTTGCTCTCTTTCTGACTTGGTTTTAGCTTCAGTTGAAAAACGTTCTTGAATCTCCTTTAGGGTGTTATTCATCTCGGCTTGGAGTCTAGATTTACTTTCTTGAAGACCTTTTTCAAGATCCTCAATCTCTTTTCGTTTCCTAGTCTCTATCTCTCGAATGAACGTTTCAATGCTCATTACTGAAAACCACTATAGTATGCCCAGTAGCAATATGATTCCTAACACGAATCCAATGATCCATAGAGTTTCTGGAATCACAAAGAAGAATAGTACCTGACCAAACTTCTCTGGCTTCTCAGCGATAATACCCATACCAGCTGCACCAATACCTTGTTGTGCATTACCAGTACCAATAAGACCACCTGCGATTGCAATTGCTGCTGCAATTGCCAAGAGTGGTTTTGTTAATCCGCTACTAGTAGTAGAAGTTTCGGCTGCAAATGCTGGAGTTGTTGACACGAATGTTGATAGTGCAATTGTCAGTCCAGCAGCTATAACTAAAAGCGATAATTTTGAACGCTTGTTAAGCACCATCATCAGAGGCTCATTTGAGAAGGTTATATTAATCTAATTCTTGCAACTTTTTTAAATTTTTTAAAATTAATGAACATGCGATCATCGTATCCATTATTTTGTTACAACAAGGATTCAGTTTTTGTTTAGCTCAACTGGAAGATCTAGCATATTGCCCCACTCGCCCCACGAGCCAAGATAGACCTTGACATTTTTGAAGCCAAGCATTTTGAGCGCAAGAAAAGAGTTTGCTGCGCGATATCCCCCTTGGCAATATGTTACAATTTCCTCATCTTTTGAAAAATTGTACATCTTGGCAAGATCTTCAAGAGATTTCATGGTGCCATCGTCATTGATGTTTAGTGTCCAGTCTATATTGACAGCAGATGGAATGTGCCCTCTTCTTGCTGCACGTATTGTAATTCCGTTGTATTCGTCCTTGCTTCTTGCATCAAGTAGTTTTGTTTTACCTATCTTTTTGTTGATATATTCATAGCCTGCAATAATTTCCTTGTTTACCTTGCCTGAAAATTTGTCTGGTCTGAATCCATTTGTTTTTGTTTCTGTAACAAGACCTTGACTCTTCCATTTTTTGAATCCGCCATCTAGCATGAATGCGTTGTTGTGTGAAAAATACATCAATAACCAGACACCCCTTGCAGCACTCATACCGGATACATCATCATAGAAAACAACTATCTTGTCTTTAGTTACACCCAAAAAAGACAAGAGATTTTCCATCTGTTTTTCAAATGCCTTTATTCCATCTTTTGAAGTATCAGACCAATGATAATAGAAAAAATCAAGATTTACTGCACCAGGAATGTGACCTTCTAGATAATCTTTGTATGATCTACAATCAACAAGAACAAGATTTGGTTTTTCAATTTTTTCCATTAGTTCAGCAGATGAGATCAACATGTTATCATTATGAATCCGAGGGTAATGTAAATCCATTTCATAAAAAAATTACATCATAATAGAATATGATTGAAATTTTTGTAGACTAGTTCATTACATACATTTGAAGAAAAAATAATGATTCTAATTTCAAGTCATAAATTCTTATATCATAGGAAAATATGATAATATCACAAAATGAATATTTTAAATTATCAAACTATAAAAGATGACCATTTTACCATACAAGAATCATTTTGTGAGTAAAGATATGACCAAAATAAAAAAGCAAATTCCAAAGCTTTCAGTTTTTCAAACATTCAAGACAAAAAATAAAGAACTTACAGGAGAAGCAATGCGCCAGCGCGGAATTATAACCCATCTTGTATCTGAGACCTTACCTACAAGAAAGACTCGTACAGCAATTGCACACAAGCTTGCAGAACAAAATGGTACAACGTGGCAGAACATCTACTCGGGAATTTTCAGAGACTTGGATGAAATCCTTCTTCCTTTAGAATTGGTAATAGAAGCTGGAAGACTGCCAATAAAGCGTGGCCCAAAGGCTCTACAAGAACAAGGTGTACCATACTATCAATTGACTGACAGTGGTTTGCTTGTTGCAGCTTCTGTATCTAACACTGAAAAAGAGAGAATACGAATCATGAATGATTTTTTTGAAAAAGAAAGTAATACAAAAGAAAAAGATCTGAAAAAGGCAATCATTACATTGCTTGACGTTGCACCAAATTTTGTTTTGTTGTTATTGCAAAAATATATCGAATCATATAGTGATGGAACGATTGACAAACTTGTCCCGTTTAATTCAGAGTACATCAAAAAGGCATTTGATGATGCGTTACATGTTCAAAGGGAATTATTGGAAGGGTTCTCGTCTCTTTCAAACTCTGACAGAGAGCCAATCATGAGTCTACTCAAGAAGATAGGCTAGGCTCTCACTAATAATTAAAATCCCTTTCCAAAAGAGCTTGATAATATTGATAATGTCATCTAAAGCCGCTTCTGGCAAGTCATGTCATATTGGAACAGGATGGATAGATGGCAGACGAACTAATTGAGTATGTAGTACATTTGATAGATGCTAAAAAGGGAGATGTTGGTAGACTGAACTATATTCTAAGTGCCCTACAGGATGGCAAGACACTTTACAATTCGGACAAGAAATATCTTGATTCACTTATTACAACATACCTTGGTCCTTCAAGAAAAAAAGCAGGAGACCAAAAATCTGTTGAGGAATTAAAGACAGAACTTGCCAGAGTCAAGGAACGACTAGAAAAATTTGAAAAACGCGGATACAAAAAACCAGTAGGAAGAAAGGCTGGATTTTTCTTTGTGACATTTTTCTTTGGATGGCATGCAGTCATCTCAGCGCTTGCTAGTAAATCCATAATTGACATAAAGGATCTTAATCCATACCTTTTGCCGATATACCAACTTGACAAAGTAATTCCATCAGAATATCTCAACTATGTGTACCAGTTACATCAGAGCATACCAAAGATCGTGGTTCTTGCATGGGGTGCGATGTTACTTGCATGGATAATACTTGGATTTGTTTATCTTGTAAAATTCATCCGATCAAGATACAATCCTGAAAAACGCTAAGACTCTATTGCAAGAAATCAAAGTCTTTTGTATATGATTGACCTGCAAAAGCTGAATGTGTTGAATAGTAGGCAGTTCCATTAAATCTGAACTTGGCAGCATGGTTTTGTAATGCGGACCAGACCTGTGGGTTATTTCCGTCATTGAGTATTTGTGTATCAACAGTAATTATCTCAGAGTTGTGTTGTGTCAACGGTAGATAGGAAGAGCTCTCCCAGGTTCCATCATATCGTTGTCCATATTGTCCATGACCAATAGTGACACCGTTTGCGTAAATGTCATAGGTTACCATTTCAATTATCAAAGTATTGTCATTTGGATTTGTAAGATTAAACTTTGTTTCTATTGTTGCATCTCTGTCTCCAACTGAAGATATTGCTGAACCATTGAATTGTATACCAAGAGGTTTTACCTCAGTCATCACAGATGTGAGCGCAGTTGGTGTGTTTTCATTTGGAGTAAACATGTTCTTGAGAATTCCTGAGCTTGGTAAGATTGCAACCACTCCAAGTATTGCAATGATAACTCCTACTGCAGCATATAGAAAAATTTTCTTTTCCAAGGATGTTTCTAGCATTTGTTCAATTCTTAAATGTTGAGTTGAAAACGCTTATAGTAAAAGTTTGAAAATACAATTCATGCAGTATCATCAGGCAGTAAGAATAGGTCAGGAAAGATCAAGAAAATCGCAGATGACATTATTTTCACATGCAGGATTTGCCATGCTCACACTTACTGTAAAAAAATCCCAGGGCTCATTTGTTCCAGTAGGGGAAAAAGAGTTTGTTGCAATTGTTGAAAGACCTGGAGAAGGATGGCTTGTTGTAATAGTTGATGAAGAAGGTTATGCCAAATCCCAGTCAAAGATTCTTGCAGAAGATGCTGCTAGAGAAATTTTAAACAAGGCAATCGGTGCTGATATCCCTGAATATACAGGGCAAGTCAGACTAGTGTAATTTCAGTACCCTCTGGGCTTCCTTTGATTGCTTTTTCGAGTACCTTTGTGTCTGCTTTTAGTATTCTTGTCTTTAGTTTGGAGCGCTCTATCACTTTTAGTGCAACTATATCCATCAGGTCATAGCCTCCTGCCACAGAATCTTGGTGCACAAGCATTGAGCGCAGTTTTTTTATCGGTATCTTTTTGAACTTGCTTGCATTCTTGTTCTTGTTTGGATCAGAGTCATAGACTCCATCAACGTCTGTTGCATTGAGAAATGTACTTGCCCTGACTTTTTCTGCAATGAGTGCGGCAGTTGCGTTTGTGCTCTGCCCTGGATGAAGCCCGCCTGTTACTACAATCAGTCCAGTGTCAGCTGCATTTGCGACCTCTTTTAGGTTGACTGGGGGGTGGGGGTATGCTTTTTCTTGCAGTGCATAGATCAAAAGTTTTGCATTAAGCCTTGATACCTCGATTCCAAGCTCGTCCAGTGTTGACTCGTCTGCACCAGATGATCTTGCGTGTGAAATGTAATGTCTTGCAATCTTTCCTCCTCCTGCAATTATTATTGGCTGGCAGACCTTGCTGATTTTTACAAAAAACTCGGCATACTGTTTTAGTGTCTTCATGTCTTCAAGACCAAATAAGCTTCCTGACAATTTTACTACAACTCTTTTTTTCATTTACTGGTTTCACCAAGGATGACGTTTGCTGCAATTTCAACCTTTTTTCTAAACTGCTGTCTTGTGTATACCCTAAGAATATCCATAAAGCCAGAGATTGCAGAGACAAGCGGAATCTCAGATATTGGAAGTTCGTATGATTCCTTTGGTCCCTCTCCTTTTTTTGTTGTTAAAATGATGGACTGGGATTCTTTTTTTGATGGAGCAAGAGGAATTGAAGGAGTCTTTGATATGTCAATGAATACCTCACACTTGTCTACCTTGGATCTTTTGGCAATATCATTTTGTAGACTATCCACGTCTATCTTGCCCATTCTTGGTCTGGTAAAGATCTTTTCATATACACACTTGAGAAGTCTTCTTTCTTGGTACTCTAATGCAAGCTGTTTTGCTCTTTTGAGCTCTGCATTTTTGGGTTCCAGGGAGACTAGCTTGGATATTACAAGCTCGTCTGTCAACTGGACATATTCTGTAATATCATCTGTAGTAAGTCCAAGCTCGCTGTCTGCAAGTACCATCGATTGTATCAGCATGACCTCTGCAGAGCGCACAGTTTTGTGAAAGTAAACTGCCTTGAACATTTGGTACCGCGAGATCATCATGGATTCAAAAGAATGGAGTGCGGACTTGTCAAGTGAAAGCTTCTTGTCGTGTACATCAAGTGAGTGGATTATTCTCATAAAGTCCACCTTGGCGTGCTCTGCACCTGTGAAATATCCATCACGCAAAAGATAGTCCATCATGTCAGCGCTCAGACCGCCAGAGATTATTTCATTCATGAATTGGTATTTTGAATTTCCAAATGCAAGCTTGGAAAGAAATTTCTTGTCAAATCCTGATTTTTTTATTATATCTCCAATCTCAGATTCAAGTATCAATCTCTGTCCTATATCTTCATGAGAATTTTTTTTCTTTTTTTGCAGAACCTCTTCGAATAGGTGTGAGAATGGACCGTGACCAATATCATGCAACAGTGCTGCAATTCTGATATTTTCAGAATCGTTTGCGTCAAGGTATCCCTTGTCTTTGAGCACGTTTGCTGCCTGGCCTGCAATGTGCATTGTTCCAAGAGAATGCTCAAACCTTGAATGCTGGGCACCTGGATAGACAAGATGAGCTCCTGCAAGCTGTCGTATCCTCCTGAGACGTTGAAATACAGACGAGTCTACAAGCCCCAACTCTTGTGGATATACAGTGATGAAATCATGAATCGGGTCTACAATCTGGAGATATTTTTTTGCCATAGTTTTTTCATCTGATGTGTCTTGATACGATATCTCTTACTTGTTGATGAACTTGACTTTTTTCTTGTGATGCGTTAACTATATTCCAGTGATATTTTTTTGCAAGTTTTCTGTATGTGGATGCTATCTTGAGTGCAAATGTTTTGTCTTTTTCAAATCTGTCGCGTTTTTGTTTTTTTCTTGAAAATGAATCGGACACCTTGACATCAAGTAATATTACCAAATTTTCTTTTGGAAGTCCCCGGTCAAGGTTTTCAAGCCATTTTAGATCAAGTCCATTTACGGTTCCATATACTAGATTAGACTGGTAATAGCGGTTCATGATAACAACATAATTTTTTGCAAGTGCATCCTTGATGTCCTGCGATCTCTCCCACCTGTTTGCTGCAAGAAGACAGTGTATTACCTGCGGAGGAAATTTGCGTTTGCCCCCAAGAAAGTTCTTGATTTCTTTTCCAACAGGAGTGGTATAGTCTGGAAAACTAAATACCACAGACTTTTTTTTCTTGGTTTTTAGGAAATCAGACAATAATTTTGACTGGGTTTTTTTTCCTGCCTGATCAAAGCCCTCTATAACAATAATCATCAAAGTCCTATTGAATCGGGCAGTAGATAAATTATGAACCGTTCCACGAATAAAATGCTCAGGTATTACTGTGGAGCTAATCTAACTAAGGTTTAATAATCAAAAAAGTGCTAAATGATACTACATGGGCATAGGTCATTACATGGTAAAAGAGGTCATGAGAGAGATAGGCAACAAGTCACGTGAGTTCTACGAGTTTGTTCTTCCTCCAGTAGATATGATACTACAAAATGACAGCCTGCTTGTAACAATAGACATGCCAGGATTTGATAAAAAAGAGATCAAACTAAGACTCAATGGCAACATACTCTCAATTGTCGCAACAAGAGAAGATGATACAGAGGGCACAGTAATCTGGAGACAGAGACCACGCTCAATTGACAAAAAGATAAGATTGCCAATACAGGTAAAAGACGACGAAGATCCAGCAGCATCTGCAAAATATCGCGACGGTGTTCTTACACTTACGATACCAACAAAGACTGGAAAGAATATCGCAATAGAATAATTATTTTTCTCTTAATGCTACAGAAATTGCCATTATAGCAGCAGAGCCTAGCATTCCAATTTCTCCAATGGTACCATTTGTAGAATACAGTATGGTAGAACCGACAAATACTGCAGCTGCAAGAATTGTACCAGAAAGTAGAACAGTCCTTGATTTTGGTTTGTTAATCTGCATATTTTTGTTTTGTTCGATGAATTGTCTTATCTCAGGAGCAAGAGCAATTGCAGCATCTATTGATTTTACAAATCTTCCAAAAGAGAGCTTGAGCTCTTCAACATATGCATCACGTACAATGTTTTCTTCTTCTAAAATATTTTGTAATACATTGATAAATCTGAAATTTACTTTGTGTGTTAGATACACACCTTCTAGTATTGATGCCATCCTCATGTAGAGTGCAAGATGTTTTGGCAACTTGAATGGAAATTTGCTCATTGTCTTGTTTGCAAGTTCCATCAATGCCTTGACTTCCATCCTGTCAACTTTGGTTCCATGAAATGCCTGTATTGAGAGTGCTAGTCCTTTTTCTATTATACCTCGGTCATATCCTGGCATGAGCATTCCAAGATCATCCATTGCAGATACAGTCCTTGTTGGGTCTCTCTCAATAAGTGAGAGATAGAGCCGGATAAGTTTCAGTCTGGTCTTTGTGTCAAGCCTTCCGACCATTCCAAAATCATACAGTATCAGGGAGCCGTCATTTGTAACAGAGATGTTTCCAGGGTGAGGATCTGCATGGAACAGGTCGTGTCTCAATAACATTGTAAAAAAGACCCTATGGGCACGAACCACAAGCTGCTCCCTGTCAATTCCTGCCTCATCAAGTGCCTTGACATTTGTTATTTTTATTCCTGGGAGATACTCCATTGTGAGTATGTTCTTGCTTGACCTGTTGTCTATTACAGATGGAATTATCAGCTTTGGGTAGCTCTGCATGTTCTTCTTGATTGCCTTTAGGTTCTGGGACTCGATTCGGTAATCCATCTCTTCGTTGATTGTTTCAATAAACTGTGAAAGCATTGCCTCTGCAGAATATCGCAGATTTGGATCAACAAACTTCATTGCAAATGGAATAATTTTTTTTAATACGCGGATATCTTCTTCAACGACTTTTTCAATCCCTGGTCTTTTTACCTTGATGATTACATCTTTTCCTTGGAGCTTTGCCTTGTAGACCTGTCCAAGTGATGCTCCTGATACTACGTTGGTGTCAACAAAATCAAAACTCTGGTCCATTGGCCCGAGATCTTTTTCTATTATTGGTCTTACCTTGTCAAATGATTCTGCTGGAACCTCGTCTTGGAGTTTTGCAAGCTCCTCAAGATATGGCTGTGGCAATATGTCAGCCCTTGATGAGAGCCACTGGCCCAACTTGATGTATACAGGTCCAAGTGACAGAAATGTATTGAGTGCCTTGCGTGCATTTTTTTGGTATCTTTTGGTATCAACGTTTTTTCCTTGTTTTCTTACCCACTCTCTTCTGTCCTTTCGTAATGCAAATACAAGTGGTACTAGTTTGATGAAGGTTTGAATTGTTCGTAGTCGAGAAATTTGTCTTCTCCTCCTTTAGAACTCTTTTAGTTTTTTTGTTATGGTATAGCCTGCATAGCCTGCAAGTACTGATGCCACAAGTCCTGCAAAGATAGATGTGGTCTTTGCAAATGGCATGTTCTTTTGTAATTTGTAAACACTTGATGAAACTTTTTTTGCAGCAACTATACCGCTTGTGATTCCAACTATAACTTCTGGAGCATCTTTGACAAGATGTCCAAGTGGATCTTTTCTTGGATCAACTTTATCCATGTGAACCAAAAACTTGTCGTCATATTCTCTGATGTGTAGATTACCATAACGATACTGTTTTTTTGCACCATTTTTCTGACCCAGTACTGTCTCTTCTGCTCCTTCAAGCATGAAATGGCGAACTTCTTTTGGGATCTCGATCTCATCCCATATCATGTCTAAAAAAATGCCTTTGCTGTAAATATACCCTTAGCTTGATTCTTCGACTTTCTTTTCAAGTACAATCTTTTTCTTTCGTACCTTGAATACGATTCCACCTATTCCTGCTGCAATTGCTACAAGTATGATGATTTGAAGTTGGCTTGCGTTTGCACTATCACTTGATTGTACCTGAGGTGCTCCAAATGATACAGTATCAATTTCTGTTATTGTATGCTGCTGCAGTAAAGTATCCTTCCATGTCAGTGTAACCTGGATTTTTTGGTCACCTGATGGTGGGGAATCATAACTTAGTGGAATGTTAAATGGAACTGGTGCATCAATGTCAATGTCTCCAATATACTGGCTTGACTTTTTGATTGCTTGATTATCTAGAGGCATCACAGTCACTTGGCCAAATACTGCCTTGACATTTCCTTGGTTGAGCACGTCTCCAGTTATCATCTTCTGACCTGCAATCTCTGTTAGGCCAATATCATGGACTGAGATGTCAATTACTCCCCTGATGTAGGTTGCAAAGTTTTGTTTCTCAATTACAGTTGCGCCATCCTTGGTATATTGTACATCAACTTCATAATCTACTGCCTGGCCCTCGATGCTCTTGTCTGCAAATACTGGAATTACCAAGTCGGTTTTTTCAAGTGGGTTTATTTCTTTTATGAACCACTTGTTGTCTTGTAGAATCTTCAAGCTGTTAGAGTTTGGTGTGATTGAAATTGATATATCAGATATCTTTGATGGAGACAAGTTTTCAATTCCTAGTGTTAGGTTTTGCATGACTGCAGTCAAAAGATATGGTGGAGATGACAATTTTATTATAGATACAGAACTTGTTGGTCCAACAATAAAGTCTACAGTCCTTGTTGTTGTAACTTGGTTTCCTTGTCCGTCAAAATATGTCACAGTAAATGGTGCATGGATTGTCTGGCCTGCAACACTTTGCGGGATAAATGTCTGGATTGTAAATGTGTTCGATGAACCAGGCTGGACTGTTCCTACCTTCCAGTGATTCTGATCAAGTACAATTCCTTGTAGGTTGTTTGTGCTAGAGGTAGTACTACCACTATTTTGATCTCTTTGAATTACAACATCGACGTCATTGAGCGGTGCAGTTCCTGCATCAGATATCTGGATTGTTATTTCATTATTTGATGCAGGATCCAAGAATGGATTTGCTGCCTTGAGGTTTATCACACTCTTTCCTGTAACTTTGAAATTAAAGTCAAGAAATGCTGTTCGCTCTCCATTTTCTCGTACCCTTGAATATGTAATCTTGACAGTACCAGAATAATCATGGATGTTGATTGTCTTGTCGACATTTACAAAGAATGTAAGCGTGAAGGACTGGCCTGCAGTGGCAGTCTCGGTGTTGTCTGCCTGGATGAGTCCATTGTTTGAGACAGCTCCTGAGAATCCTGCTGGCAAAGAAAGTAGACCTTCTATTCCTGAGATGTCCTCTGTGCCAACGTTTGATAATACAATTGTTAATGGGACATTTTGGTCACCTGGCTCTGCCTCGATCTTTTGTCCGGCAGGACCAAAGTATGCATCAAGAAGTTTTACGTCATTGAATCCATGCTCAAAGGGTGACTCACCTGGTGTATTGTGCTCAGCAGTTTGAGCGTATCCTGGAATTACAATCTGTCCTACAGACAATAGTACTAGAAGAAGAATACTTTTGTATATCATGTCAGATTTGCCTCCATCTCTTCTTTTAAAATTCGGCCATCTTTTATTGTTACTACTTTATCCACCTCTCCGAACTGGTGTCTGTCGTGTGTTACAATGATAAATGTCTGGTATAGTTTTCTGTTCAAAGATTTTAGTAGCTGTACCGTAGTTTCAGCAGATACTGAATCCAGGTTTCCTGTAGGCTCGTCTGCAAGTACTACAGCAGGTTTTGCTATTAGTGCCCTTGTGATTGCAACTCTTTGTGCCTGTCCACCAGAAATTTGGTTTCCAAACTTGTGCATCTGGTTTTCTAGTCCAACTGTCTTAAGCAATGTCTTTGCTTCGTCTGAAGAATTTTGTATTGTACCCTGAATCTTTCTTGGCAGTGTAACGTTTTCAAGAACTGTAAGATCTGTCAAGAGATTTGAAAATTGGAATATGAATCCAAGTTTTGAGTTTCTAAATGCAGAAAGTTGGTTGTCACTGAGCTCTGACGTGTCCACTCCATCGATTATTACCTTGCCCCGTGTTGGCCTGTCAAGCAATCCAATCATGTTAAGCAGTGTAGACTTGCCAGAGCCTGAGCTGCCTACAATTAGCATAAATTCTCCGCGCTTGACCTTAAATGAGAGATTTCTCAAGGCGTAGACCTCGGTCTCTCCCTGTCCGTATACCTTGTCGATGTTGTGTACCTCTAATACGTAATCAGCCAACTCTCATTGCCTCCACAGGTTCTAATTTTGTAGCCTTGTATGCCGGATAGATTGATGCCACAACTGCAAGTACAAATGCCAGAATATCGGTCTGGATTATGCTTGTCCAGTTGTACTTTACCTCAAGTGCCAAGCTTCCCTGAAATGTCATGTGGGTCTCTTTTGCATATGCCGTATACGCTACTCCCATGACGGTACCAAGTCCTGCACCAATTATACCAATTACCATTCCTTGAAATATGAAAACTAGCAGTACATCTTTTCTTTTTGCGCCAATTGCCCTCATCACACCAATGTCTCGAGTCTTGCTTGAAACCTGCATCATTTGTATAGTAACTACAGCAAATGCAGAAGACATCATTCCAAAATATCCAACGAGATTAATCAACGCAATACCTGAACGAAAACCGCTAAGTGTCTGCTCTGCAGATTCTTCGATTGTCTGAGCTTTGAATTTGTCAGCAGTTGAAGGATATGCGGCAAGGAATAGATTCTTGACATCTACATCCTTTGTGGGATCGTTTAGTTTTACTATGATTGCTTGTGTTTCATGAGGTCTGTTTAAAATTTCTCGCAATGTATCAATGTTCATTATGACACCATTGTCAAGACCTACTGAACCTGCTGTTGCAGTTATTCCAACTATAGTTAATCTTCGCAGAACATCATTTCCAAACTGATCTTTGAATTTTAGTTTGATAGTATCCCCTACTAGTGGGCCACCAAGATCTCTGTCTACCATTGCTCCAACTACCACTGAATCTCGATATGATACATACTGGCCACCAGCACCCACAGTCTGATACATTGTAGATGCTTCCCTGTCAAGAACTGGATCGACTCCAATAACTGGTACAGAATAATCACGAACTATTTTTCCATCTATTGTTGCGTTAATTGAAGCAACAGACTCGATTCTTGGAGCAGCTGCCTGGACATATGGAATTCTTTCAAGCCAGTTAACCAGTACAAAATCAGATTTTGTGATAAAGTCTTCTTGTCGTGTAATGTATACATGTCCGAATCGATAGTTTATCTGATCACGGACAATTGCATCGTATAATCCCTGGAAGATAACAGAATTTACCTGGACCACAAGTATGGCAATTGCAACTGCAAGGCTTGCCGCGATGAGGCTACCTTTTCTCCTTGTGATGAATCTAATGCCAATTTGTGCGCGATAATCCAATAGACGATCATAATTAGTCTGTTATTTAATGTTTTAGAGGTATATTCTTATCATATTAGACAATTATAAATAATACATGTTCAATTTGATATGATTGATGGAGTAATTGTATAAGAAATGGACAAATTAGACATTGAGATTCTCTCACATCTTCTTAACAACTGCAGAAAACCTGACAGGCAGATAGGCCAAGAGATTGGCATTTCCGGCGTTTCGGTAAAATCAAGAATTCAAAAAATGATTGATAAAAAAATTATCCAGGACTTTGTGTTAAAGATAGAGCCTCCTGTTCTTGGGTACAGCGTTTTGTATTTTGTTGTCACAGGAAAAGAGATCGATGAAATCATCAATCAAATAAAATTGGTAGGAGATCCGTTCTTTGTTGTACCATGTGTTGGAGGTATTACAGTGTGTAGTATAGTAGTAAAAGAAGATCCTGCACAAAAGATGGAGATTGCAAAAAACTTGTTGCGAGATGTCAGAGTGCTCAGCATCTTTGAAGCAAAAAATCCAGAGATTCGATCGGACCTGACAAAGACTGACATTGAAATCATTGACATTCTATCAAAAGATCCCCGTCTGAAAATAGAAGAGATTGCAAAAAAATCTGGTTTTTCTACAAAGACTGTGACGCGTTCACTTGATAAATTACAAAATGATGAAGCCATCCAGTTTACTGTAATCTACAACCCAAAAAACATGGGAGAGTTTATTCCGTTTGTGATATTGGTCCGAGTAAAAGAAGATGTGAAAAAGACACTTGCAATACTAGACAAGACATTTTCTGGGTCATTTTTGCAAAAGCCATTTGTGCACATGGACCAGATTGTACTATTCCTGTATACAGATAACATCTACAAGATGGACGATCTTTCTGCCAAGGCACAAGGTATCCAAGGAATACTTTCTGTAGACCTGTTTATTCCAAAAAAGATTACGCTGCAAGGCAAGTGGGTTGAGAGCGCAATTGCAAACGCCAAGAAATCCAAAAAACTGCACCTCATGTCTGAGATACATTCATAACATATTATTTTGTGGTTTCATCAAATGAGGAAAAATGTCTTCAAGGGCAGGGTTCTCTCACTTAGTCTTTACACTTTATCAATAAACAAGCGAAAAGTTACACGCGAAGTAATAGAGCACCCAGGTGCTGCTGCAATACTTGCAATTGAATCAGGCAAGATACTTCTTGTGCGACAACACAGGTTTCCCCACGGATACGTGCTTGAAATTCCTGCAGGGACACTTGAAAAGGGAGAAAAACCGCTAAAGTGTGCCCACAGGGAACTGCGTGAAGAGACAGGACATACTGCAAAAAAGATGGTTCCACTAATCAAGTACTATCCTTCGATTGGATACAATACTGAAATCATCCATTGCTATGTCGCATCCGGTCTAAAAAAAGTTGGAGACTTGCAGCTTGACCAAGATGAAATCATGTCAGTTGTAAAGATGGATATCAAAAAGGTAATCAGGATGATAATGTCAGGAAAAATTACAGATTCTAAAACAATCTGTGCAGTACTTGCGTATAATACAAAACATCACGTATAGACCGGTTTTACTAGATCCGCAACATCTGCCCAGCATCTTGATAGTTTTTCAAATGTAAATATCAAATTCAATAATTGTATAGAGCCTTGTTTTTTTGGATCAATTGACGAGCCTACACTTTGGATCTTTTTTTGATAACTTCTGTGCAGTGTAATTGCCTCAATTGCAAGTTTTCTGTTGTTCTCAATAAATGAAGTGATTGATTTTTCATGCACGTTTTCTATCTCTTTTGCGACATCGTATAGTTTCTTGGTATCAGATTTGGATATAGGTAGTTCTGAAATTGAATGTGCAAGATCTGTTATGATATCTCCTGCTGTTTCGAGCAAGTTTGCTGCAACTCTGTAATCCAAGATATCGATATTTCCCAAATTTAGTGCAGTTGCAAGTTTCTTGTCAACCATTGCGCTTCGAATCAATCGTACCAGCAAGAAATACTGTCTGTCAATTTCATCGTCCCTGCTTGGCATCGTATCTAACACAGAACGGTCATCAGACACAAGACATGATGTGGTATCACGGAACATTCCAAGAACAATTGAGCTCATTCTTTTTAGTATCTTGTCAGGGCTTAGTGTAGTTGCATCAAGCAAGAACTGGACGTTTACATTTGATGCATCCTCTTCGACAATTTCCATACCGACAAGTCTTCGCATTAGGCCACGGATCTTTTCCCTGTCTTCAGCTGATATGGTAGACCGTCCGCTGATTTTTATTATATCGTACCCAAGCAGGTAAGCACCTGTTACATAGGCGCTGATGTTTTCTTGTCTTGATACGGGATATGAAATTATGACTTCGTTTGGTGGTCTGCTTCCACCAGTTGGTGTAATGGATATACTGTTGGTACCTGTCTCGATTTCTACTTCGTCACTTTTTTCAAGCTTGTTTGCCTGGACCCACTCTGTTGGAAGTGAAACCAGTATGCTGCTTCCTATTCTTTGCAGGCGTCGAATGAATTTAGTCAATTTATACTAATTTATATAATTTAATGATCATTTTTATATTTTCTCTTAAATTTAAGCTAGTTATGCAGGCAGTAGCCTTTGCACCGGGACATATCACTGGATTTTTCAAGGCCGAGGTAGATGAGAAAGAGCCAGAACAGAAAGGTTCCATTGGTGCAGGATTTTGCATCAAGGAGGGAGTGACAACACATGTCAAGGTCACTAGTTCCGAGAAACCCGGATTCAAGATTACTGTAACTGGATTCCAGTCAGACAATACGCAGGTCTCTGAATTTGTTGTAAGAGAATTTTTTAAAATTGTAAAAGAGAGTTGGTTTTTAGAAATTGAACATAGCACTACCATTCCTGTTGGATATGGACTAGGCTCAAGTGGTGCAGTTGCACTATCCTTGGCATTTGCGCTAAACAAGGCACTTGGGACTAACCTGTCCCGTACCAAAATAGGACAAATCGCACACAATGCAGAGATCCATTGCAAGACAGGACTTGGAACCGTATTATCATCGTACCATGGTGGGTTTGAAATAAGGACAAAACATGGTGCACCAGGAATCGGCAGCCTTCAAAAGATCCACACAGATTATACTGCAGTTGTAATTTGCTTTTCACCGATATCTACAAAACAGTTCATCAAGACCGAATTATCCAAGATAAACGGTCTTGGAGGAAAGATGGTTACTAAATTATTAAAGTCACGAGACCAGATGGAGTTTTTGGACATGTCACTTGAATTTGCAAAATATGTGGATGTAATCACGCCACAGATGCAAAAAGTAATTGATGATCTGTCCAAGAATGGATTCAAGTCAGGTGTTGCAATGTTTGGTGAAACGGTATTCACACTTGTGCCAAAGACAAAGGAAACACAAGTGATGCAGATTCTAAAAAAATATGATGGATTGATAATCAAGACTGGAATAGACAAGAGCGGAGCCAGAGTCTCCTAGAGTTGATTCCAAAGACACATCCACGAGCCGCCTCGCTACACATCCGGGAAAAACTCGTTCATGGCTTCAGGGAGGGACTAGTTGTTGAAGAAGGCCTTTTGGCACACGGCAGAGGTGAGATGTTTGACTATCTCATAGGGGAAAAGACTACCAAGACCTCGCGCAAGGCAATAAGGGCTGCAGCAGTATCACTAATGTCTGCAAAGTTTCCTGTAATATCGGTAAACGGGAACTTTGCCGCCCTTTGTGCAAAAGAGATTGTGGAGTTGTCCAAGGTAACTGGTGCAAAGATTGAGGTGAACCTGTTTTATGCAAGCGAGAAACGAAAAAAAGCAATTGCCAAACACTTACGAAAAAATGGTGCAAAAGAAATTCTTGGAATCGAGGCAAAATTTGCAAAGCGCATCCCCAAGCTTGACAGCGCAAGAAGAGTGGTGGATAAACGAGGAATATTTTCTGCAGACGTTGTACTAGTACCACTAGAGGATGGAGATAGAACCATTGCGCTGAAAAAATTTGGAAAAAATGTCATTACATTTGACTTGAATCCCATGTCACGCACTGCACAGACTGCCGATATTACAATTGTTGATAACGTAATTCGTGGAATGAAAATATTGATTGATGTTTGCAAAAAATCATCAAAGCAAGACTTGGGAGAAAAAAAGTTTGACAACAAGAAAAACTTGAAAAAATCAGTCAATGCCATAAGAAAAAATCTGAGGAGAATGGCAAATGCCTAAGTCTGTCAGAGATATTCTGTCAATGAAAAATTCCAAAAAGATTACGGTGATCACTGCATATGATTATACCACATCGCAGCTCTGCGACAAGGCAGGAGTTGACATGATGCTTGTAGGTGACAGTGCAGGGATGGTGATGTTGGGATATGACAATACCATACCTGTTACGATGGACCAGATGTGTCTTTTTACTGAAGCAGTTGCAAGGGGCAGACAGAATGCACTAGTTGTTGCAGACATGCCATTCATGTCATACCAGTCAAGCAAGTCTCAGGCAATTGAGAATGCTGGAAGGCTTGTCAAGTCTGGTGCAGATGCGATAAAACTAGAGGGTGGAACTGAGATCAAAGATACCATACATGCCATTGTAGAAATTGGCATACCTGTGATGGGGCATATCGGTTTCCAGCCACAGACTACAACGTTACAAGAAGGCTACAAGGTCCAGGCAAAGACAAAAGACGCTGCACTGAGATTGATTGATTCTGCCAAGGCACTTGAGAGAGCAGGCGCTTTTTGCATAACACTTGAGATGGTGACAAGGGAGGTATCAAAGATTATTTCAAATTCTGTTAGTATTCCTACCATTGGAATCGGCTCTGGGCCTGACTGTGATGGGCAAGTGCTTGTTGTTCATGACTTGCTTGGATTGTACGAAAAGATAAAACCAAAATTTGCAAAAAGGTATCTAGAATTGTCGTCGGATGTTATACAAGCAATCCAGTCATACAAAAGCGATGTAACATCAGGCAAGTTTCCCGGAGCAGAACACTCTTTTTTGATGGAAAAATCTGAACTTGAAAGGTTGAAAAAAGAAATTGGTTGAAAAACATCCTTCGTTAGATATTGTTGGCTCTGATGGTACAGAACTTGCAGGGAAAAAAATTGTCTTGTGCATATCAGGAAGTGTTGCTGCATACAAGTCAATAGAGCTTGCAAGATTACTGATGCGACATGGTGGAGACGTTACCTGTGTTGCAAGCAAGGCTGCAACTGATCTTATCCAGCCAAGTTATTTCAAGTGGGCAACTGGAAATCCTGTGATAACAAAACTTACTGGAGACTTGGAACACATCAAAGTTGCAGATTATAGACAATCAGATCTTATTGTTGTATATCCGTGTACTGCAAATACACTAGGTAAGCTTGCAAACGGTATTGATGACACCCCGATATCTACGGTACTAAGTGTTGGACTTGGCTCCAAGATTCCAATTATCATTGCACTTGCAATGCACCAGGCAATGTATGAAAATCCTGCTGTTGTATCCAACATAAAATTTTTGCAAAACAAGGTCAGTTTCATCTCTCCAAAATTTATTGAGGGAAAAGCAAAGGCTGCAGAACCCGAGGAGATACTTGATGATATACTGCAAAGATTTGGCTCATCACCTGTACTCAAGGGAAAAAAGGTCTTGATAACTGCAGGACCTACCATAGAATACATCGACCCCGTGAGAGTGATTACAAACCAGAGCACTGGCAAGACCGGAATATTGCTTGCATCAGAGTTTGTCTCATCAGGCTCCAAGGTTACCATGATCTATGGCCCAGGCGTGGAAATACCTCCAAAAGGCGCCAAAGTGGTACATGTCAAGACCAGTTCGCAGATGAGTGAGGCACTAAAAAAAGAGATGAAAAAACCATGGGATGTCGTAATACTTGCTGCTGCGGTATCAGACTATACTCCAGAGAAACCAAGCAAGACAAAACTTGACAGCGACTTGTCCAAAATTTCTTTGAAGATGAAAAAAGTTCCAAAGATGATAAACGATATCAAAAAGATCCAAAAGGATGTCTTCCTAGTTGGATTCAAGGCAGAGGCTGACATATCTAAGGAACAGTTGATAAAAAAAGCAAGAGAAAAGATAACACAAGCAGATTGTGATCTGGTTATTGCAAATGACATTGGCACAAAAAGATACAAGGAAAATTCTGATTACAACAATGTGATATCAGTCGACTCTAAAGGTGCAACTGAATCTGGATGGAAAGAAAAATCCAAAGTTGCAAAATTTATCCGAAAGGAAATTGAAAAAAGAATCAGCTAGAGTTTTTCTTTAGTGCTTTCAGTATGTTGTAACTTTTTCTTTCTTGTTGCAAATGCATAACCAAATGATACTGTAAGGATTGAACCTGCCAAGACTGGACCTGTCAACGGTGAGAGTATGTTATTTCCGGATATTGTAGAATACGATTCAAGTATTGCAACAAAGAGTGCTACTCCACTCAATCCATATGCCATGTACCGAAAACCCTTGGTGTCAAATATTCTAGAGAATGCAGAACGAATCACCACACTGTCTAGTGTATCAACTGGGATCATGCCTAGTGCGAAAAATCCCGAGAGAATCAATGCAGTTTGGATTCCTGCAGTAGCTGATGCCACTGCAGATATTGTAATTGCAGAAATCTGAGTCGCAGTGTCAAAGCCCAGGCCAAATACCATGCCAGTTACAAAAGAGGAACCTACTGGACCCAAGACTCCAATCTTTCCTAGAACCTTGCTTGCAAGTATTGCAGAGCCGCTCTTGCCCCACTTTTTCATTGCATAGATGTTTACTACGCCAATGGTTCCAAGCGCAATTGCACCTGTAACTCCTCCCCAGAACTGGATATTTCCTGAACTGGTTATACTTCCAACTACGTATATGATGAATACCATCTCGGCAAGAACTGATAGCATGTGGCCTGAACTAAATCCCGCACCCACAAGTCTTGATTTTTTTGTGGCATGATGTAACCTGACAAGATTATCGATTGCAGTAATATGGTCAACATCCAATCCATGGCGTATACCAAACAGTACCATAACAGGGATTGAGACCAAGATAAAAGACCAATAGTCTGTCAACTAGAACTCCTCATGATACCGTGAAATCATGCATGTAATGAATTGCATTTGTATAAGAAATTTGCTGTATGGTATTGTATCATACAGTTATCAGTTCTTTTGTAAACTTGTGCATTACGTTTACCTTGTTTCCAACAATTACAGAATCTTCAATTCGTATGCCAAACTTTTTTGGAATGTATATTCCTGGTTCGACTGTAACTGCCATGTTCTTTGATAGTATCGCCTTGCTTGATGGACCGATGTTTGGTAGCTCGTGCACTTCTAGTCCGATTCCGTGTCCTGTCGAGTGGATGAAAAATCTTCCATAGTGTTTCTTTTCTATGGCATTTCTGCAAGCATCATCAACAGACTTGCATGAAGCTCCTGGCTTGACAGCTTTTAGTCCTGCTTCTTGGGATTGACGCACAATCTCGTAGACTTTTTTTGCTTCATCGGAAACTTTGCCGATGCCAAATGTTCTTGTTGCATCAGAGACATATCCTTGGTATCGTAAAGTAAGATCAACTACAACCATATCGCCGCTCTTGAATTTTCTGTCAGTCACTTGAGCATGTGGCAGTGCACCGTTTGGCCCACCTGCTATGATTAATGGATTCAGTGTTGACTTGTATCCAGTTGCAAACATTCCTCTTTCCATGCCATACTGCATTAGTATGGTTTGAAGCTGGGCTTCTGTCTGGCCAATCATCATGGTATCAACACACATCTCATACATCTCATCAAGTATCGAGGATGCCTTTTGCAGGATGGTAACCTCTTGGGAATCTTTTACCTCCCTTGCGCGATAAAATGGATCAGTTGATGATTCCACCTTTGGTAGAGATTTTTTTAGGCTTGATACTATATTGAAACTGTCGCTGTCTGTGCAGACCTTGTTTTTTTGTAATCTGTTGATTACGGTACCGATTGCGCCCTTGCCACGCTCGGATTTTATCACGTCACAGTCAGTAGAATCCTCCTTTGCCCTTCCCATTTCAAGCTCAGGTGCGATAATGGTACAGCCGTTTTTGTCAAGTATGCCGATTGCCTCTCCCCAGAATCCAGTCATGTAAAACAAATTTTCAGGCTCGAACGCAACAAGTGCATCGCAGCCGATTTTATTGCAATATTTCAAAAGGTTCTTTCTTCGTTGATTCAATGTGATAGTTGTATCGTTGTACCATTTTATATTTGCTGGAAGGTTTAGATATTGGAAATAGACCCTGTGGTTTTGTGGAAGAGAAAAAGAAAGTTGTAGCATTATTGTCAGGAGGACTTGATAGTAGGTTAGCTGTAAAGATGATGCAGAACCAAGGATTTGATGTAACTGCTGTTGCAATCAAGACTCCGTTTTGTGATTTTGATTGTGGTAGAGGATGCGGATTTGAAATTAGAGAGACTGCAGATTCTTTGGGTGTTGACTTGAAGACCGTATACTTGGGTGATGATTATATCGAGATGCTAAAAAAACCAAAACACGGTTACGGTTCTGGAATGAATCCATGTATTGACTGCCGTTCCATGATGTTCAAGGCAGGAAAAAAAGTGATGGATGAGATTGGTGCAGAGTTTATCATCTCAGGTGAGGTGCTTGGACAGAGACCAATGAGTCAGTTTGCTCCAGCTTTGAAGACGATAGAAAAAGAATCTGGACTAGAAGGGATTATCGTAAGACCGTTATCTGCAGCTTTGTTACCACCAACAAAACCTGAGCTTGATGGATTGATCAAGCGAGAGAACCTTGGAATGATCCGGGGCCGATCAAGAAAAGAACAATTGAAGATGGCCCACGAGTTTGGTTTTGACAATCCACCAAATGCTGGAGGTGGATGTCTGCTAACTGATCCTGCATTTGCAGTTCGTGCAAAAGATCTCTTCAAGCATACTGAAACTCCAAACACAAATGACATTGACTTGCTAAAAATTGGAAGACATTTTAGATTTGATGATACAACAAAATTCATTGTCGGAAGACACAAGGATGAAAATGAAATGATAAAGGCACTTGCATTGCCTGGCGATGTTTTGTTTGATGCAAAAGATCATGTCGGTCCGATTTCATTATTGCGCGGAGAAGATTCTGAGAAAAATTTGAAATTAGCTGCAGCTATTGCATTGCGATACTCTGATGCACCAAGGGACAAGGAAGGTACTGTATTATTAGAAAAGAATGGTGTATCAACAGAGCTTGTAGCTGGTCCAATTGCAGAACCAGAATACCTGCAGTATAGAATTTAGCCACGCAAGCTAATCTGTGAGGTATAATTGACTAGAAAGACTTTTTGGGGGAGTTGATCGTTTACAAAGTATGCAGCAGCAAAAGGCCCCGACCTACCTCAAGGCAATAACTTTGAGGGACTATAGCGACGTGCATAGTGTAAAAGAGGACATCAAAAAGGGAATGATTCTAGTTCTCAGGGTAACCCCACTTGCACAAAAAAATGTCGATGAGCTAAGAAAGGCTGTTGAAGAAATTTACAACATTGCAAAAAATGCTGATGCAGATATTGCAAGACTTGGAGAAGAAAGAATCATTGTAACTCCATCTGGTGTAAAGATCTGGCGAGCAGAATACGATCTAAAGTAATCTAATTCCTTCTTGCACTTGAGGACATGTTGTTGCAATTCTAAACATCCTGTGCACAGAGCTTGCCAAGTTTTCACACTTGCGTCGCTCACCGTGATTTACAATTACTCGTCTGAGCTTTGGTCGTAGTCTGTGGATGTAAGACATTAGTTGATTGTAATCGCTGTGACCACTGAATCCGTCAAGTTTTTCAGTTGAACAGTTTATGTTGATTACTTCTATTTTTCCATCTTTTCCGACAACAGAGACTTGTCTTGATCCGTCAAGGACACGTCTTCCCAATGTTCCGTTTACCTGATACGACACAAACAAGATCTTGTTCTTTTGTACGGGTGCAATGTTTTTGAAGTACTCCAACACTGGTCCACCTTCGAGCATACCAGATGTTGCCATTATAATCGATGGACCCTCACGCAATGGTTCTTCTCTTGCATCAGAGTGTTCTATATTTGTGAAATATTCAGAATCAAATGGATTGTCATCAGTTTCTAGGATCTTTTGTCTGAGCTCTCGTGCCAAGTACTCGGGATATGATTCGTGTATTGCAGTTGCTTCAGCGATCATTCCCTCTGTAAATACCGGTGCCTCCATCAGTTGACCTTGCTTCATGTATTGATCGATCACCATCATGAGTTCCTGTGCACGACCTACTGCAGGAATTGGGATGAGTACCTTACCTCCGTTTCGTAGTGTCTCGTTTACTGATTTGATAAATATCGATTCGACCTCTTCTCTTGAGGACTGGATGTCTTCTTTTGCTCCATATGTGCTCTCGATGAGTAGTGTCTCGACTCTTGGGAAGTTCCAGGAGGCGCTCTCAAAGAGCATTGATTTTCCATACTTTAGGTCTCCAGTATAGACAAAGTTGTGGTTACCGTTTCCTATGTGGAAGTGGCAGCTTGCAGAGCCAAGTATATGGCCTGCGTTTGAGAATACGAGTTTGATATCAGGAGAAATGTCTGTGACGGTTCCATATGATAATGGAATGGTCTGCTTCATTACTTGTTTAACGTCTCTTTCAGAGTACATTGGTACCCTTCCTTGTGCTGATGCGACCTTGATTGCATCAAGCTGGATTAGGTTCATCATTGGTAAGGTTGGCTCTGTACAGTAAACAGGTCCCTTGTAGCCATACTTGAAAAGAGCAGGCAGAAATCCAGTATGGTCAAGGTGTGCATGGCTGATTACTACGGCATCAAGCTCGTCTAGTGTCATGTTTGGCCAGTCAAGGCGTGGATATGCCTCTATTGGGTTCTTGGCACCAGGGTTTATTCCACAGTCAATTAGGATCTTGCTTTCGTGTGTGGTAAGCAACATGCAGGACCTTCCTACCTGGCTAAAACCACCTAATGTCATGAGCGATACCTCGGCATCTTCGGATAGTTTTGGTCTGAATATCTGCTCGCCTACCTGTCTTAGGTGCTTGCTACGTTCCGTTGATGATATTTTTAGATTATAGTTGATAGTCTGAATTGTAGATGACTGGCTTGCAGTTGCCTTTCGGATACGTATCCTCCAGCCAGTTTTGGATACCAGTTCTGGCATGTTAAATGCGTCTGTGTTGTTAAGCAGCCATGGGCGCTTGACATCAACTGTCATCTCTCCGGTTGCAGTATCAAAGAATGTCCCGCCAAGCTCTGCCTCCTTTGGAAGCATTTGTGTTAGAATCTGTCTTGATTCTTCCTCGTTCTTTCTGATTGATTCCTCGGTTCGAACTACGATTCTTTTTTTAATTACATTTACCATGTTGGAGATTACTTCGTTGTGCTCCATGAGATACTTTGGGTTCTTTGTGTAGATTGCAATCCTTGGGCCCTCATAATCTATCTTAGTGACGTCTGCCTCTTTTGGAATACTTTGCAGTATTGTTGCCATTATGTTTTGGGCTGGAGATAGTTCACGTTGTGCTTGTTTTCTTTGCATTAAATCACTAAAGCGTAATTATGGCTCGTTTCTGTTCTTTTGTCAAGAGTCGGTATCCTTGCTTGTCGATTATTGCTACATTGATTCCGTCACCAGTTCCAATGTTTCTGGTGATTGCAGCCTTTACCGCTCTTAGGGCAATCATCTTACCCTCTTCTACTGTCAAGCCATCACGGTACTCACTTTCCAAGAGACCGTAAGCTACTGGAGATCCACTTCCTGTTGTTACGTATGTTTTTTTGTCAAGTGAGCCAAACATGTCAATATTGTACAATGCTGGGCCTTGCTTGTCATATCCTCCAACGAGAATATCTGCAATGAATGGATAGTATCTATTCTGGAAGAATATCAATGATGCAAGTCTTGCAATTGATTTTATCGGTAGATACTCTTGCTTGTCAATTCGGTGTATGTTTGAATGATATCTTAGCATGTCTGTTACATTTTGTGCATCTGCAACACCACCTGCGATTGTCATTCCGGCGTGATTATCGATCTTTTGGATCTTCATTGTATTGTTATTTGCTATGAAATATCCTGCGCTTGCTCTCATGTCTGCGCAGAGGACTACACCGTCAGTGCAGCTTATTCCTACTGTAGTTGTTCCATGGTATGTGTGTTGTTCGATATAGTCTGACAAATAACTTGCTCCTAAGTTTAGATATTTTGGATTGCATATCACCCGCTTAAATAACTTTGGATTGCCGGGAATCGATAAATAACCAAATTCCAAGACAAAACCATGGCTTCTCACATCATGGAGCTACCAAGAAAGATACTCATAGGTGAGAACAATATTTCTGGTATAGGAGAATTTCTTGCTGGGTTATCAAATCCTAGAAAGGTTTCCTTGGTATCAGGTGACAAGGTCCGAAAGATTACTGATAAAAAAATTTCTTCATCTCTTACTGATTCTGGAATCAAGTATGTGTGGCACCGTAGTACCAGCAACGATGTAGCATCTGCCAACCGTACTCTGTCAGAGATAAAAAAAGACAAGAGCGACTTGATAATTGGAATCGGAGGCGGAAGATCTGTTGATATTGCAAAGATGATTGCATATAATTTGAAAAAATCTTTTGTAAGTATACCGACATCTGCTTCACATGATGGTATTGCCAGTCCGTTTGTTTCAATACGTGGAGACAAGCCTTATTCTATAATCGCTACCGCACCGCTTGGAGTCTTTGTTGATATTGCGATATTGAAAAAGGCTCCGAGAAGGTTGCTTGCAAGTGGCTGTGGAGATTTGATGGCAAAGGTTACTGCAGTACGCGACTGGGAGCTTGCTAGAGACAACGTCGGGGAATATTTTGGAACATATGCTGCAAACCTGGCATCAATGAGTGCCAAAATTGTAATCGATAATTCAAAAGACTTTAGGAAAAATCCTGATGTTAGGATGATTGTGGAAGCTTTGATTAGTTCGGGTGTAGCCGCGTGTATCGCTGGGTCCAGTAGACCATGCTCTGGTGCAGAACACTTGTTCTCTCATGCTGTTGATCATCTAAAACCTGGAGTGGGGCTGCATGGTGAAAAATGTGGAATTGGTGCCATACTGATTGCAAAGATGCAGGGCCAAGACTGGAGAAAAATTATTCAAATGTTGAAAAATGTTGGAGCTCCTACAACTGCAAAAGAGATTGGATTAGAGTCTGATGTTCTTGCACAGGCACTGACAATTGCACAATCACTGCGACCTGAAAGATATACCATATTAAGTCAGAAAAAGATGAATACGAAAAAAGCAATCGAGCTTGCTGAAACTACTGGTGTACTATAAAATCTCTAGGCTGTCTTTTGTGCTACAGGCTTTTCCTGTTTTTGCTCTGCTGGCTTTTCTTGCTTTGGCTTGTTGAATGTATCAACAAAGTTTACCTTTTCTAGTGCTGGAACAAACTTGAATATTTCATTTGCAATTGAGCGCTTGACAATCTGGAGTCCTTCCATCATCATTGCCTCTTCTGGTATGTTGACATCAACTGCTGCGCCTTTAATTTCAAACTTGATCTTGGACTCGTCAATTGGGAATCTTCTTTTTAGTAATCCCATGACTTTGTCTTGATCAGTATCTAGTGATTTTATAACATTAAGATCATAAACAATTGTCTTTCCTGCAAATCTGTGGTTAAAGTCAACTTGGACTCGGCCTGAACCGATGAATCTTACAATTCCTGTTCTTTCATCGATCTCGATTGTATCACCAACTGTGACCTTTTCTGCATCTTCGCCAAGTTTTCTCAATGGAATCATTCTAACCTTTCCAGAATCTCTCATTCCAAATCCTTTCTCTGGAGGAACTTCTAGTGAGAGCTTGTCACCTGCTTTGGTGTTTGCAAGTGCATCGTCGAGACCCTTGAGGACCCAGGACTCTCCAACAGAAATCAATCTTGGTTGGTACTTTACGTTACTATCATAAATTGAACTTGATTTAGCGTCAGCTTCGCGTGTTGTCTCAAAAACTTCGTTTGAATCCTTAACCTTGGCAGTATAGTCCACCAGAATTAAAGTTCCTTTTTGGAAAGCCAACGTAACCGATCCTTCAACTTCCTAATATTAAGTTAACACGAAATTATAGAGCCTTTAGTTTTTCTTCAGCAACTTTGAGTGCTTCTGGATTTGTCTTGTGTCCCATCATGCCAAGTGTAGATTCTATTGCAGAGAGTGTTCTCATTACGTGATACTTGTTTACTTCGCCCATGCATCCGACTCTAAACACTTTGCCTTTTAGTTCTCCAAATCCACCGGCAACTAGAACTCTGAATTTCTCAGAGAGTGTTCCTCGGAATGTCTTGTCATCTAGTCCTTGTAAATAATTTAGTGCAATTACAACTGTAGAACGTGCATCCTCTTTTGCAAATGGTGAGAGTCCCATGGTACTCAGTCCACTGTATAATGCATCAGAGCAGACTCTGTGTCGTCTGATTCTGTTATCAATTCCTTCTTCTAGAATAATATCAAGTGCTTCTCTGTATGCATATAGTAATGGTATTGCTGGAGTAAATGGTGTTTCTTTTGAATCATCATAATACTTGAAGTATCTTGCCATGTTAAAGTAAAATGTTGGCGGGGGATTTGCAATCATGTGTTTTTTTGCTTTTTGGCTGACTGCAATTGGTGAAATTCCTGGTGGAGCTGCAAGTGCTTTTTGTGCGCCTGTTACACAGACGTCTACTCCCCACTTGTCCATGTGGAACTCTTCTCCACCAAGTATTGATACACCGTCTACAACATAGAATGAATCATTTCTTGCTGTAAGGTCTTTAATTTTATCAAGATACTTTACCATCGTTCCAGTTGAGGTTTCGTTCCATACAACATAGAATGCCTTGACATCCTTGTTGTTGTCAAATGCCTCTTTTACTTGATCAAAAGTTGCGTTCTGGCCAAATGGTGTTGTGAGGCGTACAACGTTTGCTCCTGCCCACTCGAGCATGGTAGACAATCTACTGCTAAATTCTCCGTTGACTGGAATGATTACCTTGTCGCCTTTTTTTACCATGTTGACAACTGAAGCTTCGACTGCACCAGTTCCTGATGCTGAAAGGGCAACAACGTCGCTTGTTGTATCGAAAATTTTCTGGCTTTTTTCTATAGTATCTACGTATAATTTTACAAAGTCTTTACTTCGGTGATTTATCATGTGAGTAAACATTGCTCTTGTTACTCGCTCTGGAACATTTGTTGGTCCAGGCAACATGACTAGATATTCCAAATTTCTTCAACTTGCAAGCAAGGGAACCATTATTTATAATTAAAGTTCTGATGAGGTTTGCCTTGTTTTGGGGCTTGAAATTGATTGATTTTGTTTTGTATTAGATTGGATTGTCAGATTTCAGGCAATTACTCTTAAAACTGTAAGCGATGCAATGATCTTGTGTTTAGAGACTTTCCTGAACTCAAACCATCAAAAGGCAAATTTCGTATTATTGGAATAGACAAGTTTGAGATCCTAGGTGAAGGTCATTGGGTAGTTGCTGATTTTGATGACCGTGATGAGGCAATAAAGAAAGCAAAAGAAATGACTAGAAATGCTTCAAAAGATGCAGCTGATCCAAGTGTGGCAACGGTATTTTACGCATATGATGAAAATGGAAACTATCTCGGTGGAGAAATACATGATGAGGGTTAGCTAGTCTTCATTAACAAACATCTAAAGAATTTTAGAAAGTCTATTTTTTGCATCTATTTTCAAGAGAACTTGTTTAGTTCCTTCTGGAACTAAATCTTGCCAGTCTTTTCCAGTTACGATCATCTCTCGAATATTTGTTCCAGATATTATATCTCTCCTCAATAGAGGGAGCTCAAAGACATTCTTTCCTCTTTTTTTGTACAATGTCAGAGTAAATTCATCATTTGAAAAGACCAAATCATAAGGAGGTACAATGGAATCAACATGATAAGTCCACTTTTCGTGATCGCCTGTATCTGGTACAAAAAATATCTTGACATGTTCCAAAGTCTTGGGATCAAGTGATGAAAGAATCATTTCTTTTCTCTCATCTGCAGTGAATGGATTTCTTTTTTCATTACTCTTGTTTGAGCTTCCAATTCCAATCCATAATTTGTCAACTTTTGACAATCCAATCTTTACTGCTTCCAGATGTCCCTTGTGAAACGGTTGGAACCTGCCAATTAGAAGACCATCCATTATTGAGATCTTGTTTAGCTTGTTTAAAAAACCATCATTAATTAGATTCCAAAATTAAATGAGGTAATCATGGAACCAATAAAAATAGACGGTGGATGGGGAGAGGGCGGTGGACAGATAATTCGAAGTGCAGTTACGTTATCTGCAATTACAGGCAAGTCAGTAGAGATAGAAAATATTAGAAAAAATAGAAAGGTTCCAGGTCTTAGACCACAACATTTGTTCGGAGTAAAAATTTTGTCAAAGATCTGTCAAGCTAGAGTAGAAGGTCTCCACGTAAATTCAACTTCGCTAAAGTTTTTTCCCTCACAGGGGCTAGACTTGGATCTTCAAGAAGACATTGGTACTGCAGGTAGCATTTCACTTATTTTACAAGTATTGATTCCCGCTGTCTCACTTATGAAAAACAGCTTGAAGTTATCAATTATTGGAGGAACAGATGTTCCCTGGAGTCCCACACTTGATTATACTAGACATGTTTTTTTAGAAGCTATGTCTAGAATTGGAATCAACTTTACCTCAGAGATCAAAAGACGCGGATATTATCCCAAAGGTGGTGGGCTTGTTGAAACACAAATACATCCTTGTAAGAATCCTAGCTTGATTTCACTTCTCAAGAGAGATACCAAAACTGCAAGACTCGTATGTTCTTATTCGCAAATATCAAGAGAAGCAATAGAAAAAGAGACAAACATTGCAAGAGACATTCTTGCAAAGAATGGATTTGATTGCAATATCACAATCAAGGAAGAAAATGCACATGACAAGGGATACTCAATGCTTGTATTTTCACATGATTCAGATTCTGTTATAGGCTCTGATGGAATATATCACAAGAGCTTGAATGGATTCGGAGAATCTGTTGCCAAAAGATTTATCGAATCAAACCTTGGTGTAGATCTTAATCTTTCTGACATGCTTGTAGTTCCACTATCTCTTATCAAAGAAACTTCGGTATTCAGAGTAAAGGAAATCACAAAACACTTGGAGACAAATCTTTTTGTTGCTTCAAAAATGACTGGTTGCAGATACGGAATAGGAAAACTAGACGATGGGTTTGAGGTAAGAATCTCCGGAGTCTCAGACTCCTGAATGAAGCAGTGCTGCCATCAGTAGTATAACAACAGAGACTATCACTGTCAGCCTGCCAAGCATGATAATCTTTGAGCGTAGTTTTTGTAAATGCTCACCTGAAAGACTCTGTGTTTCTATCTTTTTTTCCACCTCAGTTCGAATCAGTCTAACATGTATTGCAAATATGATTATCAGTACAATTACAAGAATTATCTTGATGAAAAGAACAATACCATAATTGGTACCAAGTATCATCGATGGTTTTTCAATTATACCAACAGAATTGTAGATTCCAGTCAGGATTAGTACAATAAGAGAAGGAACCCCAATTACATTGAACCTGCGTCCCACTCGAATCATTATTGACAGCCTTCCTTCTACAGAATCTGAAAATGTCTTGAGCAATGGAGCAAGAACGATTCCAATGAATATAGAACCTCCAACCCATATTGATGCTGCAATGAGGTGTGCCCACATGATCAGTGCATTAGCAAGTAACATCACACTATTTGCCGAGTCAACGAATAATATCTATTCTCATCTCAAGAAGGTTTTTTAATTGAACAGACCCCGTAGCTTTTAGATTTGATAAGCACGGGCAGACTGGTCATAATAGCATGTTTTGCAGGTCTTGGCGCAATGATGTTGTTCTTTTACCTATATGCAAATTCTTTCCAGAGCGATCTTAACAAAGTAACAGTAGACATTGATAGCATCAAGGTTCTAGATGAGAACAAGATTGACAAGCGTGCACATCTTGATGTGAGATTTAATATTCAAAATCCAAATTCAATTGTACTAACTATATCTACAATTAATTATCAATTATTTGCAAATGGACAAAACCTTGGAGAGGGACACTTTACAACAGAAGACATTCCAGAGGCTGGAAGGCCTGCACTATTTGCCAACAGCAATCTCACCTTGCCTACAACATTTGATCTTGTAAACAGTGAAGCAATTGCAAAGGAATACTCTGACATCACAACAGGCCAGCCAGTAAAATACGAAGTAAAGGGTCAGATAACTATAGAATCATTTCTGACTGCAGTCATCAAAGACTTTGATCTGAACTTTGGCTAGCCCAAGCCCCAGCTGATTTTAGTTTTCGGAGTAATTTTTACAAACGGTGCTTCCTCTTCTTTCCAAGGGTTCTCCCTCACCCAAGCAAATTTTTTGAAAAATATATCATAGAGGTGTTTGAATTGCGGGCCTTTTTCGATAAAGGTTGTAGTACCCTGCACCACTACAGCCTTGTGCTGGCTAGGCGAGTAGATATCAACAGAGATTGCAATCTTGTTGTTCTTTTTTAGATTTGCATATTTTTTGGTGTCATAGTCTGTTGCAAAGTAAAAAAAGCCATCTTCAAAGTGATACGTAACAGGCGCAATATGGGGTGTGTCCCCTGCACTAGTAGCTATTCTGCACCCCTCATTCTCATTTAGAAATTCTGATTCTTTTATGGTAAATTTTATCACAAACTGTGATTCTCAAGCATCGAATAAAAAGAAATGGCTGGAAAGAGACTTGCAATTTGATATCTTATTTATTAAGTAAAACGTACTACAGAGATTTGGTAGGTCTAGAGTAATGCCATTTGTAAGCGTAGGTAAGGAAAATTCAGATTCAATCGATCTCTACTATGAAGACCACGGAACAGGCAAACCTGTTGTACTGATACATGGATATCCACTCAGCGGAGCTTCATGGGAAAAGCAAGTCCCGGTCTTGCTTGATGCTGGGTTTCGTGTAATTACATATGATCGAAGAGGTTTTGGAAATTCAAGTAAACCCACAACAGGATACAACTATGATACTTTCGCAGATGATCTTCACAAACTTGTGACCCATCTAAAGTTACATGACTTTACTCTAGTCGGTTTTTCCATGGGAGGAGGTGAAATTGCTCGATATTTTGGAAAATATGGATCCAAAGGTATCAAAAAAGCAGTCTTCATTGGCGCGGTTCCACCTTTCTTGCTTAAAACACAGGACAATCCAGAAGGAGTTGGTCAAGATGTCTTTGATGGAATCCAAAAAGCAATTTCCACTGATCGTTATGCATTCTTTACCGAGTTTTTCAAAAACTTTTTCAACACGGATACATTGATGGGAAAAAGAGTAAGCGAAGAAACAGTTCAAGCATGTTGGAATCTAGCAGCGATTGCATCTGCAAAAGCCAGCTACGATTGTGTCCCTACTTGGCATGAAGATTTTAGAAAAGATCTATCCCGAATTGATGTGCCAACTCTTGTCATTCATGGTGACGCAGACCGTATTGTACCTCTTTCTGCATCAGGTGAGAAGACTGCCAAATCGGTAAACAGAGCCAAGCTAGTAGTGATTAGTGGAGGACCACATTGTATAACTTGGACGCATGCTGATGAGGTAAACTCTGCACTGCTGAATTTTCTTAAAAGCTGATTTGATTTTTCAATAGAAAAAATCATCTCTGAAACTTTCTCATTAAAAGAAATTGGTGCTTAAATAGAAATTTTGCAATATCGTTCTGCCCACAAGAATTTGATACTTTGCAGTGTGGTTTGGTTGGTGGGCAATTTTTTCTGTATTAACGATTCTAGTGCAGAGTAATAAAATGGGCCGGGAGAGATTTGAACTCTCGACCACCTCCGTGTCAGGGAGGTATCCTAACCAGACTAGACTACCGGCCCAATAGAATTCGACCTTACTCTAGACGTTATTAACGTTTAAGAAAATAGGTTCAAGTCAAGATGTAAGTACAAGAAAACAAGAATAATATGCAATGCACCAAGTGACTAGAACATGATTGGTGATTTTTCACCAGAGGAAAAGGATGGATTTTACAAGGCAGTATTTTCTAGACGCGATGTTAGATCGCATTTTACTCCAGAGCCAATTGACGAGCAAGTGCTTACACGTATCTTAAATGCAGCACATCATGCTCCATCTGTTGGATTTTCCCAGCCATGGAATTTCATTCTAGTCAAAAACACAGATACACGAAAACAAGTCAAGGACTCGTTTGATAAAGAACGAATTCGTTCCTCTGCACTTGTAGAGGATCCAAAAAGATCAAAGTATCTGTCACTGAGATTACAAGGAATCATGGATTGTGCTGTAAACATCTGCATCACATATGATCCTACAAAGTTTGGTCCATTTGTAATAGGAAGATCAAGTATTCCAGAGACAGGAATCTATAGTGTCTGTTGTGCAATACAAAACCTCTGGCTTGCTGCAAGGGCAGAGGGTATTGGTGTTGGTTGGGTCAGCATACTTTCAAACGATGATCTCAAAAAAATTCTTGAAATTCCAGATCATGTTGTTCCAGTTGCATATCTTTGTCTTGGGCATGTATCAAATTTTGCAGACAAGCCAGATCTAGAAAGTGCAGGCTGGTTGCCACGTCTTGGTCTCAAAGATGTTGTGTTTTATGAAAAATGGAATAACAACAGTGATCCCAACTGGCAAGAGATTCACCAGATGATCATCTCAAACCTTGATTACGCTTAAATGCATACCAAGTGTGCTTTTTTTTGGGCTCGTGGCGCAGAGTCATAAATTGACGCGAAACATGGATAGCGCGGTAGCCTCCTAAGTTACAGGTCGAGGGATCGAAGCCCTCCGAGCCCGCGTTAATTTGTTATTACAAAAATGAAAAATTTAGGTGGAAGTGGTTCCAGCTGTACTTTTCACAACAGCTTTGAAGATGTTTACTGTATAATCGCCCTCAAAGATGTGAATCATCTTGCCATTATCAACAGATGACACCCTGAAATATTGTTCATAGGAGCCATCGCTTTTTACAGGAGTTTGTGCAACATATACTGGCTTGTCACCTTTGTAAATCTGGATTACAACAGGATAACCTGGTGCAGCATTTTGTACTGTTCCCCAAACACTACCAAATGGTAGTTTGCTATCACTTGGAATATGCATGGATACAATACTTTTTTCCAGTGCAACATTTTCTTCAGGCACTAGCTTCTGGTCCCATTCTGCTCCCTGTGATGCAGGCAGTGTAAGACTTGGAAGCAATAGTATGAAGAATCCAAACATTGCGCCTAGTAGCAACTTCATGCCAGAAATTCCGTATCGTTAAATATTAAGTTGACGTATCTGTTATTCACCCAACTTGATTTCAGAAGAGAAACTAAACGACGGATGCAAATGTAATTGCCATTACGGCGGAGCAATAAGCTGTCCTTCATGTAAAGAAAATCATGGAAAACATTTTTGCGCGCACTGCAAGTAGTTACTTTTTCTTTTTTGCGCTTTCTTTTGCTGCCAAGGTCTTTAGATTAGCAAGATCTACTTTGAGTTTCTCAATCTCTACAATTGTATGAAGATTTGATATCTCAGATTTTAATCCCTCAATCTCGTCATCTTTGTTCTTAAGTGAACTTCGAAGTGAGTCAAGTTCAGCATTTAATTCAGATTTTGCCTGACTAATCTGGTTTGATGTCATCTGCAGGGTCTGACCGCTGCCGTGGCTAGCTAGCTTTTTTTTTTCTTCGTGTCCGTGGTCGTGACCTTCAAGTGCATGCATGTACTGGGTACTTTTCAGAGCCAGCCAGCATATAGCTACCAAGAACCATGAGATTGCCATGAAAACTAAGAATATCTGCTTTGTAGCCTCTGGCATGATAAAGTACATTATAGTCATTGACACTGAAAGGCAAGATGTCACAATTGTAGGTATGTCGTATTGACGTCCCATGAATTTACCTCTCAGATGCTTGAATATAAATAGTAATGCAGATTTCCAGCATGAAAAAATGACTTGGTGTAAAAATGAAAAAGGGGTAAATGCTATTGAGCGCTTGTAGTAGCTTTGCCTTGTGCAATCTCCATTTCTGGAACTTCAGACTGCAAGATCTTTATTTTTTGCAAAAGTTCGTTTCTAAGATCTCTAGCTACTCGTCTTACGGTTGGTCTTGGAACCCCCAATTCTTCTACTACTTTGGAGTAGATATCTTGTTTATCTGTAAAGCCTTTGTCAAGCAGTTCATTGATTGCTTGTTTGATGCTTGTGCTTTGAGTAGTACGATTCACGAATTTTAATTTCAAGATGTTCTATATAAGACTGTTACTATAATTTTAGTAATAATTTTTGATACTTGAAAGTTTGACTTTGACATAAATGCAACATGACATGATTGTATCATAGAATCAGAATCTTTGAAGAAATTTTACAAATAAAAATTTGTTATCTAAAATCTTTTTATTTTACTAATTTGTTATGACCATGCAGAATCAGTAACTTCGGTACCCCACTGGACAAGTATGGAGAAAAGTTCTTATGATTAAAAACCGGTTGTCAAGACGTGTCAAAAGCAACCGTTGAAACAAATTTTGGCAACATAGTCTTTGAATTATTTCCAAATATTGCTCCAGAAACTGTGAGAAATTTTACCAAATTAGCAAAAAGTAACTTTTATGATGGAACTCTGTTTCATAGGGTAATTCCAGGCTTTATGATTCAGGGAGGAGACCCAAATACAAAGAAATCAGACAAGAGCAAGTGGGGAATGGGCGGACCTGGATATACGATTAAGGCAGAATTCAACTCTAGGTCCCACCTCAGAGGCATAGTATCAATGGCAAGAGCCATGGACCCAGACAGTGCAGGCTCGCAGTTCTTCATAGTAACCACAGATAGCACATTCCTAGACAAGCAGTACACCGTCTTCGGACAGGTCCAACAAGGAATGGATGTAGCAGACAAGATTGTCAAGCTTCCAAGGGACAAAAATGACTGCCCACAACAGGAAGCCAAGATAATACGCATAAGCGTATCAGAGTAGGAAAAGATTTGAAAATTCTCCTTAGTCTTCTTGTTATACCAATACTGATACTTGCAAGTTCACAAGCATTTGGTCAGCAGCTTGGAGATATTCCTAATGAAGTCATCAAGATTACAATCGATGGAAACGGTACTGCACATGTAACACATGTAATCAACTCTACTGCTTCCACTTTCAAACCAATTCAAGTAAATACTGTAGATGGCAAGATGCAGAATCTTACTGTTACAGACAGCAAGGGCAACTCTGTTGAATATGGTACTCTAGAAAAGACACCAGTGTCTGTAATCATTAGCGCTTCACAACGAAATATGACGGTAATCAGGTATGATCTGATAAATGTTGTAAACAATACTGATGGCTTGTGGAAATGGAATTACTATGAACCAACAGATACTGGCTTTACTGCATTTCATTTTCCAAAAGGAGTTGACATGATCTGGGCAACTGGCAGACCAGTATATCTTGGAAACATGGGTCTTGGCCAACATGGAAATGGATTTAGATTAGAATATGTCATAAATGAACCTGTTACCATCCAAACTGTTCAAGTGGGAGGTAAGGACGTGGCAGTTGGAGTAAGAACGATATCAGGACTTGGAAATTATGTTTACAATCCATCAGCAAACACATACTCGTTTGATATAGACAAGGCTAATGTGCCAATCAGTGTAATAATGCCAAAGGATCTTGTAACAGGCAAATATGCTGTGACAATAAATGGCAATGCAACCTTGCACACGGAATTCAATGAGAATGCAACTCACGTATGGATTGGAATTGAACCAGCCAAAAACGGAACTGTATTGATAACAGGAGGACAATCAGGCCAGGGAGGTTCAGATAATGCAGGAATAGGTTCAGGTAGTTCAGGAACATCTGGCTCAGGCAGTTCAGGTGTGAATGGAAGTGGACTAGATATTTCATCTGACAATACATCAGTCTACATTTTGATTGGTGGCATAATTGCAGCAGGCATTGCAGGAATCATCATAGTCAAGAAAACAAGAAAGCCCGAAGTCAAGAAACCCTAAATCGTTTAGGACAAGCCAAAGTTTTCACCTTTAGATTATTAATAGCAAAAGAAAAGAAAATTTCATGCAGTGTGGATGTCATTGTATAAAATGTGGCAGCATGGAATTGTCGTCAAAACAAGTTGGAGCCACTGAAAAAGACGGTTACTTTGACATGCATCATACCTGTCTGAAATGCAAAACACACTTTGACCACCTAGAGGGTGATGTCTTTGACTCGTGTGAAAAGTGCGGATTTAATCTCTAGTTGACTTGAAGCAGTCTTACTCTTGAATAATAACTACGCTTGTCTTTGAGATCCTTTTGAAGTTCATGAGTAAATGCCATGGTTGCAAGTACTTTGGATACATCTAGTGGAACTGCAGACCAGCCATATTCTCGTAATTGTTCTACTACCTCAGAGACTGTTCTTGCTTGATCAAAGAATGCATCCTCAATTAGTGTCTGCATTTTGCCTCTGATCTGATCTTTTCCAATATAGGTAGGTTTTACAAATTCAGGCTCATGAACCTCAGCGTCTTCAAGTGAGTGCAACAATCCAGTTGTCTGTGGACTGGATTTATCATAGGAATATTCGTACTGAATGCTGTTATTGCTAGAGTCTTTTACAAATGATGCTAGATTACAGATTACTTGCTCTACGCTTTCATTGTCTATATAGAAGTCCTTTGATTCTATCTCAATTTCATTTTGACCGTATTTTATCTTGATTCTTGCCATTTGCAACATTCAATCGCGTTTGACTTGATTTATTTTGTTAGCTCTAAGTAGCTTAGAAAACTGATCAAAATATTTACACAAATTATCTTGATTTTTTTTCTGTATAGTACTAAAAGGGAATATTCCGATTTGTCATCATGCAGAGACGCTCAAAGGCAGTGATCATAGCAGTGTGCGTAGTCGCTGCACTAGGAATATTTGCCTATTCTCAATATCTATCTGCCACTCATCTGAGCATCTCAATACTTGAGAGCAAGGTGATACAGAGAAATGCCGATAATTCACTATACAACATGACACTTCAATTCCAAAATCCCTCATTGCTTCCAATTAACGTAGGAGAGACAGACTTTGTTATATCGATCAACAATGAGAATCTTGGAACAGGTACACTACAGCCACTTTTGATACCACCGATGGGAAAGATTGCCTCACCGACTCCATTTACTGCTGATAACAAAATTCTTGACAAGTATAACAAGAGCGATAGTGTTCCAAATGTCAAGTTGACTGGAACTAGCAAGTATGGAATTTCAGTAATATCAGTAAATGTTCCATTTACATATTATCCAACAGAGCAAGAAGCCAGAGAATTTATACACGGTTCCTAGAACCAAAAAAATATGCTTACTGTATTTGGATCAATAGCTTACGATACCATACGAACACCTAAAAAAATTGTCAAAGATGCATTGGGAGGAGCAGCAACATATGCTGCAATCTCTGCAAGCTTCTTCACCAAGCCTGGCTTGATTGGAGTTGTCGGTAGTGATTTTCCAAAAAGTTACCAGAATATACTGGATAAATTTGTGGATACACGCGGAGTAGTTCACGCACAAGGCAAGACATTCAGGTATGATGGCAGCTACGATTCAACACTCAGCATGCGAACAACTAACAAGACAGAGCTAAACGTACTTGGTGATTTCAAGCCTGTCGTGCCAGAAGAATATAGAAAATCAGAATTTGTATATCTTGCAAACAACGATCCCGTCCAGAATACCAAGATCCTCAAGGAGTTTGACAAGGTCAAGTTTTCCATGTGTGATACCATAGAATTTTGGATATCAAGCAAAAGAAGTGACGTAATCAAGATGATGGGTTCTGTTGATTCAGTTGTGATAAATGACGAGGAGGTAAAGTTGCTTACAAAGACTCACAATCTGATAAAGGCTGCAAAAAAGATCATGGAATGGGGAACAAAGTATGTCATAATAAAAAAAGGTGAGCATGGTTCCTTGTTGTTTTATGATGATGTCATATTTCCATCACCTGCATTTTCAATGGAAGATATCGTAGACCCAACTGGTGCAGGAGACTGTTTTGCAGGAGGAATGATAGGACATCTTTCAAGCAAAAACAGTACAAAGATGTCAGATATCAGAGAGGCTGCAGTATATGGAAACATCATGGGTTCATTTGCAGTAGAAAAATACGGCGTGTACGGAATAACTGGACTCAAAAGACCAGACATCAACAAAAGGTTTGACAGATACAAAAAGATGGTCCATTTCTAACAAAGGTTATAGATATCAAATTAAAAAATAAAACAATGGAAGACAAGCTAGATACAATTTTCAGCATGCAAAAAAATCTTGAAAAGATGATGAACCTTGAACGCTATCCAAAAGATACGCAAGGAAAGGTTTCTGCACTTTGTACAGCAATAATTCATGAAGCAGTAGAACTCCAGATGAACACAAACTGGAAGTGGTGGAAAAAACCCACGCCATTTGACGAAGCTGCAGCACGTGAAGAGCTAATAGACATCTGGCATTTCGTGGTACAAGCATCGCTTGAGCTAAACATGACTCCAGAGGATATCTTGAAAGAATATCAAAAAAAGAACCAGATAAACAGACAGAGACAGCTAGACGGCTACTGAGTTTGTCTCAGAGTCTCAATGATACCTTTTAGTTCAGAGATACTGGTTTTGCCAATCTTGTTTATGATTTTGACTTGGCCTTGAAATTTTGATACTTCCTTTTTGGATATAGTCAGTACAGGATGGGGGCTTATAGAACCAATGATTTTGTTGTTACCATCCATTCCATTTTTGTACAAACATAGTAACGAGTCACCAGAGTTGTGTCCAAGCGTATCTTTCCCACAAAGTATTATCGTGTTGATATTTTCATTTGATAAAACCGATCGTACAAGAGAATCAATTCCCTTGTTTTCAGACAATAGCCTTCCAGCTATTGCAACCTCTTTGATAACAGATGATTTTGATATGTCTCTTAGTAGATTCATGCTTGACAGTGTGCACACTGCAATGTTTGATTTTGGATCTCCAAAGAATACCTCTTCTTCTATTGGAAGAATAATCCTGCACAGTTCTCCTGCAAGTTCTTCAATTATATTCATGCAATCAATTTGTGCAATGTTTTTGAAATGTGATGCAGATTATTTTCTGTAACAAGCGGGTTCACTGGAATACTAAGAACCGAGTCAGCAGCCCATTCAGTAAGAGGAAGCTTGAGATTCTTTTTGTAAAACGGAGTCTTGTGCACCGGAATGGAATAGTATGCAGTTGCACCAATGCCCTGTGCATTAAGCTGCTTCATCAGTTTGTTGCGATTCTTGGTTGCAATCGTATAGAGATACCAGTTTACATTAACTCCATCTCTTTCATCAGGCAATATGACATTAAGATCAGACAAGAGTTCATTGAGAATTGTTGCATTCTTTTTTCGCTTTTCCAAGAATTTTGGCAGTTTTTTCATCTGGACCTTTGCCAATGCAGCACAAATCTCTGGAAGTCGAAGGTTTAGTCCAAGTATCCTGGTGTCATACCCATGAAGCATTCCATGGTTTCGAATCTTGCGTAGTTTTTCATAGAGACCCTTGTCATTTGTAACCAAGGCCCCACCCTCTCCAGCAGTCACGACCTTTGCGGCGTACATGCTAAAGCAGCCAAGTTTTGAGAATGTTCCAGATTGTTTTTTCTTGTATGTGGTACCTAGTGATTGGCATGCATCTTCAATTACCTCAAGATTATGCTTGCGAGCAATCTCAGAGATTTCATCCATGTATGAAAAGTTGCCATACAGGTGAACTGGCATGATTGCCTTTGATTTTTTTGTTATCTTCTTTTTTAGATCATCTGGATCCATTGTATAATTTTCCGGGCGTATGTCAACAAATACCGGTTTTGCTCCAACTGATACGATGGAATTTGCAGTTGCTACAAATGTAAAAGACGGTATCAAAACTTCATCGCCCTGTTTTATGTCAAGAGCATATAGTGCAGCCTGCAGAGCAGCGGTTCCAGAATTTACCGCTACAGCATATTTTGATTTTGTATATGAGGCCAAGAGTTGTTCAAACTCTTGTACTCTCTTTCCACCAGTATTTGCTGCAGTTGTAAGAGATTTTTCAGTTAATACAGAACGTACTTCATTTATTTCGTCTTTTTCGATAATTGGTACATTTATCGGAATTTTCAATAATACAATAAGAAATTTTCACCATAATTAAAGTTCCTAAATTAAAACCAATTCTTATATTTCAGAGTTATAGATCGAGATCAGATGAAAGTGCACCTGCAAGAAAACGATACTCAATACAAGATATTCTTGTATGTTTTCTACGTTAGCGCATTCATAATGTGCTCCATCACAATATTTGGATTCTATGCAATGATACAGGAATGGTTGACAAAGGGCACATATGTAATGGGCGAGGTACTTGTCAAGACAGAATTTCCAACACCACACTTTGCTAAATTATTGACATGGTTATTTTTCACAGCAATTATCAGCTGGTACTGTGTCTCGCGATTAGGCTGGAAAAAGACAGTTACTGTCTCAAAATGGAAGCTTACAACAGTACAGTTGATGCTCTTGGGTCTTGCAATAGTAACACTCTATGAAACAATTTACAACTTTGTCCTACTGAGTTCTCAGATCACTGCTGCATTGGTCCAGGGCATAAGACCTGACATTGATTCTCTCACTGTAGCATATCCGGATCCAAGCAGACCATGGAATCTCATCTTTGCAACAAAGATGTTTCTTGCAGCATTTCTGATAAGCTCACATGCATTCTATCTCAGTACACGCCCCAGAAAGTCAATCCAAGAACTAGATGCTTAAATTTATAGGAATACTCAGTGGAATCTGACTGGAATGGACGTTACAGAAAAAATCAGACTTGTAACTAGAGAACCTACAGAGGAAGTAGTAACTCAAGAAGAATTATTGAATCTGTTTAACACGAATTCACAGCCCAAACACTACATCGGTCTTGAGATATCCGGTTTTATGCACTTGGGCAGTCTGATACTTACCGGATTTAAGATAAATGACTTTATCAAAGCTGGAGTCAAGTGCACGGTATTTTTGGCAGACTGGCACACTTACCTAAACAACAAGCTTGGCGGAGACTGGGACAAGATTCGAATGGTATCAAAATACTATGCTGATGCATTCAAGATGTTCTGTCCTGGAGTTGAGATTGTAGAAGGCTCACAACTTTATGAATCAAAAAGAGATTATTGGTTGAATCTTGTCAAGTTTTCAAAGAACATGTCACTTGAGCGCACAATGCGTTCTCTTACAATAATGGGAAGAACTGCAGATAAAGACAAGATTGATCTTGGCCAACTTTTCTATCCCCCGATGCAAGCAGTAGACATTCACACAATGGATTTGGATATAGTACATGCGGGAATGGACCAGAGAAAAATCCACATGCTTGTAAGAGAGATCTTCCCAAAAATGAAATGGAAGGTACCAGTTGCAGTTCACCATCACATACTTGCAGGACTTGGAGAACCAGAGCCTGCCTCAGATTCTGATTCAGACTTTGTATCAAGCAAGATGAGCAAATCAAAATCTGCATCAGGAATATTTGTTCATGATACAGACGAAGAGATTAATTCAAAATTCAAGAAAGCGTGGTGTCCAGAAGGGATGGTAGAAAAAAATCCAGTGCTAGAGATCTCAAAGTATATCATTTTCCACAAGTTCAATGAAGTTACTGTAGAGCGTCCAGAGAAATTTGGCGGCAATGTTACCTATACAAGTTACCAAGACCTGGAAGGAGATTTTGCACAGAAAAAACTGCACCCGTCAGATCTCAAGGCCACAGTCTCAAAATATGTCACAGAAATCATCAGGCCAATAAGAGAGAAAATAACTCTAACACCAGAACTTGCAGAAGCGATTAAGAAGACTACTTGAGAGCAGGCTTTACTTTTCTTGAGAATAATGATATCATCTCAAGTGATTTTGACAGACCTATGAAATTGACAATAAAGTAGCTAATTCCAATTTTCGTATACTGTTGCAAATAGTCTGTTACTTCATCAGGTGTACCCAACGCAATGCTGTCCTTTGATCGTATGATAAAATCTGCAATAGATTCATTTTTCTTTTTTAGTTTTGATACAATGTCTTTTACATCGTCTTTGTCTTTGCCAACAAGTACCCGCAACAGTACAGAGTTTTCTATTTCGTTGTGGTCTCTTTTGATGAGTTTGCAATTCTCATGTAACAATTTTATTTTCTCTTCCAAAATTTCCGCAGTTCCAAACGGATGATTATACTTGGTAGCATGTTTTGCAGCGACCTTCATGAGCATTTTTCCTCCTCCACCCACTATTATTGGCGGATGTGGTTTTTGCACGGGCTTGGGATTACAGATAGCATCTTTGATGGAATAGTGTTTTCCCTTGAAGCTTGATTTTTGATTTTGCCACATTTTCTTGATTATAGTAATGGACTCGTCAAGTTGCTCTACCCGTGTTTTTAGATTATCAAACTTGTATCCATAGGAATCGTATTCGTATCCAAACCAGCCTGCACCTATGCCAAACTCTAGTCTTCCATTGCTCATTGCATCAAGTGTAGATGTCATTTTTGCCAAAAGTGAGGGATGTCTAAAAGAATTTGAGGTAACTATCTGCCCTACTCTGAGTTTTGATGTTACTGACGAAATTGCAGAAAGAAGCATGTAGGCCTCAAACAAAGTCTCGCTTCGCTCATTTGATGGATGAGAAACAAAGTGATCATAAACATATCCTGCAACAAACCCAAGTTTTTCTGCAGTCAGTGCAACTTTTTTTGAAAACAAAAATTGCTCATATGGATTTTCTGAAGGAAATTCATCTAGCCACCCTTGTGGTAAAGTTAGTCCTATCTGGACTTTCATATTACTTTCTTGTCTGTTGCGGTTCTACAATATTGTATTTTGATGTGTAACCACGTGGGTTTATCATCAAATCTTTGTACAGGTAAGTCGAAGAGTTGCCAATTATTACTGTAGTTATCATGCCAAGCTTGTCGTTGTGTTGTTCCATATTTTCCAAGTCTGTTAGAACAACTTCTTCTGATTCTCTGTATGCACCTTTTACAATTGCTACTGGTGTGTTAGGTGATCTGTATTTTAAAAGAAGTTTTCTGGTATCCTGCAGTTGATGAATTCTTTTCTTGCTTGCAGGATTGTATATTACGATAACAAAATCACCTTGTGCTGCTGCTTCTACTCTTTTTGTTATTATTTCCCAAGGAACAAGTAGATCACTCATACTTACTACAGCAAAATCTGTCATAAGCGGCGAGCCAACTAGTGCCGCACAAGAATTAAGCGATGAAACCCCTGGAACTATCTCAACATGTAGACCAGCTTTTCTGTCCCATCCCTCTTCTGCCAAAATTTCATAAATCAAACCTGCCATTCCGTAGATTCCTGGGTCTCCACTTGATACAAGTGAGACTATTTTTCCAGATTTTGCAAGATCAATGCACTGGTGTGCTCTTTCTACTTCTTGTGTCATTGCATATCTGTGGACCTCTTTTCCTCCGATTAGATCCTCGACCAGGTTGACATATGTCTCATAACCAACAATTGTATTGCTTTCCTCAATTGCTTGTTTTGCACGAAAAGTCATGTGGTCATGATGACCAGGCCCTACACCTACAATAAACAATTTACCGGTCATTCATACTAGGAGGTTTCCAAAGTAAATTTATCCGTTTTGATGATTTTATGGAGTTACAATTGGACAATCAAGAATGTAGTTCTTGTCAAGTGCCATTGCATCTTGTACTGTGATCTCTCCTGACAATTTTTCATAATCAATGTCATTTTTATTTTCTAAAACTTTGGCATTCTTCGGATCATTCCAATTAATTATTGAAATTTTACAGATTGGACTGTAAGCAGAATCTCCCGGTTGTGCACTAGAAATTCCTTCTTGATATCCAAATGGTCCTGCACCTTGTAATCCATTAGTAAAGTGATAGACATCTCTTGCCGACAAGCCAAGAAGCGAAAGCGAAGGAACATCTAGAATCTTCATTGTCTGTGCAGGTCCTTGAGGAGTACCTGAAGTTATGATATAATAAACAGATTTTCCATCAGGCCCCCATCCTCTGTGTCCTACAAAGGTGGCAGTCATGTTATCTACACTCACATCAAGAACTTGTCCATCAAGGTATGATGTCTTGTCAGACAACACCTTGTTTGTTCGCACATCTAGTGCACCTCCATCCCAAATTACCTCAGGAGTATTCAGAATTGTATCAGTCACAGTCAGCTTTACCTTTCCTGTCATGTTTGCATCAAGAATTGCTTTTGTAGAATTGAGAATAAATGGTCCTCGTCCTACATTCCAAGATACTTCAATCACTTTGTTCAATGGACTGTACTGTTTGTCAGTTGGGGTAAATGATAACACATCATCTTGATATGCACGTGTTCCATTTCCATCAATTCCATTTGTGAATACGAAGATGTTGCCGTATGATGATACCGGTACATGAGCCAATACAGGTGATACTTGAACAGTCCAGTTTTGTTTGTCAGATATTGTATTTGCTACAAGATTGTTGCTAGAATCTGTTATGATATAGTAAACAGATTTTCCATTTACCATTCCCTGATGCATTGGTATCTGTACTGGGATTGTGCTTTTTGGTAGAGTGATAGTAGAATTTTGAGTTGATGGAATTACAGTTGTAGGTTGAGCAACTGTTGGAGTTGTCACTCTTATCCATCCGTCCACACTTACGGTAGCAGCAAACTGACTAGAGTTTGTAGAGTGCAGACCGATGGCAGATCCTGTAAAATCCAAACTACCACTACTAGAATTGGAATCAATTGTGGTTATTGCATAAAGTGTATTGCCATCTACTGTCCAAGTTGGTTGGCCTTTAGAGTCACTTTTGTCAATTTGATGCAAAATAACAACCTGGACAGGTTGACTTGAGCTGTATGTAATGGAACCATGATAAATTGAACCGCTGTTTGGAGGCAACACTATTGCCATCTGTTCATTGTTGTGACCAATTCCAGGATCTTGTGTAGATGTTATAGTCTGAGTGAATTGGATTTTTTTTGTTGATCCAGCGTTAGCAAGTTGATCATTGAATAATGATAATGAAGCAACAAGGCCTCCAACTATTACAAGAATTACCAAAAGCAGGAGTCTGTTCATACGCTATGAATATTTAATTTGCATAAATATGCTTTTAGCGAGAGTTTGCTATTTGTCTAGTTTAAACTCATCATGCAGTGCCTGTACTGCTGCATTACAGTCAGAGTCTTTGACTACAAATGCAAGATTAAGCTCAGACGAACCTTGGGCTATCATTATTACGTTGACGCCTTTTTTTGCAACAGAAGTAAATACTTTGGAGGCAACTCCCGTGATTCCTCGCATTCCAGAACCAATGAGAGCAAGTATGGATACATCTACTGTGACATCTACTTTTTTGATGACTTTGCCAAGCAGATTCATCTCAAGTGAATTTACTGCCTTGTCCAAGTCATTTTTCTTTACGATAATAGAAATGGATGACTCGGATGGGCTTTGAGATATCATCATTATGTTAATTCCCTCTTTTGCAAGAATTGAAAATATTGTAGCTGCAGTACCAGGGGCACCGACCATGCTTCCACCCCTTACATCAATTAATCCAGTATGTCGTATGGTACTGACACATTTTACTGTCTTTTGCGTATCAGCTTGTGGAGTAGCAGTGACCAGTGTACCAGGATTATCAAGATTAAACGTATTTCTTATTCGCAAAGGAATTTTTTTTGCAACAAGTGGCTCTAATGCTCTTGGATGAATGTATTTTGCACCAAATAGTGCCATCTCCATTGCTTCAATGTATGATACTTCTTTGATCAGCTTTGCATTTTTTATGATCTTTGGATCAGTTGTCATCAAACCATCTACATCGCTCATCAGCCAGACTTCATCTGCTTTGATGCTTGATGCGATGATGGTTGCGGTATAATCAGATCCTCCTCTTCCAAATGTAGTGATGTTACCATGTTGGTCTGCGCCAGCAAATCCACCAATTACTGCCATGGTTTTCTTTTGTAGAAGATTTTCTATTATATGAGATACATGCAAACGTGTTGTGTCCATCAGCGGCTTTGCCCCTCCAAAGTTAGAGTCGGTAACTATTCCTACGTCTTTTCCTGTGAGAGGCACTGCCTTTATGCCTAGTTCATTTAGCGTAAATGCCACCAAATTGATGGATAGTCTTTCACCAAATGAGATCATGTAGTCAGAAGATTTCGGTGTCACTTCTCCAAGTAATAACATTCCATGCAAAAGATCCTCAAACTCATCAAGGTCTGATTTCATCTTATTGAGCAAGTCTTTTTTTATTTTAGAGTTCTTGACACATTGATTTGCAATATCAATATGCATTTTGATTATTTTCTTTGCAATCGTGCTTGCGCCTTCCTTGTTTCTGTTCTGGATCAAATTTGTTATTCTGATTAAATCGTCTGTAACTCCGCTTATTGCAGAAAAGACTGGAATGATTTTGTATTCCTTTGTTAGTTTCTTTATCATGGTTGCAACATTTCGTATATTTTGCGGAGAGGAAACAGAAGTTCCGCCAAATTTTAGAACAAGTTTCAAATCAGTATAACCTCGCCCTATTATCCTTAAAATCTTTTAACTCTCTACTCTAGGAGCAAGGTAAAAGTGAATTCTGCCAATGTTGGCTACCTTAAATTCTAGCCTAAGTGGCATTTTACTTGAATACTCACAAACTACTGTACCTGCAACAGTACCTATTGCCTTGACTATGCTATTGAGATATTCCAAACTATAGGTTGCGTTGCTGTCTTCTTTTACCTCAATCTCTGGCATCTCTGGCATTCCTTTCTCTAGTGTGATGATTGCCTCACCAGAATCGCCACGTCCTGAAAATTCTGCTTTTGTCGGATTGGCATTAATGGATAAATATTCTGAAACAACCTGAATGTCGCCAAGTATTTTATCAAATTCTGCAGATGTTACACCCACTTTGGCGTTATAGGTAATTTTTGGAAGTGGAGTATCAGTTGCAGAACTTTCAATCAATCGCATCTTGTATTTTTTATTTTTACCTATAGTAACAAGCAAAAGCTTGTCTTCAGAAATGCTGATTTCTATATTGTCTTTTTTATCAGCTCTTTTGATTAACTTTGAAAACTCGTCTATTCTTACTCCAAACTTGACATCTGCATCGCAAACATATTTTTCAAATGCAGAATTAGGCCAAGCAATATCGATTAGTGCCACATGGGATGGATCCATTCCTCGAAAAGCAATTCCTTCACCAGTAGCTTCGAATGTAGCTTCTTCAACTAGGGTCGATATAGCAGAAATTACTGCCTTCCATTCTTCAGAACCACCAGACTTTGCAGAAAATGCCAACTCATTCACATCTCTTGGATATCCAAGTTAAATCTTTATGCGTAGTTTCGCCAAGTATAGCTACACTTGACGCATCGGTAAAATTGGGTGGTGGGTTCATCTGCACTTCTTGTTTGAAGCATCCACCAAACAGCTTCGTTGTTTCCACATTTTTCACAATCAATTTTGATTGTTGGCATTGCTTCTGCTTTTTCTTTTTCGTCTAGAACATTGAGATTAGAACTGCCTTCATTTTTTACTTGCTTTGTTACCTTGCTGCCTTTCTCACTGTATCCACATTTGGGGCATACAAATTCAGAGTCAGAGCTATCTATCTTTAGCCGTGCCTGACACTTGGGACAGAATTTCATTTAGACACCTTTAATTTTAGAAAAAATTGCTTTTTTTAATTCGTCTGTATATTCAATGGCAGTCTTTGTTGCCTTTTCAATTTCCTTGATTGGATTGCCTTTTGAAGTGTTTACTCGCATTGCAAGTTGTTTGGTAAGAGGGTGTTTCAAGACTACACCTGCAAACTCTACAGTAGGATCCTTGAGCATCTCATATTGTACTATATAGAGAGTGCTTATGTCGGATTTTACTATGTCCAATTGAACCTCCTTTGGAGAAGATTTTTTCAGTTGAACATCCATGTAAGTCAAAAAAATACTTATTGAGGATATAAACCATCCCCAATAGTTGACTAGTGATAAAACTGCAATAAGCGGAGTCTCTTTAGGGAAATCCTCCGATAAGCCAAGAATAGAAGACAGTGTTACAATAAATGTAAAATTTTCTATTACAGGAGCCGTCAGAGAAGCCTTCAATGAGAGAAATTGGGAAAAAGCTTACAATAATCATGACAACACCTTCAAGCTAAAGTACGGAGTAAAGCTCCACACCGGTGGACTCCGAAAGAAGGAGATTGGCAAGCCCCTAGATACGTACAAGAAAGTTGCCCTTTTTTGGACTCGAAACCCTAAGCTGACTCAGATGGGAGAGAAAAAGGTCTGGGTACAGATATCAAAGAATTTTGAACCATCTATTCCAAATAGCCAATCCGAAGCCCAACAGCTATTTCTTGACTTTGATGAAAAAATACAATTTAATGCATCAGAGCTTGGAGTGGGTAAGCACAAGATAGGAGCCGAAGTTTATGTCTCTTGGCACAAACACGATTATGCAGAACAGTTTGACGAAACTGCAAGCTCTAAAGAAATCGAGATCGAAGTTACCAAATAAGATATAAACGGAATTATTGGTGGATCGATATGGCAAAATTCGATGGACTTAGAGGACAAGAACTGCTTGAAGTAGAAGAGAAAAACGGCGAAGTAACTTTGATCTTCAAGGATAACAGGTTTCTGTTTATCAAGCTTGAAGACGGCAAGATGGTAACTACATCTATACCAGAGTAAACTTACTTGTTTAGGAATTTGTAGTACAAACCTATTGCTATTTCTTGTGATTCAGACTGGATAGAACCAGGTCTTTCTTTTCGTACTTTTTGTATGGCATTACTTGCAGAGATTTTTTCGTATTTGACAAGATAACAAGCAAGAATAGTGCCAGTTCTTCCAATACCTGCTGCACAATGAACCATGACAGGCTCATTGTTTTCAATTCTATTTCGAATAAACTCAACTGCTTCATCAATTTGTTCCATGTCAGGTGCAGAGTAGTCCTCCGTTGGAACATGGAGATATTTTACATTGGCTACCCAAGATTCCGGAAGTGAGTTCTCAGTCATTGTGACAATGGACTTTACTCCTTGTTTTAATATCCAATCTATTTCAGAAACAGATGTTGGCATTCCGCTTCCAGCTAGCTTGTTGTTTATCAGCCAGCTAAAGTTTGTAGGTTTTTTTGCAATTTTGCCATGCACTCTACGCCAGATGTTTCCTGGTTTGCTCATAGAATATCATGATAAACGGTACCATATATGTAGAAAACTACGTCTAGAAAGAAAAATAAGAAAAAGAGAATTTTGTTTTTAGGACTTAATCGATTAGTTCAGTCCAACCTTTTACGAACACAGAGTTTCTGTAGAGTGGTACTGGTTGACCTGGAGTAAAGTCCATTGGTCTCATCCAGAAGATTGCCTTTGTTGGGCATACACCTATGCATGCACCATCTGAAATGCATCTTTCTGGATAAAATACAAATGCTTTACCTCTCTTCCAGCCTTCTACTGGTTTTACTCTTAATACGTCTGGGCCTAGTGATGTACAAATCTCTACACAGAGTGCACATCCTATGCACATTTGTTCGCCTATATCTGGAATAATTCCAACTGGCATGGAAGTTCTTTTGAAAAAGATCTTAATATAACTTGCTGAAAAATGGCTTGTTATAACGGCGTTTGGCAATTTTATAACACCGTTAATTTTAGATCGGCTTATTCCAAATCTTTAGAATGACAATTGTTGGAACCGACGTTTTTTTATAATTTATTGCTAATCAAAAAACCATGGGAAGTAAAATTCACTGTGCACATATCTTGGTTGAAAAGCTAAGTGTTGCGCAAGATCTTAAGACAAGAATTTCAAAGGGTGAAAGTTTTGCAAATCTTGCCAAAGAATTTTCTCTTGATGTCTCAAAAAAAAGAGGTGGAGATCTTGGATTTTTTTCAAGAGGTGCAATGGTGTCAGAATTTGAAAAAGCTGCTTTTGCATTACAAAAAGGCCAAGTCTCTGAGATTGTAAAAACCCAGTTTGGGTATCACATCATAAAAAGGCTAGACTAGCGGAATCAGATTCGAAGGTATAACAAGCTTGCAAGAGTCGCTAGGCATACTCAATACGATGCCTTCTTTTCCAGATTCAAGAAGGATTTTTTTACTATTTTTTGTTTCAACTAGGCGTTTTCCAGTAGGTGACAAGATCCAGCCTTCCTCTTTTTTGAATCGGACCATGCTTGTAACAACAAGATAGGATTTGGTCATCCTTGTTATGCTTGCAAGCAACATCATGATAGACATGACAGTCTTGCCAAGGTTCTTTTTTTGATTCAAAATATTGTAGAGCCCATTTAATGAATCCACAACAACTATGGTTTGAGATAGACTTGCCTTTACTAGGATCTCTTTGATCATCTGATACAAAGTCTCACTAGTTGGTTGGAAGAGTGTTACATGTTTTTCAGCAGGAAGGATTCCGGAGACCACGTACCCGCTATATAGCAAGTCAAGATCCAAGTACAAGACTTCAAGTTTAGTATCTTGGACTAGTTTTGAGATAAATCCAGCCTTTAGAAACGGATCAGGATAAAACACAGAATTGATTAGATTTTGCTCTAACATTGTTTGCAAATTTAATTTTGGTTGGATACCATCACTAGGATTTTTAAACAATGCAAAAGACTAGTAGGTTGTAATATAATAATGAATTTAGATTATTCCCAAGATTTTCCATACAAAGAAAGAATCTACCTAAACAATGCCTCCACTTCTAGGATGCCAAGGTCAAGCATAGCAGCAATGAATGATTTTCTTGTAAAGTACAACGAACTTGGCCCAGATTCAGAGGCCTCTGACAATTATGTGAGGGAAAGACTTGGTAACCTGCGAAAAGAAATTTCAGGATTAATAAAATGCAGGCCTGAAGAGGTAGTGCTCACCCAGAGTGTTACTGACGGAATAAACTTTGTAGCAAACGGATTGAAGCTAGCTCCCAATTCCAATATTGTTATACGAGGCTCAAATCATGAGCATCCAGCAAATCACTATCCATGGGTCAGAGCAGGTCAAAGAGTAGAATTAAGAAATTTGCCAATAAATGAGACAGGTTATTTTGAACCAAATGTTTTTGCAGATACAATTGACAAAAACACAGGACTAGTTTCTCTCAGTCATGCACTGTTTAACACTGGCGCAATAGTTCCTGTAGAAGAAATTGGCAAGATACTTTCAGAAAAAAATATACCATATTTTGTTGATGCAGCTCAGACTGTAGGCTGTATCAGTGATGTAGATGTAAACAAGATCAATTGTAATTTCATGTCCTTTAACGGCTCCAAGTGGTTGTGTGGCCCAATGGGTATGGGCATTTTTTATTGCAGAAAAGATTCAAGCGAGCTAATTGAGCCACTCCAGATTGGCGGAGAGTCTGCCATATTTCATGAAGACAAGGTTGCACACAAAGAAATGCCTGCCAGGTTTCAAGCAGGTTTTAGAAACTGGGCAGGTGCAGCAGGCCTTGAGGCATCAATAATTTATCTCAAAAAAATCGGAATTTCAGCCATCAGAGAGAAAAACATCAAGCTTGCAGAACTATTACGCCAAGAGATCTCAAAAATTAGTGGTGCAGTTTTGTATGGTCCGGAGGAGAAGGAAAGACGTACAAGTATCGTTTCCTTTTCAATTCAAGACCAAGATTCAAAGACATTGGTTGCAAGACTTGAAAAAAATAACATCATACTTGCGGTAAGAGATATCTTTTCTAAAAAAATTGTAAGAGCGTCACCGCATTTTTACAATACAGAATCAGAAATTCATGCTGTGATAGATACAATAAAGAAAGGTTAGGACTTTTCTTGCTCTTCGATTACCATCATGGTCAAGGTAGAGTAGACCTTGTCTATCTTTCTAATCTTATTTGTGATGATACTTCTTAGGAGATCCATGGAACTTGCAGTTATCTTTACTATGATATCATAGACACCATACACACCTTGAATCTCATATTGTATGCCTTTTTCGCCTCCAAGTATCTGCTTTATCTTCTGAATTATGGCAACATCTGAGCCTAGATCAGAGTTGATCAAGATGTAAGTAGTTGGCATGTACTAATTTCAGTTTCACGATATTTAACCTTTGATTACAATTTGAAATCAAATTTGTTACAATCTCTAAAATTTCATTTTAGAGTACAAACTGGAATCTATTTTGTTTGTAGTTTTTAGAAAGTTTGCCCTCAATTGCTATTTTGTTGCCGCAAAAACTGCAATTGTTGTTATCATCAAGATGCCATCCTTGAATATCAAAACCGTATCTTTTGACAACAATTTTCTTGCACTGTGGACAGTATGTATTTTCAAGTGGATGGCCTGGTACATTTCCAATGTAGGCATAGTTGAGCCCAACCTCCTTTGCAATATCATGATGTTTCTCAAGTGTGGGTATTGGTGTTGATTCAAAGTCCATCATCTTGTAATCTGGATGGAATCTAAGAAAGTGTATTGGCATGTCAGGTCCAAACTCATCATATATGAATTGACATAATTTTTTAGCATATTCCAAATTGTCGCCAACTTGTGGAACCACCAAGTCAGTTATCTCTACGTGAATCTTTGTTTTACTGTGAATTTCTTTTAGTGTATCAAATACTGGTTTAGTATCTGGAATTCCAATATATTTTCGTGAAAATTGTGGTTCTGCATTTCCCTTGAAATCTACTGTGATACAATCAAGAAACTCATTCATCATGTTGACTGTTTCTGGCGTATCATAACCATTTGAGACAAAGATGTTGAACAGCCCATTCTTTCTTGCAATCACTCCACAGTCTCGGGCAAATTCGATAAATATTGACGGTTGATTATACGTATACGCAATTCCATCAGAGCCTGACTTTATTGCCATGTCAACTACCTCTTGAGGTGTCATGTCAGTTCCCTCTATCTTTCGCCGTTGGCTGATGTCATAGTTTTGGCAATATTTGCAAAGCCAATTGCATCCAGTTGTAGCAATTGAAAATATGCTTGTGCCAGCCATGTAGTGTGTCACTGGTTTTTTCTCAATAGGATCTACATGTCCAGTTATAACTTTGCCATATGCAAGAAGATCAAGTTTGCCATTGTTGTTTGCCCTTATTCCACATAGACCAATCTGATCTTTTCCAATTTCACAGTATCTAGCACACGCTGTACATCTTACCTTGTCATTAGGCAACTTTTGATAGAGAATTGCTTCCTTTGCCGTCACAATACATCAATCAATTTATCATATAATTGATGGTGTTGATTTTGATCTTGCAGTAGATTGTCGTACCTTCTTTATTGCATTTTCAAAGTCTTCCTGGGTCACCTTGATTGATTTGACGTTCTTCTCTTTCTTGTCTACATATCGTCTTACGGAACTCATTGCAGCTCTATTGCATATTCCTTCTATTTCTGCGCCGCTAAAGCCATCAGTCAATTCCACAAGTTTTGCAAAGTCAATTCCTTCTGCAAGAGGTTTCTTTGTGGTGTGTATCTTGAATATGTTTTCGCGTCCTTTTGCTTCTGGCAATGGTACCTCAAGAATTCGATCAAATCTTCCAGGTCGTAGTAATGCACTGTCGATAAGGTCCACTCTGTTAGTTGCACCAATTATTAGCACATCTTGTAATTCTTCAAGACCGTCTATCTCAGTTAGTAGTTGAGACACTACTCTTTCTGTGACATTAGAGTCAGAACTGCCTGAGCTTCTGCTTGGAGCCAATGAATCAAGCTCGTCAAGAAATATTATACATGGAGCAGCTTGGCGTGCCTTTCTGAATACTTCACGTACTCCCTTTTCAGATTCTCCAACCCATTTTGAGAGCAATTCAGGACCCTTGATGCTAATGAAGTTAGATTCTGTGGTATGCGCAACTGCTTTTGCAATCAATGTTTTTCCAGTACCTGGAGGTCCGTAGAGCAAAATTCCTTTTGGTGCTGCAACATCAGTGTGTTCAAATGCTTCTCTGTGTTTGAGTGGCCATTCTACTGCTTCATAGAGTTCTTCTTTTAGAGATTCTAGTCCACCAACTTGATCCCATGTTACATTTGGTACTTGAACTAGAACTTCTCGTAATGCAGATGGTCTCACCTCTTTTAGTGCATCCTTGAAATCATTATCTGTAATGATAATTTTTTGAAGAATTTCTGCAGGAATTTTTTCTGCTTCTAGATCCAAGTCAGGCAAAATTCTTCGAAGAGATCTCATAGCAGCTTCTTTTGCAAGTATCTCCAAATCAGCTCCTACAAATCCATGAGTTACTCTTGCAATTTGATCCAAGTTTACTTTTTCTTCAATTGGCATGCCTCGCGTATGGATATGGAGTATCTCTGATCTTCCTTGTTGATCTGGGATTCCAATCTCTATCTCACGATCGAATCTACCTGGTCTTCGTAATGCAGGATCTATCGAGTCGGGTCTGTTAGTTGCAGCAATTACAACTACCTTACCTCTTGACTTCATTCCATCCATCAAAGTAAGAAGCTGTGATACAATTCTCTTTTCTACTTCTCCTGTTACTTCTTCCCTCTTTGGAGCAATGGAATCAATTTCATCAATGAATATTATGCTTGGAGAATTTTCCTCTGCTTGCTTGAATATATCCCGCAAGCGCTCTTCACTTTCTCCATAGAATTTCCCAATAATTTCAGGACCACTAATGGAGGTAAAGTGTGAATTTGTTTCTCCTGCTACAGCTTTTGCTAGAAGTGTTTTTCCAGTACCTGGAGGTCCATAGAGCAGTACTCCTTTTGGAGCCTCAACTCCAAGTTTTTCAAATAGTTCAGGGTGTCGCATAGGAAGTTCCACCATTTCTCGTATCTTTTGGACCTCATTTCTTAGGCCACCTAAATCATCATAGGTTATCCTTGGAACAGAATTGTCAATTGCTTTTGTCATAGAACCCAGTTTGAACTCGGTCCCCTCTGATACGATAACCGGCTTGGCAGACGGTACTGTACCACCAACAACAAGTTGTGTTTTTCCGCCCATTTGTGTAGTTACGATTAACGTATCACCAGTGGTTAACACATGACCCATGTAGTATGCCTGCATGTATTCTTGAAGTCCCTCTTCAGCTAGTTTTTCGATAGGTGAGAGTGTTACCTGTTCTGCCTCTAGTGCATCTACTTTTTTTATTACGATCTTTTCTCCTATTCCTGAACCAATGTTGTGGCGTGTAATGCCATCTATCTTGATTATTCCAGTTCCATAATCTGGTGTAGAGCCTGACCAGAGTTTGACATGGCTCTTCCTGTTTCCAACTAGCTCAAGAATTTGGCCAGTCTCCCAGCCATTTTCTTCAACAACTTTTGGATCTACTACCGCTATTCCTTTGCCAACATGTCGTTGTGCTGCCTCTGCAATTTTTAATGTAATTTCGCTCATAATTTTATCACCATAAAAAATAAAGTTATTCGACCTGCACCTTCTTACCTTGCGGTCGATCTTCTTCTTTGAGATTGAACTTTACTTCCAGGATTCCGTTGGCGTATGTTGCCTTGACAGAATCTTCGTCAACCTTTTGTTTTATTGGGACTTTGGTCTGGTATTTTTTGTCGCCATTTTCTGCATCAAGATTTACAGATTTTCCTACGACTTCGATCTTGATGTCTTTCTTTTCTACTCCTGGCATCTCTGCTACAATTTTGAGAACCTTTTCTTTGTTATCTACGATAACATCTACAAACGGTTCTCTTGTCTCTGATTTTTGGAGAAGACCTGGTTGAACATTTCCATATTCTTTGACCACAGGTTTTCCATCAGGTCCTACAGTCATGGTATACCCATAGAAGTAAGGACCAAATGTCTGTGCATTCTCAGAGCTGGTTATGTTATTCCAAATTTCGTCCAGTCCCTTGAAAGGTCGCATCATTTTTTGGAAGATATGGTCAAACTCATCCCAGTCATCCATGTCATAGTTATGCATACAATGTAATAGGTATGACATTATATAAGTATTATGAAATAATGGATTATTCCATTACATAAATTAATATAATTACCAATATAACTTACTCCCATGCGAACTCCAAGCCTTTCGGTTCCTGATGCAGTCAGGGAAATAATTACAAAAAATAGAGCCATTTACGACTGCATCAAAATGGGCTTGATTAATTATACATCACTTGCAATAAAACTCCAAGATGAAGTCGAGTCCCTAGTTGGAGGTCCTGTAAACCCCAATACAATTGTGGTTGCAATCAAAAGATACGCAGACTCTTTTGAAAAAAAAGACGACATGCAAAATGAAACAGTACTAAAAAATGCAAGACTTTCCCTGACTGATGGAATTGTAGACATAAAATTTTCCACAGATGGTTTTGACATGACAGACATTGTTGCATTGATGGACAGATTCATGAAGATCGATCCAGATCACGAATTTTTCCGTTCTACCAATTCTTTTAGATTCTTGACTGAGGACCTTAGTGATGTAAGAAAAATTGTAGAATCTTTTTCATCACATAGGAATTTCTTTCAAGATGGATTGGCAAAGATAACAATACACATTCCCGAATCAGAACGCAGCTCTGACGTGGTTTCATACGTATCTGAGATTCTACATGATAACGGAATCGAGCTTTTTAATGCGTTTTTCGGACAGGATCACATAGTAGCAGTATTGTATGAAAAAGATGCCGCAAGAGCATATCAAATTTTAAGAAGAGAAATTTCGCGCTAATAATTTTCTAAATGCCAGTAGCTTCTGCTTTTGACATTTCTAGGTAGACCTTGTCTCCCACTGCAAGATTGAGTTCCTTGTATTCGTGCATGTCAAGCTTGATCGAGGTCGTAGAACCTGCTTGACCCATGCCTCCAGAGAGCATTTTGTTGAGGTTTTTCATCATGTCATCCATGTTTGTAAAACCCATAACTCCTCCAGCACCAAATGGTGACATTGGGGTGCTTTGTTCTCTGAAATCCTTGGATGTAGAAAGTGAGACTACCACATATGGAGCTCCATCTGGTGATGCGTCTATTCGTACAACAATGTATTCTTTCTTCATATCCTAAGTTCATAAATCAGCATATTTTACCTTTCGCACAAATGTTAAGCTGTATACTCGTGAGAATCATTACTACCCTTTTTTATCTCAGCCTATAACATTAGATCAATACAATGTCAGAAATCAAAAGGATTCTTGTTTTAGGAGGAGGATTTGCAGGTATAGAATGTGTCAGAAAGCTAGAATCCTATTTTCCAAATGAAAATGATGTACATATCACTCTGGTAAGTGGGGATAACTTTTTCTTGTTTACACCAATGTTGCCCCAGGTAGCCTCTGGAACTATTGAAACAAGACATATTGTAATTCCAGTTAGAACCCTGCTAAAAAAGACCAAGTTTTACGAGGCCGAAGTCAAAACCATTGACCCCCATGGAAAAACAGTAACTCTTAGTGGTACAAAAGAAAAACCCGGAATCTTACTGCATTATGATTATCTTGTCTTGGCTCTTGGTAGCCAGACAAATTTCTTTGGGATGGACCAGTTAGCGAAATTAGCTTATTCAATGAAGACTCTCAATGATGCAGTTGTACTACGAAACAGAGCAATAGATATGCTTGAGCAGGCAGACAATGAAATCAATCCAACCCTCAAGAAAAGCTTGCTTACTTTTGTAATTGTAGGAGGAGGATTTGCAGGTATAGAAACAGCAGGAGAGTTGATGGATTTGTTACATGATGCTAGAAAATATTATCCTAATATTGAAAAGACTGACATCAGAGTTATTGTTCTTGAGGCACTTGGTGCCATACTTCCAGGTTTTAATGAAAAGCTTGCAAAGTTTGCTTTGGAAAAACTTCATGAACGCGGAATAGAAGTTAAGGTGAGTACAAAACTTTCTAGCTTTTCAGGCGAGGAGGTTCTAATCGAGGATGCAACTCCAACTACAAAAGATCCTAGTGATCAATTTTCAGTAAATGCAATACAAACAAGGACATTGGTATGGACTGCAGGTGTTACACCGGTGGATATTATAAAAAAATCTGTCTTCAAAACAAACAGAGGCGGAATTGTAGTGGATGAATTTCTCCAAGCCAGTGATTTTCCTGAAGTTTTTGCAGTAGGAGATTGTTGTTATATCATGGATTCCAAAACAAATAGACCTCTTCCACCAACAGCACAAAATGCAGAATCAGAAGCAAAAATTGTTGCAAAAAATATTCATGCTATAATCACAAATCAAGTCAAGGAAAAATTTGTCTATACACCTAGGGGCCAAATGGCTGTCATTGGAAAACGAAGTGCAATTGCAAGCATATTTGGCATTCATTTACACGGACTTTTTGCCTGGCTGCTTTGGAGAACAATCTATCTTTCAAAGATACCACGTTTGGACAAAAAAGTAAGAATTTTTCTTGACTGGACAATAGATCTCTTCTTTGATAGAGATATTGCTAGATTGAAAGTGATGCGTGAGAAGCCAATTGAGGAATTCAAGGAACTTGATGAGGTGGATGATGTTTGGTAAGAAATACAATGACTTAATACGACTCAAACGTGCCACTTGCGATGAACAACACAGAACTAATCATTGCAGGAATTGTTGCAGCTGCAGTTGGCGCCATCGTATTTTACATGAAAACTAAGAAAAACAAACTTTCACAAAAAATACAACCACAAACAACTACAACCAAACCAGATACAACTAAAGAATAAACACTGTATCTTGCTTTTTTGTTTCAAATAACCATTAACCGATTTTTTATTTCAGATGGAATTTCTCCAAATCACGTATAACATCAGTGAAATATATTGAACATTACAAAACGGCATTTATGGGAAAAGTCTATGCCGTTGGTGTAGGACCAGGATCACCAAAGTATGTAACGGAAATAGTAAAGGAAATAGTGCTAAATTCTGATATTGTTATCGGATACAAATACACACTCAAAACGATAGAAGCACTCTTGAAAAATAAAGAGATACATGAAATCACCATGAAAGACCAGGAGGACGCATATCAAAAGGTCTCAAAGACACTAGGAAACAAGACGTGTGTTGTTCCATTTACAGGAGATGTAAATTTCTCAGAATCTGAAGTGGTGGACAGACTAATTGAGATATTTGGAGATGTACAAATTGTTCCAGGAATTAGTTCTACACAAGTTGCAGCATCAAAGGCAAGAGTGCCTACTGACAAAAGCAAGGTCATCACTATGCACATTTCTACAAGCATTGAAGAAAAGAAACTTGAGCTCCAAAAGGCGCTCATTGATGGATTCAGTGTAATACTTGTGCCAAGACCCTGGCCAAAAGAGCCCTCAAAGCACTTTATGCAATCTGAGATAGCTATATACTTGAGAGAACATGGTTTTGACACTTCAAAGATAAAGGTACACGTCTTTGAATTTTTAACTACTGAGAAAGAGACGCATTTTATCGGAAAGGTAAAAGATCTAGAAGGAAAAGAATTCTCTGATCTTTCTGTAATGGTTTTTGATCAGACAAAACTAGAATCTTACATCAATTTCAAATAATCTAGTGCAATCCTGAGTTGTGTGATGCTGCACCAATTGAATATGATGAAGTTTGAGGCATTGAAATTATCAAGCCATTCATCCAAGTGTATTGCGGATCGTAGAATCTGATAATTCCAGTATCGTTTACCACAACAGTAAATGATTGGCCTGGGGCAATTTTGTTACTTGATATCTTTCCATCAGGAGTAAATGGATTGTCAGGTCTTTGTGTGCTGACACCACTGTAAATGGTATGTGCAATAGAATCATTGTTTGTCCAAATTATTGGAGTGCCAGGAACTATCTGTATTGTATCTGGCGTATAGTATGTGTTGTATTGATTATACGTTTGCGCAGTTGCTGTTCCTTTTGGCGATGATGATCCTGGGTTTATACTAATTTTGATTGGAGCAGCTTGACTTGTGGGTGGAGCTGACGAAAGAATAATTCCATTTATCCATGTAAATGAAGGATCGTAAAATTGTGTGGAACCAGTATAACTAATTGTGAGTTGATAATGCTGGCCCGGAGCGATAACACCACTGTCGATTCTTCCATCTGAAGTAAATTGAGGCACCTTTGGTGGAGCGGACCCTGTAGAACCTCCTTGGGTCGTGGTAATTATTTGACCACTCAGTAGTCTGTGTGGAACAGAGTCATTGTTGATGATAGTTATGGTTGTTCCAGGTGTGATCTGAAGCGATGTTGATGAGAGATATTGCCCATTGGCAAGATTTGATGCCCCTGGAATTATGCTAAGTTGTGCACTTCCTTGTGGGGCTTGTTGAGAAACTGGTGCAATTATTCCTACCATGAATTGGTAATTAGGATCAAAGAAGGTAATTGCGCCTGCTGTTTCATTTGCTGGAATACCATAACGTGCTGCAGTTTTTGGATCAAGTGATTGACTTGTATCAAAATTAGTTACTGTAAACTGGAATGAACTGCCTGGAGCTATAACACCACTATCTATTTTTCCATCAGAGGTAAAGATCGAAGTTGATTGGTTGGCAGTAGTTGCTTTTGCAAGACCGCTCATTATTCTATGTGGAACAGAGTCATTGTTGGTCCAAACTATTGTGGTACCAGTAGCTATCTGTACATTGGATGGTGAGTAATGTACTTGGTTATTGATATCATATCCTCCGTATACTATGCTGATGTTAACAGTTGATGATGATGTAGGTGTGTTTGTAGGAGTTGGTGTCTGAGTTGGTTGTGTGGTTACAGTATTGGCAGGCAATATTTTGGCACTGTAGCTTACTTTCAAAGTCTCGGCACCTGTTATCTTGCCTGATATGCTAAAGACAGAACCCTCTTGGTTACTGTCAACTATTCTTCCAAACAAATTAAGATGAATTATGTTTCCATTTTGATCCTGTGCATCACCTTGGATGACAAAGTATTTTCCGTCTCGCAAGATGGAGACCTGCCAGACCCCAGAATTAAGATAGTGAGTATTTGCTATTGTAACAAGTCCGTTGTCAAGTGTTGCCTGCATAGTACCTCCACTATTTGGTCCTGCAGTAATCTGTAAAGCAATACTTGAATCAAAGATAGCTTTGGTTCCTGAAAGATATCCAGAGGCATCAATCAAGTATTTTCCGTTTGATGAGAAATCAGAATAGGCATTAGGCAAATACAATGTAGCTGCAAGTCCTGCAATTACCATTAGAAACAGGAATACGTATTTCACTAGATTACTCAACTCCTTATTGCATATTTAATTACTAGGTATAATTTTGCACACAATTAGGCAATTCCCAGTTAATTTTCTTTACAAAGTAGTTTTTGCATTAACTACACTTGATCCAAAATGTTGAATCATGTAATATTCTATGAATCCTCCAGCTAGTAGTAGTGTTACAACCATTCCTATCTCTATGATAGTTGGGCGTATCTCAGAATGTAGAGGTTTTTTTCTTATGATTGCAATTATCAACAAAAAGCTTCTTGACATTCCTATTGAATAAGCCGCAAGCTCCATCAGACCAAAAGGAGACAGGTAGAGTAACGCAAGTGGAGGGACCTTTGCAAGTGCAGGAGTTGTTGATACTAGCGCTTCAAATGCAAGCCCTGTTGACCAAGCTGCAAACGCACCCCAGGCCAGCCCAAAACCTGGAATAAACATGGGCAGTGCAACTGATGCATTGTGTTCAAAAATTCCTATGGCATCAATTCCTTCAACTGCTTTTTGAAATTCTTTTAGAAATGATTGCGATTCTTCGTCAGATAATTTGCTTTCAGTTCCAATTAAATAAGATAAGGAAAAAATTACTATGAAAATAACAAAAACTAGAACTCTACGTTTTCTAAACAATGATCCAATTTTACTAGAACTATATTTGAGGTATTGGTTGTTGGATCAGATTTAATTAAAAGTCGTATTATGAGACCTTGTTGAAAGAAGAAGTTTCCTCTGCCATCACTTATGCACTAAGCAAAGGATTTCAGATTCATCCTGATGCGTTTAAGATATTAGAAAAAATTGACGTAAAGGAGCTTCAAAATATCATCAAGCAAGTTGTTCGAGAAAAATCTAAACAAAATTTGTTCTTGATTAATCAAAGTGACCTCAAGATGTTTGTAGAGTCGGAGATAGATGACAGAATTGAAAATAATCACGTAATTTTGTTTGATCCTACAAAAAAGGTCACTTCTGCAGAAGGAATTGAGGGTTTTCAGGCGTTATTCAAAGACAGGTACTCAAAACTGCTCAAAATCATGCAGCAACGTTCACAGTCAAAGAAACTAACCCCCATCTCAAACGTGACAAACGGCAAACTGGAGGAGGATACCTACATTGCAGGCTTGCTCATGGATAGAAGAATTGAGAGAGACGTTACAAAAATAGTGATAGATGATCCCACAGGATCAATTGAGCTTTTGATCTTCAATAAAGAGATACAGGAGACTGCAAATTCGCTACAGATTGATCAGTTTGTCATGGTATCAATTGCAAGTGGAAAGAATGGAGGATTTTTTGTCAAGGAAATTCTTGTGCCAGACATACCTGATCATATAGCAAATCGCTCAAAGACTGAGACCTATGCTGTCTTCATCTCCGATTTGCACGTAGGCAGCAAATTCTTTATGGAAAAAGAGTTTACAGAGTTTGTTTCATGGCTTTCAAGCCCTGATCCAATAGCAAGAAAGGTCAGGTTTGTACTTGTCGGCGGAGATGTCATTGACGGTATTGGCATCTTCCCAAATCAAGACAAGGAGCTCTTACTTTTAGATGTAAACGAGCAGATGGCAAAGGCTGCAGAACTTTTAGACAAAATTCCAAAACACATCAAGGTCTTTATCATTCCAGGAAACCACGACCCAGGAAGACGAGCTTTGCCCCAGCCTGCAATTCCAGAAAAACACAACATGCACCTCTGGAACAGGGAGAATTTTTTCATGGTGGGCAACCCCTCTTTGCTTGAACTAAATGGCGTAAAGATATTGATGTTCCACGGCCAAAGCCTTGATGACGTAGTAGGTAGCACGCCTGGACTAAGCTACGCCCAGCCTGCAAAGGCCATGAGGGTTTTACTAAAAACCAGGCACCTGAGCCCAATTTATGGCAAGAGAACACCAATTGCGCCAGAGTTAGAAGACATGATGGTAATTAATGAAGTTCCAGATATCTTTCATTCCGGTCACATACATGTTGTTGAACTTGACATGTACAAGGGAACACTAATTGTAAACTCTGGCGCATGGCAAAGCCAGACCCCATTCCAAGCTAGTGTCGGAATCAGCCCTACACCAGGAATAGCTATCATCGTAAACCTTCAGACCATGAAGGTTTTTACAAAAGACTTTACAGAAAATTCTGATTAAAATTACAAGAGATCTTCCAAGGTCAGATCTTCCTTGAATGCTTTTTTCACGGTATCAGCATTTAGTGTAAGACTAAATTTCTTGGTCCTTCCATGCATGCCCTGATGAATAATTTTTCCTGTGATTAATCCGGTCATTTCTATCTCGCTTAGCATCTGTGTAATTCTGCGTTGGGTGAGTTCTTTTTGTCTTGTAATTTTACAGAGGTTTTTGTATGATTGGTATATCTCGCCTGTCGTATTTCCACTTGCTTTCATTACTGCAAGTATGAGCAGTTTTTCATGTAATGGATACGAGTTCAGTGCCGTGGTTTCCTTGTCTTCTTCCATCTTCAAAGAAGCCCTTCTAATGTGATCCTCATTTACAGTATCAGATTGTTCGCGTTCTGCAATCTCTCCTGCCACTCTTAAGAGGTCTATTGCCCTTCTTGCATCCCCATGTTCTTGGCCAGACATGGCAGAACAGAGGTTTACTGCTGCAGACCCTACAGTTTTTGGTATAAAGGCCACCTTGATGCGTTCTTCTAGAATCTCTTTGATCTGGCCTACGGTATAATTGGTAAAGATGACTTCTTCCTCACTTAGGCTGCTTAGGACCCTAGGATCTAGCCTCTCCTTGAATGTAAGGTCGTTTGAGATTCCTATCAGGGTCAATGTGCCCTTTTTGAGCCTCTCATTTGCCCTAGTTAATGAATAGAATACATCCTTGCCTGACTTGGAGACAAGTTCTACAAGATAGTCTATCTCATCTATCACAAATACCGTGTTTAGGCCATTTTTCTCAATTACAGAAATAATACGATTGAACACTTCGCTGATTGAAAGTCCGGTCGAGGGCAGTTCCTTTTGTGATGTAAGACCCAACTGTCTGCCCAGTTTTACAAGCAGCCCATAGAGGGTGGTCTCTTCTTTTGCATTGGCGTATAGTAATTGGATCGGAAATGAATTGTCCTTTACTCGTTCTTGTATCTTACCAAGAACCTTCTTGACCACTAGGGTTTTTCCTGTCCCTGGTTTGCCATAGACCAACAGGTTTGATGGACGTGATTTTTTTAATAATGGTAATAATGATTGGGTGACCTTTTTTTGTTCATCCTCACGGTGTAAAATTATATCAGGAATAAACGAAAAATGAAGGACTTCACGATTCTTGAATAGGGACTTTCCACTTTGTGCATCATCCAATAATTTGTCAATCGGATCCTTTGTCATAGACCCACACACCACTGTTTCTTCTCTGTCCACATATGGATTCTACTCCAAAGTAATTAGATTAGAATAGAATAACTAAACCAAATTTAGTATATCATTAATTATTTTTATTTTTATTTTCTTAAAAAAAATTTTTTTAATAAAGCTAGAGTGGAAGTATAGGTGTGTGGGCCTTCCTGGTATGAAATTAACAATTAGTGAACTTTCTGTTAACTCTTGGTCCAGAAAAGCCCAAAATGACCCCTTTATTTCCAGTCCAGGCGTGAAGATGGCTCTTAACATTGTTAACATCCTAAAGGAGACCCCTTTATTTCCACTCTAGGCATGGATTTTAGGGGTATTTTGGATATAAGCCCAAAGAGCCTGTTAAGATGCCAAAAACACCCATGCGTGGGCTAGGCAGTGAATGTTAACAAACCATGGTGTTAACAATTCTTCTATGATCTGTTCAAGTGTTAACGGCTTACCAGATCGATCCCAATGGCACGAAAAAGAATCAGGATAGACTTGGAGGATGCAGACGGAGCCAAGTACAACTTCAGCCTAGAAGGCAACGTAACCCGTGAAAAGATGCTAAAGATATTTGAGCTGATGAACCTGATGAATATAGAAGAGCCAGAGGCTGGGGCCCAATTGGATTCTATAGGGGCCAAGATATGGAATGTTATCGACAAGAACTTCCCCATAGGCAAGTTCACCTCATCTATGATATTGGAAAAATATGAGGACGAATATGAGGAGCCAATCAAACTGAGTGTGATCTCTACATATCTCTCAAGATTTGCCGTGAAGGGCAAGGTGGCAAGGGAGAAGCAGGGAAAAGAGTGGGCCTACCAGATACTAAAGATAGCTCAGAGAGAAAAGAATACGACTTAGGAGATTACTACTTTTTTGACCACAAGATGATCGCCATCAATTGTGACCTTGACATAATCTCCTTTCTGAAGTTCAAGAAATTTTCTAAAGTCTTTTGGTATGGAAATCGTGCCTGCAGTGGTAATCTTGATTAATTGCTCATCAGGCATGTTATTACATTATAAGAACATTAATTTAAGAATTTACAATTATCTAAGATTATTAAAATACGATGATTTTCTACGACTTTGACAGAAATTTGAAGGGTTTGACAGCTTGATCAACCGAAAAATAACTTGGCAAAAACCTGACTTGTTGGTCTGAAAACTATTGGTATCCTAAAAGTTACTGGGCCGGTGCCATCTTGGCAACCCCTATCTTTGCAAGACCCTTGTCAGTTATTTTGTAGGAAAATGGCTTGGTTGACATGTCTCTTTCCACCAAACCCTCCTCAAAGAGCTTCTTTAGCATGCGTGATGTGTGTTCTCTAGTCCTTCCTATTGTGACCTGGATGTCACGTGATGTCATTGGTTTCTCTGTGATTAGGCGTAGAATGTGATCAGTAGCACTTCCAAACTGCATATTCGGGATTTTTTCCTTTGGTTTCTCTTCTTTGACCATTACCTGAGGTTCTTGGTGCACTTTGGGCTCCTTTGGCCTTGAAATTTGTGCCTGGGGAACCTCCTCTGTTTCCTGTGCCATTTCTACAGAATCTAAGCGAATTTTCATATCAATTAACAAATTTTCATAATACTGCAAGCGCTCTGTTAGAATTTTTGCATTTTCACCCTCTGATCCCAGTCGTGGCTTGACCTTGTTGTATACTGTAATGGCTACAAGGCCACCAACAAATGATGCAAGTATGCCTAGCATGACTCCTACGTCTGGGATATCTACCAACATCACGTTGTAACGTCAAATGATGTGATTTATCATATTTGAGTAAAAATATTTCACACCTTGCACATCAATATCAAACATGTTTCATCACAACACGTCACAGTCATTTTCTGGAATCGTGCCTATTTTGAAGCCAAATCATAGCCTACAGGTCCTCTTTAGTACTTCCTGTATCACAGACATGACCTGGTCCTCACGTTCCGGAAAAACATCACTACTTTTTATCACAGAAATCTGTTCGGAGAGGCGATTAATCACATCCATATCATCAGCGCTAAGCACGCCTAGACCCCTGAGCAGGATCCACGAATAGCATAGTGCCGTCAACTTATCTTTAGACTGGGTTACTTGACGATAAAACGCCCCTTTACTGATAGTAAACTGGGGATTTGCAAGGTCCCTACGTTTTAAAATAATTTCAATTTGTCTTTCAGTAAATAATGATTTTTCTATAATTTGCCTAATAATATTGCTAAAATTTTCATCAGGGGATTCGCTCATAGCTATACAAATCTGTATAACTATATTCAATTAAACTTTTAATCAATAGGTATTCAACCACTCCATATGCAAAAGACAGAGAATTATCTTCATGCTACTAGGAAGAAAAAAGGAACACTTCTCTTCGTATTAATCGATTCTGAGAACTCTGATGGACGTTCCGCTTCTTCATTGGCAAAAGAGGCAGAAAAGAGTGGTGCCTCTGCAATTCTGGTCGGCGGCTCGTCAGCTACTGATCAACTCACCATGACTGAGACAGTCTCAAGTATCAAAAAGGCAGTAAAGATACCAGTAATACTCTTTCCTGGAAACGTTACAGGTGTGGTTCCAGGTGCGGATGCAATACTTTTCAGCTCACTTTTGAACTCGGATAATCCATACTTTATCTCACAAGCCCAAGCCCTTGGAGCACCAAGCGTCCTAAGATTTGGACTCGAACCTCTTCCAACAGCCTACATCATAATTGGTGAGGGAACCACAGTCTGGCATGTAGGATCCGTGAGAACAATTCCATTTGACAAGCCAGGCCTGGCAGTCATGTATGCCTTATCTGCACAATTCATGGGAATGCGATTTGTCTACCTTGAGGCAGGCTCTGGAGCCAAATCCAATGTAAAACCCGAGATGGTTGCAGCAGTAAGGAAGCTTTTCAAGGGATTTCTCATCGTGGGAGGGGGTATCCGCAGCCCAGAAACCGCCGAACAGATAGCCAAGGCAGGCGCAGACGCCATAGTTATTGGAACTTTCATTGAGAAGGGCGGAAGTTTCAAGACAATTTCCGATATCGTAAAAGCCATCCAATCTGTAAGGAAATAGCATGTCTGAGAACCTCGCATTGAGACTACAAGATGTCCCAATGCCTCAAGACTATCTTGATTATTACAAAAAAATATCAAATGAAGTAATTGCTATCTTTGAGCAGGCTGCAGCTGCCAAGGCAACACTTGCAGATTCCTCTGGTATGGTAGAACCAAAGATTGCTTTTGATCTTGCAGACCGTGTATCCAAAATGCACGACATTGACGTAACTGACAATCTGAGGTCTCTCATTCAAAATACTACAAAGGAATTGGCCGCTCTCAAGCTTGCAGAAGATATAGCTCAAGGCAAGTACTCTGGACCTGATACAGATCTTCAGGAAAAACTTGACCTTGCCGTACGTGTGGCTTTGGCCATAGTTACTGAAGGTGTCACCATTGCGCCACTCCAAGGAATAAGCGAGGTCCTCATCAAGAAAAACTCAGACGGCTCTGAATATCTCTCAGTGTCATTTGCAGGACCAATCAGATCAGCTGGAGGAACAGAGGCTGCATCTACAATGCTAATTGCAGACCATGTGAGAAAGATAGCAGGACTTGCAAAATATCAAGCAAACTCATTTGATGATGAGACTGGCAGGTTTGTAGAAGAACTTCGAGTATACGAAAGAGAGGTCGGAAGTTTTCAGTTCCATGTTCCCGACCAAGATGTGATAAATGTAATCTCCAATCTTCCAGTAGAACTTGATGGCGTGGATACCGACCTAGTTGAGATTGTATCCCACAGAAACATGGCACGAATTGGCACTAATAGAGTGAGAGGTGGAGCACTTCGTGTACTAAACGATGGACTCATTGGAAGGTCCCGCAAGCTACTCAAACTCATCGAATTGTACAAACTAGATGGCTGGGACTGGCTCAAGGACCTCAAGGGAGCAATCCAGACAGGAGACGCAGATGCTGCTGCTCACAGGATGAGAGAGGTAATTACAGGAAGATCGGTGCTTTCCATGCCTAAAAAACTAGGGGGGTTCCGGCTGAGATATGGCCGTTCTTGCAATACTGGCTTTGCCTCAATTGGCATTCATCCTGTGGTTGCCGAGATACTGGACCATGCAATTGCTGTGGGTACCCAGATCAAGCTTGATGTGCCTGGCAAGGCCTCAACTGTAGCCTTTGTAGATTCTATTGACACCCCAATTGTTAGACTGACCAATGGAAACGTTGTAAAAATAAAAGACACAGCTCATGGAATTTCTCTAAAACCACAGATTGCAAAAATTTTGCACTTGGGTGACATTTTGATAAGCTATGGAGACTTTTTAGAAAATAATGCCGAACTAATACCAACTGGATATGTCGAAGAGTTTTGGGCCAAGGAACTACAAGACAAAGTAACCAAGTATGAACCAAATGACACCGAACTTCTAAGCTATGTATCCAAGGTACCGGACCTTGATGAGGCATTTAGAATATCACTAAATTTTGGAATTGGTCTCCATCCACATTACCTATACTACTGGGACCAAATCACAATTGAAGAATTTGAAAAAATTCTCAAGCCCACAAAATTTGATGCAGATCTCGTCATTTATCCAATGGATGCAAAAGATGTCCTGGAAAAACTCGGTGTTCCACATGAGGTTGCAGGGGATACACTTCTCCTAAAAGATGTAGAAGCAGAGGTCTTTTTCTATCTGTTATTTAGAAAACCAATTCAACTCGAAAAAGATCTTTCCGTTCCACAAATCATAACACAATCATCTGGCATCAAAATACCAAACAAGTTTTCAACATCCATTGGAGTCAGGGTTGGAAGACCAGAAAAGGCCGCATTGCGAAAAATGAAACCGCCTGTACACACTTTATTTCCGGTGGGAAACAAGGGCGGCGCATCACGTGATTTGTTAAAGGCATCAAAGCAGCCAAATTTTTACTGCAACATATACAATAGATTCTGCAAAAACTGTAACACCCCTGCAATTAGCATAGCGTGTCCCAAATGCCACACCAAAACAAGCACCATCTTCATCTGTAACAAATGCAGGGACGAAGTTGAGACAGACCACTGCCCAAAATGCAAATCACGGGCCCATGGGCACTCGTACCGCTCATTTCCTCTCAAGGACCTCCTGTATGCAGCCCAAGAGAGGACTGGATACAGGGCCCAGGAGCCATTCAAGGGCGTAAAGGAGCTCATAAACCAAGACAGAGTGCCAGAGCCGCTTGAAAAGGGCCTAATCAGGCAAAGCCTTGGACTCAATGTATTCAAGGATGGAACAATCCGATATGATACAACAAATGCCCCACTGTCACACTTCAAGCCCTCTTGGGTTGGAACAACTCCAGAAAAACTAGTAGAGCTTGGCTACACCCATGATACAAACGGTAATCCACTGACATCATCTGATCAGCTAGTAGAGCTCAGAGTACAGGACGTGATAATTCCAAAAGAATGTGGAGACAGTCTTGTCTTTGTATGCCAGTACATCGACCGAGAACTTGGAAAACTTTTTGGACGCCAGCCATACTACAACGTAAAAAGTACAGATGATCTTGTAGGACATTTGATAATTGGTCTTGCACCGCATACATCTGTTGGAATTGTCGGAAGAATAGTCGGATATACAAATACCCAAGTCTGTCTTGGAACTGCAGTATGGCATTCTGCAAAAAGACGTGACGCTGATGGTGATGCAGATTCTATCATGTTGTTGATGGATAGCCTTCTTAATTTCTCAAGATTATTCTTGTCTGCAAGAATTGGTGGATTGATGGATGCACCACTGCTTGTCCAGCCTATTGTAATTCCTCAAGAGGTGCAAAGACAGGCTCACAACTTTGAGGTTGTCAAGGCATATCCACTCTCATTTTTTGAATCAACTCTTAAAAGAGAAAAAGCAAGTGAGATCAAAGATGTCGAGATTTTAAAATCAAGATTAGAGACAGAGAGACAATTTCTTGGCCATGACTTTACACATTTGACATCGACACTTACCACATCAAAATCAAGGAGCGCTTACTCTACACTTGGTTCATTGCTTGAGAAGCTTGACATGCAGATAAGGACTGCAGACATCATAAATGCAGTTGACCCAAGCGAAGTGGTCTCAATGGTTATGACAACTCACTTGCTTCCTGATATAATGGGTAACCTCAGAGCTTACTCTGGCCAGTCTTTCCGATGCACTGCGTGTGGTGCAAGCTACAGAAGAGTTCCTCTTGCCGGAAAATGTCTAGAGTGCAGCAATAAACTAATCCAGACCATGACAAGACCTTCTGTGCAAAAATATCTCAAGCTTGCAAGAAGAATGCTTGGCAAGTATACAATCTCTCCATATCTTAGAGGCCGTGTGCTTTCACTCTTGGATGAGCTTGAACTGGTATTTGGCAAAGAAGAAAGCAGTCAGTCTATTCTTACAGACTTTGCCTAGCGAATCTTGATGTAATCATATCCGCCATGCTTGCTTTCAAAGCAATAGCGAACCTTCTGAAAGTCTTTTCTAAATTTCTTGACATCGGCTGCAATCTTTTTCTTGTCTTTTTTATCCACAACTACTTTTTTGATAAACTCTGCTACTTCTTCCATGTCTGATTCTTTCATGCCAAGTCGTGTGAGTTCTGCAGTACCAAGTCTTATTCCACCTGGATGGAAGTAGTTCCGTCCAGCCTTGATGTCTCCTGGAATGAGTTGTCTGTTTATGATGATGTTTGCCTTTTCAAGATCTGCCTCAATTGTTCCACCGTCACCAAATGAAAGTACGTTTACAACTATCTGGTGTGATTTTGTAAATCCTCGTTTTTCACCAAGTACTGAGAAACCATACGAGTTTAGTGCCTCAGCAAGTGCCTTGGCATTCTTGATTACTTGGACTGCATATTTTTTACCAAACTCTAACATCTCTGCATAAGCAATTGCCTTTCCTGCCATGTGGTGCAAGTGATGACTACTGGTCATTCCTGGGAATGTGGCCTTTTTGATACTCTCACCATATTTTTCAAATGAGCAGACCATTCCACCCTGAGGACCAAACAAAGTCTTGTGTGTACTCATTGTCATTGCATCTGCTCCTTCTCTTAATGGATCCTGGAACTGTCCTCCTGCAATTAGTCCTGCAACGTGTGCACCGTCATAATTGATAAAAATATTGTAACTTTTCAAAAAGTCTGCAAGTTCCTTCACTGGGTGTGGGAACAAAAATACAGAACCTCCAAACATTGCTAATTTAGGAATCTTGCCAGCTTTTTCAAGTTCCTTTACTTTCTCTTTTGTCTTGTCAACATCAATTGTCATCTCTTCAGCATCAAATGGATAGAATTCAATGTCTAATCCATGGACAAGACCTGCAGTACCTGCATGTTCTTTCTTGCCGTGTGATATGTGACCTCCAGATGGAATTGATGGAGCAAGCATAACATCGCCTGGATTTGTAAATGCAGAATAGATAACCAAGTTTGCAACGACACCAGAGATTGGTCTTACATCAACAAACTCTGCCTTGAACAGTTTTTTTGCAAGTGCCATGCACTTGAACTCTACCTCATCGATGTAGACACATCCAGCATAGACCCTCTCACCAGGCCAGCCTTCTGCATATCTATTGGCAAAGTCTGAAACTGTTGCCTCTCGGACTGCAGGACTTGTAACATTTTCACTGGCAATTAGAGGAATTGAATTTGCGAACCATTCATTATGCGTTTTTAGCAGTTTAAGCACTTCATCGTAAGATGATCGCGGTGAAGAACGAGACATATCTAGTCCCGCCAGTTTTCCTAATTTAAAAACATCGGAAGTGTTGAAAATTATCTATTTCAAGTGTAAAGGGTTTTGATCTCATAAGACATAATAAGGGAAAATCGACCTCTTGCAAATATGTCGATTCAGTCTTCATCTAATGGAATACCAGTAGTTATTCTAAAAGACGGTGCTCAACAGACCAAGGGCCGTGACGCACAGAAAAACAATATCGCAGCAGCAAAATTAATTGCCGAAATTGTTCATTCAAGTCTTGGACCACGTGGAATGGACAAGATGCTTGTTGATTCACTTGGAGACGTTACAATTACAAACGACGGTGCTACTATACTAAAAGAAATTGATGTCCAACATCCAGCTGCAAAGATGCTAGTTGAGATCTCAAAGGCAACTGACAATGAAGTCGGAGATGGAACAACATCTGCAGTAGTACTTGCAGGAGCATTATTGGAGAACGCAGAAGCTCTAGTTTTGCAAGATGTGCACCCAACAATTATCGTTGATGGTTATAGAAAGGCTGCAATTAAGGCAGTAGAACTCTTAGAAAAAATGGCAGACAAGGTTTCTGCAACTGACAAGGACGTACTTGAGAGAATTGCAAGAACATCCATGCAGACAAAACTTGTCAGAAAAGACTCTGCAAGCCTCGCAGACATGATTGTAAAATCTGTACTTGCAGTATCTGAAAAGAAAGATGACGGATATCTTGTTGATATTGATGATATTAAAGTAGAAAAGAAAGCTGGTGGTTCCATCAAGGACTGTGCAATTATCAAAGGAATAGTTCTTGACAAAGAGATTGTCCACAGTGGAATGCCAAAGAAAATTGATCATGCAAAGATTGCTCTAGTTAACAACGCACTTGAGATTGATAAAACAGAATTTGATGCAAAGATAAACATCACAAATCCACAACAGATGAAATCATTTCTTGATGAAGAACAAAAAATGATCAAAAACATGGTGGATAAAGTGATTGCTTCTGGAGCAAATGTTCTGTTCTGCCAAAAAGGAATTGATGACATGGCACAACACTATCTTGCAAAAGCAGGAATACTCACAGTAAGAAGAATAAAAGAAAGTGATATGACAAAGCTTGCAAAAGCAACAGGTGCAAGAATTATTAGTAATTTCGATGACTTGTTTGAAAAAGATCTAGGTTCTGCTGATCTAGTAGAAGAAAGAAAAGTAGAGACTGACAAATGGACCTTCGTTGAAGGCTGCAAGCATCCAAAGGCAGTTACACTTCTTCTAAGAGGCGGTTCACAAAGAGTAGTAGATGAGGTAGAAAGATCAGTACACGACGCATTGATGGTTGTAAAAGATGTAATGGAAAAACCATTCATAGTAGCAGGCGGCGGTGCACCAGAAACTTATGCTGCAACAAAACTACGAGAGTGGGCAAAGACACTAGAAGGCAGAGAACAACTTGCAGTAGAAAAATTTGCAGACTCTTTAGAAGTAATTCCAATTACACTTGCTGAGAATGCAGGAATGGATCCAATTGACACATTAGCATCATTACGATCAAAACAACTCAAAGGAAACAAATGGACAGGAATTGATGTCATGAAAGCACAAGTTGCTAGCATGCATACAAGCGATATCTTTGAGCCACTCTCTGTCAAGATCCAAATTATTACATGCGCAACAGAAGCAGCATCTATGATACTTAGAATCGATGATGTCATTGCCACTGCAAAATCTGCAGGAGGACCACCACCAGGTGCAGAAGGTATGGGCGGAATGGGAGGTATGCCTGGTATGGGAGGCATGGGTGGTATGGGCGGAATGGGAATGCCCGGCATGGATATGTAATTGAGAGTCCAAACATTTCTCTCAAAGTTTATTTGACTAATCCAGATAGGAATTCTATGCAAATAGGTGGAACCAAAATTCTAACTGGTGCAAGATATGTCTATCTTGTAGCATTCTTTGCATTGCTCTCCGGACTGTTCTATCCTATAATCACTCACAGTAGCTGGGATCTAGTTATTTCAGGAACTCTGATTCTCTTTGTAGGTCTTGCAGGAACTGTTACAATTTACAAAGCAGCTACAGCTGAAAAACACAGGAAAGCCTATCTCATTATTGGTTTGGTAATTACATCAGTTGCATTGTTCCTTGTGTACGGTGCAATTGGAAGAATCTAGATTTTCAATTTTTGAATAAATTTTAACAATCTGAAATCTTAGGAAGTGTTCAGTGCAATGGCCTCGCGTATGAGTGCCTTGAATGCAGTCTTGTCAACCTTGTCACCTTCATGAAAGTCGATTGCACGCCTTGCATTGCCTTCAAGACTAGAGTTGAAGATCTTTTTTGGATCTTTCATCTTGGCACCTTTGGGAAAAGTCAGCTTGACTGCATTCTTGTATGTCTCTCCAGTGCAGATTATTCCGTCATGGGACCAGACAGGAACACTCCACTTCCATTCTTCTACAACCGCAGGATCGGCTTGCTTGATCAAAACTCGTAGCTGGGATAACATTTCACCGCGCCAATCATCAAGTTCCTTGATTCTAGCGTCTATCAACTGAGATGGTGACTCATCTTTCTTGGCAGAGATCTTTTTCATATAATTTGAGTATCCTCCAAAGTATGAAAATGAATTGGATGTTCTAGTCTAGATATCAAAATAAAGATAGAACTCGTGTGGATGAGGTCTTATCGAGATCTCATGGTCATCTGTTCTTTCTATCTCAATTATCTTATCGATTGTCTCGTTTGAGAATATTGGTGAAAGGAACTTTCTGTCGCTTTCCAGTTCATCTAGTGCCTCTCCCAATGTTGCTGGCAAGTCATTGATTCCTTTTGCAACTCGCTGTGCTTTGGTCATCTTGTAAATGTCCTCATAAACTGCGTCACCTGGGTCCATCTTCTTTTTGATTCCATCAAGGCCTGCTGCTTGTACTGCTGCAAACACTAGATATGGATTCGATGATGGGTCCGGTGCTCTGAATTCAATTCTCTTAATCTTGGAATATTTTTCTCCCTTGAAGTGTGATGGAATTCTAATTATTGCAGACCTGTTGCTTGGGCTCCATGCGATATACACTGGTGCCTCATAACCTGGAACCAATCTGTGATACGAGTTTGTAGTTGGTGCAACAATTGCAGACAATGCTCTTGCGTGATTCATAATTCCTCCACAATAGTATCTTGCAATTTGGCTGACTTCTTCCTTGTCGTCTTTGTCATAGAACATGTTCTTGTCGCCTTTCCACAAGCTAACGTTTGTGTGCATTCCAGAACCTGCATCCATTGAAATTGGTTTTGGCATCATGGTTGCAACTTTATCATACTTTTTGGCAATGTTTCTTATGACATACTTGTATGTCTGTGCACCATCTGCAGCATTTGTCAGGTTGTCATATCTGATATCAATTTCACATTGACCTGCAGTAGCAACTTCATGGTGGTGATTGTCACACAGTATACCAAAATATTCATTCAAGCATTCAACACAATCATTTCTAAATTCAGTCAGAGTATCAGCCGGTGTGCTTGGATAGTATCCTTTCTTTAGTGCCATTGGATAGCCCTTGCCTTCTTGGTTCCATGGGGCTTCCTTGGATTCTATTGAATAAGACTGGCCCTTGTAAGGAGTGAGAACATCCCATGTAATTTTGTCAAATACAAAGAATTCTACCTCTGGACCCCAGTAACTATTGTCAAATCCCTGAGTCTTGAGATATTTTTCTGCCTTTTGTGCAATTCCTCTTGGGTCTGATTCCAGTCTACCCTTGTCTTTTCCCCAGTATACGTCACAAATCAATCTGGCAGTCTTTGCATTTGCCATCCATGGAATGATAGCAAAAGTGCTTGGGTCTGGTTTTAAGACCATGTCAGAGTCTTCGATTGATGCAAATCCTACAATTGAGGAACCGTCAAGTTTTGGTAATCCATCTTGCATCTGTTGTGGGGTAAACAGGTTTGCAGAAATTGTTGTATGATGGAATCTTCCCCTAAGACCGGTAAATTGTAAATCGATAAATTTTATCTGATCGTGCTTTATTTTTGAGAAAACATCTTCTGCAGAATAAGAAACGGGTACTGGTTCTCCACCAATCACTTTATATGGCAATTTTGCACCTTGATCATAACACAAAGGGGTCTATGATTTAAGTATTGTTGGATATGGAAATGTCAGAAACAAAAAAAATTGATGTAAACACATTGTATGCCATTCTTCTTCGCGAAGTAGAAAACGATACGGTTCAAGAGGTAGACCCTAACTTGTATCGCAACATTGCAGAATTTCTTGGCAACATAAAAAATCACGATTATGATGGAGTAGAATCAAAGATTACAGAATCACTTGTAAAAATGATAACGGAGATGACTTCGATTCTTTTGAAGATTAGAATTGAAAAGGCAATAGCAATAGATGAAATTGACTATACGAATCTTCTTGATGAAGAGAGATTCATTTTAGATTCTGAGGATGAATTAAGACAAAGAAAAGAAACCATTCTTTCTGCAACACTAAATGGCAGACTAAAACTTTTAGAGACTGTTGGAGAAAACCACCGAGCCAGATCAATTGCTGTGAGATTTCTCAAGCCAATCGATCAGATAATGGGCACAGACCTCCAGTCATACGGGCCATTTGAGGCAGAAGATGTTGCCACACTTCCCTTTGAGAATGCACGCTCACTTATTGGAAAGAAGGTAGCAGTAAAGGTAAGCTGGGAAGACTAGAAATTAGACAACTGGTACGGTAAAATTGTATGCATAACGGCATAGATCTAGACGTCTACTTTGAGATCATACTGTATCCAGTTGCAGGCTTGTTTGTCATAGAAATGATTTCCAGGCTGGCCAAGATTCCAAACTGGGTAAAACTCTTGACCCAGGCTGTAATGTGTGTAGGATTTGGCATTGCGTATATTACAATGCAAGTTGCTCACTGGCTCACAGCTGGCGTATTATTAGCACTTGCAATAGCATTATTCTACCAGGCAAAGCGCTCAAAACTTGATCCGCAAAAAGCACTGTACTAACCAAATTTGCCAAAAATTCTCTTGATGAAACTCTGTCTTCCTATTCCTTTTGTTCTTTGAATCTTTTTTTCTCCGAATTTCTTTGATCTTATCTGGAATAGCTTGACACATCGATGTGATTCGGGTAACCTGTGTTCTGCACAAAACTTGTCATTACAGTAACTGCACTCAAAAGGCAAGTCCTGTGTTTCTCCACAGTATGCACAGTCAAATTGTTCCATAATTCCTAATCTGCTGTGATCCTAAATTAGTGTTAGTGAGAAAACCTACTTTTGATTAACAAAAACTTATTTACACAAGAGAGCGTGATGAAAAATAGTTTTCAGTATGATAAAAGACCAAGTAGTTGTAGTAACAGGCGCTAGCAGCGGAATAGGATATGCAACTGCTCTTGCAATAGCAAAAGCAGGCGCAAAGGTTGCAGTTGGCGCAAGACGAGTTGACAAGTTAGAGCAACTCAAAAAAGATATTGAAAAAATTGGCGGAGAATGTATCACGGTACAGTGTGATGTAACAAAGCGCAGTGATTGTGAAAATTTGATTAATGCTGCAATAAAAAAATGGAACAAAATCGATATTCTAATTAACAACGCAGGACTGATGCCTCTGAGTTTTGTCAAGAACCTCAAGATAGACGAGTGGGACCAGATGATTGACGTAAACATCAAAGGCGTAATGTATTGTACCGCAGCCGCAATTCCTCACATGCTGGCTCAAAAATCTGGCCATATTGTAAACATCTCATCAATTGCAGGACGAGTGGTATTTCCAGCAGGCAGTGTTTATTGTGCAACTAAATTTGCAGTATGGGCTTTTAGCGAGGGACTCAGACAAGAGTTGTCTGTTAGAAATAATATTCGAATCACAACAATAGAGCCTGGAATTGTAGATACCGAGCTTACAAATACAATCACTGACAAATCCTTGGAAGCATTTGTGAATCATTCTAAAACAATCCAATCACTCAAGGCAGAAGACATTGCAAATTCTATACTCTTTGCACTCCAATCTCCAGCTCACATGAATGTAAATGAGATTACCATAAGGCCAACTACACAAGAAAAATAGAGAAAGGTGTTAAGCCCTGAAACCAATTAACATTGTAATTTTAGGCGGAGGCTTTGGTGGACTTGCTGCTGCAAATGAACTTCGAGAGAATCTCACTCAGGATATCAGGATTACAATAATTGATAAAAAAGACTGGTTCATGATGGACCTAGTCAAACTCTGGATAATCAACGGAACAAGAGAGTTTGAACTTTCTAAAAGACCAATAGAGACTGTTACAAAGAAAGGAATTGAATTTGTAAATGAAGATGTACTAAAGATAGATCCTGTAAACAAAGCTGTTCGAACAAGATACAGACAGTTCCATTATGATTTTCTAATAATAGCACTGGGTGTAGAGCTTGCACCTGAGAAAATTCCAGGATTAAAAGAAAATGGCTTTATTCTTTATGACATCAACGATGTTCCAAAAATCAGGGATACCATAAGGCAAGTAAAATCTGGCAAGATTGCAATGGCAATTACAGGTCTGCCATACAAGTGTCCTCCAGCTCCATTTGAGGCAGCACTTCTCATAAGGTCTGTACTTGAGGAGGCAGGGGCAAGCGATTCTGTCCAGATGGATTTCTTCAGTCCAACACCAATCACGCTTCCAGCAGGTGGTCCACAGGTAAGTGAAGAAATATTTCAAATTCTAAAATCAAAAAAGATAGAGTTTCACGGAAACCATAAAACCATTGCAGTAGAGCCAAATAAAATAAAATTCGAAGAAGGAGAAGCAAACTTTGACATTTTAATTTCTGTTCCTCCTCACAAAGCTCCATCTGTTGTAGTAGAAGCTGGTTTTGCAGAGAATGGAAAATTTATTGCAGTTGACAAGACCTGCAAAACAAAATATGATCGTGTATACGCAATAGGTGATGTCAACCAAATAATGGTGACAGATAAAATCGCAGTACCAAAAGCAGGAATATTTGCAGAAGCTGAAGGTATAACTGTTGCAAGAAATATTATTTCACAAATAAAACACGAACTTGAAAATGCAGTCTTTGATGGAAAGGGCGGATGTTTTCTTGAAACAGGCAAGGGAACTGCAGGATATATTGCAGTTGACATGTTTGCAACTCCAGATCCTCTGACACAACTACAAACTTCATCAACAGAACACTTTACAGAAAAAGAAAAGTTTGAACAAGACAGACTGAAAAAATGGCTCTAGATTTTCAAACACAAATTTCTTGACACAAAATTCAATCCTACAATTTAATAATTTCAATAGTAGCCAACACCTCGAGGGGCCGTAGTCTAGCTTGGTTATGATGCTAGCCTGGGGTGCTAGAGGTCGCCGGTTCAAGTCCGGCCGGCCCCACCATATGAGAGACAAATTTTGTCATAATTTCCAATCTACTTACTAATGTCAAGTTGTCAAGCCTATTTTTTGTAGAATTACGATCGTATCTAGGCTCATGGGAAAGCGAAAATTCACTATTGACCTTGGCAACGAGAAGATTGAGGTAGAAGGACATATGCACAAAAATGTCGCAATCAAGTACCTCATGAAGAGACGAAGATCGTTACTCATGACAAGGGACAAGGCAAAGGTAGAGAAGCTCTTCGAAGATGTGCCAAAGACAATATCAATAGTGGGTGGACACCTGATCAAATCTTACAAAATAAACTGGGAAAGAGAAGGAACAACAGAATTCGAAGGTTCTAGATTTGTCTTCACATTGACTGACCTACCTGACAAATCAGTACAGACCGTTGCAAATTAATTTCCCATAAGTGCTTTTTTTGAAAAGAAAAATTTTCTTACAATGTAGATTTCATGCTATCATTATAGCTTGGAAATCCCAATACGTCTTGGTATGCTTTTGGAATCATAAATTTTTGTTGAAGCAAGAGATCGTTTGCAGCAGAGTCCAGAACATATGTCACTGCCCAGTCATTTTCACTTCGAATTGATCTTCCAAAGCCTTGCAAAAGTTTTGTTATCGTTTGTGACTTGTACCATAAAGGAAATTGGTTCATCTTGTCTTTTGTTCGCTTTTCACTTAGGTTTGGGTAGGGTACCTTTGCTATTATCTGAAACCTCGATAGGTCGTCTTTTAGGTCGACTCCCTCCCATAATGACGATGACAACAATACGCCATCCTCATCAAAGGCATGTTCCTGCAGTACCTCATCCTGGGTCATGCCGTTCTCATTTCTACTGTGGCATATTCTGATTCGTTGTCTGTTTTTCTCAGATAGGTTGTTTCGTATGTCAACACATTTCTTTTCTGATGAAGTAAGTATCAATCCTCTTTCAGTGCTATGCTGTGACATGATTTCATCGATTTTTTTAATCACGGCAAGCTCGTCATCTCTACTTGAAGAGTAGCTGAGTTTTCGTGTATTAAGAAAATTAATTCTTCTACTGTCTGGTGGAAACGGAGATCTTGGGGTATCAACAAATCCAACTTTGTCTGGATCAAGTCCTGTGTTTTCACAAAAACTACTCTTGTCTATTGTTGCCGACATGAAAACTTGATTTTCCATATCAAAGAAGGTCTTGACATATTTTGAAATGTCAAGTGGCTTGACTGAAACTGATCTGAAATTTCCTCGCTCGTCATTGAATGGATCATTTACAACAAAATTACTTTTGTTTATGAATAACTCTGAATGAGCATTTGCCATCTTTTCATATCTTGATTCTAATTTTGCAAGCAATGTATAGTCAGGATTTAGTATAAAGGCCCTACTGTCAAGTAGTTCCTTGATCTGCTCTGAATATGATTTGGCAAGATCATTCAACAATTTTGTCACTACACCCATCTCTGATAGATCGTATGGCTTTTCATCAATGTGACATTCAGAAAGATATGCACTGTAAATGTCAACGCCAATGAATTGTATGATCTGGTCTTCTACCTTATGTGCTTCATCAAAGACTGCAATTGGTTTTGAAACATATTCTGCATATGCCTTTTTGTTAAACTTCATCAGCTGAAAATATGCTGCATAGTTCCAGATTGAGTGAGGCGAAGTCAGTGCACGATATTTTTGCTCATAGTAATAGCACGAGTCCTTTGTGTCATCATGAGGCTCTCCAAGCTTTGGCTTGAATTGGCAGGATTCTTTGACTTTTTTACCATTCTTCATTGTTGTCTCTTCACAGACACCTTTCTCACAAGTGAGGCCTCTCTGAATTGCACCCTTTGTGTCTGATTTGAGCAGTGATTCTTGGTCCATCAGCTTGAGGCAGGCAAAATTTGATTTGCCCTTTACTGGCATGAGAAATTTCAGGTCTTTGGAGTACTGGTCCTGTAATTGCTTGGATGCAGTTACTATAAACGAGCCGCCAAAATATCTTGCAAGAGTTGCAGCAATAAGTGATTTTCCAACTCCAGTTGGTGCAGATAAAATAATTGTCTTGTATCCTGACTTGATCTTTTCTTCTATTCCTTGCAAGATCTCTTTTTGTATTTCTCTTGGTTTGTATCCTTCTGGAAAGTGTTCAAGTATAGTCATTTGATTCCGGATGATCTATAATTCAAAAACTACGTTACTTAATTCCTTGTTTTGATTTCTGATGTATTCAAGGTGATAACATGTTATATTTTTAATTAAAATTTTTAAAATTGATAATTACAAAAATGTGTATTATTCAGTAGCGACTTTGATCAATTCAGAAATTTGTTTACCTTTTTTCTGCGAGAGTCCGGATATTCCTCCCGTCAAGCTCTCTGTTGCAATGCCTTTCTTTCCAAATACCTGAACAGCATTTAGTGAAGTGAATCCTGCCATGCAAACAAGAAGTGATTTGTGAGATCCTTCAAGAGCTTTATTCAAATTGTCAGGAATTTGTTGTGCCATTAACAATCGTTCCACCTCTCTTGCCTTTGGTACAATTATCTTGCTCTTGTCAATGCCAAGAGTTTTTGCAAGCAGCTCTATTCCTTCCTCACGAGGAGTATACTGTGGGTGTATCCAGATTACCTTGTCATAATCCCCTACGCTTGAGACAGCTTCTTCTAGTGAAACCTCAGTGCGGCTCTCTTTCTTTGCCATCGATTCTAGATTCTTTTTGTATTTTTGGATTCCATCAGCAACTATAACAACAAAATTTTCTCCAGCGCCACCAAAATTTGCCATCTGCATAACTGCATATAGTGCAAGTGCACTGCTCTCGCCCATGTCGTGACCCTTGTCTACAAAGAATTTCAGCAGACGCTTTGCCTGCACAAAGTCTACTTCGTGCTGCCCTGCATATTGCTGTGGTTCGTAAAACTTGAGCCCTTCAGCCTTGCTTTTTGTTCTAATTCCTGCAACATCTTGAGCCGCAATTGGAAATACTACATGTACTGCCTTCTTGCCGTATTTTTCAGATACGTATCTACCCAGACCACCAGATGTTCCACCTGTACCAAATGTACAAACAATTCTAAAGTTTTCAAGAGAAAGTCCCTTGTCATGTAATTGTTGATCAATCTCTGCTGCAGTGACAGTTCTATGTGCTTCAATGTTTGATTGGTTATCATATTGCTCTGGACAGTAGCAGTTGTAGACCTTTGCAAGAAGTTTTGCTAAATTGATAATGTCTTGTTTTGCTAACAGTTCCTGTGCTTCTGTTATTGCACCATCAAAAATAGTTGGGTCAAACCCAAGCTCAGATAATTGTGATCTGATATTTGCAGCAGTTGCTCTTGCAGCCAAAACATTTGGACTCTCTTTCATTCCAGGTGCTGGACAGATGTCCATGTCAAGATTTATGATTCGAATTTTTTCATTTCGTAATTCCTCAAATACTCCATCTTGGAGTTTTCGTGAGACAAGGGCAACCACATCAAGTCCAATCTTGGTTAGTTGTCCTAGTGCAATTCCAAAGTTACCTGAAGTTGCCTCAAATACTGTCTGTCCGCTTTTGAGTTTTCCTGTAGCAATTGCATCATGGATTATGTTTACTGCAGGTCTTACCTTGATGGAGCCAGCAAGCAAGTTAGAATCATACTTGCCAAAAATTTTCAGATCTTTATCATCTAAATTAATGTTAAATTCTTTTTTTGCACATTCCTTCAAATCTTGTGTGATGTCAACAAGCGGTGTTGAGTTGACCACTTTACCATCTTTGTTTTCTAGATGGGGAATCTTACTCCAGATCTCTTTCTCAAAACGCTCAAGTAAATTACTGTCAATATTTTGTCCCATTTTTGCCTTCAGAGCTTGTTGGGCAAAATGATCTTATAAATCGTATACCAACTTTCCTACCGTGCTTTAGGAGATTCCATGGCGGGAAAATCCACTCATCCAATCTTGTCAAACTTTTGAAGGCTCTTCCATAGGTACCATGTTGCAACGGGAAAG
>JADMIO011006344.1_pt1 | contig 97434 bp, 91 predicted proteins | sample 8958161 | NCBI WGS metagenome assembly JADMIO01 (sample SAMN16585339, study PRJNA669376) | soil metagenome | isolation source: Crop rotation soil | place: USA: Cullars Rotation, Alabama | collected 2011
CAAAGGCAAGCGACACGATGAACCCGCCGGTGAAGAACGGCAGCGCCGCCAGCGCGTAAATCGCCAGCATCAGCGCCATGTTCCCGGGGGAGTAGTTCAGCCCGACACGAATGCGCACGAGGCAGGCCAGGGCGATGATCGTCGCGACGCCGTGCAATAACGCCCCGGTCGAGAGCAGTTGACGAGTCTCGATCGCCCCCAGGGCCCGCCGCGTTACAAAGACGAAGACGCCGCTCGCGCTCAACCCGAAGAGCGCGATCGAGATCGCAAGAAAGGCGAAGTGGTAATACATCGTGACCGAGAAGATGCGCGTCAGCGCCAGCTCGGTCATCAGCAGCGCCGCCGAGACGGCGGCGATTCCTCCCAGCACAGCGCGCTCGATCCGTGGCGCAGGTGCGGCAACCGTGTACGACATCGTGTCGCAGTCTAGCAGGAACGTTACTTGCACCCTCGCGCGGCGAGTCGGCCACCATCAGGCGTTACGGTCACTCCGCAACGACACGACGGCGAGGCGCGACGGGCGTCAGGAGGATTGTCGTGAAAGTTGCGTGCCTGTGGTTCTTCGTTGTGCTGGTCGCCGCTGACGCACGCGGGCAGGCATTGCTGCACGACGCTCCCGACACCTCCGGGACCTCACCGTCTGTGGTCACACCGCCACCGCCTGCCGCTGGGCCGACGGTGTTTCGCAGCGGCGTCGATTTGGTCGCGCTGTCTGTGGTCGTCACCGACGGGGCGGCGAAGTTCGTGACGGGTCTCGACCCCAAGGACTTCGCGGTGTACGAAGACGGCGTCCAGCAGGACGTGTCGTTCTTCGCGGCGACGTCGATCCCACTCGATCTGGCCATCCTGCTCGACACGTCGGCGAGCATGAACGACAAGATGCAGGAGGTTCAGCAGGCCGCCACTGGGTTTGCCGACACGCTGCGTCCAGGCGATCGATCGATGGTGGTTGACATCAAGGATTCCACGCGGATCCTCCAGCCGCTGTCGGATGACGTCGACGCGGCGAAACACGCGATTGCGTCCACCAAGGCGAAGGGCGGCACGGCGCTCTACAACGGCGTCTACACCACGCTCAAGGAACTGTTGAAGCAGCGTCGCGCCAGCGACGATGTCCGGCGGCAGGCGATCGTGGTGCTCTCCGACGGCGACGATACGGCCAGCCTCGTGACGTTCGACGACGTGATGGCCCAGGCGAAGGAAGCTGGCATTGCGATCTACACGATCACGTTGCGGTCGGCGTCCGTCCTGCAGCCGGTGAACAGCCGTCACTACTTCTCGGAGTCGGAGTTCTCGATGAAGTCGCTGGCGCAGGAGACCGGCGCCCGCGCGTTCTTCCCGGCGTCGATTGCCGATCTGGCCGGCGTCTACTCGTCGATCGCCACGGAGCTGGCCAGCCAGTACGCCATCGGCTACACCCCGAAGAACCCGCGCCGAGACGGCACCTTCAGGAAGGTGACTGTTCGCGTCACGGATCACCCCGGCGCGGCGCCGAGGACCCGTTCCGGCTATGTCGCACCTCGCGCCGAGCGCAAGGTCGCGGGCACCCAGTAGTCCGGGCCTCCCGCAGCAGGCCCGCCGCCCGCACCTGCCAACCGCAACATCGGCGACAATTCCCTCCGTGGTCTGGCTATTGGCCGCGCTCGCGACGCTGTGGTTCGCGCTGCTGCTTGTCGCGCCCTGGCTTCCGCTGCCGTTGAGCGCCGGCATCTATACGCTCGGCTCGTATATCTGTCACCAGCGTCCTGAGCGCTCGTTCTGGCTCGAGGGTTCGCAATTGCCCGTGTGCGCGCGTTGCCTCGGCGTTTATGCCGGAGCGGTGGTGGGATCGGGCGTTGCGCCGTTCATGAGCCGCGTGCTGCGGCCCCGGCTCGCCATTCTGCTGGCGGTGCTTCCGGCGCTGGTCTCGCTGCTCGTCGAATGGGCTGGGCTGGCTCGCCCGTCCAACAGCGTTCGGGCGGCAACCGGCGTGATTGGGGGCGCCGTCATCGCGGCCGTCGTGCTGGCTACGCTAAACTACCAACGATGCGCGCGACCGCGGCCGATCGCACCCAAGCGACCATAAACCCCTATCTGATCTGCGCCGTGGCGTGGCTGGTACCCGGTGGCGGACACCTCTGGCTGCGCCGCCGACAGAAGGGACTGACCTTTCTGATCACCCTGACGGCGATGTTCGCCTTCGGCCTGTGGATCGAAGGGCGTCTGTTTCCCTTCGACCTGAAGGAGCCGCTGGTTGCCCTGTCGGCATTCGGAGACATCGGCATCGGCCTGCCGTACTTCATCGCCAAGGCCATGAGCGTTGGGGCGGGGCGGGTCGTGGCGATCACCTACGAATATGGGAACGCCTTCATCATCGTCGCGGGCCTGCTCAACATGCTGACGGTCCTCGATGCCTTCGACATCGCCCAGGGGCGGAAGTGACAACGCATCTGGGCCTGATGGCGGTGTTCTCGGTGTTCGTGTCGGTCGCCTTCGCGGCGCTGATGCGCGACGAGCCGGGCGACCAGCTCAAGTTTGGCGCGCGATTGTTTGCCGGGTTCATGCTGGCCGGCATCGTGCTGGGGTGGCTGCTCTATCCGCTGCCGCTGTGAGTCCCGATGTTTGACAACCTCCTGCTGGCGCGCGAGGGGCCGATTGCCCTGGTCACGATCAATCGCCCGCAAGTACTGAATGCGCTCGACGCGCGGACACTCGACGAGCTGGGCGGGGCAATGGAGGCACTCCGCGCGGACGCGTCGGTTCGCGTCGTGATTGTGACCGGCGCTGGTGAGAAAGCGTTCGTCGCCGGCGCCGACATCAGTGAGCTGGCGGCGCTGTCGGCCGCAAAGGCGCAGGAGCACGCGCTGCTCGGCCAGCGGATCTTCGACACCATCGAGCATTTGGGCAAGCCGGTGATCGCCGCGATCAACGGCTTCGCTCTGGGCGGCGGCTGCGAACTGGCGATGGCGTGCACGTTACGGATCGCCGCGGACACGGCCAGGCTTGGGCAGCCGGAAGTGAATCTCGGTATCCCGCCCGGCTTTGCCGGTACCCAACGGCTGGCGCGGCTGGTTGGGAAGGGTGGCGCCCTGGAGATGCTGCTGACCGGGCGTCATGTGACCGCCGATGAAGCGCAGCGGCTCGGCCTGGTCAATCGCGTCGTCCCGGCCGCCGAACTCATGACCGCCGTCCGAGCCCTGGCTACCGACCTCGCGGCCAAGGCGCCCATCGCCACCCGGTACATCATCGAAGCGGTGCAACGGGGCAGCGAAGTGCCGTTCGAACAAGCTGCGTTCCTCGAGGCGTCGTTGTTCGGCCTCGCCTTCTCGACCGCCGACATGCGCGAAGGGACTCGCGCATTTCTCGACAAGCGGAAGCCCGCGTTCAAGGGAGAGTAGCGGCCCGACGGCCGCTGATATGGAGTTACAGGGAAGTCGCCACGCGGCAGGATGCCGGTTCGCCGTCATCGTCTCGCGTTTCAACGAAGAGATCACCGCCGGCCTGCTGCAGGGTGCACTCGACACGCTCGAGCAGGCTGAAGTGTCGGCGGATGACATCACGATCGTCCGCGTGCCGGGTGCCTTCGAGATTCCGCTGACGGCGATGCGGATGGCCGAGACCGGCCAGTTCGACGCCGTCGTGACGATCGGTTGCCTGATCAAGGGCGACACGATGCACTTCGAATACATCGCATCGGCGTGTTCGCAGGGAATCATCGAGGCCTCGACGGCCACCGGCGTGCCAATCGCATTCGGGGTGTTGACGACGTTGACCGAGGAGCAGGCGATGGCCCGGTCAGAGCCAGGGCCAGAAAACAAGGGTCGCGAGGCGGCGCTCGCGGCAATCGAGATGGCCACCCTGTTGCGGCAGGTCGAGCAGGAGATCGCCGAATGACCGCCGGGGCAGAGCGGCGGTCGTCCGATCGGCCAGGCAAGGAGACCCGGCATCAGGCGCGCCAGGCGGCGTTGCAGATGCTGTATCAGTGGGAAGTCGGCCGGGTCTCGATGTACGAAGTGCGACAGACCTTCTGGACGCACGCAAGCGAGGTTGGCGAGCCCCTCTCGGAGGAGTTGCGGGCGTTTGCCACGCAACTGGCCGACGGAGTGGCCAACTCCATCGCCGACATCGATCCGCCGATCGCCGAGGCCGCCGAGCACTGGCGCATCGAGCGCATGAACGTCATGGATCGCCTGATCCTGCGGCTGGCGACCTACGAATTCATCTACCAGCCCGAGACGCCAGGCAAGGTGGTCATCAACGAAGCACTCGAACTGGCGCGCACCTTCAGTGGTGACGAGGCGGTGCGATTCATCAACGGCATCCTCGATGCCATCCGGAAGAAACTCGAACGCGAATGAGCAACGACCGCAGGGCGGGTTCCGCTGAAGGTAAGGCTGGTTCGGCTGAAGGTAAGTCCGGCTCCGGCGACGGCAGGCCAGGTTCCGGCGCAACCGGACCCGGCGGCCCGATCCCGGAATCCGACCAGATCATCCAGAGGCGCGCCAACCTCGAGGCGCTGGGACAACTGGGCGTGGATATCTATCCACGGAAGTTCGATGCCGCAGCGACGATTGATGCGGTCGTAACCGAGCACGGTGGCCGCACCGGCGACGAACTCGAGTCCGCGCAGATTCGCACCCGTGTGGCCGGCCGGATCCTCGCGATTCGCAGCTTCGGCAAAGCGAACTTCCTGCAGCTGTCGGACGGCAAGTCGCGGGTGCAGGTCTACATCCGCCATGACTCGGTGCCGGAGCTCGACTTCAAGATCTTCAAGCTGTTGGATCTTGGCGACTGGGTCGGCGTGGAAGGCAGGTTCTTCCGTACCAAAACCAACGAGTTCACCATCTGGGCGTCGAGCCTGCAGTTCCTCGCGAAGTGTCTGGTCCCGCTTCCCGAGAAGTGGCACGGCCTGCAGGATATCGAGACGCGGTATCGCCAGCGCTATCTCGATCTCATCGTCAATCCCGATTCGCGCCGGGTGTTCGAAGTGCGCAGTCGCGTCGTCACGGCGATCCGCGAATTCCTGATTACTCGCGGGTTCCTCGAGGTCGAGACGCCGATGATGCAGCCGATCGCCGGCGGCGCGCTGGCGCGCCCGTTCGTGACGCACCACAACGCGCTCGACATGCGGCTGTATATGCGCATCGCGCCGGAGCTGTACCTGAAGCGCCTGATCGCGGGCGGCATGGAGCGGGTGTTCGAGATCAACAGGAACTTCCGCAACGAGGGGATTTCGACCCAGCACAACCCCGAGTTCACGATGCTCGAGTTCTACTGGACCTATGCCGACTATCACGACCTCATGTCGCTGACGGAGGAGATGCTGTCGGAGGTTGCGCGCAAGGCGGCTGGCGGCGAGCAGATCACCTTCGGCGAGCACGCGATTTCGCTGGCCGCACCGTTCCGGCGGCTGTCGCTCCGTGAGGGCGCCAGGGCGGCCGCATCGCGAAAGCTCGGCATCGAGGTCGACGCACTGGAGCTGCGGGATCGCGAGCGGGCGGCGGACCTGGCGGCGCGTGTGGGTGTGCCGGTCGAGCCGGCGATGGGCGCCGGCAAGATCGCGGCGGAGATCTTCGAGGCGCTGTGCGAGGAGGAACTCGTGCAGCCAACGTTCGTCTACGACTTCCCGACGGAGGTGTCGCCACTGTCGAAGCAGAAGCCTGACGATCCCGACACGGTCGAGCGCTTCGAGCTCTACATCGGCGGCTTCGAGGTAGCGAATGCCTTCAGCGAGCTGAACGACCCCGCTGAGCAGCGTCGCCGGTTCGAGGCTCAGCTGGCGAGCCGCGCCGGCGGTGACGACGAGGCGCATGCGATGGACGAGGATTACATCCGGGCGCTCGAGTACGGATTGCCGCCGACGGGTGGCGAGGGGATCGGCATCGATCGCCTGGTCATGCTGCTGACAAACAGCCCGTCGATTCGGGACGTCATCCTGTTTCCGCTCATGAGAACGAGAAATGATTGAGCCCCGGTGCCATTAGAGCTGTTCGTCGCCATTCGCTACCTGCTCGCCAAGCGCAAGCAGGCGTTCATCTCGCTGATCTCGCTGATCTCGACGCTCGGCGTGGCGGTCGGGGTGATGGCGCTGATCGTCGCGCTGGCGCTGATGACGGGGCTGCAGGGCGAACTGCGGAATCGGATTCTCGGGTCGATGGCGCACGTCTACGTCTGGCGGACGGGCGGCATCAAGGACTACCGCCAGGACGTTGAGCGATTGCAGCAGGTTGACGGCGTCATCGGTGCGGCGCCGGCTATTGACGATCAGGCGCTGTTGATCAGCGGCGACACGACGGCGTTCATCAGCCTCAAAGGGATCGACCCGGCGCTGGAGGGCCAGGTGACCGATATCGGCACCGCGATGCAGTCAGGACATCTCGCCGACCTGCGTGATGCGACCGACGATCAGCAGCCGGGCATTCTGATCGGGAAGGATCTCGCCGCGAAGCTCCGCGTGAAGGTGGGCGACCCGCTCAACCTGCTGACACCGGAAGGGACGTTGACCCCTGGCGGCATGATGCCGCGCATCCGCCCGGTTCGGGTGGCCGGCGTGTACTCGCTGGGGCTCTGGGAGTTCGACGCCACTTACGGCTTCGTCAGCCTCGACTTCGCCGAGCGGATCATGCGGAAGACGGCACCCGACCGGATCCAGTTGAAGGTCGCCGACATGAACCGTGCTCCGGAGATCGCACACACGATTCTCGAGGAGGCGCGCGGCGAATACCTCACCCAGGACTGGACCGAGATGAACAAGCAGCTCTTCTCGGCGCTGTCCACCGAGAAGATGGGCATGTCGATCGCGGTCGGGCTGATCGTGATGGTCGGCGCGCTCAACATCATCGCGTCGCTCATCCTGCTCGTCATGGAAAAGACGCGCGACATCGCCATCCTCAAGACAATGGGGACCTCGTCGCGGGTAATCATGCGCATCTTCATGATGCAGGGGCTGATCATCGGCGTCGTCGGAACTGCCGCGGGCGCGATTGGCGGCGTGTCGCTGTGCTGGGTGCTGACCCGCTACCGGCTGATTCACATCCCGCAGGACGTCTACCAGGTGTCCTACATCCCGTTCGTCGTCCTGCCCCGCGACCTCGTCGCCGTCGTGGTGGCGTCAGTGACGATCGCCTTCCTCGCAACGCTGTATCCGTCGCGCCAGGCCGCGCGGCTCGATCCGGTCCAGGCGCTCAGGTTCGAATGACGACGCTCGTGTCGGCCGCGGGGCTGGTCAAGACGTACGTCGTCGGGACGCAGAAGATTTTCGTCCTGCGTGAGCTCGATCTCGACGTGCAGGCTGGCGAGATGGTGGCGATCGTCGGCGCGTCGGGGGTCGGCAAGAGCACCCTGCTGCACCTGCTCGGCGGACTCGATCGCGCGGACGTCGGCACGATTGCCATCGGCGGCCAGAACCTGTCCACGATGAGCAATGGGTCGCTGGTCGAATTCCGCAATCGCAATGTCGGTTTCGTGTTCCAGTTCCATCACCTGCTGGCGGAGTTCGACGCGCAGGAGAACGTCGAGATGCCGATGCGCATCGCGCGCATGCCGCAGTCCGAGGCGCGCGCCCGTGCCCGTGAATTGCTCGGTCGGGTGGGTCTGGCCGAACGGGTCGTGCACAAGCCGTCGATGCTGTCAGGCGGCGAACAGCAACGTGTGGCCGTCGCGCGGGCGTTGGTGATGAAGCCGGCGCTGCTGCTGGCCGACGAACCGACCGGCGACCTGGACGAACCCACCGCTGCCACACTGCACGGCCTGCTGCGCGAGATGCACGCCGAGCACGGGCTGACGTCGATCATCGCGACGCACAATCCGCAACTCGCCGCCGCATGCGATCGCGTGCTGCGCCTCGAACACGGTCGCTTGACGGAGGCGTAAGTCGTTCGGGTCGTTCGGGTCGTTCGGGTCGTTCGGGTCGTTCGGGTCGTTCGGGTCGTTCGGGTCGTTCGGGTCGTTCGGGTCGTTCGGGTCGTTCGAGTCGTTCGGATCGTTCGGATCGTTCGAGTCGTTCGGCCTGCGCGAACGTTCGAACGTTTCGAACGATCCGAACGTTTCGAACGACCCGAACGTTCTGAACGCCCCCTATTCCAGCTCCGCCATCTCCAGAGCAATCCGGCCCATTGCAGAGTTGTCCTGCTCGCCCCACCCCTTCGCCATCGTCGCGTGGACGAGTTGCTGGACGAACGCGCTCACGGGGGCGGGGACGTTGTACTCGGCCAGCGCGGCGACGACGTTCCGCATGTCCTTGGCGTAGAGGTGGGTCTTGAAGCCGGGTTTGTGGGTATTTTTCAGTACGCGTTCGCCGTGAACCTCCAGGACGCGGCTCTGCGCGAACCCGCCGAGGAGCGCTTCGCGCACCTTGTTCGCATCCACGCCGGCCTTCATCGCCAGCGCGAACGCCTCGGCCACCACGGCAAGGGTGCCGCCGATGACCATCTGGTTGCACAGTTTGCAGAGCTGCCCGGCACCGGCATCACCGATATGGACGACTTTTTCGGGGTTGCCCATCACGTCGAGGATCGGCTTGACCGTGTCGAACGCCTGTTTGTCGCCGCCGACCATGATGGAGAGCGTGCCGTTGATGGCGCCGATGTCCCCGCCGCTGACCGGTGCATCGAGCATCGTGCCGCCACCTTCCGCGGCCCGTTCGGCCAGCCGCCGGGCGACTCCAGGCAGGATGCTGCTGCAGTCGATGATGATCGTACCGCGCTGCATCGTGCTGAAGACACCGTCCGGCCCTTCGAGCACCTTTTCGACGTCAGGCGAGTCCGGCACCATCGTGATGATTCGCGTCACCTGACGGGCGACCTCCGCCGGCGAGGCCGCGCTCGTCGCTCCCGACGCGACCACGTCGTCCACCGGTCCCTGGCTGCGGCTGTGCGCCACCACCGGATATCCGGCCTTCAACAAGTTCTTCGCCATGGGCCGGCCCATGAGCCCGAGGCCGATGAATCCAATTGTGTCCATAGAGTTAGCTGGTAGCTGGTAGCCAGTGGCTGGTAGCCAGTAGCTGGTAGCCAGTGGCCAGTCGTTGGTTCGTAGCCTGTTAGGGGTTGTATACAACTGAAATCCCGGGCATGGTAGCAGCGAGTTACCACCAACTACCAACCACCGGCTACGAGCTACCGGTTACCAGCGACCGGCCAGAGAAAATCCGCCCATGCATGTCGTCTCCGTCCAGGTGACCGTCAAGCCAGAACTGCTCGGGGAGTTCGAGCAGGTGATTCTGCACAATGCCCGCGAATCGGTGGCACACGATAAGGGATGCCTGCGATTCGACGTCAGCCAGGCCGCCGACGATCCGACGCTCTGGCTGTTTCACGAGGTCTACGACGGGCCCGACGCCCACGCGGCGCACCGGCGGTCGGCACACTTTCTGGCCTACCAGGCGGTGGAGCAGCGGGCAGTGACCGATAAGCGGGTAATCAAGGGCGTCGGGAAGCACATCACGGGGTGAGTCTCTCCGGCGACGGGTCGCGTCTGAAGGATCAGGAAGCGGTGGGCAGAGGCATCTGACCAAAGGGTCGGCCGAAACCTAACCAGATGTGTGACTTAGGCGTGAGGCCGCCGATTGTATCGCCAGAGCTTTGACTTATAATGGCGACACAGAGGCCACCTCTCACCAACCTCTAACCCAGGCAGGCCGGATGTTCGAACGCTATACGGAAAGGGCGCGGCGGGTTCTCTTCTTTGCCCGTTACGAGGCCAGCCAGCTCGGCAGCGTCTCCATCGAGACCGAGCACCTGCTCCTTGGCCTGATTCGCGAAGGCAAGGGGCTCACGAGCCGGATTTTTGCACGCTCGCATCTTTCTCTCGAGAATATCCGGAAGGAAATCGAAGGCCGGACGGTCTACCGGGAGAAGGTCTCGACCTCCGTCGAGATCCCGTTCAGCGCGGAAACCAAGCGCGTGCTGCAGTTTGCCGCCGAAGAAGCGGACCGGCTGCTGCACAACTACATCGGCACCGAGCACCTTCTGCTCGGCATCCTGCGCGAAGAGCGCAGCGTTGCCGCCTCCATCCTGATGGAGAAGGGGATGCGCCTCCACACGGTACGCGAGGACATCGTCCAGCTTCTCAATGAGAAGACGACGCTGACGCGAGCTGCGAAGGAGACGCCGCTGCTGGCCGAGTTCAGCCGCGACCTGACCGAAGCGGCGATGAAGAACCTGCTCGATCCGCTGGTCGGGCGCGATTACGAGCTCGAGCGCGTCCAGCAGGTGCTCTGCCGCCGGACCAAGAACAACGCCGTGCTGATCGGCGAACCTGGCGTCGGCAAGACGGCCATCGTCGAAGGGCTGGCGCAGAAGATTGTCTTCGGCGACGTCCCGCACTTCCTGGCCGACAAGCGGATCCTCGCGCTGGACATCTCGCTCATCGTCGCCGGCACGAAATATCGGGGTCAGTTCGAAGAACGCCTGAAGGCGATCATGAAGGAGCTGACCGAGAACCCGAACATCATCGTGTTCATCGACGAGCTGCACACGCTGGTGGGGGCGGGTTCGGCCGAGGGCTCGCTCGACGCGGCCAACATCCTCAAGCCGGCGCTGTCGCGCGGCGAAATTCGCTGCATCGGCGCGACGACGCCCGCCGAGTACCGGAAGTACATCGAGAAGGACCGCTCGCTCGAGCGCCGCTTCCAAGCGATCAAGGTCGATCCGCCCGCCGAGAAGGAAACGATCGAGATCCTGATGGGCGTGAAGGATCGCTACGAGCAGTTCCATCACGTCGAGTACACGCGTGAGGCGATCGAGGCGGCGGTCTACCAGTCCAGCCGCTACATCACCGACCGCTTCCTGCCCGACAAGGCGATCGACCTGGTGGACGAGGCTGGGGCGCGCGCCAAGCTGAAGGAAGCGGGCTACAGCGAGGAGCTGCCCGAGCTGAACAAGAGCATTCGCGTCGCGGTGGAGCAGCTCGAGAACGCCGTCACCCAGAAGGACTTCGAACGGGTCCAGTACTACAAGGACCAGGAAGCCAACGCGCGCGAGAGCCTGCAGTCGCGGCTGAAGGAGAAGTTCGACGTCAGCTCGACGACCCGCAAGATCATCGTCGGCAAGACAGAGATCGACGAAGTCGTGTCGAAGTGGACCGGCGTGCCGATCGCGTCGATCAACCAGGAGGAAGGCGACAAGCTGCTGCGGATGGAAGAAGAGCTCCATCGGCGCGTGATCAGCCAGGAGAAGGCGATCTCGGCCATCTCCCGTGCCATCCGCCGTTCACGCGCAGGGCTGAAGAACCCGGCGCGCCCGGTCGGCAGCTTCATCTTCCTGGGGCCGACCGGTGTCGGCAAGACGGAACTGGCACGGTCGCTCGCCAATTTCCTGTTCGGCAGCGACAGTGCTCTCATCCGCTTCGACATGTCGGAGTACATGGAGAAGCACTCGGTGTCGAAGCTGATTGGCTCGCCACCCGGATACGTTGGCCACGAGGAGGGCGGTCAGCTCACCGAGAAGGTGAAGCGGAACCCCTATTCGGTCGTGCTGCTCGACGAGATCGAGAAGGCGCACCCGGACATCTTCAACATCCTGTTGCAGGTGTTCGAAGACGGCCACCTGACCGACGGTCTCGGCAACCGGGTGAACTTCAAGAACACGATCATCATCATGACCTCGAACATCGGCGCGCGCTTCATCCAGAAGAAGGCGTCGCTCGGGTTCCAGGCCAGCGATGCCGGTGCCATCGACAAGAACGTCAACGACATGGTGCTCGGGGAAGTGAAGCGGACCTTCAATCCCGAGTTCATCAACCGTATCGACGAGATCATCGTGTTCGAGGCGCTGACCGACGACGACCTACGGCGGATCACCGGGCTGCTGATCGATCAGCTCAACGTGAACCTGGCGGATCGCCGGATGAAGATCAACGTCACGGCGGAGGTCATCGACTGGATCATCGAGAACACGCTGAAGGACCGGTCATACGGTGCGCGGCCGTTGCGGCGGGCCATCCAGCGGCACATCGAAGATCCGCTGTCCGAGGAACTGATCCGGGGGCACCTGCGGGACGGCGAGATCGACGTGTTCGTTGACGCCGGTCAGTTGGCGTACCGATCAGCTGGGGAACTCACCGCCGGTCGACAGCTCAAGTAGCGGAAGGTGACGGGCTCCTTTCAAGGGGCCCGCCTCGCACCGACACGTCGCCGGGCCTGCTTCTGAAGCGCTCCACACGAAACGTAGGGGGCCTTGCACAACAGGCCCGGTATCAGGCTGACCGCTGCGAGGGATCAGCCCGATGGCGGTCCCGGGAATCCCGAACTCCAGCCCCCCGGAGTTCTCCGGGGGTGCCCGCCCAACCAAACCCCTGCCTCCACCGTCCTAAATCCAGTAAAATCCTTAGGTTACTCAGAGACCGTTTCAGGATTCCTAACGAATGCAGATGCTGTTCTCCCGTGCGCTGGCGCTGTCTGCCTTGATGGCGGCCGGCACGCCCGCACTGGCGGCGCAGGCACCGGTACCACCGCCACCGCCGCCGCCGGCGATTCAGGGTCCCGCTCAGCCGCCCGCAACCCCAGAGGGCGTCGGTCCGAACGGCCGACCCATTGTGGCGATAACTCCCTGCAACAACCCGCCGCTGAACCGGCTGGAACAGCCGTCCGCGACGCCTCCTGCGCAGACGACGTTCGTGTGGCAGTTGGAACTCTGTTTCGACAAGCAGGGGAATTCGCCGACGATCGAAACCGAGACCTACCTGTATTACATCAAGCTGAAGGACATGCTCAGCCGTCCCTTGCAGGGGGTCTGGGTGCCGTACGACGACAAGGTCGAGCAGACGGCGGTCGGCGACTTCACGACCCTGATGAAGAACACCAGCTTCCTCGAGGACATGTCGGTGGAAGTCACCGAACATGCGTTCCCGAACGGCGCGGTCGGCAAGATCATCACGTACCACATGGAGGAACGTGAGCGGATCAAGGTGATCGACTATCAGGGCTCGAAGGCGGTTGACCGCAGCAAGATTGAAGAAGAGCTCAAGAACCGGAGCATCGACCTGCGTTCCGACGGATTCCTCGACGACCGTGTCCTGCGCCGGGTCGAGGGTGTGGTCCGCGACCTGATGGCGGAGAAGGGGTTTACGAACGCCGAGGTCACCCACAAGGTCGCGCCGGTCAGTGAAGGGTCGAAGACCGTCAACGTGACATTCACGATTGGCGAGGGTCCGAAGATCAAGATCAAGAAGCTCGATTTCGTCGGCAACCAGGCGATCAGCGACGGCAAGCTGCAGCGCAAGATGAAGGAGAACAAGCCGAAGGGCATGTTGTCGTTCATTACCGGCACGGGCACCTACAAAGAAGGCAAGTTCGAAGAGGACGCCCAGAAGGTCATCGACTACTACCACCAAGAGGGCTACGTCCGGGCGCGGGTCGGCAACCCCGAGCTGAAGGTTCTCGAGAACACCAAGGACGGCAAGACCCGGTGGGTCGAACTGCGCATTCCGGTGACCGAAGGCGCGCGCTACAAAGTCGGCACGTTCAACGTCGCCGGCAACACCATTTTCCAGGCGGACCCGCTGCGCGCCCAGTTCAAGCTTCAGGCCGGTGACTGGTACGACGAGAAGAAGATTCGCGACGGCCTCCGCAAGACGCAGGAAGCCTACGGCGGCAACGGCTACATGGAGTTCACCGGCTTCCCGGACCTGCGGTTCAGCGATGACCCGCAGGCGATTGAAGCCGCACTGAACGCGCAAGTGCCAGAAGCGCTGGCGGCGCCGCCGGAACCGGTGACGAAGCAAGCGAAGGTCGCGCCCACCGTCGATGTGACGATGCAGCTGACGGAAGGCAAGCAGTACTTCGTCAACCGCATCACCTTCACCGGCAACACGACGACGCGCGACAACGTGATTCGCCGCGAGGTGCGGGTGCTCGAAGGCAGCGTCTTCAGCACCGAGCAGCTGAAATACAGCGTCAAGCGGCTGAATCAGCTCGGCTACTTCAAGAATCTCGAGGGCAACGAGAAGGATCTCAAGGTCGACAAGGTCCCCGGGAAAGACAATCAGGTCGACGTCACGCTGAAGCTCGAAGAGCAGAACCGCAACCAGCTCACGTTCGGCGCTGGCGTGTCGCAGTACGAAGGCGTCTTTGGTCAGCTGTCGTTCCAGACCGCCAACTTCCTCGGCCGCGGCGAGAGCCTGACGCTGTCGCTCCAGGCAGGCGATCGCGCACAGAACTACCAGTTGGCGTTTACCGAGCCATTCCTGTTCGACCGGAACATGACTGGCGGCTTCGACATCTACAAGCGCAACCTGCAGTACGTCGGCTACTACACGCAGCGATCCACTGGCGGGAACGTCATGACCGGCTGGCCGGTCGGTTCGTGGGCCCGGATGTTCATGGCCTACTCCTACGAGCAGGTGCGCATCACCGACCTCAGCGAAGCGCTGCTGGATCCCGCCTGCGCCACCAGTGTGGCCGGCTGCAGCCTGCTGTCATCGCTGGGCGATCTGAGCCAGTTGACGGACACGCAGCGCGAGCAGATCAACCGCAACCCGTTCCTGGTGGACTCGCTGCTGATTGGGCAGGGTGGCACGCGTACGATCAGTAAGGTGGTCCCGACGTTCGTGCAGAACACCGTGGACAACCCGATCTTCCCGTCGCAGGGCAAGAAAATCACGGCGACGATGGACTTCGCGATCCTTGGCGGCAACACGCAGTACTACAAGCCGTCGCTCGAAGGCATCTGGTTCCACCGGATGAGCGGCCGCACGTCGGTTGGTTTCCGCGGCCAGTGGCAGTACATCAAGCCGGTGGGCAAGACAGAGGTGCTGCCGGTGTTCGAGCGCCTGTTCCTCGGCGGCGAGTACAGCATCCGCGGGTTCGACATCAGGTCGATCGGCCCCACGGCTCCGAATTCGCTCATCGTCCTCGGCGGCAACAAGAGCCTGCTGTTCAACGCGGAATATCTGATCACGATCGCCGGGCCGGTGCGCCTCGTGCTCTTCGGCGATGCCGGTCAGGTGCGGGACGTCGGTGACCACTTCGGGTGGAAACAGGAGTTCACCAAGCTGGTCATCCCACCGGCGCCATTGCTGCTCGATCCCCTGTCCACTCTGGGCGGGTTGGTCGATCCGAACGCCCCGATCGCCCACACCGAAGTGGCCGGTACCGCGGCGGCGTTCAAGACGTCGGTCGGCGCCGAAATCCGGTTTTTCATGCCGGTCCTGAACGTGCCGTTCCGTCTCATTTACGCCTGGAACCCGTCGCGGGTCGGCGTGCTCGACAACTCACTCCAGCCGGCGAAGGACAAAGTGTTCCGGTTCGCGGTTGGCACCACTTTCTGACACGGGACGACTTCTTTGCGCCGATTCGATCTGAGAGTTCTGCTCCTTGCGCCCGCCATCCTGATCGCAGGGCTGACCGCGGGCTGCAGCGACGACAACACCAGCACTGTGACTCCGACGCCCCCGGTGACCCTCACGGATTCGTTTTCCGGGACGGTCACGATCAACGGCTCGTTTGCGCACACCTTCGAAGTGACGCGAGCCGGCACGATTACGGCGCAAATCGTCGCGCTGACGCCAGACGACACCGTGACCCTCGGCTTTGCCCTCGGGACCTGGAATGGTGCCGCGTGCCAGTTGGTGATCACCAACGACGCTGCCAAGGTGTCGACCACGATCCTCGGGACGGCGACTGCACCCGGCACGCTGTGCGTCCGGGTGTCCGACGTCGGCCAGTTGAGCGCGCCCACCAGCTACGACCTCAGGGTGGATCACTACTGACGCCCGATGTGGCCTCCGGGGGCTCTGGCGAGGTCTCGCCGAAGCTGCCGCGCGAAGGCCGACTCGACGGTGTAAAATCAGTTGTTTCGTACAGTCGAAAGGACTCGGAATGAGAGTGTTCGCCGTTGCCACGGCGCTCAGCGTGATGCTGGCGGCCGCCCCGACTTTCGCCCAGCAGGCGCCAGCACAGACGGCACCCCGCCCGACGGCTCCGGCCGCCCAGGCCCCGGCGCAACCGGCGGCCAACGCCAACGTGCCGTTCCCGGCCGGCGTGAAGTACGGCTACGTCAATCTCGAGGCGGTGTTCGCGGTGTCAGCCGAAGGGGCCCGCATTCAGACGCTGATCCAGTCGAAGCAGACCGAGCTCCAGAGCAAGCAGAAGGCGCTGCAGGATGCGCAGCAGAAGGCCCAGCAGCAGGCGAGTGTCATGAGCGACGCTGCGAAGGCGCAGGCGCAGTCCGACCTCGAGAAGCAGGACAAGGACCTGCAGCGTCTGCTCGAGGATGCGCAGGCCGAAGTCCAGAACCAGCAGCAGCAGGCCCAGGCCGCCTGGCAGCAGCGCATCATGCCGGTCGTCCAGAAGCTTTCCCAGGAAAAGGGATTGCATTTCCTGCTGAGCGTGCCCGATAGCGGCCTGGTCTGGGCCGACCCCTCGATCGACCTGACGGACGAACTGATCGAGATGCAGAAGAGCGCGCCGGCTCCAGCCGCAACCGCTCCGGCGCCCGCAGCGACGTCCGCGCGCCCGGCGACGGCGACGCCGGCTCCGCGTCCCGCTACGTCACCCACCGGAAGGTAAGGTCCGCGTGTCGGATCTCCCCGCGCTCCTCGATCGCGTTGCGGCCAGGTATCCATCGTTCCTGGTCGACGTGATCGCGGAGCACGAGCCGGGCTCGCGGCTCGTGGCGTTCAAGAACGTCACCGTCAACGAAGAGTTCTTCCAGGGGCATTTCCCGGGCGCTCCGCTCATGCCCGGGGTGCTGCTGATCGAAGCGCTGACCCAGGCGGCGTCCATGCTCGTGCTCGAGCAGGCGACCGCGACCCCATACGCCCGCACGTTCCTCCGTGGCGTCAACAACGCGAAGTTCCGGCGCCAGGTGGTGCCCGGTGATCGCCTCCGTCTCGAGATCACGCTCGGACGCAGCCGGCCCCGCCTGACGAAGGCGAGGGCCGCCGCGTATGTCGGCTCGCAGCTCGTCACCGAGGCCGAACTGGTGATTGGCGTCGATCCGGGTCCTGCCTACATCGATCCGACGGCGCGCGTGCATCCCGCCGCGACCATCGGTGCCGGCACGGTGATCGCGGCGCATGCGGTGATCGGGCCCGACGTCAGGATCGGCGAACGCTGCCGCATCGGCGCGGCGGCCGTGATCGACGGATGGACCGAGATCGGCGACGAGACGCACGTCTATCCGATGGCGTCGATCGGGATGGCGCCGCAGGACCTCAAGTACAAAGGCGAGAAGACGCGCCTCAGTATTGGCAGCCGCAATATCATCCGCGAGTTCGCGACGATCAACCGCGGGACGGCCGGCGGCGGCGGCCAGACGCTCATCGGCGACGACAACCTGCTGATGGCCTACGTGCACGTGGCGCACGACTGTCATATCGGCAGCCACACCATCTTCGGTCCGCACGCGACGCTGGGCGGACATGTCTATGTCGAGGACTACGCCAACGTCAGTGCCGGCTCGGCGGTCCACCAGTTCTGCCGTGTCGGTCGCCACGGGTTCATCGGTGGATACTCGGTGGTGACGAAGGACGCGCTGCCGTTCGGCCGCACCATCGGCAGCCGCCCGGCGCGCATCTTCGGCGTCAACAGCATTGGCCTGACGCGACGCGGCTTCACTGTCGACACGGTCGAGCAACTGAAGCGCGCCTATCGCTACCTCCTGCAGTCGAAACTCAATACCACGCGGGCGATCGCGCAGATCGAGCAGGACACGACGCTGACGTCGCCGGAAGTGCAGTACCTCATCGACTTCATCCGTACTTCTCAGCGTGGCGTCATCCTGCGTCGGCCGACGAGGCGCGCCGAGGAGTTGGTGGCCGACGAGTGAAGCTCGGGATCATCGCCGGCAACGGCCGATTCCCCTTCCTCGTGCTCGACGCCGCGCGTGCACAGGGGCACGACGTCACGGTGATTGCGCTGAGGGAAGAAGCCTTCCGGGATCTCGATGCCGCGGCGGCCAGCCGGCAGGCAGCCATCCACTGGATCTCGATCGGCCAGGTCGGCAAGTGCATCGACCTCCTCAAGGCGGCCGGTGCACACACGGCCGTGATGGCCGGGCAGGTCAAGCACGTCAAGATCTTCGGCGGCTCGTTCGTGCCGGATCTCACGGCGCTGTCGGTGCTGCGCCGGCTCACCAGCCGCAATACCGACGGGTTGATCGGTGCGGTGGCCGACGTACTCAAGGAGAAGGGCATCGATCTCATCGACTCGACGTCGCTGCTGACGCCGCTGCTGGCGCGCCCCGGAGTGCTGACCGCGCGGCCGCCGACGGATGACGAGTCGGTCGATTTCGACTTCGCTTACCGGATTGCGGATGCGATCGCCGGCATGGACGTCGGCCAGACGATCGTCGTCAAGGATCGCGCGGTGATCGCTGTCGAGGCGATGGAGGGGACCGACGAAGCCATCGCGCGCGCCGGTCGCCTGGCGGGACCGGGTGCCCGCGTGGTGAAGGTGGCCAAGCCAGGCCAGGACATGCGTTTCGACGTGCCGGTGATTGGAGTCGCCACGGTCGAAGCGATGCGGGCCGTCGGCGCATCGGCGCTGTCGGTGGATGCCGGGAAGACGCTCGTGATCGACGGCGACGCGGTGTTTGCGGCGGCCGACGCGGCCGGCATCAGCATTGTGGGGCGAGGCGTAGGGCGGCCCTTGTCAGGGCCGCCAGGCGAACGTGACGAGGCTCGCCCGACGGATCCAGAAATCGCATGATGAACCCGCTGCGTATCGCCGTGATCGGTGTCGGGCACCTCGGTCAGCATCACGCGCGCCTGCTGGCGTCGATGCCGGACGTGACGCTGATCGGGGTCGTCGATACCAAGCCAGGACGGGCCGAAGAGATCGGCGCGAAGTACGGCGTGCCGGGCTATTTAGACGTGTCGGCGCTCGACGGTCAGGTCGACGCGGTCAGTATCGCGGTGCCGACAGTGGCCCACGTGTCCGTGGCGCTGCCGTTCATCGAGCGTGGCGTTGCCGTGCTCGTGGAAAAGCCGATTGCTGGAACTGTTGCCGATGCCGATCGGCTGATCGCGGCGGCCGCGGCGCGCGACGTCGTGCTGGCCGCCGGGCATACCGAGCGCTTCAATCCGGCGGTGGCTGCCGCGCTTCCGATGGTGTCGAGCCCGCGGTTCGTCGAGGTGCATCGCCTCGGAACGTTTCCCGAGCGCAGCCTCGACATCGACGTCATCTTCGACCTGATGATCCACGACATCGATCTGTTGCTGTCGGCAGTCAAGTCGGAGGTCGCGTCGATCGAAGCGGTGGGCGTCAACGTGCTGACCCCGAAAACCGACATCGCCAACGTTCGGCTGCGATTTGCCAACGGGTGCATCGCCAACCTGACGGCCAGCCGAATCAGCCGTGAGCGCGTGCGGAAGGCGAGATTCTTCCAGACCGACTCGTACGTCTCGATTGACTACGCCGCGCAAGAGGTCGAGGTGTATAGATTGTTGCGCAGCGAGTCGATGGCGGCGGCCCGGCCGATCATTCAGGGCGGCAAGCTGGACATCGTGCAGCAGGAACCGCTGGCCTGTGAATTGAGCGACTTCGTCGGCGCGATTCGCGATCGCCGTGCGCCCGGCGTGACCGGGCAGGCCGGACGTGACGCGCTGGCCCTCGCCGAACGGGTTGCTGCGGAAATTCAGGCGGCGGTGTGAGGATTCATGACGGCATCGACCCTTTTTGATCAGCAACTGGAGCGTGTCGAGGCGGGCGAGGTCCTCGCGCCGGACACGATTCGCGGCCTGGCCGAGGCGCCAGACATCCTGCCGCTCGGAATGCTCGCGGACGCCCGTCGCCGACGCCTGCATGGCGTGAAGGCGACGTACGCGCGCGTGGCGCTCTGTCCGTTCGACGCGTCGTGGACGGATTCTGTGCCGGTGGCGGCGCGCGAAGTGCGGATTGCCGGTCAGCCGCCGTCGTTCGAGGGTGCCGTCTCCGCAGTACAGGCGGCTCGCGCCGTTGCAGGTGACCGCACGGTCAGCGGACTGTCGTGGGCCGATGTTGTCAGGTACACAGAAGCCGGCACGCCCGTGGGTCGGGTCCTGCGGGGTTTACGTGAGGCGGGCCTCGACACCCTTGCGGAATTGCCACTCGATGCGATCGCGGATGCGGAACGTGTCATCGGGGAACTGGAGCAGGCGGGCTTCGGGCAGCTGCGGATCACGGTAGACAAACTGGCAGCCGCACAGCGGCTCGAGTCGTTTCTGCAGGTGGCCGACTGGCAGCGCCGTTTCGCGGGCATCGTCGCGATCAATCCGTTGCCGCTGGCGTTGAACGCCTTTCGCCCAACGACCGGGTACGAAGACGTGAAGATGGTCGCGGTCGCCCGGCTCGCCGCGCCCGACGTGCCGCACATCCAGGTGGACTGGCAGCGGTACGGCCCGAAGCTCGCCCAGGTGGCGCTGACGTTTGGCGCCGACGATGTGGATGGCGTGAGCGCGTCCGACGAGGCACCGGAAGGGCGTCGCCGGGCACCGATCGAAGAGATCCGCCGCAACATTCAGGCGGCCGGCTTCGAGCCGGTCGAGCGCGACGGGCAGTTCAAGCCGCTGTGAACGTCGAAGCGAGAAGACATTAGGGTGAACACCGCTATTCGCATTGGCGCCGTCGGGTATCTCAACGCCCGGCCGCTGACATGGGCCCTCGATCGTTCGCCGGAACACTGGCACGTGCGCTATGACCTTCCCGCCGTCTGCGCCGCGTTGCTGCACCGTGGCGAGACGGACCTCGGGCTGATTCCATCCATCGAGTACCTGCAGTCGCCGGAATACCGGTTCGTGCCCGGTGTCGGTATCGGCTCGCGGGGCCCGATCGCGTCGGTGGCCTTGTATACCCGCGTCCCCGTCGGGGAGATCCGGACACTCGCGCTCGACACGAGCTCGCGCACGTCGGTGTCGCTCATCAAGGTGCTCTGCCACCACCGATTCCGGATCTCGCCGCAATTCGTGCCGCACGGTCCGGATCTCGCGGGGATGACACGGGAGCATGACGCCGGCCTGCTGATCGGCGATCCGGCGTTCGACGCCGACCACGCGGCGCTTGGCTTGACGAAGGTCGATCTCGGCGCCGAATGGACCGCGATGACGGGGCTCCCGTTCATCTACGCCGCGTGGACCGGCCGGCCCGGGGTGATTACCGCCGCCGACGTCCGAACGCTCCAGGATGCCCAGGCGGAGGGTGTGACCAGCCGGCTCGCCATTGCCGAAGAATACGGGCGGGGTGACGCGGGACGGGCGGCCAGGGCGGCAGTGTATCTAAGGGATAATGTGAAGTATGGCCTCGGTGAAGACGAAGCGGCCGGCCTTCAGACATTTCTCGATTACGCGGCGGATCTGGGGCTGGCGCCCGCGCGGCGGACGCTGGAATTTTTCTGAGGCGGTGAGGTCCGCGCCACGCTGGACCGGCAGAACAGACCATGATGGTTGAGCAGATCGCGGACAGGGTGCGGAACGGCGGGCGGGTGGACGCCTCTGAAGCGCTGGCGTTGTACCGTCACGCGCCGACGCACCTGCTCGGTTCGCTGGCGGACGGCATTCGCGCGCGCAAGCATCCCGAGCGCCACGTCACCTACATCATCGACCGCAACGTCAACTACACGAACATCTGCGTCGCGCGCTGCAACTTCTGTGCGTTCTACCGCCCGGTCGGCTCGGGCGACGGCTACGTGCTCGGTTTCGAGGAGATCTTCCGCAAGATCGACGAAACGATCTCGGTCGGTGGCAACCAATTGCTGCTGCAGGGCGGTCACAATCCAGACCTGCCGATCGCCTGGTACGAGGATCTCTTCCGCGCGGTCAAGGCGCGCTATCCGGGATTCAAGCTGCACGCGCTGTCGCCGCCTGAAGTTCTCCACATCGCGCGGCTCAACCAGCTGACGCCGCCTCAGGTGATCGAACGACTGGTGGCGGCCGGTCTCGACAGCATCCCGGGCGGCGGCGCCGAGATCCTGGTCGATCGTGTCCGCAAGCTGCTCAACTGCTACGGCAAGGCCTCGTCCGACGAGTGGCTGGGGGTCATGCGCGACGCGCACCTCGCCGGCCTGCGCACCACAGCGACGATGATGTACGGGACGGTGGAGACGGACGAAGAGCGCCTCGAGCACATGTTGCGACTGCGTGCCCTGCAGGACGAGACAGGCGGCTTCACGGCGTTCATCACCTGGAGCTTCCAGCCCGATCACACTGAAATCGGCACCGAACGCCAGATCACCGAGGCGACCGGCATCGACTATCTCCGCACCCTCGCCCTCTCACGTATCGTCCTCGACAATTTCGACAACCTGCAGGCCTCGTGGGTGACCCAGGGCGGCAAGGTGGGGCAGTTGAGCCTGGCTTTCGGCGCCAACGACATGGGCAGCGTCATGATCGAGGAGAACGTGGTGCGCGCGGCCGGTGCCAGCTACTGCATGGACGAAGTGGAGATCGTCACCAACATCGAGGACGCCGGCTTCATTCCGAAGCGCCGCAACATGCACTACGAGGTCCTTGGCGATCCGATTTTCCGCGAACGCGAGGTGCCGCGAATGCTGCACCTGGCAACGGCGCGGGCGGACGGCGATACCTCGGTGCCCGAGGAGCTTCGCAACTACCCGGCGCGCAGCCGTCAGGGCAAGGCGCTGCGCCTGGCGCAGTGACCACCTACACGGCCGACTGGATCCTTCCGATCACGGACGAACCGATCGAACGCGGCTTCGTGCGGGTGGAAGGCGGCCGCATTGTCGATGTCGGCGGCGACGGTCCGCCAGCCGCGATCTCCCTCGGCCGCGTCGTCGTCATGCCATCTCTGGTCAACGCTCACACACACCTCGAGTTGTCGTATTTGCAGGGGCGTGTGCCGGCGGGCCGCAGCTTCACCGAGTGGGTGCGTCCGCTGATGGCCCTGCGCCGGCAGTATCCGAATCCGGAAGCGGACGAGATCGTATCCGCGGCACGGTCGGCGATCGTCGCCGCGAGGGAATCGGGCACCGGCCTGTTCGGCGAGGTCAGCAATACCCTGGTGACGGCACCGTTACTGCGTGATGCCGGCATGCCGGCGCAGGTGTTCTACGAGCTGCTCGGGTTCAACATCGAGGACCCGGCCGCACGTGTGGCCGAGGCGCGGAAGCGTGCGAAGGGCATGAACGGCGGCGACGTCCGCGTCAGTCTCGCGCCGCATGCCCCCTATTCCGTCGCGCCGGCGCTCTTTACGGCCATTCGCGCGGACCTGGATTCGAACCCCCACACGGTTTCGAGCGTTCACCTCGGCGAGTCCGCAGACGAAGTCGAGTTCGTGCGCGAGACGACGGGCCCGCTGCGTAGACTGCTCGAGGATCTTGGCGTCTGGACCGATGCCTGGAGCGCGTACCTGCCATCAGGGATGTCGCCGGTCGGCTATCTATCGGATCTTGGATTTCTCGATCGTTGCGTGCTGGTGGTGCATGGCGTGCAGTTCGACGGCGACGACCTGTCGCAACTGGCGGCGCTGGGAGTGACCATTGCGTCGTGTCCGCGCAGCAACCGCCACGTCGGCGCGGGCGACCCGCCGATCGAGGCGTTCTACGCAATGGATGTCGACGTGGCGTTCGGGACCGACAGTCTCGCGAGCGTCGAGGATCTCAACCTGTTTGCGGAGTTGCGGGCAGCACGCCGGCTGGCGCCGCGAGTGCCGGCGCGACGGCTGTTGGAGAGCGCGACGCTGGTCGGCGCCCGAGCCCTGGGGTTCGGCGACACGCTCGGCAGCATCGAAGCAGGGAAGCGTGCGTCATTGATCGCCGTTGCTGTTCCGGAGGGCGTGTCAGACGTCGAAGAATATCTGGTTGGCGGCATTGACCCGCGTGACGTCCGTTGGATTGAGCCCTAATCGCCTCATGAGCAAGCTCACTACCTATCTGTCGTTCGTTCGCTTCAGCCATTCCGTGTTCGCGCTCCCGTTTGCGCTGACCGGCGCGTTGCTGGCGTGGCGCGACCACCCGTTCTCGTGGGCGCAGGTGGGTTGGATTGTTGCGTGCATGGTGTGCGCGCGGAGCGCGGCGATGGGGTTCAATCGCCTGGTCGACGCGCGGTGGGACGCGCAGAACCCGCGTACGGCCATGCGGGAGATTCCGCGCGGGGCGATGTCGTCGCGTGAGGCGGCGATCTTCGTGGTCGTGTTCTCGGCGCTGTTTCTGGTGAGCGCCTCGCGCCTGAGCCCGCTCTGTTTCGCGCTCTCGCCGGTGGCGCTGGCTATCGCCTTCTGGTACTCACTGGCCAAGCGCTTCACGACCTACACCCAGATGTTCCTGGGGCTGGCGATGGCTGTGGCGCCAGTGGGCGGCTGGATCGCGGCTGGCGGTGGCTGGGGCGCCGAACCCTGGCTCCTCGGGCTCGCGATCGGCCTGTGGGTCGGCGGGTTCGACATCTTGTATGCGTGCCAGGATCTCGAATTCGATCGCCGCGCCGGCCTGCGTTCGATCCCGACGCGTTTCGGCGTGACCGCGTCGATTCGGATCTCGCGAGTGATGCACGTGTTGACGATCGCGGCGATGCTGGCGTTGTGGCAGGCAGCGCATCTGCCATGGCTGTATTTGGCCGGTGTCCTGTTCGTGGCCGTGCTGCTGGCGTACGAACAGTCGCTGGTGAGCGACCGTGACCTCTCACAGGTGAAGAAGGCCTTCGACCTGAATGGCTACGTCGGCATTGTCTATTTCGCCGCGACGGCGTTGTCTCTGTACATTGGTTGAGAACAAGACCACGACGGTCTCGACGAAACACGACGGCCACGGGACGTCTTGTTGTCGGTTGCCTTGCTGCGTCGTGAATCCTGGTAACCGTCGTGTTCGTCGTGGTTTCCGTTGGTGACTGTGAACGCTCCTCCCGATAAGGCCCCCGATCGCATCGCGGGCATGTTCGATTCGATCGCCCCGCGATACGACCTGCTCAATCGCCTGCTCAGTGCGGGGATCGACAGGCGCTGGCGTCAGCGGGCGATCCGCAGTCTGCAACTGACCGGGCGCGAAACCCTCGTGGACGTGGCCACCGGCACCGCGGACGTCGCGCTCGAGGCGAGGCGGGCGGGACCGGCCGGTGCGGCCAGGGTGTTGGGCGTGGACTTCGCCGGCGCGATGCTCGCGCTGGGCTTGCGTAAGGTTCGCGCGGCCGGCGAAGAGGGGCGGATCGTTCTGGTGCGCGGCGATGCCATGCGCCTGCCGGTGGCGGCCGCGTCGGCCGATGCGGTGACTATCTCGTTCGGCATCCGTAACGTGCAGCAGCCTGACGTGGCGTGCCGCGAGATGGCGAGAGTGCTTCGGCCCGGCGGGCGGTTGGCGATTCTGGAATTCGGCGTCCCCAGGATCCCGGGGATCAGCGAGTTATACCTCTGGTACTTCAAACAGGTGCTGCCACGTATCGGGCGGCTGATCTCAGGGCACACCGGCGCCTACAGTTACCTTCCGGCCTCGGTGGGTTCGTTTCCTCCACCGCCGGAGTTCATGACAATCTTGCGACAGTCGGGCTTTGCCGAGGTGGAGGCCGTCCCGCTTACGCTCGGGATCGTCTATCTCTACGTCGGACGAAAAGCCTGAAGTCATGGTGTACTGAGTTCCTTGATTCATTTCGATCTCGAAGAGCGGTATCAGGACGAGCTCATCGTCGGTAGCGCGATTACCCGCCGCGAGGGTATCGCCTATGCCGTGGTCGTCCACGCGCTGATTCTGGTCGCTCTTTTCATCGGTCCGAGGCTCGGCTTGTTCCAACCCTCGCCGGAGGAACTGGAGGCCCGGCGCCAGGAGCAGGAGCGCCGGCTCGAGGAGAATCGTACGTTTGTCTTCGTCCAGCCCAAGCTGGAAATGCCGGCAAAGCAGCCGCCGCCGCGTGCCGAACTGTCCGACGTCGACCGGAAGGCGCAGGCTCCGGAAAAGGCTCCGCAGCCGCAGAACCCGTTGCCGTACTCGCGTGGGAATTCCGCTGAACGGACGGAGGCGGACGAGGGCGAGCGCGCTCGCGTCCAGGAGCCGCCGCAACCGCCACAGCCCGAGCCGCCGAAGCCGGAACAGCAGGTCGCCAGGAACCTGCCGACCACACCCAACGGGCTGCCACGGCCGCAGGAATCGGAGCGCCCGACAACCGGCGGCGTGCTCCGCGACGCGGTCCGGAATCTTCAGAAGTACGTGCAGAACGAAACATTCAACAACCCGCAGGGTGGCAATCAGGACCCCGGGTCGGCCATTCAATTCGATACAAAGGGCGTCGAGTTCGGCCCGTGGATCCGGCGATTCGTGGCGCAGGTGCGGCGCAACTGGTTCGTGCCGCAGGCGGCGATGACCTTCCGTGGCAACGTGGTCCTGCAGTTCAACATTCACAAGACCGGTGCCATCACCGACCTGCGGATCGTCCGGCCATCGGAGATCGAATCGTTTACGCGCGCTGCGGTGAACGCCATCCAGTCGTCGAATCCGACCGAGCCGCTGCCGCCGGAGTACCCGGACGAGAAGGCACTATTCACGGTGACCTTCTACTACAACGAGCCCAACTAGCTGCCGGCTACCAGCTGCCGACGATCGGCTAATCAACTGGCGTGACCCGTCCTATCGTGCTGGCCGTGCTCGGCCCTACCGCATCCGGGAAGAGCGCGCTGGGCCTTGCGCTCGCCGAGCGGCATAACGGCGAGATCATCAACTGCGATTCGACCGCGGTCTACCGGGGCTTCGACATCGGCACCGACAAGCTGTCGATGGAGGAGCGGCGCGGCATTCCGCACTACCTGATCGACATCGCCGAGCCGACCCAGGTCTACACTGCGGCGCAGTTCGCGGCTGATGCCGAGCGGATCATCCGCGACATCCACGCCCGCGGGAAGTTGCCGATGCTCGTCGGCGGCACCGGCTTCTACTACCGCGCGCTGGTCCGGGGACTCTTCCCGGGGCCGGCGGCCGACGAAGGGTTGCGCGCGCGGCTCGATCGCATCGCCGCCAGGCGCGGACCGGAACGCCTCCACCGGTTGCTGGTACGTGTAGATCCAGAGTCGGCGGCGCGCATCATGCCGCGCGATCAGAAGCGGCTGGTGCGGGCGCTCGAGGTGTATTTCACGACCGGCCGAGCGCTGACCTCGCACTTTGGCGAGACGCGCTCCCTCATCGCCGATTGCGACGTCGTCGCGATCGCGTTGAAGCTGCCGGCGGAGCTTACGGCCGAACGGGTGGTCCGGCGCGTCGACCAGCAGTTCGCTCGCGGCGTGGTGGATGAGGTGACGACCTTGCTGCAGAACGGCGTGCCGCCTGGCGCGCGTCCGTTCGGTGGCCTGGTCTATCGACAGATCATGGAGATGCTGCGCGGGGTGCGCGACGAGACGGCCACGCGCGCCCTCATCGCGCAGGAGAACCGTCGTTACGCGCGGCGGCAGTTGATCTGGTTTCGTAAAGAGCCTAACCTTATCTGGTTTGACGGCCCCGGTGAGCGCATGCAGACGCTCGAGCACGTCGAGCACGCGCTGAGAGAAAGAGGAGTCGCCATCTGATGGCCCAGGTTTCTGAACCACGGACCACCGCGCCGGCTGCGCCGACCAACATCCAGGACGTGTTTCTCAACTACGCGCGGCGCGATCGCCTTGCGGTCACGTTGTTCCTGATGGATGGCCGGCACTTCGAGGCGCGCATCAAGAATTTCGACAAGTTCGCGGTCATCGTCGAGGTGGACGGTGCCGATCAGCTGATCTTCAAGCACGCCATCTCGACCATCGAGACGCAGCGCTCAGTCGCGAACTACTTCTCGGCCCAGCACGCCTGACTCCCTTCCCTCGTGTCTTCCTGATCGTCCTCGACAGCGTCGGCTGCGGCGAGTTGCCGGATGCGGCGGTGTACGGCGACGAAGGCAGCAACACGCTCCGAAACATCGCCCGGCAGGTCCCGCTCCGAATCCCGAACCTGCGATCGATGGGCTTGGACCGCGTGGTCGATCTGGATGGTGGCGCTGCGGGGCTGCTCCGCGAGTCTCGCTCTACGGAACGTGGAGGCCTGGCCTCGCAAAGCAGGCCCGGCGACTTGGATGGCGCCCCGCGCGGCGCCTACGGACGCATGGCCGAGGCGTCCGCCGGCAAGGATTCCGTGACCGGGCATTGGGAAATGATGGGGATCGTGCTCGACCAGGCGTTTCCGACGTTCCCTGCTGGATTTCCCGCCGACGTGATCGCCGAATTCGAGCGGCGGATCGGTCGCGGAACGATCGGCAACGTCGTGGCCTCGGGGACCGAAATCATCGAACGGCTGGGCGCGGAGCACGTGGCGACGGGTAAGCCGATTGTCTACACATCGGCCGACAGCGTTTTTCAGATCGCTGCCCACGAGTCGGTCATCCCGATCGTCGAGCAGTACCGGATCTGCGAAATCGCCTTCGACCTCGTGGGGCGCGGGATGAACGTCGGACGCGTGATTGCGAGGCCGTTCGTCGGACAGGCCGGATCGTTCAAGCGCACGGCCAACCGGCACGACTACGCGCTGGATCCCGTCGGCGAGACGTTGCTCGACCGGATGACCGCACAGGGCATCCCCGTCTTCTCGATCGGCAAGGTGAAGGATCTGTTTGCCGGCCGCGGTATCGCTCGCGCGGTTCCCACGGCCAGCGACAGCGAGGGTGTCGATCGCGTCGTCGAGGCGATGCGTGAGGAGCGGCAGGGCCTGGTCTTCGTCAACCTCGTGGATTTCGATACCCAGTACGGACATCGCAACGATGTCGCCGGGTACGCGGCAAACCTCGAACGATTCGACGAGCGACTCGGCCCCATCCTGGACGCGCTCGATCCGGGCGATTTGTTGATCATTACCGGGGATCACGGCAACGACCCATCGACGCCAAGCACCGATCATTCACGCGAGTACGTCCCGCTGCTGCTCGCCGGCGGGCGTGTCAGGCGTGGCCACGATCTCGGAACGCGCCCGACGTTTGCGGACCTTGGCGCGACGTTGGCCGACAACTTCGGCGTGGGGCCGCTGGCGCACGGGTCGAGTTTCCTGGAGGCGATCCTTGTCGAGCCTGCGTGAGACGCTCGAGCAGCGCGAATTCGAGATCCTGGCGCCGCAGGCGGCGAAGAGCGCGAATTCCCGGGGCCGGTTGCGCGCCGAGACCGAAGACGACGTCCGCCCCGCCTTCCAGCGCGATCGCGATCGCATCGTCCACAGCAAGGCCTTCCGTCGGCTCAAGCACAAGACGCAGGTGTTCTTCGCACCGGCGGGCGATCATTACCGCACGCGGCTCACCCACACCCTCGAGGTGTCGCAGATTGCGCGGACGATCGCCAAGGTGCTGCGGCTGCACGAGGAACTGACCGAATCGATTGCGCTCGGCCACGACGTCGGGCACACGCCGTTCGGGCACGCCGGCGAGCGCGTCCTCGATGCGATCGTCCCGGGCGGATTCCGTCATTACGAGCAGAGCCTGCGGATCATCGACGTGCTGGAGAACGATGGACGCGGACTCAACCTCACCTGGGAAGTGCGGGACGGGATCGGCCGGCACTCCAAGGGGAAGAACGGCTCGCCCGTTGGCCTGCCTCCCGAAAAGCGTTCCGCAACGCTCGAGGGTCAGGTGATGCGAGTGGCCGACCTGATCGCCTACGTCAATCACGATTTCGACGATGCCGTGCGGGCTGGTGTCCTCGCCGCGGACGCGTTGCCCGCCGCGGCCAGTCTTCTGGGCAACACCTCGTCCGCGCGAATCGCGCGCATGGTCAAGGACGTCGTCACCGAAACGCAGAAGTCGGACCTCAACGAAATCCGGATGAGCGACGACGTGCTGGAGGCGACGCTGGCGATGCGGGCGTTCCTTTTCGAAGCGGTGTACGAAAACGAGGTGGCCACCGCCGAGTTCAAGAAGGCGAGCGGGATCCTGGGCGGACTGTGGGAGAAGCTGCGCGAGCGTCCGGACGAGTTTCTCGATGCCCGCATCATCGAATCCGAAGGGCTGGACGTGGCAACACGGGATTTTCTCGCCGGGATGACGGATCGATTCGCGGTGACCCTCTACGAACGGCTGTTCATACCAAAGCCCTGGGTGGGCCCGCTGGCCTGGACCCAAATCTGAGCACCGCGGGGGGGGGGCTGGACGCCAATTACAGGGCCCGGCGCGCGGAATTGGTATAATTACCGGTCGACCTTGGCACGATTTTCGTGCCCGGGGTCTTGTGTCATGCAACTGGAACTCACCCGGTATCGTCAGCCGCTCGGTCACTTCGCCCGCACCTTCACCCCCGAGGAGGTGGCGCAGGAGGGCGATGCGTATCGAATCGTGGCTCCGGTCGCGCTCGAGTTCGAGATCCACAAGGACAAGGACCTATTCCGGCTGGTCGGCGCCGCCATCACGGAACTCGAACTGCCGTGCAGCCGGTGCCTGGAACCGTTCCGCTTGCCGGTGAACGCCACGTTCGACCTTCGCTTTCTCCCGGCGTCGGAAATGTCGCAGGACGAGGAGCGCGAGGTCGAGGAAGACGACCTGGAAACCAGTTATTACCGGGACGACCAGATCGATCTGAACGAACTGCTGCGCGAGTTGTTCTATCTCGCGCTGCCGATGAAGCCGCTGTGCGGCGATGACTGCAAGGGCCTGTGCCCGCAGTGCGGTACGAACCGGAATACCGGGGCGTGCGACTGCGATACGGGCTGGGAAGACCCGCGGCTGTCGCCGCTGAAACAGTTGAAGAGAGAGTCGTAGAGACATGCCGAATCCCAAGCGTAGACATTCGAAGACCCGCACGGCCAAGCGCCGCACTCACGACGCGCTGACGCCGCCGGCCGCGAGCCTGTGCCCGCAGTGCCACGAGCCGAAGGCGCCGCACCGTGTATGCCCGCACTGCGGCTACTACCGCCAGCGTCAGGTCAGGCCGGTCGACGAGGAGTAGGCAGAATCGTGAGTCATGAATCGTGAATCGTGAATAACGTGCTGGCGACCACGCCTCCGTTGCTCCATTCACGACTCGCGATTCATGATTCACGATTGTCATGATTCGTATCGCAGTCGACGCCATGGGCGGCGATCATGCGCCGGCGGTCATCATCGACGGGGCATTGGCCGCCGCCAGGCATCTCGACATCGAGGTTGCCCTGATTGGTCCGACCGCCGTGCTGCGGGACGCCCTGTCGCTGCATCCCGACGCCTCGTCGCTGCCAGTCTCGATTGTCGAAGCGCCCGACGTCATCGAGATGGCGGACGCACCGGCGGCGGCCCTGCGCCGCAAGCCGCGCGCGTCGATCCGGGTGGCCGCGGAGCTCGTCGCCCGCCGCGAGGCGGTGGCGCTCTTCAGCGCCGGACACACCGGCGCGACAGTCATGGCGGCGTACAGCGCCTTCGGCATGATTCCAGGCGTCGATCGGCCGGCGCTGGCGACGACCATCCCGACGCGGGAGCGGCCGGCCGTCCTGCTCGATGCCGGTGCCAGCGTGGAATGCCGGCCTCAACATCTCCTCCAGTTCGCGGTCATGGGCAGCGTCTACGCGCGACTGGCGCTCACCGTGGAGCGGCCGCGTGTCGGCCTGCTGTCGATCGGCCAGGAAGAGACGAAGGGCAACGAGTTGACGCGAGACGCGCACCGGCTGCTGAAGGCGTCGCCGGTCAACTTCATCGGCAACGTTGAAGGACGAGAGATCTACAGCGGCGTCGCCGACGTCATCGTCTGCGACGGCTTTACCGGCAACGTCGTGTTGAAGACAAGCGAAGGGCTCGTGGACGCGGTCGAAGCGCTGCTCGGCGACGAACTGCAGGGGACGTTTTCCAGCCAGGTGGGCTATCTGCTATCGCGGCGGGCGTTCCGGCGTTTTCAGCGGCGCGTGGACTATTCGGAATTCGGTGGTGCACCGCTGCTGGGTGTTGCCGGGCTGGCGATTGTCGGTCACGGACGGTCGTCAGCCAAGGCCGTGCGCAACGCAATCGCGATGGCCTACCGGTTCGCAACGAGCGACTTCATTGCCCGCGTGGAGCGCGAGATGTCGCGCGTCGCGGAACTGGCAAACTGAGGAAGTTGGGCGGTCGTCTCATGATTGCATTTCTTTTTCCGGGACAGGCGTCACAGACGGTCGGAATGGGCAAGGCGCTCGCCGACGCGTTTCCGGAGGCACGCGCAGCGTTTGCTGAAGCCGACGCGGCGTTCGACACTACCGCGGCGGCGGCGGGCGGTCGGCCGCTCAGCGAGATCGTGTGGGACGGTCCCGAGGACCAGCTCCGGCTGACGGAGATTCAGCAGCCCGGCATTTTGGCTGTCAGTGTCGCCGCGTACCGCGTGCTCGCGGCGGAGGGGCTCCATCCGTTCTTCGTTGCCGGCCACAGCCTCGGCGAGTACTCGGCCAACGTGGCGGCCGGCACCTTCGCGTTCAGCGATGCCGTCCGCATCGTCCAGCGTCGCGGGCGCTACATGCAGGAGGCCGTGCCGGTGGGACAGGGCGCCATGGCAGCCATCCTCGGTGCGGATTTGGAGACCGTTCGTCGGGCGTGCGCGGAGGCGGCGGAAGGTGAAGTCGTCAGCCCCGCGAACATCAACTGTCCCGGGCAGATTGTGATTGCGGGTGCGGCCGGTGCCGTCCAGCGAGCGTCTGATCGCGCGAAGGCATTGGGAGCGAAACGTGCGCTGCCGCTCCCGGTCAGCGCGCCGTTCCATTCCGCGTTGATGCTGCCCGCCGAGGCGCGTCTCGAGCCCGAGCTTCGCGATCTCGACGCGCAGGCTCCGCGAGTCCCCATCGTCGCCAACGTGGATGCGAAACCGAAGCGCGAAGCGTGGGCGGCGATCGATGCTCTCGTCCAGCAGGTCTCCGCGCCGGTTCGGTGGGAGGAGGTCGTGCAGCGCCTTGCGTCCGAAGGCGTCAGCACGTATGTTGAGGTGGGTCCGGGCACGGTGCTCAGCGGTCTGGTCAAGAAAATCCACAAGGACGCTCACATCACTCACTTCGGATCGCCCGAGGATCTCGCGGCGGTCGTGGCGGCATGCTCGATCTCAGCGGAAAAGTAGCGATCGTCACCGGCGCGTCGCGCGGCATTGGCCGGGCGATTGCGACGCTGCTGGCGGCACGCGGTGCGACGGTGGTCGCCGCGGCCCGCGGCGACAACGCCAGCGAGACCGTTGCTGCGATTACAGCGGCCGGTGGGCGCGCAGAGGCCGGGACGCTCGATGTCACCGATTCGGCGTCGGTGGAGGCCTTGTTCGCCAACGTACTCTCGACACACGGCCGGATCGACATCCTGGTCAACAATGCGGGCATCACCCGCGACCAGTTGATGCTGCGCCTGAAGCGGGAGGACTGGGACGCGGTGATCGCGACCAACCTCACGGCGGCGTTTACCTGCGTGCAGGCGGCCGTCAAGCCGATGGTGAAACAGCGCGGCGGCCGGATCGTCAGCGTCAGCTCGGTGGTGGGGCAGACTGGCAATGCCGGCCAGGCCAACTACGCCGCCTCCAAGGCCGGCCTGATCGGGTTCAGCAAGTCGCTGGCGCGCGAACTGGCGTCCCGGAACATCACGGTCAACGTGGTGGCGCCGGGAATGGTCGAAACCGACATGACCAAGGCGCTCGCCGACAAGTTGCAGGGTAACTGGGCGGCGCAGATCCCGCTCGGACGCATTGGCACACCGGAGGAGATAGCCGCGGCGGTGTGCTTCCTCGCCTCGGACGAGGCGTCGTATATTACGGGTCAAGTACTCGCCGTGAACGGCGGAATGTACATGTAGCTGGTAGCCGGTAGCCTGTGGTTCGTAGCTGACAGCAAGTGCGGGCGTTCGATTGCCCGCTCTTGCCAGCAGCTACCAGCGACTGGCTACCGGCTAGCCACTGGAGGACAGATGGCAGTCGCAGACAAGGTGAAGAGCATCATCGTGGAGCAGCTCGGGGTCGACGAAGAGGAAGTCACGCCCGATGCGTCGTTCGTCGACGATCTCGGCGCGGACTCGCTCGACACGGTGGAGCTCGTGATGGCGTTCGAAGAGGAGTTCGGGATCGAGATTCCGGACGAGGACGCCGAGAAGATCACCCGCGTCAAGGAAGCCATCGATTACATCGAGGGGCACGCCAAGGGCAAGAAGTAGCCCAGGCCCCCGGGATACCCAGGGAGGAGTGTTGAGCAGGCGGGTCGTTATCACCGGCATCGGACTGGTGTCGGCACTGGGCATCGGAACTCGGGAGACCTGGGCAGGACTGCTGGCGGGACAGAGCGGCGTCGGCCGTGTCACGCGGTTCGACGTCAGCGCCTACGCCGCGCAGATTGCTGCCGAGGTCAAAGGCTTCGAGCCGCTCACCTGGATAGAGAAGAAGGACATCAAGAAGATGGACCTCTTCATCCAGTACGCCATCGCAGCCTCCCAGATCGCCGTGGACGATGCGGCGCTGACGATCACGCCTGAGAACGCGCCAGAGATCGGCGCGTTCATCGGGTCGGGCATCGGCGGCTTCATCACCATCGAGCGCGAGCACGAAGCGCTCCTCCACGGCGGTCCGCGAAAGGTGTCGCCCTTCTTCATCCCGTCCGCGATCATCAACCTGGCCTCGGGCCAGGTGTCGATCCGTTTCGGTGCGAAAGGGCCGAACCTGGCGACGTGCACGGCGTGCTCGGCGTCGGCGCACGCCATCGGTGAGTCGTTCGAAATCATCAAGCGCGGCGATGCGTCGGCGATGATCGCCGGCGGCTCCGAGGCGGCGATCACGCCGATGAGCGTGGGCGGATTCGGACAGTTGCGCGCGCTCTCCACGCGCAACGACGATCCGTCGCGTGCCAGCCGTCCCTTTGACCGGGAGCGTGACGGGTTCATCATCGGCGAGGGCGCCGGCGTCGTCATTCTCGAAGAGCTGGACTTCGCCAAAGCCCGTGGCGCAAAGATCTATGCCGAGCTGGTGGGTTACGGATCCACCGCCGACGCGTATCACATGACGGCGCCGTCAGAGGACGGTGACGGTGCCCGTCGCGCGATGGCGATGGCGGTCCGCAAGGCCGGCATCCGTCCCGATGAAGTGGACTACATCAACGCGCACGGCACCTCGACCCCGTATAACGACAAGCTCGAGACGCTGGCCATCAAGAACCTGTTCGGCGACCACGCGCGGACGCTGGCGATCTCCTCGACCAAGTCGATGACCGGCCACCTGCTCGGCGGTGCTGGCGGTCTCGAGGCTGGCATCACCGCCCTGGCCGTGCAGGAAGGCGTCGTCCCTCCGACGATCAACCTCGACAATCCCGATCCTGAGTGCGATCTCGACTACACCCCGCACACCAAGCGCGAGATGTCGATCAAGTACGCCCTGTCGAACTCATTCGGATTCGGCGGCACCAACGCCACCCTGCTGTTCAAGAGATACGAACCCTGAACATTTGCAAAAGGGCGACGGGCAATTTGAGTACTGAATTTGCACGTTCAGGTTGCCTGTTGCAGATTGAAAGTTGCAAATGAAGATCGCTGTGTGCATCAAACAGGTTCCCACGCGTGAGTGGCAGCCGCGGCTCACGGACGAGAAGACGTGGATCCGCGAGCAGGACGCCAGCTGGGAAATGAACGAGCCGGACGCCTACGCGCTCGAAGAGGCGTTGCGCCTGCGGGAGAAGCACACTGGCGAGGTGGTGGTCTGTTCGGCCGGCCCGGCCCGTGTGCAGCAGGTCATCCGCGAGGCACTGGCCCGCGGGGCCGACCGCGCGTTGCACGTCGAGGACAACGTGCTCGCGGCGGCGGATGCCCTGGTAGTCGCCGAGGTCCTGGCCGCGGCGATGGCTGAGGAACGCTTCGATCTGGTCCTCACCGGACTGCAGTCGGACGATCAAGGTCACGCGCAGATGGGGGTGGTGCTCGCGGAGCGCCTCGGGATCCCGCACTCGACGATCATCATGGACGTCGAGGTGCAGGACGGCTCGGTGCGTGTGAAGCGCGAGCTCGAAGGCGGCTGGTTCCAGTGGGTGACCATGCCGCTGCCAGCACTGCTGACGATCCAGAGCGGGATCAACCAGCTGCGCTACGCAACACTGAAGGGCATCATGGCGGCCAAGAAGAAGGAGATCAAGAAGGTCGCGATGCCGGCCGGTCTCCAGCCGTCGCAACAGGTGCTGTCGCTCGGCGTTCCGACCAAGTCCAAGCAGACGCAGATGATCACCGGCTCGGCCGGCGAAGCGGCGCGGGAACTGGTCCGCCGCCTCCGTGAGGAGGCCAGAGTCCTGTGATCCTCGTCATTGCCGAACAGCGCGCCGGCAAACTGAACCGCGCCACCTGGGAAGCGCTCGCCGCCGCCCAGGCGCTGAGCGGTGGAGCGATGCCGATCAAGATTGTGGTGGCTGGCGCGTCCGTCGCGGCAGCCGCGCAGGAACTGACGGGGGGTGGGGTGGCCGAGGTGCTGGTTGCCGAGCATCCGGCGCTCGAGCACTACACGCCCGATGGCTGGACGCAGGCGTTACGCGCCATCGTCGAGCAGACCGCACCGGCGTTCGTCCTGCTGCCGCACACCTACCAGACGCGCGACTTTGCCCCGATGCTGGCCGCGCGCATGAGAAAGCCGATGATCACCGACGTCACCGGGATCAGCGGGACTGGCGCGGAGGCTCGCTTCACGCGTCCGATGTTCCAGGGAAAGCTCGTCGCCGACGTCCGCCCGCAGGGTGACGGCCCGTACTTCATCTCGATTCAGATTGGCGCGTACCGGGCTGACGCGGTCCAGAAGGGTGGGTCCGCACCGGTGACGACCGTCGCCGTCGCCGTTGACGAATCGGCGATCCGCCAGAAGCCGGACGCCCCGTTCCAGGAAGCCAAGCAGGCTGTCGACCTCGGCCAGGCCGAGCGGATCGTCGCCGTCGGCCGCGGTATCAAAGGCCAGGAGCATCTGCCACTGGCCGAGAAACTGGCCAAGGCGATGGGTGCCGAGCTGGCAGCGTCGCGCCCGATCTGCGACAACGGGTGGTTGCCGATGGAGCGGCAGATCGGCAGCTCCGGCCAGACGGTGGCGCCGAAGCTCTACGTTGCCCTGGGTATTTCTGGTGCGATCCAGCATCTCGTCGGTATGAAAGGGAGCCGCACCATCGTGGCCATCAACAAGGACGCGGACGCGCCGATCTTCGAAGTTGCCGACTACGGCATCGTCGGCGACCTGTTTGAGCTTGCCCCTGCGATTGCCGCCGAATTAGAGAAGGCTTGACCACGAGAACACGAAGGTCACGAAGCCATGAAATCCATTAGATTGGTCTTCGTGTTCTTCGCGCCCTTCGTGGTTTCGTTACCGTGACCCGCGAAACGCTCGACGTCGACATCCTGATCGTCGGCGGCGGCCCGGCGGGGCTGTCGGCGGCGCTTCGGCTCGCGCAGCTCCAGAAACAGGCTGGCGGCGGCGAACCGCTGTCGATTGCGGTACTCGAGAAAGCCCGCGAAGGCGGCGCACATCAGTTGTCGGGGGCCGTACTGGACCCCTCGACGCTTCGCGCGCTGATACCGGATTTTCAATCGAAGGGCGCGCCGCTCGCGGTCGAGGTCAAGGAGGATCACGTCTATCTCCTGACCGAGCGATCGAAGCTGCCGTTTCCGATCATTCCTCCCCCTCTGCGCAACCATGGCAACTACATCATTTCGCTCAACCGCTTCACGAAGTGGCTGACGGAACTGGTCGAAGCGGAAGGGATCGACATCTTCAGCGGCTTTGCCGGTCAAGATGTGCTGATGGACGGCGCGCGGGTGATTGGCGTCCGGACCGGCGACCGCGGTATCGACAAGCACGGGTCACAGAAGACGACCTTCGAGCCTGGCGTGGACATCCAGGCGAAGGTGACGATCTTCTGCGACGGCGTTCGTGGCAACCTGACGAAGGAGCTGATGCGGCGCCTCGAACTGGGCCTCGGCCGTCAGCCGCAGCAGTTCGCGATCGGCCTGAAGGAATTGTGGGAGGTGCCTGCCGATCGTCTGGCACCCGGAACGGTGATCCACACGCTGGGCTATCCACTGCGGCACGAGGAATTCGGTGGCGCGTTCATCTACGCGATGCCGGGTGGCCAGCTGTCGGTTGGCTTCGTGGTCGGCCTCGACTACCGCGATCCGATGTTCGACCCGCACATGGCGTTCAACCGCTTCAAGCAGCACCCGTTCGTCCGTTCGCTGCTGACGGGCGGGCAGATGATCCGCTACGGTGCGAAAGCGCTCCCCGAGGGCGGATGGAACACCATCCCACAGACCTACATGGATGGCGGGTTGATTGCCGGCGACGCGGGCGGATTCCTGAACTCGATGCGGCTGAAGGGGATTCACCTGGCGATGCGGACCGGTATGCTGGCGGCGGAAACCGCCTACGAAGCCGTCCGGGCCGGCGACACCTCGTCAGCGGCGTTGCAGACGTATCAGGCGCGAATCGATGCCAGTGCCGTACGGGAGGAGCTTTATCCCGTTCGCAGCACCCACCAGGCGTTCGACCGCGGCTTGCTGCCAGGGCTGCTCTTGTCTGGCGCAGCGCTGGTGACAAAGGGGGCCGTGCTCGGCGACATGCGCGGACATGCCGGACACGACCGGATGCGCACGCTCGCCTGGTATTACGGCATCGACAAGACAGCGGCCGCGGCGAGCGACGCGCCCCCCGTCGATCGCACGCTCACGTTCGACAAAGTCACCAACGTCCACTACTCGGGGACGGCGCACGACGAAGACCAGCCGGCGCACCTGCTCGTGCACACCGAGGTCTGCAGCACCATTTGCGGACCGGAATACGGGCATCCCTGCACCCGCTTCTGCCCCGCGAACGTCTACGAGATTCAGCATGACGCTGAGGGCGTTCCCCGCCTGCAGATCAACGCGTCGAACTGCGTGCACTGCAAGACGTGCGACATCATGGATCCGTACCAGGTGATCACCTGGGTGCCTCCCGAAGGCGGCGGCGGACCGCAATACAACGGCATGTAGATAGCTGGTAGGCAGTAGCTGGTAGCCTGTAACCACACGTGTCCGACTGGCGAGCCTCACGAATCAAGCGAGCGCAAATCGCGCTCATCGGTGCCCTTGGCTCCCCGCTGATCGGCGCGCTCGGCCGCACGCTGCGCTGGCGGGTCGAAGGGCAGCAGCACCTCGATGCGATCCTGGCCGCCGGGCGCCAGCCGATCATCGCCTTCTGGCACGGCCGCATCCTGCCAGGCATGTTCCACTTTCGCGACCGCGGCATCATCGTCATCACCAGCGAGAACTTCGATGGGGAATGGATCGCGCGGATCATCGAGCGGTTCGGCTACGGGACGGCCCGCGGCTCGTCCTCGAAAGGTGGCTTGAAGGCATTGTTGAAGCTGGTCCGCGATATGGAGTCCGGGAAGGCGACGGCATTCGCGCTCGACGGTCCGCGTGGACCGGCGCGGGTGGCTCAACCGGGTGCGGTCTGGCTGGCAAGAGCCACCGGCAATCCGATGTTGCCGTTTCATATCGAGTCGTCTGCCCACTGGACGGCGCGCAGTTGGGATCGCACGCAGGTTCCCAAACCAGGAGCGACCATCGCGCTGGCAATTGGTGAACCGGTCTACGTGCCGCGCGAGGCGACCGCCGGGCAACTCGAAGCCGCGCGCCTCGATCTTCAGAATCGACTGGCTGTTCTGGAGCGACGCTCGCTGGAGATGCTGAACGCTGAACGACCCGCTACCAGCTGATGGCTACGAGCTGCCGGCTAGGTGACGTCCAATTGCCGGCAGCCGTACGCCTTCCCACATGCGATTCGTCGCCTCGCGCACTGCAGTGAGTGCGCGCAGCCCCTTCGCTTCGATGCGGTAATGGCGCTTCGGCCGCCCGCCACGGACGGGCGTCCCCGGCCCAAGTTCAGAGGACAGGAGTCCCTTGGCTTCGAGTCGGTCGAGGGTCGCGTAGACGGCGCCGGCAGCGACATCGCGTCCGAGACGATGCTCGACCTCTTTCAGAATCGCGCGACCGTAACCCTCTTTGCCCAGCTCGGTCTGCGGACGGAGCAGGGCCAGCAGGACCGCCTGTTCGAAGATGCCAAGGTGCTCAGCCAATTGCATGCAGTGTAGACAAACTCGGGTTCACGGGTCCACTGGTGCATTGGTCCATGGATTCGGGTTCAGTTTCCAGGGTTCCCGCACCCATGCACCTTGCACCCAGGCACCTGCACGCGTGAACCTCGCACCGATGGACCCGTGAACCCGTGGACCCGTGAACCCGTGGACCCGTGAACCCATGCAACCGGTTCAAAACGCGTATCCCAATACGAACAGCCCGATCATCAGGAAGGCGATTCCAACCTTGATGGCCGTGCCGATGGCAAATCCGATCCACGCCGCGACGCCAGCCCGGCCGACCCGTTTCCAGTCCTGATGGACCGTCAGTTCGCCAATCACGGCGCCGACGAAGGGTCCGACGATGATGCCGGGGAGCCCGAAGAAGAGTCCGAGCAGTGTGCCGAGTGCCGCGCCGGCCATCGCGCGCTTGCTGGCACCGAACCGCCGGGCGCCGAGCGCCGCAGCGGCGAAATCGACGCCGTAGCTGGCGGCGCCGATGATGCCGATGACGGTCAGCAGCAGCGGACCGACGCGCTGGAAATGGTCGGCCCACGCGGCGAGAAGCAGACCGGCGAAGATCAGCACTGTGCCGGGAAGGGCCGGCAGGATGATACCGGCGACGCCAATGGCGACGAGGGCGATTGCGGCGATCCAGAGGATGACGGTCATGCCAGGAATCTGTGCAGCCGGAAGTCTTTCAAATTGAACATCGAAAATCGAACATTGAAAATGGAGCGATGCCGGTAACGTTGTTCACATCTTCCCGGTTCGGCGACCACCTGACGCCGCCCGGTCATCCCGAGCGCATCGAACGCTTCGAGGTCATGCAGGCGATCGCCTCCGAGTTCAGGAAGGGCGGTGGCGAGGTGATGGAGCCGCGGCCGGCGACGCGCGAGGAACTGGCGCGGGTGCATCACGCGGACTACGTCGGTCTGATCGCGGAGACCGCCGGCCGTGCCACCGCCCTGGATGCGGATACGTTCACGTCGCCTGAGACGTACGAGGTGGCGTGTCTGGCGGCTGGTGCGGCGATCAGCGCCGTGGACTTCGTTCTCGATGACGTGGAAGTGCCGGACCTGCGGCGCGAGGCCCGGCCTACCGATGCGCCGGGGTTGCTCCGCGCGGCCGGGCCTGGCGCGCGGCGGGCGCTCGCGCTGGTGCGTCCTCCAGGCCATCACGCTGAAGCCGATCGCGCGATGGGGTTCTGTTTCTTCAACAACGTGGCCGTGGCGGCGGCGCACGCGCGTGCGCGCGGACTCGAGCGGGTGGCGATCGTGGACTACGACGTTCATCACGGGAACGGCACACAGTGGGCCTTCTACACCGACCCGTCTGTTCTGTTCATCTCGTCGCACCAGTTTCCCTATTACCCGGGAACCGGCTCGTCGATTGAAATCGGGCGCGGCGACGGCACCGGCTTCACGGTCAACCTGCCGCTTACGGCGGGTGCGACCGACGCCGACTATGCGCTGGTCTACTCGCGTGTCGCCGTGCCGGTGCTGCAGCAGTTCAAGCCGGAACTGATCCTCGTTTCGGCCGGCTACGACGCTTACCTCGACGATCCTCTTGGCGGCATGCGGCTCTCGTCAGCGTGTTTCGGCGAGCTGACGGCGATGATTGCCGCCGTTGCCGATGAGCAGTGCGCCGGGCGCGTGGTCGCCGTCACCGAAGGTGGCTACAGCCTGCAGGGGCTGGCTGAGGGCCTCAGGGAGACGATCGCGGCGCTCGACGAAGCCGCACCAGGCGAGCGGAGGCTCTTGCGAGCGGGGGCCGCCGGTACCGATACGTCGCGCGGTACTGCGACGCTGAAGACCGTCCTGCCGGTGCTCACCTCTCACTGGACGGTATAATTTCTCGTTACCGCCTTCCGCCCGCCCCAGACTATGGATTACAAGCCGCAGGAGCTCGACAAGAAGTGGCAGCAGCGCTGGGCTGCCACCCGTGCCTTCGAGGTCGCCGTCGATCCATCGCGCCCGAAGTATTACTGCCTCGAAATGTTCGCGTATCCCTCGGGCCACGCGCACGTCGGGCACGTCCGCAACTACATCATCGGCGACGTGATGGCCCGCCTGAAGCGGATGCTCGGCTACAACGTGCTGCACCCGTTCGGCTGGGATGCCTTCGGACTGCCCGCGGAGAATGCCGCGATCAAGAACGGCATTCATCCTGAGGTGTCGACGCGCGGAAACATCGCCCACATGAAAGGGCAGCTCCAGCGGCTGGGCATCAGCTATGCCTGGGAGCGCGAGTTCGCGACATGTGATCGCGAGTACTACAAATGGAACCAGTGGCTCTTCATCCGCATGTTCGAGAAGGGCCTGGCGTATCGGCGCAAGTCGTCGGTCAACTGGTGCCCGAAGGACAACACGGTCCTGGCGAACGAACAGGTGGTGGACGGCGGTTGCTGGCGCTGTGGTACGCCGGTCGAAACCCGTGATCTCGAACAGTGGTTCTTCCGGATCACTGCCTACGCCGATGAACTCCTCGACGACACGCGAACGCTGACCAAGTGGCCCGAGAAGGTCCTGACGATGCAGCGGAACTGGATCGGGCGGTCGGAAGGCGCGAAGGTGAAATTTGCGGTGGATGGTGATCCGTCAACGCAAATCGAGGTGTTCACGACGCGCATCGACACGATCTACGGCGCCACGTTCGTCCTGCTTGGCCCCGAACACCCGCTGGTCCAGGAGTTCGCGGAACGGTCGCGGGATTCAGCCGCGTTCCGTAAGCAGGTGCAGACGTTCCGTTTGCAGGACCGTGCCGCGCGGGTCAGCGGTGAGATCGAGAAGCAAGGCTTCGACACCGGCTTCCGCGCCATCAACCCGTTCACCAATGAACCCGTGCAGGTCTGGGTCGCGAACTTCGTGCTCGGCGACTACGGCACCGGCGCCGTGATGGCTGTTCCCGCGCACGATCAGCGCGACTTCGAGTTTGCCCGCAAGTACCAGTTGCCCATCCGCGTCGTCGTCACGCCCGATGGCAAGCCGCTGGATGCGGCCGGGTTGGCGGATGCGGCCGACGCTTATGGGTTGCTTGTGGACTCGGGCGAGTACAGCGGTCTGCCGTCAGCCGAGGCGCAGCAGAAGATGATCGCCGCGGCGAAGCAGCGCGAGATCGGAGAAGGAACGGTTCAGTACCGGCTGAAAGACTGGGGCATTTCCCGGCAGCGGTACTGGGGCACGCCGATCCCGATGATCTACTGCGAGACCGATGGGATCGTCCCGGTGCCCGACGAGCAGCTGCCAGTGGAACTGCCGAAGGTGACGGAGTTCACCGGCCGCGGTGATTCACCGCTCGCGCAGGTTCCGGAGTTCGTCAACGTCCGCTGCCCGAAGTGCGGCCAGCCGGCACGGCGCGAAACGGACACGATGGATACGTTCGTCGATTCCTCCTGGTACTTCTACCGGTTTGCGGATCCGACCAACGACAAGCTGCCGTTCGACCCGGCGGCGGTGAACTACTGGCTGCCGGTGGATTTCTACAGCGGCGGCGTCGAGCATGCGATCCTGCACCTGATCTACTCGCGCTTTTTCGCGCGCGTGTTCCGCGACCTCGGCATGGTCAACCACAGCGAGCCGTTCACCCAGCTCCTCACGCAGGGGATGGTGCTGAAGGACGGCAACGTCATGTCCAAGTCGAAGGGCAACGTGGTCGATCCCGACTCGATGCTGGAGAAGTTCGGCGCCGACGCCCTGCGGCTCTACGTCATGTTCGTCGCCCCGCCCGAAAAAGAAGTGGAGTGGACGGATAGCGGGTTGGAAGGAAGTTTCCGATTCCTGGCGCGGGTGTGGCGGCTGATCGATCACTGGGTGGAGACGGTTGGCGGCGAAGGCATCGAGAGCGCCGACACGTGCGCCGACCTGACACCCGCCGAGCGGTCGCTGCGCCGCAAGACGCACGAGACGATCCAGCGCGTCACCACGGACGTCGAACAGCGGCAGCAGCTGAACACCGCCGTCTCGGCGATGATGGAGCTGGTCAACGAGCTGTACGCGTTCAGCGAGCAGACGATCACCGGAGGCCCCACGCGGCGTACCGACGAGGACGTCGAGCACGCTGGCCAGGTCGAGCGCCGCGAAACGATTTGCGTGGTCCGTGAATCGATCGAGGCGCTGATCCGGATGCTGGCGCCGTTCGCCCCCCACACCGCCGAAGAGCTGTGGGAACTGCTGGGTCACGAGACCGGGCTCGAGGCGGCGACCTGGCCGCAGTTCGACGCGGCGGTGGCGCGTGCCGACGAGATCGTGGTGCCCGTGCAGATCAACGGGAAGGTGCGGGGACGCATCAGCGTGTCGCCAGACACCGAAGAGCAGGTGCTGCAAGCCGCAGCCCTGGCAGATCCGGCGGTGCAGGCGCACCTGGCGGGCAAGTCGGTCAAGAAGGTGGTGGTCGTGAAAGGACGGCTTGTCTCGATCGTTGCCGCGTAGGCTGGCGTTGGCCGCTCTGGCCGGACTGCTGGCGACCGCCGGCGCCGGCTGCGGGTACGCGCTCGCCGGGCGCGGCACGTTCCTGCCGGCCGATATCAGGACAGTGGGTATTCCACCGATCGAGAACAAGACGACGTTCTACCGGACCGAGCAGATGCTCACCGAGAAGGTGCGCGCCGAGTTCATCGGACGTGGCAAGTACAAGATCGTGCCGGATGCCAACGGGGCAGACGCGGTCCTGACCGCCGAGCTCGCGAGTATCTTCGTTCAGCCAGCCGCGCTGACCGCGAACGGCATCGCTTCCCGCTATCTCTTCACCGTGGTCATCCGCGCACAGTTCACTGACACCCGGACGAATACCGTGCTCTGGTCTGACGATCAGCTCATCTTTCGCGAGGAATACGAGCTGCAGGTCAACGGCGCCCTCGACGGGTCGACCTTCCTCGACACCCAGGGGACGGCGTTCGATCGCATCTCCACCGACATTGCGCGCTCGGTCGTCACTGCAATCCTAGAAGCGTTCTGATGCCGGTCCTGTCTCCTTCCGCTGTTCGAAAGCAGATAGCCTCCGGCGACACTGCGCCACTCTACATGCTCGTCGGCGCCGACGACGTCGAAAAGTCGGCGGTCGCAGGGGAGTTCACCTCGATGGTCGAAGAAGGCCTCGAGGCGTTCAACGTGGATCGCCTGTATGGGGCGGAGACCAAAGTCGACGCACTCCTTGATGCCGCAAGTACCTTGCCGATGATGGCACCCCGCCGCATCGTCATCGTTCTCGAGGCGGAAAAGCTGCTCATGCCCAGGCGCGAGGGGAAGGCGGCCGACGAGGAGCAGGCGCGGCTCGAGGCGTTCATCGAAGCCCCCCCCGCTCACGCGACGGTCGTCTTTGTCTGCGGGCCACTCGACATGCGCCGCCGCGTCCCGAAGCTGCTTGCGAAGCAGGCGCAGGTCGTCGATTGCGGGACGATCGAAAGCGAGGCCGACGCCGATTTGTGGGTAAAGACACGGGCCGCGCGCGACAAGGTCAACCTCGAACCCGCGGCGATCAGGGCACTCGTCGAACGCGCCGGGCTCGATCTGGTCCGCTTACGCTCGGGGCTCGAGCGCGTGGCGTTGTATGCGATGGGGCAGCCGGCGGTAACAGTAGACGACGTCCGTCAGGTGGTACCGGCGGGCCCGCAAATCGAAGAGGACTTCGGAATCGCTAATGCGATCCGCAACGGTGATGCGGGCGAGGCGTTGCGCCAGCTCCACGCATCGCTGGACGGCGGGGCAGTGCCATTCGTGCTCATGGGACAACTGCGCTGGGTGGCAGAGAAGATGCCGACGCCGCGAGTGCGGCAGGCGATCGACGCGGTCTTCCGGACCGATCTCGCGCTCAAGTCGTCGGGCGGCGAGCCGCGGATCCTGCTCGAGCGGCTGGTCGTCGAGTTGTGTGGAAATGGCACGGCGCGACCCGTGCCTGGGGCGCGCGGGCGAGCCTGGCAGGGCTCGCCCTACAGGAGATAACTCGACGACTAGGCCGCGGTGGCCTTGGTCACGCGCGCGGACAGCCGCGACTTGTAGCGGCCGGCGGTATTGCGGTGGATGATCCCCTTGGTCGCCATCTTGTCGACCATCGAGACGGTCGCGCTGAGCGCCTTCTTGGCCCCTTCGACATCGTTCTCGTCCAGCGAGGCGCGGATTGCCTTGAGCGCGGTGCGGAGACGTGACCGCATCTGCCGGTTCGCTTCGCGACGCTTGATGTTCTGCCGATTTGCCTTCAGGGCGGACTTCGTACGCTTGGCCACGGTTCCTCTCTCGGTCTAGAGGCACCGGCCGGAACACCGGTGCTGTTGCAAACTCCACATTTTAGCACGGGAATCGGACCAGTCGGCCGCGACACGCACAATACCGCTTGGGCGACTGGTGACTGGCTACCAGCCAGTCCTATTGAGGTTGCGTGATATCGGCGGCAATCTTCCACTGGCCGTTCCGCTCCCGGGCCCACACCCGCACGTAGAAGCCTTCCTCGCGGGCAGCGCGGCCACGGCCGGGAATGATGTAGGTGCCCCAGGTGTAGCCGAGATCGCCTGAACGGGCAGCCTCCGAATACCGGGTGTCGGCCGCCGTGTAGCGGGGCTGGGAGGCGAGCCAGGCGAGGATTGCCCGGTCGCCCACGAGCGGCATTACGCCAGGCCGATGGAGGCGGGCCCCGGGCGCCAGCCGTTCCCGGAACGCGCTGGACTGACTGGTGCGAAGCGCGGAATTCATCACGCTGTCCGCCGTGCCCAGCGGCGGTGTGCGGTCGTCGTACTCGCCGGTGAAGCGGTTGGTGTGGGAGGCACGGGTGAAGCCGGGCGCAAACGGCGGCGCCATCGGCGTTGGGGTTCCGACATCGAGGACCACCCGGTATGAGCCGTTCCGCTGTTGCTTCCAGACGCTGAAATAGGTCGAGTGTCGCGGCTGGCCCTTGTCGCGGCTCGGAAGGATGCTTCTCACGGGGCCGGTGAGATAGCCAAGCTCGGCACTCCCGGCGATATCACCGGAGCGGGGCTCCCAGATCAGCTGCAGCTCTTTCGGTGGATCCGGATTCCGCGCGATCTGTGTCCGGGCGAGATCAGCGATCCCTGCGTCGAAGCCGACGGCTTCGTCGGCGAAGTATTCGAGAAACGCCTGTTTCCAGCCGATGACGAGGGCGCGGGCCGCAAACGCGCGCTCGGTTTCGATCATCCGGGTCAACGCCGGGGGAAGCGGGTCAGCAGGCGCCTGCGCGAACGACACCGTGGTCAGCAGGACGCAAACGGCTACGATGGCCAGGCGTCGCAGCAGTCGCCCGGGGTCAGGGCCGGACGATGTCGTAACTGCCGGAACGCGGCGGCTCGGTGGAGTATTTCGGAACGGCACGGCCATCGATAATCTCGAGCCACTTGTAAACCACCAGCTTGCCGCCTGCAAGCGAAGTTGCCGGCCGGCGACCGGCGGCCGCGCCGACCTTGCGGACGTAGTCGCGCGTCTCGCGGTACGCCGGGATGCGGCGCCCGGATCGATCCACCGCTCCGGCACCGGCGTTATAGGCGGCGAGGGCGAGTTCTTCGTTGCCGTCGTAGCGGTCGAGCAGCTGCCGGAGGTACGCTGTGCCGCCGCGGATGTTGTCCGCCGGATCGTAGGCGTTGCGGACGCCCATTTCCCGGGCGGTGGCCGGCATGAGCTGCATCAACCCCATCGCTCCCTTGGACGACAGGGCCCGTGGGTTGAAGCCCGATTCAACCTGGATGACCGCGCGGACGAGCTCGGGGCGAAGCGAGTGCCGCGAGGCGTGCTGGGCGATGAGCGAGTCGTAATCGGAGACCCGGTCCGGTTCGGCCACCGGTGTGGTCGAGAACGCCTGTTGCGCCCCAGGGACGGCGTACACCGCCGTGGGCCGGTCGATGGCGCGGTCCGACCAGACCTGCCGGCCGTTCGGGTCGGTCCTGATGTAAATCTGCGCAGCTGCGGGCAGCGGCGAGGCAGCAATCGTGGCGATGGCGAACAGCGCGAGACGAATCAGGGCGGGCAGACGGGTAGCCGAGGCGATCGACACGTGTCGGGATCTCTATCGGCAGGAGCCGGGTGCAGCCGCACCGAGAAGGCTGTAGCCTGAGAAGACCTTCGACGCATGCCTCTGCTGACCCTGGAACAGGTATCCCTCGCTTTCGGCCACCTGCCGCTCTTCAATGGCGCCAATCTTCGGATCGAGTCCGGCGAGCGGCTGGCGCTGATCGGCCGCAATGGCAGCGGCAAGAGCACCTTGCTCAAGGCGGTGGAAGGCGAGCTGGAACCGGACGGCGGCAGCATCTGGCGCGCTCCGGCACTACGAATCGCCCGGCTGGCGCAGGACGTTCCCGAAAGCACGCGCACGGTCCGCGACGAAGTCGCTGCCGGCCTGCCGCCGCAGAGCGATTCCTGGTCTGCCGCGCACAAGGTGGACGCGGTGCTGTCACGCCTGGCGTTACCGCCGGACCGACCGGTCGCGGAATTGTCAGGCGGGTGGAAGCGGCGCGTGCTCCTGGGCCGCGCGCTGGTCGGCGATCCCGACCTGCTGCTGCTCGACGAGCCGACCAATCACCTCGACATCGACGCGATCGAGTGGCTGGAGCGGCACCTCCAGGACTTCGCCGGTGCGCTCCTGTTCGTCACGCACGACCGTGCCTTCCTGCGGCGGCTCGCCACTCGCATCGTCGAACTCGACCGTGGCGAATTGCGATCGTGGCCGGGCAGCTACGACAACTTCCTGGAGAAGAAGGCAGCGGCGATTGAAACCGAGTTGCGCGATCTCGGGCGTCTGGACAAGAAGCTCGCCGAAGAAGAAGCGTGGCTGCGCCGCGGGATCAAGGCGCGGCGGACGCGCAACGAAGGCCGTGTCCGCGCGTTGATGGCGCTTCGCGCCGAGCGTGCGGCCTACCGGGCGCAAGCCGGTGCTGTACGCATGGCCGTCGGCCAGGCGGATTCCTCGGGCCGCCTGGTTTTCGACGTCGAGCATGTCTCCAAGTCGTACGACGGCATGCCGGTGGTTCGCGACGTCTCGCTGCGTATCATGCGCGGAGACCGAATTGGCCTGATCGGCCCGAACGGGTCGGGCAAGACCACTCTGCTGCGCTTGCTCCTCGGCGACATTCAGCCGGATAGCGGCGAGGTGCGGCACGGCACACGGCTGGAGGTGGCGTACTTCGATCAGCAACGCGAGCAGCTCAATCCCGACCGGACCGTCGCCGAGAGCGTGGCTGACGGCGACACGGTGACGATCAACGGTCAGGAGCGCCACGTCCTCGGGTATCTGGACGACTTCCTGTTTCCGCGCGAACGCGCCCGGTCGCCGGTTCGCTCGCTGTCGGGTGGTGAGCGCAACCGTCTGCTGCTCGCGCGGCTCTTTGCCAGGCCCGCCAACGTGCTCGTGCTCGACGAGCCGACCAACGATCTCGATATCGAAACGCTCGAACTGCTCGAAGAGCTGATCGATACGTTCGACGGCACCGTCCTGCTGGTCACGCACGATCGCGCTTTTCTCGACAACGTCGTGACCAGTACGCTCGCCTTCGAAGGCGACGGGATCATCCGCGAGTCCGTGGGCGGGTGGGGGGACTACGTTCGTTCGAGTCGTTCGGATCGTTCGGGACGTTCGAATCGTTCAGGGGAGGACGCCGAGGAACCAGAACGTTCCGAACGATCCGAACGGCCCGACCGATCCGAACGAAAAAAGCGGACATTCAACGAAGAACGCGAGTATTCTGCGTTGCCTTTACGCATCGAGGCGCTGGAGGCGGAGCAGCAGCGTCTGCAGGACGAGACGGCGGGCTCTGAGTTCTACAAGTCGCCGGCCGGTCACATCGAGTCGGTGCTGATGCGGATCGAGACCATCCACTCGGAGCTGGAGCAGGCGCTGGCGCGCTGGGTGGAACTGGAGGAAGTCGGACGATGAAGGTGGCGGGATGAGCGTGTGGCAGCGATGGATGCGCCAGCCCCAGCGCGTATGGCTGCGCCGGGCACTGTTTCAGGTTCACCTGTGGACCGGCATCGGCCTCGGCCTGTACGTCGTCATGCTCAGCGTGACGGGCAGCGCCCTCGTCTATCGCACCGAGCTGGATCTCTATTTCCGCACGCCACGTCCTGAGTTCGTACGGGATGCGAAGCGGGTGCCGTCCGACGAGATTCGCGCCAACGCCGAGAAGATCTATCCGGGTTGGGAAATCACGCGGGTCACCGAGCGCATCTCCCGACGTAATCCGGCCATTCAGGTGGATCTGAAGCGCGGCGACGAGCTCAAGGAGCGGCTCTTCAATCCTTACACGGGTGAGGATCTTGGCGATGCCACTACCCAAGGCGAGTGGTTCATGCTGTGGATGGTCCGCCTCCACGACGAGTTGTTGCTCGAGCGCGAAGGGCGGTACCTCAACGGCTACCTGAGTGCCGTCTTCACGGTAACCGTGCTGACCGGACTGATCGTCTGGTGGCCTGGGGTGAAGCGCTGGAAGCGCAGCCTGATGATCAAGGTGTCCGGCGGATGGCGGCGTTTCAACTGGGATCTGCACGGCGTGCTCGGATTCTGGTTGTTCCTGTTTGCGCTGATGTGGGGCATCTCCGGCTTCTATCTCGGCGTGCCCGAGCCGTTCACGGATCTCGTCGACAAATTTTCCGATCCCAACGCGGAGTTCGGTGAGCGGCGCGGCGACGTGGTGCTGATGTGGCTCTCGCGGTTGCATTTCGGCCGTTGGCGTGACAACGAGCCGCTGCGGGCCGTCTGGGCCGTTGCTGGTCTCGTGCCGGCGGTGCTCTTCGTCACCGGGGTCATCATGTGGTGGAATCGCACACTGCGGCCGTTGCTGCGGAGAGGTCCTGCTTTTGATCCGAGCCTACAGGACTCCGAACGGGTGTAAGGGACCGGACGATCTTCAGGTCGTCCAGCTCGACGCGCCGAAACCACTCGCGGGCCAGGTCCTTATCCGCGTTCGCGCGACCTCCCTCAATTTCCGCGACCAGGCGATCCTCAGCGGCAACTACCCCGGCGTGAAGGAGGGAGGAATGATTCCCCTTTCGGATGGCGCTGGAGAGGTGATTGGCGTTGGCGAAGGCGTGGCACGCACGCGTGTCGGCGATCGCGTGATGGCAACGTTCTTCCAGAACCTGCGTCATCCGATGGCGACGGTCCCCGTCGCGCTCGGTGCGGGCCTTGACGGCGTGCTCGCCGAGCAGATGGTGTTGTACGAAGACGGAATCGTGCCGATCCCTGACGGCTACTCATACGAGGAGGCCGCGTGCCTTCCCTGTGCCGGTCTGACGGCGTGGCATGCGCTGTTCCGGATGGGAAAGCCGGTGACCCCGGGCGCGACGGTACTCGTCCTCGGCACCGGCGGAGTGTCGACCTTCGCGCTGCAGTTCGCCAAGGCGGCGGGTTGCCGCGTCATCGTTACTTCGTCGAGCGATCAGAAACTGGCGCGCGCCCGCCAATTGGGCGCCGATCTTGGCGTCAACTACCAGGCCGTTCCAGACTGGGACAACGAAGTGTTACGGCTGACTGGAGGTCAGGGCGCAGATTGCGTGGTTGAAGTCGGCGGCGTCGGTACAATGCAGCGCTCGGTCAACGCGCTCGCGCGCGGTGGCAAGGTCACGCTGATTGGCCTGCTGACCGGTCGCGACGGCGGCGTCAATCCGTACCCGCTGATGTTCAAGGGCGGCAGCATCCACGGTGTGTATGTCGGCGATCGCGCAATGTTCCTCGAGATGAACCGCACGCTCGACGTGACCGGCATCAAGCCGGTCATCGACCGCGTCTTCCCGTTCGAGCAGGCAATCGAGGCCTACAAGTACCAGGCCTCGGGGCAGATGCTTGGCAAGGTCGTGATCACCGTCTAGCCAAGCATCTTTTCCACGATTGCTGGCGCGGCGCCGAGCAGTTCCCTGACCTTCGAGGGATCCTTTCCGCCTGCTTCGGCGAAGTCCGGACGGCCACCGCCCCCACCACCCACGATCGGTGCGAGCTGCTTGACGAGCTGTCCCGCCGGCACCTTCTTCGTCAGATCCGGAGTCACGCCGACGACGACGGCGACCTTGCCATCAGCGGGCGAGACCAGGATGACGACGCCGCTCTTGATGCGATCGCGATGCTGATCGACAAGCGCGCGCAGGCCATCCTTGTCGAGCCCGCTGACTTCACGCGCGACGACCGTGATGCCGGCAACGGCGATGCCCTCGTCGCCGCCGTCCGAGGCGCCGCCGCCCATGGCAGCCTTCATCCTGGCCTGCTGCAACTCCCGCGTCAGGCGTTTCGTCTCGTCCTGCAATGCGGTAATCCGGGCACCGAGTTCCGCGGGCCTGGCGTTGAGCGTGGTGGCGAGAGTCGCCAGCTGATCACGATCGCGCTGGAATGCGTTGACCGCCTCCAGCCCGGTGATTGCTTCGATCCGGCGCGTGCCCGCGGCGACTCCGCTTTCACCGACGATGGCAAACAGGCCGATGTCGCCGGTGGCGCGCACGTGCGTGCCGCCGCAGAGCTCGAGACTGAAGCCGGGAATCGAGACGACACGCACCGTGTCACCGTATTTTTCGCCGAACAACGCCATGGCGCCGGCGGCGATCGCCTCCTGCGTCGATTTGACTTCGGTCTGCACCGGCGTGTTCTGCAGCACCTGCTCGTTGACGATCCGCTCGATGTCGAGCAGCTGTTCGCGCGTCAACGCCGCAAAGTGGACGAAGTCGAAACGCAGGCGATCCGGCGCGACCAGTGACCCCGCCTGCTTGACGTGGGTGCCCAGCACCTGTCGGAGTGCCGCGTGCAGCAGGTGCGTGGCCGTATGGTTTCGTCGTGTCGCGTTGCGGACGTCGGTCGTCACCGCCGCCGTGACGAGGTCCCGCTTCGAGATCGCACCGCTCGTCACTTCGGTGGCGTGGAGCCGCGGCCAGTTCGGCACTCGGACGACGGCCGTCACCCTGGCCTCACCTGAGGGGCCGCTCACCGTGCCGACGTCCGACACCTGGCCGCCGGCCTCGAGATAGAACGGCGTCTCCTTCAGTGCGATGAACCCCTGCGCACCCGCTTCCAACCGATCGACCTCCCGGCGGCCAACATCGAACAGCGCGATGACCTGCGTATTCGACGAGGTGCCGTCGTAACCACGAAACACCTGTTCGCCGACCGACGTGAGCTGCGGCTCCGTCTCCGGCGACGCCGTCCAGGCGGCCGCCTCCTGCGATCCCCCTTTGAAGGCGCTCTTCGCACGGGCCTTTTCGCGCTGGGCCTCCATCGCGCGATCGAAACCCTCTTGATCGAGCGTGAGCTTGCGATCCTCGACCATGTCTTCGATGAAGTCGCGCGGCAGGCCGAACGTGTCGTAGAGGCGGAACGCCGCTTCGCCTGACAGGATTCTGTCGCTGGCGGCGGCGCGATCCAGCGCGTCCTCGAGGCGGGGCAGGCCGCCGGTCAGGACGGCTGCGAACCGCTCTTCCTCGCTGCGAATCACCTGGGCGACGGCGTCGCGCCCCGATTTCAATTCGGGATAGGCCTCGCCGAACTCGCGAACGAGCACATCGACCAGAGTGTGCAGGAACGGCTCGGTGACACCCAGCCGCTGGCCGTGGCGCATCGCCCGCCGCATGATCTTCCGCAACACGTAGCCGCGCCATTCGTTGGACGGCACGACGCCGTCGGCGATCAGGAAGGTCATCGCGCGCATGTGATCGGCAACCACACGCATGGAGACATCCGACGGCTCCATGGTCCCGCGGTGAGTCGTGCCGGCACGCTGGCCGATCGCCGTCAGCAGCGGCGTAAACGCGTCGGTGTCGTAGTTGGACAGCTTTCCCTGGAGCACCGCGGTGACGCGCTCGAGCCCCATCCCGGTGTCGATCGACGGCGCCGGCAACGGCAGCAGGGTGCCGTCGGCCTGGCGGTTGAACTCCATGAAGACGTTGTTCCAGATCTCGATGTAGCGATCGCAGTCGCACTCGAGACCGCGGCAGACGCGTCCCGCGGCTTCCTCGGCGCACGGCAGATCCGCACCGCGGAAATAGTAGATTTCCGAGCAACGGCCGCACGGACCGGTGTCGCCCATCTGCCAGAAGTTGTCCGCTGCACCCAGTTCGCCGATGCGATCCGCGGGTAGGAACGCCCGCCAGATCTGATAGGCGTCGTCGTCACGGGGTGCCGTGGCATCGCCCTGGAAGATCGTCGCGAACAGCCGATCCTGCGGCAGTTGCCACTCGTCTACGAGCAGCCGCCACGCCAGTGGAATCGCCTCGGCCTTGAAGTAGTCGCCGAAGGAGAAGTTCCCGAGCATTTCGAAGAAGGTGTGATGGCGAAACGATGGCCCGACGTTGCCGAGGTCGTTGTGCTTCCCGCTGACCCGCATGCACTTCTGCGCCGTCGTGGCGCGCGTGTAGTCGCGCGTCTCCCGGCCGAGGAACAGGTCCTTGAACTGGTTCATCCCGGCATTCGTGAACAACAGGGTGGGGTCCTCGTGCGGCACGAGCGGAGAACTGGACACGACGCGGTGGCCGTTACGCTGGAAAAAAGCGAGAAAGGATTCGCGAATCTCTTTTGAGGTCACGCCGATATTTTCTCACGGCCAGCTGCCGGGGGGCTCACGCCAAGGCGCGAAGGCGCCACGGAGAACTGGGTGGGCACTCACGCCAAGACGCTACGGCGCAAAGGGCAGGCGCAGGACTTATTGCACCGGTCGACCGGGGATTGGGCGCAGGATGTGCGTGGTTTTCCTTCGCGCCTCTCGCTGACCCGCATGCACTTCTGCGCAGTCGTGGCGCGCGTGTAGTCGCGCGTCTCCCGGCCGAGGAACAGGTCCTTGAACTGGTTCATCCCGGCATTCGTGAACAACAGGGTGGGTCCTCGTGCGGCACGAGCGGAGAACTGGGCACGACGCGGTGGCCGTTACGCTGGAAAAAGCGAGAAAGGATTCGCGAATCTCTTTTGAGGTCACGCCGATGTTTTCTCACGGGCAGCTGCTGGGGGGCTCACGCCAAGGCGCGAAGGCGCCAAGAAAACAGGGTGGGGACTCACGCTAAGACGCTACGGCGCAAAGGGCAGGCGCAGGACTTATTGCACCGGGAGACCGGGGATGGGGCGCAGGATGTGCGTGGTCTTCCTTCGCGCCTTCGCGCCCTGGCGTGAGGCCCCACCCCAAATCCTTCGCGTCTTTGCGCCTCTGCGTGAGTCCCACCAGAAGTCCTCTGCGCCTTCGCGCCTCTGCGTGAGTCCCCGTCCTCGCGTGAGAGCCTTAGCGTGCTCTGCGTGACCGTAGCAGCGCCAGCACCCGGTCGCTGTCGAAACCCTGCGTGAGCAAATAGCGATAGAGACGTTGGAACTCGCGGTCGTCCGCGATCGCCGCGCGACCACGCAGACGGCGTTCCAGGGCGGCGCTGAGCAGCGCATCCGAGTCGATGTCGCCGAACACCGCGTCAACGGCGTCCTGCGCGAGCGACGCGTTGATTCCAGCCGCTTCGATTTGGCGTTTCACCCGCAGGCGACCCCGTCCGCGGACGCGAGTCTCGGTATTGGCGATCGCAGTGGCGACCCGCCGGTCATCCAGTGCCCGTTCCTCCAGCAACCGGGCGATCGCAGCGTCGATCTCCTCTGGCTCAAAGCGGCGGCGCGCCAGCCGCTGGCGCACCTGCGCTTCCGAGAGCTCCCGCCGCGCCAGCAGGTGCAGCCCGGTGATGTACGCCTTGCTGGTCGGTTCCACGGGCGTGTGCGGTGGAGGCTAGCCGCCGAACCGCGTGATTTCCGGGGCGCCGCGGCCCGCACTGACGACGTTCTCTTCTGCCGCGCGGGCCATCTGATCGCGCGCCATCTCGGACGTCGTCGAGATGCCCTGCACCTTGAGCTTGAAGTCGTCTACGTTCGACACCCAGCGCAAGGCCTCGTCGAGCGCGATCAGCCCTCTCTCGAACAGGCTGAAGATCGACTGATCGAACGTCTGCATTCCGTATTGCGACGTGCCCTGCGCGATGGCGCCGGGAATCAGGTGCGTCTTGTCCTTGTCGACGATGCAGTCGCGGATGTAGGCGGTGCTGATCAGTACTTCGACGGCTGGCGCGCGTCCCTTGCCGTCGGCCTTCGGGATGAGGCGCTGCGAGACGATCGCCCGCAGGACGCTGGCGAGCTGAATGCGCACCTGCTTCTGTTGATGCGGCGGGAACACCGAGATGATCCGGTTGATGGTCTCGGTGGCGTCCAGCGTGTGAAGGGTGGAGAAGACCAGGTGGCCGGTTTCGGCGGCGATCAGCGCCGTCTCGATCGTCTCGAAGTCGCGCATCTCGCCCACGAGGATCACGTCCGGATCCTGACGCAGGGCGCTGCGCAGCGCGTGCGCGAAGCTGTCGGTGTCCACGCCGATTTCCCGCTGGCTGACGATCGACAGGTCGTCACGGTGCAGATACTCGATCGGATCCTCGAGCGTGATGATGTGGGCGGTGCGTGTCGAGTTGATTTCGTCGACCATCGACGCCAGCGTGGTCGTCTTGCCGCTGCCGGTAGTGCCGGTGACCAGGACCAGGCCGCGCCGTTCTTCGGTGATCCGCTTCAGGACCTGCGGCAGCGACAGTTCGTCGATCTTGGCCACGTCCATCGGAATGACGCGGAAGATCATGCCGATAGTGCCGCGCTGCTGGAAGGCGTTGCAGCGGAAGCGGCCGAGACCGGCCACGCTGTAAGCGAGATCGACCTCGTGATTGTTCTTGAACTTCTCCCGGTGACCGGTCGGGAGCACGGCATTGGCCATGGCGACCATGTCGTCGTGCGAGAGCCGGCGGTCCGTGAGGGCTGGTGAGAGGGCGCCGCGGACGCGCATCATCGGGCAGCTGCCGACTTTCAAATGCAGGTCGGAAGCGCCAGCGTCCACCGCGATTTTCAACAGGTCGTTGACGTGCATGCCCCTTGATTATCGGGTCGGAGGAATCCGCGCGCTAGGCGGACACCGGCTGAGCCTGCGACTTTGGTGGGCGCGGCTTTGCGCGGCCGTGTATCGTGAATGGCGTGAGCTGGGGCACGCCCCCCGAGTGCGTGAAGTCCGGCCTCAGCTTGCGTTTTTCTTCAGGGAACCTATCTCCGCTCGAATTTCGACACCTCAAGAGGATTGAGAGCTGGCGTGATGCTGAAAACGGTCGTTCGCGTTGGTGTGGGCTGCGTCCTCGCGGTGGTGGTGGCAACGACTTTGAGCGCTGAGCGCGACGAGCTCAACGCTTCGGAATCAGCGCCGCCCAGCGTGGCGGCCGGAGCTGCTCTCGCGGGCTCGAACGTGGCGCTGGCCTCGGCCGGCGCGGTAGCGAGAGCCTCCTCGAGCTACGGTCCTGGCTTCGCGGCCGCGTCTGCCATCGACGGCAAGCGCGCCGGTGTCTGGGGAGTCGACGGTGGGTGGGTCGACAACACGTCCGGTTCTTTTCCTGACTGGATCGAAGTCGATTTCCCGATCAGCTACGTTATCAATCAGGTAAACGTCTTCTCGCTGCAGGACAGCTACGTGGCGCCGCCCGACCCGACCGCAACCCAGACGTTTACGTTGTATGGCCTACGAGATTTTCAGGTGCAGTACTGGACCGGCACGGCATGGGCGCCGATACCTGGCGCCACCGTCACCGGCAACGACCTGGTGTGGCGCGCGATCAGGTTCGGTCCGGTGGCGACACAGAGGATTCGCGTGGTCGTATCCGCCGCGCTCAACAGTTCCAGCCGGGTTGCCGAACTCGAAGCTTACGCGACCGGCGATCCACCACCGCCACCACCACCGGCGCCTGACATGACCAATGTCGCCCTGGCATCTAGCGGGGCGGTCGCCAGCGCTTCGTCGTCGTACGGCGTCCGCTTTCTGCCCGCGAACGCCATCGACGGCAAGCGCGCCGGCACCTGGGGAGTGGATGGTGCGTGGGCTGATGGCACGCCGGGGGTCTTTCCCGATTGGCTGGAGGTCGATTTCCCGGCCAGCTATGCCATCAAACAGGTGAACGTCTTCTCGTTGCAGGACAACTTTTCGGCACCGCCGGATCCGATATCGTCCCAGACCTTTACGTTGTATGGCGTGCGCGATTTTCAGGTTCAGTACTGGACGGGCGCGGCGTGGGCGCCGATTTCGGGCGCCACCATCGGCGGCAACAACCTGGTCTGGCGTGAGATCACGTTCAGCCCGGTGATGACGCAGAAGATTCGAGTGCTCATTTCCGCGACGGCCGACGGGTACACCCGCGTCGCGGAACTGGAGGCCTATACGTCCGACGCGACAGCGCCTCCCCCACCACCGCCACCGCCACCACCGCCTCCTTTAACCCCGCGCACCAATGTCGCCCTGGCGTCGGCGGGGGCGGTGGCCAGTGCCTCGTCGACGGCCGGCGCGGCCTTCTCGGCCGCGAGCGCCATCGATGGTAAACGCTTCGGTAACTGGGGGACCGACGGGGGCTGGGTCGACAGCACACCCGGAGTCTTTCCGGATTGGATAGAGGTCGGTTTCTCGACCAGCTTTGACATCAATCAAGTGAATGTCTTCTCTGTGCAGGACAACTACTCGGCGCCTGGACCGCCGACACCGTCGCAGACGTTCACGTTGTGGGGCCTGCGCGACTTTCAGGTGCAGTACTGGACCGGCTCGGCGTGGACGCCAATACCGGGCGCCACCGTCACCGGCAACGACCTTGTCTGGCGCACGATCACGTTCAGCCCGGTGACGACGCAGAAGATTCGCGTGCTTGTCACGGCAAGCGAATGGTCGTACAGCCGCGTCGCCGAAGTGGAGGCCTACACCCCCGACACGACAACTCCGCCGCCAGACGGCGATCCCGACGATCTCAGCAGCCGGGTACTGGTCGTCTATAACAGCGCCGTGCCCGAATCGCTCGACGTCGCGAACGACTATCTGCAGAAGCGAGGGATTCCTCAAGCGAACAAGTGCGCCATCAACAAGACCGGCTCTCTCGAATGGTTCGAGACACTGGATTCGTACGTCAGCCTCGAGCGGGATCCCATTCGCAACTGCCTGAACGCAGTGGGACGGGACAAGATCCTCTACATCGTTTTCGCGTACGGAACCCCGTTCAAGGTTACGGGGGCGTCAACCGACCATCTGATCAGCGATATCTGGGAACTACAGCCCATCAATGGGGATGGTTTCGTCGACAACCCGTACTACGCTGCCTCGGAATCGGGCGAGAACTCGTACCCCGCAGGGATCTCCTTCGCCGAGTTCCGGAAGACCGGCCCGTTGGTCTATTCCGTATGGCGTCTCGATGCACCGACGGCTGCGCTTGCCAAGGGACTGGTGGATCAAGCACTTCAGGTGGAATCGTCCGGCGGCCTGACCGGGCGCGGCTGCTTCGACAGTCGGACGACCGACGTGACGATCTTCCCTGACACTGATTACGCCGCCGGGGACTGGGACATCCTGCGGGCGTCGCAGTTGTTTGGACACGCTGGCTTCCCGGTGACTCTCGACACGAATCCGGAGGAGTTCGGCGCGGCTCCGGCGCCGCCACGCTGCGACGGTGCGGCTTTCTACACGGGGTGGTACAGCTACGGCCGCTACAACGACGTCTTCACCTGGAGTCCCGGGGCCATCGGCTGGCACTTGGACAGCGCCTCCGCCTTGAGCCCACGCACCAACGACAACTGGTCCGGTGGGGCACTGGGCCGAGGCATCGCCGTCACGACCGGCGCGGTGGAAGAACCCTACCTGGAGGGGCTGCCGCACGCCGACGGTGTGTTGAAAAATCTCCTCGAGGGCATGAATGTCGGCGACGCGATCATGCGAAACACCGCGTACATCCGGTGGGTGATCATCAACATCGGCGATCCCCTGTACCGGCCGTTCGCGGGCGGGCGCACGCTGGCGCAGTAAACGGCCAAGAGACTGAGTCAACGCTTGCTGGGGGGCGGACCTTGTCGGGTCCGCGGCCCCCTTCCCGACGTCCGGTCAGTTTTAGTTGCTGGCGCCCCTTGCCCGCAGGAACTCGATGACGTCGCGGTGGCCGTACTTGGTGGCCATGCTCAACGGAGAGCGGTATTCGGGAGTGGTCGACCAGCTCCCATCCCGGGCCTGGCGGTGGTTGTCGACCCACACCCCGGCATTGACGTTGGCCCCGCGTTGCACCAGAAGCCGCACAACGTCGAGATGACCCTGGGCACTGGCGTTGATCAGCGGGTTCTCGTCGCCTGGCACCATCGCCTCGATGTCGGCGCCACGATCGAGCAGGTACAGCACGACATCGATAGCGCCGCTCGCCGCGGCGGCAATCAGCGGATTCCCATCGCCCTGGACGGCAAGGTTGACGTCAGCCCCACGCTCTACCAGCAGCCTGACCAGCGGAAGCTGGCGGTTGCGTGCGGCGACAATGAGAGGGCTGCCATCCCCTGGGACGCTCGCGTTGACGTCGGCACCACGATCGAGCAAGTACTGCATGACGTCACGCCCGCCGATCTCGGACGCCATGATCAGCGGATTGCCGTCGCCTTCGACGGCAAGATTGACGTCGGCTCCCTGGTCCACGAGGAAGGTGACCATCGGAAGCCGATTCGTGCGCGCGGCGGCAATCAGGGCGCTGCCGTCGCCCGGAACGACCGTATTCACATCGGCGCCCCTGGCGATCAGGTCGGACATCCTGCGAATGTCGCCCGTTTCCGCCGACTCGATGATGGCCTCGCCGAGGGCCCTTGCCACGACCAACTGCGACGCCGAACGCCGCGGCGCCTGTGGGCCGGCCGGGGTTCCACTGCCAGCCTCGGCGGCGGTAACCGCGGCACGCAGCGGAGAGAGTCCCGCGATGACGAGACTGGCAACGACTGCGGATGCGAAGACCGCGCGTCGTCCCGCCCGGCCGCGCGGCAACGTCGCGTCGAGCAGCGCGCGCACGCGAACGGACAGATCGCTGCGCCGTGCCATCGACAGCATCGGCACGGTCTCGGCCGTGGAAACGCGTTGCGCCAGCGTCACCAGTTGCTGGGCGTACTCAGAGCCTTCCATTCTCGCCAGCACCGCGTCGTCGCACGCCCGCTCAGCCTCGAGCGAGAGCCGGCGGGACGCAATCCAAACCAGCGGATGAAACCAGTAAATGGCACATAGTGCGCGAGCGGCGATGTGGACGATCCAGTCGCGGCGGTGAATGTGCTCGAGCTCGTGAAGGAAGGCGCGCTGAAGGTCCTGATCGTCCCAGCGGTCCGCGTCGCGAGGCAGCAGCACCATGGGATTGCCGAGGCCACCGGTAATTGGCGCCCCAAGCGCCTCATGCCGGGCGACGTCGACGGCCCCCAGGATGCCTGCCTCGGGAGCGACGCGATCCATCAGCACCTGCCCACGTGGCCATGGCACTGAAGACTGGCGGAGACGGGCAAGGCGGCTGACGGCGAGCGCCAGCCATGCGAGCCACCCAACGGCGCCGGCGGTCCAGACCAGATACAGCAGGCTGGAGAGTGAATAGCGCGGCAGCGCTGCTACGGTGCGAACGCGGTCAGCCGGTTCAGCGGACTCGCGGGTGCGGATCGCAGGCTCCGCGACCCTGACGGCAAGAGCATTCGCGCTCGAGACGGGGACCCGCACTGCCGGCATCAGCCAGCCCGCGGCCGGGACGGCCACCAGCGCGGCAAAGGTGGAGACGAGCACCAGATGACGGACGGACGCTCGTGTCCGCCTCAGCGTCGTCGTGACCATCAGCCCGAGGGTCAGGACCAGCGTGATCTTCAACAGCAGCAGTGGCATCACTTGTTCCTTTCCTGGCGTGCGCGGTTGATTTCGTCCTGCAGGGTTGCCAGCTCGTCGTCGCTCCAGCTTTCGCTGCGCAGCAGGGAGGTGACCATCTCGCCGACCGACCCGCCGAAGAAGGTGCGGACGTACTGCCTCAGCGCCGCCTTGCGCGCGGCCGACCGGGTGACGGTCGGCGCGTAGACGTAGCGCAGTCCTTCCTCGCGATGCTTGATGTGCCCCTTGGCTTCCAGGCGGGCGAGCATTGCCCGGACTGCCGAGTAACTGGGTGGGTCGGTCAGGCGGGCGCGAACGTCCTCCGCGGCGGCTTCATGCAGCCCGAACAGCACTTCCATGATTTCCCGCTCCCGTCGCGAGAGCTTGGGCGGCGGTGTCGGCATCGATCCCCTTCCCGTCTGCTACGCTTGTAGCCTAGTGCTACAACTGTAGCACTAGGCCTGAGACGAGAGCCAGGGGGAAAAGGTTGCCGGGAGGCGGAGGCGCGTTAACCTGCGGCCTGGGGGAGGGACGTCAGCGATTCACCGCCGCAGGCGTATTGACGTACTGCAGCCAGCCCCATTTGTCTTCGGCTTGACCGGTGACGATCTGGTAGAAGCGTTCCTGGAGCGCCTGCGTGATCGGGCCGCGCCGGCCGCGGCCGACCTTCACGCGATCGACCGACCGGATCGGGGTCACCTCGGCTGCCGTCCCGCAGAAGAACACTTCATCGGCGATGTAGAGCATCTCGCGCGGGATCGCCTGCTCGCGCACTTCGAAGCCGAGCTCTTTCGCCAGCGTCATCACCGAGTCGCGGGTGATGCCAGCCAGCACCGAGTTGCCGATCGGCGGGGTGAGGATGATGCCGTCGCGGACCACGAAGATGTTGGCGCCGCTCGCTTCGCTGACGTTGCCCGAGGTGTCGAGCGCGATGCCTTCGCCATATCCCTCGGCCATCGCTTCCATCTTGATCAGCTGGGCGTTGGCGTAGTTCGCCACGCTCTTGGCCATCGCTGGCGTCGTGTTCGGCGCGTTGCGGGCCCACGTGGACACCTTCACGTCCAGCCCTTCCTCCAACGCCTCCTGGCTGAAGTAGGCGCCCCACTCCCAGAGCATGATGGCGACGTCGATGGGACAGGGCATCGGGTTGACACCCAGCGAGTCGTAGCCGCGGTAGATCAGTGGGCGGATGTAGCAGGCCTTGAAGTTGTTGACCTTGATCAGGTTGACGACCGCGTCGGTCAACGTCTGCTGGTCGAAGCTCGGCTCCATCCGGTAGATGCGCGCCGAGTCGATCAGCCGCCGCATGTGGGCGTCGAGCCGGAAGCAGGCGGGACCCCGTGCCGTCTCATAGCACCGGGCACCCTCGAAGACGGCGCTCCCGTAGTGGACGACGTGGGACGCAATGTGAATGTTGGCGTCCTTCCAGTCCACGAGCTTGCCGTTCATCCAGATCTTGCCGGTACCGGGAAAAGACATGACGATCCGCTCCTTTGACACATTATGCCGGTTCCGGGCGCGGCAATGTCACGCGGACAACGGGAGGGGATGCGGCGGCGGGCCGAACAAGGCCCGCCCTACTGGGTTTCGCCGCAGAACGGGCATTTGGCAGTGCGGGCCTGGAGCGGCTTGCGGCAGTGCCAGCAGAAGCGTGCCTGGGGCGTTTCGCGCGCCTTGAGGCGGGACTGGATCTCAGCCGCGGCTTCGCCGCCGCCAGTGGCGTTCCGCACCACGCGCCGCGATCCGGCGGCAGGTTCGCGGGCCGCGAGCAGGTCGTTCATCAGGTCGGCCGCCCGTTGATACCGGGCGGTCAAGTCCGGTGCCATTGCGCGCAGGACGATGTCGCTGATCGCCTTGGGGACCTTCGGGTTCTTCAGGCGCGGCGAGGTCAGTAACTCGCCGCGGACCAGGCGATCGATGTCAGCCGGCGACGGTGTGTCGTACGGGAGCGACCCGGTCAACATCTGGTACACCGTGACGCCGACCGAATAGACGTCGCTGGCGAACACGGCCTTGCCATAGAACTGCTCGGGCGCCATGTAGGGTGGACTGCCAATGACGGTGGTCCCGTGCGCCGCGATCTCGAGGAACCGTGACGTCCCGAAGTCGGTGACCTTTAGCATCCCGGTTTCCGAGATCAGCATGTTCCCAGGGCGCAGATCGCGGTGCAGCACACCGGCGCGATGCGCGTGGTCAACCGCGTTGCACATCTGGCAGGCGAAGTCGAGCGCGCGCGTCAGTTCGAGCGCGCCTTCCTTCATGATGACGTGCTCGAGCGTTTCACCCGCCACGTACTCCATCACGATGAAGAACACATCGTCTTCCTTCTCCGCCGTCGTGACGGTGACGATGTTGGGATGGCTCATCGACGCGAGGAGGCGCGGTTCCTTCAGCAGCTCGGTGAAGTCGAGACTCTGCTTGTGCGGAACCTTGATGGCGACCTTCTTGTCGATCCAGGTGTCCTCAGCCAGGTAGACGCTGCCGAAGCCGCCACTGCCGAGAGGAGACAGGATGCGGTACTTTCCGATAGTCTGCCCGCGGAAGAACATGAATGGAGTGCGGCGAGTATAGCAGGGACCAGCCTCTATAATTTCCGCCGTGGATGCGCGCTTCTTCGTTCCGGGTTCGTATGCGCCGGGTGATCAGATTGACGTGCCAGGCGATGAAGCCGAGCATCTGACCCGGGTGTTGCGCCTGCGCGCCGGTGACACGATTCGGATCTTCGACGGCCGGGGTCACGAGTTTGCCGCGACGCTCACGATGACAACGAAGACGCGCGCCGGCGTCGTGGTACGAGAACCATTGACGTCGCTGCCCGAGCCGCGCATGGCCATCACGCTCGTCCACGCCGTGCTCAAGGGCGACAAGATGGACGATGTGGTCCGCGATGCCGTGATGATGGGAGTCGCGGCGTTCCAGCCGGTCGTCAGCGCCAGGAGCGAGGTGACGTTGAGCGCGCTGGAACGCGGCAACCGGATCGAGCGCTGGGGACGCGTTGCGGTGTCGTCGGCGAAACAGTGCGGCCGTGCCGTGGTGCCGCCCGTCCTCGCCCCCATGGGGCTCGACGGGGTGATCGCCGCGCTCGGCCACGTCGCCCTGCCGCAGCCGGCGCTGATGCTCGTCGAGCCATCGATCGGTGAATCGGTGCAGTCGCTCGGCGATGTCGATCCCACACCACCGCGCGAAGCGACAATTGTGATCGGGCCGGAGGGTGGCTGGACGGCTGACGAAGTCGATCGTGCGGCGGCGGTGTGCCGCCTGGTCAGGCTTGGCGGCCGCACCCTGCGCGCCGACGCGATGGCCACGGTGGCGATCGCCGCGCTGTACGCAAAGTGGGGTGAATTCTGAGCCCGGCCCCTGACACGCGAAGTGGTCGCACGCAGAGATGCTGAGACCTGAGATCAGTAATCTGTTTGCCCACTGCCGGAACTACTGCAGGAGCGGCCGGAGCAGGAAGCTCCAGAGCTGGTAACCCTGCGCCGAGAGGTGCAGGCCGTCTTCCACGAACAACTCTTTGCGCGGCTTCTCATCCCAGCCAAGCATGACGCCGTCCACGTCGAGGAATGCCAGCCGATCGTCATGTTCGCAGAACTCGCGAATCAGCGCGTTGGCGGCGCGCATGCGGTGGATTTGGATCCATCGCTGGGGGCTGGGCTTCAGCCCGATGAAGACGATTCTCGTCTGCGGCAGTTTCGCCCAGACGTTGAACGCGAATCGCTCGAACTCGACGGCGACCTGCTCCGACGTGGCACCGGAGTTGATGTCGTTGTCACCGGCGTACAGCACGATCAGGCGCGGGGTGTAGGGGAGCACGAGGCGATCGATCCGCTGCACCGCGTCGTAGAGCGACGAGCTCCACACGCCGCGGTTGATGGTCCTGGTTCCAGGAAACGCCTTTACCGTGTCCCAGTTCACGATCGTGGAGCTGCCCAGGAACAGCACCTCGCCTTGCAGCGGCGGCGCGACGCGATCGGCGGCGTCGAATTCGGCGAGTGCCTTTATCCAGCGCTCGGCTGGCGATTGAGCGGACAGCCCGGCGGTCGCCATCGCGACGGCGAGCAGCGCGAGAAAGAGTCGAACACGCGCGCGGAAGCGCGCCAACGGGCTTCTGACCAAGTGGGTGGGGTAACGGTAGCCGCGTCCCCGGCGTTGGTCAAGCGCTCAATCGCTCGTGTCAATGCGCGGAACGGCGCAGTTCGGAGAGCTGGCGTTGGACGTCCCGCGGGACCGGATATTGGTTGGGTTTTGCGTCAGCCGGACGTTGTGCGAAGAACTGAATGATGTCCTGGCGCACCGGCGGGGGCATGTCGGCGAAGCGATGCTTGGCGTGCCGCTCGAGGAACTGGACGTACGTCTTGTCCGCGAGCGGATATTCCCCCCAGGCCGAGGGCCGGCCGGTGTCGAAATCGGTATTGGCCAGCGTTATCCGGCCGTCCCTCGCGTCACTGAGGCTCACGCGGTAGCGTTCGCGCGCAGCGCGGAAACTGGCGGCGAAGAGGCGCTCGGCCTCCGGCGTCGGCGCCTTGAACGCGAGTGGCCGGAAGGGGCCGATCTTCGGAACCACTTTCATTACGGTGACGAGAAACCGCGCCAGCGGCCCGGGCTTTCGATACGTCGTCCCGTACGTCTGCTCGTATTCCTCGCGGGTGAACGAGTAGATGAACGCATTGGGATCGACCGCCGGCGTGACCTTCCGGATCTCGTCTTCCTTGTCACGCCAGGCCACCGTCGTCATCTGCGGAATCGTCTTGCTGACGGCCCATCGGAACGTGCCAATCGCCAGGTCGGTGTCGAGGAACAGGTCCTTCACTTCGAGCCCGTACGTCTCGCGGAACGCGCGTTCGAGCAAGGGCTTTGCGATGTCGAAACCGATGAACGCGCGATACGAGTCCGGCAGATAGGCGCCGGCGGCCACCTGCACGACGTCGAAGGCAAATTCGACCATCACGTGCCGCTTGGGATCCTCGACGTAGGTGACCGAGTCGCCGAACTTTGCGCGGTCCTTGGGGTACAGCAGCGGGACCGAGCGATTGACGGCCATCGGATGTCCGGCGTTGTCGGCCTCGTAGTGCGCCAGCGTGCCTAGAGCGAAGGCCATTTCGTCCACGGTCGTCGCGTCACGCAGCAGCGCCTCGACGAAGTCACCTGACCGTACGTAGTGAACGAGGTTCGTGAACAGGTGGCTTCCGAACGGGTAGTACCCGAGATCGGGCACGACGGCTCCCCCGTAGGCGAACGCGCGCGCATGAACGATGTCGGCGGCGGTCGCACGAGGGAAGCGCCGCTTCAGGAGTGGTGCGATCACATCGTCCCACGCCGAATCGACCATCGATTCGTGCGCCAGCACCGAGTACGCCTGCGCTGGAGCCGGAAGGCAAAGCAGCGACAGGACGATCAGCGCGAGCGCGGCGCGGCGAATCATCCCTTGTTCAAGACGCGGTGGACGTCGAGGCCAAACGTCGGGTTGGAGCGCGTACCGGTGATGCGAATCGGGATCCGCGAGCCACCGCCTGGGCGTCGGAAGAACGGCTGGGCGAGTCGCGCGACAAGTGATTTCACGCCGTGCGTCATGTCGGCCAGGCTGGCGTCCGCCAGGAAGAACCCTTTGAAGTCCATCTGCTCGTCGCGCAGGCCGTAGGTGCCCGAGAGTTCGACGATGGCGCCGGGAACCAGGAAGCGCAGCTGCGAGAACGAGAGCCGGGCGTTGCGCAGCACGAACTTGCCTTCGAGGTTCGAGACGACACTCTGTCCCGTGCCGTCATCGTTTTCATCCCCGCGTCCCCGGCTGCTGAGGACGTTGATCTTTCGCTGCACGTCGATGCTGGTGAACGTCGCCTGTACTAACTTGAAGGCGCCATTCAACTGGAGGCGATCGACGACATCCGCCGACCCCTGCGGCAGCAGGAACTTCGTCTGCAGCTCGATTGTGCCCATCAGCGGGTTCTTTCCCGTCTTGACCGCCAGGCGCATCAGGTCTTCGATGTGTCCGTGCACGATCCGCACGTCGAGCGACACGCGTCGGCCCTTGACGTCGGTCGTGCGGACGACAGCGCCGCTGGCCACGATGGCCGTGTTGGCGAGACGGGCGTCGACGCGTTCGAGCCAGGTGTCGCCGTTCGTACCGTCAACGACAGCCTTGAACCGCGTCGTCAGGGGAACCTTGTTGCCGCCGACGTCGATCGAGAAGTCCGGTGTTTCGGTCTGCCCGACGACCTCAACGCGGCGCAGCATGCCCGAGTAGGTGCCGACGGACGACAGCGTTCCACCGATGCCCTTGATGTCGTCGAGGTTGGCCTTGTTGAACGCGTACTCGCCCTTGATCGGCGTCAGGTCGGGATCATCAGAATTCCATGGACCGAAATGTCCGCTCGTTTCGATGCGGCCACGTGGCATCGGGTTGACCAGTCCTGTATGGAATTCCGCGCCTTCGACCGTCCCGAACCCGCGCATGACGAGGTCTTCGATGTCGAAAACGCGGGGGAGCCGGCTGGCGCGGCGCGACGCGATCTCGAGGCGGGCATGCTTCGCGTGGATGCTGTCGATCATCACTGGCAATCGCGGCGGCGGCGTGGTGACGATGACCGGCGGCGGCGTATCGGACGGCCGCCGGGGTTCGTCGTCCTTCGCGTCATCGTGCGGATTGAGCCCGCCCAGTGGAACGCGGACGTTGAGACCTTCGAGCGTGACGTCCCGCAGATGAATCGGTTTCTTCACCAGGCCGCGCACACCGGCCGTGGCTTCGAAGCGGTCCACGGAAATAAGCGGCGGAACGTCCGTGCGTCCGTTGTGACGCAGCACCAGACCGTGTCCCGACACGTGCGGGTCTGGATAGATGGACACATCGAGATCGGCAAGATCGACCTGACTGTCGAACCGTGTGTTGAGGGCACTGACGACAGCGTCGCGCACTGTCGGTGTGGCGCGGATTGCCCACCGGACCAGCAACACGCTTCCTACCAGGACAACCAGAAGCAGGACGAGCAGAATCCGTCGGAGTTTCATTAGACCTCTCGTCTTCCACATCCCTCGACTGCGGCTCAGAGAGGCAGCCGGGAGGCGTATTGCGCCTCCCGTCCGAGAGGTGGGGCAGGTGTCGTGTCGCGAGAGAGCGTCACGAGCGTAGCTGGCCCGGGCTAGAGCAATCGGAATGCCAGATGCATGGACGGTCGAGCTTGGAGCCGATTGGCGGATATGGAGTCTAAGGACGAGACGGACAGTGGGTACTCTCATGACGCCGAGGGCCTGAGATGCGCGCGATTCGATTTGTGGTGATCCTGTTGTGCACGGCCACCGCGGCGTGTGCCGCTCGCAAGCCCGCGGCGCCGTCACCGGTCGCAAGCGTGCCGCAGCCGGCAGCGCCGGTCGTCGATGTCGGTGGACTCATTCGACACGGCTGCTTCCGGTGTCTCGAGCAGGCACTGGACGCGGCGACCGGGGAACAGGCGTTCGAGGTGGCCGCGCTCCTCACGCTCCGCGCGAAGGAACTGGGGTTGCCGTACGCGGACTATCGCCAGCGGGCGGCGGCATCCGCTCCCGCGGACCCGGCATTCGCTACGTATCTCGACGTCCTAGACGCCTTTCCCCTGGACGTGCTCACCGGTGATCGCTATGTCCGCGACCCGTCCCCGCCGATTCGCGTGGAACGCGATGCCGCGGGCGCGCCGGTGCGGCTGCCGACGCTCAGCGAACGCGCCGCCGGTTGGCGCGAGGTGCTGCGTACGGAAGCGGGCTCGGAGATCTTCCGGCGGTACCTGGACCTCGCCATCACCTGTTCGCTCGTGCCGCGCGGGGTCCAGCCGCCGGAACTGGCGGCGGCGGAGCGCGAGGTGCCGTTGCTGCGGTACCGCATCGGGTTGTGCGGCATCCAGCCACAGGAGTTCCGGGCCTTCCGCGAGGCGGATTCCGAGTTCGTCGACGCCGATCTCACCCTGGGCCGAATCGCGCTGAACGGGCAACCGGCGGACCTGGACGAAGCGCTGCGGTGGATGCTGTCGGCGCACGACGCCTTTCCGACGTCGCTCTCGATCGCGACGACCCTCGCCCAGGTCTACGACCAGCGGGAGGAGTGGACGAACGCGCTGGCCGCCTACGACACGGTGATTGCCGCGATGCCGGTGCATCGTGACGCGTGGCTGGGACGAACCATCTCGCAGTCCCATCTCGCGCGGTACGAGGAGGCGATCACGTCCGCCACCCACATGATCGACCTCGGTGACTGGCTGCTGGGCGAGGCGTACTACTGGCGCGCGTGGAACGAGTTCTCGCTGCAGCGGTATCCGCTGGCGCGCGAGGATGACGATCGTGCCAAGACGAGGATGATCAACGCCGCCGTATTCGTGCTGTCAGGTCTCATCGAATGGAACCTGCTGCACCTGCCGACGGCGGAAAGCGAACTGGAAGAAGCGTTGAAGATGGATTTCGGCCGGTGCGACGCGGCCAGGTACCTGGGCCGCGTGCGCGTCCAGCGGAACAAGGTGCCAGAGGCGCTGGCGGCGTTTCAGCAGGCGATCCAGTGCTTCGATCTGTCCATTACCGTGCGGCAGAAACTGGTTGCCAATATCCAGGCCGGAGCCGGCAGCGAAGCGGCGAAAGCGCGCGCGGCCGCGAGTCACCAGCGGGCGATCGACGCTGCCGTCGCCGACCGCGAGGAATGCCGCCAGAACGTCTCGGCACTTCTGAAGCGCGGCACGCAGTAGGCCGGGCCTTGTCGAGCCCGGCATTACATCATCGCGGAAAAAGCTCTCTGTTCACGCTCGGCACTCGCGTCGGCCTGGGCCAGTTCCCTCAGGTGCCGGGCGATCACGCCGGCACGCGCGGCCTCCTCGACGGAGTTGAATGCGAACCGGGTATCGCGCCGGCGATCCGCCGTAGTGATCACGAGGTCGGCCCCGGCCCGCTGCACATCGTCGATCTGGACCCAGGCGACGCTGAGGTCGGCGGCGCCTGAGAATTTCAGCCAGTGGGTTGTCATGAGCACCTGGCCGTACTGATCAGAGCGACGCCTGCCGAGGCGAGCGGGCGCCACGAAGTGGCAGCTGTCCCCGGAGGTGAGCGTCGATTCGGTGGTGACGACCGGCAGACGCCCGCCAGAGATCTCGCCGAGCAACGCCAGCGCTGACAGGGAGGCGCGCACGCGTGCGAGGTCGTCAGGGATCTCATCATCCCGCAGATCGAGCTCTCGCGCGAGACCCAGGACGTCTTCGAGCAGATCGCGCGTCGGGGCGTCCCCGATCGAGTTCACCGCATGACGAAATCGCGCCAGCCGCGCGGCCAACTCGTCCCCGGCACGTTGGGCACGTGACGGAAGTGTCATCGCCAGCATCAGGGAAACCCAGATGCCGCCCAGCAAGAGGACCGGGCCTTCTGGAAGCTGCGGAACCGCGATCAGGAGCATCACGAACACGGCGCCGACGACGACCGAGGCCGTCCAGCGCCGGCTGTCGCGAGCCACCCGGAAGCGGCCCGGATCGGCGAGCCGGTGATGTGCCCGGGTCGCCTGTGTCGCGGGCGAGGTCGCCGATTGGACGGTACCGTATTGGATCTGACCATTCACAGCGGCTCTTCCTCCGAGTGGCGCCGCCTCCGCAAGATCGCTGCCGGGATCTCAGCCGGGCCTGCTTCGCGAGGCCCGGCCTGCAATTCGCGGCTTCGCGCGGTCCGGCCTGCATTCGCGAAAGGGCAGGCGCGGCAGCGCCGAGCGTAAGATGAAGCGGATGTCTCGCCGGCGGGCGATCGAGACCGGGGTTGTCCTGCTTGCCCTCGGTGCCGCGCTGCTTCCCCTTTCGCCAACTCTCGTGGATCGGTGGTTTTCCACGGGCTTCTACCCGCGGCTGCAGCGGGTGCTGACGCCGATCGCGAACGCCGTTCCGTTTGCCTGGTTCGACGTGTTTGTCGTGGCCGCGGTCGTCGCCACGCTCGCGCTGCTGATCCGAACCTCCCGTCGCGCGCGCCGTGAACGGCGCTGGATGCCGCTCGTGCACGCCGGGAAGACGCTGTTGGTGACGGTCGCGACCCTCTATCTCGTGTTCCTCGGGTGCTGGGGTCTGAATTACCGCCGGGTCCCGATGATGGAGCGCATCGAGATCGACGTGAAGGCACCGCAACGAGCTGACGTCAATCAGCTGGGCCTGACCGCGGTGGAGCGACTGAACACGCTCTACGGCGCCGCTCACACTCGGGGGTGGCCCCAGGACGAGTGGCGCGACGCGAGCCTGGTCGAATCGTTCACCGAAGCCCAGCGGTTGTTTGAAGATGTTCCTGGCGTGGTGCCGGGGCGCCTGAAACACACCCTGTTCGGCCCGTACTTCCGATGGACCGGCGTGGACGGGATGGTCGATCCGTTCGCGCTGGAAGTGCTCGTCAATCCCGATCTGCTTCCCTGGGAACGTCCGTTCGTCGCGGCCCACGAGTGGTCACACCTGGCCGGGTTCGCGGATGAATCGGAAGCGAGCTTCGTCGGCTGGCTGGCGTGCGTACGCGGCCACGAGGCAGCGCAATACAGCGGCTGGATGTTCCTGTTCTGGGAAGTGGTCAGCGAGGTGAGTCCTCGCGAGCGCGATCAGCTGATGACGGCGCTCGACGAGGGCCCCCGCGGCGACCTCGCGGCGATTGCCGATCGGCTCCGTCGCGGCCAGTTGCCGCTGCTGAGGAACGCCAGTTGGGCGGTGTACGACCAGTACCTCCGCGCCAACCGCGTCGAAGAGGGCATCGAAAGTTACGGAGAGGTCGTCACCCTCATTCTCCAGGCCCGGTTCGACGAGGGCTACCGCCCGGTGCGCCGCCCAATTCAGGCACCTTCCCGATAGCGCGATCGTCCGGCGAGGTCCGCGAGGAGAGTTCTCCCTGCTTCTGGCGCTCGCGCGCAAGTTCGTCCGGCGTCAGCCGCCCGCCCTGGTCGTAGTTCGACTTGTTGACCTTGTTGTGTTTGCTCATCCTTGTCTCCTCCAGACGCGAACGCTCAGATCTTGAACCGCAGCAAGGCGCCGACCCCGCCGACATCTGCCAGCAGGCCGGTTTCCTCGATGAAGCGGATACGGGCCGAGGTCTGTTGAGCCTTCGTCACGAACTCGTCCGCGAGCTTCATGCGCTCTGCATCGAGCCCGACGCTTGCCGCCGAGGTGTCGACCTCGACGGGACCCGGTGCAACGGATGTGGGAAGTGACTGAGCGCGGCGAATGTCCGACGGCGTCGCGGTGATCAGCAGTTCTTCGACCTGGCCCATCTCGAGAGCCCGCAGGCACTCCTCGGGTCCGACGACGCCAAGGCCGTTGCCGCGCCACGCGCCAATGAGCTGCGCCACGTGTTCGGCGTCGGTCTGCGCGTCCTTCCCGCGCAGCGTCTCCAGTGTCGTCGTCAGGACCTCGTGTTCAGGCGCGTTGATGTCGAGGTGCACGATGTCGATCACCTTGGCGGCGAGATGCTGAGGCAACTGCTCGAGAAGGGTCGGCTTGGTCACGTCATCACACGAGAGGACGATCTGGTTGATGTCCTCGTCACGGACGACTCGTTCGAGCGTATCGACGACTTCTTTCAGGTGCTGCAGGTGGAAATTGGCGAGATGCCGCTGGTAGCGCGCCTGTGACCAGCCGCCCTGGGACGTTTTCCGCGTCTTCACATTGCGGACTTCCTCGCCACTTTGGGTCGCCCCTAGCCCGAAGACGAAGAGGCGCGCCGAGTTGGTGTCGACGAGGAGCGCGGCATAACGCGGGAACTGATCGTTGACCCGCGCCAGCGGATACAAGTGCGGCACCGAGCCGATGAACAGCCAATGGTCGTCGAACGGCACGTCGAGCTGCAGCGTCTCGAACAGTCCGCGCTGCGCGCAGGCGAAAGCGACCAACCCGTTGGCAGAGCGGCGGGCGTCCTCAGCCAGGAATGCTTTGATGCGGTCGCAGTCCTGGTCGAAGCTCTCGCGAGCGGCGCCCTTGAATGTCGCGGCGCGCTCGGTCAGCGTCTTGCGAAGCCAGGCGTCGTAATTGTCGCGGCCGTGCTGATCGGGCTGGGCGTCGAGATAGAGGCTGAGGACCGGAGCGTCTTCATTCGGCTCGAATGACGACAACCGGTCGAGATGGTTCCGTAGAGGTGTCGTGAGCGCAGATGGGGATGTCGACATGCATCTTCATGTCGCAATCCGATTGCCAGCAGCGCGGCGAAGGCGATCCTGGATCGCGAGACCGATGCCGGCGCGGGCGGGAAAGCTGCGGGCAAGGATGAGATCGAGCTCGGCGGCATCCAGTTCCCGCAACGCGGCATAAAGGTGGGCGGCAACGGCCTCGAGTTCCCCGGCCGACCCAACCGACACGATTCTGATTGGCGGACCGCCTTCGACACCGCCGGCGGCCCCAAGCTTGCGCCGGTCCTCGTCGGCGGCCAGGATACCGACCCGCTGGCCGCGATTTCGCGCGAGCCGCGCGTCCGCGACGATCGCGTCCACCGCACCGGCACCCTCGTACAGCGTCATTGGCGTTCGCGGCGAGTAATGCCTCTCGAGTAGTCCGGGCGCAGGCATCGCAGTGTCCGGCGATTGCGCTTCGGCGGGCCGCGGCCGTTCGCCGAGCGCCTGCGGGACCACTTTGCGGATCATCTCGAGCGTGACGGCGCCAGGCCGGAGAATCGCCGGCGTGCCACTCGACAAGTCGATCACCGTCGATTCGATTCCAACATCGGTGGGGCCCGCGTCGACGACGAGGTCGATGCGACCTTTTAGATCTTCCATGACATGCGCGGCACGGGTTGGACTTGGACGCGAAAACAGGTTTGCGCTCGGTGCCGCGACGGGGATGTCCGCCAGTCGCAGGAGCGCCTGGGCAACCGGATGTGACGGGACCCTGATCGCCACGGTGTCGAGGCCGGCGGTCACCTCGACGGGCACCGCCGCAGATTTTGGCAGCACCAGCGTGAGCGGCCCTGGCCAGAAGCGGGCGGCCAGCGCCCGGGCCGCGTCGGGAATCACGGTGACCAGCCGATCGATCGCAGCGACGTCAGCGACGTGGACGATGAGCGGGTCGGTGGAGGGGCGCCCCTTCGCGGCGAAGACACGGCGGACAGCAGCCGCGTCGAGCGCATGCGCCCCGAGCCCATACACGGTCTCGGTTGGAAACGCGACCAGTCCACCCGCACGCAACCGCTCGGCTGCCGGCTTCAACGCCGCCTCATCAGGCGCCGCCGGATCGACGCGGATCACTTCGGTCATTGACTGAGTCTACTGAATGCAGAATTCAGAATTCAGAATGCAGAAAACGAGGCGCGGAGGAGCGAATGGCCTTGATTGCCCTGTTCCGCATTCCGCATTCCGCATTCCGCATTCTGCATTCCGCACTCGCATTCTGCATTCTGCATTCTGAATTCTGAATTCCTAGAGCGGCAGCGTGAGGGTCGCGCGGGCGCCGCGGGCGTCGGGGCGGTTGCTCAAGTTGAGCGTGCCGCCGTGCGTTTCGGCGATCTGGCGGCTCAGGGCGAGGCCGATGCCGGAACCGCCCGGCTTCGTCGTGAAAAAGGGCACGAATAGATTGCCCGTGCTTTGCAAGCCCGGTCCGTCGTCGTCCACCGACACTTCCAGCGATTCCTCGGCCACGCTCCAGCGGACCGTGACGCCGCCGCCCGTCTCGAGCGCGGCGTCCACCGCGTTGCGGCAGATGTTGATCAGCAGTTGTTCGAGCTGGTCGCTGTCGCCGTGGACCGTGACGTTCGGACTGCTGTCGATGCGCACCGGCAGCCGCGTCTCGAGCGCGACCACCCGGTGCATGAACGGGAACCACTCGATTGGACGAATGTTCGGAGCCGGGAGGCGTGCCAGTTGCGCGTAGGCCGTGGTAAACCGGCCGAGCGCGTCGGCGCGAGAGCCGATGATCGACAGGCCGCGCTGCATGTCATCACGCCAATCGTCGGGAGGTGCCGGATGTCCGAGCAACGCGATGAGGCTTCCTGCGATCGACTTGATAGGGGCGAGCGAGTTGTTCAGTTCATGACCGATCACGCGAATCAGACGCTGCCACGCCTGCCGCTCCTGTTCGCGCAACGGCTGGCTCACGTCAGCGAGAACGAGCATCTCGTGCGGTTGCCCGCCCTGCCAGAACTTCCGGCGGCGGGCCTCCCATCGCCCGGATGCACCGGGAAAGTTGATGTCCTGGATACCTGCCTCGGCGCGCAGGGCCGTCAGCAGCCCGAGATCGTCGGCGGTGCGTCCGGTCAATGCCTCGGCCGGTTGCGCCAGCAACCGTTCGCCGTATCCGTTGACGAGGACGAGCTGCTCCGCGGCGTCGAACGCGAAAATGGCCACGTCGATCTCGGCCATGACGGCGCGCAGGAGTGCGTTCGCCTCCTGGGCCCCGAGCCGCTGCGTGCGCATCGTGTCGGCGAGGAGGTTCACCTCGAAGAGCACTGCGCTCAGCGGATCGCGGGTGCTGGCGCCGCGTGCCCGGATTGAGAAGTCGTTCTCGCGGAGCGCCGACAGCATGCTGGAGATCGTCCGGAGCGGCCGCGCGATGCGTTCGCGCAGGCCATACGTGCACCCGAGCCAGAGTGCGACCGTCAAGGCGCTCACCGCCCACTTGACTGGAGCCGAATAGGACCCCGTCCACAGCAGCACGAGGGCGATGACAACCGCCGGCAAGCCGGCGGCGACCGCCATCAGGAGGAATCGACGGTCTAGGGTGAGCACGGCAGGAATTCGGGATTCAGAAAGGGACGCCGGGTTAGAGACGGTACCGTTCGAGCCGCCTGTAGAGAGCCGACCGGCTCAGGCCGAGCGCGCGGGCGGCTTCGCTGACGTTGCCGTAGCGTGTCATGGCTTTCCGGATCAGGAACGCTTCGACTTCTTCCAGGCTCATGTCGTCGAGCCGTGTGCCGGCATCGGCCGTCGTGCGCAGGCCAAGGTCGCCGATGCGGACCTGTGAGCCTGGCGTCATCAGTACGGCTCGCTCGATGACGTGATCGAGCTCGCGCACGTTGCCGGGCCATGAGTAGCCGAGCATCGCCTGGATGGCCGCCTGGTCGAAACCGGTGACCGGCTTCCGGTATCGCTGGCCATGCATGGTGAGGAAGTGTCCCGCGAGCAGCGGAATGTCTTCGCGGCGATCGCGCAGCGCGGGCAGGCGAATTTCCACGGTGTTGAGCCGGAAGAGCAGATCCTGCCGGAACCGGCCGGCGGTTACTTCTGCGTCGAGGTCGGCGTTGGTCGCGGAAATGAGCCGGACGTCAGCCTTGCGCGTCCGCGACGACCCGAGCCGCTCGAACTCGCCGGTTTCGAGGACGCGCAACAGCTTCTGCTGCTGGCTGAGCGGCACGTTCGCGATCTCGTCGAGGAAGAGCGTGCCGCCGTCGGCCAGTTCGAAGCGGCCAACCCGATCCTGTTTCGCGTCGGTGAACGCACCCTTGACGTGGCCGAACAGTTCGCTCTCGAAGACGCCTTCTGACACGCCGCCGGCGTTGACGGTGACGATTCCCCGCGTGGAGCGCGGGGAGACCGAATGCAGCGCCTGGGCCACGACACCTTTGCCGGTACCGTTCTCGCCGAGGATCATCACGTTCGCGTCCGACGGCCCGACGCGGGCGATCAACTGGAGGATCGGCTGCATCGCCGGCGATTGCGCGATGACGTCGCTGACGCCGTCGGCCTGCATGGCGCGGGTCTGCGCCTCGAGCCGTGTCGAACGCCGGAGCGCGCGCCCGAGGTCGCGCTGCGTCCGGAGGATGGCCAGCAGGCGTTCGTTGTCCCACGGCTTCTCGATGAAATCGCGGGCGCCGCGGCGCATGGCTTCGACTGCCAGGCTGACCGAACCCCACGCGGTCATCACGACCACCGGCGTGGTCTCGTCAGCCGTGCGGATCTGCTGGAGCAGGTCGAGCCCCTCCTGGCCCGAGGTGGTGTCGCGGGCGTAATTCAGGTCCATCAGGATGACGTCGTACTCGCGCCGCTCGATCGCGCGCAGGACGGCGCCGGGCGAATCGGCGGTGTCGATCTGGAACCCTTCGGGCTTGATCAGGAGCCGGAGCGCCTCGATGACATCGGACTGGTCGTCGGCGATCAGGATTCTGGCGGCGGTGGTGGACACGGGCATAGAGAGTGTGACTGACATTTGAGTGCTACTCGGCTCGCAGCGCCGTCACGGGATCGATTTGCGTGGCCCGGCGGGCGGGGATGAACGCTGCGATCAGGCCGACGGCGAAGAGTATCGCCACCGCAACGAGGAGCTTGCCCGGGTCGCCAGGCTGCACCTCGAACAGCAGGCCAGCGAGCAGCTTCGTTGCGATCAGTGCTCCGGTGATGCCGATGACGGTGCCAGTGGTGACGGTCGTGGCGGCGTCGCGCAGCACGATCGCGACGACCCGGTGACGACTGGCGCCGAGCGCCATGCGAACTCCGAGCTCGCGCGTGCGGGCCCCGACAACGTAGTTGAGAAGACCGAACAGGCCGATTGCCGCAAGAATCAAGGCGACGGCGGCGGTGAGCGATGAGATCAGGCCATAGAGTTGCGGTGATGCCGTTCGCAGCGCGACAGCGTCCGCGAGCGGCATGGTGTCGTACATCGCGAGTCGTGGATCGACCCGCGTCACAGCGGTTTGCACCGCGGGCACGGTGGTCGCCAGATCCGCTGTCGTTCGCAACAGGACGACCATCGGCGCGAGGTCGTTGGCCGCATCCGGCGGCAGATACGGCGCGGGCTTGACGGTGGCATTGAAATCGCGCGTCGCATCGCGGGCATCGCCAGTCACACCGACGATGTCAACCGACCAGCCGTTGAACGTCAGGTGATGACCGATAGGGTCCACGCCGGTGAAGAACGTGCGGGCGAATGCCTCGTTGACGATGGCTACCCGGGCGCTGGTGACAACATCGGTGTCCACGAACTCCCGCCCGCGCAGGTTCATCTTCAGCACGCGGAAAAAGCCGGGTGCGACGCGGCGATTGAAGAGTTCAGGCTCGCCGGGCTGCGGGCGCCCGTCGATGGTCATGGCGCCCCAGGTCACCGCGACGCCGTCCAGTGAGCCATTGGTCGCAGAAACTCCGGTCACGCCTGGAATCCCGCGAAGATTTTCAGCCAGATCTGCGAAAACGCGTTGACGTGCCGCAACGTCGGTAAACGCGGGAGTCGGCAACGTCAAGCGAAACGACAGGACCTGCGACGCATCGAAGCCGGTAGGAACACCGCGTGCGCGGACGAAACTCTCGACGAGCAAACCGGCGACCGCGATGAGAACGGTCGCCGCCGCGATCTGTGCCGAGACCAGCGACCGCGATGGCGTGGCGCGCCCACCGGCGGCGATGGTCGATGCGCGCCCGGCAAGTTGCGGCAGCAGGCTGGCGCGGATCGCCCGCACGGCCGCCAGCATCCCCACGGCGACGCCGGCGAGCACCGACACGGCTGTCGCGAAACCGAGCGCCAGGAGATCGACGTGAACATCCTGAACGCCTGGCAAGACCTCGGGCGGTGCCGTGCGCACCAGCGCAACCAGCCAGTACGTCAGCAGCACGCCGGCGATGCCGCCGGCGAGAGCAAGGACGAGCGCTTCGGTGACGATGTTGCGCATCAACCGCACTCGGGTCGCTCCGAGCGACGCGCGGACAGCAATCTCGCGGGCGCGAGCCGCGTAGTGCGCCAGCAGGAGGTTGGCTGCGTTGAGACAGCCGATGAGGAGCAGCGCGGCGACCACTCCGGCGAAGAGGCCGAGGGCCCGCGCCGCCCTGCGACCCATCTCGACTCGCGGGCTCACCAGATCGATTTGCGGACGTTGGCCGCCGGGGCGAGGCAGCGACGGCATCAGGCGACGGGCTTCGTCCGTGGCCTGCTGAATGGTGACGCCCGATCGAAGGACCGCGAACACGGGAAAGATCGAGTACCCGCCGGAGCCTTGCGGCGCAACGGGAGGTGCGAGGGGACGCCAGACGTCCGGCGTGTCGGCGATGCTGCCATTGGCCGAGCGCAGTGGCGCGCTGGTGGCGGTCAGCGGCACGATGCCGGTTTCGAACCCGGTTGCGGTGACGCCGACGACCCGATGCGCGACAGCATCCAGCAGGATGTGCCGATTGATGATGTCGGGCCCGCCGCCGAAATAGCGCGTCCAGGCGCGAGCACTGAGCACGACCACGGGCTCGGTCGACACGGCATCAGCGTCAGTCAACAATCGGCCGGCCTGTGGCCTGCCGGCTAACGCGCGCAGCAGGCCAGGCGAAATGCGGATGCCATTCAGCCGTACGACCGGCCCCGCCTCCGTCAGGGTGACCGGTGACTGGACGTAGCGCCCGATCTGGCTGACCGTGGTGGCGTGTGCGCTCCATTCAATCGTCTGGGCAGCAGAGAGTCCCGCACGCAGCGGTGCGCCGTTACTTGAGATCGTCTGCACGACCTGGACGAAACGGTCCGCAATCGCGACGGTCAGCGGCCGCCACACCATCCCATACACCACTGTGAACACGGTGGTGGCGGCGCCCATGCCGAGGGCGAGCGTCAAGACGACAGCGGCCGCGAAAGCGGGATTCCGCCGAAGCTGTCGGAGCGCGAGGCGGACGTCGTTCCACACGACTTACGACTCCTGGATGAAGCCGTCCTTCAGGCGAATGACGCGTGACCCGTACGCCGCGTTCGCCTCCGAGTGCGTCACCTGCACGATCGTCGTCCCCTGATCGTTGAGGCGCTTGAAGAGTTCCATGATTTCCTGCGCCTGCGACGAATGCAGATTGCCAGTGGGCTCGTCTGCCAGGATGACCGCCGGGTTGGCGACGATGGCGCGAGCGACGCCGACCAGCTGTTGCTGGCCGCCCGAGAGCTGATTTGGATAGAGATCCTTCTTTGCCACCATGCCGAACCGATCGAGCACGTCAGCGACGATCGACTGGCGCTCCGAGCGGCGGACGTCGCGGTAGGACAGCGGCAGCTCGATGTTTTCGTAGACGGTCAGATCGTCCAGCAGGTGATACGCCTGGAAGACGAAGCCGATGGTGCGCTTCTGAATGGCCGCGCGCTCTTTGGCGGCCAGCTGGTGGATCGGCTGGCCGAGCAGCTGGTACTCGCCTGACCAGGCGTGATCGTGCATGCCCATGATGTGGAGCAGCGTCGACTTGCCGGCACCGGACGGCCCCATGATCGAGACGAATTCGCCCGGCTTGATGTCGAGCGTGATGCGCCGGAGGACGAATGTCTGGCCGCCGCCTTGTGGAAACGACTTCTCGACGCCGAACATCGAGATGAGCGGCGCATTCGGGTCAGGCTGCGTGGCATCGCTGAGGGCAGTGGACGATCGCTTGAACAGCATGCGGCGAAGCATATCAAGCGGTGTGCCGCCAAAAATGCGAGGAATCCCGCAGGTTTTGTGACGAAGCGTCCGGATGTGGGACTGGCCGGGCCCGCGTCTGTTCGGTCGTGGGACGAGGGCCGTTCGGGTTTAGTATTCGGCGCCATGAGCAAACAGATCGTTGCGGTCCTGGCCGCATGCGTTGCAATGACCGGTGGCTTGCTTCTCGCGCAGCAGGCGCCACAGCCTGCCGGAGGGGCCGCGCCGGCGGGTGCGGCGGCCGGACGTGGCCGGGGAGCGGCGACGGCGCCGCCACCGATCACCTGGAACTCGCCGCCGTTACCCGATGGGCCGATGGTCTACGAGACAGGACTCGTCAGGCCGATTCGCATCACGGCGACGAAAGGGCTCAATCAGCCGTGGAGCATGGCGTTTCTGCCAGACGGTCGCATCCTCGTCACGGAACGTGGCGGACGATTGCGGATCGTACGGAACGGGGTGCTCGAGGCGACGCCAGTCGAGGGCCTGCCCGCAGTTGCCGCGCAAGGTCTGGCGGGGTTGATGGATCTCGCGCTGCATCCGCGATTCGCGGAGAACAGCCTGGTCTACTTCACCTACCACAAGCCCGCTGCGCCGGCGGCAGGGGCTCCGCTCGAAGCCGGCCGCGCGGGTGCGCCTGCCGGTGGCGGAGCGGGAACCATCACGCTGGCCCGCGCACGCTGGGATGGCACTCGTCTGGCAGAGGCTCGTGACCTCTTTTCCGCGATCCCCTCGGGCAATGCGTCCCGCATCGTGTTCGGGCGCGACGGCATGATCTACATGTCGATCGGGTACGGAGATCCACCGGTTGGCAACGCGAACCCGGAAGCCGCGCCCGCGCAGGACCCGAACAGCCTGGCCGGCAAGGTGCTTCGGTTGAAGGATGACGGGAGCGTCCCGCCCGACAATCCGTTTGTCGGCCGCAACGGATACCGTCCGGAGGTCTACACGCTCGGCCATCGCAACATCCTCGGGCTCACGGTGAATCCAGAGACCGGGGCCGTCTGGTCGGTCGAAGATGGTCCGAACGGTGGCGATGAGGTGAACGCGCTGGCCGCTGGCAAGAACTACGGCTGGCCGCTCCTCAGCTTCGGGCGCTTTTATCTCGGCCCCCGCGTCAGCATGCAGCCGTACCGCGACGGATTCGAGCCGCCGGTGGTCTTCTGGGTCCCGGCCATCGCCACGTCCGGGCTGACGTTCTACAACGGGGACCGCTTCCCGGAGTGGAAGAACAACCTGTTCGTGGGCGGCATGCGTCAGGGAGAAGTGCCGCGATCCGGTCATCTGGAGCGGCTCGATTTCAACGACAAGTGGGAAGAACTGCATCGCGAGTCGTTGCTGCGCGAACTGCAGAACCGGATCCGCGACGTGCGGCAGGGTCGCGACGGGCTGCTCTACGTGCTGACGGCGGAAAACGACGGCGCGTTGCTCAAGATCGAGCCAGGTACGGCGTCAACGAAATAGCGCGCCACCTTGCGGAATCGGGATCTGGCGGTTCGAAACCGCGGTCACACGATGGTTGGCATGAGCCATATCGCTACTCCGCTCGCAGCGTGACAGCGGGATCGATGAGCGTGCTCCGGCGGGCGGGTAGATACGCGGAGAGGAGTGCGGCACCCGCGAGAATTGCCATTACCGTCAGGCCGGCCTGCGCATCGACCGGCGCCAGTCGGTAGAGGAAACCGCGCAGTGCGAAGCCGGCGGCGGTGGCGAAGGCAAATCCAATGCAGAGTCCGCAGCCCGTGGCGATCATTGCGCTGCCCACGACCTGACGAATCACGTGACGCGGCCGCGCGCCGAGAGCTATCCGGACGCCGATCTCGCGGCGGCGTTCTTCCACGACCGCGCCAAAGACGGCATATAAACCGAGGCACGCAAGTGCGAGGCCGAGCAGCGCCGTGCCGGCGGCCATCAAGGCCCCTTGGCGCGCCCGGGCGAGCGAGGCGTACGTAACGTCGCGAAGCGCGAGCACCGACACGCGTAGTCGTGGATCGATCGCGCGCACGAATTGCTCCACGACCGCTGGACTGGCTGTGCTGCGAAGCACGAGCCGCGTCGATCCGAGGAAAGGCTGCGGGTGAGCCGTCGGCCGCACCTGCGCCAGTTCCGTCAGTTGTGCGTCGGCAACGATGCCGACGATGTGGTACTCGCGCTGCCGATCGATGACGGTTCGGTCGAGCGCGTTGCCGCCAAACAACTGCGTCGCGAACGACTGGTTGACCACCATCTCGCGCGGTGTGGCGTCGGCCCGCGCGTGCCGTCCCGCAATCAGTGGAATGCCCAGGACGTCGAAGGCTTCCGCCGACATCGGAAAGAGCGAGACGGTCTGCTGGTCGGCGGGCGCCTGTCCGGGATGGCGCACGCTCATGACGAGATTCGAGCGGTCCATCGGCAGCAGGTCGACGATTCCCAGCCGAGCGAATCCACGTGCCTGCAGCGTCGCGACCAGGCGCTGGGTCAGCGCGGCGCGAGCGAGGCCGGCGTCGCGCGGAGGCTGAACGTCCACCGCCAGAACGTTGTCGAGTTCAAAGCCGGGATCAAGCGACGTGGCGTGAACAATGCCACGTGCCAGGAGGGCGGTCGTCCCAACCAGCGTGACGCACATCGCCACCTGCACAGCGAGCAGGATTGAACGGGCAGCCTGGCCGGACCGCTCGAACTGAGCGTGCGGTCCCGCCACGCGAAACGTGAAACGGGTCGCCCGCCGCCACGACGCCGCAGCCGTCACGAGGCTTGCGGCCAACGCCAGCGCGACCGCGAACGCCACGACGCTCGCGTCCGGAATCCAGGTGGGCAGGGTGGCCCGCGGGTCCGACAACCGTTCGAGGGATGGCAGGACCAGTCGGACCGCGATCAGGCCCGCCAATGCACCGGCGCCCGCCAGGAGCACGCTTTCAATCAGAATCTGGCGCGCCAGTTGCGCGTGCGTGGCGCCCAGGGAGAGGCGAATGGCGAAGTCGCGGCCGCGGCGAAGCGTGCGGGTCAGTTGGAGGTTCCCGAGATTCGCGCACATCAGGAGAAGCAGCACGAGCAGGGCGGCGTCGGCGGCGACATATCCGATGGAATTGCGTGGCAGGCCACGCGTCGTACCGGCGAGGACAACCCCCGGGAGCGAGCGCCCGCTGTTGCGATATGTGTCGCGGGTCAATGCGTCCAGTTCTGACTGGGCGGCCTGGACGGCGGTGCCGCCGGCAAGACGTCCGAGCACCCACACGCCCTGCTCTCGCACGACGCCTGGCACCATCGCCTCGAACGTCGCGATCGGCAACCACAGATCGGTCGCGACGCTGTTCGGACTCACCGCCGCATGCCGGTGGGCGACGACCCCGACCAGCGTAACCGGCTGATCGCGGATGACCAGCGTCCGGCCGATCGCGCCGGGATCGCCGCCGAGCCGTCGGCGCCACCACCGCTCGCTGACCATCGCGACTGGCGGTGCGCCTGTGACATCGTCCGATGGCATCAGGACCCGCCCGAGCACCGGGCGCATGCCGACGGTCCGGAAGAAGTTGCCGCTGACGTATCCGGCGCTCATCGAGTCCGGCGCGGCGCCTCGTTCGAGCGCGAGCGCGGAAGCCCCCCAACGGACGGCGGCGAGGCTCGAAAACGCCCGCGTGCGATCGCGGAGCGTCTCGTATTCTCCGAAGGGCAGGCTTGGCACCCCGGCCGATCCACTGCTTCGCCCGCTCACCCAGAGCAGTTGGTCGACGTCGTCAACCGGCCATGGGTTCAGGAATGCAACCCGCAGCATCGTGTAGAGGCCGGTATTCAGGCCGATGCCGAGCGCCAGAATGACGATCGCGGCCAGTGTGAATTGTGGAGCGGCCCGCAATCGACGGATCCCATGCCGCAGATCGTTGCGAATGAGTTGAACCATGTCGACATCGAGTCGGAGATGCGGAAGGTCCGGCTTAAGCCGGACCCCACGAACAATGGACGGAGATGCGTAAGGTCCGGCTTAAGCCGGACCCCACGAATAATGGACCCCACGAGCAAAGGTAGAGGCCGACCTTCAGGTCGGCTTCTTGCCTCCTAATGCGTCCCGGCCGCCACAGATTCTTCGACGACCCGGCCGTCGAACAGGTGGATGGTCCGCTCGGCGTGCGACGCGTAACGGGCGTCGTGCGTGACCATGCAGATGGTGGCGCCGGCCCGATGCAGTTCCTTCAGCAGGTCCATCACGGCTTCGCCGTTCTTCGAGTCGAGGTTGCCGGTGGGCTCGTCGGCGAGAAGGATTGACGGTTCCCCGCAGACGGCGCGTGCCACGGCAACGCGCTGCTGCTGACCGCCTGACAACTGGCTGGGCAGGTGCTTCGAGCGATGCGCCATACCGACGCGTTCGAGGGCGGCGGTGACGCGTTGCTTGCGCTCGGCCGAGCGCATGCCGCGATAGGTGAGTGGCAGCTCAACGTTCTCGTACACCGTCAGATCGCCAATCAGGTTGAAGCTCTGGAAGATGAAGCCGATCTCGCGGTTGCGGACACGGGCGCGCTGCGTGAGCGTCAGCGCGGTGACCGGATCGCCCTTGAGCAGATACGCGCCGTCGGAGGGCGTGTCGAGCAGCCCGAGGATCGACAACAGCGTGGACTTGCCGCAGCCGGAGGGCCCGGCAATCGAGACGTACTCGCCGGTGTTGATCTCGACGTTGATGTTGTCGAGCGCATGTGTCTCGACTTCGTCCGTGAGGAACACCTTCTTGACGCTTTCAAGTCTGATGAGCGGCTGTGTCATTTGAGTCTCACTCGATCGACGGCATCCCACGCCGACATGTCTGACAGAACGACGGTTTCGCCTTCCTTCAATCCCGAGATCACTTCCACGGCGTTCACTGAGCTGCGGCCGAGCTTCACTTGGACGCGATCGGCCTCGCCCGAGTTCGGTCGTAGCCGGAACAACCCGATCGTGCTCTGGTCCTGGCCGAGCGACGGCCTGGCGACGTAGAGAATATTCTCGAGACGCTCGAGCTGAATGGTGCCGTCCACGCTCAAATCGGGAACCGCGCCGCGGGGCAGCTCGCCGTTCAGGCTGACGTCCACGAGGACGCTGCCGTTTGCCGCGGCCGGATCCTTACGGCTGACGCGGCCCGCGATGATGGCGCTGCGGGTGTCGATTTCGGCGGACTGTCCGACTTCGATGTCCTTGGCCGATGTTTCCGCCACGCGCAGCTCCGCCTTGAGCCGCATCGGATCGGCGACGCGCGCGAGGTTGGCTCCCGGTCCGACGCGCTGACCGACTTCAACTGGCACCTGCTGCAGCACACCGGAGAATCCCGGGCGCACCTTGAGCGACGACAGCCGGCTGGCCTGCAGTTCCATGACTTCGCGGGCCGTGTCGACTGTGGCTTCCTGGACGCGGATGCGCGCGTCGATCGATTCGTCGGCGCTGTCCAGCCGGCGCTGCTCGATGTCGAGACGGGTCTTGAGCGTCGCCGCTCTGATCTGTGCCTGCTTCAACTCGAGCGAGCCGATCAGCTTTTCCTTGGCGAGCGATTCCTTCGCTTCGGCCTCGAGCTGGGCCTGCTGAAAATCGGCGTTGACGGTGGCGACGGTCGATTCCTGCGTCAGCCGCTCGTTGCGGAGCTGCACCTTGAGATTCGCCAGCGACGCTTCGGCGGAACGCAGCGCGAGCCGTGCCGCACTGGCATCCTGTTCCACCTGCGGGTTGGACAGCTCGAGGATGACCGAGTCGGCGCTGACCTGCGCGCCCGGATGCAGGAGGATCCGTTCAACGCGCCCTTCAGTGACCGCGGGGATCCATCGCGTATCTTCGGGGACCAGCGTGCCGACGCCGCGCACCTGGCGAACGATCGAGCCGCGCTTGACGACGTCGGTCAGGACCGTCGAGCGATCGACCGTCGGGGCCGCCGGTTCCATGCGCGCCAGCGCGGCAGAGACGCCAATGACGATGAGCAAGGCGACAGCGCCGAGCGCCATCTGGCGCTGGCGTTTCCGTTTCAGAATCCTGGGATCGCGCGCGATATCCACCATGGGTCGTCAGTGATGGGGCATAGCGTATGCCAGCACGACGGGGGAAAACGTGTTTGTTTTCAACGTGTTTGAGGCCCCGGCCGGCCGGGAATGTTCGTTTGTGGGACGCCCCTGTTCCGGCGGCGGCCAATCTAGCTGGGAGCTAGTAGCCAGCAGCTGGTGGCGAGTGGCTAGCAGCCACCGGCTACCGGCTACCGGATACTGGCTACCGGCTACATGCCACGAGCAACGTCAGGTCGTCGGCGCGCGGCGTGCCGTTCATGAAACTGGCATGTGCGCTGAGCACGGCGTCGCGGATCGCGGTGGCGTTCCCGTCGCTGCCCCTGGCTGCGGCAACGAGCCGGTCCTCGCCGAATTCCTCGCCCGACTCACTGAGCGCCTCGGTGACGCCGTCGGTGTAGAGGAGCAGGCGATCGCCCTGCCCGAGATGAAGTACCCCAGTCGTGAATAGCACTTCACCGAACAGGCCCAGCACCGGGCCGCCGCTGGTCAACCGCTCGATCTCGCCTTCGGCGCGCAAGACGATCGGCGGATTGTGCCCGGCGTTGGCGTACACGAGGGACCGGCCGGTCTCCGAATAGACACCGTAAAAGAGCGTCGCGTACTTGTTCGACGGGATCGTGCCGAACAGGCGGCGGTTTGTTTCGACCAGCAGGCGATCGATGGACGCGCCGCAACCGGGTGCGAGGCTCCGTAGCAGCCCTTGCAAACTGGCCATCAGCAGCGCTGCGGCGACACCCTTGCCCGAGACATCGCCGACCGCAATGCCGGTGCGGTCGCCGTCGATGCCGATGAAGTCGTAATAGTCGCCACCGACGACGCCGGCGGGCGTGCAGCCGGCGCTGCACGCGAGCGTCGAGATGTCGGGGCATCGATGTGGCAGGAGATGCCGCTGCACCTGTGACGCGAGCTCGAGATCCTGCTTCTGCTTCGTCTCGAGGATCGCGGCGCGGCGCGACGCACGACCCAGTTCGGACTGCGTGCGGACAATGGTGAGCAGCCGCTGGTTATCCCACGGTTTCTGAATGAAGTCGCGGGCGCCGCGCTGCATCGCCTCCACGGCCAGGGTCACCGTGCTCCAGGCGGTCATCACGACGATCGGCGTTACCGTGTCCGTCTGCCGGATGCCGCCGATGACGTCGAGCCCTTCGCGACCTGACGTCGTGTCGCGGGCGTAGTTCAAGTCCATCAGCACCACATCGAACGTGTGCTGCTGCAGGGCGTCGAGAATCGCAGCGGGGGAGTCGACCGTGTGGATCTGAAACCCCTCGGGCTTCAGCAGCAGGCGCAGCGCTTCGACCACGTGGGGCTGGTCGTCGGCAACGAGAATCGATCCGGTCGGCACGCCGACGCGTGTCCAAGCCGCGTGCCACCGATCGGGACGCCGCGACATGCTGCAGTCGCGGCGAAATTGAGTGCTCCCAGACGCGCTGTTCGATTGCGGGACGCGAAGTGTTCGCCAGCGCGCACAAGCGGCCAGCAAGCGGGGACACGCAGAGATATTTCACGCCAGCCGGCGAGTCCTTGTGAACTATCTCACGCGAAGCCGCTAAGCCGCTAGCTGCTGGGACGTTGTGATGTTGGTTTGCGCTTTTGGTGCCTCCGCCTGTGATGCAATGACGAGTTCGACGTGCATGTTGCGGCCCTGCCGCAAGACGAACTGCAACCGGAGACGCAGAGACCCTGTCTCACGCCACGCCGCCAAGCCGCCACGCCGCTGTGATGTCGTTTGCGTTTTGGCGGCTTTGGGTGCGATCCGAGGAGGGCTTCGGCGTTCATGGCGTCAGGGCACGCGTTACACGAGATGTGATCGGATACGCAGGGATCTGTCTCGCGCCATGCCGCTGAGTCCTTGTGAACTTTCTCACGCGAAGCCGCGAAGCCGCTGAGACGTCGTGATGTTGGTTTGCGTTTTTGGCGCCTCCGCGTGCGATGCAATGAGGCGTTCGGCGTGCAGGTTGTGGCCCTGCCGCAAGACGAACTGCAACCGGAGACGCAGAGACCCTGTCTCACGCCAAGCCGCGGAGCCGCTGTGATGTTGTGTTGCGTTTTTGCGGCTTTGCGTGCGATCCGAGAAGGACCATGGCGTCGGGGCGCGCGTTATACGAGTTGCGATCGGGCACGCAGGGATCTGTCTCGCGCCATGCCGCTGAGTCCTCGTGAACTTTCTCATCCGAAGCCGCTGAGACGTTGTGATGTGGGTTTGCGTTGTTGGCGCCTCCGCGTGCGATGCAATGAGGGGTTCGGCGTGCAGGTTGCGGCCCTGGGCGCAAGACAAACTGCAACCGGACACGCAGAAATCCTGTCTCACGCCAAGCCGCCGAGCCGCTGTGATGGTGGGTTGCGTTTTCGCGGCTTTGCGTGCGATCCGAGGAGGGCTTCGGCGTCCATGGCGTCAGGGACGAGTTACACGAGTTGTGACCGGGTACGAAGGGATCTGTCTCGCGCCAAGCCGCTGAGTCCTTGTGAACTCTGTCACGCTAAGCCGCTGAGCCGTTGTAATGTTGGTTTGCGTTTTGGCGCCTCCGCGTGCGATGCAATGAGGAGTTCGGCGTGCATGTTGCGGCCCTGCCGCAAGACGAACTGCAACCGGAGACGCAGAGAGCTGTCTCACGCCAAGCCGCCAAGCCGCTGTGATGTTGTGTTTGCGTGTTGGCGGCTTTGCGTGCGATCCGAGGAGGTGGCACGCGTTACACGAGTTGTGATCGGGCCCACGCAGGGATCTGTCTCGCACCATTCCGCTGAGTCGTTGTGAACTCTCTCACGCGAAGCCGCCAAGCCGCCAAGCCGTTGTGATGTTGTTTAGCGTGTTCGCGGCTTTGCGTGCGATCCGAAGAGGGCTTCGGCGTCCATGTTGTCAAGGCACGCGTTACACGAGCTGTGATCAGGCACGGCATCTTCTCGCGCGAAGCGGCGGAAGCTTGGTTTGTATTCCGCGTCTCAGCGGCTCCGCGTGAGTGCTTGCCGGAGTCATCGTTGTGCGATGATCGTCGCGTGAACCGCGCAGGGCAGATCGCGCTTCCGTTCGACGCGCTGCAGGCACCGGCCGAACTCGCCGCGGTGGCTGCCGTGCCAACCGACGCTTCCCTGGCCCCGCTGTACTTCGTCCGCCATCGCCGTGCCCGCCGGTACCTGCTGCGCGTGGATCCGGACGGCCGACTCCGGATCACCATCCCGCGCGGCGGCTCCAAGCGGGAGGCGGAAGCGTTTGCGGCGCGCAATGTCGGTTGGATCGCCGGGCAGCGCGCCCGGATCCATCCCGCGACGATGGCGATCGGGGAACGGATCGAGCTGCGGGCCCAGGCGGTGGAGGAACTACCGGGCAGGCTTCGCGATCTCGCAGCCGCGCACGGCGTGGAAGGGTTGACGCGCGTCAGCATCCGCAACCAGCGAACGCGCTGGGGATCCTGCGGCCGAGACGGCCATATCACCCTGAACTGGCGCCTGGTCATCATGCCGCCGGCGGTCCGCGATTACGTGCTCATTCACGAGCTGATGCACCTGCGCCGGATGGACCATTCGCCTGCCTACTGGCGTCTCGTCGAGCAGGCGTGCCCGGATTTTGCTGCGGCGCGTGCCTGGCTGCGCGTGAACGGCCGGACCTTGCGGTAACCGACAATCACGGCCGCGGTCATGCGTGGGACGGGCCTTGTCAAGCCGCCTTGGGTGTTCAAGACGGTCAGTGGCACCCCCTAGCTGCCGGCTGCGTCATACCGGTTGAGGCGTTACCCTGAAACCATGACCCGCCGCCAACTGCTCATCGTTGCCGCCACCGGCGTGGTCGGGGCACCGGCCGTTGCGTGGCTGACGGCGCCGAAAGCCGAAACCTCCATGACCGCGTTCGCATTTCGGCTGACCGACGCCGAGTGGCGAGCCCGGCTCAGCCCGGCGCAGTTCAAGGTCTTGCGACAACACAGCACGGAGCGCGCCTTCACCAGCCCGCTCGACCACGAGCGTCGGGCGGGCCAGTTCAGGTGTGCGGGCTGCGGCCAGCCGCTGTTCTCGTCGGCAACGAAATTCGACAGTCGTACCGGGTGGCCCAGTTTCTGGCAGCCGCTGGAGAACGCGATCGGAACCACCGTCGATGCGAGCTGGATGATGATCCGCACCGAAGTGCATTGTGCGAAGTGCGGCGGGCATCTTGGCCACGTGTTCAGCGACGGTCCCGCGCCAACTGGGCTCCGGTACTGTATGAACGGCGTCGCGATGCAGTTCGTTCCGGAGGCGTGAGGCGATGCCGCGGTCCCAACGCGTCATTCTGATCGCCGCGTTCGTGCTGGCGATCGGCTACGCCTGGCTGCGGGGCGCCTTCATCAGCGTCCACGCCGCCCCGATCGAGGAACCTGCCGTGCCGGCGACAGCGTCTGTCGCGACGTTTGCCGCTGGCTGCTTCTGGTCGGCTGAATCAGCGTTCGAGGGCTTGCCGGGCGTGTTCTCGGTGGTGGCGGGTTACACCGGCGGTAGTGTCGCGAGCCCGACCTACGAGCAGGTCTCTGCCGGAGCGACCGGACATGCGGAAGCCGTCGAGGTCCGGTTCGATCCAGGTCGCGTCACCTACGCGGCGCTCCTCGATCGCTTCTGGCATGAGGTCGATCTCTTTGCCGCACATCAGCAGTTCTGCGACCTGGGCGACCAGTACCGGCCAGCGGTCTTCGTGCACGACGACACCCAGCGTCAACTCGCTCACTCCTCGCGGCAGCAGTGGCAGACACATTTCGGGCGGCCGGTGCGAGTGGAGGTCGCCGACGCCGGCCCGTTCTATACGGCCGAGGCGTATCACCAGAACTACGCGGTTCGTCACCCCATCCAATACCGCTTCTACCGCTGGTCGTGCGGCCGCGATCAGCGGCTTCGCGAGATCTGGCGGTAGCCAGGCCCGCGGGATCGGCACGCTCGTGGTCGTTACCTGCGCACTCGTGCGCCAGATTCGGTCGCCGCGATAAAGTCCGGTTCCCACCTCACCGATACGCGATGTGGGTGCGCACTCACGGTGTGAGGGGTGTGCTGCCCATATCCCAGGGAGCGTGCTCCGCTGGCGGAGCACTTCATGAACGAACCCATTACACAAGGGCCTCGCCGCAGCCGGGTGTTGATCGTCGACGACGCCGAGAGTATCCGGACGCTGTTCCAGCGGTTGCTGGCGTCCGATGGCCACGATGTGGTCAGCGTTGCCGACGGTCCTGCCGCGCTGGCGGCCGTGTCGCAGCAGCAGCCGGACGTGATCCTGCTGGATGTCGCGATGCCGGTCATGGACGGCCTCGAGGTCTGCCGTCGGCTGAAGGGCGATCCGGCCACGCGATTGACGCCGGTCGTCCTGGTCACCGGGCAGGCGCAACTGACCGATCGTCTGCGCGGCATCGAGGCGGGCGCGGACGAGATTCTTGAAAAGCCGGTCCATCCGCAGGAACTCCGCGCGCGCGTCCGTTCGCTGTCGCGGGTGAAGTACCTGATCGATGCGCTCGACTCGGCGGAGGCCGCGTTCATGGCGCTGGCACTGACGATCGAAGCCCGCGATCCGATGACCAACGGTCACTGCGAGCGGCTGGCGAAACATGCGGTCCGCGTCGGCCGGGCGATCGGCCTGCCGGACGAAGACCTGGAAGCGCTGCATCGCGGCGGCTACCTGCACGACCTCGGCAAGATCGGCGTGCCCGATCACGTGCTGCTGAAGCCCGGCCCGTTGACGCCGGACGAACGCGACATCATGGCGCAACACCCGGTCATCGGCGACAACCTGTGCGCCCCGCTGCAGTCGCTCAAGCGAGTGCGGCCGATTGTCCGCAGCCATCATGAACGCCTCGACGGCAGCGGCTATCCGGATGCCCTCGTCGGCGATGCCATCCCGCACCTGGCGCAGATCGTCGGGGTCGTGGACGTGTTCGACGCCCTCACGTCCCCCAGGCCCTACCGGGGCGCGATGCGGATCGAGGACGCGATCCACCATCTGTTGATGGAGGTGGAAAAAGGGCGGATGGCCGGCGAATACGTGCAGGCCTTCGTCGACACGCTGCGCTGGGCCGAGGCGGCCGCGGTTCACTGAGATCCGCTCCTCCACGGCCGATATTGCTGTGGTACGCTCGTTCCGGTCGATGTTGAGCGGCTCGAACAGCTGGACGCCGGCGGCACTCACGGAACGGCTGGGCGGGGACGAGCATCTGGCCGGCGAGCTCGTCGAGATCTTCCTGGTCGAATATCCCGCCCTCCTGCAGGCGGTGCTCACCCACGTCGCCCGCGGCGACACCTCGGATATCCGTCGCGCGGCGCATGCGCTTCGCGGCGCCGTCACCAACTTCGTCGATGAGGGTCCGACGGCCACTGCTCTGGAGCTCGAGCGCGCCGCCGGACAATTGCGCCCGGACGATCTGGCGCGGCTGTCGAATCAACTGAAACTGGAAGTCGAGGCGCTGGCGGCGGCGATGCGGCGCTTCCACGGAGTGGACCCATGCGCGTCCTGATCGCCGACGACGATCCCGTGTTGCGGCATGCGCTGAAGGCGCAGCTCGCCGCCTGGAAATACAGCTCGGTCGTGGCCACCAACGGCCAGCAGGCCTGGGAGGCGCTGCAGCATCCCGATCCCCCGTTACTGGCGGTCGTGGACTGGAACATGCCGGGCATCGATGGCGTGGAACTCTGTCGCGAAGTGCGGGCGACCCCGGCGCTCGCGGCGATGTACCTGATTCTCCTCACCGGCAACCAGGAGCAGAAGGACGTCGTGGCCGGTCTCGAGAGCGGGGCCGACGACTACATCACCAAGCCGTTCAGCTGGGATGAGCTGCGCGCGCGGCTCCGCATCGGGAGCCGGATTCTCGGCCTGCAGCAGACGCTGGCGGCGCGCGTCGACGAGCTGCAGCAGGCGCTGGCGAACGTGAAGCGCTTGAGCGGACTGCTGCCGATCTGCGCCTACTGCAAGCGAATCCGCAATAACCAGGACTACTGGATGCAGGTCGAGCGGTACCTCGCCGAGCACTCGGAAGCCGAGTTCAGCCACGGCATCTGTCCCGACTGCCTGCGGACGCAGCTGTCGTTCGACGAATCCTGATTACAATGGCTGGATGCCTTACCCAGAACAGTTCATTGCTCCGATGCGCTCGGAGCTGACCCGTCTCGGCGTGCAGGAGCTTCGCAGCGCCGGCGACGTCGATACCGCCGTGGCGTCCCAGGGGACCGTCCTGCTCGTCGTCAATTCGGTGTGCGGCTGTGCCGCGGGGAAGGCGCGGCCGGGGATCGCGATCGCCCTCCAGCACGACAAGCGGCCGGACGTGCTCGGCACCGTGTTCGCCGGCGCCGACATCGACGCGACCGCGCGCGCGCGCGAATACCTGCTGCCGTACCCGCCGTCCTCGCCGTCGGTGGCGTTGCTGCAGAATGGCAAGGTGGTCTACATGCTGGAGCGGCGCGACATCGAAGGTCGCGACGCCGGCTCGATCGCCATGTTGCTGCGCCGCGCGTTCGACGAGCACTGCGCACCGGCACCGGCGACACACGCCTGATCGTAGGGCGCGCTTGTTAGGGCCGCCCGGGCGATCCTGACAAGGCGCGCCCCACTCCTCTGACGGCGCCCCTGACAAGGCGCGCCCGACGTCGCGGCAAGGGGCGCCTCTGCGTCTATCCGCCGCGCGTGTGCATCTCGAGATGTGGGTCGCGTCGCAGCGTATCCACGGGAATCAGTTGCGACCGATCGCGTGCGGCGAGTCGATGCTCGGCGCCGCGGTCGGTACGTCCGAGCCATGCCGTGCGGATGATCCCGGCCAGATCCTCGTCGGACGCCCCGGCCCGCAGCGGACCTCTGAGATCCATTCCGCGCGCCGCATAGAGGCACAAGTACCACAATCCATCAGCGGTAAGCCGGCTGCGATCGCAGTCGCTGCAGAATGGCGCCGTGGTCGACGCGATGATGCCGAATATCGTCCCATCGGGCAGGCGGTACCGGTCCGCCGGTGCGCTCGATTGCTCCACGATTGGGGTTGGCTCGCCGTAGTGAGCGGCCAGCCGCTCCAGGATTTCCGCGCGCGAGACGACGCGTGGCATCGACCAGTGAGTGGCGCCACCCACGTCCATGTACTCGATGAACCGCAGCTCCGCGCTACGCGCGCGAGCGAATTCCAGCAAGTCGATCAGCTCATCATCGTTGACGCCGCGGATGACGACGGTATCGAGCTTGAGGCCCGGAAAGATCGGCGCCGCCGTGTCGATCCCGCGCAGAACCCGTTCGAGCTCGTCGTAACGGGTCAGCTCGCGGAAGCGGTCGGCCCGCAGTGTGTCGAGGCTGACGGTCAGGCGATGCAGGCCGGCGTCGCGGAGCGGCTGGGCGTGCGTCGCCAGCAGCACCCCATTGGTGGTCAGCGCCAGATCCCGGGTCGCGGCCCGTTGGGCGATGCGGTGCACCAGATCGGGAAGGTCGCGGCGCAGTAGCGGTTCGCCCCCGGTCAGCCTGATTTTGTCGACGCCCAGCGTGGCGAAGACGTCCACCAGGCGTTCGATCTCCTCGAAGTGCAGGATGTCCTCGCGCGGCAGCCACACGTAGTCCGCCTCCGGCATGCAGTAACTGCAGCGCAGGTTGCACCGGTCGGTGACCGACAACCGGAGGTTGCGAAGGGGACGCTGGTGCTGGTCGAGGAGCACGGGTCGATTATTTCAGATCACCCGAAGCCGCGTACGGTCCGTCGGAGCGAAGGGGAATGCCGTGCGCTGACCGCTGAAGCCGGTCGCCCAGCGGCCAGGCAATACGGTCTTGCACTCGGGGCAGGCGCCACCGGGAGTCAGGTTGTACTCCTGAATCAGGTAGCCATACCGTGCGATCAACCGGTACCCGCAGTGCGAGCAATGCGTCTGTTCGAGGGATCCGACACGCCCGGGGAGGTTGCCGGCGTACACATAACGGAGCCCCGCCTGCTGCCCGAATCGTGCCGCGCGTTGCAACATTTCCGGCGTCGTGTTCGCCGGATCGTTCATCCGGTAGTCCTGGTGGAAGGCGGTGACATGCCACGGGATGTCCGGTGAGACCCCGGCGATGAACGTCGTCAGTCCTTCCAGTTCACGGTCGCTGTCGTTGAAGCCCGGGACCAGCAGCGTGACGATCTCGAGCCAGACGCCGGCGCGGTGCAGCCACTGGATGGTGTCGAGAATCGGTTGCAGCCGTCCGCCGAGCTCCCGGTAGTGGCGATCATCGAAGCTCTTGAGATCGACCTTGTACAGATCGAGATACGGGCGCAGGAACTCGAGGACCCGCGGGGTACCGTTTCCGTTCGAGACGAACCCGGTGACCAGGCCGCGTTCGCGCGCGAGCCTGAAGACATCGACCGCCCACTCGGCGGTGATCAGCGGTTCGTTATAGGTGGACACCATGATGCGGGCATCCTGCGCCAGGGCGTCATCGACCAGCAGCTCAGGTGAGACGTCGCGGGGCGGTGCGGTCGCCAGTGGATCGCGGAGCGCTTGTGAGGTCACCCAGTTCTGGCAGTAGCTGCAGTGCAGGTCGCACCCGAGCATCCCGAAGCTGTAGGCGAGCGCACCCGGATACGCGTGGAAGAACGGTTTCTTTTCGACCGGATCACACTGCACGCCGGCGACGTAGCCCCAGGGCGCGCGCAGGTGGCCGCTTTCGTTGTAGCGCACCTTGCAGACACCGGCGGCGCCGTCGGGAATCGGGCACTGATGGCCGCAGGCATGGCAGCGCAGCCGGTTCCGCTCCAGCGGCTCGACGAGCGCTGGCGCCGCCTCACGGGTGCGGCTGCTCAGCAATTCCTGCAGGGTAGCCATCGGCTTCATCGTACGATGGCCGGGACGATGGCGCTGGCCGAGAATTCGAACCAAGGCATTCCGCGCCCAGTCTGGTTTCTCGGCTGGACGAGCCTGTTCACCGACGCTGGCAGCGAGATCATCTATCCGCTGCTGCCGCTGTACTTGTCACAGGTGCTGGGTGCCAGCGCGACATCGCTCGGGATCATCGAAGGCGTCGCTGAGGGCATCAACAGCCTGCTCAAGGTGATTGCCGGCTGGTGGTCGGACCGGCGCAGCCGGCGGCGGCCGCTGGTGATCCTCGGCTACACCATCTCGTCCGCCGCGCGTCCGCTCATCGCACTCAGCACCGCGTGGCCCCAGGTGCTGCTCATTCGCGCGCTGGACCGGACCGGCAAGGGCATTCGCGGCGCTCCGCGAGATGCATTGCTGACCCGGTTCGCCACCGAGCACAACCGCGGTCGCATTTTCGGCTTTCATCGGTCGATGGACCACACCGGCGCGATCGTCGGGCCGGTGGTTGCGACAGTGTTTCTCTACTTTCTGCCGGATCGGTATCGCTTGTTGTTCGCGCTCACGGCCATCCCCGGGGCGCTGGCCGTCGCGATGACGTTCCTGGTTCGCGAGGAGGACGCTCCAGTCGCTGCAACGGCCGCTCGGGTCGCGGCTCAGCCCGCTGCCCACGACACGAGCGGCCGCGCACCGTTGCCCGGGCGGCTGTACGCCCTGCTCGCTGTGATCCTGATCTTCAGCCTTGGCAATTCCGCGGATGCGTTCCTGTTGCTGCGACTCGGCGACGCGCTGGGGGCGGCGACGTATGTGCCGCTGCTCTGGGCCGCGCACCATGTCGTCAAGGCGAGCCTCTCGTCGTGGGGTGGCGGACTCTCGGATCGCATTGGCCGCAAGCGCGTGATTGTCGCCGGCTGGGCGATCTACGCCGTCGTCTACCTTTCCAGCACAGTGGGATCCGAAGCTTGGAATTCACGTGACTTGAAGTCGC